>Ga0256407_10000258_pt1 | contig 133185 bp, 93 predicted proteins | sample RumenRJG_04DNA_FD_193489 | JGI IMG/M metagenome (GOLD analysis project Ga0256407, IMG submission 193489) | Bovine rumen microbial communities from Lethbridge, Alberta, Canada - RJG_04 | ecosystem: Host-associated > Mammals > Digestive system > Stomach > Rumen | place: Canada: Alberta... | reverse complement strand
GAGGTTGTCCATCGGCTCGCCTTGTCCCATGAATACGATGTTGGTCAGCTCATCGCGCTCGGGCAGGGCGTAGATCTGGTTCAGGATGTCGGCGGCTGTCAGGTTGCCCTCGAAGCCCTGCTTGCCTGTCTGGCAGAAGAGGCAGTTCATCTTGCACCCCACCTGACAGGAGACGCAGAGCGTCGCGCGGTCGGCCTCAGGGATGAAGACGGTCTCGACGAAGCGGCATCCGTCCCCGTCAGTTGCGGCAGTGCCGCAACTCACCGAACAGCCGTTTGCTTCGGCCCGCTTCCCGTCCTCGTCAGTTGCGGCATTGCCGCAACTCTCCGAACAGCGGACGGGGAAGAGGTACTTGACAGTGCCGTCCTGCGAGCGCTGGCAGTCGATGGGCGCCATGGCCCCCACCTCGTAGTGCTCGCTGAGCAAGGCGCGGTTGCGCTGGGAGATGTTGGTCATCTCGTCGATCGACGTGACGTGCTTGGCATAGAGCCACTGCGCGATCTGCCCGCCCGTAAAGGCCGGCATGCCCAGGCTCTTGGCCACCTCCTTCAGCTCGGCCGTGGTCATGCCCATCAGCACCTTCTTGCCTTCTTCCATCGCTTATCCCTTGACGTGATAGAAGTCGACATACCACTCGGCAAAGGCGCGGAGGCCTTGGCGCAGCGGGGTGGAGGGTCGGAAACCGTAGTCGCGCTCCAGGGGCGTCGTGTCGGCATAGGTGACGGGCACGTCGCCTGGCTGCATGGCAACGAGCTGCTTGTGGGCCTCGAAGTCGTAGTCCTCAGGCAGCACGCCGGCACGGATGAGCTCCTGCTGCAGGATGTCGACGAACGTGAGGAGGTTCTCCGGCGAGGAGTTGCCGATGTTGTAGACGTTGTAGGGCGGCAGGGGCAGTCCGTCCTCGCCGTTCTTCTTCTCAGGAGCGCCCTGCATGATGCGGACGACGCCCTCGACGATGTCGTCGACGTAGGTGAAGTCGCGCTTGCAGTTGCCGTAGTTGAAGATCTGGATGGTCTCGCCGCGGCGCAGCTTGTTGGTGAATCCGAAGTAGGCCATGTCGGGTCGTCCGGCCGGGCCGTAGACGGTGAAGAACCTCAGGCCCGTCGAGGGAATGTTGTAGAGCTTCGAGTAGGCATGTGCCAGCAGCTCGTTCGACTTCTTCGTGGCGGCATAAAGCGAGACGGGGTTGTCGACCTTGTCGTCAGTGGAGTAGGGCACCTTCTTGTTCGATCCGTAGACGCTCGACGACGAGGCGTAGACGAGGTGCTCGACGCCGCTGCGGCCCTCGTCGTAGGAGTGGCGGCAGGCCTCGAGGATGTTGTAGAATCCGATGAGGTTCGACTGTATGTAGGCATCAGGATTGGTGATGCTGTAGCGCACGCCGGCCTGTGCGGCCAGGTTGACGACGACGGCGGGCTTGTGCTCGTCGAAGATGCGGTCGATGGTCTGGCGGTCGGCAATGTCGCCGCGGATGAAGATGAAGCGCGGGTCCTGGAGCTGCTGGAGCCGATACTCCTTGAGCGACACGTCGTAGTAGTCGTTCATGTTGTCGATGCCGATGATGGTGGCTGTCTGGGTGTCGGCGAGCAGCCGCTTGACGAGGTTAGAGCCGATGAATCCGGCGGCGCCGGTGACGAGGATGGCTTTGTTTTCGAGGTTTATCTTTTGCATGGTTTTCTTTTTGTTATTTTTGGGGAGTTGCGGCAGTGCCGCAACTCACGTGGACATGAGAGGGCGGCGGGGGGCGTCAGGCGAAGAGCCGCTGGGCCTCGCGGTAGGTGTCGAGCGATCCGATGTCGAAGCGGCCGGCCGTCATGGGCCAGGCGTGCATCGTGGTGCGGTCGACCATGTAGTGGGCCAGGTTGCCCGGGGCGTCCTTGCCGCAGCCGTCAGCGACGGAAGCGCGCACGAGGGGCAGGTCGTGCTTCAGGTAGATGTAGAAGGGCGGCACGGCCCAGTGGCTTTTTGGCTGCTGGGGCTTCTCCTCCATGTTGAGCACGCGCATCTGATCGTCGACGACGATGACGCCCGTGCGCTGAAGCTTCTCGATGGATGGCTGCTCGTGGCACATGATGCATGAGGTCTGCTTCTGGCGGGCAAAGTCGACGAACTCCTGGAATCGGAAGTAGAGGATATTGTCGGCGGCGGCGACGAGGATGTCGTCGTCGATGCAGAGGCGGTCGAGGGCCAGCAGCAGGTCGCAGACGGCGCCGAGGCGGGTCTCGTTGGTCTCCGTGCCGTCGTCAATGATGGTGATGGGCTTTCGCCTTGCGACGGAATCGCAAGGCACTGTGGGGGCTTGGGACTGCCTTGCGACGGAATCGCAAGGCGCTGTGGGGGCCTGGCGCTCACGGGCCCAATCGTGGAAGATGGGTGCGAACTTATGGTTGGTGACGACGATGTGCTCGTCGATCTCGGGAATCGTGTCGAGGTCGTCAAGCATGCGGTCAAGAATCGTCGTGCTGCCTATCTTGAGCAGAGGTTTGGGGAAGTTTCTGGTGAGCTCGCCCAGTCGGGTGGCATAGCCAGCAGCTATGATGATGGTCTTCATTTTCTTGAGTTGCGTTTTTGTTGAGGGTGCAATGTCATTGCACCGTACCGGACTAGAGGAAGTCGACGCCGTTGGCAGGATCGCAGAAGAAGAGCTCGAAGGAGTCGCGGTACTGCGGATAGCGCTTGAGGTATTCGCTCGTGACGTGCTGGCGGATGTCGTCCTCCTTGGCAGGGTCGACGAGTGCGATGCAGGCGCCCTTGAATCCGGCTCCGCTGAAGCGTCCGCCGAAGACGCCGTCGGTCTGGCGCAAGATCTCGTAGAGGGCGATGAGCTCAGGCGAGCCGCACTCGTAGTTGTTCATCGAGCTCTCGCAGCTCTGGAAGATGAGCTCGCCGAACGCTCGGATGTCGCCCTCCTGCCATGCCTTGACGCCAGCCTCGACGCGGTCGCACTCGGTGTAGAAGTGGCGGGCGCGCTTGGCGAATCGCTCCGGCATCTTGTCCTCGTATTTCTTGAACACCGACTCGTCGACGTCGCGCAGACGCGTGTCCTGCAGCTCGCGGAGCGGCTGGTTCTCATAAGCCTCCATGATCCATGCGGCCGTCTTACACTCCGAGACGCGCAGGTTGTAGTCGGTGCCTGTCAGCTTGCGGGTGACGCCGCTGAAGAAGATGCCGAGCTTGAAGGGCAGCGCCTGACGACCGTCGCCGAAGGGCAGCAGCTTGTATTCAGACGTCCGCGTGTCGAGGAAGAGCAGCTTGTCGCTTTCGCAGAGCACGACGCAGGCCTGGTCCAGGATGCCGTTGTTCAGTCCGACGTAGTTGCGCTCGGCCCGCGAGGCATACTCGATGATCTGCATCTTGGTGAGTCCCAGCTGGTTGACCTTGTCGATGGCCATGACGAAGCCGCAGAGCAGGGCTGCCGACGACGAGAGGCCGCCAATGGGCATCGACCCCTGGACGATGCCGCGCACGCCCTGCTTCAGCTGGTAGTCCTGCTGGAGGGCCCAGACGGCGCCGCGGAGATAGTCGCCCCAGTTCTGCTGCTTCTCGTCGACGGGCCGCTGGACGTTGAACGTCATCAGTCCCTCGAACGACAGCGAGGCCATCTCGACCTTGCCCGTCTCAGTGGCCGAGAAGAGGAATTCGATGCCGCTGTCGAAGGCAAAGCCCGTGACCAGTCCGTGCTGGTGGTCGACGTGGGCGCCCAGGGGGCAGATGCGATAGGGCGAAAAGAGCTGGTAGAGGGCGTCGCCCTTGCCGAAGAATGTGCGATATGCTTGGAATAAGTCTCTCATCTGTCTGTTTCTTAATTATACAAGGTGCAAAGGTACGAAGAAATTCTGAGACGGCAAAGCCTTTCGCCGAAAAAGTGAAACGGCGGGGCTTTTTTCAGGGTGGTTTGGATGGTTTGGTGGTTCTGAATTTTGTTTACATCGCGTACTGTTTTTGGGAATAAAGCGGCACTTCTCGCTGAGAGAAGCGGTGCTTTTCGGGTCGAGAAGTGCCGCTTTTTGCATCGAAAAGCACCGTTTCTTTTTGCTGTATATGGAATATGGCTGAAAATCAAACGGTTGTAAAAATCGGACAATCTATTATGAATTTTGTTTACATAAATTGCGCTTTAAAACGACGTCGAGCGCGAAAGTTTAGAAATATATTTGGTGCTTATCCTAATTTTTTGTACCTTTGCACCTGACTTTTCAGAACATGAACGTCAGATGAACGGAAAGATTGACTTTTTTCTGCCTTTCAGCGCCACAGCGCCTGAATGGCAACTCATAGAAAGCCTCAGGCAGTCGACGGCCGTGGCTAATATTTTTGTGCTAACAAGTCTGGACGAGGGCCTGCCGCCCGACGTGGTACGGCTGGAGCCGGGGCCGATGGCCGCAGCGGCCACGCTGCGCCGTCTGGCAGAGCACAGCAAGGAGCGCTACGTGGCGCTGCTGACGCGTCCCGTCGCCCTCTGTCTGGGCCAGGGAGCCCTGGAGCGTATGGCGCTCGTGGCTGACGACAGCGGGGCCGCCATGGTCTATGCCGACCGCGAGGGCCATCCCGCCATCGACTATCAGCTGGGGTCCGTGCGCGACGACTTCGACTTCGGCGGCCTGTGGCTCGTCAGGGCGCAGCTGCTGCGTGACTGGGCTCAGAAGACTGATGCCGACTGGCGCTTCGGCGGACTCTACGACTTGCGTCTCTACCTGAGTCGGCAGGGCGAGCTGCTCCATCTGAACGAGCGGCTCTACAGCGAGGAGGAGACCGATCTGCGGGCCTCGGGCGAGAAGCAGTTCGACTACGTCAATCCTGCCAACCGCGAGGTGCAGGTGGAGATGGAGCAGGTCTGCACCCGCCATCTGGAACAGATCGGTGCACGCCTCGACACGACGAGCGCCCTCAGCGTCGACTTCGGCGAGCAGGACTTCGACGTGGAGGCCACGGTCGTCATCCCCGTCTATAACCGTGCGAAGACCATCCGCGATGCCGTCGAGAGCGCCCTCTCGCAGGAGGCCGCCTTCGCGTATAACGTGATCGTCGTCGATAATCATTCCAGCGACGGCACCAGCGAGATCCTCGCCCAGATGGCCCAGCCGCGACTCGTCGTGCTGACGCCTGAGCGCCGCGACCTCGGCATCGGCGGCTGCTGGAACATGGCCGTCAACGACCCGCGCTGCGGACGCTTTGCCGTGCAGCTCGACTCGGACGACCTCTACTCCTCGCCACGCACGCTGCAGCGCATCGTCGACGAGTTCTACCGTCGCAAGTGCGCCATGGTCGTCGGCTCCTATCGCATGTGCGACTTCGAGCTCAACACGCTGCCGCCTGGACTCATTGCCCATCGGGAATGGACGGACGAGAACGGGCCTAACAATGCGCTGCGCATCAACGGCTTGGGGGCTCCGCGCGCCTTCTTCACCCCTCTGCTGCGCGAGGTGCAGCTGCCCAACACCAGCTATGGCGAGGACTATGCCATGGGCCTCTGGTTCTCGCGCCGCTATCGCATTGGTCGCATCTACGACGAGCTCTACCTCTGCCGTCGATGGGGTGGCAACAGCGACGCAGCGCTCAGCGTGGAGCGCGTCAACGCCAACAACCTCTATAAGGACCGCCTCCGCACGCTCGAGATCAGGGCCCGCCAGCAGCTGCTGGCCGACGGCTCCCCGTCAGACGACGATCCCCTCGGACGATTCTTCGACCGCCAGTTGCGGCAGTGGCCCGAGGCCCGCACGCGCTATCGCCAGCTGGAGCAGGTGCTGACGCGCGAGCTCAGCGTCGGCAGCGACACGCTCCGGCTGCAGTTCAATCCGGCTCGCATCGTCTCGACGGGCGCCACGATGACGCGCGAGGCCGTGGCCCAGCGCCCCTGCTTCCTCTGTCGCGACCATCGTCCTGAATCACAGATATTCAAGCAGATTGACAACGACTACGAGCTGTTGGTCAATCCGTTCCCCATATTGCCCATGCACTTCACCATCCCGATGCTGCGCCACCAGCCGCAGCGCATCCGACCGATGTATGGCGAGATGTTGAGGCTGCTGGCCCGCTATCCACGGCTCACCGTTTTCTACAACGGACCGCGCTGTGGCGCCTCCGCCCCAGACCATGCCCACCTGCAGGCCGGCACCAGCGGATGGCTGCCACTGCAGCGCAGCTGGGCCCGCCTGTCGCGCAACCTCACGCCTGTGGTGCAGACGGACGATGGCAGCGGCCTGCTGGCCGTGGTCGACGACTATCCCGTCGCCGCACTGGTCATCCGTGCCCATGAGGTGCGCACGAGCATCCAGCTCTTCACCCGCCTTTACGACGCGATGAACATTCCGCAGGGCGACGACGAGCCGATGATGAACGTCATCTGCTGGCGGCAGGACGACGACCTCGTGACCGTCGTCTTCCCTCGCGGGAAGCATCGTCCGGACTGCTACTATAAGTCGGGCGACGAGCAGCTGCTGGTCAGCCCCGGCGCCCTCGACATGGCGGGGCTCATCATCACACCCCGTCGCGAGGACTTCGAGCGGATGGACGCTGACAAGGCGCTGGACGTGCTGCGCGAGTGCGCCCTCTCGGACGACGCCCTCAGCGAGCTGACCGATCGGCTGAGCCATCAGACAGCTGAACGGCCCGTAGAGCCGGCATCGGGCGACGAGCCCGCTGTCGCCGTGGGCATCGTCAGCGGACAGCAGATCGACTTTGTGCTCAATGGCGACCATCAGGCCAAGGGCGCGGTCGTCAGCGGCCGCGAGACGGTCAGTCTGGCCGAGGGCGGACTGCTCTGGCGGGGCCAGCACTATCGCGAGCTGCGGTTCACACCCATGCGCGACGACGCTTCGTTCTCGCTGCTCGATGTCACCATCGGCGTCGGATTCCACTGGGAGCGCCATGAGGTGCAGACCTTCCGGGGGACGCTGCGGCTGGTGGTCGACGCCGACAAGATCGTGGCCATCAATGAGTTGCCCGTCGAGCAATACCTTGAGAGTGTCATCTCGAGCGAGATGAGCGCGACGGCATCGCCCGAACTGCTCAAGGCCCATGCCGTCATCTCCCGCTCATGGCTGCTCTATCAGATGCACAAGGAACATAAGGACGGCTTCTTCTCGTTCGTGAAGAAAGACGACGAGCTGTTGCGATGGTATGACCGCGAGGACCACACGCTCTTCGACGTCTGTGCCGACGACCACTGCCAGCGCTATCAGGGCATCACGCGCGCCTTGCTGCCCCGCGTGGCTGAGGCCGTCAGGGCCACCCGCGGACAGGTGCTCACCTGCGGAGGTGAGCTCTGCGATGCCCGCTTCTCGAAGTGCTGCGGCGGACAGACGGAGGAGTTCCAGTATTGTTGGGACGACAGCCCCAAGCCCTATCTCGTCTCCGTGGCGGATCCCTATTGCAACACCAGCGACCAGCGCGTGCTCCGTCAGGTGCTCAATGACTACGATCAGGAGACGCCCGACTTCTATGAGTGGCAGGTGGACTATACTGCGGAACAGCTGACCGACCTCATCGGGCGCAAGCTGAAGCTCGACCTGGGCGACATCGTCGACCTCGTGCCGCTCGACCGCGGCAAGAGCGGGCGCATCTGGCGTCTGCGCATCGTGGGCAGCAAGCGCTCGTTCGTCATCGGCAAGGAGCTCGAGATACGGCGTGCGCTGAGCGAGACGCATCTGCTCAGCTCCAACTTCACCGTCGAGAAGACGCCTGCCGGCTTCCGGCTCCATGGGCGCGGCTGGGGCCACGGCGTGGGTCTCTGCCAGATCGGCGCCGCCGTCATGGGCGAACAGGGAAAGAAGTATGATGAGATTCTGCTCTACTATTATCGCGGAGCTGAGATTAAGACAATATATTAAAATGCAAAACAAACGTAATCCGTGGGCCTGGGTGCCCTCACTCTATTTTGCTGAAGGCGTGCCTTACGTGGCAGTGATGACCATCTCGCTGATCATGTATAAGCGCCTCGGACTGTCTAACACTGACATCACGCTCTACACCTCGTGGCTCTATCTGCCGTGGGTCATCAAGCCCCTATGGAGCCCCTTCGTCGACATGCTCCGCACCAAGCGGTGGTGGATCCTCGCCATGCAGCTGCTCATCGGCGCATCGCTGGGCGGCGTGGCCTTCACCATACCCGGACAGTGGTGGCTGCAGGGCTCGCTGTTCTTCTTCTGGATGATGGCCTTCGCCAGCGCGACACATGACATCGCGGCCGACGGATTCTATATGCTCGGACTCGACCAGCACCAGCAGGCCTTCTTCGTAGGCATACGCTCCACGTTCTATCGCATCGCGACAATCTTCTCCAGCGGACTGCTCGTCGGACTGGCGGGCGCCGTGCAGGTGTGGACCCGCAGCATTGCCTATGCCTGGAGCCTCGTCTTCTATTTCGTGGCGGCCTTGTTCATCGCCCTGTGGCTCTATCACAGCTGGGCCTTGCCCAAGCCGGCCGAGGACGGCGACCAGCAGCGTAAGACGGCGGCGCAGATCGGCCACGAGTTTGTCCAGACGCTCATCACGTTCTTCCAGAAGCCGCAGGTGTGGGTCGGCATCTGCTTCATGCTGTTCTATCGTATGCCGGAGGGACTGCTGGTGAAGGTGTCGAGCCTCTTCCTCATCGACAATGTCAGCAACGGCGGCTTGGGTCTGTCAGACGGAGAGTACGGCCTGGTGCAGGGCACCGTAGGCGTCATCGGCCTCACACTTGGCGGCATCCTTGGCGGCGTCGTGGCCAGCCGCGACGGACTGAAGCGGTGGCTGTGGCCGATGGTGATGGCCATCACGCTGCCCGACGTGGTTTACGTCGTGCTGGCCTGGTGGCAGCCGGCATCGCTCCTGCCCGTCAACATCTGTGTCTTCCTGGAGCAGTTTGGCTATGGCTTCGGATTCTCGGCCTATATGCTCTATCTGATTTATTACAGTCAGGGCGAGCACAAGACGTCGCACTATGCGCTCTGCACGGCCTTCATGGCCCTGTCGATGATGATTCCCGGACTCTTCGCAGGCGCTCTTCAGGAGGCTGTCGGCTACCGCATGTTCTTCGTCATCGTGATGTGTTCGTGCGTCGTGACCTACGTCGTCTCGGCATTCCTCAAGATCGACCCCGATTTCGGAAAGAAAATCGACAAATAGGAGATTCCCTATAACGAAATAGGCATTTCCTCTTGGTCGGGTCGGATTATTTGCTTACCTTTGCATCAGTAATAACACTTAAAACCGTTACGACAATGAAGAAGATCTACACTTACACGAAGATGATGCTCCTGGCCATGATGGCCACCATGGCATTTTCGAGCTGCGATTGGGTGAACGACGACGATGCCTACATCGCATACGATATCACAGGACGCTGGGTAGGTCAGCTCAGTCAGATCTACTACAATCAGTTCGACTGGACGGTGCGCGAGCATGAGTACACCACCATGTTCGAGTTCTATCAGGGTGATCGCTATGGCGGCCGCGGACGCGAGGTGGACTACAGCCGCTATGAGTATCAGACGTATAACTTCCGCTGGTATGTCGAGTATGGCAATATCTACATCCAGTATACGGACGGCACGGAGCTCATCATCGACGGCTATTACATCCGCAATAACCGCCTGTATGGTAAGACCCACGACGGCTCGATGGAGGTCTACCTGACCCGCTACGACTACTACGACGGCTATCTCTGGGACGACGGCGGCTACTACTGGTCGCGCAAGAGCGGCACCCGTGCTGCCATCGGCAGTGAGGCGCCCGCCGACAGCATCGGCAAGTGATTGTCAGTTGATTCCGGAACCGGCATTCCATGAATGACGAAACGCCGCTGTGTGCACGACACAACGCTCCTTCAGACATACAGAAGTGCCACTTTGATGACCTCAAAGTGGCACTTCGTTTTTTCTCGTCCGGTCTATCCCATCACCACGTCGAGCACCATCATCAGCACGAAGCCGACGGCAAAACCGATGGTGCTCAGGTTGCTGTGCTCGCCCTCGGAGGCCTCGGGGATCAGCTCCTCGACGACCACGTAGATCATGGCGCCTGCGGCAAAGGCCAGCAGATAGGGTAGGGCAGGCGTCATCATCGAGGCCAGCAGCACGACGGCCAGCCCGCCCAGTGGCTCGACGGCACCGCTCAGGCTGCCAATGGCGAACGAGCGCCACTTGCTGTTGCCTGCGGCCCGCATGGGCATGGAGATGATGGCGCCCTCGGGCACGTTCTGGATGGCAATGCCGATGCTGACGGCCAGGGCGCTGGCCAGCGTCAGATGGGCAGCACCCTCTTCTGCACCAGCGAACACGACGCCCACGGCCATTCCTTCGGGCAGGTTATGGATGGTGACGGCCAGGGCCAGCATGGCCGTTCGTGACAGGTGGGAGCGCGGACCCTCGGGCCGTTCGGTGTCCAGATGGAGGTGAGGCGTCACCTCGTCAATCAAGAGCAGAAACCCGATGCCCAACAGGAACCCCACGGCAGCAGGAACGACTGACCATGGGCCGGCGTCGGCTTCCATCTCCATGGCTGGGATGAGCAGCGACCATACGGAGGCGGCTACCATGACGCCAGAGGCAAAGCCGAGCAGCGACTTCTGCACGCGTGGCGACATCTCGTCCTTCATCAGAAAGACGAAAGCCGCCCCGAGCATGGTGCCCAACAGGGGTATGAGCAGTCCGAGGACTAATGCCATCTGTGTCCTTATGCTTTATTAAACTTGTCTTTCCCTCTCTTGCAGCGGGGGCACTTCCAGTCGTCGGGCCCTTCCTGGGTGTCACTGCGGAAGACCCGTGTTTGCCCCGTTCTTTACTTTGCGGGCTCCCACTTGCAGCGGACGGGCGACACGATGGTGCCCTCCTTCTTCAACTCTGCAAAGGCCTTGTCGACCTCCTTGCGGTCGGCGCCCAGCGCTTTGGTCACGTCGCCAGCCGAGACGGGCTTGCCGGCCTCGCGCATGGCCTGTAATACTTGCTCTTTCATGATGGTTATGAGATTAAGAATATTAGATAGCGGTCTTCATTATCCAGGGCTTTGAGCCGATGAGCTCGATGAGGCCCAGTTGCTCCTCGCTCCAGTACATGTCGTCCTCTTCGTCCTTCAGATATTCCTTCATGATGTCGAAGGTGGTGAGGTCGTCCTTGATGCCGTCGATGCACTTGCGCAGCAGTTCGATGCCGTCGACAGACACCTTGTAGTCAGCCTTGAGGAACTCGACGGGGTCCTGATAGAGCGTCTGAGCCTCGACAGCCTCTTGCTTGAGTTCTCCCCCCAGGTCGAGCAGACGGTCGATGAACTTGTTGACGAATCCCTGCTCTTCCTCGGCGTGCTTCAGATATTTAGTTTCTAACTTCTTGAAACCCAGCGATCCGAAGATCTTGGCCTGCAGCTTGTGCTGGAATGACTGGGCGTTGAGGTTGGTTACAAAAACTGTAATGCTTCGATTGATTTCTGCTTGTCCATAATAGTTTTGATGCTAGTTATTTGTAGATTAAAAGATTTTGTTGCAAAGATACAAAAAAAACGGGAATAATCAGAAGGAAAAAAGCAAAAAAAACGTAAAAAGAGATAGACGGAAATAACGGGAAGTCGTCCCTTTGGCCTATCTCCCTGCGCTTTTGCCTGTTGCAGAACAGCCCTGGGCCTTGGCGTCAGCGATGTTTCTTGACGAGCTTGTCGATGGCCTTGTCGAGCGTCTCGGTCGGCTCAATGATGTTGTAGTCCTCCCAGAAATGCGGGTCGCGGAAGTAGTCGACCTTGTCGTAGAAGGCGTCGCGCTGGTCGAACGAGTTGCGCCCTGAGATGGGGCGGACGTCCGTCTGCGTCCTGTCCGTGACGACCATCTCGCAGAAGGCCGTGAACGACGTGGCGAAGAGACGGCGCTTCCAGTCGCAGTTGAAGCGGAAAGTGCTGCGGATATAGCTGATGCGTGTGACGCCGTCCTCATAACGATAGTCAATCAGACAGCTCATCTCCTTGGGCTTGAAGCGCACGCCTGTGGGCTTGCTGACCAGCATGTAGCGTGTGGCTTTCTCGCTGCTGCTCATGTCGAGCGTCAGGTCGGCCCGCGTGAAAGCCAGCGTCTCGCGGTCGATGTATAGCCGTCCGTAATAGAGTGCCCAGGGCATTGACAGCTTGGGCGAGATGGCCACGACAAACTGCAGCCGTCCGTCGATGACGTCGGGGGGCTCCATCGAGAAGGCGTAGCACGCCAGATCGTCAGGATTGAGCAGGAAGTCGAGGTTCTTGGCGATGTCGAGCTCGACGGGCAGCACAGGCCCGCCCATCACCTTCACCGTCAGCGTGTCGTTCCGCTTGGGGCTGAGCAGACGGCGCCCCTTGCGGATGGCCACGCGGTCGCGCCCTACGTTGCGGTCATAGGCCGTCTTGTACATGTCGACCACGCCCTCGGCCACGTAGATGAAGTGCTGGCGCTTCATGGCCGTCTCGCGATAGAAGCATTCATAGAGTTCCGCCTGACGGCTGTAGTTCTGGGGAATCTTGCTGATGGCGATGTTCACCAGCTCGCGCGGATCAGTGGTCCAGACCACGATCTCCTGCAGCTGGATGCTGCCGGGCTTCAGCCTGATTGTCAGTGGCGAAGCGATGGCCTGGGCCGGGGTGAGGCGCTCCGACTGATAGCCGATGTGCGAGATGACGATAGTCTCGCCCATGTCGTCAGCCTTCAGCGTGAAGCGTCCGTCGTCGTTGGTGACCACGGCGATGCCCGTCCGCCCCAAGGCCACGTTGGCCTGAGCAATAGGCTCGCCCGTCTTGTCGTCGATGACAAGACCGCTGACCACCATCCGCTGTGCCAGCACCTGGGCGGCCATCATGGCGAGCAGCATCAGGACCTCGATTCTCTTTCTCATACGCTGATAATCAGGATGATTCCCGTTTGCAAAGATAAAATTTATTTTTGAAACGGCCAAGAGAAACGGGATTTTTTTCTGAAGTATTCCCTTATGCTTCAGTTGCTTCCTTCGGCAGTCCTTTCTTCCAGATGATGAAACGAACCAGTGCGGCGACTGTGACGAGGCCGGCAAGCACGTAGGACAGCGTCTCGCTCAGCCCGCAGATGGTGGGCGAGACGAAGAAGAAGTCGACGACCACCATGGTCATGAACAAGGCGGGCAGGAGCGTCATCCAGTAGCACTTGCGGGCTTGCGTCAGATACGACGTGCACATCCACAGCGTGATGGCGGCCATGACCTGCGTGCCCCAAGCGACGTATTGCCATACGGTGCTGAAGCCCGAGGGATTGCCTATCTGCCAGGCCAGCAGGGCGATGCCTACGGCAAAGACGGGCAACGAGAGCATCAGTCGGCTGCGGGCACTGCTCTGGTTCAGATGGAATGCCTCTGACAGGATCAGTCGGGCCGTGCGGAACGAGCTGCCGCCAGTGGTGATCGGGGCGGCCACGATGCCCAGCAGGGCGAGGATGCTGCCGAAGACGCCGAGCCACGAATGGCAGACGATGTTGACCACCGTCGGGGCGTCGAAGAACTGGATGAGCGACAGGGCGTCCTGACCCTCAAACTTGGCGATGACCTCAGGCGGACACACGTCGCGCCATCCGTCGGCAAAGAAGAAATAGCTCGAGATGGTGGCCCAGACAAGGGCGACGACGCCCTCTGTGACCATGGCGCCATAGAAGACGGCGCGGCCCTGGCGCTCCGACTTCATGCAGCGGGCCATCATGGGCGACTGCGTGGCATGGAATCCGCTGACGGCGCCACAGGCAATCGTGACGAAGAGGGCAGGGAAGAGGGGCTGGTTCAGGCCCAGTCGCTCAGCGCCCCAGTTGCCCAGTCCGTCCCACACCTCTGGAAGCACGGGCTGCTTGATAAAGAGGACGACGCCCATGGCGAGCACCATGAACAGCATCGACAGTGCGAAGGCGGGATAGATGCGCCCGATGATCTTGTCGACGGGCATCATCGTCGTTGCCACATAATAGAGGAAGATGATGATGACCCACATCATCTTCTCGCCCCAGATGCCAGCCAGGATGATGGCCGGGCAATAGACGAAGAAGGCTCCGACGAGCACCATCATCATCATCGTGAAGATGACAAGGAACTTACGCGCTCCGCCGCCCAGATAGCGGCCCGTCAGCTCGGGCAGTCCGCAACCGCCGTGGCGCAGCGAGAGCATGCCGCTGATGTAGTCGTGGACGGCTCCGCCAAAGATGCAGCCGAAGACGATCCACAGGTAGGCCGCCGGCCCGAACCACATGCCCATGATGGCGCCGAAGATGGGGCCTGTGCCTGCGATGTTGAGAAACTGGATCATGAAGATGCGCCAGCCCGGCAGCACCACGTAGTCGATGCCGTCAGGATGGCTGACGGCTGGTGTGGGCCTGTCGTCGGGCCCGAAGACGCGTTCGGCCACACGGCCATAAAGTTGATAGCCCACGAAGAGGGCGATGAGGCTGATGATGAATGTAATCATGGCGATGATATGATTTAAGTCGATTGATGGTTCTGTTGATTGATGACCACTGCCCGCATCTCCTTCAGCAGGTCGCTGGCGAAGATGAAGTCCGTCAGTCGCGTGTTGCTTGAGCCCATGATGTCGGCCGAGACACCCTGCCACTCCTTCTGGCCTTCATAGATGAAGATGATGTTCTCGCCGATGCCCATGACGGAGTTCATGTCGTGGGTGTTGATGATGGTCGTCGTGTTGAACTCCTGCGTGATGGAGTGGAGCAGTTCGTCGATGACGAGCGACGTCTTGGGGTCGAGGCCCGAGTTAGGCTCGTCGCAGAACAGGTATTTGGGATTCAGTGCGATGGCGCGGGCGATGGCGACGCGCTTCTGCATGCCGCCGCTGATCTCGCCCGGATATTTCTTCTCAGCGTCGACCAGGTTGACGCGGTCCAGACAGTATTCGGCCCTCTTCTTCCGCTCGCGCAGCGTCATCGACGAGAACATGTCGAGCGGGAACATGACGTTCTCGAGCACGGAGAGCGAGTCGAACAGGGCGGCCGATTGGAAGATCATGCCCATCTCGCGGCGCATCATCACCTTCTCGCGCTTCGACATGCTGACGAAGTCGCGGCCGTCGTAGAGCACCTGCCCGCTGGTCGGCTCGAGCAGCCCGACGAGGTTCTTCATCAGCACCGTCTTGCCTGAGCCCGACTGGCCGATGATGAGGTTGGTCTTGCCGTCCTCGAAGACGGTCGAGATGTCTTTCAGCACCTCCTTGTCCTCAAACGATTTAAATAGATGCTTGACCTCAATCATGACAGTAGCTGTGTTAGGAAGACATCAGAGAACAGGATGAGCACGCTCGACGACACCACCGCATTGGTCGACGCCTTGCCCACTTCGACGGAGCCGCCCTCGACGGTGTAGCCGCAGAACGACGGCACGCTGGAGATGATGAAGGCGAAGAACTGGCTCTTGATGATCGACATCCACATGAACCAGGGCACGAAGTCGTGCTGCAGGCCCGCCGTCAGGTCGTCAGGCGACAGGATGTGGCCCACGTAGGCCGTGGCATAGGCGCCGACGATGCCCGTGGCCGACGAGAAGATGACGAGGAAGGGCATGATGGTCAGCATGCCGGCAATCTTGGGCAAGATGAGGTAGCAGGCCGAATTGACGCCCATGATGTCGAGGGCGTCGATCTGCTGGGTGACGCGCATCGTGCCGATCTCCGAGGCGATGTTCGAGCCGACCTTGCCGGCCAGGATCAGACACATGATCGACGACGAAAACTCGAGCAGCATGATCTCGCGCGTCGTATAGCCGGCCACCCAGCGCGGCATCCAGGGCGACTCGATGTTCATCTTCATCTGGATGCAGATGACGGCTCCGATGAAGAACGAGATGAGCAGCACGATGCCGATGGAGTCGACACCCAGCTGCGCCATCTCCTTGACGTACTGTTTCCAGAACATCCTGAAGCGTTCGGGCACGGAGAAGGTGCGCCCCATCAGTATCAAGTAGCGGCCGAATGTGGTCAGCCAGCGGTGAATCAGCATGATGTTATTCTAAATTTTGCGTGCAAAGTTACAAAATATTCTTAACTATCGCTTCAAACTCTCAACTTTTTTGTAACTTTGCACGCAAAATCAACGCATTATGGCAGAAGAATCAATCGTTTTGAGGAGCGAGGGACTGGTGAAACGCTATGGCAAACGCACCGTCGTCAACGACGTCTCGTTCAATGTCCGGCAGGGCGAAATCGTGGGACTGCTGGGCCCCAACGGCGCTGGCAAGACCACCTCGTTCTATATGACCACGGGACTGGTGCTCCCCAACGGCGGCCACATCTATCTGGGCGACCAGGAGGTGACCAATTTCCCCGTCTACAAGCGGGCGCAGGCCGGCATCGGCTATCTGGCGCAGGAGGCGAGCGTCTTCCGCAAGATGTCCGTCGAGGACAACATCCTGAGCGTGCTCGAGATGACGGGCCGCCCGCGCGACTATCAGCTGGAGAAGCTTGAGAGCCTGATCAAGGAGTTCCGCCTGCAGAAGGTGCGCCGCAACAAGGGCGACCAGCTCTCGGGCGGTGAGCGCCGCCGCACGGAGATAGCCCGCTGTCTGGCCATCGAGCCCAAGTTCATCATGCTCGACGAGCCCTTCGCAGGCGTCGACCCCATTGCCGTCGAGGACATCCAGCAGATTGTCTGGCGACTGAAGTACCGCAACATCGGCATCCTCATCACTGACCACAACGTCGAGGACACGCTCTGCATCACCGACCGCGCCTACCTGCTCTTCGAGGGTCGCATCCTCTTCCACGGCACGCCTGAGGAGCTGGCCGCCAACAGCATCGTCCGCGAAAAATACCTCACCAATTCGTTCGTCCTCCGACAGAAGGACTTCCAGAAACTCGACGAGGAGCGTCGACAGAAGGAAGAGGAGGAAGCACGACAGGCGGAGCCGGAAAAATCCTGACACGAGGCGTTCCTTCGTCAGAAAAGCGGTGCTTTTCGGGTCGAAAAGCGGCACTTCTCGCATCAAAAAGCGGCACTTCTCTCATCGAAAAGCGCCGCTTCTTTGTTTTTAATATTTCAATGTACTGATTATGAGGTGGTTGCGGATTTATAGGTGTCAGTTGCGAATTTATTTTACAAACAGGTGAGTATAATACCTGGAAAAACGCTCCCGAAAAAGGCATAATTCAGTCATGCTAACCCCCGGAAGAAATGTAAGGACAAAAATCTTCAAAAATCTAACATCAATCTCTTTGGATGGTTGTTTTTGTTGATTTTGTGCCTTTGTCACACCCGCAAATCTTCAAAATGGACGTCCTAATAGTTCTTTTTGAAAGATTTTTGAAGATTTTTGTCCAAAAGAAAACATGACGGAGTTACCTCCGGAAGAAATATAAGGACAAAAATCTTCCAAAATCTAACATCAATCTCTTGGATGGTTGTTTTTGTTGATTTTGTGCCTTGGCACACCCGCAAATCTTCAAAATGGACGTCCTAATAGTTCTTTTTGAAAGATTTTTGAAGATTTTTGTCCAAAAGAAAACATGACGGAGTTACAAGAAGGTGTCTGAGACGTTAAAAAATGGTAATCGTGCGAGTTTTACGTCAGAAATGAGTAATTTTGCACCCCAATTCGAAATAATAATATAAATAAGGTATAAACGAAAGCAATGAACATTCAGTTTGAAAGCGCCGACAAGATCAATGGCCTGATGACCATCACCATTGAGCAGGCAGACTATCAGGAACAGGTAGACAAGAAGTTGAAAGAGTATCGTAAGAAGGCTCAGATTCCCGGTTTCCGTCCGGGCATGGTGCCCATGGGACTCATCAAGAAGCAGTACGGCACGGCCATCAAGGTGGACGAGGTGAACCGTGTGCTCGGTGAGAAGCTCTACGAGTATATCCGCGAGAATAAGATTCAGATGCTGGGCGAGCCCCTGCCCAACGAGGGCCAGAAGCCTCAGGACCTGGAGGGCGACGGTCCCTTCGAGTTCAAGTTCGACATCGCCGTGGCTCCCGAGATGAAGGCTGAGCTGAGCGCCAAGGACAAGGTGGACTTCTACAGCATCGTGGCTGACGACAAGCTCATCGACGAGCAGGTGCAGATGTTCGCCTCGCAGGCCGGCGAGTTCGTCGAGGCCCAGGAGTGGAGCGGCAACGACACCCTGAAGGGTGACCTGCGCCAGCTCGACGCGGATGGCAACACGCTCGAGGGCGGCATCGAGGTCGAGGGCGGCATGGTGATGCCCAGCTACGTCAAGGGCGAGGACGAGAAGAAGAAGTTCGACGGTGCTAAGCCCGGCGACATCATCATCTTCAACCCCAAGAAGGCCTATCCCGACAACGACGCCGAGGTGGCTGCCCTGCTGAAGAAGCAGAAGGAGGAGGTGAAGGACCTGGAGAGCGACTTCTCGTTCCAGGTGACTGAGATCCGCCACTTCCAGCCCGCTGCCGTCGACGAGAAGCTCTTTGAGCGCGTCTTCGGCGAGGAGTGCAAGACCGAGGCCGACTTCCGCCAGCGCATTGCCGACGGGCTGAAGGCTCAGCTGGCTGGTAACAGCGACTTCAAGTTCCTGCAGGACATCCGTCAGTATATGGACAAGAAGGTGGGCGAGGTCGAGTTCCCCGAGGCTCTGCTGAAGCGCATCATGATTAATAATAATAAGGATAAGGGCGAGGAGTACGTCGAGAAGAACTTCAAGGCCTCCATCGACGAGCTGAAGTGGCACCTGATCAAGGAGCAGCTTGTCGCCCAGACCGCCATCAAGGTCGAGGACGCTGACCTGAAGCTCATCGCCAAGGATGCCATCCGCCAGCAGTTCGCCCAGTACGGCATGTCGAACGTGCCCGACGACATGCTCGAGCAGTATGCCGACGAGCAGCTGAAGAAGCGCGAGAACGTCGAGAACTTCGTGGAGCGTGCCATCGACGTGAAGCTGACCCAGGCCCTGAAGCAGGTGGTGAAGCTGAACGTGAAGGAAGTGACGCTCGACGAGTTCCAGAAGATGATGCGCGGCGAGTAACCCCTCACACCCTGACTCCATCCTTTTTCCCCGAATCGGCTGCCGGTTCGGGGATATTTTTTGTAATAAGGAAATCATTTTTCGAAAAAAAACAAAAAAAAGATGGCCGTCTCGATTTTTTTTATTAAATTTGTATCTCCAAATCAATAATGGACAAAAGAACTATGAACGATTTCCAAAAATATGCCACACGCCACCTCGGCATGAACAGCCAGGTGCTCGACGACGTCATGAGGGCTCAGGCCCAGTATCTCAACCCCTACATCCTGGAGGAACGCCAGCTGAACGTCACGCAGATGGACGTCTTCAGCCGTCTGATGATGGACCGCATCATCTTCCTCGGCACCCAGATTGACGACTACACCGCCAACACGCTGCAGGCTCAGCTGCTCTATCTTGACTCGGCTGACCCCGGCAAGGACATCTCCATCTACATCAACTCGCCTGGCGGCAGCGTCTCGGCCGGACTCGGCATCTACGACACCATGCAGTTCATCACCAGCGACGTGGCCACCATCTGCACGGGCATGGCCGCCTCGATGGCTGCCGTGCTGCTCGTGGCCGGACAGGAGGGCAAGCGCTCCGCACTGCCCCACAGCCGCGTGATGATTCATCAGCCCCTTGGCGGCGTGCAGGGTCAGGCCAGCGACATCGAGATCGAGGCCCGCGAGATCCAGAAGCTGAAGAAGGAACTCTACACCATCATTGCCGATCATTCGCATACGGACTACGACAAGGTGTGGCGCGACTCCGACCGCAACTACTGGATGACGGCCGAAGAGGCCAAGGAGTACGGAATGATTGACCAGGTGCTGACGAGGAAATGAAGAAGACGTGTAACTTCTGTGGCAGAAGCGACAAGGAAGTAAAGCTACTCATCTCGGGCATCAACGGCTACATCTGCGAGTCGTGTGCGGCTCAGGCCTATCAGATTGTCCAGGAGTCCGACCTCTTGAAAAAAGACAAGAAGTCGTCGAACGCGAAGGACTGGCTGATGGAGGTGCCGAAGCCTCTGCAGATCAAGGAATATCTCGACCAGTATGTCATCGGGCAGGACGAAGCCAAGCGCTTTCTCTCAGTGGCCGTCTACAACCATTACAAGCGTCTGAAGCAGGATAAAGACGAGGCCGACGGCGTAGAGATAGAAAAGTCGAACATCATCATGGTCGGCTCTACCGGCACCGGCAAGACCCTGCTGGCCAGGACGATAGCCAAGCTCCTCGACGTGCCTTTCACCATTGTCGACGCAACCGTCTTCACCGAGGCAGGCTATGTCGGCGAGGACGTGGAGAGCATCCTGAGCCGCCTGCTGCAAGTGGCCGACTATGACGTGACGGCAGCCCAGCGGGGCATCGTCTTCATCGACGAGATCGACAAGATAGCCCGCAAGCAGGACAATCCCTCCATCACCCGCGACGTCAGCGGCGAGGGCGTGCAGCAAGGCCTGCTGAAACTGCTGGAGGGCACCACCGTCAACGTGCCGCCCAAGGGCGGGCGCAAGCATCCGGACCAGGACTATATCCAGGTGGACACGCGCAACATCCTCTTCATCTGCGGTGGCGCGTTCGACGGCATAGAACGCAAGATCGCACAGCGGATGAACACCCACACCGTGGGCTATAACTCGGTGCAGAATGTCAGGAAAATTGACAAGAACGACCTGATGCGCTACGTGCAGCCGCAAGACCTGAAGTCGTTCGGACTGATACCCGAGATCATCGGCCGACTGCCGGTGCTGACCTATCTGAATCCGTTGGACCGTGAGGCCCTCAGACGGATCTTGATCGAGCCGAAAAACTCGATTGTCAAGCAGTATAAGAAGCTGTTCAGCATGGACGGTATCGAACTCACCTTCACTGAGGAGGCACTGCAGCTGATCGTCGACAAGGCCGTGGAGTATAAGCTCGGAGCCCGTGGCCTGCGCTCCATCGTGGAGAACATCATGATGGACGCAATGTTTGAAATACCATCGAAACATGTAAAGACATTTGAAGTGACACGCGAGTATGCCGAGGAGCAGCTCAGCAAGTCGCACATGAATTAACGAAAGCCTATGACCGCAAAGAAAAATCTGACAGAAGCCCTGAAGCGATACTTCGGTTTCGACACGTTCAAGGGTGACCAGGAAGCCATCATCGAGAACCTGCTGGCCGGCAACGACACCTTCGTGCTGATGCCCACGGGCGGTGGCAAGTCGTTGTGCTACCAGTTGCCGTCACTGCTGATGGACGGCGTGGCCATCGTCATCTCGCCGCTCATCGCCCTGATGAAGAACCAGGTGGACTTCATCACCCACCTGAACGAGCATGAAGGCGTGGCTCACTATCTGAACTCGTCGCTCAACAAGGCTGCCATCGACCAGGTGAAGGCCGATATCAAGAGCGGACTGACGAAGCTGCTCTATGTGGCTCCGGAATCGCTTACGAAAGAGGATAATGTCGAGTTTCTGAAGTCGGTCAAGGTCTCGTTCTATGCGGTCGACGAGGCTCACTGCATCTCGGAGTGGGGGCACGACTTCCGTCCGGAGTACCGCCGCATCCGCCCGATCATCAACGAGATCGGCGTGGCGCCCGTCATCGCACTCACGGCGACGGCCACCGACAAGGTGCGCACGGACATCAAGAAGAACCTGGGCATCCTCGACGCGGCCGAGTTCAAGAGCTCTTTCAACCGCCCCAACCTGTACTACGAGGTGCGGCCGAAGACGAAGGACATCGACAAGGACATCGTGCGCTTCATCAAGCAGCACCCGGGCAAGAGCGGCATCATCTACTGCCTCTCGCGCAAGAAGGTGGAGGACCTGGCCGACGTGCTTCGCGCCAACGACATCAAGGCGGCCTGCTATCATGCCGGACTGGAGTCGGCGCTGCGTTCGCAGACGCAGGACGACTTCCTGATGGAGAAGATTGACGTTATCGTCGCCACCATCGCCTTCGGCATGGGCATCGACAAACCCGACGTGCGATTTGTCATTCACTACGATATTCCCAAGTCGCTCGAAGGCTACTATCAGGAGACAGGACGCGCCGGACGTGACGGCGGCGAGGGCCTCTGCATCGCCTTCTACAGCTATAAGGACCTGCAGAAGCTGGACAAGTTCATGGAGGGCAAGCCCGTGGCCGAGCAGGACATCGGCCGGCAGCTGCTGCAGGAGACGGCCGCCTATGCCGAGACGAGCGTCTGTCGCCGCAAGATGCTGCTCCACTACTTCGGCGAGCAGTATCCGAAGGACAACTGCGGCAATTGTGACAACTGTCTCCATCCTGTCACCAAGATCGAAGCCCGCGACCAGCTCGTGACGGCGCTGAAAGCCATCATTGCCATCAAGGAGAATTTCCGCAGCGACTACGTGATCGACTTTATCACAGGACGTGAGACCGACGAAATCATGGCGCATCACCATGATGAGCTCGAGGAGTTCGGCTCGGGCGAGGACGACAATCCGAAGATATGGAATCCGGTCATACGGCAGGCTCTCATTGCCGGCTATCTGAAGAAGGAGGTCGAAAACTACGGACTGCTGAAGGTCACGGCAGCCGGAAAGCGGTTCATCAACAATCCCCACAGCTTCATGGTCGTCGAGGATCATGAGTTCAACGAAGAGGAGGAGGTGGCCGACGGAGGCACCAGCGCGCTCGACCTGACACTCTCGTCGATGCTTCAGGACCTCAGGCGGAAGTGGTCGCGCAAGCTGGAGCGCCCGCCCTACGTCATCTTCCAGGACGTCAGCATTGAGCAGATGGCCACCGAATATCCCGTGACACTCGAGGAACTCAAGAACATCCAGGGCGTCGGCGACGGCAAGACGCGTCAGCCCTATGCCAAGGACTTCGTCAACCTGATCAAGAAGTATTGCGAGGAGAACAACATCGAGCGACAGGCCGACCTGCGTGTCCGCACGAAGGCCAAGGACTCCATGCGCAAGCTGAAGATCATTCAGAACATCGACCGCCACATTGCCCTCGACGACATTGCCAACGCCCTCGGCATCGACTTTGAGGAACTGCTCGACGAGCTCGAAGGCATCGTCCTCTACAGCGGCAACCGCATCAATATCGACTATTTCCTCGACGATATCATGGATCCTGACGATATCGACGACATCTATGGCTACTTTGCCGAGTCGGAGACGGGCGACCTCAAGGCGGCTTACGAGGAACTCGGGGGCGACTATGAGGAAGACGAGATACGCCTCGTGCGAATCAAGTTCATTTCCGAAATGGCCAACTAATAAAATGAAAATTGAAGATTGAAAATTGAAGATTGGTTAAAAAACAGCGGCTTGCTGCAAATAATTCAATCTTCAATCTTCAATCTTCAATCTTTTTTCGTATCTTTGCACGCAATAAAAAAATAAAGGTACCAAAATTATGTCATCATTTATTGCAGATAAGATTGTGATGGACGGTCTGACTTTCGACGATGTCCTGTTGATTCCCGCTTATTCAGAGGTGTTGCCAAAGACGGTGGAACTGCGCACCCGCTTCTCGCGTAACATCGAGTTGAACATCCCCTTCGTGACTGCAGCCATGGACACGGTCACCGAGAGCCAGATGGCTATTGCCATTGCCCGCGAAGGTGGCATCGGCGTGATCCATAAGAACATGTCGATCGAGGAGCAGGCTCGTCAGGTGGCTATCGTCAAGCGTGCCGAAAACGGCATGATCTACGACCCCATTACGATTCCGCTCGGCAGCACCGTTGCCCAGGCTCTTGACATCATGGCAGAATATCATATCGGCGGTATTCCTGTCGTCGACGGCGAGAACCACCTCGTGGGCATCGTCACCAACCGTGACCTGCGCTTTGAGCGCCGCCTCGACCGTCCCGTCGACGAAGTCATGTCGAAGGACAATCTGGTGACGACGCATCAGCAGACAGATTTGTTTGATGCAGCCGAGATCCTGCAGCGCAATAAGATTGAAAAGCTTCCCGTGGTCGACAAGGATAACCACCTCGTAGGACTGATCACGTATAAGGATATCACCAAGGCAAAGGACAAACCGCTCGCTTGCAAGGACGAGAAAGGTCGGCTGCGTGTCGCTGCCGGCGTAGGCGTCACCGTCGATACGCTCGAGCGTATGCAGGCGCTGGTCGATGCAGGTGCCGACGCTATCGTCATCGACACGGCCCATGGCCATTCGAAGGGCGTCATCGACAAGCTGCGCGAGGCCAAGGCTTCGTTCAGTAATATCGATATCGTCGTGGGTAATGTGGCCACTGGCGACGCCGCACGGATGCTGGCCGAGGCTGGTGCCGACGCCATCAAGGTGGGCATCGGCCCGGGCTCCATCTGCACTACCCGTGTCGTGGCCGGTGTGGGTGTGCCCCAGCTGAGTGCCGTCTACGATGTCTACTCTGCACTGAAGGGCACCGGCGTGCCTCTCATCGCTGACGGCGGACTGCGCTACTCGGGCGATGTTGTCAAGGCACTGGCCGCCGGTGGCTCGAGCGTGATGATCGGCTCGCTCGTGGCCGGCACGGAAGAAAGTCCTGGCGACACCATCATCTACAATGGCCGTAAATTCAAGTCATATCGTGGCATGGGCTCGCTGGAGGCCATGGAGCATGGCTCTAAGGACCGCTACTTCCAGGCCGACACCAAAGAGACGAAGAAGCTCGTTCCCGAAGGTATCGCTGGTCGCGTGCCCTATAAAGGCATGGTCCAGGAGGTCATCTATCAGCTCGTGGGCGGTCTGCGCTCAGGCATGGGCTACTGCGGTGCCCCGACGATTGAGCGCCTCCACGACGCCAAGTTCACCCGCATCACGAATGCCGGCGTCAACGAGAGCCATCCGCACGACATCACCATCACCAGTGAGGCTCCCAACTATTCACGTCCCAACGATTGAATATCTATAAACACAACGAACTAATAATGAAAAAGCTATTTCTGTTGGCTTCGCTGTTTATGTGTGCAGCAGCCAATGCTCAGACTGTTGATGACCCCGTGATTATGACGGTCAACGGTGAGCCGGTTCTCCGTTCTGAATTTGAATATTCTTATAATAAGAACAACTCTGAGGGCGTCATCGACAAGAAGTCGATTGACGAGTATGTCGATTTGTTCATCAACTACAAACTGAAGGTCTGTGCAGCACTGGATGCCAAGATGGACACGATGAAGTCGTTCATCAATGAGTTCCACCAGTATCGCGATCAGCAGCTGCGCCCCCTGATGGTCACTGACGAAGACATGGAGGCTGAGGCCCGCAAGGTCTATGACGAGACAGTGAAGCACATCGGCCCCGATGGCCTCATCAAGACTTCGCATATCCTGCTCCGTGTGGAGCAGCAGGCTCCCCAGGCTGACTGGGATGCTGCCAAGCTGCGTGCCGACTCGATCTATAAGGCCCTGAAGAACGGTGCCGACTTTGCTGAGATGGCCACGAAGTTCTCGCAGGACCCCGGCTCGGCTCGCCAGGGTGGTCAGCTGCCCTTCGTGCAGCATGGCCAGTTTGTCAAGGAGTATGAAGATGCCGCCTTCGCCCTTCAGCCGGGCGAGATGTCGGAGGTCGTCCAGTCGCCTTTCGGCTATCACATCATCCGGATGGACGAGCGCAAGCAGATGGAGCCCTTCGAATTCCACCACGACAACATCCTGAAGTGGCTGGAGCAGCGCAATGCCCGTGAGCGCATCGCTGCCCAGAAGGTCGACGACATGGTGAAGAACAGCGACGGAAAACTGACCAAGGAGCAGATCATGGACCAGAAGGCTGACGAGTTCTCGGCTAACGATACTGAACTGAAGTATCTCATCCGCGAATATCATGACGGCCTGCTGCTTTATGAGATCAGCAACCAGCTCGTCTGGGACAAGGCTGCCAAGGACGAGGCCGGACTGGCCAAGTATTTCAAGAAGCACAAGAAGAACTACGCATGGGATGAGCCTCGCTATAAGGGCATGGCCTATCACGTGAAGGAGCAGGGCGACGTAAAGGCCGTGGCTGACTGCGTGAAGAAGTTGAAGTTCGACAAGTGGGCCGAGGCGCTGCGCTCTACGTTCAACGCTGACTCCGTCATTCGCATCCGAGTAGAGAAGGGTATCTTCAAGAAGGGTGATAATGCCCTGATTGACAGCGTGGTGTTCAAGAAGGATACAACCGTCGCTAAGGTGAAGGACTATCCTATTGATGCCGTCTACGGCAAGGTGCTGAAGAAGGGTCCCGAGGACTATACCGACGTGCGTGGTCAGGTCGTGGCCGACTATCAGGAGATGCTTGAGAAGGAGTGGGTGGCACGTCTGCGCCGTCAGTATACTTTCGAGGTGAACAAGGACGTCCTTGAGACTGTCAATAAGCACTGATGTTATTAATGAGAATGTTACATTCCATAAAGAACCGTCGCACGCTCTTGCTGTCGCTCAGCCTCTGTGGGCTCATGTCCATGAGTGCTCAGGACCACGTCGTCGACGAGGTCATCTGGGTGGTGGGCGACGAGCCTATCCTCAAGAGCGACGTGGAGGTGACGCGCATCCAGGCGGCCATGGAGGGTCAGCGCTGGAAGGGCGACCCCGACTGCGCCATCCCTGAGCAGCTGGCTGTCCAGAAGCTCTTTCTGCATCAGGCAGCCATCGACAGTATCGAGGTGACGGAGAGCGAAATCTCCCAGCAGATTGAGGGCCGCATCGATTATATGGTCCAGCAGATCGGTTCCCGCGAGAAGCTGGAGGAATATCGCAAGCAGAGCCTTAGCCAGATCCGCACCTCGATGCACGACGACCTGCGCGACCAGCTCATGATCCAGCGCATGAAGGAGAGCCTGGTGAAGGATATCCAGGTGACGCCGGCCGAGGTGCGCCGCTACTTCAAGGACCTGCCTCAGGACAGCATCCCCTTCGTTCCCACCGAGGTTGAGGTACAGATCATTTCCCAGACGCCAAAGATCTCCGTCGAGGAGATCAATCGCGTGAAGGACGAACTGCGCGACTACACCGATCGTGTGAATAGGGGAGAGACCAGCTTCCAGACCCTGGCACGTCTTTACTCCGAGGACCCCGGCTCGCGCCGCTCTGGCGGCGAGATGGACTATGTAGGCCGTGGCGTGCTCGACCCGGCCTTTGCTGCCGTGGCTTTCAACCTGACCGATCCCAAGAAGATTTCAAAGATAGTGGAGTCGGAGTTCGGCTTCCACATCATCCAGCTGGTCGACAAGCGAGGCGACAAGATCAAGGTGCGCCATATCCTGCGCAAACCGGTCGTTGCTGACTCGGCCATCCAGCAGTCGCTGGCCCGTCTCGACTCCATCGCTGCCGATATCCGCGAGGGCAAGTTCACCTTCGAGGACGGCGCTTCTGTCATCTCCGACGACAAGGACACACGTATGAATCGCGGACTGATGGCCAACCGTTCGGAGAACGGGCAGACCTCGCGTTTCCAGATGCAGGACCTGCCGCCCGAAGTGGCCAAGGCCGTCGACACGCTGAAGGTGGGCGAGATTTCTCAGCCGTTCCAGATGATCAACGAGCGTGGCAAGACCGTCTGCGTCATTGCCAAGCTGAAGAGCCGCACTGAAGGCCATAAGGCCACCATCACTGAGGACTTCCAGGTCATGAAGGACGTCGTGCTCGCAAAGCGTCGTGCCGACAAGCTTCACCAGTGGGTCGTCGACAAGATCAAGAACACTTATATCCGCATCAACGATAATTATCGGAACTGCGACTTCGAATACGAAGGATGGGTGAAGTGATGTCGTTTTATAGTGCATAGTTTATAGTTGGGCAATCAGCGAATCATAATACGACTTGGGCGCAGAAGCATCATGATGGTGCTTCTGTGTCTTACTTGTAGCGTCTTGTTAGGCGCCATGACTTCTGCCGCTCCGAAGCGCCCTCGCAAGAAGACGCAGGACAAGCGCGTCTATCTCGTGCATGCCGACGAACTGCGCTACGACCGCTGGCGCAACAACGATGCGCAGGTGTTGGTCGGGTCGGTACAGTTCGAGCATGCCGGTGCCCGCCTCTATTGCGACAGTGCTAACTTCTTTGAGGCGAGCAACTCGTTCGAGGCTTTCGGACATGTGCGGATGGTGCAGGGCGACACGCTCTCGCTGGTCAGTGAATATGGCTATTACGACGGCAACGACCAGATGATGGAGGCCCTGCGCAACGTCGTGCTCCGCCATCGCGGGACGACGCTCTATACTGACTCGCTCTACTACGACCGCATCTGGAACCAGGGCCATTTCGAGGAGGGAGGCAAGCTCGTCGACAACGGCACGACGCTGACCAGCGACTGGGGCGAGTACCACACGGACACGAAGATGGCCGAGTTCTTCTATAACGTCGAGATGATCGACAAGCAATTCTTCCTGACGACCGACTCGCTCTATTACGACACCCGCTCCAAGCAGGCTCACATCATCGGACCTTCGGACATCACCTCCGGACGCAGCCACATCTATTCCGAGCTGGGCTACTACAACACCCGGACCGAGGAGGGCATCCTGCTCAACCGCTCGCGGATGGAGAACGAGGGGCGCACCCTCACAGGCGACAGCCTCTGGCACGACGGCCATTCAGGCGTCAGCGAGGCTTTCCGCAACGTCGTCTATACTGACACCGTCAATCGCAACCGCCTCCTGTGCAACTATGGCCACTACGAGGACTCTACGGGCTATGCCGTCTGTACGGACAGTGCCGTGGCCATCGATTTCTCCCAGCGCGACACGCTCTACATGCACGCCGACACGTTCAAGGTCTACACGTACAACAATCACACCGACTCCGTCTATCGCGTCTTACACGCGTATAATAAGGTACGCGCGTACAGGGTCGACGTCCAGGCTGTCTGCGACTCGCTCGTCTACAGCTCGCTCGACTCCTGCATGACGATGTACAAGGACCCTATCGTATGGAATGTCAACCAGCAGTTGCTGGGCGAGCGCATCGAGGTGTTTATGAAGGATTCCGTCGTCGACCGTGCCCATGTCATCGATCAGGCCTTCTCGATTGAGAAGCTGCCCGATGACGACCTCTACAACCAAGTTTCGTCGAAAGAGATGTTCGCCTTCTTCCTCGATGGCGAGATCCATGAGGCCCAGGCCAAGGACAACGTGCTCGTGGCCTACTATCCCGTCGACGACTCCGACAGCTCCTATGTCGGACTGGTCTGCATGGAGACCAGCAATCTGCGCATGTTCCTGGCCGAGCGCAAGCTGCAGCGCATCTGGACGCCCAAGAGCGAAGGCGTCATGTATCCCATGTCGCAGATACCGCCCGACAAGCGCTTCCTCGAAGGCTTCGCCTGGTTCGATTATATCCGTCCGACGTCGAAGGACGACATCTTCATCTGGCGAGGCAAACGCGAAGGGACAGAACTGAAACCGCGGACCCTATGAGCGACATCATCCAACTACTCCCAGACTCCGTAGCCAATCAGATTGCTGCGGGCGAAGTCATCCAGCGGCCGGCCTCCGTCATCAAGGAGCTGGTCGAGAACTCCGTGGATGCCGGCGCCAAGACCATCCGCGTGCTGGTCGTCGATGCAGGACGCACCTCCATCCAGGTCATCGACGACGGCCACGGCATGTCAGAGACCGATGCCCGACTGGCCTTCGAGCGTCATGCCACGTCGAAGATCCGCCAGGCTGACGACCTCTTCTCCCTCCACACGATGGGCTTCCGCGGCGAGGCCCTCCCCTCCATCGCGGCCGTGGCCCAGGTGGAGCTGACCACGCGCCTGGAGGGCGACGACCTGGGCACCCACCTGACCCTCTATGGCTCGAAGGTGGTCGACCAGAGTCCCGTGGCCTGCCCTGTCGGCTCGAATTTCAAGGTCGAGAATCTGTTCTTCAACGTCCCGGCCCGCCGCAAGTTCCTCAAGACCAACGCCACTGAGCTCAACAATATCCTGACGGCCTTCGAGCGCATCGTCCTCGTCTATCCCGACATCGCCTTCACGCTCCACAGCAACGGCCTGGAGCTGATGAACCTGCGGGCCGGCTCGCTCCGCCAGCGCATCAACGACGTCTTTGGCAAGAAGCTGAGCCAGGAGCTGCTGCCCGTCGAGGTCGACACGACCATCTGCCGCATCAAGGGCTTCGTGGGCAAGCCTGAGGCAGCCCGCAAGAAGGGGGGCAGCGACTATTTCTTCGTCAACGGCCGCTACATGAAGCATCCCTACTTCCACAAGGCCGTGCTCAGCGCCTACGACCGTCTCATCCCCGTTGGGATGCAGATACCTTATTTTATATATTTCGAGGTCAGTCCCGCCGACATCGACGTCAACATACATCCCACGAAGACCGAGATCAAGTTCGAGAACGAGCAGAGCATCTGGCAGATCCTCGTGGCGGCCGTCAAGGAGGCCATCGGCAAGTTCTGCGAGTTGCCCACCATCGACTTCGACACGGAGGGACGCCCCGACATCCCCGTCTTCGACCCTCAGCGCGACAATATTCAGATGCCGCGCGTCAGCTATAATCCTGATTATAATCCCTTTGCTCCGTCAGCGTCACGCCCCGTCCAACCTCAGAAGCCGGCCGTCCCTGACCAGTGGCAACAGCTCTACGAGGCTGCCCTCCAGCGCCCACAGCAGCAGGAGGCCCCGCTCTTCGACGACCAGATGCCTGAAGAGCAGCCCTCTGACGACATCATCGCCGAGAAATCGCCCGTGCATTATCAATACAAGGGCCGCTACATCATGACGGCCGTCAAGTCGGGCCTCATGATCATCGACCAGCAGCGCGCCGACATCCGCATCCGCTATGAGCGCCTCATGGAGCGCCTCCGCCAGAACACGGCCGGCACCCAGCGCGTCCTCTTCCCTGAGGTCGTCCAGTTCCCGCCGTCGGAGCAGGTCTTCATGGACCTCTGTCTGCCCGAGCTGCAGGCCATGGGCTTCGACATCAGCAATCTGGGGACGGGCAGCTATGCCGTCAACGGCGTCCCTGCAGGATTCGACGGCATCGACCCCGTCAGCCTCGTGCGCCATATCGTCGCCGATGCGGCCGACAAGGGCGTCGTCGACCCCTCTGAGCTGAATGTCGCGATGGCCATCAGCCTCGCCCGTCATGCCGCGCTGCCTCCCGGCCAGGTGCTCACCAACGACGACATGGAGCGCATCATCAACGACCTCTTTGCCTGCTCCAACGTCAACTACACCCCCGACGGCAAAGCCATCCTCACCATCCTTCCGCAACGCGACATCGAGCAGCTCCTCGGATAATCCCGCTGTCCCGCTTCCTCAAAGCACCGCTTCGGCCTGCTCAAAGCGCCGCTTTGAGCCCCTCAAAGCACCGCTTCGTCATCCTCAAAGTGCCGCTTCTTCAAAGTAATATACCCCTATATTACCTCCGGGAAGCGCAGCTTTCCTGTCAGAAAGATTCCGAAGCGCAACCCCGAAAGCACGGCCCGCAAAGCAGAGATACATTAAAAAATGTCATTCGACGCATAAAAAATAGTAAAATTCTTTGGTGGGTTCTGAAAAAATGCTTAACTTTGCTGCGAATTTGCACGAAAACTATCGTTCGCGCCCTATAAACTATGCAACGGGGCGCAATAAGTGCATATAGATGAGAAGACAGATCAATTTAAGTATTAATTATAAATTTTTATGTTCATGAAAAAGAAATTTATTAATGGTTTGCTCATGGTAGCCATGTTCGTTGGCGCCACGAGTTCATTGGTTTCTTGTAAGGACTATGATGACGAAAAGAACTTCAACCTGCAAGAACAGTTCACCAATCAGAACGCCAAGCTTCAGGATCTGGTCTATCAGCTGAATGGCCTCGTCAACGGCCGCATCGATAGCCTGAATGCTGAGTTTGCAAAGTGCCAGATCAACTGCCGGTACACCCGCTACCGTCTTGACAGCCTTCTGAATGAGTACAACGGTCTTCGCGACAAGGTCGGCGGCATGTACACCAATGAGCAGATCGATTCGATGAAGCGTGTGTTGTCTCAGGAGATTCTGAATGTCCAGAACCAGCTGGCCAACTACTACACCATCGCTCAGATTGACAGTCTTCTCGACGACCGCATGAATCGTGAGTTGAAGTCCGACAGCGAGCTCGGCAATTTCATTAACGAGCTGATTGAGGAGTACCTGAGGAATCATAAGTTTGACACGACGATTGTCAATAACATCTTCAACAACGACACGACAATCATCAACAACTTCTATCAGCAGGGCGACACGACCATCATTAACAATATCACCAATGAGTATATTACTTATGAGACTGGTATTGACTCCATCAAGGTCGTGCAGATCTACAATGAGCTGATTGCCGGACTGACTAAGCAGGTCAACAACTTGACCAACGTTGTCAACAATGTCCGCACGCTGGCCGCTAACGACAGCGTCCGCATCGACAGCCTCGAGAACGTCACCGTCACGCTGGGCAACCGCCTGACAACCCTTGAGAACCGCGCCGATGCTACTGACCTCCGTCTGGAGAGCGACAGCCTGAAGCTCGTCAACCTCGAGACGCTCTACAATCAGCTGAAGGATTCGCTCGACATCTATGCCACCAAGCAGTATGTCGACGAGGCCGACAAGAAGCTCAACGAGCGCATCGACAGCATCCTCAACTATGTTGTCCCCGATCTTAAGAATCAGATTACGGATGCCCGCACCTATGCCAAGGAGCTGGCTGACAGCGTCGGCAACCTGCTCAACGAGGCCATCCAGACCGTCAACAGCCGCATCGACACCGTCGCTGACAACCTCGGCGCCCTGAAGGAGGCCTATGATACGTATGTCGAGCAGAACAACGAGCGCGTCGGCAACCTCGAGGATCGCGTAGATTCGCTTGAGGGCCGCGTCGACAAGGTCGAAGAGGACATTGAGACCATCAACGGCAAGATTGAGAAGATCGAGAACTCGATGGCCAAGTTCATCTCGGGCATCGTCCTCAACGGTACCTACAACCCCGTCTTCGGCGAGATCAACCTGCCCGTCGACGTACGCTCCAACATCCTCGCTGCCTTCCACGGCTACACTAACGACAACGGTGTCATGTTCCCCGCTGACAAGTCCAGCTACTATGCAAGCGAGGCCGACTGGAACCGCATCAAGGGCGACTGGGAGATCCTCAAGAATGTCAAGAACCCCATCAACAAGGCTGGCGCACAGACCCTCGTTGCCCTCGATGGCAAGGAAGGCAACGCCGGTACGCTCTATCTGACCGTCAATCCCACGAACCGCAACTTCGAGGGCACCGAGTTCACGATGATCAACAGCCGAAACGAGGAGTCCAACGTCAAGCTGAGCCCGCTGAAGAAGTCTGACCACAAGATCATGTTCGGATGGGATCGCGCACGCCAGGAAGGCGAGCAGAGCCCCAACGGATTCTATGAGACCAAGGCTACCATCACTGCTCAGGATGTCAACAACGACGGCCGTCTGCACCTCAGCCTCGACCTCGCCGACGCTAAGGAGGTCCTCAAGGACGTGCGTAACTGGGAGAACGGTATCAGCGCTACCAACATCGCTACCACTTTCTATCAGAATGTTCACAATGTGCTCGAGGCTGACGCCGTCAAGGCTACTTGGACCGACGATGTGACTGGCGAGCAGATGAGCGTCGTCTCGCAGTATGGCATCGGTGCCGTCACCGTCAAGCCCCTCGGCTTCGCCTTCATGAAGGATGCTAACTACTATGACAACCTTATGGAGGTCGAGAAGTTCGCTACCGACATTATCGATAACCTCTCTGGCGTTCTGGCCAAGTATATCACCCAGGTCAAGGTGAAGTTCGGCAGCGCAGCTGACTACATCGAGTCGATTGAGTATAAGAGCTACGATCCCGAGACCAACACCATCACCATCGGCGTCAAGGTGCCCGCAGGCGTCTTCGATGAGGATACCAAGGTCGTCTGGAACAGCAGCCACACCAAGTATGACACCGTCTGGGAGAAGAATGCCGATGGCACCTTCACCGTCAACATCCGTATGTCGGCTCTCGAGGACCTCATGCAGACCCTCTATCAGATGTACGACAAGGATTGGAACAAGGTCGCTGAGAACATCAACAACTGGATCGGTCTCGTCAAGAACCTCGTCAGCGAGGCCAACGAGTTCCTCGGCAATGTTGAGAAAGACCTCGCCGACATCACTGGCAGCATGGGTCTTGACAAGATTTACAACTATGTCGATATCTTCAACAAGCACATGAAGCGCTGGCTCGTGCCTAACAAGTATGTGCAGCCCCTGCTCCTCGTTCACAACAACGACGGCTACACCCGCATCAGCCGCTCGGCTGGCAAGTACACTCCTGTCACTTCTGAGAGCTTCACGCTGATCCCCACCACCTACTGTGTTGAGGTTCTGGCTCCCGCTTACAAGAAGATCATCGTCGCCACGAAGGTTACCGATGCTGCTGGCAACAACGTTGAGGCTGCCCGCAACGCATTCAACAACCAGGCCAACATGAACACCGTCATCGACGGTCAGTGGGAGGGCTTCGATGTGACCATCCAGAAGGGTTACAACTACGAGATCCTCTACATGGCACTCGACTACAGCGGCCAGATCGCTGCTCGCAAGTACTATCTGAAGGTTAAGTAAATCACAGAGTGTAATCAACATTGTAGAACGAAAATAGAATTGTAACATTATGAATATCAAGAAACTGTTAATGTCTTCTCTGCTGATGCTGGGCTTCGTCTCAGCATCGGCTCAGGAGCCTGAGGTAAAGACCGTCTACGACTTTAATCCTCATTGGTATGTCCAGATTCAGCCTCTCGGCGGGCAGTACACCCTCGGTGAGGTTGCCACTGACAAGCTGCTGTCTTACAATGCACAGCTGGCCATCGGCTATCAGTTCCACCACGCTCTCGGACTCCGTCTGGCTGTCAACGCATGGCAGAGCAAGGGCGGTAGCGACTTCAGCTGGGACGACGCTAACGAGCGTCTCTACACCTGGAAGTGGAAGTATGTGTCGCCCACTCTCGACCTGACCGTCAACCTGTCCGACCTCTTCTGTGGCTTCAACCCCAAGCGCGTGTTCAACTTCAGCGTCCTCGGTGGTATCGGTGCCAACATTGGCTTCGACAACGACGAGGCTGGCGAGGTGAAGGCTCAGCTGGAGACCACCAAGGCTAAGGGTGGCGTCTATACGCTCGCTGAGCTGAGAAGTCTGGGCTACTCCCCCAATCCTCCCCTCTCACTCTACTGGGATGGCACGAAGGTTAACTTCGTCGGCCGCTTCGGTGCCGCTTTCGACTTCCGTCTGAGCGACCGCGTTTCTGCCGGACTCGAGGGAACCGCCAACTTCCTGAGCGACCACTACAACTCGAAGCCCGCCGGCAATGCTGACTGGTACTTCAACGTCAACGCCGGTGTGAAGATTGCCCTCGGCAAGACCTACACCACCCGCACCATCACCGATCAGCCCCGCGTCGTCGAACGCGTCGTTGAGAAGGTCGTCGAGAAGCCCGTCTACATCGAAAAGCCCGCTGAGCCCGCTGCTGTCGCAGCTAAGGAGCCTCTGCGTCGCGACATCTTCTTCACCATCAACAGCACCGTCATCACTCCTGCCGAGAAGCAGAAGGTTGAGGAGGTCGTTGCCTACATGAAGAAGTATCCCGAGGCTAAGGTGAGCGTCACCGGCTATGCTGATAAGGGCACGGGTAATGCCTCTATCAACGCTCGTCTGGGTAAGAACCGTGCCAAGACTGTGGTCGACACCCTCGTCCAGCAGTATGGCATCGATGCTTCGCGCATCACCTCTGACAGCAAGGGTGACACCGTTCAGCCCTTCGCTGAGAACGACAAGAACCGCGTCAGCATCTGCATCGCCGAGTAATCTGTGAGCAGTATCTAATCTCATAGCCTACCTTACACCTATGTCTAACAACCATTAGATATGTGTGTAAGGTAGGTTACTTTTAATAACAAAGCCAACCAAGATGAAAAGATTGTTTCTCACCCTCCTTTCCGCAGCATTCCTCCTCGCAGCCCATGCACAGCTTAACGGCAACGGCTATTATCGCGTGCAGAATGTTGCATCGACTCGTTATATCACCGTGCTCGACAATCGCGGATCCGTCGATTACCAGAGCACCACGGCCGACATGCAGGCCATCAAGACTATCATGGGTTTCGACCGGGTCGTCGATGATCCTGCCTCGATTATCTATATTCAGCAAGTAGGAACCAGCGGTGGAGTAGGGCAGTACAATCTTTTGAGTCAGGGCATCAACACCAAGGTCATCACGGGCGGACGCTATCTCAGTCTGCGTCAAACACCGAAGGGCTATCTTGCCTATGGCACGGCAGCTGGCATGACCATCTACCTGACCGATGAGGAGAGCCTGGAGCCCCTTGAGGTGGGAAATCTGGTCCAGAACGGCTCGACAGAGTATCGCTACTGGAACATCCTTCCCGTCGACCAGACTGACAATCAGTACTTTGGCGTGAAACCTGAAGTAGTCGCCTCGGGCCAGAAGTACACGTCCTTATTCGCCTCCTTCCCCTTCACCCTGCAGTCGGCGGGGATGAAGGCTTTCACCGTCACGAAGGTCGACGGCGACATGGCTGTCTGGCAGGAATTGTCAGGCACCATCCCGGCTTCCACTCCTGTCATCATCCAATGTGCTGGTGATGACGCTAACTCCAACCGCCTCAATATCGTCGACGTTGCCACCACCGCCCCTGCCGACAACCTCCTGCAGGGCGTCTATTTCTGCAATGGCAATCCAGGCGATAAGCATTTTAATAAAACAACCTACGATCCCCAGACGATGCGCCTCCTGGGCGTGACGAGTGAAGGCAAGCTCGGCTTCGTGAAGTCCGACGTCGAATATGTCCCGCGCAACAGGGCCTACCTCGTCGTCCCTGAGGGATCACCCGATGAGATACGGCTTGTCACCCAGGCCGAGTATGAGGCCGAGATGGCTAAGGACGATGTCGTCGTCACTGCCAACAGCTATTCCCGCCTCTATGGAGATGAAAATCCTGTGTTTGAATATACGACGACGGGACATGCCCTGAAGGGCCAGCCGGACCTGACGTGTGCGGCTCAGGTGTCCTCGCCCGTCGGCACCTATGATATCGTGGTCAGCCGTGGCTCGGTTACCAATGAGGAAGCCACCTTTGTCAACGGCACCCTGACCGTTACACCCGCCCCCTTGACCATCTCTGCCGGCAATTATACGATCAAGCAGAACGAGCCGCTGCCTGAGTTCGTGGCAAGCTATAGCGGCTTCAAGGTCAACGACGACGCGACGGCCCTGACCGCCCAGCCCGTCATGATGACGGATGCTCCTGCCGACAAGACGCCCGGCACCTATACCATCAGCGTCAGCGGCGCCGCTGCCAATAATTATGATATCAGCTACGTGAGCGGCACGCTGACGATTCTCGAGGCCGACCCCATTACCATTAAGGCCGTCGATGCACAGATGACCTACGGCGATGAACTCCCGCAGCTGACCTATACGATTGAGGGTGGAAGCCTGCAGGGCGAGCCGACGCTCACGTGCGAAGCCACCCGCGAGTCGGCTGCCGGCACGTATGCCATCGTCGTGGCGAAGGGCAGCATCGACTATCCCAACCTGCGCCTCGAGAACGGCACGCTCACGATTGCCAAGGCTCCCTTATCCGTCATGGCCGGCAACTACACAATGAAGCAGACCGATGCGCGCCCCGAGTTCAAGGCCACCTATGAGGGCTTCAAACTCAACGACTCTGAGAGCTCGCTGACGAAGCAGCCAGTTTTCTCGACCGATGCACCCGCTGACAATACGCCTGGCGAGTATGTTGTCACAGTCAGTGGGGCCGAGTCGCCCAACTACGAGATGACCTATCATCCCGGCCGCCTCGTCATTGCCGCTGTCGATGAGATTGTCATCATTGCCAACGATGCGACGATGACTTATGGTGACGAGGTGCCGTCGCTGACGTACACCATCGACGGCAACCTTACTGAGGGTGAGCCCGTTATCAGCTGCGAGGCAACCAGCCTGTCGTCCGTCGGCACCTATGCCATCCATCTCGAGAAGGGCAGCATCACCTATCCCAACGTCCGCCTTGTCGATGCCCTCCTGACTGTCACTCAGGCCCCGCTTACGGTGTCCGTCGAGGAATGCTCGCGCGAGCAGGGCCAGCCCAATCCAGCGTTCGTGCTGCGCTACGACGGTTTCCGCAACGGCGATACGGAGGACGTGCTCACAGAGAAACCCGTGGCCACGACGAATGCCGGCCTCGACGCCCTGCCTGGACAGTATGTCATCACGATCTCTGGCGGCTCCGCTCAGAATTATTACCTTGAGTATCAGAACGGTATTCTCAATGTGACGGCTCCCAGCTCGATCCGTTCCGCCATGCAGCTCTCACGTCCTGTCGATGTGTACTCACTCGCTGGTCGCAAAGTCCGTTCGCAGGTGACCAGCCTCGAGTCGCTGCCCAGCGGTATCTATATGATTGAAGGCCGGAAGTTCGTCGTGAGGTAATCCCTCGCCGCGCAACAACGATAAAGCAAGACTCCCTATCTCGCAAAGCGCTGAGATGGGGAGTCTTTTTTGTTTATCTTCGCAAGTAGCATTCAGAACAGCCGTCGGGTGATGCGGAGATTCAAAACCGGGTAGGCCTTAAACTGCTTGAAGAATCTCACCTTCCTGCCTACGTCGCCGGTGATGTTCTCCACGTCGCTGCACAGGTCGACGCCTTCGTGCGTGATGATGCGAGGTGTGCCACCCCAGAACATGGCTCCGCAGTCGAAGCCGATCTTCCATCGGTCGTCCTTCTTGGACAGCCGTCCGCTATAGCCGAAGCCGAGGTAGGGGCGGAAGCGGTCGACGATCCAGTCGGCCTTCACCATCGACTCGTTGTTGGGGACCATCATGTACGGATCGCCCTTCTTATGCACGACGTTGCCCTCCTCGTCCACGATGTCCTCCTTGTAGTCGCCCACGTGGATACCCATGGCGCCGTAGTTATAGATGCGCTTATAGGTTCTGAGCAGGATGTTGTCGTCAGGATCCAACTCGATGTTCTGCAGGGCCTCAATCTCAGAGACGTCGATGCCGAGCGTCTTCAGCAGACTGATCTCGGAGAGCAGGTCGGCCGCCGACTTGCCGAAGAAGTAGTCCCATCGCTCCTCTTCTGTGTCCAGATGGCTGATGGGGCTGGCGGCCACCTTGCCCCATAGGTTGTTATAGATGCCGACGGCCACGAGCGACGGCATGTCCTCCGTCGCGTTGTATGCTTTGGCAAACTGCTTCGGGCCGTAGAAGAATCCGGCCGTGAAGTGCCAGTTCTTGTTCTTGAAAGGCATGACGTCGACCATGACGCTCAGCTGATGGAACGTTGGCGTGCCGATCATCTTCACCCTGTCGTCAACCTTGTATCCCGTGACGTTCTCCAGCAGTCCTGACAGCCGGTTGAACTTCGACTTGCTGGCATTCGGGTCGTCGCCCACCTGCACGTGGAAGTTCATGTCGACGTGGAATCGGGGCATAATGGCATATCCGGCCCTCACTTGCAGGCTTTTGCCGATGGGCGAAGCCAGCTCGAGCCCTATGCCGGTCGATCCGGCATTGAGCGATAGGTCCAGATGTTTGAATGCTTCCAGCTTCTTTTGATTGTCTGGTGTCTGTTCGTCCTGAGCATTTGCTCCGATGGCAAATGTGCAGGCCGAAAACGCCAGTAGCAGAATTCGTTTCATAAAGGCATGCTTCGTGAGAGTATGTATATTCTGCGTGCAAAACTATAAAAAAAAATTGTAACGGCCAAATCTGTGTGTTTTTTTTTATTCCTTGTCTGTCTTTTTCCTTCTGTAATCGAAAAAAGTGAGGGAAAAATTTGCGTATCTCGCATAAAAGTCGTACCTTTGCACCCGCAAAAAGCGCAAGAGGGCGTTTAGCTCAGTTGGTTTAGAGCATCTGCCTTACAAGCAGAGGGTCGGCGGTTCGAATCCGTCAACGCCCACCAAGGTTTGAGATTGAGGATATCCGTCAGCGGACATCCTTTTTTTTGTGTCCAAATGTCAAGATTAATCGCAATATTTTGATGCATTTTTGTAATTCCTTGATTTTCAGCGCAGTTGTAAAACGTGGCCAAGGAAGTGCCGCTTTTTGCCTCGAGAAGCGGTCCTTTTCATGCAAAAAAGCGGCACTTCTCTGCCCGAGAAGTACCGCTTCTTCGCTGTTGTCGGAGTCCTTTGTCAAGATTATTCCGACCTTAGCCTCTGTTGTCAGAAAGACTTATTGGTTGATGATTTTTCGGCCGTCGCGAATCGTGACGCCCTTCGTCGCAGGCTTGTCGAGCCGGACGCCGCTGATGGAGTAGGAGGGACCCGTCGGCTGACTGGCGTCGTGGATGGTGGCAATGCCCTCGGTGGCCTCGACGTTGAATCGCTTGCAGCCCATGCTCAGACCCTTGGTCTCCATGATGCCGTACACGGTGTATTCGCCAGCCATCTCCAGGGCGCAGGTCAGGGGGACGACGGCCTCTTCCATATAGTCCAGCTCGACCGTCGTCAGCAGCAGCAACTTCTTGTCGCCCTCAGGGTTCATGATGTAGAAATAGACATCGCCGCTATAGCTGTCGCCCACGTTCCTGACCGTAGCCTCCAAGGTCAGTGGCGCCCCGGCTTCAGCCATTCCGATGATGTTCAGTCCCTCCAGCTTCAGGTGGCCAGTGAAATGCCGTTCGCTGATGGATTTCCCGCCTTGCTCCAAGTCTACCTCGATGTATCTGCCGTAAGGGTTGTACGCCTTCCAGTCAGCCTCTGCCGTCAAGTTGCGGGCGCCCTTCTCCGACTCGCAATAGAGGGGGACGAGGAATTGGGTCGGCCCGCTGGGGAGGTTGAGCGAGTTGAAACGGAATGAGTTTTCATAGCCTGAGCCCTCATGGCCCTCGTTCACGTTGTTGAACTGCAGGAAGATGGGCTCGCCCGTCACCTCGTCGATCCGCCCTATGGCCGACCCGTAATAGAACGGATTGACCTCGTAGACATAGCTCTGAATGTCCAAATAGCTGCCGTTGATGATCATATATTCGCAGACGGGGCGCGGATGCGAGGCAGGCGAGCCTGCGTTAGGCTGAATGCCGACGACGGCCCTGACCCTGTGCGTATAGTCCAGGTCGGCCTGCAGGGCGCTGAACTTAAAGTAGCCGTTGTATTTCTTCGGCAGTCCCCAGTTGATGTGGAAGAATCCCTTCTTGTAGCCGTCGCATACGAACTGGTGGCCTATGCCAGGCTTGCCCGTGTCAGCCGTGGCGCCCGAGATGAGCACGGGGCGCCCTGCTGCCAGCTCGTCGTAGATGAGCTGGTCCCATTGGCTGACGGAGTAATCCGTGAGCGAGACCATGTGCGCCCCCGGGTCGTAGTCGAAATATTCCAGCAGGACATTGAGCGGACTGCCCACGGCAGCAACCGACTGTCCCACAGCGGAGTAGTTCATCTTGGCCGCATAGCCCGTATAGGCCATCAGCTTGGCCACGGCCTCAATCTCGGCCTCGCTCTCCTGGCCCGTATAGTCGTTGAGCATGTGGTCCCAGTCGAAGGTCGTGGCTGGCAGACCGTCCTCCTCGAAGTCGTCGTACAGCCGGCTCGGCTCATAGCCCGGAATGGCCTTGGTCTCCCCTTGTGGCCAGCGGTGGTAGTTCATGATCTGGGCCAAGGCCGCAGCCACACACCCCGTATGGCAGTGCTCGCCGTTGAGCATGGGGCATTGGCTGTTGTAGGGAGGAAGCTGCTGCCACGTGGTGGTCAGCAGGACGGGAATCTCGTCGTAGTGTTTTGCGGCCTTCCTCGACATCGTCTGTGAGGGCGCCGCCGCCCCACTGGCCTCCAGCCACCCGCTGAGCGCCTCGGGCATCTCGTCGGCATCGAATGAGCCGCCGTCCGTATATCCTATCACGTCGCACGCGTCGTCAGCCGCAACGAACACAAATCCCTGACCTTCAGCCGCGTTGAAGACGTAGTAGCTGGGCTCGCCGTTGCTCCGCGTGGCCACGTAGGCGGGCGTCTCCACGACCTGTCGGCCCATCTCGCTGAGGAAGCTGCGGGCCCTCATAGAAGCCTGCTTCATGACGCCAGGCGCGGCAAAGGCCACTTCCGAGAAGAATATAATGAGCAGAATTGCAAAAGATGACTTTTTTAACATAATGCGTGATAACGGTTGGTTGATATGGATTGCAAAGTTACATCTTTTTTTGCAACTGTGCAAATATCGCGTTAAAAAAGAATTATTCGTTTCATTTTTCCCGAATTTTGTTGGCCGTTTCAAGAATAATGCTTACCTTTGCACTCTCATTACAAAAAGGATAATTATCTTAGAGAAAGCAAATGGAACTAAGTGTTTTGACGGCCATTTCGCCTATTGATGGCCGCTATCGAGGCAAGACGGAGCCCCTGGCAGACTACTTTTCGGAATATGCGCTCATCCGCTATCGTGTGCGTGTCGAGATAGAGTATTTCATTGCCCTGTGCGAGCTGCCCCTGCCCCAGCTTCAGGATTTCGACCACCAGCTTTTTGACGTCCTGCGCGACATCTACCGTCAGTTCACCCTGACGGACGCCCAGCGCGTGAAGGACATCGAGAAGGTGACCAACCATGACGTGAAGGCCGTCGAGTATTTCATAAAGGAGAAGTTCGACGCCCTCAACCTCCAGGCTTTCAAGGAGTTCATCCACTTCGGACTGACGTCGCAGGACATCAATAACACCAGTGTGCCCCTCTCCATCCGCGAGGCCATCGACGAGGTCTACCTGCCCCTGCTGAGCGAGCTCATCGAGCAGCTCAACGACTACGCCGAGGAGTGGAAGAACGTGGCCATGCTGGCCAAGACCCACGGACAGCCCGCTTCGCCCACCCGTCTGGGCAAGGAGGTGATGGTCTACGTCTATCGTCTGGAGGAGCAGGTGCGCGGCCTGAAGGACATCCCCGTCACGTGTAAGTTCGGCGGTGCCACGGGCAACTACAATGCCCACCACGTGGCCTATCCCCAGTACGACTGGCGCGACTTCGGCGACCGCTTCGTCAGCGAGAAGCTCGGGCTGGAGCGCGAGCAGTGGACCACACAGATTTCCAACTACGACTGGCTGGGCGCCATCTTCGATGCCCTGCGCCGCATCAACACCATCATTATCGACCTCGACCGCGACTTCTGGATGTACATCTCGATGGAGTATTTCAAGCAGAAGATCAAGGCCGGCGAGGTGGGATCGAGCGCCATGCCGCACAAGGTGAACCCCATCGACTTCGAGAACTCTGAGGGCAACCTCGGACTGGCCAACGCCATCCTGGCCCATCTGGCCCAGAAACTGCCCGTCAGCCGCCTGCAGCGCGACCTGACCGACTCGACCGTCCTGCGCAACGTCGGCGTGCCCCTCGGCCATGCGCTCATCTCCATCCAGAGCACCCTCAAGGGCCTGCGCAAGCTCATCCTCAATGAGGACAAGCTCCACGAGGACCTCGAGCAGACGTGGGCCGTCGTGGCTGAAGCCATCCAGACCATCCTGCGCCGCGAGGCCTACCCCAATCCCTACGAGGCCCTGAAGCAGCTGACCCGCACCAACCAGAAGATGACCGCCGAGACCATCGGCCAGTTCATCGAAGGCCTCGATGTCAGCGAAGCCGTGAAGGCTGAGCTGCGGGCCATCACGCCATGGAACTATACTGGAATGTAACACATTAATGTTTAAATAGGACTTATTAAGGGGCCGTGAGGCTCCGTTTTAACTGATTATCAACCAAATTAACAGAATTAGGATTATGGATTTCGAGAACGAAAAGAAACAGGAAGACCAGCAGAACGTGGAGCAAGATGCTAACCGCGAGGGTTACCAGAGAGAGTATCGCCCAGTGGGCCGCTCACCCCGTCCGCGCATTCACACCACACCGAGAAACACGGGCTACGAACGCCCCAGTTACAACCGACACAATCAGGACGACGAGGGCGGATTCCGCCCCGAAGGCTTTGGCGCCGGACTGCAGAGCCAGGCTCCGCAGCATGGCGGCTATCGCCCGCGTACCAATAATTATAACAGTCAGGGCGGCTATGGCCAGCGCCAGCAGGGCTATCGCCCCCGCTACAATAATCAGGACTGCGACGCCCAGCAGCAGGGTGGCTATCGTCCCCGCTACAACAACAGCCAGGACGCCGACGGCCAGCAGCAGGGCTATCGTCCCCGCTACAACAACAGCCAGGAGGGCTACGGCCAGCAGCAGCGTGGCGGCTATGGTCAGCAGCGTGGCGGCTACGGCCAGCAGCGCGGCGGCTATGGTGGTCAGCAGCAGCGTGGCGGCTATGGCCAGCAGCGCGGCGGCTACGGCCAGCAGCAGCGTGGTGGCTATGGTCAGCAGCGTGGTGGCGGCTACGGCCAGCAGCGTCCGCAGCAGGGCTATCGTCCCCGTACGGCCGACTATGATCCCAATGCCAAGTATTCGCTGAAGAAACGCATCGAATATAAGGAGCAGAACTACGATCCCAACGAGCCCATCCGTCTGAACAAGTATCTGGCCAATGCCGGCAAGTGCAGCCGCCGCGAGGCCGACGAGATGATCCAGGCTGGCGTCGTCACCGTCAACGGACAGGTGGTCACCGAGCTCGGCACCAAGGTGCTCCGCACCGATGTCGTCCGCTTCCACGACGAGCCCGTCACCCTCGAGAAGAAGGTCTACGTCCTGCTCAACAAGCCCAAGGACTACGTCACCACCAGCGACGATCCCCAGCAGCGCAAGACCGTCATGGACCTCGTCAAGAATGCCTGCCCTGAGCGCATCTATCCTGTCGGACGGCTCGACCGCAACACGACGGGCGTGCTGCTGCTCACCAACGACGGCGACCTGGCCTCGAAACTGACCCACCCGAAGTATCTGAAGAAGAAGATCTATCATGTCTACCTCGACCGCAACGTCACTGCCCACGACCTGCAGCAGATTGCCGAGGGCATCATGCTCGACGACGGCGAGATCAAGGCTGACGACGTGCAGTATGCCGACCCCAATGACAAGAAGCAGGTGGGCATCGAGATCCACTCCGGCAAGAACCGCATCGTGCGCCGCATCTTTGAGTCGCTCGGCTATAAGGTGACCAAGCTCGACCGCGTCCAGTTTGCCGGTCTGACCAAGAAGAACCTGCGTCGTGGCGACTGGCGCTACCTCACTGAGGAGGAAGTCGACCGCCTGCGCATGGGAGCTTACGAATAGTATGGTGTGCTGCAACACTGTTGCAGCAAACAATAACAACATAGAACAACAATGAAGAGAACAAAGATTATCGACGTGCTGAAGAGCACGGAATATGGTAAGCAGGTCTGTGTGAAGGGCTGGGTGCGCACCCACCGCTCCTCAAAGGCTGTCGACTTCATCGCACTGAACGATGGCTCGACCATCAAGAACGTTCAGGTCGTCGTCGACCCCACTAAGTTCGACGAGGAAATGCTGAAGCAGATCACCACTGGTGCCTGCATCTGTGCCGAGGGCACGCTGGTCGAAAGCCAGGGCGCCGGCCAGAGCAGCGAGATTCAGGCCACGGCCCTGCAGATCTACGGCCTCTGCGGCAACGACTATCCGATGCAGAAGAAGGGTCAGTCGTTCGAGGCCATGCGTAAGAACGCCCACATGCGTCTGCGCACCAACACGTTTGGTGCCGTCATGCGCATCCGCCACAACATGGCGATGGCCATCCACACCTACTTCCATGAGCATGGCTTCTTCTATTTCAACACGCCGCTCATCACGGCCAGCGACTGCGAGGGAGCCGGCAACATGTTCCAGGTGACCACCAAGAACCTCTACGACCTGAAGAAGGACGAGCAGGGCAAGATCATCTACGACGACGACTTCTTCGGAGAGCAGACCTCGCTCACCGTCTCCGGACAGCTCGAGGGCGAGCTCGGTGCTACGGCTCTGGGCGCTATCTACACCTTCGGCCCCACGTTCCGCGCCGAGAATTCCAACACGCCGCGCCATCTGGCCGAGTTCTGGATGGTGGAGCCCGAGGTGGCCTTCCTCGACCAGGACGAGCTGATGGACCTTGAGGAAGACTTCATCAAGTATTGTGTCCGCTGGGCACTCGACAACTGCAAGGACGACCTCGAGTTCCTCAACAAGATGGTCGACAAGACGCTTCTGGAGCGCCTCGAGGGTGTGCTGAAGGAGACGTTCGTCCGTCTGCCTTACACCGAAGGCATCAATATCCTGCAGGAGGCCATCAAGAACGGCAAGAAGTTTGAGTTCCCCTGCAACTGGGGCGACGACCTCGCCTCGGAGCACGAGCGCTACCTCGTCGAGGAGCACTTCAAGAAGCCTGTCATCATGACCGACTATCCCCGTTCGTTCAAGTCGTTCTATATGAAGCAGAACGAGGACACGGCCGACGGAGGCTCCGTAGGCTACAAGGGCTCAGTCGCTCCCGGTCCGACCATGCAGGGCACCGACGTGCTGTTCCCACAGATTGGCGAGATCATCGGCGGCTCCGTCCGTGAGGAGAGCTACGACAAGCTGATGGCCGAGATCAACCGCCGCCAGATGGACATGACCCATCTGTGGTGGTACATCGACACCCGCCGCTGGGGCTCCTGCCCCCATGCAGGTTTCGGCCTGGGCTTCGAGCGCCTCATCCTCTTCGTCACGGGCATGCAGAACATCCGCGACGTCATTCCCTTCCCCCGCACGCCTAAGTCGGCGGAATTCTAAAGAAAACGAAGACGGGAGGCTTTCCACTTTTCTGGATTGCCTCCCGTCCTGTTTCTATGCTAACTTGATGCCATCGTCAGCGATGGTGATGAGCCGTCGGCGGTAGAGATCGCCGATGGCTTTCTTGTAGGCCTTCTTCGACACCTTGAAGCGGTCGTAGATGAGTTCGGCCGGACTCTTGTCGCCGAGGTCGCAGCGGCCGTCGTTCTCGTAGAGATAGCGCAGCAGCACTTCGGCGAAGTCGAGGGTGTGCTGATGGCCCGTCGGCTGAATGGTGACGTCGATCTTGTTGTCCTGACGCACGTGGTCGACGTAGACGGTCAGCCGGTCGCCCGTGTGGAGGGGCTGGAAGATCTGGTTGTCGTAGAGCTGTCCCTGATAGCGGTTGTCGATGATGCACTTGAATCCCAGGTCGGTCTTCTGCCAGACAAGGCAGTCGGCCGTGTCGCCGTGCTTGTAGGGCGGGCGCTCGTCGGCAAGGTATTTGTCGACCTTGGCCGTTGCCATTAGGCGGTAGCTCTCGTCGTCCACCTTGACGTAGACAATGTAGCGCTTGCCCTGTTCCATTCGCATCTTCTGTTCGCGGAAGGGGCAGAACAGGTCTTTCATCGGGCCCCACTTGAGGAACGCGCCGTACTGGTTGGTCCATGCCACCTCAAGGCAGGCGAAATCGCCCACCTTGGCCAGGGGCCGCTCAGTGGTGGCAACGGGGCGCTCGTCCTGGTCGAGATAGATGAACACCTCTATCTCGTCGCCGATGTGCATCTGCGGGTTGGTATAACGCTTGGGCAGGAGTATTTCGCCTTCGTCGCCGCCGTCGAGGTAGAGGCCGAAGTCGACGCGCTTGACGATGCGCAGGGTGTTGTAGGTTCCGAGGTTGATCATAATGTCCCCCCTTCCTCTATAAGTCCGTCCTTGATGTGGATGGTGCGGTCTGTGAGTGTGGCCAGCTGTTCGTCGTGGGTGACGATGACGAAGGTCTGTCCGAACTGGTTGCGCAGGTCGAAGAAGAGCTGATGCAGCTCCTGCTTGTTCTTCGTGTCGAGCGAGCCACTGGGCTCGTCGGCCAGTATGACGGCAGGGTTGTTGACCAGTGCCCTGGCGACGGCCACGCGCTGTTTCTCGCCGCCGCTGAGCTCAGCAGGCTTGTGGCTGGCCCGGTCGGCTAGTCCCATGAAGCGCAGCAACTCTTCGGCCCTTTGGCGTGCGTCCTTGTTGGAGCGGCCTGCGATGTAGGCCGGTATCATGATGTTCTCAATGGCCGTGAACTCCGGCAGCAGCTGATGAAACTGGAAGACGAAGCCCAGGTGCTGGTTGCGGAAGTCGCTGAGCTGGCGTTGGTTGAGCTTTGTTGTGTCGACGGAATCGACACACACCGTGCCTGTGTCGGGACGGTCGAGGGTGCCGATGATCTGAAGCAGCGTGGTCTTGCCAGCACCGCTGGGCCCGACGATGCTCACCACCTCGCCTCGGGCGATGTGTAGGTCGATGCCTTTGAGCACTTGCAGGGAGCCGAAGCTCTTGGTGATGTTTTCAATCGTTATCATGCGTATTCTCGTTGTGATCTGATTTACTGAAGACGTGTTGTTGCAGCCATTCGCTGAGGTGGGCGTAGGCGCTCTCCTCGGTCTGCTGTTGCGGAGCCGTGAAGGTCATGGCATCCTGCGGCTGACCGTTCTGGTCGGGATAGAGGATGATGAGCGAACAGTCGCTGAAGTGCTGGGTGAGCTCGCGCGGCAGGTATTCGAAGGAGGCCTTGTAGCTGACCGTCCCCATGCGGGCCGTGATGACCACGAGCAGCTGGTCGTCGTTGATCTCAATCGACGTCAGCTCCTTCCAGTGCTCCATGAGCACATATTCGGCGCGAACCTGCGGATGATGTCCTTTTATATAAGCCTCGATGAGTTTGAGACTGTCCTGCCGTCCGTGGAAAGTGATGCGGCAGCCCAGGTTGCCGGCCAGTCGGGCCAGCCGCTCCACCCAACGGTAGAAACCATATTCAAACTCCACGCGCGAGGGTATGGCCACGACGATACGCCGCAACGTGTTGAGTGGGCGGTTGAAGCGGCATATCATGATCTGGCGGTTGATGTCGGTGATGAGTCCCTGCGTGTAGGCCCCCCAGAAGGAGTCGCCCTCAGAGCGGCGGCGGTGCATGCCGATGATGATCTCGCTGGCGTCGTTCTCCTTGAAGGCGTGCTTGATGCCGTTGGCGATGTTGGTGGCCAGCCGGCTCTGCGTCTGCATGCGCACGTCAGCCGAATTGGCCGTCTTCTCAGCCTGCTCGAGCACGCGCCGCCCCTCGCTTTGGCGATGGTCGCTCATGGCGTCGTCGAGTACCACGCTGAGGCCTATCAATCCGCGGTTCAGCCGCGGGTTGCGCGTCAGTATGGCCAGCTTCACCAGGTTGTCGGTGTCCTCGGCGTGTTGCAGGGGCAGCATCATCTTCTCGTCGTCGCCCTTCTCCTCCTGTTCCTCGTTGGCCCATAGCTTTTCGCGCATCAGGATCTGTCGCGAGGCGTGGTCGACGGTGATAGAGCTGATGATGCAAGTGAAGAGAATCATCATCACCACGCCGTTGAGCATGGGCTTGTCAACGAGTGTCGATCCGTCGGGCGTCAGCAGGTTCATGCCCACCATGACCATGGCGATGGAGCCGGCCGCATGGGCCGTGGTCAGTCCGAACATCATGTGGCCTGAGGGCAGGCTGAGGCGGAAGCCCAGACAGGAGAGATAGGCGGCGATGGCCTTGCCGAAGGTGCCGAAGAAGACCATGCAAGCGACAATCCAGGCGGTGGCACTGTCATGGAACATGATGCGCACGTCGATGAGCATGCCCACGCCAATGAGAAAGTAGGGAATGAAGAGCGCATTGCCAATAAACTCCAGACGGTTCATCAGCGGCGACACGTTGGGGATGAAGCGATTGAGGACCAGTCCGGCCAGGAAGGCGCCGAAGATGCCCTCCAGTCCGCAGGCGTCGCTGATGGCCGCACAGAGGAAGACGACGGAGAGCACATAGATATAGAGCATCACGGCATCGCTGTAGTGGGTGAAGAACCATCGCGTCAGCCGTGGCAGGACGAGCGAGACGCCAGCGCTGAAGAGGGCCACCTTGCCGACGAACAGCAGCCAGAACTGCACGTCGGCCTCGCCCTGATAGGCCGCCGAGAACGCGGCCAGCACGAGCAGGGCCAACGAAAGGGCCAACATGGATGAGCCAACGCTGAGCACGACGGAGCGATGCTTCTGCAATCCGTAGCGCGTGACGATGGGGTAGGCGATGAGCGTGTTCGACGAGAGGATGCAGGCCACGAGCATCGACGCAGCTGGCGAGTAGCCCAGCAGCAGGACGCTCATGAAATAGCCCATGACGAAGGGCACGAAGAACGTGAGCATTCCGAACAGCAGCATGCGCGTGGCGTTCTTACGGAGGTCGCTCAAGTTCATCTCCAGGCCGGCCAGGAACATGATGTAGAGCAGTCCGACGCGCCCGAAGAGCTCGAACGAGTCGTCGCGCTCCAGGATGTTGAGGCCGTTCTGGCCCACCAGCACGCCCGCCAGCACCATGCCGATGATGTGTGGAATGCGCAGGCGGCTCATCACGATTGGTGCGAGCAGGATGATGAGCAGCACGACGAAGAAGATCATCGTCGGGTCGCTGACAAAGGCGGTTTTTGCTGATAAAAACATCATTTCGACTGCAAAGATACAAAATAAATCATAATTCTTAATTCATCATTCGAGATTTTTTTTTCGTAACTTTGGCTTCGCCGAATCTAATGGGCACTCGGAAATGAAAAGAAAAACAAGTTTTCCTTTTGCATTTCGCTCGTTTTTTCGTAACTTTGCACGCGATAACACAAAAAGACAGTGAAATGAAAGTAGCAATTGTTGGTGCAAGCGGTGCCGTAGGACAGGAGTTCCTGCGCCTGCTCGACGAGAGGAATTTCCCGCTGGACGAGCTCGTGCTCTTTGGCTCTGAGCGTTCCGCAGGACGTAAGTATTGTTTTCGGGGTAAGGAAATAGAGGTGAAACTGCTCAAGCATGGCGATGACTTCCGCGACATCGACATCGCCTTCACGTCGGCCGGGGCAGGCACTTCGAAAGAGTTTGCTGACGACATCACCCGCTTTGGCTGCGTGATGATCGACAATTCGTCGGCCTTCCGCATGGACGACGATGTACCCCTGGTGGTGCCTGAGTGCAACGCCGAGGATGCACTCGTGCGGCCTCGCGGCATTATCGCCAACCCCAACTGCACGACCATCATGATGGTTGTGGTGCTGCAGCCTCTGGAGCAGCTGAGCCACATCCGCCGCATCCGCGTCTCGTCGTATCAGAGCGCCAGCGGGGCCGGTGCTGCCGCCATGCAGGAGCTGGAGCAGCAGTATCGCGAGATTGTCGAGACGGGCGAGGTGAAGACCGTCAAGAAGTTCCCCCACCAGCTGGCCTACAACGTCATTCCGCAGATCGACGTCTTCCAGCCCAACGGCTATACGAAGGAAGAGATGAAGATGTTCAACGAGACGCGCAAGATCATGCATACGGATGCCCGCTGCTCTGCCACGTGTGTGCGTGTCAGTTCGCTTCGCAGCCACTCCGAGAGCGTATGGATTGAGACGGAGCGACCCTTGAGCGTCGAGGAGGCCCAGCAGGCCATCGCCCAGGCCCCCGGCTGCCAGCTCGTCGACGATCCGACGACGCTGACCTATCCCATGCCCCTCTACACGGCAGGCAAGGACGACGTCTTCGTGGGCCGTGTGCGCAAGGACCTGGCTGACGACAACGGTCTGACGTTCTGGCTCTCGGGCGACCAGATCCGCAAGGGCGCTGCCCTGAATGCCGTCCAGATTGGCGAATACCTCATCCGCGTGGGCAACGTCGGATAACCTCCGGCAAGAGGAAAACGATTGCACATGGACTAATTGTTAATACACCAATACACTATTACACTATTTTGCCTAAAATTCTTAGTGGCTCTGTGGCTCCCCGGCGCTGACGCCCTTGAGGTCCCACTGACATGCAGTATGGTCGCTCTATGCTCCACGACGGCGTACAGACGGCTCGCCAGCCCTCCGTCGCGCTCGACCTGCACTGCAAGGCCTCCGCTCTCTGGAACGGCATGCTCCATGGGCTGGCCCCCTTCGCCCTCTCAGGCGTGGTGTGGTATCAGGGCGAGTCGAACACGGGCCGTGCTGTCGAGTACGAGTCGCTGCTCGGATGCCTGATGCATTCCTGGCGCCAGCTCTTCCAGCGCCCCGAACTGCCCTTCGCCATTGTCCAGCTGGCCAACTACATGGAGCCTTCGGCCCAGCCGCAGCAGAGCCAGTGGGCTCGTCTGCGCGAGAGCCAGCATCGGGCCGCACTGGGCGATCCGCGGGCCGGACTGGCAGTTGCCATCGATCTGGGCGAGGCCAGCGACATCCATCCCCTGCGCAAGAAGGAGCTGGCCGAGCGCTGTGCCCTTTGTTTCGACCGGCTGGTATATAATAAGAAGGTGACGTTGTCGCCCGAGCTGGTCAGCGCCTCTGCTGAATCGGGGCGGGTGGTGCTCACCTTCGACCAGACGCTCGCCGCAGGAGCCGTCCGTGGCTTCGAGGTGGCTGATGCCTCGGGGCGCTTCCGCAATGTAGAGGCCGAAGCCAGCGGCCATGCTGTCGTGCTCAACGTAGCAGGCGACGTCAAGGCCATCCGCTAGCTTGGAAGGACAACCCCGTCGAGGCAAACCTGCGCGCTGAAGCAACGGGCCTGCCCGCCGTCCCTTTCGAGAAGCGCATGTAATAGTGTAAGGATATACACGAAAGATGCGATAATTAGCTATTTTTCATTAAATTGAAAGGAAAACGGCAAAATTTTATTCAAAATGTTTGGTGGGTTCGCTGAAAATGTTTAACTTTGTCGCCGTAAACAATAAACAGACGAAACGATGACAACATTATTTACTGCATATTGGTGGCGCTGCTCAAGATTCCAAAGGTCGTGAGTAGCTGAGCCGTGTGTATGTAGCAACATATAAAGAGGTCTGTCAAACTTGCGACAGACCTCTTTCTTTTTGATGTACATTATTTATAAACTAAATATTTTAAGAGATTATGAAACAGAAGAAATTCATCCTTCAAGAGAGTGAGATCCCGACACAGTGGTACAACATCCTGGCCGACATGCCCAACAAGCCGATGCCGCCACTCCATCCCGCCACCAAGCAGCCCCTCGGCTGGGAGGACCTGGCCCACATCTTCCCCGAGGAGTGCTCGAAGCAGGAGCTCAACATGACCGACCGCTTTATCGACATCCCCGAGGAGGTGCTCGACAAGTACAAGTTCTATCGCTCCACGCCGCTGGTGCGTGCCTATGAGCTGGAGAAGGCCCTCGGCACGCCCGCCCACATCTATTTCAAGAACGAGTCGACCAATCCGCTGGGCTCCCACAAGATCAACTCGGCCCTGCCCCAGTGCTACTACGCCAAGCAGGAAGGCACGACCAACGTGACCACCGAGACCGGTGCAGGCCAATGGGGCGCTGCCCTGGCCTATGCCGCCAAGATCTTCGGACTGGAGTGTGCCGTCTATCAGGTGAAGATCTCGATGCAGCAGAAGCCCTACCGCTCGAGCATCATGCGCACCTTCGGCGCCGCCGTGACGGGCTCGCCCTCGATGTCGACGCGTGCCGGCAAGGACATACTGACCGTCAACCCCACCCACTCCGGATCGCTCGGCACCGCCATCAGCGAGGCCCTGGAGCTGGCCCAGACCACTCCTAAATGCAAGTATGTGCTGGGCTCGGTGCTCAACCACGTGGCGCTTCATCAGACCATCATCGGCCTCGAGGCCGAGAAGCAGATGGCGTTGGCCGGCGAGTATCCCGACACCGTCATTGCCTGCTTCGGCGGTGGTTCGAACTTCGGCGGAATCGCCTTCCCCTTCATGCGCCATAACATCAGCGGTGAGCGACAGACGGAGTTCATCGCAGCCGAGCCCGAGAGTTGCCCCAAGCTGACGCGCGGCAAGTTCATGTACGACTTTGGCGATGAGGCCGGCTATACGCCCCTGCTGCCCATGTTCACCCTCGGCCATCAGTTCAAGCCCGCCAACATCCATGCCGGCGGTCTGCGCTATCATGGTGCGGGCATGATCGTCTCGCAGCTCATCAAGGACCAGATGATGCACGGCGTCGACATCCCCCAGCTCGAGTCGTTCGACGCAGGCATGCTCTTCGCCCGCACCGAGGGCATCATCCCCGCTCCTGAGAGCTGCCACGCCATCGCCGCCACCATCCGCGAGGCCAAGAAGTGCTGCGAGACGGGCGAGGAGAAGGTCATCCTCTTCAACCTCAGCGGCCACGGACTGATCGACATGACGGCCTACGACCAGTACATCGACGGCGACCTGCAGAACTATAAGCTGACCGACGAGCAGATAGCTGCCAACCTGTAGGAATTATTCTTACAAAGAGGCTCCTTTCGAAAAAGAAACGGTGCTTTTCGCATGAAAAAGCGGCACTTCTCACCTCGAGAAGTGCCGCTTTTTTGAGCGAGAAGCGCCGCTTTGTCTTTTATGGACCTATAAGTGGTTGAAAATCAATGATAAGCGGAAAGGATGTTGTATGTTGTGAATTTATTTTACAAAACGAGCGCTCATCTGACCACTTTCCGGCCGCCTTTGATGTAGATGCCCTGGGCGGGCTCATGCTCCAGGCGCTGGCCGCTGAGCGAGAAGATCTCATCCGCACGGACAGGGCGCTGGGCGACGGGCCGGCTGACGGCGAGCTGCTCATCGTCAACGTGGAAGATGTAGGTGGTGAAGCTGCGGGCGGGCACGCTGAAATCTCGAAGCGCTGGTTGACGCCGGGCGTCGCGGCGGGGTTCTGGAGCGACGTGGTGTGGGTGAGCATCGTGGCGCCCTTCAGCTGGCGGGCAAACTGGCCCATGAGGCGTCCGCGGTCGAGCACCCGTCCGCGGTCGTTGCCTTCGCTGAGACACGGGCGGGTGTCGTACTTCGTGCCGTCGCCGACGAAGCCTCGATGGATCAGATCAAGAACGTGCGCCTGCGCTTCCTGCCCGACACGAGCTCCCGCGCTATGCTCGACAGCCGCTCGCTGCGCAAGAAGGTGCCGCTCAAGGACATCGCCTCGCTGGTCATGTCGTACACCGGCGGCGGAAGCGATGGCGGCTCCACGGGTGGCGGCGGCACCTCGGGCGGCGGCAACGACGACGAGCCTGTCATCGATCAGCCCGGCGACTGAACAATGGCGCCCCTCCTGCATCTGAGCGGGCGGGGCTCTTTTTAATCTTCAATCTTTAGTAATATGCAAAAAATAAATTGGTACGATTTGGCTGCCCCCCGTAGGAGGCGACGTGTCCCCACGTCGCACTTGCCGCAGGTGTCACGTGAGGACACGTGACCTCCTAAATCGTACCAACTTATTATTTTACGGTCACTTAATCATCAATCTTTAATCTTACTGCTATGTGGAAGAATAAGGCTTTTTGGAAGTTCGTCGTCAATGCGCTGCTCTATATCCTCTCGGGCATCGCGACGGCGCTGGGCATCACGGCCTGCGTGAACGCCCTTGCTTGAATGATGCTTTTGCATACTGCTTTGAATTGGTTTCTCTTGGGTTCGTTCCGCTGTGACAGCGGGGCGAATCTTTCGTTTACGCAGTGTTTACTGCGGAAAGCGCTAAAATACACCAATACACCATTACATCATTTTGCCTAAAATTCTTAGTGGCTCTGCGGCTCCCCGGCGCTGACGCCCTTGAGGTCCCACTGGATGAAGTAGCCGTCGGCGAGGATGGATGAGCGACGATATGGTCAGCGACCACGGTCTCAATGCCGGTCAGATGGTTCGCGAAGCCGCCAAACTCATTCAGGGCGGTGGTGGTGGCCAGCCTCACTATGCTCAGGCCGGAGGTAAGAATCCCGACGGGCTCACAGCAACTGTCGACAAGGTGATCCAGTTGGCTGGATTGTAAGTCATATATTTGCGGGCATCCAGCGTCAGAGCGAAGTGCCCCCTTTAAACATCGCGAAGCGCCGTTTCATGAGGCATGAAGCGGCGCTTTGCTTATAATGAAGCAGCACTTCTTCTTCAGCGCTACTTGATTCTGAGGCAGTTGTTCGAATATTCGGCCTTGAACTCACCGAAGTTGTTCAGAATGCTGACCACGCGCTTCATGCTGTCGCTGCGCTTGTAGAGAAAGTGAAGGCGGAGGTGCTGCTTCTGGGCGTTTTTCACCTCGACGTCAACATTGAACCATCTGCCCAACTGCTGAGCTATTTCCGTCAGCGTGGCGTCATCAAAGTAGATGTAACCATTGCGCCAATAGACGTACGACTCCATATTCTCGCATTCCACTATCAGTCGGCCTCCGTCGGCGAGCGAAGCGCTTTGGCCGGGGGTGAGCAGCTGCCGGTGCGAAGTGTTGCCCGTGCTCACTTCGACGCTGCCAGTGATGAGTGCCACGTGGTTCTTGCGGCTGTTCACGTTCAGTTCGGTGCCCAGCACACGAGCCTCCATGCGGTCGGTGCTCACGATGAAGGGATGCTCACTGTCCTTTGCGACGCGAAAATAAGCCTCGCCGTCGAGGAAGACACGACGCTCATCGCCCACGAACTGAGCCGGATAGATGAGACGTGAGTCGGCATAGAGCCATACCTCGGTGCCGTCAGCAAGAATCAGCTTGAAGTCCTTACCGCAAGGAATTTCAATCGTGTCGGCTTGCACCGTGTGGTTGATGCTGTAGTTCGTTCCGGCCGGCGTCTGATAGTCAAGCACCAGTTGCTCCTTGTTCTTAATCAGACGAGCCCGCGTCAGCCTGTTCTTTTTCTTCGTGATGTCTATCGGCTGAGTTGTGGTGGTCTTGAGGATGATGCCGTCAGGCTTCTCCGTGTGCTCATAAGCCAATAGCAGGTCTTGATCTCCATTAGCCTCGGTGTGGCGCGGTTGGGTGATGACAACCAGCGCCAAAAGGACTGCGGCTGCCGCCAGAACGGGCCACATCCAGTTTCGGATGCTCCCCGCGACCAGCTTCGCCGACCCGCTCTCGTCGTCCTTGGCTTCCTCCGTATGGTCAGTTCTCCGAGCTTCGCCGCCATCATCTTCAGCCTTAGACATGTGCAGCGGTGCTCCGGCAAGAGGTTCAGGCGTGCCAACCACATGCTTCATGGCGCTAAGCTGCATGTAGATTTCAACGGCTTCATCGTTGGCAGCCAGCAGGGCCATCTCCTCGTCAGTCAGCTGGTGGCCTTCGTCCATCATGTCCACCAGTCGCATGAGCAGATCCTCTTGAGTCTGTTTATTTTGATTGTTATTCGTAGTCATTCTATTGTTAATGTCGTTATTCATTGCAGTTTGTACACCCGTGCTTTCCGGTTATTAGTATTTTTTAGCCATTTCGGCCCTTAATGTCTTCAATGCAGTGACGATATGCTTCTTCACACCGCTGATCGTGATGCCCATTTCCGAAGCGACCTCAGCATAGCGCTTCCTATGGAAGTAGCACTGTTCCAGAACGTATCGGGTGCGAGGGCTGAGCTTGTCCATCAGACCGACGACGGTGTTGATGAGTCGTTCGTGCTCCTCCCATTCGTCGTCGTTCACCTGACGGCTATAAAGTTGCAGATAGAAGGCGACGTATCGGCTGGCAGCCATCTGGTGGCGCACGTGGTCAACGCAAATATGGTGGACGGTGGAATAGGCGAAATTCTTCATCTTTTCCGGAGCAATGACGTCAATCTTTGTCCAGATTTGTTCCAGAGCCTCGCTCACAATGTCGCGGCAAGCCTCACCCTCATCTACCAAGCGTAGTGCGTAGTAGAAGAGGGCATCGTAGTGTTCGCGGTAGAACCGCTCAAAGTCTTGCTCTTTGCTCATTGTGCCGTCTTTAGTTTTGCCTTTGGTGTCGCGTTGATTCGCCGACAAAGATACAAAATTTCCTTGATTTAGATATACTGTTGATTGATTTTTTCATTCCAAGAGCCAAAAAGCAGTAAAGGGAGGAGGCCGCTGCCCCCTCCCGAATTCCCCTTTTATGATGAGGAATTCCTGGCCTTTCATAAATTCTTGGTATTATTTCTAACCATTCAATGTGTTCTTTTAATAGAGAGAGATTTCGGCCAATGAAGTAAAGTTCAAACTAAAATAGAAGCCAGAAGGCACCATCAGCATCACGTAGCGCGCACCGAAGGTGGCAGGGAAGTCAATGTAGCAGGATTCGCCGTTGGCTGATCCGATGGGATATTGCTCCAGGTAGGTGGCATATCCCCAGTTGATGCCGTCGGCCGACAGTAGCACGCGGACGTTCTTCGGAGCCACCTGCTGCTCCTGCTCATTCTCCCAGTTTCGCTGCACAATCTTCACGCCGCTCAGTGTCTTAATCTCGCCAAGGTCGAGTGTCAACTGATATTGGTAAGCCTCCGAGGTGCGGAACGGCTCCCAGTAGGTGCTGGCGTCGCCGTCAGTTAGTCGGTCGATGTGCGAGTCGTAGCCCATAATGTCCTCGGGGTTCACCTTGAAGGTCTTGCCGGTGAGGTCGATAAGCTTCACGTTCGGCTCTGTAGGCATGCCTTTCTCGACAAAGAAGTCCTGCGTCTCCAGCTGCGGGTAGTGTTTGTTGTATCGTTCAACGACGAGGCTGTTCAGCTCGTGCAGCACCTGAAGGGCGAAGTTGCTCGACTCTGGTTCAAGCACGGCGTTCTGGGCATACTCCTCGTCGTCCACCTCCGACTCGGGGATGTAGCGATGGGCGCCCAGGACAACCTTCTTAAGGTTGGGGAAGTTTAGCAGGTCGACGATGGTGTTGTAGCTCAGTGCGTCGAGATAGAGCACCGTGCGCGACTCAATCCAGTCTTCGGGAATCTCGTCGAAGCCCCACACTCGGCGTATGTCCTCCTGGAAGTCAGAGTTGAACACCCGGGTGTCGTCGAACTCTACGGGGTCGAATTCAATCTCGTCGACACAGGTCTCTAGTTTGGCCGTGCGATGCACGATAATGGGCTTGGTGTTGTCGAGGGCGTCTTCAATCAGGTAGTACTGCTGAGCCACCAGATCAGGGGTAAGTTCGAGGTAGCCCTGCGAGCCGTCCTCCTTTGTATAGGTAAGATGGGCAGCGCTGATACCTTCCTGCCAGGGTAGGAAGGTCAGCACGGCACGGTTCCTGATCTTATAAGCCGACGAGACCAGGCGGTTGAAGGCCAGCACCTCCTCGTGTGAACGAGTGTAGGGGCGGCTGTAGACCGTGTTGGACAACGACTCCACACCCTGCTCGCTGATAGAGCTGAGGGTGATTTCGAAGCTGCGGTCGCCCAGTTCCTCGCCGTCGACCTTCTCGATGCTGTATTCTGTTGTGCCAGCGGGCAGCAGCACGGAGTCCTCTGCATCGTCGTACTTCCACTTTACCTTGATTTGCTTGATGATGGGGTCTACGTTGTTGGTCCAGTTCACAACAATCCGTTCCCATCCAGGCATGGCCGTGATGTTCCGACACCGACCTACGTAGCGGATGGCCGTGCCATCGTCAGAGTAGTCCTTATAGGTGTCCTCTAAGCTTTCGCCACAGGCTGCCATGAGCAGCGTGGCTCCCAGCAGTGCTGAGAATGTGAGTATCTTCTTCATAGCCGTCATTCTTTTTTAGTGTAAACTTCCAGTTCGTGGAGCGTAATGACATGTGGTTCGTTGCCAAACGGGCCCCAGTCCTCTTCAGGTATGATGTTGAAGCAGTCGTTGACTACAATTTTCAGGTAGCGGTAGCCGTCGCCCTGACCAGCGGCTGACACTACCATCTCCATGAACTCTGGGCCGTTGGCCCGCATGTCCTCGACGGAGGCAAAACCGTCGAACCCATGGTTGGGGAATGTCCATGGGCACCAGCGTGCACCGTTGGCTAGGTCGGGATCTTGGAAGAACGACGACACGCGTTTCCAATCCAGTTCGTCCATGTTCTTCTCCTTCATGGGGGTGTCGTCGCCGTCGTCCTTGGCTGCATAGAGGGTGACGTCGCAAGGCATCATCGACGAGTCTCCGTAGGCACCAAACCATTGTAGCCCCTGGTCAGACATCGAGTTGAATAGGCAATGGTACATGCGTATGCCTGCGGTGATGCGGTTACCCTGCATGTCGATGTACATGGGGAAGGGGTCTGGCCCGCAGGCATTCGGCCCGGCAGCGAAGGTGGCCACGCCTCCAAAATCAAAGCACGACTCACCGATAAGGTCGCCGTCGAAGAGGAACCTGGGATCGGTCTGTCTGTAGTCATCGTCCTGGTAGATGGTTGCTTCGCAGTAGAACTTGAACGTCGAGGGGTCGAGAAGTGTCTGCTCCAGGAATTCCACGCCGTCGAAGGTCTTCTCGCCGATGCGGTTGCCGCGGAAGTCCTCGGTGCGGATGATGACCGTGGGCTTATCGACCGTCTGCTTCACCTTGAAGTTTATAGTCTCGTCCATGGCGGCCTCTTCCAGTGTGAAGCTGCTGATGAGCACCGTGTCAGGGGCGCCCGTCTGAGGGTCGACGCCAAGATAGAATACGTTGACCAGTCCCTCCGTGTAGTCGGGAGTGCTGTAGCGCACCGTGAAGCCCTCCCAGTTGCTCAGCACCTCGACGTTCTTCAGAAAGTCAACAGGACCGGAGTCTTTTGTGCTGAAGGTGACTTCAATGGGCTGTGACTCTGAGCGGTCGCGGCGCTGCAGGTAGACCTTAGCAGACACATTGCTCACAGCCTCATTGAATCCTGTCAGCAGCAGCGAGTCGTTGGCCGTGCTGGCCGACCGAGTTACGGGCTTGCCGAAGGCGTCGTTGTAGCGCACGTAGAGGCCGGTCACCTCTGGGTCGTTGGGCATCTGATAGTACATGATGGCACCGCCCGTGATGGGCTCGAAGCGGAACGCCGCTGGGGTCAGTCCCGAGTTGAACGCTTCGTCGTCGTCCGAGCAGCTCCACAGGGCGCAGACCATCAGTCCGAACAATAAATATCTTAGTTTCATAATCTCAAATTTTCAATTATCCATTATCATTTTTCAATTCTCAATTCGAAATGCCTACCAACCGACGTTCTGTGTCACGCCTGAGATGAGAATCTCCTCGGCTCGGATGGGGAAGAAGTAGTCGCGTGGAGCGGTGAATGCACGTTTCTTCCAGACCACCTTCGGGCCTTGATAGTTGCAGTAGAAGCCGTCCTGGTCGGTGGCCAGGATGTTCCATCCGTACTGTGGGGCGTTTAGTTCCTGCGGAGCCGTCATCCAGCGGCGGACGTTCCAGAAACGTCGGCTCTCGAAGGCGAACTCGATGTTCCACTCATGATGGATAATCTCACGCATGCCACTCTGCGTGCGGCACATGTCGGGCGACTTGGCATAGCTGGTCCAAGCATCGCGCACGGGCAGGATGCCGGCACGCTTCCTGATTTGGTCGAGCGGACCGTAGACGCGTTCGTCGGGCTGATCGAGATATTCGTTCCAGGCTTCAGCTGATGCCAGCAGCAGTTCTGCGTAGCGCATCATGATATGCGGCATGGGAGAATTACCACCATCGCAATACCAGTTGAACTGGGTGAATGGGTTGACATGCTTCTTCAGCCAGTAGCCCGTCAGAGCCTGTGGTGTGTTCTCGTCGATGCGTCGGGTCAGCGTGCCAGCCCATTCGCCGCGTCGGCACTGGATGAGTCGGGCGTCCCACATGCCGTAGTATTCGTCGCTGGCTCGATACCACATAGTGCGGTCGGCTGCCACCATGGCGTAGAAGCGAGGCTCGCGGTGGCGGTGCAGGTTGAGTACGTTCTCGTTCATCGGCAGCACGTTGCGGTAGCGCTCGTCGTTTTCCTTGCTCATAGCATATTTGCTGGGCATCCAGGCCTTGTCCTCGTTCAGGGGCAGTCCGTGGTCAGTGTAGAACATCTCCACCATGCTCATGGGCACCGACAGACAACCGCGGCTCTGCGGGTTCACCTCACCGTTCTGGCAGTAGGGAATAATCATCTTGTCGAGAGGAGCACTCCACATCTCTTTGCCCCCCCAGGAATTACGCACCATCATGATGGCTTCGTTGTTGCTCCAGGGTGCACGCGGCATGCCTCCCGACCAGCTGTACTCAATATCGCCGATGGTGTTCAGCAGAGCGTTAGGCCGGTCCAGTGTCCCGGTCCTCAGCCCGATGCCACCTTCCTGTGCGATGCGGAGGGCTTCGTCGGCAGCTACGGCGGCGCGATGCCAGCGCTCCTTGTCGTAGGTGGGGAAGAGCAGCTCGCCGTCCTTGTTCTGCATCTTTGCGAAAGCCTGTGCACCATTGAACAGAGGTGAGGCGGCATAAAGCAGTGTCAGGGCCTTGACCGTGGCGGCTGCCTCCTTGTTGAAGTAGGCGATGCGGTCGTTCGACTTGTCGAAGCGGTGTGGCAGATAGGGTATGGCCTGGTCGCAGAGGCTGACAATGGTGTCGACAACCTCGGTGATGGGCCTGCGTGATTGCTGCATCTCGTCGTTGGTGGCGTTTGTCTCGATGTTGTGGTTGACTAGGATGATGGGACCGTAGTGGCGCATCATGTCAAAATAGAAGTAGGCCTTCAGTGCCTGTACCTCAGCGCGCCAAAGCAACTTCTCACTCTCACCCATGTTGTAGACGTGCATGATATTGTCGAGGAAAATGTTGCAGTAGCGCAGCGCGGCGAAGTAGCGGTTCTTGTGCCACACGTTGCACAGCGGCGCGTTGGAGCCCTGCAGACCGTCGCCGATGCCGAGGGCCTCAGCATATTCGGCCTCGTTCTGGCGCATGTAGTCGCCGGCACAGAATTCATCGGCCCCGAGGAAGGCGGGGTTGTGCAGCTCCTCAGCCGAATAGATGGTCATGAAGACATAGCATGTCTGTAGCCACTGCTCGGCGTCGACACGCTTCTCGAACGTGCTCTCGATGGTGGTGATATCGTTCACCGGCACCACGTCGAGGTAGTCGTCGCTGCATGCGACTAAAAACGGCAGGCCTAGGGCAACCGCTGCGGTTACGCTTGTCAGGTATTGTTTCAGATTCTTCTTGTTCATTGTCGTATCTCCTTTCAATCTCTTTAGAAGTTAACTTGTAGTGAGGCCGACCAGGTCTTTTGTATCGGGTACTTGAAGCCGTTTTCGCCGAGCTCCACGTCCCACAGTTTGAAGCTGGTGAAGCAGAAGGGGTTGTTGGCCATGAGCGAGACCTTGATGTTCTTCATTTTCCACTTGTTGATGATCTTGCGTGGCAGGTTGTAGGCGATGCCCAGCTGCGTGCAGCGCAGAAAACGGCACTCGTTCATGAAGTAGGTGCTCTTGCGGGTTTCTGCGTTGTCCTTGTTGTACCAGTCCTCGTAGGGGTTGTGGTATGAGATGGCGTAGGGCGAAAGGCGTGGCCAGAAGGGGTGGTCAGCCTGGTTGTCCTCCGACCAGTGGCTGTCGGCTATCTTCTGCAGCATGGCATGGTCACCATAGAAGGGCGTCACCTTCATCGGGTCGATGAAGAATGTGCGCTTGCCAGAGCCTTGGAAACTGCACGAGAACTCGAAGTTCTTCCAGTTGACGAAGGCCGAGAAGCCGTAGATGAGCCGTGGCGTCTCGGGGAATCCGATGAACGTGGCGTCGTTGACATCGATGATGCCGTCGCCATTCAGGTCGCGGTATTTGATGTCGCCGGGCTGCACGTTGCCGTCCTGATGGGGCGAGTTGTCAATCTCGGCCTGGTCCTTGAATAGTCCCTCAGCTATGTAGCCCATGGCCTGGCTAATCTCGCGTCCTTTCTTGTGCTGCCATTCGGGTTTGCCGGTGGCCTCTTCAATCTCTTTGTAGGTCACCTTGTTATAGGTCAGCGTTCCGTTGAGGATGAACCAGAGGTCTTCCGAGAACTGGTGCTGCACCTTGGCCGAGAGATCGATGCCTCGTGAGTAGGTTTTACCCACGTTGTCGAGCGGTGTGATTTCGATACCCATAGAGGCCGGAACGTTAACACGCTGCGACAGAATGTTGTGGCGATAGCTCTTGTAAAGGTCTGCCTGGAATTCAAACAGTCCGCCGAACAGCTTGGCTTCGAGTCCGAGGTTATAGTCCTCAGCAATCTCCCAGAGGATCTCATCATTGGGGTAAGCCACTACCAAGTTTCGGTTAATTTCCCCCTGATATGTAGGACGCAAATCGGCGCGTACGTCATGACGGTATAATTCTGGAGCGGACTCTTGATAATCATAGATGTTTGAGATACTGGGCAGGTAGACGTAGCGTGGCTTCAGGATCACACCGTCGTTGCCCACCTTGCCCCACGAGGCACGCATCTTCAGAAAAGGCACGTAATATTTTGTCAGGCTCTGCATCCAGGGCTCGCTCGAGATGACCCATCCGGCACCGATGGAGGGGAAGAAACCCATGCGATGGCTTTTGGCAAAACGCTCTGAGCCATTGTAGGCGGCACTACCCTCCACAAAGTAACGGTCTTTGTAGCCGTATGAGAAACGCCCGCTGTAAGTGACGTTGCGCTGGGCCATGGCCTCAAGTACGTCGTTTTCCTGCGGCACGAAATTGCGCTCGTACCACTGTGCAACGCCCGTGAAGGCCGTCTGGTGGTCACCCCAAGCAGCGGTGTGGTAGAGGCGTCCCTCGTAGGTGACACGAGTCTCGGCCTCGTGCTTTTTGTTCCAGACATCAACGGCCAATGTGCGGCGGCCGTAATATTCGTTTCTGGCTGAAGGTGATAGAATGTGCTTGCCCGTCTCAAAGTCGTAGTTGGCCAATGTGTAGTAGTAGGGGCCGGTGACGAAAGGCGTCTGGTAGAGACCGGTCTGCACGTGCGAGGCGATGAGCCGCAGTTCCAGTCCCTTGACCAGCTTCGAGAGGTTCTGGATGTACTCGCCACGGTTGATGGTGTTGTAGCGGGTGGCATCCTTGTAACCTCGCTGTATGAGTGCGTAGGGATTGATGTTGACATCAGGGCCGGCCGGTGTTGTTCCGAAACGGAAGTGCGGCCACGAGTAGGTGGCATCACCAGGATAGGTGGGAGCGAAGTCTACTGGTGAAGCATTGAATGCGTAGGCGTAAGCTTCTGTCTGGCTTTCCACAGGGCCGTGATTCTTATCCAGTGTAGCCGAGGAATTTAGCACAAGCTTGATGCCAGCCGTCAGGTCGATATTCAGGTTGACGCGATACTGAATCTCGTTGTTCACGATATTACATGAGAAGTCGTTTAGTTTATCGGTCTTAATCATGCCTTCGTCGTGGTTGAAGTTAACAGAAGCATAATATTGTACCTTCTCAGATCCGCCTCTGATGTTGACACCGGCGTGGTGATTGACAGACTGATTCTTAAACAGAATATCGTACCAGTCGTTTGCGGGATAAACCCATGATGGATATTTGCCAGATGCCGTTCGCTGAATGCGTTCTACACTGTATTTCGGCGTGTTTGAGGCTGTACGTCCGAAGATTGCCTGATTGTAGTAGTTCATGTAACTAACAGGGTCAACAACGTCGATATTCGAAGTAGGCGACGAAACGATGCATTCATAGCGTGTTGCGGTATAGACGCTGCCTTCCTCACCTTTCTTCGTCGTGACGAGAATGACGCCGTTGGCACCGCGGGCACCGTACATGGCTGTGGCCGAGGCGTCCTTCATGACCGAGAACGACTCGATGTCCTCTGGCTGCAGGCGCGAGAGCTCGAGCTTCGATGTCTCAACGCCGTCGAGCAGGATGAGTGGGTCGGTGTTGGCGTTGGTTTGGAATGAGGTGATGCCTCGGATGTAGAACTTCGTGTTCATCTCACCTTCGGTGAGGGCACCCGGCATACCGCCCGTCTGCCATCCGATGACACCTGCAATCTTTCCGGCAAAGCCAGCGGTGAAGTCGCTGTTTGAAGTTTTCAGGTCCATAGGGCGGACGGTCGTAATGGCACCGACAACACTCTCCTTCTTCTGCGTTCCGAATGCCACCACCTGCACCTCCTTCAGCTGTTGCGAATCGGGTCGCATCGAGGCGTTGATGGTCTTCTGTCCCTTCACACTGGCAATGTTCTCCTTGTAGCCAATGAATGTGAAGCGGAGCACATCTGTAGGGCGCACCTTGATGGAGTACTGACCGTTGGCATCGGTTGTGGTTCCCATCTTGGTGCCAACTATAAAAACGCTTACGCCGGGAAGCACGACGCCGTTCTCGTCGACGACCTTTCCGCTGAGCATGTAGGCATCGGCAGCATTGTCGTAGTTGTCGAGCTTCGGACCGTCTGACGGCTTGGTCTTAGTGACGGTGACGAACGAGCCGTCGATGATGTAGTAGAGCTTTGTGCTTTGCAGTACTTTGGTCATCAGGTCGCTAATGTCATCGCTGCTGAATGTGCCTGTGACTCGGATGTTCTTCAAGTCTTCAGTGACGTAGAGCACCTTGTAGCTGGTGTTCGTCTCAATCTGCTTGAACACTTTTGTAAGTGCTTCGTTCTGTGCCTTGATGGTAACCTGCTTGTCCAGCTTCTGTGCCGTCAGAGGCAAGTCGCTGAACATGAGCAGTAGTCCAAGACAGAAGCCGAATCGTTGCAAATGTCTATTCATAAGCTGAATGATTTGATAAGTGAATAATTGGGTTATTGTCTACTTTTCTTTGCTTTGCTGCTATTATTATATCGTAATACGAGCGTTTCGGGTACTCTGAAACGCTCGTTTTTTTTATGACCGTTGCGCTATAGGCAAAAAGAAAGTGCCGCTTTATGATGTATGAGTGTGATGTCCTAAAAAACAATTCAACCGCCCTTAAGCACGGGAATGCTTGAGGGCGGTTGGGATGGATGAGGTGGTCTAAAAAAACAAGACGAACGCTTAGTCTTTCAGGTCCCACTGGATGAAGTAGCCGTCGGCGAGGATGGATGAGCGCACCTTCTGGGCCGTGGCGCCCTGATACTTCGGGGCGATGCGGTCGGCCACGGCGTTGCGGGCTGCGGCGGCGTCGCCACGACCGCCCTGCGACCAGCGCTCGCCCATCTTGCAGAGGTAGCTGTAGCTCTTGCCCTCGGCGACGTACTCCTTGAGGTACTCGTCGGCGATGGCCCAGTCGTAGAGGCGGCGGCGCTCAAGCTCGGTGAGGGCATAGCCCTCGTCGGTGGGGCGGGGCAGGTGGTGCTCCTCGGCGCGTGCTGCGCCGACGATGCCGGCATTGGTGTTGCCGCCGCCGCCGTTGGGCAGCCACGAGGCGTAGAGGGGCGACCAGCCCTCCGGCAGGGTGAAGTCGGCCGAGGCGTGGTTGGGGAATCGGTTGGTCATGCCGTGGTTGAGGATGGTGTAGGCCTGGTCCCAGTTGCCGAGGTGGTTCTCGGCCTCGGCGAGGAGGAAGTGGATGTCGTGTCCGCGGAAGGTGACGATGATGGGCTGTATCTCGAAGATGTTGTCGCGCAGGTAGCGATAGCCTCGGGGCGTGAGGGTGCGGTCGTAGAAGTAGTAGTACTTCGTGACGGCGTCCTGACCGTTGATGGTGTTCATGACCATGTGCTGCTGCGGCCCGCGGATGTCGTCGTCGGAGTAGAGGCTCTTGCCGTAGGCGGAGGGGCGCAGGTAGTAGGCGTCGGCTGAGGGGTAGGCGGGGCAGAGGTACTGGACGAGGTGGTTGCGCTGGTGGTTGGCATAGTCGTACATGATGCCGCTGATGAACTGATAGCGGTTGGTGTTGTCGTTGACCTCCTCGTTGGCGAAGATGGAGAAGTAGGGGAAGTACTGGTCGCGGATGCCGGAGCCGAAGTCGAGGGTCATCTGGAGGATCGACTGTTTGTAGCGCCAGTCGGCGGGCATGTCGCCGTCGGCGGCCGTCGGGTCGTCGCCGAAGTTGAGCAGGGCGAGCGAGGGTGTCGAGGCTTTGGCTGCGGTGTGGAAGTCGTAGAGATACTGCAGGAGGGCGTCGCGCACCCAGAGCCAGTCGGCCTGTGCGGCTTCCTCGGTGAGGTAGCTGCAATGCCAGGCGACGAGCTCGGCGCGCAGCAGGAGGGCCGGGGGCGTGAGGTACTGCCACCGGATGTAGGCCTGCTGGTTGAGGGTCTCGGAGTCGAGCCAGGTGTACCACTGCATGGTGAGGTCGGAGGGGATGTGGATGCCGTCGATGTCGATGCCCTGGTCGAGCAGCTGGATGCAGCGCTCGCTGAGCTCCTTCATCGAGCAGCGGGTGAAGACGGAGGCGTCGCTGAGGTCCTTCATCTCGGTCAGGGGGTCGTCGAACCAGTAGGCCTCGCCGTAGATGCGGCCGAGCATGTAGTAGGCCCACACCTTTATGCGCAGGGCGGAGCTGACGAGGGCCTCGAAGTTGGTCTCGGTCTGCTCGCTCATGCCTCCGACGCGCTGGTGATACTGCTGCATCTTGTGGAAGTAGTCGTTGCAGGCGATGATGACGGCATAGTAGCAGGTGGGGTCGGCATAGTCGTTGCCGTCGGTGGGCTCGTAGTTGCAGATGTCCTTCAGGGCGTTGGGGGCCTGGGGCGTCGTCTCGAGGAGGTTGGCGCGGGTGTCGGTGAGCCAGATGGCCTGCTCGCCGGCCTCCTGCATGCGGTTGATGATGCCGAGCATGCCCTTGTAGATCTCGTCCTCCTTGTCGATGTAGTCTTCCTCGAGGATGATGTTGTCAGGGTCGGTGTCGAAGAAGTCGGAGCAGGAGCAGAGGAGGCCGCAGGACAAGAGCCCACCCCCAACCCCTCCCCAAGGGAGGGGAGAGAGGATAGTCAAGAGGCAGAGAAGGGCTTGTCTTGTTCTCTTAATAATCATATTATAATGTTTCATCTTCAGTTTATATTAATGTTAAAGTTCTATCTTTTCTCCCCTCCCCTCGGGAGGGGCAGGGGTTGGGCTTTTAGAAGTTGAGGTTGAACCCGACCTTGACGGTGACGGGGAGGGCGGTCTTGGCGTAGTCGAAGCCGCGGAGACGCTCGTCGTAGCTGTAGGCGAACTCGGGGTCGGAGCCGAGGTAGCGGGTGAGGGTCCAGAGGTTCTCGGCTGCGACGAAGACGGAGCCGCTGCGGACGAAGTCGAAGAGCTTCTGGAACTGATAGGTGAGCTTCAGGGAGCGCAGCTTCAGGTAGTCGCCGTCCTCGACCCAGCGGTCGGAGAAGTCGCATGAGCCCATCGGGTCGCCGTAGCTGGCGCGTGGGACGGTGGTCTGCTGTCCCTCGACCTGCCAGCGGTCGACGACGGCCGTCGACTGGTTGTAGAAGTGGTCCATCGACTCGAGCTGCCGGCGCGTGGCGTTGTAGAGGTGGGCGCCGAAGGTGTAGCCGAAGTTGGCGTCGAGGGTGAAACGTTTGTAGCGCAGCATGAGGTTGAGTCCGCCGAAGACGGAGGGCATGGAACTGCCGAGCGTCGTCTTGTCGTAGTCGTTGATGACGCCGTCGGGGGTGCCGTCGGGACCGCTGATGTCGACGAAGCGGACGTCGCCGGCCTGATAGGGCTGTCCGCTGCTGTTGACGAGTGCTGCCTGGGCGGCGTCGGCCGAGGTGGCATAGATGCCGTCGGTCAGGTAGCCATAGAACTGATAGGGTGTGCGGCCGACGGCCATGAGCATCTGGGCGTCGTCGCCGTTGTAGCCTGTGTAGCGGATGACGGTCTGGTCGTCGCCTCCGAGCGACTTGATGGTGCTCTTGAGGTTGGTGACGTTGGCACTGACGACGAAGTCGAAGTCGCGGGTGTGGACGGGGTTGGCGCGGAAGGCGAGCTCGAGGCCGTGGCCGTCGATCTTGCCCGTGTTGTCATAGAACAGCTTGGTGCCATAGACGGACGAGATGTCGCGGCTGAGGAGCAGGTCGTAGGCCTGGTTGACGTAGGCGCCGATGCTGACATCGAGGCGTCCGCCCAGCATCTGAGCGTCGACGTCGAAGTCGAGCTGGCGCTTCTTCTCCCACGTCAGACGGGTGTTGGGCACGTTGGAGCGGACGATGGCGCCGATGTTGAAGAAGTTGGACGAGACGTAGTAGTTCTTGCCGTAGTTGCTGGAGAAACGGCTGTTGCCGCTCAGCGAGGCCTCGAGGGTGAAGTTGAGCTGATTGAACGACGAGGGCAGCCAGCCCGTGTTGGCGGCCATGAAGGTGATGCCGGCCGAGGGGAAGAGGCCGAAGCGGGCGGCGTCGGCGCCGGTGACGCTGGTGCCGTCGACGGTGAGTCCGAGGGTGCCCTTCAGGAGCTTGTTGTAGACATAGTCGCCATGGAGGCTGAGGCCCATGTAGCGCCAGTCGACGTTGTTGCCGTCGGTCAGCTTCTCGGTGTCGGTGGCGTCGAGGGTCTTGAAGAAGTCGTTGGCGGTGTTGTAGCCCTCAGAGACGTCGTACTCCATGCTGCGGGTCAGGACGCGGGCCATGGCCAGGCCGCGGAACTCGTGGAGACGGTTGAACGTGCGGTTGTAGCGGGCTGAGAGCGAGTAGGTGTTGACCGACTGGCGGATGACGCCTTCGGCCACCTTGTTCAGACCGGTGCCGTAGACCTGAGGCATGATGGCATGGTCAGTGACGCCAGGGATGAACATGGTCTCCTCGGTGTAGTTGTAGTAGAGGTTGACGAGGGCCGAGAGCGTCAGGTAGTCGTTCCACTTGTAGTTCAGTCCGAGGCCGGCGTTGGCGTCGTAGATCTTGTCGCCGCCCTCGACGGTCTTGACGATGGCCAGCGGGTTGCTGACGTTGTCGTAGGGCAGGGTGGGGATGGCGCTGACGTTCCAGCCGTCGTAGTGGGCAAAGGTCTTCAGCGGCGAGCCGTCCTCCTGCTTGGCGTAGGCGCTGAGCAGGGGCATGTTGCGATAGGCAGCGAGCAGGGGGTTGGTCTCGATCTGCATGCCGGTGTTCATGAGGTCGCTGGTGATGTAGGACAGTCCGACGTTGGCGGTGATGTCGATCTTGCGGCTGACCATGACGTCGCTCGAGATGAGGGTGTGGTAGCGGTTGGTCGACGTGCCGCGCAGGGTGCCGGTGTTGTTGGTATAGCCGAAGGAGATGTTGTACTTGGCAATCTCATCACCTCCCTCGACGCGGAAGATGTTCTCCGTCATGAAGCCCTTGCGCTGGATGGCGTTCATCCAGTCGGTGTTCTCATTGAAGAGATAGCTGTACATGTTGGGCCCGTTCTGGAGGAAGGGATAGTCGTCGGTGAGCGAGGCCATGGTGGGGTAGGCCGTCATGCCGAGGTCGGTCAGGTAGTTGCGGTACTGGGTGGCATCCATGACGGGGATGGCTGAAGGCTTGAGGTTGAAGCCGTACTGTCCGCTGAAGGAGATGCGGGTGTCGAGGTTGTCGCTCGTGGCCTGCTGGGTCTCGATCATGATGACGCCGTTGGAGCCCATGGAGCCGTAGAGGGCGGCGTCGGCTCCCTTGAGCACGGTGACGCTGCGGATGTCGCGGGGCGAATAGCCGAAGAGCAGGTCGCGGGAGTAGGCGTTGACGACGCCCGAGACGTCCTGGTTGCCCATGTAGGGCACGCCGTTGATGACGATGAGGGGATTGTTCTCGGCCACGAAGGAGTGGATGCCGCGCAGGTTGAGGTAGGTGCCTTCGCCGGGCATGCCGCTCTTCTCGACGACCTGGAGGCCGGAGAGCTGGTCGCGAGTGGCGGCGCCGAGGGAGAGCTTGCTGGTGAAGTCCTTGTTCTCAATGCCGACGGTGAGGGCCGACTTGGCCTCACGCGAGAGCGAGGCATAGGGTGTCTCGACGCGTCCGTTGTAGAGCGACTCCGACTCGGGTGTGAGCACGATGTGGAACGTGGGCGACTGCTGCTTGCGCTGGAGCAGCCGCAGGGGGAGCGACTTGGCGTAGTAGCCCTCGGCCTGGATGCTGACCAGAGCGTCGTCGGCGGACGTCTCAAGGGTGAAGGCGCCGTTCTCGTCGGTCAGCACCGAGGTGCTCTCGCCGAGGATGGAGACGATGGCTCCGCTGACGGGCATGCCGTCGGTGCCCCTGACGACCGAGTTGAGTTTATGATTCTGAGCGACGGCAGCGCCGGAGAGCCCTATGGCTGCCATCAGGATATAGAGTCTTTTCATCTTTCGCATGTGGCTTAGTAGTTGTTATGGGTTGGACGCAGACACCAGTGATACATCATGAGCTGCGTCTTGTTGTTCTTCGTGCGGCCCTGGCTGGCGTCGTAGAGGTAGGCATTGTCGAAGGAGTCGAGCGTGATGTGGAAGTTGCCGCTCTGGCGCAGGTTGACGATGCCCATGGTGTAGCCGTCGGTGTCGTAGGCACTGGCGTTCTCGTTGATTTCGATCCAGTCGTTGGGGTTGTAGCCTTCGGGATAGCCTGTCTCCCAGATGCCATAGTGGGGGATGTCGCTCGCACCGCTGCGGTCGAAGTGGTAGTTGGCGCCGTGGGCGTTCATGGCGAGGCCCCTGACGACGGGCTCGCCGTTGAAGGAGATGTCGAGCGTATAGGAGAGACTATGCACAAAGCCCATGCGGAGGTAATACTCGCCAGCCGGCAGGTTGCACTCGACGACGCCGGAGGGATTGCCCCGCTGGTCGTAGAGGCAGACGAGTCCGTCGTAGTCGAGCCGGCAGTGGAGCGAGTCGGTGGCTGCCTCCTCGTCGGGGATGGCTGTCAGGACGTGGTAGTAGATGGTGGGCAGCGTGGCGGAGAGGAAGAACTCGCCCTGTGCGTCGTAGATGATGTCGGGGCTGACCCAGTGGCTCCAGCGGAAATACTGGGCGCGCTGGGCCTCGTCGAGCTCGCTCCACAGTTCATAGAAGCGCGACTTGACGCGGTAGATGATGACGTGGTTGGGAATCTTGAAGTTGGTCGTGTAGTAGGCTGCACCGTTGCTGAGGTTGACCTTGCTCCCAAGGTCGACGGTCTGCACCGAGGGTCGCCACCAGGCAGCTTCCTCGCGGTCGTAGGTGGTGATGTCGGCCTGGCGGTCGATGTTCATCATGTAGCCGTCGGCACACTGGAAGTCAGGAGCGTCGGCAGCAACGTCGGCATCGCTGAGCAGGCGGTTGACGAAGCAGGCCTCGACGATCCAGCGCTCGAACTTCTCGCGGTCGGCGTCAGTGGCCTCGCGGTTGAGCCAGACGGGGATGCTGTCGAGTGCGTTCTGCAGGGCGTGGTCGATCTGGTCGTTGCTGGGGATGAACATGGTGGTCATGTAGCTCTCGTCGTGCATGTTCCAGTATTCGATGCCGTCGGCAGTGTAACGGTCCATCAGCGTGTTACGGGTGTAGAAGATGGAGTCGTAGACGGTCTGGCCGGCCTCGTTGACGCCAATGACGGCACTGTGCTCGCGGTCGAAGAAGCGCTCCTCGAACTTGCCGACGATCTCGCGGAAGCGCGAGTAGTCGTCGCCGAGCTGCAGGAAGTAGTCGTAGACGGAGCTGCGGATGGGCAGCACACCATTTATATAATATATATAGCCGTTCGTGGTGTGCACCACCTTCTGGATGGCGTAGTCGTCGAGGCGCAGTGCGGAGTCTTCGCCATAGACCCACACGTTCTTGCCTGAGCGGGTGTGGATGCCGTAGCCGGCGGAGAGGGTGGAGGGGGCGATGCCCATGTCGGCGACGCTGTAGCGGGCGAACATCCGGCGGTCGGTGACCGTGGCGCCGTTGTTGAACACGTCGTTGTTGCACACGATGAAGGTGTACTCCTTGTCAGTGAACGTGCTGTCGTAGATGCCTGCATCCTGAAGGAGTGCGGAGAACTGGCTGACGTCAGCCGTCGACTTCATGTAGCTGACGATGTCGCCGCCATAGATGGTCACGTCAGTCGACGTCACCGCTTGGCCTTCGTAGTGGTCGTCCCAGTCGGAACAGGCGGTAGCCATCAGTGTCAGCAGGGCCAGTGCAGGTATGAATTGAATGATCTTTTTCATCTTCGTGGTTATGTTGAGGTTTTAGTCGAGGGGAATAAACTCAAGATAGTCGTACATCTGATGATAGGTCGAGCTGGTCTTGGCGTTGATGTCCATCATCGTGGCACGGAAGGTGTGGTTGCCTGACTCGCTGAACTCGATGCTCTCGAACAGGGTCATGTCGACCGAGCCGTAGAGCACACGCTGGCGGGCATTGATGATGTCGGCCAGACCTTTGTAGACGTAGAGGTTGGCTGTGCGGTCGTCGAGTTCGAACTTCGTCAGGCTGCCCGATGCGAAGTAGCTCTGCAGGGAGACGTCGGCACAATAGTGGAGCACCACCTTGTAGCGTCCGGCAATGATCGAGGGGGTCGTGAACTGAATCCATCCTGCATAGCCCAGGTTGAGCATCATGTAGTTGTTCATGTAGGTGGCATAGCGTGGCGTCGTCTGGTTGTTGGCGGCGGCATACTGCTCCTTGATGAAGCCCACGACGGGATACTGGTTGACGGAAGCGCGCGAGTCGGTGTTCTTGTAGGTGAACGACGTCAGGGTGCCGTAGTCGCCGTTGCGGCGGTTGTCGCTGAGGTCGATCTTGCGCTCGGCGTTGGCCAGGGGGTTGGAGAAGACCATGCCGTTACCGTTGGCGGCGCCCCAGGCATTGACGAAGGCAATGATGTCGGGCGAGTTGAGGAAGTCCCAACGGACGGTGACGGGATCGGGATGATAGACGGGCATGACGTCGTCGACCTTCTGGATGTTGCCGTTGCGTGCGGCGATGTTGCTGCGCAGGATGTGGATGTCCTTGTTGATGGTCTTCTGGCCGTCAATGTCGTTGGTGATGATGGCCTGTCCGTCGAGCTTCGTCTCAAAGATGAGCGTCTGTCCCTCACTGAGGAAGTCGAACAGCTCGTCCGTGCTGTGCTCACGCAAGAGGAAGTGATACTGCAGGTAGTGGGTGAGGGCCTGGTCGCCGTTGGTCTCCTCGCCGTCGGAGTGGCTGACGAGCCATGACTTCAGCGAGCTGACGTCCGTGATGCCGTTCTGGCGATAGACGTCGTCAGGCACGGCGAAGCATGTGTAGTTGTAGTTGTTGACCACATAGCCACCGCCGACGACGTAGGTCGTGTCGCGCACCTTGCTGGCAATGGAGTCGAACTGAGCCTCGCGGATGGCCTCAGAGAAGATGGTGTAGTCATCCTCCAGCTCCATGCGCTCGATGATGGTCTCGGCCAGGGGCGTGATGACGGTGCCCATGGTGAAGATGACGCCGTTGGCACAGGTGACGGCCGTGAACTTGTCGAGCCGTGCCTGGTTGTTGATGAAGATGGAATCAGCGACGTAGATGTCGTCAGTGCGCTGGGCGTCGTCGACGTCAGTGACGGTATAGCCGAAGGCCAGTGTCAGATACGATTCGAACAGGTTCTGGGTGGGAATGTATGAACTTTTCTCGGCATAGTCGTTGAGCATCGTCTCAGTGATCGACTGGTAGGGGATGATGTGCGTCTGAACAACTGAACGGGCATAGTCGACGGGGATGTCCTCCACGCTGGCATACTCGCGGTCGGAGAGGAAGGCCTTGATGGCTTCGTCCGTCGGACAGAAGACAGTGGCCTCGGCTGAGGCATCCTTCAGGGCATTGTAATAGTTGGCGTGCTTCAGCAGCTGCAACCACAGCGTGTAGTTGCCGTCGCGCTCCAGCACGTCGATGACCGACATCTCCGATTCCAGGTCGGTGGGCGTCACGAACATCTCGCCTTCATTGGGGTCTTCGCAGGCCGTCAGCCCAGCCAGGACCATTGACAAGCATAACAATATCTTTTTCATATTCTGAAGTGTTCGTTGGGGTTATAGGTAATACGGGTTTTGCTCGAGCAGCTGGTTCACCTTGACCTCATTCTCGTTGATGGGCAGATACCAGGCGTTCTCGTCGTTGAGCACAGAGTTGATCCAGGCCTCGCTGGCCTCGCCGTTATACTTGGTGACGTATTCGATGAGGAAGTCCTTCTTGAAGTTCACCACGCCGGCAGGGTCCTTATAACGGCCAACACGCAGCAGGTCGTACCAGGCCTTGCCCTCGCCGACGAGTTCCATGAGGCGCTCGTAGAGGATATAGTCGAGCAGGTCTTTCAGACTGGGCTCGTCGAAGATCTCGACGGGCTCGAGGTTGGTGCGCTGGCGTATCTCGTTGACCAGTGCGATGGCCTCCTCGTTGTCAGCCTGGTTGTTGCCAGCCTGACGCATGACGAGCGCTTCAGCCTTGAGCAGCATGATGTCGGCCACGCGATAGATGATGAAGTTGGGGTCATAGTAGGTCTCGGTGCGTTTGTCGCTGAGCGAGGTGCTGCCGCAATACTTCCAGACGTAGCCTGAGGTGGCTCCCTGATAAGCGGCGGCGCTGCTGCCTACGAAGTAGCCGCCGAACATGCTGCGCACGGCCATCGGGCCTGCCAGGTCGGGATCGTTGTTGTATTGCTGGAGGATGGCGCGATACTCGCTGTTGAAGTCCTGCAGCATCTGGCGCGACAGCTGGTAGCGGCGGTCGGTGTGCTGGTTGTCGAACAGCTTGGGCAGGTCGTTGGTCTGATAGGCCGTGCCCTGACGCTTCTCGTGGCTCCACTGCACCTCGTAGATGCTCTCGTTGGAGTTGCCGGGGTTGAAGATGGAGAACCAGCTGGCGTGTGTCGGCGTCTTCATGAAGCGCGGCGCGTCATTGCTCGTGGCGTTGAGGATGGCGTTGCAATAGGTGATGGCCTCGTCGAAGTCCTGATTCCACAGGCAGACGTCGGCCATCAGGGCGTAGATGCTCCACAGGGTGGCACGTCCCTTGGTCTCCCATGTCGTGTTGAAGCTCGTCTTGGCGGCTCCCAGCTGGATGGCGGCCAGGAGGTCGCTCTTGATCTGGGCAATAAGCTCTGCCTCTGACGACTTTGCCACGTTGTAGGACACCTCGTCCGTCTCGAAGGGCTCAGTGAAGAGGGGCGCCTCGCGCCAGTTGCGCACGATGTAGAAGTAGGCCAGGGCCCTGAGCCAGTAGGCTTCGCAATAGTGCGAGTTCATCGCCTCGGGCGTGTAGGTGGCATCGTTAGCGCGCGCCTTCTCAGCGTTGGCCAGCACGAGGTTGGCCGAGTTGACAATCATGTACATGGGCGTCCACGTGGCGATGCTGCTCGTGGGCTTCACCTGTAGCTGCTGCAGTGGCGACCCGCTACGGCTGTAGATGCACCCGGCGCGAAGCTCACCCCAGGGGATGAGATAGTCCTGCACGGCATCACGCAGATAGTAGTAGCCTGCGAAGAGCGTGGCTTCGACGTCTTCTTTTGAAGCCCAATACTTGTCGGTCGGCTCCACATTCTCTGGATAGACCTCCAGGAAGTCGTTGCATGAGGAGAGCCCCAGTGCCGCGGCGACCGTTATGATAAGATATTTGATAGTTTTCATTTGCTTAGGAGGAGGGGATTTAGAAGTTCAACGTGAGTCCGAATGAGAATCGCTTGGCGCGCGGCGTCTGCGAGTTGTCCTGTGCCAGGTCGGTCAGCTTGCTGGGCATGTTGACTTCGGGGTCCTGACCCGTGTAGCTCGAGAAGGTGAACAGGTCGTAGCCCGTCAGGTACATCGAGATGGTGTTCATGCCGAGCTTCTTGCAGAACGACTTCGGCAGCGTGTAGTTCAGCGAGAGCGTCTTCAGACGGAGGAACGAGCAGTCCTCGATGAAGCGGTCGCTGCCCAGGTAGTTCAGGCCGTAGCGCCACAGTGCGCGGGGGATGTCAGTCTGGTCGCCCTCGTTGCGCCAGCGGCGCAGCACAGCCTTCGACTGGTTGTCGGAGCCATACATGGCCTCGGCGTTCATGCGGGCCGTGTTGATGATCTTCTGACCAAGACGATAGTGCATGAAGACGGTGAGGCTCAGCTGCTTGTAGCGTAGGTTGAAGCCGCCGCCGCCCGTGACCATCGGGTTGTAGTTGCCCAGGTAGACGACGTCGTTCTGGTCGATCTTGCCGTTGTGGTCGATGTCCTCATACTTGGCATCGCCAGGATAGCAGGTGAAGGTGCCGTTGGTCATGACGATGGGCTTGCTGTTCAGGTCGTACATCACGTTGCCCTCGGCATCCTTGGCATAGGTGTCCTCGAGGTTCTGATAGACGCCCAGCGAGCGGAATCCGAAGAAGGAGCCGACGGCCGTGCCGGCCATGAACTTCGTGGCGTAGCTGCGCGTGCCGTTGGCCAGTGTGAACTGCTCTGCGGCAATGTTCTCAGGCAGCTCCAGGATGGTGTTCTCGTTGCGGTTGATGTTCCAGTTGACCTTCAGCTGCCAGTCTTTCGTCTTCAGCACCTCGTAGTCGATGCGGAACTCCCAGCCCTTGTTCTCCAGCCGTCCGGAGTTGAAGTAGGCCAGCTTGCCGCCCAGACCTGTCGATCCAGGGATGGTGATGCCCGTCTGCAGCAGGTCCTTCGTCTTCTTGCGATAGTAGTCGAAGGTAGCGGTGAGCTTGCCGTCCCATAGGATAATGTCCGTGCCGAGGTCGTATTCTGTCGACGTCTCCCACTTCAGTTTGTTGAGCTGCATGCTGCTCTCAGTGATGGCGCTGCCGTCCATGTAGTTGCCGATGGAGGCGTAGGTGCCCACGTAGGCCGCCGTCTTGCTGGGCGCGTTGCCGCTCTTGCCGAGCGAGGCGCGGAGCTTGAACTGCGTGAGCCAGTCCTCCGACCACGACTTCATGAAGGGCTCGTCCTGCACCTGCCAGCTGACGCCGACGGAGGGGAAGAGTCCCCAGCGGTTGTCCTTGCCGAGTGCCGACTTGCCTTCGTAGTTGGCCGTGCCGTTGATGGTGTAGCGGTCGAGGAAGGTGTAGACGATGCTTCCGATGCCTGAAAGCGTTCTTACTTCGCTGGTGCCGGAGCCCTGCGAGAGGAGCGAACCGCCGCCCGACCCAGGGTCGGCGATGGCCGATGAAGCCACGTTGTAGCGCACGGCTGAATAGTTCGACGAGCGGCTCTGAGCCGTACGCCAGAGGGCGGTGACGACGAGCTGGTGCTTCTTGTCCATCCAGTCGTTGTTATACATCAGTTTGTTCTCCGTCTGCAGCGAGAAGTTGTTCGAGTAGGCGTCGCTGCTCTGGTTGGCATACGTGTTGTTGGTCGTGACGCCCGTGGCGGCCTGCGGCAGGAACTTGTTGGTCTTCGTCGTGTTATACTTCATCGAGACATAGCCGCGATAGGTCAGGTGAGGCGTGGCGTAGAAGCTGGCGCGCACCGTCATCTTCTGCTCCTTCTGATGCACCTTCGAGAAGCTCTCTTCGGCCATGATGATGGGGTGGAAATTAGCACTGCCAGTGAAAGCACCCTGGAATTCCTCAGCGTTCTGACGCGTGAAGTAGGTGTCAGTCATCTGACCCGTGGCGTCGTCGATGTAGTAGGGGCTCTTGTTCGGCATCTTGCGCATGGCCTCGGCACGCAGCTGCGAGGACCAGGGCGCATCCTTCTTCGAATCCGTATAGGAATATTCAGCGTTGACGCGCAGCTTCTCTGAGAACTTGTAGCCGATGTCGAGCGACGTGGTCAGTCGGCCCAGCCCCGTGCCCTTCGTCGTGCCAGGCTCGTTCATGTAGGAGAGCGAGTAGCGATACGTGGCGCGCTCGCCGCCGCCCGACATGGCGAAGGAGTTGTCCGTGACGACGGCGTCCTTGGTGACATAGGAGAGCCAGTCCGTGTTCTGGTTGTACTCGTCGAAGTAGCGCCAGTCCTGGTTGTAGTTGATCTCAGGCGTATCGAACAGATACTCCAGCAGGGCCGAGTTGTTCGACAGGCCGCGGGCGTTGGCCGTGTTCCAGATAGCGTCCTGGATGAAGGCGACATACTCGTTGCCGTTCATCATGGGCATCGACTTGGGCTCCACCTTCAGCGTGTTCTTCGTCGAGAAGGTGAAGTTGGTCTTGCCCATGGCGCCCTTCTTCTTCGTGATGAGCAGCACGCCGTTGGCGCCTGCCGTGCCGTAGACGGCCGTCGAGGCGGCGTCCTTGAGCACCTCGATCGACTCGATGTCGTTGGGGTTCAGGTTGAGCATCTGAGCGAAGTCTTCCTGCGAGGCGGTGTTGAAGTCGAAGGAGTCGTCGATGGTGGCGTTATAGGGCACGCCGTCGATGACGATGAGCGGGTCGGCATTGGAGTTCAGCGTGGCCGTGCCGCGGATGCGGATGTTGCTCTTCGCACCCGGGTCGCCGGCTGCCGTGATGTCGACGCCGCCGAGGTGGCCCTGCAGGGTCTCCTCAATCGAGGTGACGGCCGACGTGGCGTTGATCTCGTCGAGGTTGATCTTCTGCGTGGCGAACGACATCTGGCGCTCCGTGACGCCCATCTCGTTGCGGCTGCCACGCTTGCCCGTGACCTCCACCTCCTTGATCTGGTGGGCGTCGCTCTCCATGGTGACGTTGAGCGTCGTCTGCCCCGTGTATTTGAACCTTTGGGTCTTCATGCCGATATACGAGAAGACGAGCGTGAGGCCCTTCTCGCCGGCAGGCACCTTGAGTGAGTATTTACCGTTGAAGTCAGTCGTCACACCAGTGACGATACGGTTCTGGCTGTTCTGGAAGGTGACGTTGACGCCGATGGCCGGCTCCTTGCTTGAGCCGAACATCTCGCTGACCGTACCTGTCACGGTCTGTGCCGCAGCGCTGAGTGCTGCCATGCACATGATGATGAGGGTTGTTATCTTATGTCTCATATCGTTCTGCTTTAGCTTAAAGGACGTCCTCGATGAAGTGGGCCGCAGCGTCCTCATAGACGAAGGGGAAGAAGTCGTAGTCCGCCGTGACGCGTACGCGCTGCGATGTGCGTCCTGTGAGGTGGTCGGTGGCCTGGATGCTGATGGCCGATCCGTCGTCGTAGATGTTCATGCGCGACGAGAGGATGTTGTTCTGGGCGTCCTGCGACTGCTGCAAGGTGATGATGCCGCCGTAGGTCTCCGTGTTCTCGCCCCATCCGATGTAGGGGAAGTTGGAGAACTCGGCCGTGCTGACGGGCAGGAAGTACTGTCTGACGTAGTACTCCAGCGCTTCAGGGTCGCTGACCTCGACATGGCTGAAGAAGTCGTCGGCTCCGACCGTGGCGCCTTCGCTGGCCGTCGTTCCAGGTATGCGCCCGTCCAGGATGGCCTGTTCGACGGCCTTCGTGACGGGTATGAACATCAGGCAGTTCTCGATCATGAAGCTGAAGGTCTGCGAGGAGGCGGCGAAGAGTCCGCCCTTGTTCAGCAGGTTGATCCATCCGTAGAAGTCGGTGGTGGCGTCGTTGCGCAGGGCATACATCTGTCGCACGAGGCGCGAGTCGTTGACGTTGTCGAAGTTGCCCTCCATCAGGATGTCGTCGTAGGCGTAGGCATGGCCGTTGGTCCATCCGTCGACGTCGCCGCGATAGTCCAGGGCGTGGAACGGCACGAAGACGTCGTCCTCCGTCGTCGTGTTGGCGGCGTGGCGCAGCAGCTCGTTGTGCTTGATGCTGTTGGTGATGCGGCCGTCCTTGACGTACCAGTAGAGGTTCTGGTCGGGCGAGAGGGCGCGCAGGACGGCCTTGCCCGTCTGGGGCAGCGTGGTGTTGCCGTCGATGGGTGCTGCCACGTGTGCGTAGACGTAGGTCTGCTTCAGGGCGTTGCCCATGTTGCGTCCCTGGGGTCCGGCCACGAGCACGTTGTCGACCACGCGTATGTTGGCGATGCTCTGCTCCAGCTGTTCGTTCGATGGATAGAGCATGATGTAGCGCACGGCGTCGTTGCAGAGCGTCGACTGCATGCCCGACTCAGCCACCATGTGCTGGAAGGCGCTATACTTCTGATACTGGTAGGCCGGTCCCGTGACGCTGTTGAACATGGCGGGCGGCGTCAGCACGTTGCATCCGTAGAGCACGCCGTTGGAGCAGATGATGCGGTCCTGCTGAGGCACCTCGGCCGTGTTGAACCTGATGGGCTGCTGCTCTGCGTCGAGGATCAGGCCCTTCTCCACCTCCTCAGGGAAGACGATCGACTGGCTGTAGATCGAGTGGCGCAGCAGGGTGGAGACGAGGGTGGGGGAGACGCTGTCGAGCACCTCATAGCCGCCCACGCGCCAGTAGTCGTCGAAGAAGTCCTCGAGGGCGTCGTCCGTGGGGGCGAAGATGCTGTAGGCGTTGTAGGCCAGGGCCGTCACCATGCTGTAGTCCGTCACGGGCCACTCGCTGGCGATGGGGGGCAGGCTGACGCCCGTCGTGCCGTCGCGGAAGACGACCTGATAGAGCTGCCGGCCGTTGCCGTACTCCAGTGTGAGGTCCTCGTCGAGCTGGTAGTTGCGGAACGAGTCGTAGAACGCGAGGAACTTCCCGTACTTGCCTGCCTGCTTCATCTCTGTGTAGATGGTCTCCAGGGGCCTGAGCACGCGGTCCACCTTGTAGATGTAGCCGTTCTTGGCGATGTCCGTGTACTCCGTCACGTTCGCGTTGGCCACCTGGAAGCCGTCGTCGCCGTTCCATCCCGTCTGGGGATAGAAGTATTCGTAGTTCTCCTTGGCGGCGATGCCCTTGGTGCGGAACATCAGGGGCGAGAAGACGGGCACGTAGCGCTCCAGGTGGTAGACGGCGGCCGTGTCGTTAGCCTGCTCGATGGGGTCCTGGCTCTTCGTGCGGAACTTGTAGTATAGGCCCGCGTTCGTCAGCTTCTGCTCCTCCGTGGCGCCGTCGCCTTCCTGTGGGCGGAAGTTGGTCAGCTTCTCCTTGTCGAAGGAGTAGTAGAGGATGTGGAATCCGATCAGCTTGCGCAGCTCGGCGTCGCTGAGCTCGTCGATGGACTGCTTGCCGTAGGTCTGCTGAACGTAGGTGCTCATGGCCTCGTCCGTCGGAGCCATCACGGTGAGGATGCTCTTGCCGTCGAGCATGGGTGCGAACCCCGCCCGCTCAGCGCCTCGGAGGAACTGCGTGTAGTGCCCGTCGGCCTCGAGCTTCTCGTAGATTGACCCCTCAATCCACGAAGGCACCTCGAAGTACTCGTCCATGTCGGAGCATGAAGGCAGCAACAGGGTTGAAAACAATAGCGTCCCTATTGCCTTCAACATCTTCTTTGGTTTGTTCATTTGCGTATTTATTGTTTTATTTCAGTTAGTTTGCATAATTTCATGCAAAGTTACATAATTTAAACGTGTTTCGTGTACAGTCACCCTCTTATTTATTTTTTATTAACAAGCGTGGGCGCGCGTACCTTATCTTTTTTCCTTACCTTTGCAGCACACAAGTAGGAGGCGACGTGTCTCACGTCGCAATCCAGCAGTTTGTCGCAACCCGGCAGCTTGTTGCGTAGGAGGCGACGTGTCTCACGTCGCAATCCGGCAGCTTGTCGCAACCCGGCAGCTTGTTGCGACGTGAGACACGTCGCCTCCTAATGCAAAACGGCTATTAGTTATATTGAAGCATGATGAACCTGAGCGATATATTGATCCTGGCCGTGGGGCTGGCGATGGACTGCCTGTCAGTCTCTGTGGCAGCGGGTGCTGCGATGCGGCGGATGGAGTGGGGCGTCGTCCTGCGGATGTCCCTTCTCTTTGGTGTGTTCCAGGCGCTGATGCCGTTGGCGGGGTGGCTGCTTGTGGCCGGCTTTGCCTCGAGGATCGAGGCTGCGGGCCCTTGGGTTGCCTTCGCGCTGCTGGGGTTCATCGGCGGCAAGATGATCTGGGACTCCTTCCACGAGGCTGACGAGGATCACCGCGTGATGAACCCCCGCCGCCTCTCGACGCAGCTGCTGCTGGCCGTGGCGACGAGCATCGACGCCCTCTCCGTGGGCATCTCGATGGGCGTGACGGGCTATCATCATGCCCTCCAGCTGGTGCTGCCCCTGGTGCTCATCGGCCTCGTGTCGTTCCTCTTCGGCCTGGCGGGCTGCTGGGCTGGCGTCCAGTCCGGCTCTATATTCAAAAACGCCACCAAGCCCGAACTGCTTGGTGGCGTCATTCTGATTCTTATCGGAATAAAAATCCTCGTGGCTTAGTTGTTATACTCCTGCCAGCTCTTGATCTTGATGTCGTCCTCGCCCATGGCCGTGAAGGCTTCGATGAAGGCCTTGGCCAGCCGCACGTTGGTCATCAGCGGCGTGTTGTGGTCGATGGCGGCGCGACGGATGCGGTAGCCGTTGGTCAGCTCGCGCTTCGTGTGGTTCTTCGGCACGTTGACGACGAGGTCGATCTGGTGCTGGGCGATGAGGTGCAGCACGTTGTTCTCGCCCTCCTCGTCAGGCCAGCAGACGGGTGTGGCCTCGACGCCGTTGTCGCAGAAGAAGCGGGCCGTGCCCGGGGTGGAGTAGACCTTGAAGCCCTTCTTCACCAGCTGGCGTGCGCCCTCGAGCAGCGCCACCTTGCCCTTGGCGTCGCCGCTGGAGATGAGGACGGCCTTGTGGGGCAGGCGGTAGCCCGTGGCGATGAGGGCATTGAGCAGCGCCTCGTTGAGGTCGTCGCCCAGACAGCCCACCTCGCCCGTCGACGACATGTCGACGCCCAGCACGGGGTCGGCATTCTGCAGTCGGGCGAAGGAGAACTGCGAGGCCTTGACGCCGATGCGGTCGATGTCGAACTCCGACTTGTCGGGCCTGGTGTAGGGTGCGTCGAGCATGATCTTCGTGGCCGTCTCGATGAAGTTGCGCTTCAGGATCTTCGACACGAAGGGGAACGATCGCGAGGCGCGCAGGTTGCACTCGATGACCTTCACCTCGCGGTTCTTGGCGAGGAACTGGATGTTGAATGGTCCTGAGATGTTGAGCTCCTTGGCTATCTTGCGCGAGATATGCTTGATCTGGCGCACGGTGCTGTAGTAGATGTGCTGTGCGGGGAAGATCATCGTGGCGTCGCCCGAGTGGACACCCGCATACTCGATGTGCTCCGAGATGGCATATTCGACCACCTCGCCCTTGTCGGCGACGGCGTCGAACTCAATCTCCTTCGTCTCCGTCATGAACTTCGAGACGACGACGGGGAACTCCTTCGACACCTCCGTGGCCATCGACAGGAAGCGGTGCAGCTCCTCTTCGTCGTAGCAGACGTTCATGGCGGCGCCCGAGAGGACGTAGCTGGGGCGGACCAGTACGGGGTAGCCCACCTCCGTGACGAACTCCTTGATGTCGTCGAACGACGTCAGTGCGCGCCATGCGGGCTGGTCGATGCCGAGCTTGTCGAGCATGGCCGAGAACTTGTCGCGGTTCTCTGCGCGGTCGATGTCGACGGGGCTGGTGCCGAGCACTGGGACGCCCTGGCGATAGAGCTTCATGGCGAGGTTGTTGGGGATCTGTCCGCCCACGCTGACGACGACGCCGCGGGGCTGCTCCAGGTCTATGACGTCGAGGACGCGCTCCAGCGACAGCTCGTCGAAGTAGAGGCGGTCGCACATGTCGTAGTCCGTCGAGACCGTCTCGGGGTTATAGTTGATCATGATCGACTTATACCCCAGCTTGCGGGCCGTCTGGATGGCATTGACGGAGCACCAGTCGAACTCCACGCTCGAGCCGATGCGATAGGCGCCCGAGCCGAGCACGACGACCGACTTGTCGTTGTGGTAGTAGTTGATGTCGTGGCGGGTGGCATACCGCTCGCCCTCGCTGTTGCCGAAGGCCGGCACGTGCGTGTAGGTGAAATAGAGGTAGTTCGTCAGCTCAGGATGCTCCGAGGCCACCGTCGGGATGCGCTTCACTGAGGGCAGGATGCCGCGCTCCTTGCGATAGCGCCTGACGTCGAGGTTCTCCTTCTCCATGTTGCCGCCCTCGGGCTTCAGCACGAAGCGGGCGATCTGGAAGTCGCTGAATCCGGCCTGTTTCACCTCCAGCAGGAATGCGTCGGGGATGTCCTCCAGCCTGTTGTATTCCTGCAGTTTGTGCTTCAGGTCGACGATGCGCTTCAGCCGCTCGAGGAACCACACGTCAATCTTCGTCAGCGCCTCGATGCGCTCCACCGTGTAGCCCTCCTCCAGGGCCTGTGCGATGGCGAAGATGCGGAGGTCGGTGGGGTTCTGCAGGGCGTCGTCGAGGTCGTCGAAGCGCGTGTGGTCGTTGCCGACGAAGCCGTGCATGCCCTGTCCGATCATGCGCAGTCCCTTCTGGATCATCTCCTCGAAGGAGCGTCCGATCGACATGATCTCGCCGACCGACTTCATCGACGAGCCTATCTTGCGCGAGACGCCGGCAAACTTCGTCAGGTCCCAGCGCGGTATCTTGCAGATCATGTAGTCGAGCGTCGGGGCGACGTAGGCCGAGCTCGTCGTGCCCATCTCGCCAATCTGGTCGAGCGTGTAGCCCAGGGCGATCTTTGCGGCCACGAAGGCCAGGGGATAACCCGTTGCCTTTGAGGCCAGTGCGCTCGAGCGGCTCAAGCGTGCGTTGATCTCGATGATGCGGTAGTCGTTGGTCTGAGCGTTGAAGGCAAACTGGATGTTGCACTCGCCGACGATGTTCAGATGGCGCACGCAGCGGATGGTGATGTCCTGCAGCATCTTCACCTGCTCCTCGCTGAGCGAGCAGGTCGGAGCGACGACGATCGACTCGCCCGTGTGGATGCCCAGGGGGTCGAAGTTCTCCATCGAGGCGACGGTGAAGCAGCGGTCGTTGCTGTCGCGGATGCACTCGAACTCAATCTCCTTCCATCCCTTCAGGCTCTCCTCGACGAGGATCTGCGGGGCGAAGGTGAAGGCGCTCTCTGCCAGCTCGCGGAAAGCCTGCTCGTCGGGGCAGATGCCCGAGCCCAGGCCGCCCAGGGCGTAGGCCGAGCGGATCATGATGGGGAAGCCGATCTCGCGGGCAGCCTTCAGGGCGTCGTCCATCGACTCAACGGCATGGCTGACGGGGGTCTTCAGCTCGATCTCGTCCAGCTTGCGGACGAAGAGGTCGCGGTCCTCAGTGTTCATGATGGCCTCCACGCTTGTGCCCAGCACGCGCACGCCATACTTCTCGAGCGTGCCGTTCTGCCACAGCTCCGTGCCGCAGTTCAGGGCCGTCTGGCCGCCGAAGGCGAGCAGGATGCCGTCGGGGCGCTCCTTCTTGATGATCTCCGTGACGAAGTGGGGGGTGACAGGTTGGAAGTACACTGTGTCGGCGATGCCTTCCGAAGTCTGAATCGTAGCGATGTTGGGGTTGACGAGCACGCTACGGATGCCTTCCTCACGCAGGGCCTTCAAAGCCTGCGAGCCCGAATAGTCAAACTCACCTGCCTGTCCGATCTTCAAGGCGCCGCTGCCCAGCACGAGCACCTTTGTCAGCTTTTTGTCGTTCATTGCTTTTTACCTTAATAAGTTAAGTGGTTCTAATTCGGGATGCAAAGATACGGTTTTTTTTTCACTCTCGCAAGACTTCACACAACAAATTAGAATATTTTTCGCGATGCCGAAGAGATAACGTCTTGTAGCCCGGGGGCGCTGTTTTTTTGAAAAGAAGTGACATTTGTCACCCCTTGGCAAGCCAAAGCGGCACTTCTCCCGGCAAGAAGCGGTGCTTTTCGACGCAAAAAGCGGTGCTTCTCTCATCGAAAAGCACCGCTTCTTTCTGTGTGATTATTAATCTCCTTGAAAATCAGGTGGTTGTAAAAAGTAGATAAAATATTTGGAAATTATTTTACAATTATGGCATGGTATCATGGTGGGGAGCTACAAGTCCGATAAGGTTTCGTGGTGGAAAACTGCAGATCTGACCTCTGAGGGCGTGTCAAAACTATTAAGTTAGCGTAAAAAAGTTACTTGGTACAAATGGATTTAGTCACAGACCCCACCCCCAACCCCTCCCCTTGAAGGGAGGGGAGTGCCTGCGGAGTCCCATGCGGCGAGGAAGGCGGAAGCCGCTCCCCTCCCTTCAAGGGGAGGGGTTGGGGGTGGGGTCTGTGACTTAATCATATCAAGTTATTATTCAACGGTTAGTAAACGAAGGTTTGCTGGTCAGACTTGCGAACCTTCGTAGATAGTTATGGTCCCTTGCTGTCTCACGCCGTCTCCTGCTGCTTGAGCTGTTCGATGAGGCGGTCGATCTTGGCCAGCTCGCGGGGGATGCGTATGTTCTGGGGGCAGTGGGGCATGCACTGTCCGCACTGGATGCAGTGGTCGGGCTGGCGGTCGCGGGGGATGGCGCGGTCGAGGCTGATGAGGTAGCGTCGGCGGTTGCGGCGATAGTCGGGGTCGCCGGCATCGTCGGGCAGGGTGTGGTCGATCTTGAACTTGTTGTAGTGGACGAAGGCGGCGGGGATGTCGATGCCGTAGGGGCATGGCATGCAGTACTGGCAGTCGTTGCAGGGGATGGTGTCCTCCTCCATCATCTGGTGGGCGATGGTGGTGTCGAGCCATCGCTGCTCCTCCTCGCTGAGGGGCCGTAGGGGGCAGTAGGTGAGGAGGTTGTCCTTGAGGTGCTCCATGTAGGTCATGCCGCTGAGGACGGTGAGCACGCCTTCGGGGGTGCCTGCATAGCGGAAGGCCCATGAGGCGATGCTGCGCTCGGGGTCGCGCTGCTTGAGCTGTGTGGCGACATACTGGGGCACCTTGGCGAGTCGTCCGCCGAGGAGTGGCTCCATGATGACGGCTGGTATGTCGCGCTTGCGCAGCTCGTCGTAGAGGTAGACGGCGTCCGTGTTGCGGTCGTTGATCTCGTCGGCGTAGTTCCAGTCGAGCCAGTTGAGCTCTATCTGGACGAAGTCCCAGTGGTATTGGTCGTGGTGGGCGAGGAGATAGTCGAAGACCTCGATTTCGCCGTGGTATGAGAATCCGAGGTTGCGGATGCGTCCTGCCTCGCGCTCGGCCATGAGGAAGTCGAGCATGCCATTGTCGAGGTAGCGGCGGTGTAGGTTGTCCATGCCGCCTCCGCCGATGCCGTGGAGGAGGTAGTAGTCGATGTAGTCGACCTGGAGCTCGCGCATCGAGTTGTGATACATCTCGATGCTGCCCTGGCGCGACTGGGTGCGGGGGTCGAAGTTGGAGAGCTTGGTGGCGACGAAGAAGCTGTCGCGCGGATGGCGCTTGAGGGCGATGCCCGTGCAGCGCTCGGATAGTCCGCGGCAGTAGGCTGGCGACGTGTCGAAATAGTTGAGTCCGTGGGCGATGGCATAGTCCACCTGGCGGTTGATCATGTCCTGGTCGTAGTCCTCGCTGTCAGGCTTGGTCGGCAGGCGCATCATGCCGTAGCCGAGGAGCGAGACCTGCTCGCCCGTGCGGGGGTTACGGCGGTAGGTCATCTGGCCTGTGGGCGGCTCGGTGAGGGGGTTGGCGTCGTCCGTCGTCTTCTTGCCGCCGCAGGCAGCGATGGCGGCAGCGGCCGATCCTGCACCGATGTACTTGAGGAAGGTGCGGCGTGAGATATCTTTCTTTTCCATGGGGCGAATTCTTCAGATGTGTTTATGAACTTCGTGGCCTTCGACTTGTATGGCTGAGACGGGGCGTACGGGGCAGAGGTGCTCGCATGCTCCGCAGCCGATGCAGAGGGTCTCGTTGACAGAGGGGATCATGGGCGACAGGTCGTCGTCGGGGTGCAGGGGCACCATCGTGATGGCGCCCGTGGGGCAGTGGCGGGCGCAGTTGCCGCACTCGACGCCCTCCTTGACGGGCAGGCAGTTCCAGTGGTACCACTGTGCATGGCCGATCTGAATGCTGGTCTTCTCCTCCCTGTCGATGGGCTTGATGGCGCCCGTGGGACAGACGTCGGAGCAGCGGGTGCACTCGGGCCGGCAGTAGCCGCGCTCGAAGGACATCGTCGGCTGCATGAGGTGCATCAGGTCGGTGGAGGGTCGCAGCACGCCGTTGGGGCACTCCGTGACGCAGAGCTGGCAGCCCGTGCAGCGCTGCGCCATGTTCTGGGCGGAGAGCGAGCCCGGGGGCGTCAGCGGGGTGGTGCGCCGTGGGGCCTGCTTCTTCTCCAGGACGGCCAGTCCGCCGTCGACCTTCTTGCCCTCCTGGGCGAGGGCGGCGGTGGTCAGCAGGGCGGAGGTGAGGAGGAAGGAGCGGCGGGAAGAAGCCCCCCCTACGGCCCCCGAGGGCGAAGCCCCCCCTACGGCCCCCGAGGGGGCTTCTATAGACTTGGAGGGGGTGGTATCGTTATTATTTGTAGGCTTCTTGGGGGACGATAAGGGGAGTGAATATTTCAGTGCGCCGAACTTGCACTTGTCGATGCAGTCGCCGCAGACGACGCAGCGGCTGTAGTCCACCTTGTGAGAGCGGAAGTCGATGCACGAGGCCTTGCAGTTCTTCGTGCAGAGCGAGCAGTCGCGGCACTTGTCGACACGGAACCGCACCTTGAAGAGCGAGCAGCGGGCCAGCAGCGACAGCACCGTGCCTACGGGGCAGACGGTGTTGCAATAGGTGCGGCCGCCCCGCCAGGCCAGGATGAAGAGGAGGACGAGCGTCGCGACGGCGACGATGAGGACGGGCAGTGAGCGCATCCACACGTCGACGGAATAGAAGGCATAGCTGTCCATGCGCTCAGCCAGGGCGGCCAGCGCGTTGTTGGCGAGCATCCACAGGGGCTGGAAGATGGCGGCCATGATGCGTCCGAAGGCGCTGTAGGGCGCCAGCAGCTGCACCACGGAGCCCACGCCTGCCACGAGGGCGACGACGAAGACGGCGAGCATCGCATAGCGCAGCCAGCGCACCTCGCGTGAGAAGGTGTAGCGGTTCTTCCTGGACTTCTTGCCCAGCCACGCGAAGACGTCCTGCATGACGCCCAGGGGGCAGACGACGGAGCAATAGATGCGTCCGAAGACGAGCGTCAGGACGACGAGCCCGACGACGACGCCTACGTTGACGGCCAGCACGGCTGGCAGCAGCTGCACCTTGGCCATCCATCCGAGCCAGGCATGCAGCGTCCCCGTGAAGTCGAGCAGCAGCAGCGCGAGTCCCACGAAGAAGACTGCGGCCAGCGTGATTCTGATTTTCCTTAGCATATCATTCTTTTTTGTACGTTTCAATAATATTGGCGGAATGGAGATACTGACCCCTCCACCGACCTCTCACTTCTCACTTCTCACCTCTCACCTCTCACTTCTCACTTCTCACGATGAGTATGCTCACCTCGTAGAGCAGCCAGATGGGGAGGCTGACGATGAGGAGGGTGAAGACATCCGTCGTGGGCGTGATGATGGCGGCGACGACGAGGATGGCCACGACGGCGTGGCGGCGATAGCGGCGCATCATGGTGCCGCTGATGAAGCCCATGCGGCTGAGGATGGCACAGACGACGGGCAGCTCGAAGACGACGCCGATGACGAAGCTCATCGAGATGAGCGTGTCGACATAGCTGCGGAGCGTCAGCATGTTGTCGACGTCGGGGCTCACCTGATACGTGCCCAGGAAGCGCACCGTCAGGGGGAAGATGACGAAGTAGTTGACGAGCGTGCCCAGGGCGAACATCGCGTAGGCGGAGCTGACGATCCAGAGCGCTGCGCGCCGCTCGCCCGCATAGAGGCCTGGCGAGACGAAGCGGAACAGCTCGTAGAGCACGTAGGGCAGGGCGCAGAGCAGGCCCGCATAGAGGGCCACGCGCATGTGGGTCATGAACTGCTCCGTCAGTCCCGTGTTCATCAGGTGGAGGCTGAAGGGCTCGACGTCCAGCAGGCGATAGCTGACGAAGTCGCTCGAGCGGGGCGCCAGCACGACGGCGAAGAGCCAGTCCTTCAGGCAGAAGGCCGCGACGCCCAGCACGACGACGACGGCCAGCGAGCGCAGGATGACGCCGCGGAGCACGTCGAGGTGCTCCCAGAAGGTGCCTTGGCCTGTGTCAGTCATCCTTCTTCACCTCGTCGTCGATTTCCTTCATGCCCTCCTTGAAGCTCTTCACGCCCTTGCCCAGTCCTTTCATCAGCTCGGGGATCTTGGCGCCTCCGAAGAGCAGCAGCACGACGAGGGCGATGATGAGCACCTCCTGTCCGCCCAGTCCGAAGAGTAGCAACGTGTTCATTCCAATCATAATCGTTTCTGTGTTAATGGTTTGCGTTATACGAGTTCAACCTTATTGATGTCCTGCTCCTTCTCGCAGTAGTGGCAGGTCAGCACGCCGCCGGCGACGTGGAAGTGGGTGGGCATCGGCTCGTTGTTGGTGATGCACTTGGGGTTGTTGCAGCGCACGATGCCGCGGATCTCCTCAGGCGTCTCGACGGTCTTCTTCTCCACCACCTCGTAGTCGCGGATGATGTTGAGGATCACCTTAGGTGCCACGACGGAGAGTCGCGAGATCTCGTCGTCAGTGAAGAATTTGTCCGACACCTTGATGATGCCCTTGTTGCCCACCTTCTGTGAGGGGTAGTTGATGCCGATGGTGACGGGCGTCGTCAGGTCGAAGAGCCCGAGCAGCTGGGCCACCTGATAGGTCTTGTCGGCAGGGATATGGTCGATGACGGTGCCGTGCTCGATGGCGGCGACGAGTCGTTCTTTCTTGTTCATGGGATGATGGTTTTGTCGTTCTTAACTTGGTCGAGCGTGATGCCCAGCACGTCGCAGAAGATGGCCTCGCGGGCGAAGAGCCCGTTGCCGGCCTGCTGGATATAGTAGGCGTGCGGGTCGTCGTCGACGTCCTGTGCGATCTCGTTGACGCGCGGCAGTGGGTGGAGGATCTTCATCGTCGGCTTGGCCAGCCGCAGCATGTCGCGCGTGAGGATGTAGACGTTCTTCACCCGCTCATACTCCATGAGGTCGGAGAAGCGCTCCTTCTGCACGCGGGTCATGTAGAGGATGTCAGCGTCCTGGATGATCTTCTCGTTGAAGGCCGTGTGCTCCTGATAGCGGATGCCGTGCTCGTCGCAGTAGAGCTTGTATTCCTTAGGCATCTGCAGTTCCTTGGGGGCCACGAAATGGAAGGTCGGGTTGAAGTGGCGCATGGCCATGAGCAGCGAGTGGACGGTGCGCCCGTACTTCAGGTCGCCCACCATGTAGATGTTGAGGTTGTCGAGTGTGCCCTGCGTCTTGTAGATGCTGTAGAGGTCGAGCATGCACTGCGAGGGGTGCTGGTGGGCGCCGTCGCCCGCGTTGACGATGGGCACGGGCGCCACCTCAGAGGCATAGACGGCTGCCCCCTCGATGAAGTGGCGCATGACGATGACGTCAGCATAGTTGGAGACCATCAGGATGGTGTCCTTCAGGGTCTCGCCCTTCGTGCCGCTGGTCACCTTAGGGTCGGCGAATCCTATGACGCGAGCGCCCAGGCGGTTGGCGGCTGTCTCGAAGGAGAGGCGCGTGCGGGTCGAGGGTTCGAAGAAGAGCGTGGCCACGACCTTACCCTTGAGCAGCTCGCGGTTAGGGTGACGTTCGAACTCCTGTGCCATCTCAATCATGTAGAGGATTTTCTCCCTGGTGAGGTCGGCAATCGTAACGAAATTATGTTTGTCCATAATGAGGCTGATAGTTATTTCGATTGCAAAAGTACAAAAAAAGAATGAAAACCCAACAAGTAGTTGATGATTTTTTGGCTATTTGGAAAGAAATGCGTACCTTTGCACCCCGAAATCAACATTTATTATAATAAGGTAAAAGATGAAAGCATTTGTTTTCCCCGGACAGGGGGCCCAGTTCGTAGGCATGGGCAAAGACCTCTACGACCAGAATCCTAAGGCAAAAGAACTCTTCGAGAAGGCTAACGACATTCTCGGCTACAGCATCACTGACATCATGTTCGAGGGTACCGATGAGGACCTGAAGCAGACAAAAGTGACACAGCCTGCTGTATTCCTCCACAGCGTGATTACTGCCTTGCTCGCTACGCCGTCAGAAGATCCTGAGGCAAACAAGCCTGGAATGATGGCTGGTCACTCGCTGGGCGAGTTCTCTGCACTGGTTGTGGCAGGAGCCTTGTCGTTCGAGGATGGTCTCCGTCTGGTCTATGCCCGTGCCATGGCCATGCAGAAGGCCTGCGAGGCCCAGCCGTCGACGATGGCCGCCATCATCGGCCTGGACAACGAGACGATCGAGAAGGTCTGTGCTGAGGTCAGCCAGCTGGGCAAGGGCGTCGTCGTGCCTGCCAACTATAACAACCCCGGCCAGCTGGTTATCAGCGGCAACATCGAGGCCATCGACGAGGCCTGCGCCCGTCTGAAGGAGGCCGGTGCGAAGAGAGCCCTGCCGCTGAAGGTGGGCGGCGCGTTCCACTCGCCCCTGATGCAGCCCGCCAAGGACGAGCTGCAGCAGGCCATCGAGCACACGGAGTTCCACGAGCCGATGTGTCCCGTCTACCAGAATGTCGACGGACGTCCCCACACCAATCCTGACGAGATCAAGCAGAACCTCATCGCCCAGCTGACCAGCCCCGTGCGCTGGACGCAGTGCGTCGAGAGCATGATCCAGGACGGCGCCGACGACTTCACGGAGTGCGGCCCGGGCAAGGCCCTGCAAGGCATGATCGCCAAGATTAACCGCGAGGTCAGCGCTCATGGCATCGCATAAGATCATTCTCTACCAAGTGTTTACGCGTCTCTACGGCAACCGCTGTGAGGCGCGTAAAACAAATGGCACCATCGAGGAGAACGGGGCGGCCAAGTTCAATGACTACACGCCGTCGCGACTCAAGCAGTGGCGCGAGGAGCTGGGCGTCACCCACGTATGGTACACGGGCGTCCTGCGCCATGCCACGATGACGGACTACACGCGCTACGGCATACCCCGCCAGCACCCCGCCGTGGTGAAGGGTAGGGCAGGGTCGCCCTACGCCGTGGCTGACTACTACGACGTCGACCCTGACCTGGCTGTCGACGTCAGCCAGCGCATGGAGGAGTTCCTGCGGCTGGTCAACCGAACCCACGGGGCCGGACTGAAGGTGGTCATCGACTTCGTGCCCAACCACGTGGCCCGCCAGTATCACAGCATCGCCAAGCCGGAGGGCGTGCGCGACCTCGGCGAGGACGACAATCCTGAGGTCGGCTTCGACCCTGAGCACAATAATTTCTACTATTGCCCAGGTCAAACCTTTACACCATACTTTGAACTCTATCATGGTGAGCGTGAGCCATATACGGAACGGCCTGCCAAGGCGACAGGCAACGACTGCTTCCATAATGCCCCAGGGAAGGACGACTGGTACGAGACGGTCAAGCTGAACTACGGCGTCGACTACTATGCAGGCGGCGTGGGCCACTTCGACCCCATCCCCTCCACGTGGCTGAAGATGCGCGACATCCTGCTCTATTGGGCCTCCAAGGGCGTCGACGGCTTCCGCTGCGACATGGCCGAGATGGTGCCCGCAGAGTTTTGGGCGTGGGCGACGCAGGAGGTGCGCCGCCAGTACCCTGAGGTGATCTTCATCGGCGAGGTCTACAATCCCGCGCTCTATCGGCGCTACGTCGCCTCGGGCTTTGACTATCTGTACGACAAGGTGGGCATGTATGATGCGCTCATCGACGTCGTCTGCCATCGGCGCGACGTCGCGGCCATCACCCAGGCCTGGCAACAGACTGACGACATACGCCGCCACATGCTCTACTTCCTCGAGAATCACGACGAGCAGCGCCTCGCCAGCGACTTTATCGCAGGCGACGGACGGCGCGCACTGCCTGCCCTCGTGGTCGCTGCCCTGCTGCAGGCCTCGCCCTTCATGCTCTACTGCGGACAGGAGTGGGGCGAGCGCGGCATGGACGCTGAGGGCTTCAGCGGACGCGACGGACGCACCACCATCTTCGACTACTGGGCCCTGACGCCGCAGCGCAACCGTCTCTACGACGTCTACAGCCGCGTGCTCGCCATCGCCCGTCAGGAGCAGGCCGTCAGCGAGGGCCTGATGTTCGACCTCATGTATGTCAACGGCCACCTGCACGAGCAGTATGCCTTCCTGCGCAAGGCGGGGCGCGAGCTGCTGATTGTCGTGGCCAACTTTGCCGATGTGCCTGTCGAGACGGCCGTCTGCCTGCCTGCCCATGCCTTCGACTACCTCGGGATTCCTGAGGGTAAGCGGACGGCTGAGGAGCTGCTCAGCGGTGCGTCGTGCGAGGTCACGCTGCAGCGCGACCAGAGCGTCAACGTCTCTCTTAACGCCCACAGCGCCAGTGTGTTGAAGATAATGGTTTAAACCTGTGATAAAGACCTCTTAGAAAACTATATAGCATGATCGACGAACCTTTTCTGAACGAACACAACAAGGAGGAGTATCCTCCGGCTCACACGGCGGAGCACCTGCTCAACCAGACGATGCAGCGGATATTCGGCTGCGAGCGTAGCCATAATGCCCACATTGAGCGGAAGAAGAGCAAGATGTCGTTCCGTCTTGACCATAAGCCCGACCGCAAGGAGGAGCGCGAGATTGAGCGGCGCATGAACGAGTTGATCGACGAGGACCTGCCTGTCACGTTCGAATATGTCACGCGCGACACCCTCCCTGACGGCATCGACCCCAGCCGCCTGCCCGACGACGCCTCTGAGACCATCCGGCTGGTGCGCATCGGCGACTACGACGTCTGCCCCTGCATCGGCCGCCACGTGCGCTCGACGGGTCAGATTGGGCGCTTCGAGATGCTGGGCACCAACTGGGACGAGCACGAGCGGACATTCCGCGTCCGTTTTAAGATCCTGAATTCTTGAGGCCGTCTCGCCTGGCGGGCTATGAGTCATCAATAAAGGAGGTAAAGCAGCATGGAATCTGCTTTACCTCCTTCTTCGTTTTATTCCGCTCCTAAGCTATCGTGCAGCTGAGGGCGAAAGGGGATGGATTATTCCTTGGGAGCATTCTCGGCATCGATGGCCTTGATCTTCTCCTTGACGAGCTGCAGGTCGCCCTTGAGCTTCTCCACCTTGCGGTTCATCTCGTCGATGAGCGAGTTGCCCTTCTTTGAGCTGACGCTGAGGAATCCGAGGTTGTTCTCGTAGGTCTGCACCTCCTGCTTCAGGTTCTCATACTGGCGCATCAGGCGTGCGCGCTCGCTGTCGAGGGCGGCCTCGCCGCGCTCTGCCACCTGCTTGAGGTTCTGCTTGAAGTTGTTCAGGCGGCGCTTGGCAACCGAGATGTTGAGGTCCTTGTAGAGACGGTCGAGCACGGCGTGGTACTCCTCGTAGAGCTTGTCCTTCTCCTTGAAGGGCACGTGGCCGATGGCGTTGTATTCGTCGACCAGCTTCTGGACGCGCTCCTGCAGGTCGTCGCCGGCCTCCTGGGCAGCATCCTTCAGACGGCTGATGACGTCGCGCTTCTTCTCGAGGTTCTGGTGCTCCTCCGAGCGCTGGCCTGCGCCAGCGGCGTTGCGGGCCTCGAAGAACTTGTTGCAGGCTCCGAGGAACTCCTCCCAGAGCTGGTCGCCCAACTTCTTGGGCACCATGCCGATGGTCTTCCACTCCTTCTGCAGGGCGATGAGCTTGTCGCTCGTCGAGCGCCATTCTGTGGAGTCTTGCAGGGCCTTGGCCTTCTCGATGAGGGCGCGCTTGCGGTCGGCATTGTCCTTATAGGTGTCCTTCAGGGTGCGGAAGTGCTCGGCCTTGCGGGCGAAGAAGTCGTCGCAGGCGGCACGGAAGCGCTCGAAGATCTTCACGTTCATCTTCTGCGGGGCGAAGCCGATGGTCTTCCACTCCTGCTGGATAGCGATGATCTCCTGCGTGTGGCGGTCCCAGTCGGCACCGCTCTTGTTCTCCTCGGCAGCGATGGCCTCCACCTTCTCGCAGAGGGCCATCTTCTTCTGAAGGTTCTCGTCCTCGCGGGCACGAAGGTTCTCGAAGTGCTGCTGGTGAGCTTTGTTGATGATGGTCGAGGCGGCCTTGAAGCGCTGCCAGATCTCCTCGCGGAGCTCCTTAGAGACGGGACCCGTCTCGCGATATTCCTGATGGAGCTTCTGCAGCTGATGGAAGGCGCTGATGACGTCAGTCTCCTCAGCCAGCTTCTCAGCGGCCTCGCAGAGGCGTGTCTTGATCTCCAGGTTCTTCTTGAAGTCATATTCGCGGGCCTCGCTGTTCAGCTTGAGCAGGTCGTAGAACTGCTCCACGTAGAGCTGGTAGTTGCGCCACAGCTCGTTGGCGCGCTCGGCGGGCACATTCTTGATCTCCTTCCATTCCTGCTGCAGGGCCTTGAATTCCTGATAGGCGCGGTTGGCCTCCTCAGGCGAGGTGACCATGGCCTTGATCTTCTCGATGATGTCGAGCTTCTTCTTCAGGTTCTCCTCCTTCTCGGCCTCCTGCTCGCGGAACTGCTGCTGGCGGCGCTCCTTGATAATGCCCATTTCTGCCTTGAAGGCCTCCTCGTCAGGATCGGGCGTCACCTGATAGGTGGCGGGATCACCTCCTGCGTCCAGATATTCCTTCATTTGCGCTTCGCGCTCGGCGATGTGCAGCTTGTAGAAAGCCGTCTTCAGGTATTCCACCTCGTCCTTCTTGGGGGCCTCGTCGCCATGGGCTATCTCCTTCACGCGGTCGAGCACTTCCTGCTTGGTCTGATAGACCTTGCGTTCCTCGACGGGTGCGGATTCTGCCTCCACGGCGGGCGCAGCCTCCTCGGCAGCAGGAGCAGCCTCGCCCTCAGCGGGCGCAGCCTCCTCAGCCACGGGCTCGGCGGTCACCTCAGCGACTTCTTCAACTTCTACTTCGGGAGCAGCAGGCGTTTCGTTCACCGTTTCCTCCACCTTCACTTCTTCTTTTGCCGATTCTTCGACTGGCGAAGCATTGACAAGGGCATTCTCTTGAGAGTCCATCATTTAACTGTTTTAGTTACTGATTACGAGTTGTATGTTCACAATTTGGGGTCAAAGGTAATAAAAAGTTAGGAGTTTGTCGTGGCGTCATCAGATTTTGTGATGTAGTTTAATGATTTTTAACTCCATATGTCCACTTGTCCGTATTCATAAACAATCCTAAATCTTCTGTTCGAGGAGGACGAATTCCAAGGATTATCCGTAACTTTGCAACTTCATTTGCAACTATGCCCTGATCTTCGGCCGTCTGGGCTGTCCGCAGCTGGGCGTCGAGGGCGCCGCCATCGCCACTGCCGCCAGCCGGGCCGTCGCCATCATCTTCAACTGGACCGTCGCCGTCGGGCTGGGATATGTCGTCGGCATCCCCCTCGGCTTCGGATTGATAGGCATGTGGATCGCCTTCGCCCTCGACGAGAACATCCGCGGCGTCATCCTCCTGCGCCGCTGGCGTTCGGGCAAGTGGCGCACGAAGGGCCTGACAGGGGAGTGACCAACGCTGAAGACGCTGCGGGCCGTGTCTTTAACTTTGCGTCACGTCATGGCGCCATGCCGTCACGTCGTGATTTCATGCCGTCACGCCGTGACGAGAGTTCCTTCCTTTGCTCCGAATCGCTTCTCCTGCTACTGTCGCTCCTGTCGCCCGGCGTGAATAATCCTTTCGAATCTTTAATTTTGTCAATTGAAGTAAAAAAACTATTATTTTAAAAGAGGTATGTGAAATTTATTTTGTACCTTTGCAGCCGCGTTGCACGTAGCTGCAGAATAACGGCTGCACGTGCAGCCATTCATGACAGGCTGACCCTTCGCGGCAGAGACTCCTGCAAGCCAGGCTTTCTCAGGGTGCCACATCGACAGGGCGAGGCCATTGGGTTGTTTAATAAGTTCCGTGGAGCGTCTGCTTCACGGCATTATTCCGTCAAATGTCTCATTTGGCGGACATGGAGAAGATGTATACATGAACGAACTGGCTACAGACAATCGCCCATGGGCGGTGATGACGCACCGCAATCCGCAATGGATACAGGCCATGCTCGACAAGGAGCAGCGTGGCGAGCTGCAGCCCGCCGACGACGAGGCGCTGGGGGCGACGGCACGCTACCGCAAGGAGCCCTTCGACTTCTATATCCCTTATCTCGACCTGCTATCAGAGTCGGGACGCGACCTCCGCGGCGATTTCCACCGCTTCGTCTTCATACGTGCCTCCAAGGAACGACTCAACAGCATCGTCTATGCCGACTGGAACCGCAACACGCGGTTGCCGCTCCGACCCTACCGCGACAGGGGCGGCAACGCCATCATGATCCGTGAGCGCGAGCTGAACAGGCTGCGCATGATCTTCCGTCAGCATCATCTCGACTTCTTCCTCGGCACGCCCGTACAGTCGCTGAAGAATGCCAAGGGCCGTCAGGTCCGCATCCGGCTGCCCTACTGGGAGGACAAGGAGGGCGAGATACGCCGCATCAACACCAAGGAGGGACAGGGCACGGCCTCGCTGAAGGTGGCCTTCCTCATCGACGGACTGGAGAAGGAGATCACGTTCAGCGACCTCGACGTCAACGCAATAGAGTTCCTTGACGCTGAGACGCAGGTGCTGCTCAGTGGCAAGGTGATCGAGAACTTCGAGCGCGAGGTGGCCGTCCTGCTCGGACACCGTTTCGTGCATCGCCGTTTTCGCAAGGACGCTGACCGCAAGGCCTATCAGGCAGAGCGTCGCCGCGAGGATATGCCCCGGCTGCGCCACCTGTTGTCGTTTGCCGACATCGAGATGGACAACGACGACGACCATCGGCGCTTCACGGCCCTGATGCTGATGTGCAGCGTCATGGCGGGCGATGCTGATGCCACGCGACGCTATCAGTCGCAGATCGAGAACTGGCTCGGCGATAAGACGGCCTTGGCCTCGACGGCCACCGATGCCTATCTGATGACGGCTCTCTTCGTAGCCACCCGTGCCCCCTATCTGCGCACGGCCGTCAAGGCGTTTCGCAACGCCCATCCTGACTGTCCCCCAATCATCTCACGATTTATAAATAAGGTGAGAGATCTGCGGACCCGGGTCAAGGGGTCAGACCCTCTGACCCGATAAAGCGGGTCAGAGGGTCTGACCCCTTGACTCGCTCGCGGTGCTTTTTCTGGAATTACAAACATAATTTTCAATATGAGTATTTTTTAAGATAAGGTGCTGCTGATTACCGGTGGCACTGGCTCGTTCGGCAATGCCGTTCTCAACCGTTTAGTAGGTTATTAGATGATTCCGCAGCGTATGAGAAGATGAGCAAGGCGGTGAATCCATACGGAGACGGCAAGGCCTGCAATAGGATTGTGAGGGCGTTGAAAGGTGAAGAAGTAGAGAGGTACGGGAAGTAATCTTTGGTAAAAGGTTCACGGTTCATGGTTCATGATTCAATCAGGCACAAAATAACAGACACCACTTGTGGTTCATGGTGAAAGGTTAACGGTTCAAGGAGCCTGGACGAGCCAAGCGACAAAGACGGGCGCATTCCCCGTGGATGCCCCCAAGTTCCTGCTGAACTATGCGTGGGGAGGAGCGAGAAATTTGGTCGCTTTTTAAAGTTCTTTCTGAGGAAAGCGAACAAGTTCGAACGGAGAGTTTAGGGTGTAGTGTTTAGAGTAGTTCAAGAGTTCAAAGTTCAAGGGGGATTGCTTCGCAAGAAATCAATCAAAATCTGAATGTAATTATTCATGCATACCCGAAATAAATGAAGATAAACGATGTTTGATTTTCTAAAGCCACAGGTTGATGTGCAGTTGAATATGCCCCCGGAAAAGCCACGGGACATAGACAGCGAAATTGACTGGAAGATTATCGACCAGTTGCACAATGCTGTGCTCAACTTCTCGAAAAACAGCATGCAGGCCAAGAAGATTATGTTCACCTTGCTGGGCATATTTGTCGCAGCTATGCTCCAAGCACCTACATGGTATGCTGTAACGAGATGGTTTCCTGTGGTTATAGGAATCGTGTTGCTTTTCTGGGCTTTTGATGCCTCAACGTATTACTACCAGGAGAAATTGAGGGCATTGATGGACATCAGATTTAGAGCGTTGAAGAAAAGATATTCCACTGAGAGGAATTCGGATGAATATACACTGCCCGATAAGAGAGAAAAGGGTTGCCGGGTATGGCGTTCCATTTTTAACGCGTCCGTGGCGTTTTATCCTGTGATTGTCATCGTGGTCGCGGTGTGTTGGATATTAATAGAGAAGGGTGTTATAATATGAGGGTATTTGTAAGCTATACATCGAAAGACCCGGCTGTAACCAGAGAACAGTTGGAAAAAGTCGAGTCCAGACTGAAACCGTTCTGCTCGCCCTTTATTGACTTGCTACACAATGAAAAAGGCAAGCAATGCAGGGTGGACCGGGAACTGCGACGCTGTGACGTGGTATTGCAGTTTGCCTCGCCCAAATACCAGTCGCAATGGGTTCAGAAGGAGCTTATTACGGCAAGGAAAAGAAACAAACCGGTCATAAAGGTAGGGATTGACGAACTGTTGGCGATGGATGACGAAAGGCTGTTCCTGATGCTCTCGGACATTGATAGGAAAGGCTGGCCGGTATGGAGTATCTTAATCGTTGCGCTGCTGTTATGTTTGGGTATCAGTGTCTTTGGTATATGGCTGTCATATATCTATGTGGGCAGACTGTCGGTTGGTAGCGATGTGATGACGGCAAGGGGGGTATTCGGTGACAGTTGGGGCGGTGTGAATGCAATCATATCTGCTTTCGCCTTTGCCGGTGTAATAGTGACGCTCTTCTTGCAGAACAGGGATCTGAACCTGCAGCGCAAGGAGATGGCGAGACAGCGTGAGGAGTTTGAGAAAGAGAACGAGACGCTGAAACAGCAGCGGTTTGAAAATCTGTTCTACAATATGCTGAATCTCCAGCAGGAGATTGTGGCTGGGTTGCGATATGACTATCAGGACAAGGAGATGGTATTGGTGCCTACAGGAGCAGAAGGGTTTCCATATCGTGACGAGAGAAAGATAGATAAAGTGGTCACGGGCAGGGAGGTGTTTCGCTATACGTTTGAAGAAGCCGTAATAACGTTGAATGAAAAGAATCAATATGGGAATAATATACAAGTGTGTGGCTATAGGGGATTCCTTCAGTATGTGGGATTAATGGAGTATGATGAGACTTGGATTCCTACTATATTTGACCATTATTTCCGTCATCTGTATAAGATTATTCAATTTGTGGATAATCAAGGTTTCTCTTTCAATGAAGCATATCAATATGTTGCTTTGCTAAGGGGAACGTTATCGCGCTATGAGCTTGTATGGATATACTATAATGCGTTGAATCCTGTGTTTCATAAATTTCAGGAGTTGATAGAGAAATATAGTCTTCTGAAAAATATGAGGGAAGACCTGCTGACAAGAAGTAAGGAATTGCTGACATATTATGAAGGAAAGGGGTTGTCCTTGCAGGATGTTAGAGATGCTACTTTCACTACCAGGGACTTTGAGTACTACCTGACAGATGACAAGCAGGATGCAGAGAAATACTATGTCACGGCTTTCTGGAAGGAAGAAGAAAAAGAGAAGGGGCTTGAATGGTTGAAGAGATGGCGGATGTATGTGGATGATGCAGGGAAAGGTGGATTTTAGAGTTAAAAAATGAAAACTGTATTTACCAAAATGTGCATGTTTGCGATTAAGGCAGACAATCTGCAACTTGTGAAAAGGGTTGTTGCGTTGCCACCGTATCGTCGTGAAGATGAACTTAACGCTTTTATCAGGACCGCCAATCGCGATTTGACTGCGAAGGACTTTCGGGAAGCCGGGTTTGATGAGCTGGTGGATGGTGATGAATTGTCTACGGACGGCGTGAGATATAGCAGAATGGGGGATGACGCCAAATGTTATATTTATCGTGGTGATTTTCTGTTAATAGACGAGCATGTGGCTCGTATTCGTGTGAAGGAGGTTGTTGAGGACGAACATTACAAAGACATCTTCGAATTCTGTGTAGATGATGACAAAGGAACGTACAGCAGACATAGGGAAGAGAATATATTGAAAGGGCTAAGCACCTATAAAGAGCTATATGACAAGATAGGCGAAAGAGTCAATAGTGTGGATTTTGGTGTAGAGAGGATTGATGATCATGTACTGAAGGATGGAATACTGAGAAGTTATGTTTTTATATATGACCGGCCTTTTATACAGATGTCAATGAACCTGTCGAACAAGGGACGGATAATGTATACACCCGACAAATACTATGACGCGAAGTATAACATCAGCATGATTCCTTTTGGCAGCGGCATTCTCAATGTCCTGCATGATAACGGTAAATATCGCCATGAAAATTTCAAACAAGGGGATTGGGATGAGAAGCTGAATCAGGTCTTTGAGTTGCCATCTGACTTTACAAGACTGAAAGAGAAGGTGAGGAGAAAAGTAAAGAAGCACTTCAAGAGGGAGATTGGCCAGGATGATATTGCATACGACAGGATGAATAACTGTTGCTACCTGCGTAACAATGTAAGCGACGAGATATTGAAAGAGTTTATTCCGGAAGTGAGCAAGGAGCGGTTTGTTGGGAAATACACCACAATGAACACTCTGTTTGAGATACTGAAAAGTGGCAGTATTAGGTTGAACTCCATCATCTCGATGAACGACAAGACTGAAACCTCTTTTCTATCGGATCTGGCTAAAAACTATAGTGAACCAACAGAATCAGCAGACCTGTCGACAATAATGGCAAATAATACCCACGTCATATCGTTCTCCACAAATACAGACAATCTGGACATGTGGAGATGGTACGGGGATGACGGCAAAGGTGTATGCATGGTATTTGAGCGGGATGTGGAGAAAGATGAAGAAGTGAAGTCGGTGACTTATGTCGAAGCAAAACTGCAAAAGAAGATTTCCCAGCTAATGTGAACTTCCGCATAACAGCCTGACAGTCAATGCAAAACGAAACCACCGTTTCCAGAGTTATCAGACATTCATCAGACATCCGGGAAATTAAGCCTTTCCAGCTCATTTCTATACAAAGGTACGCAAAATTACCCAAACAGGCAATAGCTTTAAGAAAGTTTTATATGAAATGGTGAACAAGTGTTAAGAAAAAGGCAGTTCAGGAAAAGGACTTTGACGGTAATGATGAGGTAATCAGAGCGTAACTCGGAAAAATCGGGTCAAGACGTGTCAAGATAAAATTTGTGGTGATGCGAAAGAAACAGGAATTTGGCCGAAAATAAAAATAAAGATTTGAAAACACTATTTAACTAAATCCGTTGGCTCTGATATATTTCGGGGCCATCGCAATTTAAAATGACATGACAGGAGTTTGCCTCCAGCAGATAACATTTTAACATTTAACATGTTGGCCCACCCTCATGCCCTTGATTCAAAGAGCTTTTTAAGCACATTGTATCAACCGAAAAAGGTGTCGCTCACATCTAACGAAGAGAGCGGATTGCTTAAATGTCAGGAGCACAGCTCCAGTCATAGAATATCAAAGAGGCTTTCAGCCACATTTCGATTCTGGAAATTGGTGTTTATCACTTTTTCAAAGAGATAAGATTGATTATCGGCTGGCGCATAGAATATACACCTTGTGATAATGAATTAAAAGAAGATTTGCATCATGGATGAACGATTACTTACATTGCAGCTCTTTTGTTCGAATCTAAGGCTTTCCATTAACTCTGGAAAAGCAGTGCAGGGTGGTGTACAATATGAAGTGACAAACGGTAGTGATGTCGTGTTTGTTACGCTATATAATTCTGGCAACTGTTTTGCCAGAGGTGCTAATAGTGATTTGTTGGCGTTGATGAGAGTCTGGTGTGATAATGCTTTTTCTGACGGAATGTTGCATCCGGATTTTGCGGCATCTTGGAGAGAATATAATACAAATGCACAATTTGTTAATGATTTCCATAAGCAAAACGGAATTCCCGAGGAGGCAACAGCCTCTGAAGATTATAAGCAAAATCGTGAGATATTCTTTCATGATTATATGTTCAGTAGCAACCGTCATGTAGATATCCAATTAGAAAAGATTGAGTTTACCGTTAAAAACTGGATTAAGCGGTTTTGTTTTATGAACATATCTGCTGAAAGGGTGATGGATGTGGCTTATCGATATCTACAAGATAACCAACCATTGGGGTTTGATGGTAAGTTTGTTCCATTTAGCTTTGCTGCTGAAATGATTAGTGTAGCGTTTACCGGTTTTTGTAGTAACAAGTTTCTATCGTGTTGCAACCACCAATGTCCTTTTAGAACTGATATGTATGAATGCCTTAAAGAACTTGTTGATATGATGTATGTGTATTGTGAGGACTCTAAAGTGATTGCATACAACAAGACCAATTTGAATAAATTGTTGACGGGTAAGGCAAATCAAGTTAGTTGGGTTTCACTCAAGCCAAGTACACCGATAGAGGAGAAAATGCAAAATGCCCTAATAGACGCGGGACTCCTTACTATGCCACAATACCAGGCACTTGCACCTGTTCGTCGATATAGGATAGACTATCTGATTCCTACACCAAATGGAGGTCGGTTGGCTATTGAGTGTGACGGCTTGCAATACCATGCGACACCATCTGCATATGTTCTAGACAGACAAAGGGATAACAATCTCATTTGTGAGGGTATAACTCCCGTAAGGTTTTCTTCTGTTGATATTGAAAATGATATAGAAGGCTGTATAAAGACCATTGAGAAAATCTTTGGGGAGTATCAGACCGGAAAGAGGATTTACTATCGGAACGGAGGTATCAGTTATTTCAGCGCTGATTAATAAGGGATAAGAGAATATAATGGCAAATAAAGCTGTTACATATATAGATTTGTTGGGATTCTCCGAATGTGTAAGGAATAACCCTGAAGAGGCTGTTATGATGTTGTCTCATTTCAACACCATATTGAGTCAACTCAATTTTGAACGTATTGTCCATCCCTCATCTGGATATGTTCCAGCATTGCAAAACTTAGCACGTAGAAACTCCAACGAGTCATTCGAAGATTTCATACCTTTCTCTGATGCTGTTTTTATATCAGCATCAAATTGCAATGACTTCATTTTGCAACTTGGGAATTTTGTGTATAGCTCCTTCATGTTCAATGCTCACGTGTTTACTGATCCTATAGATAAATCAGACCCTACCTCTTGGCATAACATAGGATTAGATAATAGCGGACAGCCCATCTATATCCCATGTCATGAGCGACCAGTACTTTTCAGGGGCGGTGTGGCTTATGGTGATGTTATAGAAACAACGCCTATAGGGTTGTTCAATAATCAGAAAATCACTTGTAGCAACTTGATGGGTGAGGCTGTAGTACGTGCTGTTAGAACAGGGGAGATGAAAGTGAAAGGACCTCGAATCGTTTTCGATAAGAGCGTTTACGACCAGTTGAATGATGATGTTTTGTTGTATTGTCGTGAAATGCCTGAGGAAGCATTTGAAGGATATTATGAAATCCTATGGCCAGCTATGGGTTTAGTACTTGAGAACAAAGATACATTCCCTCAGGAGATATGCCATTTCTATGACATATTCAATCCTGCCTATAAATTGTGGCAGTTCTATAAGAATAGTCCAGTTGTTGACCATTATGTGTGCTTCTTGGAGTTGATAGTGTCCGCCGCCATTAAGGTATATGATGCTCTGGGCTACAACGATTTCATACGCCAGCAGATAGCTGATGTGATGAATGGAAGATTTACCGAAGATGAGAGATTGTTGATATTCGAGGGTGTGAAATAATCCTGAAACATGAAACTTGAATCTTGAAACCAAATTATCTGCGGGACTTTAAGCATTGACAGGAGCCTGCCTCCTGATAATTATTGCGAAAGCGCATTATTTAACATTTAACATATTAACAAGACAATATATTATGAATATAGCAGTAGCAGGAACAGGTTACGTGGGTATGAGCATTGCAACATTGCTTGCTCAAAACAACCACGTCACAGCAGTAGATGTAATCCCTGAGAAGGTGGAGAAAATTAATAAGAAGATTTCTCCCATCCAGGATGATTACATCGAAAAATATTTGGCTGAGAAGAAATTAGACCTGACAGCAACTCTTGACGGAAAAGCCGCCTACAAGGATGCAGACTTTGTGGTCATTGCTGCCCCTACCAACTATGATCCACAGAAGAACTTCTTCGATACCCATCATATCGAGGACGTCATCGACTTGGTGTTGAGTGTTAATCCTGATGCAGTGATGGTCATCAAGAGCACCATCCCTGTGGGCTATTGCCGCTCGCTCTATGTCAAGTACGCCTTGAAGTTCTTGACCGACCCTGAACTGAAGGGCCGCAAGTTCAATCTCCTCTTCTCGCCCGAGTTCCTGCGCGAGAGCAAGGCCCTTTATGATAACCTTTATCCCTCGCGCATCATCGTGGGCTATCCCAAGATATTCCCCACCGACCGCAACAAGAAATGGGATGAAGAGAATGCTGCTATTACAGCAATAGGCAACCCTGATGCCGAAGAAAAGGCAAAGACCTTTGCTGCTCTGCTACAGGAAGGAGCAATCAAAGAAGATATTGATACTCTTTTCATGGGAATGACGGAAGCAGAAGCAGTTAAGCTTTTTGCTAATACTTACCTTGCTCTGCGTGTTAGCTACTTCAACGAGCTCGATACATATGCTGAAGTGAAAGGACTTGATTCGCAAGCAATTATCTCTGGTGTAGGCCTTGACCCACGTATTGGCACGCACTATAATAACCCATCTTTTGGTTATGGTGGGTATTGTCTGCCCAAGGACACCAAGCAGTTGTTAGCCAACTACGCAGATGTGCCTCAGAACATGATGACGGCTATTGTTGAAAGTAACCGAACTCGTAAGGACTTCATTGCAGATGAGGTGTTGCGTAAGGCAGGCTATTACGATGGCAGCAGCCAGTGGGATGCCCATCGCGAGCAGAAATGTGTCATTGGCGTTTATCGCCTCACGATGAAAAGCAACAGCGATAATTTCCGCCAAAGTGCCATTCAAGGCATTATGAAACGTATCAAGGCTAAAGGTGCTGAGGTTATTATTTATGAACCTACCATAGCTGATGGAGAATCCTTCTTCGGTTCTCAGGTTATAAACGACCTTGATAAGTTCAAGTCTCAGAGCAAGGCCATCATTGCAAATCGTTATGACAACTGCTTGGATGATGTAATCGATAAAGTTTATACTCGTGATATTTTTAAACGTGATTAATACAAAATACGATATATGAAAAAAGTAATGTTAGTATTCGGAACCCGCCCCGAGGCCATAAAGATGTGCCCCCTGGTCAAGGAGTTCCAGAAACACCCCGATGAGTTCGAAACCATAGTATGCGTTACAGGACAGCACCGCGAGATGCTGGACCAGGTACTCACTATCTTCGATGTCAAGCCCGATTACGACTTGAACATCATGAAGCAGGGGCAGGATCTTTATGATGTGACAGCACGCGTACTGACTGGTATGCGTGATGTATTCAAAGAGTGCAAGCCCGATGTGGTGCTGGTTCATGGCGATACCACCACCAGCACAGCTGCTGCTTTGGCAGCCTTCTACCAGCAGATTCCTGTTGGCCATGTGGAAGCAGGTCTGCGTACGCACAATATCTACAGCCCTTGGCCCGAGGAGATGAACCGCCAGATTACTGGCCGTATCGCAACATACGATTTTGCTCCTACACCACTCAGCGAGAAGAACTTGCAGGAAGAGAAAGCCCAAGGCCAAATCTTCGTCACCGGTAATACCGTTATCGATGCCCTCCACATGGTGGTCGATAAGCTCAAGACAGACAAAGCTCTGGCCGACGAGCAGATCAATGTGTTGAAGAATGCAGGTTACGATGTCACCCGTCTCGATGGTGGTAAGAAGCTGGTACTCATCACCGGCCACAGAAGAGAGAATTTTGGTGACGGCTTTATCAGCATGGTGACGGCCATGAAGGATTTGAGTGAAAAGTATCCTGATGTAGATTTCGTTTACCCCATGCACCTCAACCCCAATGTGCGCAAGCCCATTCACCAGGTGTTTGGCGAGGACTTGACCCGCCCCAATTTCTTCTTCATTGAGCCCCTCCAGTATCTGGAGTTCGTTTACCTGATGGAGAAGAGTACAGTAGTGCTCACCGACTCAGGCGGCATTCAGGAGGAGGCCCCTGGCCTTGGCAAGCCTGTGCTCGTGATGCGCGACACCACTGAGCGCCCCGAGGCGCTGAAGAGCGGTACAGTACATTTGGTTGGTACCAATCACGACCTCATTGTCTCTGAGGTAAGCACTCTCCTTGACGATGCTGTAGCCTACGAGAAGATGTCAAAGGCCGTCAATCCTTATGGCGATGGCAAAGCCTGCAACCGCATTGTTCGCGCCCTCAATGGCGAAGCTGTAGATAGGTATGAAATAAAATAAAAACAAGAATAATTAACGTTTTAAACACAAAAGTAATATGATTAACGTTGTTGGATTAGGCTACATTGGCCTACCTACGGCCCTTATGATGGCCTCACATGGTGTTGAAGTAATCGGTACTGATTACAACAAAGAGTTAGTTGACACTCTCAACGCAGGTAAAACAACTTTCAAAGAGGATGGTCTCGACGAGCTGTTTGCTGCTGCTGTTAAGGCAGGCATCAAGTTCACCACTGAGTATCAGAAGACTGACATGTACATCGTCAGCGTTCCTACTCCTTATGACAAGTTCAGCAAGAAAGTTGACGCTTGCTATGTGGTAGCTGCCGTGAAGGAAGTGATGAAGGTGTGCCCCAAGGGTGCAACCGTAGTTGTAGAATCTACTGTTAGCCCTGGAACCATTGACAAGTTTGTACGCCCTGTGATTGAGGCCAACGGTTTCAAGATTGGTGAGGATATCAACCTTGTTCACGCTCCTGAGCGTATTATCCCCGGCAATATGGTTTATGAACTCCTCCATAACAACCGCACCATTGGTGCTGATAGCCGTGAAATTGGTGAGAAGGTGAAGCAGTATTATGCCTCATTCTGCCAGGGTGAGATTGTGGTTACCGACATCCGTACCGCCGAGATGACCAAGGTGGTTGAGAATACCTACCGTGCTGTGAACATTGCATTTGCTAACGAACTCAGCCGCATTTGCCGCCACGATAATATGGACGTGTATGAAATTATAAAGATCTGCAATATGCATCCGCGTGTAAACATACTGCAGCCCGGTCCTGGCGTTGGTGGTCATTGCATCTCTGTTGATCCTTGGTTCTTGGTGGGTGACTATCCTCAGTTGGCTAAGGTGATTGATGAATCAATGAAGACCAACGATTACCAGCCTGTATTTGTACTGGAGCGCATCCATGAGATTATGGAAGAGAATGGCATTACTGACAACCGTAAGGTTGGTCTCTATGGCATCACTTATAAGGAGAACGTAGATGATGTTCGTGAAAGTCCCACACTACAGATGATAGATATTCAGGAGCGCCACTTGGCCCGTCCACTTAAGAGCTTTGATCCCTTCTTCACTCAGAAGGAGATTGTGAAGAATCAGATTCTGGACTTTGACAAATTCCTCAGCGAGGTGGATATGGTTGTCATCATGGTTAAGCACGACCATATTAAGCAGAATTGGGACAAACTGAAAGGCAAGGTCATTCTTGATTGTCACAATATTTGTCCGTTAGAGGGAGTGTACCACATCTAAGTAATAAGGATTCTGGCAGCTCAGGTGGAACGAGAGTTTGCAGTTCGATACTGCCTGCCAGAACAAATAAATAATATGAGCTATTGTGCAAATGAGTGCAGAGCAAAGCTTGATTTAGCTATGCCGAGTGCAGCCAATAGTGCATGATAAACTTGTTTTAGCATGAAAGGAATAGTACTTGCCGGAGGCTCCGGCACTAGACTTTATCCCATAACCAAGGGCGTGAGCAAACAGTTGCTCCCAATCTATGACAAACCAATGGTTTATTATCCTATCAGTGTGCTTATGCTCGCTGGTATCAAGGATATACTGATTATCAGTACTCCTTACGACCTTCCTGGTTTCAAGCGATTGTTAGGCGACGGTTCTGACTATGGAGTGCACTTTGAGTATGCAGAGCAACCCTCACCAGATGGACTGGCCCAAGCTTTTATCATTGGAGAAGATTTCATAGGTAATGATAGCGCCTGCTTGGTTCTTGGTGATAACATCTTTTATGGGAACGGTTTCACAGCTTTGCTTCTCAGTGCCGTAAAAAATGCAGAAGAAAATGGGAAGGCTACTGTCTTTGGCTACTGGGTGTCAGATCCTGAACGGTATGGCGTTGCTGAATTTGACAAGCAGGGCAATTGTCTTAGCATAGAAGAGAAACCCAAAGAACCTAAGAGCAACTATGCTGTGGTGGGCCTTTACTTCTATCCCAATAAAGTGGTGGATGTGGCCAAGCACATTAAGCCTTCAGCACGTGGAGAATTGGAAATCACTACTGTGAACCAGGAGTTCTTGAAAGATGGAGAACTGAAAGTTCAGGTCTTTGGACGGGGTTTTGCTTGGCTGGATACAGGAACACATGACTCGTTATCTGAAGCATCTAACTTTGTAGAAGTAATTGAAAAGCGGCAAGGATTAAAGATTGCTTGTTTAGAGGGCATTGCATATCGTAATGGATGGATTAGTGAGGAGCGTTTGCGTGAAATAGCTAAACCTATGTTAAAAAACCAATACGGGCAATATCTTCTTAAAGTAATTGAAGAAAAAAAACAAGAATTAGATTCAGATACACTTCGTGCAATTGAACTTAAGAATCAGTAATTGTTTTCTTTATGACCATCGATGATGTTAGAATAATTGAACTTCCAAAGTTCTTGGATGCAAGAGGGAATCTGTCTTTCGTTGAGCAATTCACTCATATTCCATTTGAGATAAGAAGAGTGTATTGGCTATATGATGTGCCGGGTGGAATAGCACGTGGTGGTCATGCTGAAAAGAATAATGAGGAACTGATAGTCGCCTTATCCGGAGCATTTGAAATTGTCGTAGATGATGGCAAACACTCAAGGACGTTCGTGTTGAACCGCTCGTATTACGGTTTATATATTCCCCAGGGTTTGTGGCGAGAAATTAAAGAGTTTTCAACAAACGCTTTAGCTCTGGAGTTTGGAAGTATACCGTACGCTGCAGATGATTATATTCGCGATTATGAGGAGTTTAAGCATTATGCAGTTAATAAACACGAGGATGTTGAGATTCCTGCACATGTAAGTCGCGAGAGCTTACAAAAAGGACCGTTTAGCGTATTCGATTGCTCAATGGTTGAGCTTGACCGCCATCATAGCGACCGAAAAGGCAATCTAACGGTGGTTGAGAATGGCTCTACTCTCCCTTTTGATGTTAAGAGAGTGTATTATCTCTATGATGTTCCGGGTGGAGAGAATCGAGGTGCACATGCACATAAAGAGTTGAGTCAATTAATAGTTGCGGCTAGTGGTTCGTTTACTGTTACTTTAGATGACGGTAAATGTAAACGTAGTTTCTTTTTAAATCGTCCATACCAAGGTCTTTATGTCAAACCAGGTATGTGGCGAGACCTTGTTGATTTCTCTTCAGGGGCTGTTTGTATGGTTTTGGCGAGTGATGTATATCTAAAGGAGGATTATATCCGAGATTATAGTCAGTTTATAGATTTTAGAAATAGATAACAAGAATGAGTATTCCTTTTTTGTCTTTGAAAGAAGTAACGGCTCTTCATGGAGCTGAGATAAATGAAGCAGTAAGCCGCGTAGTAAATGGCGGTTGGTATCTCCAGGGTAAGGAGAACGAATGTTTCGAGGCAAATTATGCCAAATTTATAGGTTGTAAGTATTGCATTGGATGCGCTAACGGTCTGGATGCCCTCATCTGGATATTCCGTGCTTATATTGAGATGGGTGTGATGCAGCCAGGTGATGAAGTGATTGTTCCAGCAAACACCTATATTGCTACCATCCTTGCCATTACAGAAAATGGCCTGAAGCCTATCCTTGTAGAGCCTAAGCTCAATACGTTTGAAATTGATGATGAACTTATAGAGGCGGCAATCACTCCTAAGACCAAGGCTATAGCCATTGTACACCTTTATGGTCGTAATGCTTATACAGATAAGATAGGTGAATTGTGCAAGAAGTACAATTTAAAACTCGTTGAGGATAACGCTCAAGCACATGGTTGTAAGCATACGGACGGCCGTGTTACCGGTTCTATTGGCGATGCTGCTGGTCATAGCTTCTATCCTGGCAAGAACCTTGGAGCGCTTGGTGATGGTGGAGCTGTAACCACCAACGATCCAGAATTTGCCGCAGCGGTTCGCGCTCTGGCCAATTATGGCTCTCAGAAGAAATATGTTTTTAAATACACAGGTCGTAATAGCCGTTTGGATGAGATTCAGGCAGCAGTGCTTGATGTAAAATTAAAGTACTTGGTAGAGGATAATGCTCATCGTAAGATAGTAGCTAACTACTATTATGACAATATCAAGAATACTCTTGTTTCATTGCCAGACAGACTCCCTGATGCTCAGAACGCCTATCACCTATTCCCAATCATTGTTGCGGATGGTAAACGAGATGCTTTGCATGATTATCTTGAAGAGAACGGAGTAGGAACTGTCATTCATTATCCAATACCTCCTCATAAGCAGGAATGCTATGCTAAGGAGGACTGGAATACACCTCAGTTGAGCTTACCTATTACAGAGAAGATTGCAGATGAGGAACTGAGTTTACCGATAGGCCCCTCCATAACACTTGAAGAAGTATCTGAAATTGTACGCTTGATTAATGTTTTTGATTAATGGCAGAGAGGGATAGGAATTCCTATGGTAGTATTTTCAAGGCAATTGGTCTTTTCGGTGGGGTCAAGGTCATTCAAATACTAGTAGGGATTATCAAGAACAAACTTGTGGCGGTACTCCTGGGCCCCAGTGGTATGGGAATAGTTGGACTAATTACGTCCAACACACATTTGATTAAAACAGTTACCGATTGTGGCTTACATACAAGTTCAGTCAGGGAAATATCAAAATCTTATACATCTGGTGATGAAGGTAAGGCAAGTAGAACTATTTCTGTTTTCCAAAAACTAGTCATATTGACTGGCCTTCTTGGTTCGATAATAGTTTTTGTCTTAGCTGAACAATTAAGCCAGATATCATTTGGAAACCATGATTATACAATGGCTTTCAGATTAGTGTCCATAACGCTTTTATTAGATCAACTTTGCGTTGGACAGACAGCCCTGATGCAAGGAACGTTCCATTATAAATGGATGGCTCGTTCAACATTGTTTGGTAGTGTTATAGGTTTATTTGTTTCAATCCCTCTTTATTATATTTGGAATACAAAAGCCATTGTCCCTGTTATTATTCTTTCGTCTATAACGGCTCTTTTGTTGTCTTGGTACTATTCAAATAAGGTTAAGATTAATAAGACAGCAGTTACAATGAAGGAGGCCTTGGTGGAAGGACGAGGAATGTTGATATTGGGAATAGCCATAGCAGCTTCTTCAATAATTAGGGTGAGTAAGGCCTATGGTTTGAGGATTTTTATTTCTCATTTTGGTGGCATTGCAGAAGTGGGTCTTTTTACTTCGGGAATGGCTATTTCAATCCAATATGTCGATGTTATATTAGCATCAATGGGCTCGGACTATTCCCCAAGATTGTCTGCTATTGTAGATGATAACCGGCAATTCGTTGAGGCGATTAATAAGCAAATTCGCTTGATGTGTGCGCTTCTTTTGCCAATAATGGTCCTTTTTATTGTATTCGTTAAAGAACTTGTCGTTGTTCTTTATTCAAAAGAGTTTGTTGTAATTGAAGGAATGGTGGTTTGGATGATGTTCTCGATGTTTTTACGTGCTATTAGCTGGTGTCTGTCCTTTCCACTTATTGCCATTGGGAATCCGAAACTTTATTTTTGGAATGAATTCTCTTCAGAGTTATATTCCTTTGTGTTTAGTATGATAGGGTACTATTATTTGAGTTTCTTGGGTTTGGGCTTAGCTTTCTTTGCAACACAATTGTGCTTTACGGTTCAAATGTTCATTGTGAGTCGAAAGTTCTATAGTTTTAAGTTAACAATTCAGAATCGCAGTGCGATTATATATAATGCCATTTTATTAACAGCACTTTTTCTTGTGCTTTTGTTTTATAAGGGAACTATTTTGGGCTATGTGTTGAGCGCAAGTGTTTTCGTTCTTGCTGTTATTTATTCATATAGCCAGGTGAATAGTATGGTGAATATTAAAGGTTTTATCCAAGCAAAAATCAAAAAATAATGGGAGCGACAATTCGGAGTAACGCTAATGCAAGGTATATATCTTTTGTAACAGCATTTCTGCTTCTTTTAGATATGATGCCATATTTTTGGTGGTGGACGCAATCCTATCCTTATATTGGATATGGATTAAGATTGATGGTTTGTTTTTTATTCTATACAAAGTTCATAGGTGTAAATAGGAACAATGGCGGATTGATTCTTCTATTTCTTTTTGCGTGTTTTTTGTTTGCTTTCAAATCTTATATTATCACATTGGTTCTTACCGTTCCCTTGCTATTCATTCCTTATGCTTCCAATTCGTTTATCAAAGAAGTCTTTAAATCATTTGTTACAATATATTGCATTATTGTAGGTCTTGCATTGATTGCATGGGTGCTGCTTCTTTTGGGTATTATTAATCCAATAAGAATGATAGCACCATTAAATGAAACAGAGTTTGATTATTATAATGTATATCCTTTATTTTTAGTAACTCATAGTTTTTTTGATATTCAAAGTGCGTTTCGTTTCCATGGTCCATTTGACGAACCAGGTATGATAGGAACATTCAGTGCCCTGTTTCTTTTTTCTAATTCTTTTGACTTCAAAAACTGGAAAACATACGTCTTATTGTTTTCTGGAATAGCTTCTTTTTCATTATTCTTTTACCTTGTCTTATTTGTAGGTTTGTCCCTATATTTGTTTTCTAAAAGAAAAAATGTCGGGGTGTTTAGTGGAGCGTTTATTATGTTTTTAATTATAGGAGCGCTCTATCTAGGCACGAAGGATAATGAAATATTTGAAAGACTTATCTGGGAAAGAATTGAATGGGATTCAAATGAGGGACGTCTTTCGGGCTCTAATAGAACAACATTTGATGCGGAAAAATTTTATGAGTCTAAACGAGGTACAACTGAGTATTGGTTTGGACTTAATGATTATGAACCATATCGTAAGATGGCGCAAGGAAGTAATAGTTATCAGAATATAGTCATGCATTATGGTATGGTGTTTTTGATTTTTTATGTTTTATTTTTTGTTTTATACGCAAAGAAGGGGAGTAAAACGAAGGGCTCTTTATTATTATTTATTTTTATTTTTATTTCTTGTGTATATCAAAGGCCACAAGTGCTAACATGCGCTTATATTTTCTTATATTCATGCCTTGCTCGTAGAGAAACACTCGAATTAAATTATTCATCAATTAATTAAAGTCATGATGACAATGGAGAAATATTCAATCGCTGTAATGATTCTTACATACAGACAGTCTGATGTTATTGGAAGAACAATAGAGTCGGTTTTAAATCAAAAAAGTGATGGACTTAAAGAGATTATTATTTCTGACGATTGTTCTCCCGATAATAATTGGGAAGTAATACTTTCTTATCAAGCTAAATATCCAAATATAATAAAACCATATCGTAACGAGACGAATCTCGGAATATACGGTAATGCTATGCGCTTAGCAAGTATTGGTTGTTCGTCGGATTTATACATGATACTTGACGGAGACGACGAGCTTTGTCCTGGTTGGTTTGCCGAAATACAAAAGTACCTTGCTGATAATAATATAGATCTGCGAGGAACAAAATCTGTGATATATTCTGATTTTAAGACCATATATCCTGATGGCAAAGAGACTGTTCGTGGTCCAATCGGTATAACAAAAGGCCAGGATGTGTTGGGGCTAAAATTAAGAGAAATACTTTTTAATCGTTCATTCCTTGCTACAAGAGAAGTACTTGAACAGTATCAACCAGTCGATTTAGAACATGGGCTTGCATTAGCGGAGGAGATGTTTGATAGTCAAGTTCAACGGTTTTCGGATCATTCATATTATCATCCATATATTGGTTCAATATATTACATATATAGTGGTGTTACTGGAGAATTACGAAAGAAGCCATTGTATAAAGAAAGGGTTATAAAATTTCAATGGTTTTTAGACAACTGTAACTTGACTGATTTTGACAGGAACTTTTTGAAATTCCGTGTTCATCAGAATAGTTTTTGCGTCAAAAAGAATCTTCCTGATCTAATTGCAGCTTTATACTATTACATTATAGGCACAAGCCGAAGCTATGGCTATACGTTACGAGGCTTCATACGTACATTTGGTTCAATGTTAAATAGTTAGATTATGGCATTAGGTGCAATTAAATGGCAGCAACTTGCCTCAAAATTATATTTTAAGAGAATCCCAGTTATTCCAGGTCTTATATGTCGTTGGATACATTTTCGTTATAGTAGTGATATTTCAGTTATGACGAAGATTGGAGAAGGGACTACGTTGGGGCATGGAGGCATTAGTGTCGTCATCAATCCCGAAGCCAGAATTGGGAGGTATTGTATTTTGGCTCAGAATGTCACTTTGGCGAAACATAAGGGCGGTGCACCTGTATTAGATGACTGTGTTTATGTTGGACATGGTTCTATTATTATGGGGGGGGTAAAAATTGGCCGTAACGCTTTTATCGGTGCACTGAGCCTTGTCAACAAGGATGTACCCGATAATGCAATCGTTGCTGGCATACCAGCTAAAGTGATGCGAATACAGAATGAAAACGATTTAAAGGAGCATCCTTGTAGCAGGCATATTGCAGAAATCCAATAGTGTTTATATGGGAAACCCAATAGAGAATAGTAATATATGAATTTAAAAAGTATAGCAATTTCATTCTATTATTACCTACCACCACGGTTAAGGCAATTGAGATCGAATTACCGACAGGTTCATGAGTTTTATAGAGATGCACAGTGGTGGCCTAAAGAAAGAATATCCGCTTGGCAATTGGAAAGGTTGCAGCATATTGTTAAGTATGCTTATGAGAACACATCGGGCTATCATCAATTGTATGATGAGGCTGGGGTCAAACCTGAGGACATCCAATCATTGGGGGATATTAAAATACTTCCGTTAACGGATAAAGCTTTACTTAGACACAATATAAAGGATTTTACCGTGGATTCGTCAATAGCAGGGCACCTTTCCCGTTATACTACAGGTGGATCATCCGGTACTCCTTTCGAGTTTTATTCGGATTATAAGAATCAGGGAGCGGAATTAGCTTTTGTTGAGTCGGCGTGGGAGTCTTTTGGATGGAAAACGACAGACAGAGGTATAAGGTTAAGAGGTAATATGATTGGCGGTAAAGATGATATTATTAAGAAAACAGGATATCGTAAATATGTTCTTTCATCATTCTATCTGACAGATGAAAACTACGATCATTATCTGAAAGCAATAGAAGACTCTAGAGCCACATATCTTCATGTTTATCCTTCTACCATTACAGACCTATCACACCTTATTCTGTCACATAACGATGAGGGACGATTGAAAATAAAGCATATTCTGCTGGCATCAGAAAACCTATACCCTTGGCAAGAGGAAATCATTAAAGCCGCTTTTCCAGAAGCAACTTTGGTTAGTTTTTATGGCCACACAGAAAGAGCTATTATGGCTCCTTGGTGTGAAAGAGAGGATAAATATCATCTAAATCCGTTTTATGGCTACACTGAGATTTTGAACGATAAAAACCTAGAGGTGGCTGAGGGTGAAATTGGAGAACTTGTGGGTACTTCATTTTGGATGCACGGGACACCGTTTATTAGATATAGAACTAATGACTTTGCGGAAAAAGGGCCTTCTGTTTGTAAAAAATGCGGTAGGAATTTTCAGGTGCTCAATAAAATAGACGGTCGCCTATCTGAGATAATAATCGGGAAAACAGGGAGAAGATTATCTCTTACGGTTTTTGCCGGTAGTGTGATGCATGGAGACACATTTGACCATATCAAGCAATTCCGATTTGTCCAAAAAGAAAAAGGAGTAGTTAGTCTAAAAGTTATACCTGATTCTCGTTTTGATAAAACCGATATGCGGAGATTAGAAAAGAGTTTAGGGGCTTTTCTTTCTGATGATTTTGTCTTTTCAATACAGTTGGTTGAATCCCTTGAGCGAACAAAAAGGGGTAAGTTCTCTTATCTTGAGCAACATCTGAATGTTGATAGATCTGATAACAGTCAGTAAGGTTAAAAACTTTTAAGTATTTATTTGGTATGGGGAGCACGACTGTTAGATACTTCATTCAGAAGTTCAGGAACCGACTGGCGGTTGAAAAGAACCGTATCTGGAGGCATTGTAACGTGGAGCGTTTATCTCTCTGTGGTTACACTCCATTTAAAAGTGCTGATGATTTCAAGGAACGGTTACATGTCATGTTGGGCGCATTTGCCAGGAATACAATGGAAGGTGTTACTGACATTGAGAGGCAAATTATCATTGACAGTGCATCGCAAGCCTTGCGACATGAGTTTGATTTATTAGGTAGCGGCCCTGTATCATTGAACCCTATTGATTGGCATCAGGATTTTAAAAGTGGTAACAAATGGGAAAAATCTTTCTATCGTGAAATAAAGAGAACGCCTGGATCTGATATCAAAGTTCCTTGGGAACTTAGTCGATGCCAACATCTATTATGGTTGGGTGAAGCATACTTGTTGACAGAAGATAAACGCTATGCCCAAGAGATAATTGACGAAATAAATTGGTGGATAGATGACAATCCGTTGATGTATTCCGTTAATTGGACTTGCGCTATGGATGTTGCGTTTCGTGCGGTTAACTGGATGTTTGCCTTGAATATGATAGCTGGTTATGAGGGGGTTGATGATGCTTTTGCTAAAAAGGTTAGTTCATCATTATGGCAGCATGGTTTTTTTATAAGTAAAAATTTAGAGAAACAAATCCCTTATAGCAACAATCATTATGCTTCAGATATTGTGGGACTACTCTATATAAGCTCACTCTACCAGCATACAAGAAAAGGAAAAAAGTGGTTCCATTTCGCTCTTAAAGAATACTTTGCGGAAACTCGACGTCAAGTATTATTATCTGGGATTCATTATGAACGGAGTGTTTCTTATCACCGATTAATGACGGAACTCTTATCATATCCCGTTTATATGCTAAAGAGGATAGGGGTGTCTATTCCTTCAGATGTCATGAATCTCATTCAAGGGATGTATGCTTTTGTGGCAAATTACTCAAAACCTAATGGTTTTGCCCCTTTGATTGCGGACAATGATGATGGCCGGTTCGCTCCATTCTTCAGGCGTGATTTTAGAGAACATAATTATTTGAATGATGAACTAAGTATTGAGAACCGGTTTGTTTCTTGTGACGAGAATGTGCTCTTTCACTCTGAAGAGCAAAAGAGTATGGTTTATTCAGATGCTGGTTTCGCAATAATGAGGAAAGGGAGCTCGTATTTATTTATCTGCAATGGAGGATATAGCAAGAAACCCAATGAATCAGATATTACGATAGGTACACATACACATAATGATTTGCTTTCTTTCGAATTATCAATCAATGATAGTGACTTCATTATAGATCCAGGTTCTTATTTATATACTCCTGATCCTGTTAAACGTAATGAATTTCGCTCAACTAAGAAACATAATACTATTGTTGTGGATGGCGAGGAGCAAAACGCTCTTCCCTCAAAGTCTATGTTTTCAGTTAAGCGAAACGTTCATATAGATAAAATTGAGAATCTAGAAGATGGAGTAAAAGGATCATATAAAACTATTAAAGGAGGATTAAAGCATGAGCGCCTTTTTATTTTGACAGATAATTTATTAGAGATATCAGATCAGCTTTATAAGGCTGATTTAGATCATAAAGGAAAACTGTTTTTCCATCTATCAGATGGAATAAAATCTTGCAAACAGTATGGCGACTGTGCCATAGTTGAATGCTCAAATTATAATGTCTCATTTCGATGGACTGCCAGTGATATTAAAGGAAAAATCAGGTTGCAGATAGTTACAGATTCTTATTCACCCTCATATGGGATATTAAAAATGGCGAACTGTCTGATTGTCGGTTTTGACTTTGACGAGTATTGTAGTATAAAAACAAGCATAGAATGGAAAAAGAAATAAATATTGCTTTAGTAATAAAAACCGAAGGTCTTGAATATGATGATAGGGTGCGTAAAGAGATTCTTACAATAGAGAAGCTTTTCCCTAACATCAAGTTTAAAATTTTCGCGATGTTACCTGATAATAAGGAGCGTGAAGGGGTGACTGATTATGGTACACCCTACAAGTCTATCTATATTCCGGCGCGGGATAAATATCCTTCTGCCAAGAAGGCATACTTGAAAGGATTTCAGTTTTATAAAGCTGTGAAAAAAGATTTGGCAGCATTTGATGTTGTATGGGCTGCCAATGTGGATGCATCTTTTGTCCCCATGTTATATAAAAGTGAAAAATTAGTTTGGGACCTGCATGAACTGCCTACTGCTTATTTGTCTAAATCGGTAACGAGATTGTTACTCAAGTATATTTTCAATAGATGTAAGATAGTACTACATGCCAATCCTCAGCGCGAGAAATACCTGGAAAGCATTGGTGTAGTGTCTGATCCTCAAAAGCACTATGCATTGCGTAACTATCCCAATTTTGATGACGTTGACAAAGAGTACGATAGTAAATATTATGATTTTATAGAATGGAAGGGCGATAGGCGTTGTGTATACTTACAGGGACTTGATGGAGACCGAAGATCCGCGTATGAGTCTGTGAAAGCAGTGCTTCAAACTGAGGATATGGTTACTGTGGTAGCAGGTCGTTACGATGACACTAGCAAGAAACGGTTTGAGGAAGAGTATGGAGAAGAATTAGCAAAACGAGTGCTCTTTATTGGAAAGATTCCTCAATTGAAGATTCCTCAGTATGTGAAACAGTGCTATACTACATTAGTTTTTTATAAGAACATCAGCCCCAATAATTACTATTGCGAGGCTAATCGCTTCTATCAGAGTGTGCTTATGGGACTTCCTGTTGTTGTTGGCAATAACCCGACCATGAGAGAGTTAGTTAATCAATATGGTTTTGGTGTTTCTATAGAAGACGATGGCAATGATGTGAGCAAAATCGTAGAAGGAATTAATACCATTATCAATAACTATGATGAATTTAAACAAAACATAGAAAAGAACAGAGATAAGTTGATTTGGAGTAATCAGGAAGCATATATCAAGGGTATGATTGAGACCCTTCTAAAATAATATATTTGCTATATAATGAAGCGCGAGAGTATCATCCTGTCACTTTTAATATTTGCGTCTTTTTTTACTGCCATACAGGGATGTAGCGTGCAAAGAAAGACGGTCCAAAGACCCTTATTGTTGAATTTGGAAGAACTGGATACCGAGAGAAATGTTTCAAACAGCGAACTATCCAAATCACTTAGATTATTAGGGGACTCACACAGTGAGGACAGCCTATTGATGGTGATAGACAAGAATAGTACCTTCGCCCCTGATAACCATTACTATTGCTCTATGGGGCCATATTGGTGGCCAGACCCAGAAAAGCCTGGTAAGTACATTAATAGAGATGGATTGGTTAATCCAAATAGTCGTAAATACGACCGTCAAAAATTAGCTGCATTGGCAATAAAGAGTTTTAACTTAAGCAAAGCCTTTTATTTAACTGGTGACACTGCGTTTTATAACACTTTTATAAAGCAGTTACAGGTTTGGTTTGTGGATAAAGAGACATATATGTATCCCAATTTCGAATATGCACAAGTTATTCCAGGGAAAAGGAACAATAAAGGCAGAAGTACAGGCTTGATTGATGCATACGATTTCAATACAGTCATAGAGAGTATCAGGCTGGTAAATAGCGTGAAGAGAATTGATAAGAGAACAATGGAGGCCCTACAGTCATGGTTTTCAGATTTTGCTGAATGGGCTGATAAGGGAGAGTTTTCAGAGGCTCTCCACCATGCTAACAATAATATAGGTGTGGCTTATGATGTGACTTTAGTGAATATGTACTTGTTCGCTGGTAATGAGGAACGGGCAAAAGAGATATTAGATGATTTTGCGGAGAGTAGATTAAATAAACAGATAATGGATGATGGCAAGCTACCCGAAGAACTAAAGCGGACTAAAGCCTTTTCTTATTCCATATTTAATCTTAACCATATTCTTGACATGTGTTTTTTGGCTCGTTACTGGTATCCCAATTATTATCAGGAACACCAAGAACGTATAGATAAGGCATTTGTCTTTTTAGGGCAGTATGTAGATAACCCAAAGGCTTTCCCTTACCAACAGATTTCGAGTTGGGATAGTTGCAAAAAAGACTACAATTATCAGATTAAAAGATTAAATGTGTTACGAGGAGTTATTGGTGACAGAGAACCAAAAGATAGATTATAATGTTATGGCATCAAATATAAAACAGACACGAGTAGCGATCCTAATGGATATGCCATTATATCCATATCGTATTTATGCATATAATGAACTCGTTAAGCGTGGTTATGAACTGACGGTTATTTCTGTTAGTAATAAGGTTGAACAATACGAGATACCTCTTCTTTTTGAGCACAGGGTCTTGTCTTATGAGCGAACGGGACCATTCGTAGTGGTTAATGAGTTTCATATACGGGATTTTGAAAAATATGATTTAATTATTATCCCGTCAAATTTTCGAATGTTAAACTATTACCAGTTTCTCCGTCCACGTTTTTGGAGTAAAACAATAAGATGGGGGCATTTGACAGGTCGAACGAATGGCAATAAATTTGCTGAGAAATTTCGGTTTAGGTTCTTCAAATGCTTCCCGGCTCTGATTTTCTATGAGGCCACTACACGTGATGTTTACCTTGCTCACGGTTTTGATCCAAGTAAACTTTTTGTGGCCAACAATACGCAGTATGTTGATCCTCAGACAATACACCCGTTTGAAGAGCGGAAGTATTTTTTGTATGTAGGGCGAATTCAGGAACGTAAAGGATTGGACATTGCATTACGCTCGTTTGCTAGAATAAAAAAACAGACAGACGACCCAACGCTGGAGTTTGTGGTTGTTGGCGGAGGGGATTGTGATAAACTCAGGTCTATTGTACAAGAAGAGGGCATCACTGATGCCGTTAGGTTTGTTGGACCTGAACATGACCAAGCAAAGCTGGGAGATTGGTTCTCTCATGCTTTAGCATACGTTTCTCCAGGTCATGTTGGCTTAGGCGTATTACATAGTTTTGCATGCGGTGTTCCTGTAATAACATGTTCAGGAAGGTTGCATAGTGTAGAGTTTAGTAATTGTAAATCTGACAATAGTCTGGTGGTTCCATATACTGTTGAAGATGTTGAGAAAGCAATGGAGTCTTTGTATTCTAACAAGGATTTGCAATCTGCGATGTCAAAATCCGCCTATCAGTATTACAACGATTATTGTACTATTGACAAGATGGTCGATGGAATTGATAATGCCTTGCAATATATGTTACATCAGAAATAGTAGTTTTTTGTCATCTCTTATATTTGTATGAGTAGCATCAAGACAAAACTCAATGTGCTGAGAAGCAAGAGCGCGAAGTATATTGCCTTTCGTGCTTGGTATGCCTTTCAACAAAAGACAGGACTGCTTATAAGCCGGTTCCCGACTACTCCTAAGGCGGTTAAGACGCTATCATTGGCAGGTTGGAGAGCAAAAGCGGATGGTTACTACTTTGATAGCCGTGAGTCACTGCAAATTCCGAAAGAGAAGAATGACCAGTTAAAAGTGGCAATGCAACACATGCTGCAAGGCGATGTGTTGTTCTTCAATAAGACCTGGAAACCGTTAGGCCAGAATTATGATTGGATAACAAACCCTGAAACGGGTTATAAATATGATATCACCCAGCATTGGTCAAAGATAGAGAGTCTTTCCGCAGAGGCCGGTGATATAAAATATGTTTGGGAGAAGTCTCGTTTTTCTTGGCTATTGACTATCTGTCGGTATGACTATCACTATGACGAGGATCATTCAGAATTTATCTTTAGCCAGATACTCGATTGGATTGACAAAAACCCGCTGAACTGCGGCCCCAATTATAAATGTAGTCAGGAAACCAGTATAAGACTAAATAACTGGGTGTTCGCTCTGCGTTTCTATAAATACAGTAAGGTGCTGACAGAAGAAAGGTGGAACAGAATTATTACTTCCATCTATTGGCAGATACACCATGTCTATAATAATATCAACTATTCTAGAATCGCAGTCAGGAACAATCATGCTATTACTGAGACCCTGACACTCTACCTGATGGGGATGATGTTCCCGCAAATGCTAGGAGCAGGCAAATGGAAGAGAAACGGAAAGCGGTGGTTTGAACAAGAGATTGATTATCAGATAGAAACTGATGGGACTTACCTTCAGGACTCTATGAACTACCACAGGGTGGTGATACAATTGCTTACATACGCGATAGCCATAGCTGATGCTAATGGAGAGAAGTTTAGCGATATGGTGTACGAGCGGGCTTACCAATCTGTCAATTTTTTGTATCAATGTCAGGAACCAGCAAATGGGTGGTTGCCAAATTATGGAAATAATGATGGCGCTTTGTTTTTCCCGTTTAGTACGGCTGACTACAGAGACTATAGACCACAATTAGATGCCTTGCACGGGCTGCTGACGGGACAGTCTTTGTATGGAGGATTTCTGGAGGACGCACAATGGGTGGGTCATAAAGTCCCTGCGTTTAGAAAGGCATTCCCTAAGATAGAAAAGCAGATTGGGATTGTGAAGTTTGAAAAGAGCGGATTCTATCTGATTCGTGAGAAGGAAACAATGTCATTTATAAGGTGCGGGCTATTCAAGACCAACGGTAGCACAGATCAGCTGCATTTGGATGTTTGGTATAAGGGGAAGAATTATCTGATGGACTGTGGCACCTTCCAATATAACACCACGCCCGAATTGAAGAAGTATTTCGCTGGTACGGAATCACATAATACAGTAATGTTAGATGACAAAGACCAGATGTTGAAAGGCCCTCGGTTTATGTGGTTCTATCCGCCTAAGTTGATAGGCGTGACTGTTGAAGAAAGCAATGATTCGTATTGCTTTAAAGGTGAAGTGGCTGGCTTCTCTTATTTGGGAGCTGATATTACAGTAGAGCGTACTTTCATCAAGAAAAAAGAAAAACCAGAGTGGACGATTGTGGATAAGGTGAAACATAAACCCGATGGACTTACGATGAGGCAACTCTGGCATACTAACGACCGAGAGAATCTTCAGTTCCAATCAGAAGGTGAAATGAAGCAAACAACAAAATGGCATTCATCCTATTATGGAACTAAAGACGACTGCGATCAAATAGAGTTTGATACAAATTCAAATCAGATAACAACAACAATAAATATAACAGATTAATGAAGGTTATTTATTTTCATCAGCATTTTACGACACCCACGATTGGCGGTGGAACCCGTTCATACGAGTTCGCTCAGAAATTGATTCAGAGGGGGCATCAAGTGACAATGGTTTCCGGCGGTGATAAGTCGATGTTTAACCTGCCAGCTACAGACAGAAAGAATGTTTATCGAGGTGAGGTTGATGGTATTGATGTGATTCAGATACATGTGCCTTATTCAAATAATGATGGGAAATTGGCACGGGCAAGGGCATTTATGCGCTATGCGACAACGAGTATCCATTTCGCACTTCATGAGAAGTACGACCTCATATTCTGTACTACAACACCCTTGACTTCTGGTATTCCAGGATTGTTTGCCAAGTGGTTTAGAAGGAAGAAATTTGTGTTTGAGGTGCGTGACTTTTGGCCAGACTCAACCAAAACGCTGTTTGCGGCTGTAGGTAAAAAGTATCCTTGGTACTTGGATTGGGGATTGTCGTTCCTTGGCAATCGCTGTTACCGTGCTGCAGATGCCTGTATAGGATTGGCACCTGGAATTTGTGACGCAATCAAAGACCACTCGCAGAAAGGGAAACGAGTGGATTTGATACCTAACGGCTGCGATTTGGATCTTTTCTCACCGGAGAAACGCGAAAAACTTGAACTTCCTGGTGTGAATGAAGGTGACACTGTGGCCGTGTTTACAGGTGCACATGGCGTGGCAAATGGCCTTGGCGCTGTTTTAGATGCTGCGGCTGTGTTGAAAAAGAAAGGTAGAAACGACATCAAGATGGTGTTTGTTGGTAACGGCATGATGAAACAGGCACTGGTGGAACGTGCTGAGAAAGAAGGCTTGGACAATTGCCTGTTCTTCAAGCCTGTTCCCAAGACGGAACTGACAAAGATTGTTTGCTCTGCCGACATCGGAATGCAGATTCTTACGAATGCTACTTTCTTCTATTACGGTACATCGCCAAACAAGTTCTTTGATTTCATTTCTTCTGGCCTGCCAGTCATTAACAACTATCCAGGCTGGATAGCTGATATGATAAACGAGAATAAGTGTGGTGTTGCTGTTGAACCGCTGAATGCGAATGCTTTTGCTGAGGGATTGGCATATCTGGCTGACCATCCTGAAGAACGTAAAAAGATGGGCGCAAACGCACGTAAGCTGGCAGAACGTGATTTCAATAGAGATAATTTGAGTACCAAGTTTGTTGATTTCTTAGAGGCAGTTTATAATGGCTAAGACTAGTTTGACGTATAGATTCCTGAAACTCCTGGGCTTTAACTATTCTGAGGAAGAGTACGGAAATGTGAGTTTGTGGCGTGTAATCAAGCAGTTTTTTGCCAATATCAGAGGCAAGTTCCTTGCCAACATGATGGATTGGGCGATTATTGAACCATTCGCCCCAAGGAAACTTCGTCCTTGGATTTTGAAGAGATTAGGCTGTCATGTGGGGAAAGACGTTTTTGTCGGTGATCATGTTCGCGTGGATTATGGCCATGCAGACTTGATTTACATAGATGACCATGCCCATGTAACTGGTGGTTGTCGATTGCTATGTCACCAACGCAACTTACGACATTATTTCAAAGGGGATGATGCCGCTAAACTTCCCTACAGATTAGGTGAAATTCACATAGGTAAAGGGGTAATGATAGGTATGGAAACCTTGATTATGCCAGGTGTGACCATTGGCGACGGTGCTATTGTTGGTGCTTATTCACTTGTAACTAAAGATATTCCTGCTTGGACAATCGCTACTGGAAGACCGGCAACTGTTGTGAAAGCAGTAAGAGAACGAGAAGAATGAATATTCTGACATTTGACATAGAAGAGTGGTACCTGGAGAAAGCATATTTCGGAGCGAAAGAGTCGAAGTATGCTGAATATGACCGTTTGCTGGATGAGCTTCTGGAGAAACTGGACTCTAAGAATCTCAAAGGAACGTTCTTTTGTGTAGGCAAACTGGCTACTAATTTTCCGCAAGTGTTAAAAAAGATTGCCGATGCTGGTCATGAAGTGGGCTGCCATTCCAATAACCATCAGTGGTTGAATAAGATGACCTATCAGGAGGCGATGGAGGACACCCATTCTGCAGTAGATGCGTTGGAACAATGTATTGGCAAAAAGGTACAGAGTTACAGGGCACCTGCATTCTCGATAGAAAGCGATAATAAATGGGCGTTTGAGGTATTTGCAGCAAATGGGATAACTTGTGACGCATCCGTGTTTCCAGCATCGAGGGATTTTGGTGGTTTCCCGGAGTTTACCAAGATGGAGCCTACAGTTGTAAAATACAATGGGGTGGAGCTGCATGAATATCCTATTGTAACAGCTAAGGTCTTTGGTAAGGATATTGCATATTCTGGTGGTGGCTATTTCCGATTTTTTCCATACGGATTTGTTGAAAAGGAGATGAAGCGTGCGGCTTATTCAATGACATACTTTCATTTAGGGGATTTGAACCCTGTCATTGAAGGTGTAATGACGAAAGAAGATTATGAAAGGTATTTTAATGAGCCTGGAACTGCCAAAGCCCGCTACTTGCGCTATATCAAAACGAATCTTGGGGTGAAAGGAAATAAGCGGAAACTATTCAAACTGATTGAACGAATGGAGTTCAGTAGTATCATGGATGCAGAGACTCAGATAGACTGGGATAAAGCACCTGTTGTAACCCTATAATTTGTTTACAAAAATATTTATATGTTATACACGATTGCTCATTTCTTAAGAGACAAGCTAAGTTGGTTGTGGAATTTTGTTGAATGCATCAATGCTTGGCTATTTTCTTTGAGATATGGTAAGAACCTGAAAGTTTTCGCTTTCTCTGAGTTGCCGACTGGTTATGAAGTCACCCCGATGAGAAATGTGCCTACCGATAAGATAGTGGATTTCTTTTCTTGCCAGCCAGAAGATGCATATACATACTTTCGCCCGCATCAATTTGATGGGAAGAGTATCAAAAGATTACAAAGGAACAGTTCTTTTCTCGGTTATCTGCTTCTTGACAAAGCGAACGGCAACATAGCTGGATACTGTTTTAATAGGTGTTTTTTTCATGGGCAAGGTTTTCGTGGCCGAATGGTAGGTATGGAATATCGAGGTAAGGGTTTGGGAACCGCTATGAATAAACTCTTGAATGAGGTTGGTTTTGGAATTGGTTTGAGATTGTTTGAAACGGTATCAAAGGACAATGTGGCTTCTTATCGCTCAGCGTTATCAGCAAGCAAAGTAAAAGTTGTGAAGGAGATGCCCCACAATGAATTATATTTAGAGATTCTCCCTGATTAATTGTATGTATCAGAAAGCTTTCTTAGCATTGGTAAAAGCTGGTCTCAGGGAACAGGAGGCTCGTCTCTCGCCATTTGGCAAGGTGGATTACGAAAAAGTGATGCTCCTTGCTGAGGAACAATCTGTTGTAGGATTGGTTACAGCAGGATTGGAGCATGTGGTGGATGTTAAAGTACCCCAAGAGTGGGTGCTGCAGTTTGTTGGGCTGGCTTTGCAGTTGGAACAGCGGAATGACGCAATGAGTAAATTTACAGCTGTTGCTGTTGATAAGATGCGGAAGTATGGACTCAACCCATTGTTGGTGAAAGGACAAGGCATAGGACAGTGTTATGAACGTCCACAATGGAGGGCATCGGGTGATATTGATTTCTTCTTTTCGTGGGAGGACTATCCAAAAGCAGTGGAGTTCTTTACATCTTGGTCAGGGAATGTGGTACAGAATTCTCGTTACACCAAGAGTTTTGGCGTACTGATGGAACCTTGGTTTATTGAGGTTCACGGCACATTGCGTAGCACCCTCTCGTCGAGACAAGTACGGGAGATTGATGCTGTGCAGAAAGATACATTCGACAATAAGAAGTTTCGTGTTTGGAAGAATGGAGATACGGAAATATATCTGCCTGAGGCCAATAATGACTTGATATTTGTGTTTACGCATTTTGTCAGACATTTCTATAAGGAAAGGGTTTGCATTAGGCAACTTTGCGACTGGTGCCGACTGCTATGGACATATAGGAAGGACATAGATGGGAAATTATTGGAAGGAAGATTGCGCAGGGCAGGACTTCTGGACGAATGGAGGGCTTTTGCAGCAGTAGCTGTCGGGTATCTTGGAATGCCTATTGAATTTATGCCGCTGTATGACGAAAAAGATAACCAGAACGAAAAGTTGCGTAAACAGGGAGAACAAATCGTACGGATAATCATGGAAGGCAGTACTGGAAGTAAAGTGAAAGATACGTGGAGGATTGCAAAAGTGTTTCCGTGGCATACCATTCAGTTCCTGCCATCGATATTCTTTCATTTGAATTGGTTAAAAGTGAAGGAGAGGGTGTTTGGACGATGATTATTATCTTGCCAAGAGGTGAGGAGTTTAGTATATCTTGGTTCGACGTAAACGATAACGTATATATGATTTTAAAATGGATATTTGACAGGGTTGTTGCCCTGATAGGCTTATTGGTGCTTTGGCCGGTGCTGGTGATTGTGGCGATAATGGTCAAGGTAAAGATGCCGGGAGGGCCTGCTTTCTTCGTTCAGAAGAGGGTTGGTAAGGATGGCAAGTTGTTTAACTGTCATAAATTCCGTACCATGACAGTGAAGCATAATGGGAGCACTGTGTCTGTGGCTGGTGACAGTAGGATTACGCCCCTTGGCGCAACTTTGCGCCACTGGAAGCTGGATGAGTTACCAGGTCTGTGCGACGTGCTGATTGGTAATATGAGTTTTGTCGGACCAAGGCCTGATGTGCCAGGGTATGCGGATAAGTTGCAAGGTGATGACAGGGATGTGCTGAAGTTGAGACCTGGGATTACGGGCCCTGCTACGCTCAAATACCGTTTGGAGGATGAAATGATTTCTGAATATGTTGCGAATAAACAGGCTTCTGGCGATAGGCGACCCATGCAGGAGATTGCTGTGGAATACAATGATAACGTAATATATCCTGATAAGGTTCGCCTGAATTTTTATTACTATCATCATTATTCATTTATCAAGGACATACAGATGATTTTCTGTACGGTGCTTGGGAAGAAGATGAAGTACGCAGGTGAAGTGATTTAAAACAAAAACGAAAAAAGTTGAAATATAAATAATATTATGGCAGAAAGAAAAAGAATTTATCTGTGCTTGGCGCACATGTCTGATGAGGGTACAGAACAAAAGTATATTAAAGAAGCCTTTGACACCAATTGGGTTGTACCACTTGGACCAAATGTGAATGGGTTCGAACACGACCTCGAAGAGTTCGTGAACGAAAACGATAACAAAAACGAAAAGTTGAAGAAACGAGTTGTTGCTTTGTCTGCTGGCACTGCAGCGGTTCACTTGGCACTGATTGCTTGTGGGGTGAAACCTGGGGATGAAGTGATTGTACAGAGCTTTACCTTCTGCGCTTCAAGTCACCCTATTACATATCTTGGAGCAACACCAGTGTTTATTGATTCAGAGAAGGATACGTGGAATATGGACCCAGAGTTGTTGGAGGTGGCTATCAAGGATCGTATCGCTAAAACGGGAAAGAAACCTAAGGCTATTGTTCCGGTAGCCTTGTATGGAATGCCATACAAGATTGACCGCATCATGGAGATAGCTAACCACTACGATATTCCCGTCATCGAGGATGCCGCCGAAGGTTTCGGGTCGAAGTTTAACGGTCAGGTACTTGGGACATTTGGTAAATACGGTGTGTTGTCGTTCAACGGTAATAAAATGATTACAACATCAGGTGGTGGTGCTCTGATTACCGAGAATGAGGATGAATGGCGAGAAATCATGATGTATGCAACTCAGTATCGTGAGAGTTATCCCTACTATCAACACGAGAAGATAGGTTATAACTACCGCATGAGTAATATCTGTGCCGGTATTGGACGTGGACAGATGACGGTGGTAAATGATCATATCGAGCATCATAAGCATGTACAGGTTCTGTATGAGGAACTGCTGAAAGACGTTGATGGAATCAACGTTCACTCTCAGCCGATGACTGGTGAGTATGACTCGAACTACTGGCTTTGCACGATTACCATTGACCCGAAGGTGAAGATTAAGGGTCAGGAGGATGCCTATAAGACTATCGTGACTGGTGCTGTTGGTGGTGCAGCTGGTGTTATCCATGCAGCAGAATCTGCTCATACCGATTGTGAACCCAATGCAAACGTAGAAGCCATGCGCATAGCTCTCGACAAAGCCCAGATAGAAGCTCGTCCAGTATGGAAGCCTATGCACAAGCAGCCTTGCTATAAGGATGCTCCTGCTTACGTGAATGGTGTATCTGAAGCTTTATTCAAGGTTGGTATGTGTCTGCCTGCAGGTCCATATGTCAGCGATGATGATGTAAAGTACATCGTTGACACCATCAAGGAAAATATTATTGGATGAATATCTTAAAAGACATCTGGCAGTTTTGCTCGTATGTGTTTTGACCACAACGAAGACCAAAGGACTATTATAATATATGAGGTGTATGGTAACCAAAGGTCATTGACCTTAGAGTAAAGCACAGATAAGTCGGTCATGGAACTATTGGTTTGAGAGCAACTTTCCAATAGTGATATGGCCGCTTGTCGGTTTTTAGAAATGGATATCAAATGAACTACAGCGATTTGTCATCCAAACTAACGCAAGTCATAGAGCAGATTCCAAAGGATGTGTTTTATGACTTTTGTTGTTCTGTAACTGTTCGGTGAACCCCGTCATTGCCGTATAAAATAATGTACGTACCTTTGTCGCTGATAATTTCACTTTAAAATTTTAGCGACAATGAACAACAAAAAGCAAACCAAGCAGCCTCTATTTGC
>Ga0256407_10000257_pt1 | contig 133212 bp, 121 predicted proteins | sample RumenRJG_04DNA_FD_193489 | JGI IMG/M metagenome (GOLD analysis project Ga0256407, IMG submission 193489) | Bovine rumen microbial communities from Lethbridge, Alberta, Canada - RJG_04 | ecosystem: Host-associated > Mammals > Digestive system > Stomach > Rumen | place: Canada: Alberta... | reverse complement strand
TCGTCGAAAGCATCAGGAGAAGCACACCCATCAGATGTTTGAACTTTGCTATATGACTCATTTTAATAGTTATTTACAGTTGGACGAAGGCACCAGTGGTTGAAGACGAGGTCAGCAGTTTGCGTGTTTGCACTTTCATAGGTCATCTTGAAGAGCAGACGCAGTGCCGAACCATCTTCATTGATGTCGGGTATAGTAATCTCGGTATAAACAGGGCCGCCATCGGTCCAATAGTAGCCGTTCTTGCTGCCTGCGGTGTTGTTCTCGTCGTTGGCATTGTAGTATTCAGGCAGACGGTTGCTGAGCGAAGCACCACGATCGTAGTGATAAGTGGTGGAACCATCGTTAAGATTGAGGCCCACAGGATCGGCACAGAGCACGCTGTCACCTGCTGCATCAAAGGCATATACGGCAATGTTGAATGGATTCATGCCTACACCCTGCTTGAAGCCCATGGCCATGCGGTAGGTTCCGGGTGGAACGAGGAGTGGCATCACGTCATAACCACCATCGGCATTGGGTCGAGAACGCAATGGCGTGAAGGCAAGTTCAAGATGTGAATTGCTATTATCAGCTACCTTGCAATGTAGTGGGCTATCGCCATGAAGTGGCCAGTAACCCGAGCGTGGCGTCCAAGGCTCAACCTCGTTGGTGCTCACACGGAAGTTGGTGAGATTCTCCGAGCGGAAATAAGCAGCCTTCTGGTCGGCGTCACATTTGTCATAGACGTTGAATTCTTCGTGCAGACGATAGATGAGTCGGTTGTTCGGAATCTTGAATTTGACGACATTGTAGGCAATGCCATTCGAAAGATTCATGGGATGCGCCAGGTCGAGCTGCTGCACCGAAGTGCGCCAGTTACGCGAGTAGATGGAGGTGATGTCATTCTCGCTTGGATCTTCGACATCCTTCTTAGGAGTAAGGTCCTCTACAGTGTAGGTCTTGTTGAAGAAGGCAACTTCGAGAATCCACTTCTGGATGTCTTCCCACGAACTGTATCCTACGAATACCTCGTCCATCGAACCATTACGCATCAGCACGGTCTTGTCGGCATATCCCCATGCCTCATATTTGGCCATAGCTTCGGCAAGGGCTTCCTCGATGACCTTATTGCTGAAAAGCAGCATCGTGGCCTTGAGGGCTTCGCTCGAAAGGTCGAAGTTCTTGGCATCGAAGAAAGTGTTGGTGTAGATCCATACGGTGTCGTAAATGGTGTTGCCGTTTGAATCGATACCTACGACCTTCGAGTTGGCCTTGTCAAACTCGCGGCCACCCGATGCCAGCACCATCTGCTTGAAGATGCTGTATTCTTCGCCCAAGCCATTGATGTAATCCTGTAGCGAAGTGGGTGTGGAGATCATGTCAGAGATGACGTAGATGTAGCCGTCGCTGGCTTTGATGACCTCCATGAGCGTAGCGTTGTTGAACTGCATATGGCCGATGATGTTGCCGCGCAAAGCACTTTCGTCCATCGAGATTGTGACGTACTTGTTGTGCCACATCAGCAGTCGGTCGCCATCGTTGAGTTTCGAGGGAGCCACCGAGATGTTTGTGATATGTGACTTGGCAACGTAGGCGGCACTGTCAGCTACAGGTGCCTTATAGTTGGCATCGGTGACCACAAGTATGGTGTGGAGTTCTCCCGAAGACGGCATATCCTGATAGATGCCTTGCTCCTGAAAGAGTTGCGAGATGCGGCTGAACTCTCCATGGCTCTGCAAGTAGGAGGCACATGTCTCTTCGGTCGAGAAGACATCGGCGTTCTGGTTGTCGGTCTTCAGGTCCTTGAAGTAACTATCGTCTTCCAGCGTATTGCAGGAAGTGAATGCAAGGACGGCGAGAGCGATATAAAGAATCTTTTTCATATTATATTATTCTATCGGCGTGAAAACAATCGTGTCGAATTGCAGATAAACCTTCGAGCTGGTGGAAGCAGCAGGGTCCATGATGATGAACTTCATGGTGTGGGAAGCTGTTTCATCGAAGGAAATTTCTTCGTAGAGAGTGCCCTCATAGACACCTGGGAGCGACTTGGTAATCTCGGTATATGGGGCAACAAGCACCTTGTTGTAGAGAGATTCGTCATCCGTTGCGGAATCAAATTCCTCCGGCAGATCGACAAGAATCTTGATGAGTCCACCTTTGCAACCCGACGAAGTACGCATAATACTCTGTTCGGTGAGGTATGCCATGTTGACGGTGACGCGATACTTGCCCTTGACAAGTGTCGGAGTCTTCATCGAAACGCTGCCGAGATAACCCATATTCAGTACTACGCGGTCATGATAGAGGCAATCCTTGAGGTTTGACTTACAGGTGACGTAGCATAACTCGGAGTAGTTGGAATTGCCTCGTCCGTTGGGAACATCGACGGTATAGCAGTCGAGTTTGGTAAGGTCAATCTTCGTTTCCGATGACTCCACGTTTTCAGGGCGATAATTGATTCCGGCAGCTTGACGAACCTGGCTATAGTCGGCCAAATCCCAAACAACGGTGGTTTGTGCAGGTTCGTAAACGGGCATCCAACTGGTGAGATTGTGGAGATAACCATTCTTGGCGAGCACGTCACTTGACGAAAGGTCAAACGTCTGACCGGCAATGTCGTCCTGATTGAAATAGGAGACATAGACGGCTACATTGCCTTCTGGACCTGGGATGCTATCGCCTGTATAGTGACGGGTGACCATATAGATCTGATTGGGCGCAAGTGTCTTGCTCGAAATGGCAATCGTGTCATCACCGTTCATCTCCGAAAGTTCGGCCATCGAATACTTGGCATCGAGGATGTGGTATTCAACATACTGTTTGAGCAATTGATCCTGACTCATACCTGATGCCTTATCACGTTGTGCGATGGCTGTCTTGAGGTCGTTCAGGTTGCTGATACCTGCACGTTGGAAGACGGCATCGGGAACGTTGAGCAAAGTATAATTATAATATGTGTAATGGAGACGACCGAGGACGACTGTCGTATCGGCGATGGTTCGGAGCAACTTGTCATAACTGGTTGCCTGGATGGCTTGCTGCATGATGGTACTTGGCGCAGCAGCACTTAGTTTGTCCCATACCGTTTCGACCAAGGGATTGACTACGCCATCAGCAGTATAGATAAAGCCGTTTGAGCAGGCAATATGGTCGTAGGAGATATGGACAGCATCGTTCAGACGATAACCTGTTTCGTTTTCATCGACAGTCACGTCGAGTTTCTCACCTGCCACCGATTGAATCTGATAGAGGTTTACCTTCGATGTGAACTTTTCAGAGAACTCGATGGAGTCGTCGGCACAAGTCATTGTGCGGACCAGTGCTTGCGCAAAGGTCTTGCCCAATTCATCGATGCTTGAAACACCTTTTTTCGAATAGAATTCGTGCATTGCTGCATCGGTTGGTGCAAAAGCCGTGAACTTTACCGAAGAGGCATTTGCGTCATAAAGGCTGTTGAGCGTGGAATAGAGCTCGCTATACTCCAGCACCTTGACCCATTCGGTGAACGTCTCATCCTGCGACAGGGTTGTCGAAATGGGGCTGCTTTCCTCACTGACGTAGGCTCCCTCGTTCTTGTCGGAGAAGTCCCAAAGGTCCTTGTCGCACGAGGTGAAGATGGTCAGAAGGGCGGCCGCTTGCAGGGTGTATTTTATTTGCTTTTTCATTGTCGTAATTGTTTGGGGTCAGCCAAGCTAGGCAGACGCGTTAACACAGATAATGGGCCTTATTTCGTGGTGGCGTAATAGGGGTTCTGTTTGAGATTTTCGTTGGTTTCGATGTCACCAATGGGAAGTGGCAGATACCAAGCCCAACTGTTTTGGAGCACAGATTGCAACTGCATGCTCGAAATCTGGGTGTTGTACTCGCAGATGGTCGAGATGACGCGTTGCTTGTATCCGAATACGGATTGTCCACTGACCGTCTTGTAGGAACCATAGGCGATGCCTTCGTTGTCCTCGACTGTTTGTGTTGGAGCGAATTCGCTGTCATAGCGTGCCATGCGCAGCAGATCGTACCAGCGTTTGGCTTCGCCTACAAACTCCATTTCGCGTTGGTCGATGACCTCGTTGAGAAGCGTCAGTTCGTCGAGGGCGTCAATTTCATTATCGGCAGTCGAAGAGGAAAGGTCAAGGTAGTCAGTGAGTCCTGCGCGCTGACGAACCTTGTTGATCAGTTCGATGGCTGCACGCCATGATGTCTGTCCCTTCATGATCAATGCTTCTGCCTTCATCAGATAAACGTCGGCCATTCGATAGAGGATGAAGTTGGCATCGTTACCCGTTGAAAGGCGTATGCTTTCGATGTTGGCAAGTTCCTGACCCCTGTATTTCCAAACGAAGAAGTTCTGGCTGCTGGTGTAGCGCGATGGTGCATCGGTGCTAGTTCCTGGCACCCAAGTGCAGAAAATCGAGCGTCCCACGTGATCGTTGAAGGTCAGTTCCGGGTGGTTGGCCAAAGCATCGATAGCTTCCTGTCGCATCTTTTCGATCGCCGTAGGCGAAATATTGTAGGCTCCCGAAGAAGAACTGATCAGGTTACCCCATGCAAAACGGCTGTTGAAATTGTTGTTCGAACCTTCGGTCGCATAGTTCCAATTGAGTTCCAGGATACTCTCGTTCGAATTGCCTGGATTGAAAATTGAATACCAGTTGTTCATCTCGCTGATGAAAACGGGGCGCAGGGCATCATTTGCATTGATGAGTTCATTGCAATATTGGATGCAGAGGTCGTACTCGTGGTTCCAGAGCGTGATGTCGGCGAGGAGGGCATAGAGGGCCCACTTGGTGGCGCGTCCCTTGGTCTCCCATTCGCTCTCGTAGTTGGCCTTGGCGGCACCCGTGGCGAGGGCAGCAAGGCAGTCGGCCTTGATCTGCTCGATAATCTGTGTTTCGCTGGCCTTTGGGAGATTGAACTCGGCATCATCGTTGACATAGGCTTCGAGGATGAGTGGAACTTCCTTAAAGTTCTTGACAAGGATGGAGTAGGCAAAGGCACGTTGGAAGTATGCTTCGCAGAGATGGCTGTTGAGCACCGAGGTATAGTAGGTGTTATCCTTCTCTTGTACCGTAGGCGCATACATCAACACCGAATTTGCCATGTTGATGATCTGGTAGAATGTAGCGTACTTGACTTGCGAGTTGCCTTCCACGGCATCGAAGTCCTGTATCTTACCAGCCTCATCGGTAGTGGAGTTATTGAAGAGTGTACCTCCACGAAGTTCACCCCAAAGGAGCATCTGTGGAACGGCATTGCGCATATAGTAGTAACCCGACGCGATCACCGACTCGACATCCTCCTTGGTTTGCCAGTAGTTGTCGGTCACCTGCTCGTTGTTGGGCAGCAGGTCAAGCCAGTCGTTGCAACTGGTGGCTGTCAATATAGTAACTATAGATAATATAGCAACTAAGGGTTTCTTCAAACCAAAAATATTATGCTGTCTCATATTATCAGAAATTCAAGTTGATACCACATGCAAAACGCTTTGAAACTGGAGTCGTAGATCCATCCTTCACGAGGTCGGAAGCCTTGCTTGGCAAGCTGACTTCGGGGTTCTGTCCCGAATAACTGGTGAAGGTGAAGAGGTCGTAACCGGTCACGTAGATTGATGCGGTGTTGAAACCAATGTGTGCGAGCCACTTCTTGGGAAGTGCCCACGAGAGGGAGATGCTCTTGACGCGCATGTAGGAAGCATCCTCGACATAACGGTCAGAAGGCAGGTAGTTATAGCCCATACCATAGAGAGCGCGAGGCATGTCGGTGTCGTCACCTTCCTTGCGCCAACGGTTGAGGACGGCAGTCGACTGGTTGTTGGTGCCGTGCATATTCTCAAGGTTCATACGTGCGGCATTGATGACCTTCTGGCCATAGCGTCCGTGCAGGAGCACATTGAGACTGATCATGCCGAAGTTGTTCTTCGTGTTGCCGTATTTGAGCGCGAAGCCTCCACCGCCGGTAATGGCTGGATAGGAGTTGCCAAGGTAAACGATATCGTTGGCATCGATAACGCCGTCGTGGTTGATATCCTCATACTTGGCATCGCCTGGATAAACGCGTTCACGATAGTTGATCATCGTTACTCGGTCGCCGTTGAAGTCGGTCATAACGTTGCCAGCGGCATCACGTGCGTAAGTGTCTTCGACATTCTGATATACACCCAGGTAACGGAAGCCATAGAACGAACCGATGGGGTCGCCTGCAACCGTAAAGGTGTTGTAGTTGTTGGGACCGTTGCCCACCTTGACGTTTTCGTTGTAGTTGTCGGGCACCACTTCCACCTTATTTATATTACGCGCGCAATTGAAGTTGAGCGTGAACTTCCAGTTCTCGGTCTTCACGAGATCGAGGTCGAAGCGAAGCTCCCAACCCTTGTTAGATACCTCACCCGAGTTTGAGTAGGCAAGTTGGGCATAACCTGTGGTCGAAGGAATGCTGTACTTCTTGGTCAAACAGTCGCTGACGTAGTTGTCGTAATAGTCGAATGTAAGCGAGTAGCGATCGAAGAATCGAAGATCGACACCCACGTCCCATTCGCGCTTCGACTCCCACTTCAGTTTGTCAAGCTGCATACGGTTGGGGTAAATGGCCTTGATGTCCATATAGTTTCCAAGGCTCGAATAGGCGCCCATATAGGTGTAACCGCTCGAAGGAGCCGTACCCGACCAACCGAGTGAGTAACGTATCTTGCCTTGGGTGAAAACTTTCTTGTAGTTGTCGAACCAATGCTCCTCAGAGATATTCCAAGCTACACCCATCGATGGGAATGTTGCAAAACGCTTGTTCCTACCCATTGCAGAGTTGCCTTCGGTGTTGAAGTTGGCATTGAGCGAATATCGTCCGTCGTAGGTATAGGCGAGAGATTCGGTGAACTGCACTTTGCGCGTCTGGCTCTCTCCGCTCGAAGCAGCGGCAACGATACTGCCCACAACGGGATCAGAAAGGTTAGCCGACACGTTGGCGTAGGTCTCGTCGACTGAAGAACTTGAACTCGAATGTGAGGTCTTGACAAGCGCCGTTGCCACGATGCTATGCTTTTCGGCGAAGGTCTTGATGAGTTGAATCTTGTTCTGGGTTTGAAGCAGGAAATTATCGGTCGACTTTTCGGCAGAACGATTGGCGTAAGTACTTGTCCAAAGTACACCGGTAGCCACCTGAGGCAAGAATGATTTGACGACCTGAGACTTCATATCCATGCTGACCCAACCTTCGTAGCGCAACCAGTTGTAGGGGCGCCATTCCCAGTCGATGGTCATCTTTTCCTGACGTACGTTGGTGTTATAGTAACTTTCGTTCGCCATGGCCAAAGGATTGTAGTTGCCGCCATCGTTGAATGTGCCTTGGAAACATCCGTCCCATGGCTGGAAATAACTTGCTGTGGGACCTGCGTCATTCATCAGATAAGGACTCTCATTAGGCATCTTGGCTTGTGCCATAGCACGAACGCCTGAGAAATTGCCATCGTTATCAGTGTAGTTGGCATACTTGTCAGTGTTGACGAAATTGAAGTCGGTATAAACGCGGAACTTGTCCGAGAACTTGTAGGTCACGCGTGATTTGGCGGTCAGTCGCTTCTGTTCGGTACCGATGGTTGTGCCGACGTCGTCGAGATAACCAAGCGAGAGGATGTAAGTAGCCTTGTCGCCGCCACCGCTTACAGAGAATGAATTATCCCACTGCCAGGCGTTCTGCTTCACCGTTTCGAGCCAATCAGTATCTACGGCATATTCGCGGTAGTACTTGAACTCCGAAAGCGACTGACGCTGTAGAAGTTCATCGCGGTTGTAAAGCAGGTCGAGAAGTGCCGACGAATTGCCGAGGCCATTTGCGTTGGCTGCATTCCACACGGCATCCTGAATCATTGCGATATACTGCGACGCGTTAAGCAACGGGATGGGATCAGGCTCCTCCTTGATGGAGAACTTCGAAGTGAAGCTGAAGTTGGTCTTACCCGTCTTGCCTTGCTTGGTAGTGATAAGAAGTACACCATTGGCGCCCGAAGTACCGTAGATAGCTGTCGAGGCGGCATCCTTGAGCACCTCGATGCTTTCGATGTCGGAAGGCGAGATGTTGAGGAGTGCGCCGAAGTCATCTTCGTTGGCGTTCGAGAAGTCAAAGTCATCGCCGAAACTTGTCGAGGTAGGAATACCATCGATGACAACAAGCGGGTCGGCGTTGGATGAAAGCGTGCTGGTACCACGTATACGAATCGAGGATTTTGCACCAGGATCACCGCCCAACACAATGTCGAGACCGGCAGCTTGACCTTGCAGGGCTTCTTCGATGGAAGCCACAGGTGCAACCTCAGTGATTTCGACCATGGAGATCTTCTGCGTGGCTGATGTCTGTTCGCGGAAGGATACACCGAGTTCCGAACGCTCAACGCGTTGTGCGGTAACTTCGGCTCCAGCCAGCATACGGCTGTCTTCCGACATCTTCACTTTGAGTGTAGTTTGACCCTTGTATTCGATACGTTGGGTCTTCATGCCGATGTACGATATCTGGATGTTGAACTTTTCGCCAGGAGGCATTGTCAACACAAAGTTACCATCGATATCCGTAACGGTTCCCTTCAAGGCACGGTTCTGTTGGTTCGACACCACAATGTTGGCACCAGGAATAGGCTCATTGAAGTCGTCGACAACCACACCCGTCAGTGTCCTTGCCTGCTGCGCCATAACCATTGTGGTCATCAGCGCGAGGAGGGTGAATAGTATAGTCTTGAGTTTATTCATAACTTTCTTGGATTTACAATCAACTATTAATCATTAACCCTTCAATGTCAATTGTTATTTGTTAATTATTAATTGTTAATTGTTATGTCTCACTTCAGCACTCCATCAACAAGTTGGAATGCGCCGTCACTGAATGCGAATGGCAGGTAATAGTATTTATCGACCACGGGAACACTTACACCCTCGGCCCCTTCGCCAGTGGCACTGATGGAGAGTGATGTGCCATTGTCGTTGACGCGAAGCCCAAAGGTGCCACCAGTTTCAAATTGACCCTTGCAGGACGAACCCACATAAGGATAAGCCGTAAACGAGTTGCGGTCGCGTACGATGAAATAGCTCAATAGATAAGCTGCCAATTGAGCTTGTGTGGCACGACCTGTGATAGCGTAGGTATTAGGATCGATATTGAGGTTAGCACAACCAGGAAGTGACTTAAGGTTGTCACGAATGGCATCGTTGGTAGGAACGAATGCGATGAAGCGATTGTCGTTCATGTCCTGCTCGATGCGAACGGTGTTGGCTCCTGTTGTGACAAATGCACCGTCGGATGACAAACCTGAGAGACGAAGCAACTGGGCAAAGCAGTAGTAGGGATAGTTGCGGTCGTTGTTCTGCGAAAGTTCGGTTTCTAGGCTTTCGGCAGTTACTGGTTGGTAAATGCCGGGATAACTGTAAGCGTAGGAACGTCCATTACTCCAAGTCTGGCCGCCACCGCGCTTGATTTCATGGAATGGATACCAGATTTCGTCGGTGAAGGTTGGATTGAGTTGTTGGTTGAAGAGAGCATTGGTTGTTATCTTTCCATCACGAATAAACCAATAGTTGTACGAGACGTTGGTTTCGATAACAGCTGTACCTGTGGAAGGAAGTTCGCTCACTTCGTCAGCCGTATTCATATTGACAATGTTGCGCATCAGGCCACCACCCATATTGGTGTAGTCGCCAGCTTCGTCGTTCCACTGCTGGAGGGTATATTCCGAAACGCCATCGACAGTCTCGCGGAACAGTCGCATACGCTCGGCACGGAATTGTGCGGTATCGGGGATGAGCGTCACGTGGCTGGTGGCATTGCTCGAATAGTTCCCGATAAGGCTCGAGCCATAGAGCGTATAAAGATAGTTGAGGTAACGAACGTCCTTGAAAGCAGGGCCGATGGCACTGCCCATCACGCCAGGTACCGACATCGAGGTAGCACCGAAGATGACACCATTATTGCAAACCAGTCGGTTGTCAAATTCTGTGGAAGGAAGGTTGATAAGCGTACCCATTGCAGAAAGCGCACGTCCGTTGTCAATGAAGGTTGGATAGCACATGTAGTTCTGGTATCTGCTGCCGTCGCCATTGACATCGCTTACCATCAGGCATTCGTTGAGCAGAATCAGCTGAATAAGCGGATTGAGTGTTTCGACAGAAGAGTATCCGCAACCAGGTTCCCAATATTCGCTGAACATCTTGTTCATGGCAGCATCGGTGGGAGCTATGATGTTGTACGAAACCCAACTATTCTGTGTGTAGTCCTGGAAGGAGGACGATGCCCACTCGTTGGCAATATCAGGCAACGAATTGAAATGTGTGCTATAAACTGGGAAACCGCGTTTCTCTGACTCGGTGATGTCTTGAGAATAATATTTATATTGATTGAAGAGCTTGCTGAACATCTGATAGTCAGGTCGGCTCGACAATTCGTCATAAATTGTGCTGACAGGTTCGATCACTTGGTCGATATGGTAGAGGTAGCCGTTGTCGGTTACCACAGCTTCCGTGTCGAGCACGGCCGCATTCATCACGTTGAAACCATTGCTAAGATGGTTGGGATTCCATGTACTGCCAGGGAAGAAATAGTTGTAGTTGGTGGCTGCATCGAGTCCTAAGGTAGCAAAAAGTTTCTCGCTAAATACGGTCAGATAGCGGTCGTAATGCACAACCTGTACATTGTCGCGAACGGAGGCGGCAGAGTTGTACTCTGTAGTCATGTCCTTCTGGCAACGTGTACGGAAGCGGTTGTACATACCTGCGTTAATGGTTTTGTCCGCCTCGGTGGCTCCATCGCCATCGGAAGGACGGAAATTGACCATCTTGTCCCAATCCATGGCAAAATAGATGAGATGGTAGGTGATCAACTCCTTGACGAACACGGGATCGGCGGCATAAAGGTCGTCAATCGACGAATAGCCTCGGGCTGACAGGAAACGCTGGAACGCTTCGTCGGTGGGAGCCAGAACTGTGAGCAGCTGCGTACTGACGACATCATTATAGCCAATCAGTTCGATGCCTCGCAGGAAGGTGGAATAGTTTCCATCATTCTGCAACACTTCGATGGCATTGCCCACAAGGAAGTCGGGTGCCTTGTAATGGTCGCTATCCGCCAGATCCTGTTGACACGAGGTCAACAGAAACATCGGCATCGCTACCATCGCGAGGAGGGCTCCTTTCCGTTGTAACAATGATTTCTTCATGTTTGTTTTATTTTGGTTTTAATTATATTGGTCGTAAGTTGTGTCTATTTTATTATAGTGACTATATTAATTATAGTGACTATAAATAAATTATAGGCCAAGAACAGCGCGACTGCCCTTAATAATGACACGGCCTTTCTGTCCCCCGTTTACCAATCGTCCCTGCAAATCATAGCAAGGAACCGCAATTGGGTCAGCTTGTATTTTTGAGATGCCTTCTTCGGGATTATGCTTCTGCATATAGGTCAAGGCAATGCCACAAAGGTAAGTAGGTGCGGCACCATTGGGTTGGGTGATGCGGATATATCGATAATCCGATTTGTACATCTTTTCGGTGGTCAAATCGAGGTAGTTTGTTTGTCGTAAGGTAAGATCGGAGGTCAATGAGGCGAGTAAAGTCCAATCCTCAGCATCATAACTGCCATAGACATATCCCCAATCGGTGCCCGAAGCACGATAAAGTGCTAACTTCAAACTGTTCACAGCACCATCCAAAGCAAAGGTTAATTCAGCCGATTTACTAAGTTTGATGGCGCCAGTTTGAAGGTCTGTCGTATAGTTGTCGGCCACCGTTGCCTTGCCGGCTTCGTCGAAACGAATTACTCCGTTGTCGATATATTGCTGAGTCGTTTCGTTGTTTTCGGCAGTGAAATAGTAATAGCCGTCTTCTGCTATTTTACCCGTGGTGCCGAAGAGTTGTTCTTCGGTATAGGTAGGTTGGTGTTGTGAATAGCCTTGTTCGCGCACATAAATAATACCATCGGTATAAAGTTCGGAAAGGTCCCATTCCTGACCTTCGCCTGGAGTAGCGGGTAAGATTGAATCGAAGGTGCCATTGATGGAAGAAAGTCCAGAGAATGCAATAAACTTCGTATCGTTGGGCATTCCTGCGCTGCTAACCTGCATATCAAGTTGAAGAATAGTCCCGGCTTCGATATTCATCGTTCCAACCTTATAGTTGTTGCTGCGTGCAACACCGTTTTCATAGGCAAGCGGTATGCAAAGAAGAGAACCCGACTTCAAGGTTACAGTAGCTCCGCTGATGTCGAAAGTTTTCTTGGCAATAAGGTCATCGCCTGCACGAAGTGTACCACCTGACTGAACGTTGATGGTAGAAGCTTTGGTGATGGAACCAGTACCGCAAAGCGTTGCATCGGCGAAAACGTTATATTCGGTAGCACCCGTCGCATGTGATTGTGCATAACGGTTAGTATCATCGATGTGCTGACCATTTACTGCCAAAGTACCTTCCTTGACATTGGTCGTACCTGCATAGACATTCTTGCCGGTGAGACGCCATGTGCCTGTTCCGACCTTGTTGATGTTATTGCTCTTGGCATAATGGTTGGCCGCACAGCAGCGGTTGTTGATGATGCCCGCAAATGTTTCGTCGGAATTGGCCGAACCAATGGTCCATGTACTATTGGTTCCATCGGTTTGTTTCGAAGTTGACATCAGGTAGGTTCCTACGTCACCCGAAAGACCTCCAAGATAGTTGTCGGAAGTGGTTGACCAGCAGCACAGTTTGGCATTGCCTTTGAGGGTAACAATGGTTGTCGGGATGTTGTAACTGCTCTCTTTGAGCATCAACGCGCCATCGGAATCTGTACTTACACCATTTGCTACCAGACGACCTGTGAAACCGCCAGTCTTGAAATTGAAATATTCGCGAAGATAAGGGATTTGCACTTCCAAAGTACCTGCTCCTGTCAAAGTGTTGTTCATGTAGCAGTTTCGATTGGGAGCGAAAATGCTGTAAGTATTCTCAAGAACTTCGATAGGGAAGGAGTAGGTCTCGTAGTTCGACGATTCACCCTTTGTCTTCAATGTGCCACCTGCAAGAATGAGTTTCGACGATGAGCCAATGCCTGCTTTTGCGATGTCGGTGGTCGAAAGATATAGTGTGCCACCCTTGATAGTGGTTGTACCAGTATATTTGAAGAATGATGTGGTGCCGACACTAAGTTGTCCGTTGCCGTCGAGGATGAAGTCCGCATTGTCTCCCGAACCTTCGATACTGCCGTTCATGGTCAAAGTGGCGGATTCAATCTCCAGCGTCGTAGGATTGGTGAGCCGTGCCGATCGATTGGTAGCATTGTTCGAACCAATGTAGCGATAGGTGCCACCATCCATAATCCAGTTTTGAGCAAACTCTTGGCTTGCACCAATAGACGATTTCTCACCGCCATTGGCAATGGAATTGAAGGAAAGGACGCCCTCGTGGAGCACGGTTGCACCTGTATAGGAATTCTTGTTCAAAAGTATCAGTGTTCCTTCATCACCTTTGTTTACCGAGGTTCCTTCCCCACTGATTTCACCGTTTCCTGAAATGGTAATCTTACCTTTTCCGGTAGCCACTACGCTTTCGGGGGAAATGTTGGATGAAAGTGTGAAGTCAAGTTGGTCGTCGGTATGCAGCAGAAGTTTCTTGCCTTCGACACCATCCACCGTGTTGGTCACATCAGGCATATATGTGTCAATGTCAATTACACCTACTTCAACAGGCTTCGTCTTATAGGTTCCCGAAGTATAATCAGAATATTTTTCTGCGCCATCATTAAGTCCAAAAGCACGAACACGTACTTCGTATCCTGTGCTGGGTTCAAGACCTGTGAGTGTGTAGGAGGTTACATCCGGTTGGGTGCGACCAACTTCTGTCCAAATGTCCTCTTTTTTAAGTTCGATGGCGAATCCTTCCTCATCATAGGTATAGTCGCGCCAAGTGATTGTCAAAGTGGTCGTGGTGGAAGTTGCACTCAGCGTGATTGGTTTGCGCAAGAAGTATTGACGATCGGCTACGGTAATCGAATTGATGTAATTCTCGATATTCAGGTATCCATTGGCAGCCTTCACAGTAGCATCATTCGCATTGGGATTGGTTCCATTCGCGTTCTCCCATGCATCAGGCATACCGTCGTTATCGGTATCTGTTGGTTTTGTACCAGCAAACCAATCCCACGTGTCAGGAGCGCCGATGGGTAATGTCTCTTCGTTCGAAATGAGTGCACCTTTGAGACCGAACGACATCAGTTCATCAATCAGATAGCAATCGCTTTGATCGCGATAGGGAAGAGATGCGCCAACAGTAGGAATATTCTTTGTGATGAGTTCGTTGCCCGGATAAAGTTCAAGAGCGGGATAATCGTAAGGATCGGTCGTGCGATGATCAGAAGCCGAGTAATTAGTCACTTCGGTAGGATTGAGCACACCATCGCGATTAGCATCCTGCCAGTTATCGACGCCATAGCAATGAAAGTCCTGATTTGCGCCTCCAAAGCAATTTCCACCACCCGAAGGACCGTTGATGAAGAGATTGGATTCGATATTGACGTAAGAAGACCCTTCCGAATCACCGCCCATAATGTAGCAACCGTTTGACCAGTTATACACAACATTGTTGGCATATTGGTTGGTGCCTTTTACCTTGTTATTGCGAGTGGAATTGTCGATGTAAAGGTTTCGATAGAGCGTGATCGAATCAGCTTGCATCAATCCACCAGCTGAGTGGGTCATGAGTCCTTGACCAAAGATACAGTTCTGCAAAGTGATGTTCCAAGCCGAACCGAATCCATTGATGGAGAAAGTCTCATCCAAGCCCCAAGAGAAAGAGCAATGGTCGAATATCATGTTTGTACCATTGGCCACACCAGCGCAGTCCTTGCCGTTCGAACCATTATGTCCCATTCGGACACGAAGATATCGGCAGATGATATTCGAAGCACCCGAGAACGAGACACCATCGCCATAAATCGTAACACCTTCGCCTGGAGCCGTTTGTCCAGCAACGTAGAGATTGTTCGAAAAGACGATGCGGCTTGACAACTTGATGACACCGCTGACGTCAAAAACGACGATGCGATTCGGTTGGCTTACTGCATCGCGCAAACTACCTGTTCCCGAATCGTTCAAATTCGTGACATGATAAACAGTAGGATTCGCAGAGTTTCGAGCACCCTTCGCAAATCTTCCCCAGCCTTGTGCTCCTGGGAAAGCGAGTTGTTGGGCTTCAATATTACCATATGCCATCAACATGGATGCCAAGAGCAAGAGAGTTTTTATGGGCTTCATTATGTTCGGTTAGTGTTAATATTATTCGCGTCTAAACGCCAATGTGTGTATTATTCGGTGCAAAGATATAATATTTTATTATATAAAGCAAATTTTACTGCGTTTTTCCTTCAAAAAAATTTAACTATTACATAAATTATGTGTAAATTTGCATTTATCTATAATAAATTGCAGTATGACCTTTCTTGGCCAAGAATGGTTATACTTCGATTGGATAATGACCAATCTTGGCCAGGAAAGGGTATGCTTCTATCGAATAAAGCATTTTGTCGGCCGAGATAGTGCTATTTCTTCTGGGAGAATGACCATTCTGGGCCAAAAACGGGTATTTGTCGATTGGAGAATAACCAATCTTGGCCGAAAAAGGGTATGCGACGAACGAAGAATAACCAATTTTGGCTAAGAAAGGGTATGCGTCGATCGGAAAATAACCAATCTTGGCCTTGAAAGGGTATACTTCTATCGGATAAAGCACTCTGTCGGCCGTGAGAATACTTTCGACTACGGAAGTATAACCAATTTGCGCCAAGAAAGGTTATGCGGAGATAAGAGAATAACCAATCTTAGCCAAGAATGGTCATAGTGCATTTGGAAATAGTTTGATAATAGTTATTAAGCGTTTTTCATGCTTACAGATAACGTTTTTAATAAGATTTTTGTAAGATTTTCAAAAAAAAATTTGGAGCATTGGTAAAATGTATTTATATTTGCGGCGTAAATTCTATCTACTATGAAAAAAAGAACCTATTCATTCTTGTCTTTTGCAGCGCTACTTTTGGGTTGTTCTGTACCCAAACCTGAGTATGTGTCTGTCAATGATTATCCAGTACCTATGGAAGAAATCAATGAATTAACCTATTCTGCTGAGAAATCCACCTTCAAATTGTGGAGCCCAAATGCTGATAGTGTTCTCCTACGTATCTATGCAGCCGGTGAAGGTGGCGACGCTCTCAAAACCTTGAAGATGAAACGTCAGCCCGAGGGACTATGGAAAACTGTGGTCAAAGAGGATTTGAAGGGACGTTTCTATACATTTAGCATCAAAGAAAGTGGCACATGGAGAGCCGAATGTCCAGGTATCTTTGCCAAAGCTGTCGGCATAAACGGTCATCGTGCTGCTGTCATAGACATGAAGAAGACCGACCCTGCCGGTTGGGAAGATGACGCACGTCCTGAATTGAAGAGCATTGCCGATGCTATTATTTACGAGATGCATTGGCGTGACTTCACCGCCGATCCTTCCAGTGGATTGAAAAATCTGGGCAAATATCTTTCGTTGACCGAAGACACTGGTGTTTCCGGCATCAATCACTTGAAGGAACTGGGCATCACACATATTCATATTATGCCGAGTTATGACTATGCTTCTGTCGATGAGACAACGCTCGAACAACATCAGTACAACTGGGGCTACGACCCCTTGAACTACAATGTGCCTGATGGAAGTTATAGCACCAATCCTTACGACCCTGCCGTCAGAATCAACGAATTCAAGCAGATGGTGATGGCTTGCCACAAGGCTGGTATTCGTGTGATAATGGATGTGGTTTATAATCATGTGATGGATGCTGCCACCTCTAATTTCGAACTGACCGCTCCTGGTTATTTCTTCCGCAAGAAGGAAGATGGAAGTCTGGCAAATGGTTCGGGTTGTGGTAACGAGACGGCTTCCGATCGCCCAATGATGCAAACCTATATGGTACAGAGTATCCAGTATTGGATGACTGAATACCACATCGATGGGTTCCGCTTTGACCTAATGGGCATCCACGACATCGAGACGATGAATGAGATTCGTGATGCTGCCGTTGCCATCGACCCTATGGCTTTGCTCTATGGAGAAGGATGGGCAGCCGAGGCGCCCGCTTATCCCGAAGAGAAACTGGCGATGAAGGCAAATATGTCGCACATTCCAGGTGTTGCTGCTTTCAGCGACGAACTTCGTGATGCACTTCGTGGTCCGTTCTGGAGTGACGAGAAAGGCGCGTTCCTTATTGGCGAGGCTGGACATGAAGAGAATATCAAGTTCGGAATCCTTGGTGCTATCGATGGTTGGGCAAAGGAACCCACGCAGATGATTGCCTACGTAAGTTGTCACGACGACATGTGTCTGGTGGATCGTCTTCATGCTACGGCTCCCAACGCAACGGAAGCCGAGGTTATAGCCCTTGACAAACTTGCCCAGACTGCCGTATTTACTAGCCAAGGTATTCCCTTCATTTTCAATGGTGAAGAGGTTCTGCGTGACAAGAAAGGTGTGCACAACAGTTACAAGAGTCCCGATAGTGTGAATGCCATCGATTGGAACCACAAGACAAAGTATCGTGATGTCTTCGATTACTATTGCGGCCTGATAGCTATGCGCAAAGCACACCCTGCCTTCCGTCAAGGTTCGGCAGACTTGGTTCGCAAGAACGTTGAATTCCTTGTAGCCAAGGATTGCGTTGTCGCCTATAAGATTTCAGGCAAGGATGTGGATGACGAATGGAAGAACATCATCGTCATCTTGAACAGCAACAAGAAGCCCATTTCGGTAGATATTCCACATAACGACTATACCATTGTATGTAGTGCAGGCAAGATCAATTTGAATGGACTCGACAAAGTCAACGTCAATAAGATTAATGTGGCTCCGCAAAGTGCTACAATAATGTGGGGAAATTAGGAGTTTCTAAAAGACAACATCCCATGTGAAAGTTTCAGTTCTTCATTTTCAACCATTTGATGAAGAACTTCGCCGACGTGTTTGGGATTCATGTCAATTTGCATCAACAACTGTTGGACAAGCATAGTTTTATTTGCCTTCAACTTGTCAATGATGAGTTGACGAATCATATCATATTCTTCGTGGATGTTTCCTTTTAGATTTTCACTCAGGCAGACATCGCATTTCCCACAGCGATGGTCCAACTCTTCTCCGAAATATTTCAGAAGTTGTACCAAACGACAGTCCTTGTAGTTATCGACGTATTTGATGATAGCCTCCATACGTCCTTCTTGACGAGCTCGGCGTTCCTCGTAAACTGAGCGAGGAATCTTTACTTCCTCATCTTCCAGTCGTGGCGTCATATAGATGATAGCCGGTTTTTGACGCGCTGGAATATAATGCAGCACATGGAAACGGGAGAGGAGCAACAACTTCTCATAGAGCGTGTTTCGGTCGAGTCCCGTAACGTTCATGATTTGCTGTTCGGAGATATATACATAATCTGCAAATAGTCCCGTATAGAGGCGCAACACGGCTTGGATGATGCGCTGACATTCGTTGTCGAACTGGTTCAGATGATATAACGATTCGCGCGACGTGACAAACATCAATCGCGAATGACGGTCAGGTTCTTCAATATATTTGATGTATTCCGCCTGATCGAGCAGCTTCAAGGCATAATGTACCTGTATCGTCGAAAGATGATAGGCCGAACAGAATCGGAAAATGTCAAACTCGAACATATTATAAAGCCCGGCAGCAATAGCTATCTGAAAGAACGAGGCAAGACGACCATAGACATGACGAATGAAATCGCGTTCGGGATATTCCTCGACCAGGTGCTTGCGTAGTTTGTACTTGTCGTATTCCGAAACGATCAGTACGGCATCGGCAGGCAAACCGTCACGTCCTGCACGACCCGCCTCCTGGAAATACTCCTCGATAGATGGCGGAAGGTCGAGATGAATCACCTTGCGGACATTCGCCTTGTCGATACCCATTCCAAAGGCATTGGTGGCAACAATGACCGAGGGATTACCAGCCATCCAAGCCTCCTGTTTCTTTACTTTGACATCTGAACTCAATCCTGCATGATAATAATCGGCAGGTATCCCATGTTCGTTCAAATGTTCAGCTACTTCGGCTGTCTTTATGCGGCTTCGCAGATAGATAATTGCCGAACATCCAGCATCTTTGCCACTAAGCATACGTCGAAGATTGCCCAGCTTGTCTTCGGCATAAATTACGGAATATGTAAGGTTTGGTCGTTCGAAGGAAGTCTTCAAGACTTTTGAAGTACGACGGAAATGCAGTTTGTCCTGGATGTCTTCTATTACCTCTTTGGTCGCAGTGGCTGTCAGCGCTAGGCATGGTACATGGTACGAAGATTCAGAGGCAAGATCAGCATAAGGTTTCAGCGACACCCAAGGCTCCTTGTTTCGTTCCCTGATCTCGTAAATCAGCTTTCGGAGATTGGCAATCTTGAGATAGGGAGGACGGAAATCATATCCCCATTGCGAGATACAATGTGCTTCATCGACAACCAGCAGACGCACATCCATATATTGGAGTTTCGCTTGGAAGAGGCGTGTTTCCAGTCTTTCGGGAGAAATATACAGGAAACGATAGTCCTCGGAGATTACTCTTTCGAACGTCTCGAGTATTTCCTGCTGCGTCATTCCCATATATACTGCGGCAGCCTTTATTCCTCTTTCGGTAAGGTGGTCGCATTGGTCCTTCATCAGCGAAATTAGTGGAGTGACGACAAGCGTCAATCCGCCAAGAGCGATGGCCGGAACCTGGAATGTGATGCTCTTTCCTCCGCCGGTAGGCATCAATCCCAAAGTATCATGACCCTCTAATACAGACATGATGATTTCAGACTGTAACGGTCTGAAATCATCATAGCCCCAATATTGCTTGAGAATGTCTTTGATCATGAAAAACTACATTTCCGGATTTGTAGTCATTCCGCCTATCACATCGGCGTCATCCTTGGTGTTGCGGATAAGGAGTGAGAGGACTGCTGCAATGTTGTTCGATTCGCTCTCACGAATGTCCTTGACAAGCAGTTGGATATTGTTCTTGCTGAAGGTATTTTCTTCGATGGTGAAGACAATGTCGAAAGGTTTGCCGCTTTTTACCAACTCGAACTTCGAAGCCTGATTGAAGGCGATGCCGTTGTGGGTAAAGTTGGTAACGGGATCGATAAGTTCAAGGCGGATATGTTCCTGTTCCTTGCCGACCAAGCGGCTTCTGCCCTGATCCTTGATGCGACGAACCACAAACATTGGTTTCTGGTTGCCAGGTCCGTAAGGAGAAAGGACACGAAGTGACTTGTAGAGACGGGGAGTTACATCGTTGAACTTCACTTCCATATCGATGTCGAGATGCTGACGTTGCTGCACATCGGTTATATGTTCTTCTACCCAACGTTCAATACGTTCAGTCAATTCCGGTATCTTTTCTTCCTTCAAGGTCAGACCGGCAGCATAGGTGTGTCCTCCAAAGTTCTCGATGATGTCACGACAGGAATTGATGGCGGAATAAACGTCGAAACCTTGGATGGAACGTGCCGAACCGCTGGCAAAGCCCAGAGCAGAAGTGAGCACAATGGCAGGACGATAATAATGCTCAGTCAATCGACTGGCAACGATTCCGATCACACCCTTGTGCCAAGAGGAATTATAGACGAGGATGGACTTCTTGTCCTTGATGTCCATCTTGTCAACCATCTGAATCGCCTCCTCGGTGACTCGCTTGTCAAGTTCCTTGCGCGTCTCGTTGTATTCCGAAATCCGTTCCGCACATTCGTGGGCAGTAGCGAGGTCACGGGCAACAAGCAGATCGACGGCCTCCTTGCCGTTCATCATTCGACCCGAGGCATTGATGCGCGGACCAATCTTGAAGACGATGTCCGAATTGGTCAGTTCCTTCTTGTCCTTGAGGCCGCATAGTTCAATGATGGCCTTCAAGCCGTTGCAGGGATTGTCGTTCATTCGACGCAAGCCATTGTACGAGAGCACACGGTTCTCACCTGTGATCGGGACAATATCCGTAGCGATGCTGATGGCGCAAAGGTCGAGTAGCGGATAAAGCATACCCAGCTCATTCATACCATTGTTGCGAGCAAAGGCCTGCATGAACTTAAAGCCTACACCACAAGCCGAGAGGTGGGGGTAGGGATATTCGTCATCTAAACGTTTGGGATCGAGTATGGCTACAGCCTCAGGCAATTCGTCATCCGGTTTATGATGATCGCAGATGATGAAGTCGATGCCTTTTTCTTTGGCGTAGCGCACCATGTTGATTGCCTTGATGCCGCAATCGAGCGTAATAATCAGTTTTACACCTATGCTGTAGGCGTAATCCACACCCTTCTCCGAAATACCATATCCATCGTCGTAACGGTCTGGGATATAGTAATCCAACGAAGAATATATACCGCGTAAGAATCTATACACCAATGCCACCGAGCTGGTGCCATCGACATCATAGTCGCCATAGATTAGGATACGTTCCTTGCGTCCTATGGCTTCGTTCAGACGGGCTACTGCCTTGTCCATATCCTTCATCAGGAATGGGTCATGCAGTCCTGTTGACAATTGCGGACGAAAGAAGCGATGGGCTTCTTCGACCGTTGTCACACCACGCTGAACGAGCAGAGTGGCGACGATTGGATTGAGGTTGAGTTCAGCAATTAATTCATCCTTGATCTCTTTCTGTTCGTTGGTGAGGGTGCGACAATTCCATTGATAATTGGTTGTCATTATATATATTTTTTATAATATACGGAGAAAGAGATCCGTTGTTTTCGAATGGCAGCAACCAAGTCTTCTTGAGCTTGTCATTCTCCTTACGGACGTCGAAAAGGTAGGCACGAGCCTCGTCCTTGTCGGCAAATTTATCGACAAAGACACGATAGAGATCCTTGGTGACGAGGATACCAGCGTTCTTGTAACCGTAACTCTTGTAACGGTTGAGAACATCATTGGCATAACTCTCGGTCCAAGTGCAGAAGCCTACGATGAAATAAGTTGTACCTTCAGCTACTTCCTCAAAGGGATCCTCTTGGATATCTACTGGCGAAACGGGTACAGTGGCAACCATCTCAGGATGACGTACGCTGGATTCAGCCACAGCATCAGCGATGGCCGATTCTATCAGCGCATTGTCCTTTTCAGAAAGGGCTTCCTGTGAAGCAAGATCGAAGAGTTCATCCTCTTCGTCCCAAGTCTGATGAATGATACTGTTCCTTTGAATGGCATTCATATCGATGACGCTCGCCATTTGTGTGGTGCCGTGGTTCAAACCGATAAAATTGGTGAAGAAGAAGACACCGATAAGCGCAGCAACAGCAGCACGTTTGAGCCAATATTTCGGAATCTCAATGATATCGTCGCGCTTGGCATTTCCAATGGTTGCAACACCAGCCTTCTTCTCAGCCTCAGTCTGAATCCTTGCCAGACGTGCCTCCATATCGGCCCAGGTCTCGACATTCAGATGCTCGAACCCATAGTTTTCGAAGTCGATATGAACAGTTGCCGACTGCAGGAAATCTTCGGCCAGCAAAGGTGCCTGACGCTCAATGTAACGACAAGCCTCGTCGAAGGTCATTCCTTCGGCTTCCATCAGGAGGCTGGCAAGCATGCCATCGTCATGTGATAGGAGAGGACTGAATCGGACAATACGATGAGGGGCTGAAATAGTTTGCAGAACCTGGCTATCGTAGCCGATGCGGGGGGTATTGGCCAGCGATGATGGCTCATCGACCAGCATATAAGCACCACGTCCCGGCACATAGCAGTAGTGTCGGGTCATGAGAAGGTATTCTATATATGTTGCAAAAGTGCGCATTGCCATAAGTACAAATTACGCGGCAAAGATAGTAAAAATTTCAATACGATGAACAAAAATAATCGAAAAAATGAAAAATTATTTTAGTTTTTCTATCAAATCTCTTACTTCTTCCTTATTGAGGCCTAATTCGAGCGCCTGATTGAGGTCTCTTCGGGCAAACTCCTTGTCGCCTTTTGCATATCTGATTTGTGCCCTCAACAGGTAACTGTAAGGGTCGCGAGGATCAAAATCAATACTCTTGTTGACGTCATCCAAAGCTGCTCCCATACGATTGGAGAAATAGAAAACCTCGGCTCGTTCGCGCAGCAGACTGGCATTTCTGGGATTCCGTTCAATCAGCGCATCGTAAAGCTCCGAAGCCTCGCGCCACATTTGTTGAGCCTTGTAGACGTAAGCCATTCCAAGGCGTGATTTTGCGCTGTTCGGATTGAATCGGTCGATTTGTTCGAGGTCCAGTCTGGCTCCAAGCGTATCCTGGTTCATTAGTTTGCAAAGAGCCCTTTCATAGTAGGCATCCTCATTCTCGGGTTCGTGATAGATTACTTCGGTATAGTCGTTGATGGCCTCTGGATATTTCTCCATCTCGGCAAAGAGTTGTGCACGACTGTTGAGCAATGTGAGGTTGTTCGGAAGGAAGGCAAGACCGATGGTGTATGACTCTTCTGCCTCTTTCAGTTTGCCTTGACGTCGTTGAATTGTTCCAAGATTGAGAAGAAGCATCCCATTTCCAGGGTTACCGGGTTCGATGCGAAGAGCCTCACGAAGTGCCTCTTCTGCCTCTGGCAGACTATCGGCATCCAGATAATCAAAACTCCTTGTTATCAGTTCGTCATAGTTCTGTGCCGAAGAAATTGAACAATCTAATGCACAAATTGCAACGATAACTATAAAAAATATACTTTTCTTCATGAAATTTCAATTTTTCGGTGCAAAGATAGTGTATTTTTCGGAAAAAAGATATATCTTTGCATCGATTTTATATTTAATTAAATAATGAAAGGCTTTTTTACAGCTATTCTCGGCATTATTCTGCTTGGCAGTATGGTGTCTTGCGAACGTAAGGCACCCACGGTTGAGCATGTTGATTTCGACACACTCTCTGTCGATACGATTTGTCCTCTTTTCCATTCTTACGAAAAACCTCACTGTCATCTTGTCATCAGGATGGCAAAACCAGTTGCAAAGACACCGCTTGAAACCTTGCAGGCGGTCGAAAGCTTCATCTCTATCCTTCCCAAGGATGGTTCTTTCGTGGCTGACGCCAACGGTTCAGTCGAATCGATGGTAAATGCCTATGTGCGTTCCTATGTCATGCAGTATTTAAGTGAAGGACATGATGCAATAGGTCAGCATGAAAGTGATCTGGCAGAAACGGAAGCTGCCTCGACATGGATGAATTATGAAGAGAATGTTGTAGGAGATGTCCTTTACAATGCAGACGGTATAATAAGCTACCAAGTGGTTGCCGATAGTTACACGGGTGGCGCTCATGGCAACAAGACTGTTGACAATGGCGTTTTTGACCTCAATACCTTGCAACAACTTTCCATTGCCAATGTCTTCAATGATGCTGCCTTGCCCGACCTTCACGCTGCTTTGCGTAATAAACTGATGACACAAAATGGTTACACGACCATCGATGAACTTGCCGAAAAAGGACAATTCACCGCTCCCAACGAAATAGTCGCCACCGACAATTTCTACGTGAATGAAGAAGGTATCACCTGGACATACGATCCCTACGAGATTGCCCCCTATAGTGTGGGTGTCGTTCAGATTACTCTTTCATGGGATGAGGTCCTTCCTTTCCTGATGGACGATTCATCTATAAAGACTCTTGCCCACAATTTTGTTAGTCAAAGTTAATTGCCGATGGCTCAACTTGATTTCTTGAGATATTTTCCCGACCTGACTGATGTACAAGTCTCGCAATTTGGTATGCTCCAATCTCTTTATGAAGAGTGGAATGCCAAGATCAATGTGATTAGTCGCAAGGATATCGACAACCTCTACGAACATCACGTGCAGCATTCATTGGCGATTGCAAAATATGTAGACGAACATCAGCTCTGGCCAGCCGGTACCCGTATCGTGGATGTCGGATGTGGAGGAGGATTTCCCGGCATTCCCTTGGCCATCCGTTATCCCGAATGTCATTTCCTTTTGGTCGATCGTATCGGCAAGAAGGTTCGTGTGGCTCAGGAAGTGGCGAATGCCATTGGCTTGACGAATGTGGAGTTTCGTCATGCAGGCATCGAGGAAATCAAGGAAACGTTTGATTATTCTGTCTCGCGAGCCGTGATGGTTCTTCCCGACCTGGTAAAATTGGTGCGTCGTTGTACTTCCAAGGCCCTGATTACCTTGAAAGGTGGTGACCTTGCTGAAGAACTGAAACCACGACAATGCGCTGGAACGATTGTTATTCCCATATCGACCTATTTTACGGAAGAGTTCTACGAAACAAAGAATATTACCTATACTCCCATCAAAACCATTAATCCAAGCAAGAAATGAAAGTCGAAACCTTTCAATGCAATCCTTTTCAGGAACAATGCTACGTGATTTGGGACGAAACATCTCGAAGATGTCTTGTTGTCGATCCTGGTATGTGCACAGAGTGGGAGTGGGGAAGAGTTCATCATTTTCTTCAGTTCAACCAACTGACGCCCGATGCCGTGCTCATCACTCATAATCATTCCGATCATGTGCTGGGTACGGGTTATCTGACCAAGGCTTATCCGGGACTTCCTGTCTATGGTTCGATGGAGGACCAGAATCATCTGCCGCCGATTCAGATACAAAACCGATTCTTTGGCGTCGATGCCGAGGTTCAATATTCGCCCATCACCAATAATCTCATCGAAGGTGATACCCTCACTTTCCCGTTTGAGGCTGCTGATGACGTAAAAAAACATCCTATCAAGGTTATCGATTGTCCGGGTCATAGTCATCATGGACTTTGCTATTATTTCCCTGATGATAATATGCTGTTTAGCGGTGATGTCCTGTTCTATTGTTCCATCGGACGAACCGATTTCGGACAAGCTATGGGTGGAAATGGTCCGTTGTTAGTCAAAAGCATAGAAGAAAAACTTATGACGCTACCTGCTCCTACCAAGGTTTATCCCGGTCATGGCCCTATGACAACCATCGAGACTGAGGCAAATTATAATCCCTACCTTTTCTATTAATGGTTACCTTTAATTGTTAATTATTAATTATTAATTGTTATTTGTAACTGTTAATTATTAATTGTTAATTGTTAATTGAATAATGTATATTCCCAAAGATAACGACATGCTGTATAGCATGGTAAATATGAAACTTCGCGACCAGTACGATTCGTTGGAAGACTTCTGCGAATGCGAAGACGTTGATCCCGCACGATTGATTGCACGTCTTAATGGTGCTGGTTATGAATATGACGAAGTACATAACAAGTTCACACCCATCCTCGACCCGCTTTTATCTTCCGACAATTCTGATTCTGGCTCTTCTTTTCAATCCTTCGATAACTCCGAGTTTCCTGATAACTCCGAATATTCCGATAATTCAGAGTGCTCCGACAACTCCGACAATTCTTCTCAAAAAATATCTCAAAAATGATCGAACATCTTATTGAACAAGCCCGTCGTGCAAGTCTTTCGCTCCTCGAACTCGACGAGAAGCAAATCAACGAAGTGCTCAACAAGCTCGCCGATGCCTTAGAGGCTAACGCCGATGCCATCATCGCTGCCAATGCCAAAGACTTGTCGCGAATGGACCCTGCTGATTACCGCTACGATCGACTATTGCTCAATGCCAGTCGCATTTCCGGTATTGCTTCCGACACCCGCAATGTCGCGTCTCTTCCTTCTCCGTTGAATATTCAATTGAGTGAGGCTGTTCGTCCCAATGGTATGGTCATCCGCAAGGTTTCTGTGCCTTTCGGCGTGATTGGCGTAATCTACGAAGCCCGTCCAAATGTGACCATCGACGTTTTCAGTCTTTGTTTCAAGGCAGGAAGTGCCGTAATCCTGAAAGGTGGCAAGGAAGCCGCTGATTCCAACGATTGTGAGGTGGCTATCATCCATCAGGTTTTGCGTGAGGCTGGTCTTCCCGAAGGTCTATGCATTTTGCTTCCAAACGATCATATCGCTACTGCCGAGTTGCTCAATGCAGTAGGTAAAGTTGACCTAATCATCCCTCGCGGATCGCGTCGCCTGATCGATTTCGTTCGCGATACTGCCAAGGTACCTGTCATCGAAACAGGTGCAGGCGTATGTCATACCTATATCGACAAGGATGCCGACACGGCAAAAGCCGCCGCCATCGTCAACAATGGCAAGACACGCCGCATCAGCGTCTGCAACGCACTAGATTGTGTGGTGGTTCATAAAGACAAACTTGCCGAACTCCCGACAATCTGTGCCCCGCTTTGCACCAATCCCGACAAGGCCAAGCAGGTGATCATCTATGCCGACGAACCCGCTTACAAAGCACTTGAAGGCCATTATCCTGCCGAACTCCTTATGCATGCAATGCCCGAACACTTCGGTTATGAGTTCCAGGCCTACAAGCTTTCCATCAAAACCGTCAATGACCTGGATGAAGCCATTCAATTTGTTTCGTCAATGACCAGCAAGCATTCCGAAAGCATTGTAAGTGAAAATCAGCAGGCCCTCGACCGCTATGCCCGTGTCATCGACGCAGCCTGTGTTTATCAGAATCTGCCAACCTCGTGGACCGATGGCGCCCAGTTCGGCCTCGGTGCTGAGATCGGCATCTCCACCCAAAAGCTTCACGCACGTGGCCCTATGGCTCTTCGCGAAATCACCACCTATAAATATATAATAATAGGTGATGGGCAAACTAGACCCTAGTAATAAAAATTTTTTCCGGCATTTCGTTATTCCGAAATACCGCTATTTCGCTATCCCGAAAATCCGTCTTAATCCTTCATAACCCCAATATCCTATGAAAACCTACGTAATGTTAGCCCCTGGCTTCGAAATTGCCGAAGCAACTGTACCAATCGACATTATGCGTCGTGCAGGTATTGATGTACAAATCGTCAGCATCACTCCGTTCAACGATGTGGAAGCATCCAATGGAGTAGTGGTTGCTGCCGATGCGCTTCTTGAAGACACCGACCTTTCCGATGGCGATCTTATCTTCCTCCCCGGTGGTATGCCTGGTGCAACCAATTTGAGCGACTGCGAACCTCTTCGCGAATCGATTCTCCAGTACAATGCTGCCGGCAAATGGTTGGCTGCCATCTGTGCTGCACCATTGGTTTATGGCCGCTTAGGCCTGCTCAACGGCAAGAATGCAACGTGCTATCCTGGCTTCGAACACGAGCTTAAAGGCGCCAATTGCCTCAAGAAGACCGTTGTTTGCGACAAGAACTTCATCACCGGCTGTGGTCCAGGCGCAGCTTTTGCTCTCGGACATGCCATCGTTACAGCCCTTATCAGCAGGGAAAAGGCCGATACAATCCTCCAGCAGATGATGTTCAAGGTGTACGATTAAGACCAAAACCTACGAGTTAATACTTCTTATTTGACTACCAAAAATAGCAAATCCATAGTATTTTACCCTAATTTTGACTGACAAAAGCGATTTTTAGTGCAAACGTTTGCGCATTTCGAAATAATGCCGTATCTTTGCAGCGTCAAAAAGAACAAAACCCCTGGCAAGGTCAAGGTTCAAGACCGGCCGAAAGGTTTTAGTAAGTAGATAGCTTTTATAAATTGCTTTTGTTTTTTATATATTAATTTAAGGTATTAGTATTATGGAAAGTATTTTTAAGAACAAGTATTTGCAGATTGCCGCTACTGTGGCTTATTTCACAGCTATGTGCTGCATTGCTTTGGAAGTGCTTCATTAAACACTTACCACTTTTAATTTGATTATTAAATATTTTTGGTTATAACGGTCGTGTGAAGTATTGATTACTTTACACGACTTTTTTTATTCAAAACTATGTTCAATCTCACCTTTGTCGATGTCATCGACTATCTTGGCACTTTCGCCTTTGCCATTTCCGGTCTTCGGTTGGCATCCGAAAAGCAGTTCGACCTCTTTGGCGCCTTCATCGTTGGACTTGCCACAGCCGTTGGAGGTGGCACAATGCGCGATGTAATGATTGGTGTCAGTCCCTTCTGGATGACGCAGTGGATCTATCTCTTAATCGTTATGGTGGCCGTACTTGCCTTTCTTTTTCTGCACAAGTTCATCAGTGAGATTGCTCAGACGATATTCCTGTTCGACACCATCGGCTTGGGCTTGTTCACCATTGTAGGAATTCAAAAGACCTACGATGCCGGCTTCCCGCTCTATGCCTGCATCATCATGGGCGTATGCACGGGTGCTGCCGGCGGTGTGATTCGCGACATTCTTATCAATGAGGTTCCGCTTATCTTTCGTCGCGACATCTATGCCATGGCGTGTCTGGTGGGAGGGTTGTTCTACACAGCCGCCATACGATATGGCGCACCCACGATCATTGCTCAATCGGGATGCGCCTTGGTAGTGATTCTAATCCGTCTGTTTGCCGTCAAATACCATTGGCAGCTTCCTCTGCTACACGCATATCGTTTCAATCGATTCAATGCGCAGAAGATGCATACCGGGTTCATTAAAAATAATAACCTCCACTGACGAAGAACTTGAACTTATCCGACACGTTGTTCCAATAGACCTTCGCTGTCAATGGACCGATAGGTGTCTTGTAGTTGTAACTGGCTTCAACACCCCAGTTCAATGCGTCGTGATTGAATGCGTACTTGATGTTGTTGGTATGTGACATCACATCGCCAGCAACCTTAATGTATTGGTTCCTGAATATCATATACTGAACTTCTGCGCCAGCTATACCCAGTCCGTCTTCGCTGATCATTTCCTTGTCATACAGGCCGGCCATTGTTCTCTGTTGCCTGAAGTCCATCTCGTTCATGAATCCGCCCACGAAGTTGAACAATGCAAATGGCTTGTCGGCACTCTCTTCCTTGAATATGGCGCGTACATTGAAATGTGGTTGGAGCGTGAATCGACTTGAGAATGGAAGAGCTGCCATCCAATGGAAACTAACAATTGGAATCATGGTCTTGTCCTTGTACGTCGCCAGGTTGTCGGTGATGAAGTCGGCATTCAATATCATCTGTTGTCCTCGAGTGGGGAAGTTCTGGCTGTTCAACGAATTGATCTCTCCCGAGAAATAATAAGAGAAATGCCTTTCCTTGTATCTGTCACTTGGCAGATATTCAACAAACTTTGGATCAACGAGAATATCCCGATAACCATAACTATTGTACGAAAGGCCGAAGAGGAATTGTATCGAACGCCATTCCTGTGTCAAATACAGATTGGCTCCATTTTGACGCAATTCGCAGTCCACAGATTTCCTTTTGCCAAACAGGTATTTCAAGTCATGTCGCCTGAACTTAAGGCTTATGCCCAATCGTTGTTTGCCAACGGTTTTCATGCTTATGTCGCCACTAATGTCAAAACGATCTCCCAGACGTGTCTGTAGTTTGAATAAAGTGGCATGTTTATGCGAAAGAACCCAGTTCAACCTTACCTTTACCGACGCAAATTCCGAATTGTCGAAACGGGCGCCCAGATTGATTGAACTATACAACGAACCATCATTCACTTTGCTGAGTGAAGCATCGGGCGAATCCGTCCATGAGGTGCCGCCCTTGCCAGCGTTTGCGAAGGAATATTCTCCCACGCGAATGCGCTTGGGCTCTTCCTTTAGATTAAGCGACTTGGCCAAAGAGTCAAGCGAAGCCTTCTTCAGACCAACGTAATACTCTCCACGCTGCATGAGTGTATCGAGTGCCGTGGCTCCAAAGGATGCCGCACTATAACCGGTCACGTCGATGGGAATATAGACGTCGGAGTCTTCGATATTTTGTTTGTACTGTTCTCGACTATACAGGTCAATGCAGTTCAAGAGCATATCGATGGCCGAATTGGTGAGTTGTTCGTTGGTCATATTCACAACAAGATCCACACCAATTACAATATCAGCTCCCAACTCCCTGGCAACATCCACGGGAAAATTATCTACAACGCCACCATCAACATATACTACCGAATCGATGGTAACAGGCGTGAACGCCGTGGGTATTGCCATTGAAGCACGAATGCAAGTTGGAAGATTTCCGCTGGTAAACACCTTTTTCTCGCCGTTGATGGCTTCAGTACCTACACAGGCAAAAGGCACGGGCATATCTTCGAAATGTAGCGTATCGGGCAGGAATCGGGTGATATCTTGGAAGAAGTGCATTACGTTGGTGCCACCAAGTATTCCTCCCAATCCTGTTGAAGAAAACTTTCGTGAGGGATCAAGCAGATAACGTAGCAGGTAGCTTTCGTTATCCTTCTTCATGCTCAATGTCTTTTCTATTTTGTAGTCAGGATTATCGGTGATGAGTTTTACCCAATCGGTGCCCATAATGATCTGCTTCATCGTATCGGGCGAATAGCCTGTGCAATAGAATCCTCCAATGATTGAGCCGATCGATGTGCCTACCACCAGGTCAATGGGGATGCCGGCATCCTCGATGGCTTTCAAGGCGGCAACATGCGCCACGCCCTTGGCTCCACCTCCCGCCAGAACGACAGCCACCGTGGGTCTGTCGTGTTTGGGCAAATTGTATTTCTCTATGGCCTTTGCCGGAATGACCTGACCAATGAGGAATACAAACAGCAACAATAACGAAGCAAATCTATATTTCATATTTTTCTATTGTTTTTTACTGGATTGCTTCAACGCGATTGATGAATTCTTCGCAGCGCTCGCAATATTCGTCCCAGTTCTCATGTATCGAACGCGCATGGGCAGCACCGGGCACTATCCAAAGCTCCTTGTAGCCGTCCTTTTTTGCCTCATAGCATTTGAACACCATATCGGTTGGCACAAAGTCATCGGCATCTCCATGGATGAACAGCATAGGTTTCTTGCACTTGGCAACCTGCTTCACGGCATCGCTGCCCTTGAAGTCCCAGCCAAATCTGAAAAATGAGAACCAGTCGGCGATATTCAGGATAGGGAAGGAGGGCATTCCATAATCAGCCTTCAACTGATAGACGAGTTCGTCCCAGGTGGAACTGTATCCGCAATCCTCGATGAAGGCTTTCACACGCAGCGAGTCGGCAAATTCCTCACCCGAAGTGAACATCGTGATGGCGCCGCCCATCGAAAGACCATGCACCACAATATCCTGCTTTGGCCAAAGCTGGTGCGCCAACGGTATCCAGAGATTCTTGATGTCCAGTCGGTCGAGCCAGCCGAAACGGATATGGTCGCCATCACTCAGTCCGTGGTTGAAATGTTCGGGCACGATCACATCGCGTCCCAGCACCTCATAATGCATATAGAAATATCGCATCATGATGACTGCATTGTCGTCGTAGCCGTGAAGCACGAGCGAAGTGCCGTTCGATAGGCTGTCGTGACGCAGAATCAGACCGTGACGTTTCGTGCCGTCATCTGCCAGAAGGAAGGTGTCGCGCAGATTGCCTTTTGCCACCAGCGAATCGTGCCATATCTGCAATTCAGGATATTTGTTATAGACACGGGCATAGCAGCTATCCAACTGGTGGCGACGGTCGCTCTCAGGTCTGACGGCTACATTCAACATATAGTGGCCGAAATATACGGCAATGCCACATATGATAATAATAACAATAATAACTGAACGAAGAAAGTCTTTCATTTTTGTCAATAAGATAAATCATTTTCGGTGCAAATATACACATTTTTTGCAAATAAAAAGAATTTTTCCTGAAATATTTTTGTTTTTATGGAAATTTATCGTAATTTTGCAGCCAAATATGGTTATGTTAAAGGTTTTTGTACCAACCAAAGAACTTTAATTGTTATTCGTTAATTGTTATTTTATAATGTTTAAGATCGTAAGCAAGAAAATGTTCAGCGAGAAGGTGGCCTGTTTTGAGGTCGAAGCTCCGCTGATTGCCCAAAGTCGCAAAGCCGGACATTTCGTCATTGTCCGTCTCGATGAGAAAGGCGAAAGAATTCCTCTTACCATTGCTGATGCTGACACCGAGAAGGGTACCATCACCCTCGTGGTTCAGGCCGTTGGAGCCAGCTCTACCCGTATCAATGCGTTGAATGTGGGTGATGAGTTGGCCGATGTTGTTGGTCCTCTCGGTCACGCTACCGACATTCAGAAGTATGGCACCGTGATTTGTTGCGGCGGTGGTGTCGGCGTTGCTCCACTTCTTCCCATTGTGAAGGCTATGCACGAGGCAGGCAACCGTGTCATCGTGGTTTTGGCTGCCCGTACCAAGGATCTCATCATCCTCGAGGACGAGATGCGTGCCAACTCCGACGAGGTTCTCATCATGACCGACGATGGTTCCTATGGCCAGAAGGGCGTCATCACCGTGGGTGTTGAGCAGGTCATCCAGCGCGAACATGTCGATAAGTGTGTCTGCATCGGTCCTACAATCATGATGAAGTTTGTTGCTCTGCTCACCAAGAAGTACGAAGTGCCGACCATCGTCAGCCTCAATACCATTATGGTCGATGGAACGGGTATGTGCGGTGCTTGTCGTGTCACCGTTGGTGGAAAGACCAAGTTCGTTTGTGTCGATGGTCCCGAATTCGATGCTGCCGAAGTGAACTTCGACGAGATGATGTCGCGTATGCGCGCCTATCGTGCCGAAGAGACTGAGGCAATGAATAAGGTTCTGAATGGTTAAGAATTGTTCTGAAATGTTCTGAAAAAATCTGAAATGGATTGAAGGTACCGTTACCTTTCGAACCTCTCAAAACCCTTCGAACCTTTCAGAACCCAAAATAAATTGATTATGACACTTGAAGAAATAAAGGCTCTTCGCAATGAGCCATGGCGTGAAGAATTGCGCAAGTCAATGTCTCCAAAGGATCGTGGAGCCATCGAGCGCGTCAAGATGCCCGAACTGACTCCCGAATATCGTGTTACGACCTTCACCGAGGAAGTGCAGCAGGGTCTTAGCCGCGAGCAGGCTGTGCTCGAAGCAAAGCGTTGCCTCGATTGTGCCGATCCAAGCTGTATGAAAGGCTGTCCCGTAGGCATCAATATTCCAACATTCATCAAGAACATCGAACGCGAAAACTTCGACGAGGCCATCAAGACCATCAAGAAGACCAGCAGTCTTCCGGCAGTTTGTGGACGTGTCTGCCCACAGGAAAAGCAATGCGAAGGCGTGTGCATCAAGGTCAAGATGAAGCAGAAGCCCGTTGCCATCGGTTATCTCGAGCGTTTTGCTGCCGACTATGAGCGCGAATCGGGCCAGATGAAGGCTCCCGAGTGTGCTCCAAGGAACGGCAAGAAGGTTTGCGCCGTTGGTTCCGGTCCTTCCAGCCTTGCTTTCGCTGCCGATATGGCAAAGTTCGGCTATGAGGTTACCGTCTTCGAGGCTCTTCACGACATCGGTGGTGTGCTCAAGTATGGTATTCCCGAGTTCCGTCTGCCTAATAGCGTGGTCGAAGCCGAGATCAATACGCTCCGCGACATGGGTGTCAACTTCGTGCCCGATGTGATTGTCGGCAAGACCATTTCTTACGACCAGATTCACGAGATGGGCTTCGATGGCATCTTCGTAGGTTCGGGTGCAGGTCTTCCTCGCTTTATGAACATCCCTGGTGAGAACCTCATCGGCGTGATGTCGTCCAACGAATACCTGACTCGCATCAACCTTATGGGTGCAGGTCGTGGCCAGGGTTATGACACTCCTGTGCTCAAGGGCAAGAATGTTGTCGTTTGTGGCGGTGGCAACACGGCCATGGACTCGGCACGTACAGCCAAGCGTATGGGTGCCGAAACCGTTACGCTCGTCTATCGTCGTAGCGTCAACGAGCTTCCCGCCCGTGCCGAAGAAGTGCATCACGCTATGGAGGAGGGCATCGATTTCCTCGTGCTCCACAATCCTATCGAATACATCGCCGACGAGAACGGCCGCGTCAAAGAGGCAGTTCTCCAGGTAATGGAGTTGGGTGAGCCCGATGCTTCGGGACGTCGTTCTCCTGTTCCGGTTGAGGGCAAGACCGAGACCATCCCTGCCGACCTTGTTATCGTAGCCATTGGCGTTTCGCCCAACCCGATCATCCCATCGGCTTTCAAGGGCCTTGAGATCTCTCGTCGCGGCACCATCGTCGTAGGCGAAGAGACTATGCAGAGTGCCGTGAGCGATGTCTTCGCTGGTGGTGACATCGTCCGTGGTGGCGCTACCGTCATCCTCGCCATGGGCGATGGTCGTCGTGCCGCCGGCAGCATGCACGAGTATCTCAGCAAGTAACACGTCGGCCCCTTCGGCCCTCGTGTCCTTCGGCCTCTCGTGCCTTTTGGTCATTCGTGTTTTCGCTTGCAGCCGTGTATGGCTGCAAAAAAATCACCCCGATTTAAACTTTCCTTATTTAGCCAGTCTAATTAAGGAAAGTTATTTTATCAATTCAATCATTTAAGATGCGTTTTACAAAGCACGTATTGTTGTTTTCCCTTTTGTCGATGGCCGTATTATCGACAGAGGCTGCTATACTTAGAGGTAAGGTTGTTGATTCAAAAAATGTCCCGCTCGAGTTTGTTAATGTCTCTTTGCTCGATGCCAGTGGAAAACTGGTAGCGGGTGGTATTGTCGATCAAACCGGTCATTTCGAACTTCCCAATGTCAAGAACGGCAACTATAAGCTGAAAATCAGTTATGTGGGTTACGAGACAATCGAGAAGAACATCACCGTCAATGCCAAGACCAACGATGCACTCGTCCGTCTGTCAACATTCAAGATGAACGACGACTCCGAGATTCTCGATGAAGTGAATGTGGTTGGTCAGAAGTCGTCTATGCGTCTCGAAATCGACAAGAAGGTCTTCGACATCGGTTCGCAGGCATCGGCTGCCGGTCTTTCGGCAAGCGAAGCTCTCGAGACTATCCCATCGGTCGAAGTCGATAGCGAAGGCACAATATCTCTCCGCGGTTCGACAAGCGTCACCGTCTGGATCAATGGCAAGGCGCAGGGACTCACCGCCGACAATCGCGGCGACATCCTCGAACAGATGCCCGCCGAAAGCATCGACCGCATTGAGGTCATCACCAATCCTTCGAGCAAATACAGCGCCGAAGGCTCCGCAGGTATCATCAACATCATCCTCAAACGCGACCGCAAGGCCGGCTACTACGGTGGCGTGCAGCTCAACCTCAACAATCTGGGTGGTGGTCGCACGGGTGCCAACATCAATTACAGCAGCGGTCTGCTCGATGCCTATGCCAACATCGGTCTCAACCGTCGTGTCAACGAGGGCGGCAGCTACTCCGATCGTGACTATCTTGATGGCAGCGGCAATCGTTATGCCAATATGATCACCGAATCAGAAAACGATGGCAAGGGCAACAACCTCTTCAGCCGTGCTGGTGCCACCTGGCATTTCACCCGTCACGACGACCTCGGTTTCGGTGTGATGGCAATGTTCGGCTCCAACGAGAACGATACCGACTACGACTATACCAACGAGAACTTCCGCAATCCATCTCAGGGATATACCCGTACGCGTCACAACCACAGCGAAGGCAACAACCGTATGATTCACGCCGACATAAACTATCGGCACGAATGGAAGACCAATCATACGCTCGATGCGCAATTTGGTTACAGCACCTGGCGTGGCCCTGGCGATACTTACTTCGACCAGACCACTTATATGTATCAGCCTGCGGCTAGTTCCGCACTTAATCCTGCTATCAGAAGCTACCAGAGCCAGCATCGCAAGATGCAGAACAACAGCTGGAGCCTTCAGATCGACTACGTGCAGCCCATCAACAAGATTTCCAAGCTCGAAGCAGGATACAAGGCCGATTGGCGTCGCGAAGATTCGCCAACACGCACCTGGAACGATGAAGCCCGAACCGTGGATGTCATCACCCTCTACAACCGCTTCATCTACAATATGGATGTCCATGCCGCCTATGTCAACTATGCCGGCAAGATCACAAAGCGATTGGGTTATCAGGTAGGTCTGCGCAACGAATACTGGAAGGTTCACACCGAGAGCACCAACTTCTATCAGGAGATACGCGAACGTCGAGAAGGCGAACCCAATCTTAAGCCTATTGACCCGCGCAATACCCACTTCAACAAGATTTTCCCCACAGCCTTTATCAGCTGGCAGATTACCGACCACGACGAAGTGCAGTTCAACTACACACGTCGTATGCATCGTCCTTGGGGTGGTCAGCTCAATTCCTTCCAGAACATTTCCGACTCGACATCTATTTCCTACGGTAATCCCGACCTGACGCCTTCCTATACCAACGCGTTCGAAATCAACTATCTGCGCACTTGGGAAGAGCACACGCTCAGCGTCAGCTCCTACTATCGTCCCACAAGCGACGTGACGCAGGGTCTGAGCTATATGGAGGACAATATCCGTTACAGCACCACGGTCAACATCGCCAAGGAAAGCAACAGCGGTATCGAGATTGTCTCCAAGAACAAGCTTTGGCACAAGGTCGATGTCACCACCACGCTCAATGGCTACTATCACAAGCTCGACGGCGGCGACTTCACCACCACGCTCAATGGCAAGGAATACGGCATTCACATCGATGGAAGCGAAAACTTCTCGTGGAACGCCCGTATGCAGGTCCAGACCATCCTTCCCGGCAAGATTTCGCTCCAATGTCGTGGCAACTACAACGCCCCGAGCAAGATTTCGCAGGGCCGTCGCGAGAGCAGCTGGTCGTTCGATGCCAGTTTGAAGCGTCAGTTCTTCGATGGCAAGTTCACCGTAGCCCTCAATGGCCGCAACCTCTTAAATTCCCGCAAGTGGCGCACCACCACCGACTACCTCTCACCCGAGATGGGCGGCTACCACCAGTATAGCAAGAACTGGCGTGGCAATCGTCGCATCATCCTCCAGCTCAGCTATACCTTCGGCAATATGCGCGCCAAGCGTGGTGACCGCGATCGCGGCGACCAGGAAGGCAACGAGCCACAGATGGAATACAATGGCGAAGGCGGCGGCGACGATTGATCGAGCAACCTATCTCTGAACCTTCAGAGTACTCCGAATTCTCCTAGAACTCAGAATACTCTGAATACTCGGAGCACTCCGATTACTCCGACAACTCCGATAATTCCAAAAACTCCAAAAAACCAAATAAACAAATGGACAAACTAAGCTATTCACTCGGCCTGAGCATAGGCCAGCAACTCCGAGGACAGCTTTCGCAGGAAGGCATCCTCTCCGAACTTAATGCCGACGATTTCGCAACGGCTATCGCCGATATGGTTGCCGAACGCCCGTTCCGTGTCAATCCTTCCGAGGCACAGCAGGTTCTTAACAAGTTCTTCAACGACCAGCAGAGCAAGCAGGCGGCAGCAGCCTCCAAGGCTCGCGAAGCAGGGGAGAAGTTCCTGGCAGAGAATGCCAAGAAGCCCAATGTGGTTACCCTCCCCAGCGGTCTTCAATACGAGATCCTCAACGAAGGTGACGGCAAGCAGCCATCGGCAAAAGACACCGTTCGCTGCCACTATCACGGCACGTTGACCGATGGCACTGTCTTCGATTCCTCTGTTCAGCGTGGCGAACCCGCCGAGTTCCCTCTCAACCAGGTCATTGCTGGTTGGACCGAAGGTGTCCAGCTTATGAAGGAAGGCGCCAAGTATCGCTTCTACATCCCCTATAACCTCGCCTATGGCGAACGTGGTGCCGGTGCTCAAATTCCTCCCTATTCAGCCCTCATCTTCGACGTCGAGCTCCTCAAGGTGCTCTAATCACGAATTAGGAATGCTCAAAGTGCTCTAATCACGCCCTTAGGCATCTCTATCAAATAAAGCGATACTATCCGGAAAGATGGATAGTATCGCTTTTTCTATTGTTCATTCAGGAGCCGGTGTTTGTCCTTGCTGCGGCCGTTTTTGGCCGCCTCCGTGTCTCCGTTCGCGGCCGTTTTTGGCCGCCCTCACCAGTTCTTAGTCCAAAAACTTCACCTTGTTCCAATCCCTTGGCTTGGCATCGGGTGTCTCGTCGGGATAGCCGAAGGCGATGGCATAGAGGATTTCGTATCCCTCGCTGAATTCCAGCTTCTTCAAGTACTCGGCGCCAGCCTCGGTGCGGAAGAACTGAACAGGACCACCAAGGCAGCAGGTGCCGATACCCATTGACCAGGCCGAAAGCATCATATTCTGGCCAAGGAATCCGCAGTTCAGTTCAGTGCCTTTCGGACAAGCGATGAACACCACCGTTGGAGCGTTGCGGAACATATTCTTGAAGTTGGCATCGACCATCTTCGTAAGTCTGTCGGCATCGAGGGTCTTCTTCCAGGCTTCAGTGCAACCGTTGATGAATTCGGGATTATCAACCACGCGAATCTCCCATTCCTGCCTGTTGCTGCCGCTGGGTGCATTGATACCGCACTTCAAGATGGTTTCCATCTGCTCGCGGCTCACGGGCTCATCCTTGTACTGGCGAATCGAACGACGGGTCATAATGGTCTCAATCACCACATCACTCGCGCTTTTCTCAACTTTCCCATTCTCGTTGCTGCAACCGCAGAGGGTCAGAATGGCAAGACCCATCAACAACATTGTCTTCTTCATTTTGTTTATAAATTAATTGGTTTGAAATAAGTTATCCTAACATTAACGCAAGCGATAGGAATGCCGCCATCAGGAACATATTGCGCGAAGTTTCGCCCAGGATCCCGTTCAATGCTCTGCCCGAGAAGATTCTGACCATCTTGCGCCACGTCATAAAGTGCATAACTGGATAGATCAATTGCAAGGCGAGGAAAACGAAACGCACCGCCCTGCCATCGAAAAATATTGTGCGCCAGCAAAGCCAGAAGACCAGCGCCGTCACAATCACGCCGATCAGCAGATAAGCATAGCGTCCGCACTTTTCACCAAATCGTACCACTATCGTCCTTTTGCCCGAAATACGGTCCTGGTCTCGGTCACGATAGTTGTTGATCATCAGAAGCGCATCGATGGCAATGCCCGCAATCAGGCTCAGCAGAATGGCATTCGTCCCAATATAGAGTGTCTGCAGATAATAGGTGCCGCAAACGGGTACAAATCCGAAGAAGATGAGCACGAGCAGATCGCCCCATCCCATATACGACAGTCGGGTGGTGTAGAGGAAGGCAAAGAGAACGCAGGCCAATCCAAGCAGAATGAATTCCAAGCCCTTCCAAGGTAGGAACTCGTAGCTCCTATATACGGCAGCAAGTCCGACAATGCAAGCCGCCACCAGAACGTAGACAATGCCCCTTCGCATAGCTTCGGGTGTAATCCATCCTTGTGCACAGGCACGCTCAGGGCCCAGTCTGTCCTCGCGGTCCGTTCCTTTGCGGAAGTCATACAGGTCGTTGATCATATTGGCAGCAACCTGCATCAGGCACGCAAACAGCGCGCAACACAGCCAAAGGAAAAGATGCAATCCTGGTGTCCCGAATGAAGTTTCGTCGAATGCACCCACACGATATGCCATCGCACCAGCCAGCATCACGGGGATCATCGCCCCCGTCAGCGTCTTCGGTCGTGCAGCCAGCAGCCACGCCTTCACCGAATTCACATTTATCTCGTTATTCTTTGCCATTTCGTTATTCTGTTAATCGTCGCGGCCAAGCTTGGCGGCACCTTAGCGTCCTTGTCCAGCCGTCTTTTGCCGTCGCTTTGTTTTCTCTTCGCGCCTTTTTTGTTCTCGTCGCGGCCGTTTATGGCCGCATCAATCACCCTTTCTTGACCCCAGTGAACATCCTGCAAAGCCCGAACGTGAACGCCTTGGCTTCCACCTTTTCGAACCCTGCCAGGCGCAGCATCTCGCACACCTTGTCCGGCTTGGGGAAGTTCAGCACCGACTTCGGCAAATACCTGTAAGCACTCTTATTGCCCGAAATGAGTCCACCGATAAACGGAAGAACGTGCAGGAAATAGAGCTTGTAGCCCCATAGCAGAATCGGATTCGAAGGCACCGACAGCTCCACGATGCAAACCAAGGCTCCGGGTCGAAGCACGCGGTTCATCTCGTTCAGTCCCAATTGCAAATGTTCAAAATTACGCACGCCGAAAGCCACGCTGATGGCATCGAAGGTATTGTCGGCATAACTCAGGCTCTCGCTGTCGTCCACCTTCATCTCGATATCCAGGCCAAGATTCTTCACCTTCTCACGTCCCACTTCGAGCATACCCTCCGAGATATCTATCCCCGACACCTTTGGTACACCGGCTTGGGCCAAGGCAATTGCGAAGTCACCCGTTCCGCAGGCGATGTCGAGCACGTGCTGCGGATTGGTCGAACAGATCCGCTTCACCGCCTTTCGCCTCCAGCTCTTGTCCACGTTGAGCGAAAGGATATGATTCAATTTATCATAGGTAGGAGCGATGTCATCAAACATCTTCTCCACAAAGTTTTTTTTCGCCATAATTATATATATAAGATGAAAAATGAAGTGAATTAAATGGAGCCGCCTGAAGGCGCCTTTGCTTTCTGTCTTATACCTTTCAGCTGTGAGCAAGCTCCCATCTGCCAGCTCTAAGCCATTCAGCACCACTTCGTGGCATTCATTCAATTCCCTTAAAATAGCTATCGCAGAAATATCCTTAAAAATATAGGTTCGTCCAGAATTTTATCCTTAAAAAATTGGATCGCGGATATTTTTAAGATTTTTCTGCGGAGCGATTTTCGGTATGGAAGAATGAATGACCCGAAGGGTGACGGATGTGGTGAGATTGGCAGAGGAAAGCTTGCTTTCTGCTGACAAGCTCGCCATATACGTCAGAGCTTCATCAGAAGCTCTTCATTCTTTCATACCCATTTTTCGTCTTTTTGTTTAAAATACCTTGGTTATTTCCTCAATCGTCTTTCGCGACTTCTCCTTCGCCACAAAGTCATCGGCAGGATAGCCAAAGGGAATGAGCACGGCAGGCTCCTCGTCAGCTCTGAATCCAAACGCCTCGTGACACATCTTCGCGTCGAAGTTGCAAACCCAGCAAGTGCCCAGGCCCTGCTCGGCAGCCGCAAGGCAGATATGCTCGGCAAGTATCGCGATGTCGATGTCGCCGTGGTCCTTGCCATCGTTGCCACGATGCCAGCTCTGGTCGTGCTCGATGCAAAGTATCAGATAGTACGGAGCCGTCTTGAACCACTCGCGGTCGTAGCAGCGCTGCACCTTCTCGCGCAATTCCGCCGCACTTTCCGGCGTTATCAGATAGATTTTCCACGGTTGCTTGTTCACAGCCGAAGGAGCCATTCGGGCAGCCTCCAGAATATAATCCAGCTTCTCAGCTTCAATGGCCAAGGGCTTGTACGAACGCACCGAACAGCGTTGTTCAGCCAATTCCAGGAACGTTTTCATGAGTTATTTGCATTAAATTACGCTGCAAAGATAGTGTTTTTTCGCACATTCAAAACAAAACTTTCCCCAAAAAACACATTTTCGTCCAATAATTCCGAGAAAACTGAAAAAGATGCAATCTTAGTAACAAAATTAACTGTAAAAAGCGAGAATTTTAGAATGTAATTTTTGAAATTCGTATAATTATGTACTCAACTTTCGCAAATACGAAAGTTGATGATTCTAAGGGATTCTAAGGGAATTTAAGGGATTTTAAGGGACGTATGTCTCTTGGGTCCAATTCCATTTTGGCAAAGGTAACGTCCCCAAATATCCCTTAATATCCCCAAAAATCCCTTAATATCCATCAAGTTGAGCAAATGCGAAACTTGAGTTATATTTTGTTCAGTTGTATAAGATCACGGATTTCTCGAATCGGATTTTTGGCTTGTCCAAAGGAGACCTGTGGTCATTACTTCGCCGACCACTGGGACGGAAACCACGGACGCCTTGACCTTATAAATCCCACACAGAACTCACGGAACGCACAGACATATTCCTTTTGACACCACCCTTTTCTGTGAGTTCTGCGAGTTCTGTGTGCCATTATTAATTATCTCACACAGCACAGACATATTTCTTTTGTTACCACCCTTTCTGTGAGTTCCGTGAGTTCTGTGTGCCCTAATCCGGACGAGCATCCGTGTTATCCGCGCTGAGTGCGGCGAAGAAACGCACTCAGCCTCCCCTTCGACCCTCAGATATCCGTTAAATCTTGGTTATCCGTGATCTAAACCATTTTCGCCCTTTCAGTAAAAAAGTTTTTATTCTTGTGAAAATGGCCGCGTCTCTCGCTACAATAGCGGAGACTTGGCCAGAAAATGTGCTGCCTCCAATAGGCAGCAGAAAATCGCTTACGCGGAAAATATTTGCTAGTTCATTCCTAAGCCTGAAAGGCTGCCAAGACCACAGGCGGGGGTGTTACACCCCCGTGAGAACATGTCCCGACAAAAGGAGTGCTGAAGGCACGAAAGACTCTTGTCGCACTTACAGGGCTTCCGTGTATGGGGTATCCATCACCGGCGGCCACATCGGCGCTCAGCTTGCCCCATTGGTCAGGCGAGTTGATGAGGTATGGGTTCTTGGCGGAACCATCACCGCCTCCGAAGTTGCGGGCAGTTCCTTCTGCTACGGCTCCTTGAGCAAGGGCGAACAAAAGGACAAGTGTAGATAATACTTTGGTTTTCATTTCGTCTTGGTTTGGTCAAATGTTCAAATTTGGGCGCAAAGTTACTGAATAATTCCGAAATAAATCTCCTTTTGTTGAATTATTTTTCGAATATGGATACATTATTTTATAATATAGGCATAAGTGTCAACTCCACTCTCGAATTGATATCATACTCGTGTTGATTCGATGCCTTAGTGGACATACGGCGAAGATACATGATTTCAGCCAAAAAACAACAGGCATGACCGAAGCCATGCCTGCTGTTTTTTAGAAACGTATAACTATCATGGTGCATCGGGATCGACATCACCAGAATACAAGTACCAAAATTCAGAATTGGTATTGTTCAACCACCATAGCGGTTTGCCATCCTCCTGTAAGTTACCTCCGTAGAAGTCGCCATAACCCAATGTAATTTTCTTCATCTCCTTCATCCAGTTGATTGATACCGGGCCCGACCAGATGGCAGGAATACTTCCAATCCCCGACATGGGTATGATAAATGGGCGATTGGTGTCATCACTAAGGGAGGCAAGCGCATCCACATTGCTCAAATCATAACCTGTAGAAGAATATTCTGGAAGTACAATCAACTCGACATTACCTATCTTGTCTGAGCCAGCAAGGGGATTGGCAAAATTCTCCACTTCTCCTTCTTCAAGTCGGGTATTATTTGCAGAAGTGCCCAAACTTGTCCAAGTAATGATCTGTACAGGATCGAACCAGAGACCCGGGTTTGCAGCTACATCGATAGGTTTGTAGTAGGTTTTCCCATCGCCATTGGTGTAGGTCAATATATAATCTCGCTTGTCGAGTTGTGGCTGTATGCTTTGCATCAGTTCGTGCAACTCGCCAGTTGTGGTAGTATTGCCCAACCTGTCTGTGATGCGCAGAAAGACGGGCAGTGTGCCTCCCAATGCGCGAAGCACAATGCCGGTGTTCATCACGTCGAACACCACATCGTTGTAGTCCCAATCAAATGAAGCCCTATCTTCGGCAAAGAAGCGTTTGGCTGAAGGGACGGGGAGCTTGCCTTCGATAAGCAGGACAACGTCGTTGAAGTCCTTGTCAAACCAACCCGATTGTGTACCCAAGGTGCCATCATGTCCCCAAGCGTCTTCAAAACCAATCATCATCACTTGTTCGTCTTGGCCTGTGGCTTCGTCGAAATGCTCGGTGGAATAAAGCAAGGTGGAAGCGCCTCCATAGTCGGAATAAGTATGAGTACTGCCATCGCGGTGATAGAAAGTGGGGGACTGATTAGAATAGAAGGTCTGGGTCCATTTGTCGCCATAGGGTTCCCAATGCCCCACATCGTGCCAACTATTTGGATCATTATAATCCTCAACGGTAGGATCGTGCACCCAATAACCTCCGTTTTGTTGCCTTTCATAACACCAACTATTATCACGCCACCATCCCCATGGATAATAGTCATATCTCAAATAGAAATAAAACGTCTGACCCTTGGGAATCTTGACTTCTGCAGCCCAACCTGGGTTGCCGTATCCTGTATTATGGTCTTGAGCCCATGCTCTGTAGCGGAAATCGGCATTCTTGTAACTTTCTCCGAAGAGGTGGATCATCTTCTCGCTGTGATCGGTCGGATCGATATAAGCGATGCCGAAATCAAGGTTCAGTTCGTCGAATAATTCAATGGCGCCTGCATATCTGACGGCGTAAATCTTGAAGTTACCCGTCGAGGTGAGCGTGTAGTTATTCTGCCCGACTCGCGAATTGTCGAGATTTTCCTCCAAGGAATAACCTATGGTTTGAACTGTGTTGACAAACCAAGGGTCATCCAAAGGCTGGTCGAGGTTGAAATCCACGGTAATATCGTCATCCATCGTGGCACGTGTTGTGGAAGACTCTTGACGAATAGCCTCCATCTGTTGTGCATAGAAGTCCCAACTCTGGCCGGCAGAAGGTTGGCCGAATTCCTTGACAAAGTCATGCTCGAAAGCCTTCTCTTGCAGCACGGCTGTGCTTACACCGAAATCCTCGTCGTGGCAGGAAATAAGACTGCTCGTTATCGCAAAAGCCATTGCGATTGTCGGAATTAAGAATGTTTTTCTCATTATTTTATATTTTAGTGTATAAATAGTATTTTTTCGAGGCACAAAAATACTGCAATAATAGAACATGTGCAAGACTATCTGAACAAATATCAATCTAACGCGATTTTATTGTATATCATTCGTAATAATGGCAAGTATAATTGTCAATTTTCAATGGTATTATACGAAAGAATGAACATTTGTAAACTGTTTCTTTTTATTTTGTTATGCGTTGCTAAAATATCTCACATAATGTATTTCATAATTATTCAAAATACGATTTTTTATATAAAGATTTTTATCAGATTTTGAGCGAAGCGACCATATATTTTGATAGGATTTTGAGCAAAGCGACCACTGGTTTTTAATGTAAGGTGAAAATGCAGACAACCTCGGCCCAATACATTGTTTATGTGCGGCTAAGGCCGTCCCCATGAATGGGGCCCCTTCTTCGAATGCAGACGGAGCTGCATTTCGAAGACTGCAAGAAAATGAGCAGGTCCAATACCTGCAGAAAATCGCAATTTGTGCGGAAAATCCATCCGGCCACAAGTTGTTTATTCCGGACGTTCTATCAATCTACATCTCGACCCAAATGATTTTCTGCACGAAGTGCAATTTTCTGCTGCCATTGAGGCAGCACATTTTCCGGCAGTAGAGACAGGGCATTGAGCCCGCAGTCTCCTGCCATTTTCACCTCTTGTCTATCTTTTTATATAGAAGCTTTTTTTTCATAATGAATTTTCGTTTCTTATTTTCGTAAAGGATACTTCCTAAAATACTCCTCAAGCTCTTTCTGTTTCTCTCTGGCCATTTGTTTCCAATCTTCATCATCACCATTCATAATATTTGCCACATACGCATCCCATTCGCTTGACCGGAAATATTCACGCATTTCTACGATGTATTGCTCGAGTCGGGTTTTGACATTATCGAAGTCCGAGATCACCCAATCAAAGCCATTGAAATGCAGGACGATATTATGATTGCGATGCAGATAATTCACCTCCACATAAGCCGTCTTCTTGCCGATGAAAGTGTAATCGACTACCTCCACCTTAGCATCTTCGTATCCTTCGTAATCCTGTCCCGACACGAAATAATACAGCCATTCTTCATAACCGATTTCGCCTATTCCGCTGCTCGGTATCTCGAACGCATAATTCAGCACCCTGTAAAACGATGGTTCAAACGCCACCATACGGCAATTATCCATCCCATGATCGGGAATATTCGGAACCAGTTCTGCCACCCTTCTTTTGATATAATAATCCTTGTAATAATATTGACCATACACATCTTGTATAGCCAACAGGCTGCATACCAAAAGAATTAAAGAAAGAATCAGTCTTTTCATTGTATCACGTTTTAGTGGTTTGTGAAATAGAGGTTATATAACTTCTATATAAAAAAAATGTGGTGAAAATGGATTGGAGACTTTGGGCTTCAATAGGATTGTTTATATTCGGCTAAGGCCGTCCCCAAGAATGGGGCCCCTTCCCTTGATTGCTGCAAAGCATCAATCTGCGGGTCCGGAAAATGTGCTGCTTCAATGGCTGCAGAAAATTGCTAACGCAGAAAATAAAGATGGTCGATGGAGTTAGCAGGCTTTGACCCGTTTATTTTTTGCCCTTGGGGCAATTTTTTGCCATCTATTGGAGATGGCAATTTTCCGGTAGTTGGCACGGCTATTGACGCCTGTGCCGCTGCCATTTTCACCTTCTTTTAATTCCATTTTTTTTTGCTAAATAGCAACTGGAACTTTGCAAAGATACAGAATTATATATTGTGTGCAATATCATATCATCGATTTAACATCAGTTTAACATATCACCTCCGCACACTTAGTCCCATCTTGCCCAAATCCTGCACTATCTGTCCTCCACCAGTCCCATCTCTCAGCAAGATTGTATCAAGTGTCCACCACCAGTCCAATCTTACAACATCCTCTGCACTCCTTGTGCACACTCAGTCCCATCTCGCAAATATCCTGTATCAATTGTACCCAATCAGTCCCATCTTGCGAGAAGTTTGTATCAGGTGTTCACAAGTAGTCCATTCTCACAATACTGACTGCATCAACTGCGTACACCTAGTCCCATCTTGCGATGAGGTGGGATTAGGTGTACGGGAGTGGGGCAGGAGAGGAGTAAGATCGGTTTGAGTCATCTGTAACAATACTATTTTGTAGAAAGAGGTCCTCGTCGATAGCGTGAAAACCAAGTTTAAGAGTAATGATGAACACATACTACTTTCTTATGATTTTAAGAATTGTTAGTTAGATAGCAACGAACTATTGTGTGGAATCTAATAAAATGATTGTCTTTATTCCCAAAACTACGCAGATGTAATATAGATTTATGAGTATTTCTTAAAAAAGTGGACAAATTTATTTGTATGATAGAATTATTTTAACTATCTTTGCAATCAAAATAACTAAAATATTCAATTAAATTTATGGAGAAACCAATCCTCAACAAACTCAATTTTGAGTACCTAAAGGAACCAATTAAGTTCTACTATTCAGTTCATGAAGAAGCCGAGCCACAAGTGCATTCGATTCCAATCTTAAAGATGAAGTAAATTATAATATAGTTTTTGGTTATAACAATAATAATCTACATTAATTAATTAAATTATGAAAAAATCATTACTTGATAATATTTCATTATATTCGTATAGACCTATTTTTTCAGATGCCTGGCAAAATGGAAAAAAGGGTGCTCTAATAGATATTGAGAATAATTGTATTTTCTTTTTTATAGAGGCTATAAATGATGAAGATCTTAATCAAAAGCTAAAATCAAAAAATAGAATTTATGAAAACCATTTGATTGCTTATGGAATTATTGGATTTTGGTTGAAATATAAAAACAACAGTATTACAACAGTTTTTAATGACTATTATAACATGCGTAAGGAACAATTTTTGAAGGCACATGAAAAAGATGTTGATGCTTGGAAAAGGGACCTCGAAATGGAGTTCTCTTGTTTTTATCATATACCAAAGGAAAAAATATATATTAAAGAATCTGAAGAATTATTCGAATATATTACACAAAGCGACCAAAACGATATTAAGAACTTAACGGATAACTATCTGCAATTTGCTCGTCTAAAACGCAAAGAGAAATATTCCAATAAACATCCAGAAAACAAAATCATTGAGGGTACTTTTCTCGATGCATACCATTCAGGAGGTCCAGCATGTGAATGTATGGAATGGTTTCGTACAGAGTATAATTTACCATATATTGGACCCCATTGGCTTAAAGAAGGTAAAACTGAAAAAGAAAAACTATCTGGAAGAAGTAAAGATTTTTTTGAAAAAGATATTCCCGAAGAGGTAGCTGAAGAATTCGAGGATTTTGACGATTCTGTGCTATACATACCTGAACGAGGATTAATGGAAGAAATAAATAATAACATTGAAAACTGCAATACGCAAGATAAAAAAATACAATATCTAACATTATTACTACAGCCGTTTAAGGAGTTTGCAGCGGCCTTTTATGACAAGGCTCAAATGGACGATAGAGAACGATACATTATTAATCTAAAAAACAATATAAAAAAGTTGAAAGAAATACCTGATGATGCAATCGACGAAAGAACAGGAGAACCAATTCGTCCTAAAGATCAAGTTGCATCATGTCTTGAAATAATTGAAAAATGCAAAAAAGATATTACCTATTGTAAAAAGGTTCAAGATGAATTTTTCTGGTTTGCCCAACATGGACTTGGTGCTGGTCAATACCGTAATTTTCCCGTCGAAGTAAATGATGAAATGTGCAAATACCTTGGCGGGTGGTGGAAATATATGATAGACTTTGCACGTAGGTTGGCAGCTCTTGCATTGTTCCATGGTATTAATCTTAAGGATGTTCAAGAAACTTGTGAAGTATATTTGATTAGTAATTTTACAATTACTGATTACGTTGACGATTATTTCATTACTTCTACTGAACACGCTCGAAAACTGTTAGCTATGATTGAAGCAAACAAGCAGAAAAATGAACATAATTATATTTCTGATCCTAACCATAATAAGAATAATGAAGAAGTAAAAACAATTCATAAAACTAATAAGAACAAAAGTTCCAAGCCAGAGAAGCTACATGGTGTTGAATATCCAGTTTTTTCAAAAGGATCAGGTGTAACAGACAACCATATTAAAGCATTATATTTGCAACTTACGTCAAGAGGATGGATTAGCACAAAGACCAAATTGATAGATTTTCAAGATCTATTTTCTGGAAATAGTAACAAATGTGAAATAATCTGGTTAGGACAAGATAAGATTGGTAATAATGAGCCAACGGTCCTTGGTGTCTCTGCTCTCTACGTCTTATTCAAAAAGATGGCTGATGAAAAACTGATTACTACTGGGACAAAAAGTGAAAGAGTAGGTCCAATTATAGAAACTCATTTTGTTGATTCCGAAGGACGTTTTCTTACTTCTGTTAGTAATTCTAATAAAATCTCACAAATAGCAAATGATTGCATCAATAAGATATTAATAATTATGCGAACACGTCCTGGCTCTGAAGACATTCAGCAATTGCTAAGAGAAGAAATGCAATCAACATACGATAAAGAAGATCGTCAAGATATGGGTTATAGAAAACCTCATTGATGCTTTTTACGGAATCCTTTAAGGATTTCAAAATAAAATATATAAAAAACGCAATTCATTTGAAATATAATGAGTTGCGTTTTATTATGCCCATTATTTAGGTGGGTATTTTATTTTTCCACAAATAATTCCATAAATATTTTCATAAAAAAACGGGATGGTTTGGCGGGTATTGAACGCGCTTCTGTCACGAAGACTTTGGCCTACGTTCAAAACCAAAAATTTTTCTACAATGCAAAAGAGAAAAAATAACAGACCATCAGGTTCAAAGAGTGAACCTAAAGTCGTAAGCGAAGTACTAGAACAGTACTTTCGTAGTGATGAACCTCTCGCTGCCGCATTCCGCAAATGGATGACTGAACGCGAAGCAACGAAAGAATCCGAGGAAGATGATGATGAAGATCAGCTATTCCGAGACCTTTGGCCAAACACCGAGCCGGCGGTTGATTTGAAGCTGCTCACAAGGAAGCCTGGGCGCTTACCAGTTGGAGTAACTGTCAAAGGATCAATAGTTAATGATGGTTCGGATCATTTTACCTTCCTTCAAGACGCCCATAAAGGAAAGACTGTGGTGGCACGTCGTAACCCTATTGTTGTGCGAGGCACATTTGTTAATGTGCACGTAAAGGCGGATGGATCGTTTTATCCGACTTTCAATCGTCCAAGATTCAACGAAAATTTCACTTATCAAGAATTCTTTCGTGGTGCTTCTAGTGAACTTAAATATTTCGCCAACTTGATAAAGAATAAGTAATTATCTTCTGCAGTCTCAAATCTCAGTCTCAACGTAAAAATATGTCACAACCAACTTCAAAACCCGCTTTATAAGACTTCATAACTAATTAATAATTAGATATATAGATATATTAGAGATGAAGGTGGGTATGGCAAAAAAACTTCTGAGACTCTGAGATTTGAGACTGTGATACAATCAAGCAACAATTTAATTTACTATAAAGCAATGAATTATAATATTTTTGATTGCAAAGCTCCAGTAATGCCGAAGTTCGGCAAAGGCACCGAAATCTGCAAATTACTGCTTAGTAAAGCCTCACAGGACATGCGAGAAGTGCTTCTTCCAATGGCAATTCCCGCTCTTGCTGCTCACGTGACCAATGTAAAGTTCATGTATTCGGACGGTAAATATTACGAATTGGCAGGCCAAATGGGCCATTTGATTGGTCCTTCAGGTATCGGCAAGGCTCAGTTGAATCATCTTCTTGAGACAATTTTGCAGACTTTTCGTGAGCACGACCAGAAGGAGTTTGAGAGGCTATTCGATTGGCAACGTAAGATGAAGACGTGCAAAAGGAACACTAAACTACCCGAGCGGCCTGATGTGGCCTTCTGGTTTCCGCCAGCAGACCTTACCAATGCGGCATTTCTTCAAAATTCGATGGCTTTGGAAAAGAATGGCGGACACATTCAGTATTTGAATCTACCTGAAGTGGAGATGTGCGACCGGATTTGTGGTGGTCATCGACAGGTGAGCCAGGTGTTGCGAAATGTTTACGATTGCGGTCGAGCAGGTGCCCTTCGAGCAACAGCCGATGGCGTAAGCGGAAACCCGATACTTCGTGTGAACCTCACATTCAGTTCTACCCCTGAGGTCGCTCGTCAATTCTATCGCAAGGATTTGACCAACGGTTTCTTCGGAAGAATTCCCTTTGCCTACAAGGCACGCGGCGAGCGAATTGGAAAGATTCCACGCCAAGGCAACTACGATGAGGATTTTTTGGCAAACCTTGACCAGTACCTTTTGCGCTTGCAAAACTGCACGGGAGAGTTTAAGGTATGGCAATTGAACAAGATTGCCGACCAGTTGGCAGAAGAAATGGCCGATCTGGCAAACCTGGCAGATGACGACATCCTATTTGAACTGTCACACCGATGCGTTTTCGCAGCATGGAAGAAAGCAGCAACGCTTTGGATTCTGAATGACCAGACGTGGTCACGTTCCATAGGTGAGTTCATGAGATGGTTCTGTTATTTCGATTTATGGTCTAAGGTCATGGTCTTCGGCGATATGATCAAAGGTAACGATAATCAATCTGATGAAGCACAGAAGGGCAGGCCTAAGAATATGCTTGACAGCCTCGAAAAGTCCTTCAACGAGAAGCAGCTCGAGGATTTGCGTGTTAATCTTGGTAAGAGTAGAGAAGGAACGAAGCATCAGCTCAATGTCTGGAAGAACCGCAAGTTCATCACCTACTGCCCTCAGACCGGTCTCTACACCAAGACGGAAGAATACCTCAAAGGCAATTCATAAATATGGACAAGCAAGAACTTCAGAAGCTCCGCGACCTCCCCATCGAGGGGGTCGCAGAGCGACTTGGGCTTCATGTCACGAAGCACAAGTGCCTTTGCCCGTTCCACGACGATCATCACGCAAGTTTGTCATTCAGCGTTCGAAGCAATCGCTATCATTGCTTCTCTTGCGGTGCCACGGGCGGAAACATCGACCTGGTGATGCATTGTTTGAACAAGGGTTTCGTCGATGCCTGCCGCTGGCTCGCTGATGCGAATAATGTAATACTCATGAGTGAGGAACAAAAGGAAAACTCTAAACTCTCAACCCTCAACTCTCAACTAACTTTCGACCCCTCCCGCTACGTCCGCTTCTTCGAGCGTCCTTTCCTGAGCGAACCTGCACGTCACTTCCTCTTCGATGAACGCAAGCTCGACGAGCGAGTTATCCGCTGGTGTCGACTGACATCTTGGCAGGATAGGGAAGGAGTAAACTGGCTGCAGATTCCTTACTTCGATCGGGAGTGCAAGCTGATAGGCATCCAAAACCGAAATCTGACGAAAGGTGCTTCACCTCGTTTTCGTTTTCCCTATGGTGCACAATGCAGCATCTACAATCTGCCCGTCCTGAACATGCTTCGTCCAGGCGAGGCGCTCTACATCACAGAAGGCTGCTCCGACTGCTGGGCGATGCTTTCTGCAGGGCACAAGGCGATTGCCATCCCCTCTGCAACGCTGCTCAAACCTTCGGACAAAGAGCTGCTCTCAACACTGAACTCTAAACTCTCAACTTCCTTCCACATGTACCCCGATCGCGACGAGCCCGGCGAACGCCTCTTCCTACAATTGCAGCAGGTTCTTCCAAACCTTGAGCACCATCAGTTACCATCTGGTTGCAAGGATTTCAGCGACTATTATGTTTCGACGAAATCTTGACATTTACTCTCTATTAAAACAAAGGGTCCGCACTTTTCGCGCGGGCCCTTATTCTTAATCATTTACCCTTTTTACTCTTCCACTACCCTGAAACTAAGCGGCATTTCAACAGTGTCCATCTCGCAAATCTGTTTTGCGAGGAGGTTCATGTTGTGGAAGCGTTCGTAGTAGTCGTGGCCATTACAATGCGGACGATGAGAGGGGTTCATGGTCGAATAGCGATTGGATGTGCGTTTGTTTTGCGATTGGATGTGCGACGCAAAGATAAGCAATAATTATTAGATGGCCAAAAAGTTTTGGAAATATTTGTCTTTGCAAAGGTGTAAATGCATATATTTCTAATGCATGTCACCTTCCCATCGATTTATTGCGGGATTGGGGACATAATACCTTACCTGGATTGTGTCACCAACTTTCTTGCCTTTAATAAAGTTTGATCCTCCGGTAAATTCAGCACTATACACGTTAAAGTAATAATGTTTATAAAATCTGTTTCCTACTTTATAAATATATCCTGTAGTAATTTTATAATCGTCATTTAATAACTCCGTATTATTATGGTAAACATACCGAGTATAAGCAATAAACGCAAAAAGACCAAAAATAACCCAGAACTCAATATTCTTCCAGAACTGGAATCTTTTCTTCGGCCTTTTGTGTTTCATCCGCCTCTCGTGTATGCGTTGTTCCCTCGCCTTCTTTTCCTCGATGGTAGGCTGTTTCGGAGTCTTCATATTTAGAGTATAATTTTCTTGGCTGCAAATATAATTACTATCTTTGAAATAACCAAAAAAAATCAAAAAAAACTTCATTTTTTTTACAAAAAAGTCCTCAAAAAATTTGGAAATGTCAAAAAAAATTCGTAACTTTGCATCGTGAAAATCAATGGGATAGAAGCAGTCCGGAATGCGACTTGAAATTTGAAATTCACACCCTTGAAGACCGAACGGCCGCGGGCTTCACACCAGAGAACTACTACTTTTGTTGTTTTACTCTTTAACTACTTTTTCTCTTATGTTTTCTATCAATTCCAACTTCTCGATCTCGCGCCTGAACAACGCCGAGATCACGGCGTTCTACATCAACGTGCAGAAGGCCATCACCACCAACGACCCCACGAAGCTGGGCGTCGTCGGCATTCTGCCGGCATTCGGCAGCAAGCTGCAGGAGCTCATCGACCGCGTCTATGTGAGCCAGGGCTCGGAGTTCACCGCTGCCATGAAGGCGGCTGACGACCGCCGCTGCCTCATCTTCCGACGCATCCGCCTGCGCCTGCAGATGGTCGAGGTGGCTGAGCAGAACGAGGCGCTGCTTGCCATCCAGGACGTGGTGCGCGCCCACCTGCTCTCGAAGTACGTGGCCACCGTCACCTCGAAGGCCTACCAGGAGCGCACCTCCATCCTCCAGGGCTTCATCATCGACCTCAACGAGAAGCTCGGCGACACCGGCATCGCCACCCTGGGACTTGCCGAAGACATCACGGCGCTCGAGGATGCCAACAACGAGTTCATCGCCGCCTACGCCCAGCGCACCGCCGAGAAGGCCGAGGGCAACATGGGCGTGACCTTGCGCCTGCGCGACGAGATGTACGACATCTACCTCCAGATGATCTACACGGTGCAGTACCTCGCCAACTCGACCGACGAGGCAAATGCCGAGAAGGCCACCGCCTGCCAGGCGTTCATCGCCCACGTCAACGTCCTGCTCAGCGATGCGAAGAAGCGCCTCGAACAGCGACTGAGCGGTGGCGATGCCGAGGGCGAAGGCTCAGGTGAAGGCGGTGATTCTTCAAGCGCTACGGATTCATCGGATTCAACGGATTCTGGTGGGTCGGGTGAAGGTCACACAGACACCACAGAACCCACAGATAACGGTGGGTCGAACAGCGGTGGCAACGGTGGCTCGAACTCCTCGAACCCCTCAAACCCTTCGCTTCCCTCGGACGCGACCAACGGGAGCAACCCCTCAGAAGGAGGCAACTCTTCCGACCTGAACAAGCCCTCTGAGGGCGGTGTCGTGAACGGTGACGAGGTCAGCTTCTGATCACGAATTACGTTCATTATTTCTCTACGGATTTGAGCGGATTTATCGGATTTCTCTTTGTATAGCCTAACAAATAATCTGTTTAATCTGAGCAAATCCGTAGAGTGGTAAAATTAATTCGATAATTCGCAAATTCGTGATTAATAAAAACTATGAAGCCAACAAACGAGATCGTAGAGTCGCTATACAACAGCAGTGAGCCGACAGGCGACAGGATTCTTGACGAGGTTGTGAACAGCCTGCGGAAGACGCGGATCATCGCGGCTGCCGACCTTGCCATCCTGATGGACGTGAAGAAGTCGTACCTCTATGGTGCCATGCATATCCTCACGGGCATGGCACTGGGAGACTTCATCAACCGCTGGCGACTCCTTCAGGCACGCGAGCTGTTGCGACAGGGTGCCGAGGGTGAAGCCAAACCAGGCTTCGGACAAAGCGCAACAGGAACCAATCGCGTGAAGCGGCTCGACAAGGTGGCACGTCGTTGTGGCTGGCGTTCCTACCGCGTGCTACTCCGTGTGGCAAAGCGCTATGGCTTCGAGCTTGAACAATAAAACCAGCACAGGAAGCCTGAAACGCTAATTTCCTAAATTATTCGCTGCATATCCTCAAAGTATAACTAGGAGGGATATGCGGCGATATTTTTGTTATGAATTATCGGAAAAACGAGCCTATTTCGCACTTGTGCGCCAACATTACAAAAAAAGCGGTCATTTTTCGGAAAATAATTTGGAAAAATCAGATATTTTCATCATATTTGCGGCTAAATAAGGCTTTATCAATATGAACAACAACGTTTATCTTGAATCAAAACCACGCTACGAGATTCTCGACGGCCTACGCGGAGTGGCGGCCGTGCTGGTGGTGTGCTTTCATTTCTTCGAGACATACTTTGGAATGGCACCCAACCAACCCATCAACCACGGCTATCTGGCGGTCGATTTCTTCTTCGCGCTTTCAGGCTTCGTCATCGGCTATGCCTACGACGACCGTTGGGACAAGATGAGCACCTGGGGCTTCTTCAAGCGCCGTCTGATTCGTCTGCATCCGATGGTGATTTTTGGCACGTTCTTCGGAGCCGTGATGTTCTATTTCGGCAGTTGCTCGACGTTCACGCTCATCGACAAGACACCGTGGTACGTGGTGCTTGGGGTGATGCTGTGGTGCTTCACGCTTATTCCCTTGCCCAATTCGATGGATATTCGCGGCTGGGGAGAAACCAATCCGCTCAATGGCCCGGCGTGGACGCTCCAATGGGAGTATATCGCCAACATCCTCTATGCGCTTGTGATTCGCCGATTCTCGAAACTGGTGTTGGGCATCTGTGTGGCACTTTTCGCTATGCTGACGCTGATACTTTGTCTCAACATTGATGTATTCGGATTTTTGGCAGCGCGTAGCTGGGCATCCTATACCGTCGTAGGCGGATGGAGCACCACGCCCGACCAGCTTCAAGTGGGCGCCACCCGGTTGCTCTATCCGTTCTTCAGCGGACTGTTCCTATCGCGTATGAACTGGGTGATCAAGGTGCGTGGCGGCTTCTGGTGGTGTTCGCTGCTCATCGTCATCCTGCTTTGCATGCCCTGGATGGGCATAGGCACCGAGGGCGACAGCCGCTGGACGAATGGACTCTACGAGGCGTTCTGCATCCTCGTTTGCTTCCCGCTTATCGTCTCGATAGGCGCAGGCAGCAGCGTGAAGGGCGGCAAGAGCCAGGCCATCAACAAGTTCCTCGGCGACATCAGTTTCCCGCTTTACATCACCCACTATCCGCTCATCTATATGCAGATGTCGTGGGTTGACAAGCACCGCGATGCACCGCTCAGCCAGCATATCTTTGTGGCCGTTTGTATCCTGCTCCTGGCCATCGGCCTGGCTTATGCTGCGTTCAGGCTCTACGATATGCCCGTTCGCGAATGGCTGAAGGGCAAGTTGTTTGATGTTCGAAAAAAACGGTAATACTATGGCTTGCAATCCTGATTTTGTGCAATACATCGCCGACCAGTGTGCTGGCGCAGGGACGATAACCGTCAAGAAGATGTTCGGCGACTACGGCATCTATTGCAACGGGAAGATATTCGGGCTGATCTGCGATAACCGCTTCTATGTGAAGCCCACCGAGGCGGGGCGTGCTTTGCTCGGCACGGTTGTGCTTCGACCTCCCTACGATGGCGCGAAAGACTATTTCTTGATCGAGGATGTCGATGACCACCAACTCATTTCCAATTTGGTCAAAACGACTTGCAAGGAGTTGAAGTAATTCCGAAAAAGCCCGAAAAGACGAAAAGAACGAAAAAATATTGACGAGCGTTCCTTAAACAATTTTCGTATATTTCGATATTTTCGATGTTTTCGAAATTAAAAAGATTTTTGAAATTATGACTGCAAAAGAGGTTATCCAATACATGGAGTCGCTACGCAACGAGGAGCAGCGCATAGGCTTGATGCGATTCTTCAAAACGGGCAAGGGCGAATATGGCGAGGGCGACGAGTTCCTTGGATTGAAAGTGCCCGAGACGCGCGAAGTCGTGAAATACGCCAAGGACGTGCCTTTCGAGGAGATTCCCGAAATGCTGACCAATTGCTATCACGAGATTCGTCTGTGCGGCTTCCTCCTGCTCGTCAAGCGTTTCGAGGAACTGGCGACGAAAAAGAAAACGAATGACGAAGCTGCCATCGAAGGAAGGGATGCCATTGTGAAGATGTATCTCGAATATGCCGACTATGCCAACAACTGGGACCTCGTGGACCTTTCGGCTCCGAAGATTATCGGACATTGGCTGATGCTGCCTTCGCACCTTGACGACAAGCTTGCCACAATGGATGGACTTGCCACGAGCGACAGCCTTTGGCGAAAGCGCATCAGCATGGTGAGCACGTGGATGACCTCGCGTTATGAAGACCCGTCGTGGTGCCTTCGTTATGCCGAGATGCACCTCCATCATCCGCACGACCTGATGCACAAGGCGGTGGGTTGGATGTTGCGCGAGATGGGCAAGCAGGTCAATATGGATCTGCTCCGCGACTTCCTCGAACGTCACGCTCACGAAATGCCGAGGACGATGCTGCGATATGCAATCGAGAAGATGGGCGAAGATGAGCGACAGTACTGGATGAAGTATAGTCCCGAATCTTGATAAAGAAAAATTTATGATAATTCACGATAATTCGTGTTAATAATGATAATGGAAACAAGGAAAGAGATAGCAGCGGAGAAAAAGCGCTGCAACAGTCATAACTGCGCACAGGCCGTGGTACAGACCTATGCCGATATTGCCGGCATCGACGACGCTACTGCCATGAATGTGGCAAATGCGTTTGGTGGCGGTATGGGTAATATGGAAGGGACCTGCGGTGCGCTAGTAGGTGCCGGCATCGTGCTTGGACTCGTAAACAAGGACAAGGCAAAGTCGATGAAGCAAATGCGCGAAATCATGAACAAGTTCCAGGAGCGCAATTGTGCTACGCAGTGCAAACTGCTTAAAGGCATCGGCACCAAGGTCGTGCTCCGTGCTTGTCCCGACTGCGTTGCCGATGCGTGCGAGTTCCTCGAAGATCAATTACAAATTAACAACATCGATAATAACGAAAATAACAAATAATAGTTTTTCGACCTTTTCGTCTTTTCGTGCTATTTCGGAATAACATCCATTGTTATTTATTTCGAAAACTTCGAAAAAAACGAAATATACGAAAAATGATTTTCGAGATTTTAGATGATAATCTTTATCAATAAATGGACCGCAGAGACTTTATCAAGAAATCGGCTTTGGTCACTATGGGAAGCCTGCTGATGGCAAGTCCTTTGGGCAGGCTGGTGGCAAAGACGAACGAGAGTGATTTAGCGAATGAAGCAAGCAACTTAATAAACGAACCAAATAAAACTGATAAGAAAATGAAAGTATTATTGATCAACGGCAGTCCGCGTCGTTCGGGCAACACCTTCACGGCCCTTTCCGAAATGGCCAAGACCTTGGAGCAACAAGGCATCGAAGCAGAGGTTGTACATATTGGCGTGAAGCCCATCCGTGGCTGCATCGCTTGCGGCCAATGCCACATGAATGCCTTGGGCAAATGTATCTTCGACGACGATGTCTGCAACAACATTATCGAGAAGCTGGACACCGCCGACGGATTGGTATTCGGTTCGCCCGTCTATTACGGACAGCCCAATGGTAGTCTGCTTTCGCTGATGCAGCGTATGTTCTATGCTGCGGGCAGCAAGGTGCAGAACAAGCCGGCTGCTGCCGTCTGCGTTTGTCGTCGCGGTGGTGCTACGGCTGCTTTCCAGACCTTGACAATGCCATTCCAGATGATGAATATGCCTGTGGTGACCTCTCAATATTGGAATATCGTCTATGGTGCTGCGCCGGGTGAGGCTTCGCTCGATACCGAGGGCATTCAGACTATGCGCACCCTCGCCAACAACATGGCCTGGCTATTGAAGAAGATCCACACTGGCGATCCCGATTATCCGGAAAGGGAGGCCACGAATTGGATGAATTTTATTCGATAGACCCTCTCATTCCCCCTGCTTAGGTGGATGACCAGCTTGTCGTTATTTTTTTCTCAAATTTTTGAAACTATGAAACTGATGAAATCAATGTCGGCGATTGTTATCGCTGCGCTATCGTTCGGGATGGTTATGAGTGCCTGTTCTTCGAAGAAGGAGGGAGGCAAGGTGCCGACCAACAAAAAGGAGATTATTGACCAGTTTGTGGCTGGGACACTCGATCCATCCTATGTTCCTGTGCTCTTCTGGGGCCATTTCGGCAAAGACCAGAAGTTGGGAGAGGGCGCAGTCGAGGCACATCTGAGCCTGTATGAGCAAGGTGGATGCGACATCCTGAAGGTGCAGACCGAGAAGCCAATGCCCCGCATCGAGGATTTGACGATGGAGTCTCCGCTCGTGCCCGAGGACCACTATCAACCCGTGCTGGATGTCATAAAGGACATCCTCGCCAAGAAGGGCAACGAAGTTTATGTGATGCCCACCATTCTTAGCACGCATCAGGTAGCGCTCCAAGCTTTTGGCTACGAAGGTGTTTGCAAATATGCCGTAGAACGTCCTGAGGCTTACAAGCGCATGCTCGACAACTACACCGCTGCCATCCTTTGGTTTATCCGTGAATGCAAGGCTGCGGGTGTGGAATCGTTCTTCTGTGCGACGCAAGGAGGTGAGAAGAAGTTCTACGAACTCAACGTTCCAGGCGGTTTCTTCGAAACCTATATAAAGCCCTACGACCTGACCGTAATGAACGAGGCCGCCAAGGATACAAAGTTCACCATCCTGCATATCTGCGACTGGGAAGGTGAGATGGACGACCTGACACGTTATCTGGATTATCCTGGCAAGATGGTCAACCTTCCTTTGAACATCGATGGTAAGCCGCTCACTACGGTCGATTCGTACAAGCTGTTCGGTCGCCCAGTTGTCGGTGGATTCAACCGCAAGGCCGAGATCGGTAAGGCTGCTCCTGAGGTTGTTGCCGAAATGACTCGCCAGATTATTGCTGATGGCCCTCGTGGCCACCTGATGGTCAGCGCCGACTGCTCCATCCCTTCGCCGCTCGAAAATATACCTAATGTTAAGGCGGTGACCAGCACGGCGCATGAAATGGAATAAAATGGTGTTGAACCGTTTCAAATACCCCATCTTAATTATAGTTTTCTAAGAACAACTTCACAAAGAATTGCAACAATACCTTCTGACAATGAAGAAGGTGGACGAAAGATAACATAATTATTAATATCTTAAGCACATAACAATGAAAAATTTCGTTATCAATAAATGGTATATGCTACCTATTCTATTTGGGTTGTCAATGTTTACAATGGACATTGTTGGCTTATTTAGTCTTAAGACTGCACACTTTTTTAGCTACTTCGTCATTTTGTTTTTAATAGCACTTTTATTATCTTGGGTTTCCCTATTAATAAATAAGCAGTGGCGAAAATGTATCTATTCTGTTTTGATATCATTATTAGTTGTTATTATTATCTCAATTCCATTTTTATTATTTGACTAATTACCTGGATAATTTGTTGCAAAACTAATTCCTGTCGGTATAGCAGATTGATAAAAACGATATTAACAGTACAATTCTAATGTATAGCCATGTTGATATGCACTGCATCATCAGCTTAGGACATACAGAGATTTATGAACAAACAGATGGAGACAAATCAAACATATGATACAAAAAGCTGAACAAAACAATGGAATTTAGTATATTAAACGATTAATTTGAAATGAAAAAACTAATGACACTTTTGCTGATGTGCCTTATTGGCATCACAGCGAGCGCACAATCAGCCGAGAAACTTTACAACGATGGCAAGGAGCTTTACGACGCCAAGCGCTACGAAGCAGCTTTCCCCAAACTGAAAGCCGCAGCCGAAAAGGGCCACAAGAAGGCTCAGTATCGTTTGGGCCGCTGCTACGACAAGGGCAACGGCGTGGAAGAAAGCAACACCCTGGCTTTTGAATGGTACCTCAAATCGGCAGATCAAGGATATGCCAAGGCGCAATACCAGGTGGGCAAATCCTACAAGAACGGCGAGGGCGTTGACAAGGACATCTTTAAAGCCGTTGAGTATTTCACCAAGGCCGCCAAGCAGGACAATGGAGATGCCCAATTGGCCCTCGGCAAATGCTACCTGAAGGGCAAGGGTGTCGAGAAAGACGAGGCCAAGGCCAAGGAATGGCTCAAACGCGCTGTGAAAAACGAAAAGGACGGCAAGACCATCCTCAAGGAACTTCGTCAAGAAGCTAGCGAGGAAGACGAGGATGCCATACTCATCCTACAGATGCTCGGAATCAAACTCTAAAAGATGCTCAGAGACTTCGTTGCCATAGACTTTGAGACCGCCAACGAACAGCCGTGCAGCGTGTGCTCGGTAGGCATCGTCATCGTGAAGGATGGGGAAGTGGCAGATTCATTTTACAGCCTCATTCATCCCGAGCCCGATTACTACCAGTACTTCTGCCAACGAGTGCATGGACTTTCGGCGAGAGATACCGACGATGCCCCCGTCTTTCCCTACGTTTGGGAAGAAATCGAGAAGCGCATCGAGGCCGTCTTCCCCGATAGCTCTATGGTACCTTTCGTGGCACACAATGCCCGATTCGATGCAGGTTGTCTACGCGCCGTCTTTCGGGTCTATCAGATGGACTATCCCGACTATCGATTCTTCGACACCTTGACCGCCTCCCGCCGCTGGTTTGGTCGCTCGTTGCCCAACCACCAGCTGCAAACCGTTGCAGCCGCTTGCGGCTACGACCTGCTCAACCATCACCACGCCTTGGCCGATGCAGAGGCGTGCGCGGCGATAGCATTGTGTATATTGTGAGGGGTTCGAAAGGTTCGAAAGGTTCGAGGGGTTGTTACGCTTCGCTCCACGCGAGCAGAGCTCGGAGCGAAAGGTTGATTGTCCCCTAATACTCCTCACATACCATAACCACTCTTAACCCCTCGAAACTTTCAGCCCCCCTCAGAACCTTTCAGACCCCCTCTGAACCCTTCAGAACCTTTCAGAACCCCTCTGAACCCTTCAGAACCTTTCAGAACCCCCTCTGAACCCTTCAGAACCTTTCAGAACCCCTCAAAACCCATAACCCTATGAAAACCGTTATCAGCACAACAAATGCACCAGCAGCCATAGGCCCATACAGCCAGGCTATTCGAGTTGGAAACATCATCTTCACCTCCGGACAAATCCCCATCGATCCAGCTACGGGAAGTTTCGTAGAAGGTGGCATCAAGGAGCAGACTCGCCAGTCGCTGCTCAACGTGAAAGCCATTTTGAATGAGGCTGGCACAACGATGGACCACGTCATCAAGACCACCGTATTTATGGCTGACATGAACGACTTTGCCGAGATGAACAGCGTGTATTCCGAGTTTTTCAATACTCCTTATCCAGCCCGTTCGGCAGTTGCCGTCAAGAACTTGCCCAAGGGCGCGCTGGTCGAGATTGAGGTGATTGCAGAGACGATATGATAATTTGGAGTTAACTCCCGCTAACTCCCATAAATAAAAAAATTAAATAATCATGAAAAAGTTTATTACCTGTCTATTGTCCGCTTTGGGCCTGACCACAGGCTGTGGACAACAGAATTTCGAGAATGTGGATGTCAAGGCTTTCTCCGAATTGATCGAGGAGCCAGGTGTTGTATTGCTTGACGTTCGTACTCCCGACGAATTTAACGAAGGTCACCTTGCCGGTGCCCTCAACATCGACCAAAACGAGAGCAACTTTGTCGAAATGGTGAAGTCTGCCATCCCCGCCGACAAGAAGATTGCCGTCTATTGCCGTAGCGGTCGTCGTTCGGCCAATGCTGCCGGCAAGCTGGCTGACGCCGGTTATCAATGCGTGAACCTCAAAGGCGGCATCATCGCCTGGAAGGAAGCTTCGATGCCTGTGACCACACAGACCTATGAGGTAGATGTGTTCAAGACAAAGAGCGGAAAGACCTTGAAGTTCCACGCCTTGATGCACGCCAGCATTCGTCTGGAATATGATGGCAAGGAGATTGAGATCGACCCCGTCGGCAAACTGAGAGACAGGACCGTGGACTTCACCCAGATACCCAAGGCCGATATCATTTTTGTCACCCACGAACATGGTGACCACTATGATGAAGCTACCCTCAAACTTCTTTCAAGCGAAAACACCAAACTGATCATGAACCCGCGTTGTGCCGAGATGTTCGGTGCAGGTCAGGTTATGGTGAATGGCGACAAGTTGACCTTGGCCGACGACTTCACCGTGGAAGCTGTTCCCGCCTACAACACCACCGAGGGACACCTCCAGTTCCATCCGAAGGGCCGCGACAATGGCTACATCCTCACCATCGATGGCATCCGCATCTATGTTGCCGGCGACACCGAGGATATTCCCGAAATGGAATCGATTGACGACATCGACATCGCCTTCCTGCCCTGCAACCAGCCTTATACGATGACTCCCGACCAGCTGATAAATGCCTCCAAAGTGATCAAGCCCAAAGTGCTCTTCCCTTATCACTACGGACAAACCGACCTGAGCGGAGTTGCTGCTCAGCTTGAAGGCATCGACGTAAGAATCAGGCACTACGAATAAATGATGTCAATCTCGACCATCCGACTGCTCAACCAGCAACTCGCTGCTCCGCAATTCAACGATCCTGCCAGCGTAGTCAGCCATATGGGAGCCATGCAGGCCCAGGAGTATCGTATGATGCGCTGGGCCGTGGGTATGCGCACCCGCAAGCCTTCGGCAAAGGCTTTCAAGAAAGCTTTCGACTGTGGGCAGATTCTCCGTCTGCACCTGATGCGAGGCACCTGGCAACTGGTTTCGGCCGACGACTTTTGGCCCCTGGTTGACCTGTGTGCGCCCAAGGCATTGGCTGTCATCAAAGGTTGGATGCACAGCAACAACATATACATTCCCGACGAGGAAGTGCACGATGTGCGCGACATCCTGCTTCGTACCGCCAATGACCTCCGCAGCGTGACCAAAGAGGATTTCGTGCAAGCCCTGGCCGAAAAGGACATTACGATGGATGACCATCGGCTGTCGTACCATATTCGTATAGCCGAAATCACGGGAGCGTTGTGTAGCGGTGACCTTCTACCTATGAAAGCCACCTATGCGCTCACAGCCAACAAGGTAGGGAAGCACATAGAGATGGATCGAGATGAAACGTTAATGCTGCTTACGCGAAAATACTTCCAGAGTCGACAACCGGCTTCGCTCGAAGACTTCGTCTGGTGGTCGGGATTGAACATCGGGGAATGTCGAAAGGGAATAGAGCTCCTGGGCGATACGATTCATCTGGAAAAACATAAGGGATACGAATTCTACGTGACCGATGACTGCCGAACACGCGGATTCCGTCGGGGCAGGTTCCTCCTGATTCCCCCTTATGACGAATACCTCATCGGCTATAAGAGTCGCGAAATTGTACTTCCGCCCGAGCATCGTCATCGTGCCCACAACAACAGTGGCATCTTCCAGCCCATCATTGCCCACGACGGCATCATCTGCGGCAACTGGGCACCCTTCAAGGATGCCTTTCAAGCGTCGTTCTTCGATGATGCTTTCGACATCTCGGACCTGCATGATGCCTGGCAGGCCTATCGGGATTTCGTTGCGATTTAACGCGAATTATCGCGAATTGACATATATTTTTTGTACTAAGATAAGCGTTGAAGATTGTATGAATAAGGTTTTTGCTGCACTTTCAGCCTTATTATTCTCGACGATGGCGTCGATGGCCCAATTGAACCCGTTGCCCTCGAACGAGCAGTTGGAATGGTATGACATGGAAATGTATGCCTTCATCCATTATTCGCTCAATACCTACACCGACCAGGAGTGGGGCTTTGGCAACGAGGACCTGCAACTCTTCAATCCCTCGGACCTCGACTGCCGCCAGTGGGCGCGTGTCTGCAAACAGGCCGGCATGAAGGGCATCATCTTCACGGCAAAGCACCATTGCGGCTTTTGCATGTGGCCTTCGGCTTATACCGACTATTCGGTGAAGAATACGCCGTGGAAAGACGGCCATGGTGACGTGGTGCGCGAATTGGCAGAAGCTTGCCGCGAAGAAGGGTTAAAGTTCGGCTTTTATCTCTCGCCCTGGGACAGAAACCACGCCAAATATGGTACGCCCGAATATGTCACCTATTTCCGCAATCAGCTGCGCGAACTGCTCACCAACTATGGAGATGTCTTCGAAGTGTGGTTTGATGGTGCCAATGGAGGCGACGGCTGGTATGGCGGTGCCAATGAGACGCGTCGTATCGACGGCAAGACCTATTACGGATGGGCAGAGACCTTCGGATTGATTCGCGAACTGCAACCCCATGCGCTTATCTGGAACGATGGCGGCGACCGCGCTGACCTACGTTGGGTAGGAACGGAAGCTGGCAATGTGGGCGAGACCAATTGGAGCCTGATGCCCAGCACAGGATCTACGACGTATGAGATGCTGCACTATGGCGTGGAGGATGGCGACGTTTGGTGCCCCGGTGAAACCAACACCAGTATTCGTCCAGGATGGTTCTACCACGAAACGGAGAACGACCATGTAAAGAGCTTGTCGAAACTGATGGACACCTATTACAAGTCGGTAGGACGCAATTCGACGCTGCTGCTCAATTTCCCCATTGCACCCAACGGACGCATCCATCCCAACGACAGCCTGCGCGGCATCGCCTTCAAGAAGATGATTGACGAGGTTTTCAAGGATAATCTTGCTGATAAAGCCTTTATTACTGTCGAGGGGAATTCGACCGTCATCGATTTCGGGGCACCCACGTCGTTCAATCGATTCGTTGCCGAGGAGGAGATTCTATTTGGACAAAGTGTCAAGAAGTTCACGCTTGAAGCAAAGATTGATGGCGAATGGCAGCCACTGAAAGATGAACTCGTCGAGGAAGGCGATGGGCTGACCACCATCGGCCACCGCCGCATCATCTGTTTCCCTACGGTAAGAGCTACCCGACTGCGATTCACCATCAATGAAAGCAAATTTGAGCCGAAGATTAAAAAGCTGGGTGTCTATCTTGCTCCTGAACTCACCCCTGATATTCCCGATAGCGGAGAGAAGAAGTCGTCGGGTCTGCACATCTATTTCCGCAAACCATACATGATGATGATCGACTTCGACTCGGAACAGACTTTTACGGCTTTCCGCTATCTGCCGCCCCAGGATACGAAGGATGGCATCATCACGCACTACACGCTTTCGGCTTCGACTGATTATCAAAACTGGACCAAGCTCGCTTCGGGCGAGTTCTCGAATATCGTCAACAATCCGATTTGGCAAACCATCAACTTCGAGCCTACCAAGGCCAAGGTCTTCAAATTCGAGGCTGACAAGTTGAGCAGCGGCACACGAATGGGGTATAGCGATATTGAAATCATCAAGGGTTCGGAAATAATGTTAAAACCTTAATCATATTTATAAATTATGAAAGCGTCAAGATTTATCGCAATCACATTACTGGCGATGGGAATCTGCACCATAAATGCAGTCAAGGCTTTCGGACAGGATAGTTTCCCAGAGGGTTCCTATTCTCCCGTGACCAACATCTATGCCAATTCCTATCCCCGTGTACTGGCTGATGGCACGGTGATGTACCGCGTGAATGCTCCCGAGGCTCAAAAGGTCCAGATTGACCTTTGTGGCACCAAATACGATATGACCAAGGACGAAAAAGGAGTGTGGACAGTGACCACAAAGCCTCAGGTTCCAGGTTTCCATTACTATTTCCTCATTGTTGATGGCGTTTCGGTGGCCGATCCTGCCAGCCAGACTTTCTACGGATGTGGTCGTTGGTCGAGTGCCATAGAAATACCCGAGGAGGGAATGGATGACTTTGAGGTTCACGATGTGCCCCATGGCGAAGTGCGCACCATGCAATATTATTCGAAGGTCGATGACGCCTGGCGTCCGCTGATGGTCTATACGCCAGCTGGCTACGACGAAGGCGAACAGGATTATCCCGTGGTCTTTATCCAGCATGGAGGCGGCGAGGACCATCGCGGATGGATGGAACAGGGACGCACCGCGCAAATCATGGACAATCTGATTGCAGCGGGTAAAGCCGTGCCCATGATCGTGGTGAGCGCCAACAGCAATGTGGCGAATCGAAATGGCGGCTTCGGCGGCGGGTACAGTTGGCAAGGAATGCAGGCATTCCGTAGCGAACTCCTCGAGAATATCATTCCTTTTGTCGAAAAGAACTATCGTGTGAAACGCGACCGAAAGAGCCGTGCCATGTGCGGACTCTCGATGGGAGGAGGGCAGTCGTTCTATATCGGACTGCGCGACCCCGACGTTTTTGCCAACGTGGGAGTATTCTCTACGGGTATGTTCGGCGGTATTCGAGGCGCATCCAATTTTGACCTCGAAACCGAAGTGCCCGGCATCCTCAGCGCCACCGAGACCTTCAACGAACAGTTTGATGTTTTCTTCATGAGCTGTGGCGAGCAAGATCCGCGTATCGAATATACGCGCAACGTGGTTCAAATGATGCGTGACGGTGGGGTAGATGTTCGCTTCAACTCCTATCCTGGCGATCACGAATGGCAGGTATGGCGCAAATCGTTCCACGAGTTCGCACAATATCTGTTCAAATAAATAATTTTCTCAAATTTGAGAATTATAGAATTATTTCCTTTTTCCCCCTTTAGACCTACTCAATTCTTTTTGTTCATATAACCTTGGAATAATTTTTGGGTATGAATAGTGTAAAGCTCATATTCCTGATTTTACTCTTCGTGTTTACGATTATCACTATGATTTGTCCGATATATCCACACGAACAGTTCTTGCAACATGCAGGTACTTTGCTTTTGGCTATACCACTCGTTTTCGATTTGGTAAAGAACCGCATGCCCAATAATGTATATGTATGTCTGGTGCTTTTCACATTCCTCCATGTTCTCGGTGCTCGATATATATATTCCTACGTCCCTTACAAGGAATGGTGCATTTCCTTAGGTATTGTTGATGCGGACTTCTTTCAAGACCCTCGCAATCATTACGACCGTCTTGTGCATTTCGCTTTCGGAATCCTGCTATTCCCCTACTTTCTGTATATCAGTAGGAAATGGATAAAACAGATGCCAATAGTTGCAGTCTTCATGGCTTGGCTTATCGTCCAAACTGGTAGCATGATCTATGAGCTTTTTGAATGGTTACTTACCATTGTCATGACCTCGACAAATGCCAACAACTATAATGGTCAACAAGGAGACTTATGGGATGCACAGAAGGATATGGCTTGGGCAATGCTTGGTTCAACCATAATGTCAAGTATTTATCTGATAAAATCTATTCGTCACAGACATGATAAGAAAAGCTAACAAGAATGACATCCCGGGTGTGATTTCCCTACTGTTTCAGGTGAATGCCGTGCATCATGAGATTCGTCCGGACCTGTTCAAGGGAAACACGGTCAAATACAAAGAAAAAGAACTTGCTGAACTTCTCAACGACGAAAGCAAGCCCATCTTCGTCTATGTTGATGAAGATGGGAATATCCTGGGGCATGCCTTCTGCCAGATTATCGATATCAAAAACAATCAACTGCTGCAAGACATTAGGACATTATATATCGATGACATCTGTGTTGATGAGAATGCACGAGGCCGACACATCGGCAAGGCTATGTATGAATATGTACGCGATCTTGCCCAATCGATAGGATGCAACAATATGACACTGAATGTCTGGGAGGGCAACGACTCGGCTTTGCACTTCTACAAGAGCATGGGTATGAAAGTGCAAAAGACAGGGATGGAGATTATTCTGTAACTACTACGCTCCATCAACGTGGGGCTAAAAGATAAAAACCTTAGATTAACATTTATATTTATTATTCATTATGACTACATGTTTTTTTACGGCTTCGGGCAAAAGCCTTTATGTTGCTCAGCGCATTGGTGGCAAACTCTTATCAATCCCGCAATTGATGAGACAGGACAAAATCGAGATTGAGGATGATGCAGTTGGCATCGTCTGCCCGGTTTATGTCGCCGAATTGCCGATGATGGTTACCGCAACCAGCATTTGATGTTGAAGGATATTATCAAGGCGAATGAATGATAGATAATTAACAATTAATAATTAACAAATAACAATTGAGAATTAACAAATAACAATAACAATTATTTGCTGGCTCCACTTTTTTGGGGCTAAATACTATACAAATTTATAAAACTATGAAAAAATTTCTTATCATTACCATTTTTCTTGCCTTAGGCACTATTGCCATCGCACAAGACAAACTGTATGCCGACGAGTTTCCGCTCGGCGATGTGACCTTGCTCGACGGACCTTTGAAGAAGGCCCAGGACTTGAATGTCAAGACTTTGCTCCAATATGACTGCGACCGCCTGCTTGCTCCATATCGCAAGGAGGCAGGACTTGAACCCAAGGCGCCGACCTATCCGAATTGGGACGGACTTGACGGACACGTAGGAGGTCACTATCTGACCGCGATGGCGCTTAATGCTGCCTTGGGCAACGAGGAATGTCGTCGGCGCATGGAGTATATGATCAGCGAATTGCAGGAATGTGCCGACGCCAACAACAAGAACCATCCCGATTGGGGACGCGGCTACGTGGGCGGTATGCCCAATAGCGAAAAGATTTGGAGCACTTTCAAAAAGGGTGATTTCAACATCTACTTCGGTTCGTGGGCTCCGTTCTACAACTTGCACAAGATGTATGCCGGTCTGCGCGATGCTTGGTTATATTGCGGCAACGAGCAGGCTTGTCGTCTGTTTCTTGGCTTCTGTGATTGGGCCATTGACCTGACTGCCGACCTCAGCGACGAGCAGATGGAGCGTATGCTCGTCAACGAACATGGAGGTATGAACGAAGTACTGGCCGATGCTTATGCCATCACTGGTGAACAGAAATATCTTGACGTGGCACGTCGTTTTTCGCATCGCCGTCTGCTCACTCCGATGTCGCAGCGACAGGATTGCCTCGACAATATGCACGCCAATACTCAGGTACCCAAGGTTGTGGGCTTCGAGCGCATTGCCGAACTTTCGGGCGATGAAACCTACCACGATGCCGGTGCATTCTTCTGGGACATTGTGACGGGTGAACGTTCGCTGGCATTTGGTGGCAACAGTCGTCGCGAGCACTTTCCCAGCAAGGAGGCGTGCACCGACTTCATCAACGACATCGACGGACCAGAGAGCTGCAACACCAACAATATGTTGAAACTTACCGAGGATCTGCATCGTCGCAATCCCGAGGCTCGCTTTGCCGATTACTATGAATTGGCAACCTTCAACCATATCCTTTCGTCACAGCATCCAGAGCACGGCGGCTACGTCTATTTCACGCCTGCTCGTCCACGTCATTATCGCAACTATTCGGCTCCCAACGAGGCGATGTGGTGCTGCGTTGGCACAGGTATGGAGAACCATGGCAAATATGGTCAGTTTATCTATACCCATGTGGGAGATGCCCTTTATGTGAACCTCTTTGCTGCCTCTAAACTCAACTGGAAAGAGAAGGGCGTCGTGCTTCGTCAGGAGACAGGTTTCCCCTATGCCGAAACGAGCCGCATCTCCATTGTGCAGACTCCGAATTTTTCGAAGAAGGAGGGTGGAGTAGGATTCCCATTACTCGTCCGTTACCCAGGTTGGGTGAAGCCCGGACTGTTCACGGTAAAAGTTAATGGTGAGCCCGTAAACATCATCAGCGGTCCTTCGTCGTACGTCAGCATCGATCGCAAGTGGAAGGCTGGCGACGTAGTCGATATCACCTTCCCGATGCACAACAGCATCAAGTATCTGCCCAACGTGCCTCAATATATTGCCTTGATGCATGGTCCGATTCTGCTTGGTATGAAGACGGGAACCGAAGACCTGGCACATCTCATTGCCGACTACAGCCGTTTCGGACAATATGCCAGCGGCAAGAAACTTCCTGTCAACGAGGCTCCTATCCTCATCAACAACGACATCAATGCCATAGCCGACCAGTTGCAACCTATCGAGGGCAAGCCGCTTCACTTCACCCTCTCTACACGCATGGAGAACCCCATCCGCAACGAGGTGATGCCATTCTTCGAGATTCACGATTCTCGCTATATGATCTACTGGCTGGCTCTTTCGGAGAACAGTTACAAGGGTTATCTTGACGACCTTGCACGTCAGGAGCAGGAACGCCAGGAACTCGAAGCTCGCACCGTGGATAAGGTGCAGCCAGGCGAACAGCAGCCCGAAACCGATCATCGAATGGAGACCGACGACTCGTATGTAGGCAATTCGAATGACGTCTTCTACCGCGATGCACGCGACGGACATTATTTCAGTTACCTGATGCAGACCAATGGCCGCACCGACCTCAGCCTTCGCCTCAAATATTGGGGAGTGGGAGAGTGGAAGAGCCATGAATTCGACATCCTTATCGATGACGTCCTGGTGAAGGAAGTCAACAATACTGGCAAATATCGAATCTCAGAGTTCAAGTACGAGACCTATCCAATCCCTGCCGAGCTTCTGCAAGGCAAGCAGCAGGTTCGCGTGAAGTTCGTGGCCAAGCCTCGGAAGCAGATTGGCGAGATCTATGAGGTAAGATTGGTAATTAACAATTAACAAATAACAATTAACAATTAATAATTAATAATTAACAATTAACAATTTAGTTTTTAACCGATTATCATTATGTTCAACAAAAGTATTATCATTATTGCCTGCGGCTTGATGCTGACAGCATGTGCAAAGAACGAACCAAAAGAGACAGTTATGGATTTTACCGACAATGTGAAGGTAGCGCTCGAAAATGGAGGCAAGATAGACCTCAATGCGCTCAAATGGACGCGTGAGCCAGGCGGTTTTGAAGTGAAGGGTGACACCATTCTCATCACGACAGCACCTCACACCGACCTTTGGCAGCGCACCTACTATCACTTCCAGAACGACAATGCACCTGTCCTCCAAATGCAGACTCGCGAGAAGTTTTTCAGTTTCGTAGTGAAGACCGACTTCACGCAGAGCCACCAGCGCTTCGATCAATGCGGTATCGTGATGTATCTGAACAGCGAGAATTGGGTGAAGGGTTCGGTGGAATACGAGAACGATGAATTCCAGCACCTCGGCAGCGTTGTGACCAACAAGGGCTATTCCGACTGGGCAACTACCGCTATCCCCGCCGATGTCAAGACGATGTGGTATCGCTTCTCGCGTCGCGACGATGACTACTGCATCGAATGCTCAAAGAATGGCATCGATTTCAGCCAGATGCGCATTTGCCACGTCTATGAAGGAGCCGACGTGATCAGTTTCGGTATCTATGCATGTTCTCCCGAGGAGTCGTCGTTCACCGCAGTCTTTTCCGACATGAAGATTACCGAATGCGCTTGGAAGGCACATGATGGACAGCAGCCGGATTAAAATAATTAATGATATTAAGGGATAAGAAGTGATATTAAGGGATTTGAAGTGACGATACCTTCGCCTTTCAGAACTCTAACCCTAATATGCATTTGTCCCTTAACATCCCCTAAAATCTCTAAGAATCCCTAAGGATCCCCTACATTTAAAGCAGTTTATGAAAAGAACGAGATTATTCTTGCTGATTGCCATTCTCGCCATTTGTGGAACAACAGGATTTACCTCCTGTTCGTCCAACAAGGAGAATGTCAACGATCTGAATAACATAACAAAGATTGCCGATCAGGTCTGGACATTCAGCCAAAGTCACCCCGATGGCTTTACACTCGATGTCCGAACAATGACCGAACCCATCGAAGGCATTTCAGTGAGTTATGCAGCTACACAAGGTAGTCATTCGCGCGACCAGCTTGACAAGGTAGTTCGTCATGCATTGGAGCACGATGGCTATGTGGGAGGATGGTACAACAGCAACGACGGACTATATTACTTCGACAGCAGTCGTGTCTTCCCCGAAGACTCTTTGCGTAGTGCCCTTCGTTTCGGCAAGGATAATCTCCAATATTCTGCTTTCATTCTTTCCTCCTTCACCGACATTCCAATCGAGGGCAAAGTGGCCGAAATCGTTGAACGAGGCAATATCTGTTTCGGTACGACGGGTGACTATCGACCACTTTCGTTCCTCGAACCATCGACGGGCGAATATTGGGGTTTTGGCATCGAAATGGCCCAATCAATCGCTGACTATCTGGATGTCAAAGTTGGTTTTGCACCTACCTCCTGGCCAACCCTCACAGTCGACGTGATGGCCGAACCGCAGAAGTTCGACCTCGCCATTGGAGGTATCACCATCACCGATGCTCGTAAAGAAATCATGGACATGAGCGAAGGTTATCTGGGCAATGGCAAGACCATCCTTTGCAGAACTGAGGATGCTACACGTTTCCAATCTTTGGCTGACATCGACAAACCCGAAGTGCGTGTGATGGTCAACCCTGGTGGTTTGAACGAGAAATTTGCCAATGAGAACCTTACGCATGCCACCATCATCGTCCACCCCAAGAACGAGGAAATCCCTTCACTCGTCGCCGAAGGACAGGCCGATATCATGATTACCGAAATCACCGAGGCGCCCTACTATGTGCAGACCGACAACCGACTGGCTGCACCCTTGCTCAATAGTCCTTTTACCCACGGAGAGATTGGTGTGCTTATGCAGAAAGGGCAGGAAGACCTTCTGCAAATGGTCAACAACCTGATTGAAAAGAAGAAGGCTGACGGTTCGCTTCGCCAGCTCCACGAAAAGTACGGATTGGTATATTCCTATTAATAATTATTACAGCCCATGCCACGAAAACTGTTTTGCGAAATCTCTCCTTTCACCTATCGCCTGTCGATGGAGAAGGAGATACTGAAACGACATTTGATGGACTTTATCCATAAGATTCGTTTTGCCAGAGAACGGACAACCGATAACCTGCCCGTCGTTATCTATCGTCACAACTCGCTCATACGTCGTCGCTTGGGCAACGTCAATATGCAGTTGCAGGAAAACAAGGCCACCAACCTTGCCCTTGCCGTCAAGAACATTGACGGGCTGCTGATTCGTCCCGGTGAGACCTTCTCCGTCTGGAAACAGATTGGACGAACCACCGAAAGGAAGGGATACAAGGAGGGACTCGTCATTGCCAAAGGTGCGCCCGGACAGGGTATAGGTGGAGGGCTATGCCAACTATCGAACCTCATTCATTGGATGGTGCTTCACAGCGACCTGACCATCGCCGAGCATCATCATCACGATGCGCTCGACCTATTCCCCGACTATGGTCGTCAGATTCCTTTCGGCACAGGCACCAGCATCTCCTATAACTACATCGACTACCGTGTTCGAAACGACACGTCCAACACTTACCAACTTCGCCTTTGGGTAGATGGTGAATATCTTCGTGGCGAACTTCGTGCCGTAGATCCTCAGCCACATACCTTCCACATCCATGCCGAAAATGAATACTTCTCGCGCGAAGGCGATGTAATCTATCGCAATGGGCAGGTTTATCGTGATACCATAGACGCATCGACAGGAAACGTCATCGAAAGCCAACTCATTCGCACCAACCATGCCCGCGTTATGTATGAATGTCCGCCAAACATCGAAATACGTGAGAGTTAACATGAAAAAGTTGATAGTTTTTATGGTGGCGATGATGGCTATCCAATTGCAAGCACAGCATCATGATTGGGAAGATCCTTCGGTGCTGGGCATCAATAAACTGCCCTATCATACCACATTGCAACTGCCATCGAAATGGAAAGAGTGTGAGGAGATAGTCAGCCTCGACGGAGAATGGCTATTCCATTGGAGCCCGAATCCAGATGCGCGACCTGCCGACTTCTATCGGGAGGATTATGACGTGAGCGACTGGGGGAAAATTAAAGTTCCTGGAAACTGGCAGACGCAAGGTTATGGCACTCCCATCTATATCAACATCAACTATCCATTTGTCAGAAACCGGCCAAGTGTTACAAGCGAGCCACCTAAGGATTGGACTGCCTACGAGAATCGAAATCCTGTGGGTTCTTATGTGACTTTCTTCGATATACCCAAAGAGTCGCTTGACAAAAACCTTATCCTGCATTTCGGTGGAGTACATTCTGCGATGTATGTTTGGGTGAATGGCAAGTTTGTTGGATATAGCCAGAATTCGATGTCACCAGCTGAGTTTGATGTGACCAAATATTTACGTGCCGGACAAAACAAACTCGCGGTCGAGGTGTATCGATGGAGTGACGGCTCGTATCTCGAAGACCAGGATATGTGGCGCCTTTCGGGCATCTTCCGTGAGGTTCAATTGTGGGTAAGGCCTTTGGTGCATATCACCGATTATCAGGTCACGGCCGAACCGAACTACGATTTTTCGAAAGCCAATGTCAAGGCTACTATCAGCCTCTGCAATGGAATGAGGGAAGCGAAGAAAGGGTTGAAAGCTGTACTAATGATTGATGGACACGAAGAGATTGGCCATCTAAACAAACAGGATGTGGGCGATACCACGACCATCAACCTTTGCTACCTGTTGAACAAACCCCGACTTTGGTCGGCCGAAAAGCCTGAACTTTATCCTTTCAGTGTTGAGTTACGCGAAGCCGATGGAACAGTAATCGAACATTTCGACTACCATTTGGGTGTCAAGAAAGTAGAAGTTGTGGGTGAAGTTTTCAAGATCAACGGCAAGAATGTCAAACTGCGCGGTGTGAATCGCCATGATCACCATCCAAAGACGGGGCGGTATGTTGACGATGCCACCTACGAACAAGACATTCGCCTGATGAAGCAAGCCAATATCAATTTTCTGCGCACCTCACATTATCCTGATCGGGAATACCTATACGAACTTTGCGACCGCTGGGGAATCTACGTGATGGACGAAGCCAATCACGAGACGCATGGTTATGGTTATGCCAATCAGGAGATGGGAGAGGACCTTGCATGGCAAAAGGCGCATGTCGATCGTGCAGAATCGTTGGTCAAGCGTGACTTCAACCATCCTTGCGTCATTCTTTGGAGTCTTGGCAACGAAGGCGGTGTTGGTCCGAACATAGAGGCAATGTATAACAAGGTACGCGAACTAGACACTACACGTCCGCCTTTCTATGATAGCGACCGACGTTATAGTGCCATCTGGGACGACAGTTATCTTTACCCCGATGACCTTCGCAAAAATGCCCAAGAGGTTACCGACAAGCCGTTCATGATGCGCGAGTATGCTCATGCAATGGGTAATTCTTGTGGCAATTTGAAGGAGTATTGGGATGTGATCTATGCCGATTCTTCCATCTGTGGTGCCGCCATTTGGGACTGGGTAGATCAGGGCTTGTATTCATCCATCAAAGACCCTGATGCAAAGGATGAATATTTCCTCTACGGAGGAGACTTTGGCGACAAGCCCAACGACGGGGCATTCTGCATCAATGGCCTGATTGGCCCCGACCGCAAGCCACATCCGCATTACTATGAGGTACAATATACCTATCAGCCTATCCAATTCGTGAGACAGGGCGAAGATAGCATTCGTATCATCAATCGAGATTTCTTTAATAGCATTTATGAATACGAATATTCCTGCGAAATCTATCACAATGGAGAGTTGGTGAGCCGTGACTTGGTTGAGCTCAAAGACGATTGCTTCGAGATACCTTATCCTTATTATCCTTACAACAATCCCGAACTCATTCTCAACGTCTATGCTCGTTTGAAAGAAGACAAACCTTGGGCAGAAGAAGGCTTTATCGTTGCACGTGAGCAATTTGTCCTCATGCCCGAACCTTTCTGGGATGGCTTCAATGGCGAACCAGCGGAGGCGAGCCAGGATGAAGGTTGTACCGTCGTGACCACCGATCAAGGCATCGTCACCATCGACAACACAGGAGCGCTCACTTCCTGGATTGTCGATGGCAAGGAGATGTTGCAAGCACCTTTGGAGCCCTACTTCTGGAAACCAGAGAATGACAATCAGCATGCAGCACACTTTGCCGAACGTGTCGCTCCTTGGAAGGACGCAGCTACCAATCGCACTGTACATTCCATTCGCACCGAAGAAGACGAACGTGGTCTGAGTGTCGTTTACGACATCTCATTGTCAGTAAACGCCAACCTCTCATTGACTTATACGATCCTACGCGATGGTCGTATCCATGTCAAAATGGAGTATTTCCCACAAGCCGATAATCTTCCTGTGATGCCAAAATTCGGTATGCGAATGCGTCTGCCTTCCGACTTCACGCAAATCCGTTATTATGGACGTGGCCCTTGGGAAAACTATCCCGACCGCAAAAACTCGGCGTTCCTCGGTGTTTATGAAATGCCGCTCAACGACTTCGAGACTGAATATATTCATCCGCAAGACAATGGCAACCGATGCGACATCCGCTGGTTTGATATCGCCAATGATAATCGTACACTCCATATCTTTGGAGACCAACCCCTTTGCATCCGTGCCTGGGATTATGGTGAGGAGGATCTTGTCGATGCGCGTCATCCAATCGATATTACTCGCGGTCGTTTCGTTAACCTCAACATCGACTTCAACATTCATGGAGTAGGCGGTGCTGACACTTGGGGCAAGCGCACTTTGCCCGAATACACCATCGATGGAACCCAGCCCCAAAGTTTTAGTTTTATTCTTTGGGCAGATAAAAATAAAGAATAATTAATAAAATAAAATGACATTATTAGAAGCAATTGCAGCCCGACATAGTGTGAGGGCTTATAAGGACAAACCGCTGGAAGCTGACGTTGTCAGCAAGCTCGAAGAACAGATTGAACGTGTGAATCGTGAGGGCAATCTGCATGTCCAGCTCATTCAAAAAGAGCCAAAGGCATTCCAGGGAACTTTGGCGAAATATGGAAGGTTCCGCAACGTGAGCAGTTATCTGGTGATGGCTGGCAAGAAAGCCGATGACCTTGATGAACGCATCGGCTATTATGGCGAACAACTCGTGCTTTTGGCCCAAACTTTGGGCCTTAATACCTGCTGGGTTGGATTGAGTTACTCAAAAATCCCAGGTACCTACGTGCTCAACGAAGACGAGAAAATTGCGTGTTATATTGCCATCGGTTATGGAGAAACGCAGGGTAGTACCCACAAGATCAAGACTGTCGAACAAGTGAGCAACGTCAACGACACCACACCTGGTTGGTTTCGAAAAGGTGTCGAAGCCGCCTTGCTTGCTCCAACTGCCGTGAATCAGCAGAAGTTCTCGTTCGAATATGTCGGAATGGAAAACAATCGTCATAAGGTACGCACAAAGAAAGGTTTCTCCCTGGTTGGTTATACGTGGATTGATTTGGGCATCGCCAAGTATCATTTTGAAATTGGTGCCGGCAAGGAAAACTTCGACTGGGAATAAGATATGGATATGAATTGGGTGGACGGATTCACCATCAAAGTGAAGGTCGAAAGTGGCAATGTTGTGATATCGGCCAATAAGGAAGGTTTGCTCTCATTGGCAAGCCAGTTGAAGGCCTTAGCTGATGAAGACGCAGGATGCCATTGTCATTATGATGAATACAATTCACTTGAAGATGGTTCGTGTGAACTGATTATCGAAAAAATCGAATAAAATAGTTTTTATAGAAGTAATTAGTATGAAAAAGATACTGTTCCTTCACGGATTCTACGCAAGCGGTCAATGTGTGCCAGCCTTGGCATTGCGTGAAGCATTTGAGGGTCGGGTAGAGGTGTTTACTCCCGATTTGCCGATGCATCCGAAAGAGGCAATCGAGTTCATTCGCGAGCTTATTGATCTTGAAAAGCCGGACTTGTTGGTGGGCAACAGTTGTGGCTCGTTCTATGCTCAGATGCTTGCACCCGTTGTAGGCATTCCTGCCTTGCTCGGCAATCCGTATTTTAAGATGACGGAATTCTTGAAGCCTCGTATTGGTGTGCATCAATACAAATCGCCTCGAAAGGATGGAAAGCAGGATTTCATCATCGACGAAGCACTTATCGAGGAATTTGCCGAACTCGAATCAATTCAGTTCAACAGCTGCAATCCTTTCTATAAGGATCGCGTATGGGGGTTGTTTGGCGAAGGTGACACCCTGGCACATTTCGAGCCAATATTCTTGGAGCATTACAATCGCAGTTTCCATTTCCCAGGAAACCATACACCAACTGCAGATGAAGTTCGCACTTGGTATGTACCTTTGGCAGAGAAACTTTTGAAGGAATATCCACGACGAGAAACCAGATACTTCCAGCATTTCAAGGGAGGCAAGTATCGTTTTGTCTGCACGGCTTTTGATTCGGAAACCACAGAACGGATGGTCGTCTATCAGGCGCTTTATGGTGACAACAAATGTTGGGTACGTCCTGAGAAGATGTTTTTCGAGAACATTGAACGTGATGGACGAAAGTTTTCACGATTTACGGAGATTGATTGATAAATCGAAATATATGGAAATAAAAAACAGACCCAATCCCAATGATGCTTTTCCGAATCCGAAGATTCCAAGCCTCTGCTTCATCAAGAACGTGGTGAAGAACCCGCGTATCATTATAGGAGACTACACCTACTACGATGATGTGGATGGAGCCGACCAATTCGAGAAACATGTCACTCATTTCTATGATTTCATCGGTGACCGTCTGATTATTGGCAAATTCTGCGCTATCGCTAAGGGTGTGGAATTCGTGATGAATGGAGCCAACCATAGGATGGACGGCGTGACGACTTACCCTTTTTATGTTATTGGCGGTGATTGGGGCAGTGCCATTGCTCCAGTGAAAGACGAATTGCCTCTGAAGGGTGATACTGTTGTGGGCAATGACGTTTGGATTGGCCAGCATGTAACAATTATGCCAGGCGTTCATATTGGCGATGGAGCCATTATTGGAGCCAATTCTGTGGTTGCCTCAGATGTCCCTCCATACGCTGTAGCCGTAGGAAATCCCTGCCGTGTTGTCAGAAAACGTTTTGACGATGAGTTCATCGCCTATCTGCTGAATCTGAAATGGTGGGATTGGGACATCGAGAAGATTGAGGCAAATATTAAAGCCTTGTCAAGTGGCGATTTGTCATTAATCAGTAAGGTTAAAGAATAGTTTCACATTTATGGTCATACTGATTACAGGAGCATCGCATACAGGCAAGACACTTCTGGCACAGCGGATGCTTGAAAAGTACAAGTATCCGTATCTGTCTATAGATCATTTGAAAATGGGATTGATACGTAGCGGTAATACCGACCTTACGCCTGAAGACGATGAAGCTCTGACGGAGTATCTTTGGCCTATTGTGCGTGAGATGGTGAAGACAGCCATCGAGAACCGACAGAATCTTATAGTAGAAGGGTGTTACATTCCGACAGATTGGCGCAAAGATTTCAGTGAGCAATACTTACAGTCAATAAGATTTATTTGTCTTGCAATGTCGGATGCTTACATCGAAGCACATTTCGAAGAAATAAGGAATCACGCTTCTGCCATAGAAACGAGGTTGTACGACACTGACAATACAATAAAATCGCTGAAGTTCGACAATCATTATTACATGGATGCTTTTACTCGAAGTGGTGAGCAGATTGCGATAATTGAAAAAGATTTTTGGCAGACATTAAACGAACTTTGTTTTGAGTAAAAATTGAATATAAATGGAATCGACATTAAATTTTGAAGAACAAATCAAAAATGACCTGCATCAGTATCTGCTGAGTATGCAGGAGGTAGACGAACGCCTGCCGCAATGTCCCGATGTGGAAGAGAAGTGGGAAAAGATTGCTCAGGCATATGTTCCCGATGGTATCCGTGAATTCAATGCCTATCCGACAGCTTCGTTGGGTTGGATGATGTATATCGGTATGGCACTTGCCAAATACTGGGATGAAGAGTGGGAAATCTATTCGAAGATAGAGGACCTATATGCCTATATGCGCGACAAAAGAGGCTATGACAATATGGACGAATATATCCGCGAAGATGTCCTTTTGCTCAAAGGCGATAGCTACACCTCGACTGAGAAACTTGTAGGCGAATGTGCCTCACGTGTCTATAATGCATTGTTGCATCAGCGCATCGAACCTGGCACGAAGGAAGCCTTCAACGCCTATGTCGTCTGTCTGCACCAACTTTATCTGATGGGCGCATACATCCAGCTGAAACGTTTGGGCTATCATATGACAGCTATTAACTGATCTGTTATTTAAGCATATAAGCTGTTTTGCTAATTAATTGATTGTCATAATGGAACTGAAAATTATTCCACAGGAATTCTCCGTCTGCAAGGTTTCTGACTATTCGCAGGTCGACCTCAATCAGCCCTTCGTCTTCACAGGTTCCACCGACGAAGAGAAGTCATTGGTGTGCCCAATCCCTTTCGTTCCTCGGAATACAATCACTCGGGAAGATGGATGGAGAGCATTCCGAATCGAAGGAGTTCTTGAATTTTCCCTGATCGGCATACTCTCCAAAATTTCTTCGGTTCTTGCAGAAAATGGCATCGGCATCTTTGCCATATCCACGTTCAACACAGACTACATATTGACCAAGACCGAGAATTTTGAACGTGCCATTAATGCGCTTCAATCAGCTGGTTACTGCATCAAGTAAGAGAAACTAAACATTTTACGCTACGTCATAAATATAGTTCCTCAATAGGCTTTGCTTACTCTGCTCTGTGGCTTCGATGTCGATGCTCTGTAGTGGTGAAACTGCTATCAAGTTGTTGGAATAACGGACGAGATAGTTGATGGCGTCCTCGCTGTTGATACTTCCATCATTGGGCATCGAGGTGACAACATTTGACAGAAACTCATACTCTTTGGGCGAGAATAGAGCGCGTACCGCATCAAGTTTTTGAGGCGAATAACGAATATCCACCTTATCTCCATCAACGAATATAAGACCGAGGCTAACGCGTTCGGCTATCTCTGGACGGATAACTGCGTATATAATACTATATTTCATGATTATTCATATTCTCAGTTAGACATTCTGTGAAATTTTTCCATACGGAAGTCGTCCATTGTGGATCAAACAATTGAATAAGTTTGGTCCGTACTGCTTCTGTTGGGACATTCCATTCTTGTGGCATCAAATCAACAATCTCAGAAATAGTCATGTTGCTTTGATTAAGATAATCAAAATAATCAACTCTCAACTTTTCGACTATGGCAAAGGTTATATGTTTATCCGAACCTTGAAATAAATGTTGGAAGAGGCCAGACCAGAGAATCGTGTCAGTTGATGTAAGTTGAGAGAGGGGATAGTCGAAAGATGCAGTGTTGAAAATACAGCCATAGTCAATTGATACCAATTGTTCGCGAGTCATATCATACATCAGGTTTGCATTATTTGCATTCCTATCTTCGTTAGCCACCCAAAAATCGAACAAGGCAATCTTCATCAATTGACTCAAAGTCTTTGTAGTAGCGGGGACCTTGGCAAAGGTAGACGGCGTAATGTCTACAACTCCGTCTAACCATCGAAAACCAATGGCAGGGGCGGATTGGCTATGCGAAAAATAAACATCTTTCCAATGATCTGGACGAATGTTAATAAACGCTATATCCGGTGTCGTCAACTGCCATTTCTTCGCTAATGTCGCACCGATGAGTTCGCAAGCAAGTTTATAGGCAGTCGCTGAAGACCGCATATATTTACAGACGTAAAGATTAACATCTGAACACATTACAATTACCGGCTCTTCACCAGTGTAGAACTGTCGTTCAATGCGTTTGGCACTATATAGGGTTGGTATTTTCATAATTCTACCACTTATTTCGGGGCAAATATACGCATTTTTTTTGGATAAACAAATCTTAGCGATGCTAAACTTGCAAAAGAGAAACGAAGAATAAACATTTTGTAATCTAAGCGGTACAACAAAACTGAATTTATTTAATAAGAAAATTCCTCCTGTCACACTAATTATTTCACTTTTTCCCAAATTCGCTTGCATTTCTATAAAAATATGTGTATCTTTGCCGCAAATTATTAGCATATGAAAAGAGTAATAGTCATTTCAACGAGCCTGCGTCATGGCTCGAACAGCGATATGCTCGCTGAAAAGTTCATCGAAGGTGCCAAGGCTGCCGGAAACGATGTCGAGAAGATTTCCCTGGTGGGTAAGAACATCCAGTTCTGCAAAGGATGTCTGGCTTGCCAGAAGTTGGGACGTTGTGTCATCAACGATGACGTGAATACCATTATGGAGAAAGTCTTGAAGGCCGATGTAGTCTGCTGGGCTACGCCCATCTATTATTATGAGATGAGCGGACAGATGAAGACACTCATCGATCGTATGAATGCCATGTATGAACTTGATTATCAGTTCCGTGACGTCTATCTGCTCACCACTGCTGCCGAAGATGAAGAGCAGACACCAAAACGTGCAGAGACAGGACTTACAGGCTGGATCGATTGCTATCCAAAGAGCAGACTGGCAGGAACACTTTTCTGCGGTGGTGTGAACGATGCACGTGAGATTGAAGGAAATCCCAAACTACAAGCTGCATTCGAACTAGGCAAGAGTATTTAATTATGAAGAAGATCATCATCATCGACGGATGCCCACGCAAGACTTTCAATACGGCCTCAATGCTGAAAAAGTTTGCCGAAGAAGCCAAGCGCAAGTATCGTGACGAGCATTGGGAGCAGGATCTGCAAAACGCTTTCAATGCCAGCAAGAAGATGGCTGAAAAGATCCTTTAGTAATTATTTTTGAAAAAATGTTGTCATCAATTCTACTGATCTACCTCGCCATCATCAACGTAGTCACATTTTTCCTCTACGGCATCGACAAGTGGAAGGCAAAACATGCCAAGTGGCGCATCCCCGAGTCTACACTTTTGGGGATGGCAGCCCTTGGTGGCAGCATCGGTGCGTGGCTGGGTATGAAAACCTGGCATCACAAGACACTGCACAAGAAGTTCAAGTTTGGCATCCCCCTTATTCTGTGCGTTCAAATAGCATTATTGATATGGTTCATAAGCAAGTGAAAAAAATCAAGACTTCCGAAGACATCAATCGTAAACGCGATCCGATGGGCCGAGCCATCAGCGACTACTTTACCACGGGTAAAGCTACCAAGTTGCGTGTGTTCTCTCCGATGTTCGAAGAGGACGAGATTCCCGTGCCGACACTATTCCGCACCTTCGATGAAATGCCTGAAACTGAACGCAAAGCCCTCGATTTGGCAAAGGGAAGGACGCTTGATGTTGGAGCAGGGTCGGGGTGTCATTCACTTGTCCTGCAACAACGTGGCATCGATGTGACTGCCATTGACATTTCCCATCTTTCTGTCCTGACTATGCAGCAACGCGGAGTGAAGAAGGTATTGGAACAGGATTTCTTCACACTCACAGGACAATATGACACTATCCTTATGCTGATGAATGGCATCGGCATCGTCGGGACCTTGGATCGTCTACCTTCATTCTTCCAACAACTCGACAAGATTCTGGCTCCCGGAGGCCAACTCCTTTGTGATTCTTCGGACATCAGTTATGTCTATGAAAACGAAGAAGGTGTCATCGAGTACCCCGAAGACACTGCCTATTATGGCGAACTACGCTATATGATGCGTTACAAGGATTCCATTGGCGAACCCTTCCCCTGGCTCTATATCGATTCCAACACCCTTCGTCAAAAGGCCGAGGAAAACGGCTATTCTGTCGAAGTGATCTTCGAAGGCGAACACTACGACTATTTGGCACGAATAACTAAAAAGTGAGATTTATAAGTATGTAACCAAAATTATCTGTAATTAATATTCGGAGAGGTCGCATAGCTCAAAATTATAGAAAAATTAAATCAAAAAATTGTAAGAAAAAACGAACGGTGTTGATCACGGCAATAATATGCTAACTTCATTTGGAAATTTTTAAAATCAATTTTCTTATAATTTTGAGCGAAGCGACCTCTTGAACTATATTGAAAATTAGAGATAATTCGTGTTAAAAGTATTATTTCTTCTTATATTTCGCCTTAACTATCTCATATGAATTCCGAGTCAATTCCCGAAGCAATTCATCGGGAGCTGAATTCGGATCAATACCAATCCAATGTTTTGGTGAAAGGTTATGGGGCTCGGTGACGCAACTATACTGGGCTTTTAGTTCTTCGATGCGGCTCGGCTGGCATTTGAGCGTTATCACACTGAAATTGTTGCAATCGAAGAACGAGAACATGTGGCCATGTACATAGAACACCAGCACGTCACCCGCATATCGAAATGCCGTGAAAGGCAGTTTCTCTTCCACGTCATCGCCCAGCGAAAGGCAAAACTCGCGATAGTCTTCTATGTTCATGGTTGACTTAATTGATTGATGATCCAGGCGAAGCCCTTGGCTGTTCGCTCGTCGGAATGCTGGAAATGATTGCCGGGATTCCATTCAAGGATGGTGCTGATGCCTTGCTCGGACAAGAGTTCATGTTGTTTGCGAATGCAATTGCCGACCTGTGCCATCACAGGATTCCTGGCCTTTTCCTCTTTATCCCCGAGACTGAGATAGACGGCGGAAGTCGAGGGTTGGTGCGTCTCGGCAAAAGCAATCCATTGTGGATACCAGACGGATGGAGAGACAGCGGCAATGCCATCAAATCGTGAGGACTGATAACTTGCCCATAACGCAAAAAGGCCAGCCAATGAATATCCTCCCAGTACACATCGCATCGTGTCCTTGACATAAAGTCGCCGTTGTTCCAGGTTAGGAACCAGCACGTCCTCAACGAATGCAAGCGTCTCAGATGCTTTATCGCCAAAAGGAATCTTCCCAAAGACGGCCGGTGCAGCCCATGGCGTCAGTTCGCTCTGCCAATCCTTGATTTCGAAGGCAACAAGTGTAAATGGACTTTGTGTCAAGGTCTGTATCGTCTCGACCTCCGTGTCCAGCACTTCCAGGTCGTGTTCGTCGATGGGTTGAACGAGCAGGAATTTTGGCATTTCGGACTGGTAGATGGTGCAGACTCTATCCCCAATGCGAATGGTTTCTTTATTCATATTTATAACAACAAATGTTTTCATTGATATTTTGTGAAAATGGATTGGAGACGTTGGGCTTCAATAGCCCGTCTCACAATCCGGAAAATTGTCGCCTCAATGGCGACAAAAAATTGCTTACGCAGAAAATAAATATTCGCCCATCTCAATATTTGGTCCCGTTTTATTTTCCGCACGAAGTGCGATTTTCTGTGACCTATTGGAGGTCACAATTTTCTTGCAGAAACAACCAGGCCATTGGGCCGAGGTTGTCTGCCATTTTCACCTCTTTATTTCAATGTCTTTAAATATACCTCGCTTTGTTTTCATTCAATCGAAAAGCACGCTGCAAATATACGTATTTTTTCTATATTATCTATACACAAATCTCGATAAATTTAAGTTTTTTTGCAAAAAACCTTTGTTTATATATGAAATAATGCGTATCTTTGCCCCGCAAAAAACTACTTAATAAAACTAAGGACAATGAAAAAAATGTTTTTTATGGCATTTCTCGCATTCACAATGAATGCAAATGCACAGGAATCAAATAATGTCGAGGCAACTGAAACCGACAGCGATGAAACCTACTCTTACACTGTATCCGACGATGACGATCCAAACGACGTGTCCGCCCACGGATTCATCGGTGTGAATATCCCCACCAATGTGCCCGAAGGCTTCGACTTCGCCCCATTCCGCTCGTGGGAGTTTGACCTCACCTTTGCGCAGTACGACTACACCCCCAACCACAAGGAGACCACCTTTTCGGCAGGTATGGGTATCGGTTTTCGCTTTTATACCCTCAGCGGTCACGACAATATGTTATTCAAGGACAATGGCGTGATCAAAGTGGCAAAACGTGATGGAGAGATGGCCGATCTTAAGGCACGCATCAGCACGCTCAACTTCAACATCCCCTTGCTCGTCAAGCAGCGCTTTTCCGACAAGTTCGCCATTTCCGCAGGAGCAATGGTCAACTGGAATTTCTACAATCGCATCAGAAACAGCTATGAGATCGGTGACGAGGAATTTGACATCAGCACCAAGAACATCGGCATTCGTCCCATCACCGTCGATGTCCTGGGCATCATGCATTTCCCCGGTGACTTCGGCGTATATGTCAAGTATTCGCCCATGAGTTCCTTCAAGAAGGATCGCGGTCCCGAATTCAAGGCGCTCACCATCGGCCTCTATTTCTAATCGAAGCATCTCATACTCTTGTCAGTACATCTTATGACACCTCAGGAAATAAGGAATGAGCGCCTTGCCAAGACGCTCATTCATAATCTTCATCGTCGCCACATCGAAGCCTTCTATTGTCCTACGGCAGCCGAGGCTGTGCAGAAGGTTTCCCAGCTCATCGACGATGGGAGCACTGTGACGTGGGGCGGCACGATGACCGTCCGCGATCTTGGCATTCCCGGCTATCTTCGTAATCGCGGCACGCTCGAAGTGCTCGATCGCGACCTTGCCACGACGCCCGAACAGAAGCAGGCCGTCTATCTCAAGGCATTCACCGCCGACGTCTATCTCACCAGCGCCAATGCCATCTCCGAAGATGGCGTGATTGTGAACATCGATGGCAATGGCAATCGTGTGGCTGCCATCACCTGGGGTCCGAAGAAGGTCATTTTCGTCATCGGACTCAACAAGGTTGCACAAGACGTCGAGGCGGCTCTTGCACGTGCGCGCAGTACGGCAGCGCCCACCAATGCAGCGCGTTTCGATGTCCAGACGCCCTGCCACGTCGATGGCACGTGCCATAACTGCAATTCCCCGCAGTCGATCTGCAACTACGTTCACTTCCTTCGCAATTCTCCCAATGGTCGTCACGTCGTGGTGCTGTTAGGGGAGAACCTGGGATATTGACACGAACCCTGTTTATCAATCCATTTGACGTATGAAAGAATTCTTCTTGCGCATTGGTCGCAGCATCAAGACGTGGCTGCAGTCGCTGTCGTTCCGCACTGGGGTAATCGTCCTTCTCTGCTGCATTCCCTTCTATATTCTCTCATTTGCCCAAATGCTTTTGCCCATCAGTGCAGCAGCGAAGGGCATCCTTTGGACCGTCCTCTTCGGTATGGCAAAGACCTGCCAGTACGGTGGCCTCACCATCTTGGGTATCGAAGGTTACAGGCGATTGAAGGACATGTTCCGAAGGAAGAAGAGCGATTGCTGATATGTCGAAACCTCGGCGTGCTGTGAGTCAATAGTCAGCATACCGAGGCTCTATATTTATCCGTAATTTTGAATCAGATACTTCACGAATTGGGGATCGCCGAAAGCGATGGTACCGGTGTCGTGCTGGTTCATTGTGGCAATCTGCTTTATCTCGTCGGCCGAAAGCGAGAAGTCGAAGATGTTGAAATTCTGTGACATTCGCTCCTTGTGGCTCGACTTGGGGATAGCCACGATGCCGCGCTGTGTCAGCCAGCGAAGGGCGACCTGAGCAGCCGATTTGCCATATTTCGAACCGATGGCAGCCAATGCCTCGTTTTTTACGATGCCATCGACACCTTGTCCGCCAAGGGGACCCCATGCCATCATCCGTGTGCCGAACTCAGCATGAACAGGTTCGATGCCCGTCTGCTGAATCATCACGTTGCACTGCAGCTGGTTCACCATAGGCTTCACATCCACATAGTGGGCAAAATCGAAGAAACGTCCTGCCTGGAAGTTCGATACACCGATGGCGCGTACCTTGCCGGCACGATAGGCCTTCTCCATGGCACGCCAGGTGCCGAACACGTCGTTGTAGGCTTGATGAATGAGCAGAAGATCGATATACTCCGTCTGCAGTTTGCGCAGGCTCTCGTCGATGCTCCGGGCGGCTTTCTCTTCGCCTCCATTCGAGATCCATACCTTCGTGGTAAGGAAAAGGTCCTCGCGCTTGATGCCGCTCTTGCGCCATGCATTGCCTACGCCTTCCTCGTTCTGGTAGGCCTGTGCGGTGTCAATCAGTCGGTAGCCTACGCTCAACGCATCCGATACGCAACGTTCACATTCATCGGGGCTTACCAGGAATACGCCGTAACCCAACAGTGGCATCTCAACTCCATTCGATAATTTAATGGTTTCCATAAAATTTACGTTAATTCGTGATAATTCGTGTTAAAAAAGAAATCAGTATCCCAGTTCCATGAGCCACTTGGTGACCTTGTCCTTGCCGTCCCTCACGTCGTGGCCATAGATGCTGAAGCCCTTCTGAACGTTGGCGCCGGGGAAGGCCTTCTTCACGTTGTTCCCGCAATTCGCCAGGCCGCTGCCCTCATGGGTGGTGAAGGGGATGACGGTCTTGCCCTTCAGGTCGTCCCTGTGCTTCTTGAAGAAGGTGAACATCACCTGCGGATAGGTGCCCCACCATACGGGACCGCCGATGAACACGGTGTCGTACTGGCTCATGTCCACGTCGCCCTCGTACTCAGGAAGTTCGCCTCGGTTGGCTTCTTCCTGCGCCAGCTTGATGAGCGGGTTGTATGCCATGCCGTCGTACTTGTGTGTCACGATCTCAAACTGCTCGGCACCCGTCAGTTCCGTGATGTAATCGGCCACAATCTTCGTGTTGCCTACTTCGATGTTTCCTACTGCGTAGTTGTCTCCCGCATGCGAGAAGAACACTACCAATGCCTTACCTTTCTGTTCCATTGCTTTTTCTTGTTTTGTGCCGCTGCATGCCGTCGAAACGACCAGTGCCAGTGCGGCTGTGATGATAGTTTTGATTTTCATAATAATCCGTTTTGTTTGATTTTTTCGCTGCAAAGATAGGACATTTTTTCGAATAATCAGTTACACATTTTACGTTTATATTTTCATTTTTTCCCGAAATCATATCTTTATATTAATAAAATGTGTATCTTTGCACCATCATTTGAACAAAGAAACACATAATTTCATTTCGAAAATGACCATAGAAGACTATTTGGAGAAGACATATTGGGTGATTGACCCTCTGCCCAGGCAGGTGCCCGCCCAAAGCCGTGGACAGTATTTCCGCATCGAGGAACACTTTCGGTCCCATCCTCACATCGACGCCCTCTACCGCAGGTTCACCTACATCCTGCTCAAACTCAACTGCTACGAGGACCTGGCGTTCAGCACCGATGGCGACCAGTGGGAAACCAATCCCTTGCCCACGCAGATCGAGGCAATGGTCCGCCAGAGTCTGTCCGACCTGCGCATGCTCTACGTCATGCTGCCTGCTGTGGAGACGCTCATCACCCTCAGCGCCGACGATACCTATATGACCATCTACAACCCCAACGAGGAAACCTTGGAGCTGCTTGCCTCACTGGTCACCTCGGAAGGATTGTTCATCTGGAAACCCGAACAGTAACGAACCGCGACAGATGCCTTTCGGCTACATCGTGTATCCCACGGTAAGCATAATGCGGTTGACCTTCGAATCCACATTCTTCGCGTATTCCGTGAAGTCCGAATTCACACGAACGCCCGCGGTGAAGTTGAGGATGTTGAAGTTCAGGCCGAGGTTTGCACCAAACTGGAAACGCCTTGCCTTCACCTCCGAATCGAAGTAATCGACATCCAGTTTCGATGAATCAGATTTTCCCTTGGCATTTCCATGGAGATTCAGTCGGAGGTTCACGCCGATGTAGGGTTCCACATTGAATTTGCGGTGTCCCAGCTTGTAGGAGAGATTGACGGGTGCAGCCAGGCACGCCAGACGTTCCTCAACGCCATCGTCGGTAGTTCCCTCGTAGATCAGCTCGCCGCCAAACTGCAGGAACAACGGGACAGCCTTCCTGGTGATGTTGTATCCGAAAAGCACACCGGCATTGAAGCCCTGGTCGGACACACCTTCATCTTCCTCGAAAAACGTGAAGCACATGCCGGAATAGAGCAGGGCATAGTGATCGGTAATGGATTGTGCCTTCAATCCGCTGTTCAGCGTGGCAAAGATTGCCAGAACTAACAAAACTGCTTTTTTCATAGTAATTATTTATTGTTAATAATTAATTGTGTCAAGCAAACAATTGTTATTTGTTAATTGTTAATTGTTAATTAACTTCTTGCTGCAAAGATAAGTTTAATTTTTGAAAATCCAAAGCTTATTATCCCGTTTTTTCATTTTATACCTTCGAATAATGCATTTTTATCCTTTTCCTTACCTATGATTGCGAAAAACTCATTATCTTTGCAGCAAAAAATTACCTCTAAATAAATAACACTATGAAAATGAAACCATTCAGTTTTGCCATTTCCATGGTCCTCAGCTTCTGCGCCTTGACCGGATGCGAGCAGGAGAAGACGCAGCCCTCCACCGTCTGCAACGACGACGGCACGGTCACATTCTATTATGACAACCCCAGCGCCACCGACGTGCAGGTCGATGTGCAGTTTGCCGGTCGCAACCCCATGGAGCGCAACGAAGAAGGCCTGTGGACAGTCACACTCGGACCTGCAGCTCCCGACATGTATCCCTATTGCTTCATTGTGGACGGCATCAGCGTGATGGACCCGCAGAACCCGCAGTATTTCCCCAATGAGGGATTCAAGAACAGCTTGCTCGAAATCCCCTCCACGACCGGTTCGCTCGCCCACGACATCAGGGACGTGCCCCACGGACAGGTCGAGTATATCCACTACTATTCCAGAAGTCTCGGCGGCACCAACAACGCCATCGTCTATCTCCCGCCTTCGTACTACGACAAGGGTTCCTCCGCCAAGCAGTACCCCGTGTTCTATCTCATCAGCGGCACCACCGACACCGAAGAGGTCTATTATAAGGTAGGACGTATGAACTATATCCTCGACAACCTCGTGGCTGAAGGCAAGGCCAGGGAAATGATCATCGTGCTGCCCTACGGCAATCCCCTCAAGCTGCTGCCCACACCTCCGCAGGACCCGATGGGCTTCGGCATGGATGTGTTCGGCAAGGACCTGGTGAACGACCTTATGCCTTATGTCGAGAGTCACTATCGCACCATCAACGACGCCGATCATCGTGCCATTGGCGGCTTCTCGCGCGGTGGCAACCAGGGGCTTTCCTGTGGTCTCATGAACCTCGACAAGTTCTCCTATCTCTGTTCCTACAGTTCCTTCACATCCACCTCTTTGCCCGATGTCTATGACAATGCCGCCGACACCAACAGCCGCATCCATCTGTTCTGGCTCGGCGTGGGCACCGACGACTTCCTCTATGGCACGGCACGCGACTATATGGAGTTCCTCGACAAGAAGGGCATCCGCTCCGTGAAGGAATACACCCACGACAAGTACGGTCACACGTGGATGAACGCCAAGTACTTCCTCGACAAGACCTTCCGTCTGCTCTTCAATCCCGAAGCCTCCGAAGAAGCCATGCGGAACGCTCAACCCGCACTTGCCGCCACAGGCAAGGAGCAGGCCTTCACCCCGGGCGTTATGGCACGTCTGTTCCCGCGTCCCATCATCTCACCCGACTTCGGTACCGAAGGCATCACCTTCCGCATGAAGGCGCCCGATGCCCGGGAAGTGCTGCTGCAGACCGAAGTCGACGCAAAGCCATTGGCGATGCAGAAGGACGAGGAGGGCGTGTGGAGCATCACCCTCACCAACCACAGTAACGACGTGTTCAAGTACTGTTTCCTCGTCGATGGCACGCAGGTCGCCGATCCGAGCAACATGTATCTCTCGCCCGACAAGGGCTTCAAGCACAGTGTCTGCAACAATCCCGCCAATCCCTATAGCCTTGCCACCATGGGCGACATCGCGCACGGAAAGGTCTGCTACGACCTCAACGACAGCAGTCATCCTGCCACCTATTATCCACCCACTGGCAGTCCCGCAGTCCTCATTCGTCTCGTCTATGGCGCCGACGACACTTCCGAGAGCTGGTTCAAGGTAGGCGGAGCCGAAGCCATTGCCGACAAGCTCCTCGCCGAGGGCAGGACCCAGCCCTGCATCCTGGTGTCCGATGCCTCTGCCAAGGGCAAAAAGAAGAACGCCGATATGAAAGTCTATACCCTCAAGGCTTCCGACTACCAGACTTGGCCCGAACGTCGCAAGGCCCTTGAACAACTGCTTCTGAAAATCAAATGAGTTACTTCGAGAAGCGCAACATCCATTTCTATGTCAACAGCTGCGGATTCCATATCGTCGAGTTCTGGAACAAGTATCATCATGGCCCCGACGTGCCCGAAGAGGAAAGTGGAAACTGGAGCGAGGACGATGAGATGTTCGTGTTCCGAAAGGTCATCGAACCATGAGCAGATACTGGAAGATTGATGCGGATGGAGTCTTGACCATTCATCCAGGATTCAGGAAGAACAAGGGCAAGCCCGACTTCTTTTCCCGCCGCGAAGGGATAAGATCCGTCGTTGTGGAAGAAGGCATCGAGGAGATTGGCGACAACTGGTTCTGTTATCTGAACGAGGTTCGGGAGGTGTCCTTGCCATCCACACTCCGGCGCATCGGCAGGAGTGCATTCCTGGGCTGTGAACGTTTGGCAGAGGTACGTTTGCCCGATGGTGTCGAAGAGCTTTGTGAAAGTGCCTTCCAGGATTGTTCCGGCATCCGTCGGTTCAGCCTACCGGCCTCTTTGAAGCAAATCGGCTATCTGGCACTCCATGTGGGGGAGGGGCGGCTCTTGTCGATCGATGTGGCGAAAGGCAATCGTCATTTCGTCTCGAAGCACGGGGTGCTCTATTCCCGCGACGCGACGACTATCCTGCAGTATCCTTGTGCCAAGCGACGAAAGGACTATGCGATTCCCGCCACGGTACTGACCATAGCTGACGACTGCTTCTCCCACGCTCGCCATCTCGAGCACGTCAGCCTTCCCGAGCATCTCACGCAGCTGGGTGGCAGTGCCTTCGCGTTCTGCCGAAAACTGAAAAGCATGCACGTTCCCGATGGAGTAAAGGTCATACCTTCCTATGCCTTCTTCTGTTGTGAGTCACTCTCCGATTTGCGGCTTCCCGAGCAATTGGATGGACTTGGCTGCGAGGCATTCACCTTCTGTCCATTGACGGAGTTTCGTATTCCCCGGGGCGTTACCATGCTCGATTATGCCGTGCTTGCCAATACCCTCATTCAGGAAATCACCATTCCGGAAGGTGTCACCGAGATCAACAACAGTGCCTTCTATGAGTGTTCCCGGCTCCGGAAGGTGGTGCTGCCCCAAAGTCTGCAGAGCATTTGGGAAAAGGCGTTCCGCTTTTGCACTTCGCTGACCGAGATTGAGATACCCTCTCAGGTGTGGCATATCACCGACGATGTGTTCGAAGGCTGCACTAGTCTGCGCCGCATCATCCTCCGCTCCGAAGTAATCGATTCACTCTGTTGGGTGCCCGACGGGGTAACTTTGATTAGGGGATAAGCAAATTACATCTCCTGTACAAATATAATACCTCGATATCATAAAATAGGATAATTATACAGTAGAGCATACAGATTTGATTTACAGAATCTATATGCTCTTATTGTACTATAATGATTTGAAATAGGAAATCTTTATGCCTCGATCGGACCATACAGATTTGGCATATCAAATATGTATGCTTCTATCGGACCATACAGATTTGGTCTTTCAAATATGTATACTTCTATCGGATCATACAGATTTGGTCTATCAAATATGTATACTTCTATCGGACCATACAGTTTTGGTATATCAAATATGTATGCTTCGATCGGACCATACAGATTTGGTCTATCAAATATGTATGCTTCTATCGGACCATACAGTTTTGGTCTATTAAATATGTATGCTTCTATCGGACCATACAGGTTTGGTTTATAAAATATGTATGCTTCTATTGGACCATACAGAATTGGCATACGAAATATGTATGCAACTCATTAATATTGATTATTATTATAAAATTTGGAAATTTGCGGATTAATTAAGCAGGATCTTCATCAATGGGGGTGTTAGCGGAAATGACCTCCCTCTTTCTGAACCCCGAAGGCGGTGTCCCTAACTCTTGCTTATTGAAGCGGCAGCATTAATAAAAATAGCCAGTATAATCAATACGCTGGCTATCTTTATAATATGAATTACTTTCTGATGCTACTTATTATTCTCTACCCACTTCTTCAAGTCTTCTTTCGAGGCACGATTCAGGAGCTTGCCTTCCTTCCAGTTGACATTCGAATAAGAGGCCTTCAGGTCTTCACAGGCTTTTCGGATGCCGCTGCCACCTGATGTGGCAAAGGGGATGACGGTCTTGCCCTGGAAGTCGTAGGATTCCATAAAGGTGTTGATGATAGTGGGGCAGGTGTTCCACCAGATGGGGAAGCCGACATAGACGACATCATAGTCATTCATGTCTGCGAGCTTGTTTGTGATGGCGGGACGAGAAGATTTATCCTGCATCTCCACGCTGCTGCGACTCTGCTTGTTGCGCCAGTCGAGGTCTGCATTGGTGTAGGGCTGTGCAGGTGTGATCTGGTGCAAGGTTCCTCCCGTCACCTCAGCCAGTTTCTGAGCTACGCTCCTGGTTGTGCCCGATGCCGAGAAATAGGCTACCAATACTTTCATATCCTTGTTTTCCTTTGATTTGTTTTCTTGTGAAAACGTGCTCTGGCCTATCATCATGAAAGCCAGAAGCGTCACGAATAGTTTCATTTTCATAATACAATCTTTTTTATTATTCGATAATCCGTTTCTCGCCGTTGACGAGATTATTTGTTTCTGCTTGCAGCTACCCAGACGGGCTCTTCGTTCATGACGGGCTTGTTGACAGCCATCACACCCGAGAGGTTGTGCGGAACGTATGGCTCCTCGAGGTAGCGGATGTCGTCGGCCGAGAGACGGACGTCGAGTGCCTTTACGGCTCCTTCGATGTGATGCAGCTTGGTGGCTCCCACGATGGGCGACTCCACCTTGGTCAGCAGCCAGGCCAGAGAGATCTGCGTCATCTCCACACCGGAGCGGTCGGCGAGTTCGACGACACGCTCCACGATGCGATTGTCCTGCTCGGCGGTAGCATCATACTTGAAGTGCATGAAGGCGTCCTTCTCCTGTCGAAGCGAAGTCTCGCCAGGGCGCTTTGCCAGCTTGCCAGAAGCCAGGGCGCTATAAGGCGTCTGCGCAATGTTGTCCTCATGGCACAAGGGCTGCATCTCGCGTTCCTCCTCGCGCATAATCAGGTTGTAGTGGTTCTGCACGCTGATGAACCTTGCCCAGCCGCGTTTCTCAGCCAAGGCATTCATCTTCGCAAGCTGGTAGGCATAGGCATTGGCGATGCCGATGTAGCGTGCCTTGCCCTGGCGAACAGCCTCGTTCATACCTTCAAGAATCTCCTCGGCAGGTGTCTTGTAGTCCCAGATATGGTAGATGTAGAGGTCGACATAGTCCATACCCAGGTGCTGCAGGCTCAGGTCGATGTTGTTCAGCACATGCTGACGGCCATCAATGCCCTTCTGGATCTCTTCCTCGGTGCGGGGAAGGAACTTGGTGGCGACGACCACATCGTCACGTTTTGCCATATCGCGTAACGCACGGCCCACATACTGTTCGGATGTACCCAACTGATAGGCGATGGCCGTATCGAAGAAGTTTACGCCCAGGTCGAGCGAACGGCGGATGATGGCACGTGTGGGTTCCTCGCCGATGGTCCAGGAATGCTGACCGATGGTGGGATCGCCGAATCCCATACAGCCCAGGCATATGCGCGACACGCGCAGGTCGGAGTTTCCAAGTTTGATGTATTGCATAGGTTGTCTTTGTTAAGTAACCGTTTTTTATTCCATACTATGTTCCCATCCGCCACGGGTGTCGATGCCTGTGGCATCGGCGAGAGCCTCGAGAGCGGATACCTCCTCGGCGGTCAGTTGAATCCTGGCTGCTTCGGCTGCCTCGACGACGTGACGTTCCTTCGTAGCTCCGATGATGGGCAGCGTACCCTTGGCGATGGCCCAGGCGATGCCAATCTGCGAGCAGCTGGCACCATACTTCTGACCGATGGCAGTCATCTCAGCCGTCAGTGCCTCAAGCTGTGGCAGCACGGGGTTATATTTCCTGCCACGGTCGCTCTCGGCAGGCAGCGGGTTCTCCTTATTATATTTACCAGAGAGTGCGCCCTGCTCCAACACCATATATGCCCAGAACTCGATACCATTCTCCTTGCAATAATCGAGCACGCCACCCTTCTCCGACGAACGGTAGAGCAGCGAGAAGTGGTTCTGCACGGCACTCACCTTGAATCCGGCTTCGCCAAGGATCTCGTTGGCACGGCGGATTTCGGCGATATTGTGATTGGACACACCCACACGCTTCACCTTGCCCGACTTCAAAAGAGGGATGAGACCAGGAGTCCAGCGCTCCACGTCCATGGGGTTGTGAATCCAGTAGATGTCGATGAAGTCACAGCCCATGCGCTCGATAGAGGCTTCGGCCATCTTCTCGACTGAATTCTCGTAGATCTCTGCAATCTGAGGGGTGAACTTCGTGGAAATCTGCACCTCCTCACGCTTGTACTGAGCGGCCAACTGTCCGAGAATCTTCTCCGATTCACCCATTCCGTACACGGTAGCGGTGTCCCACAGGTTGAGTCCAGCCTTCATCGCTGCGTCGAACACGGATTTCAGATTCTCAATGTCAGTCTTACTTCCAAATACGGCGTCTCCACCGAATGCTCCTGCGCCCCAGGCCCAGGTTCCTAATGCAATCTTACTCATAGTTCTTAATTGTTTTGATTTGACGGTGCAAAGGTACGATGAATTCGTCAAAAACAGCCTAAACGATTTACTGATATATCAACCCATTTTACGGAATAGTCATCTTCACACGAAAAAACTCAGATAAAATTTGTTTTTTTGCCCATTAAATCGTAACTTTGCCCCCGATATGGAAATGATTCTAAGAGTGCAACACGTCAACGACTATGCCCGGTACATCGGTGCACCGGAGCTGCATCCGCTCGTCTCGGTGATCCACTACGACGAGCTGGAGCACTGTCGGCACTCATTGAACAACTACGACGTCTATGCCCTGTTCATCGGCGATGAGGAACTGGAAGACCTGTCGTACGGACAGCTGCAATACGTGCTGAAACGCCATGCCCTGATGTGCGTGGCACCCGGACAGATAGGTGGAAAGACCGACATGGGGGAGGAGATACATACCAAGGGTTGGGCGCTGCTCTTCGATACCGAACTGCTGCGCAACACGGAACTCGGCCGCCGAATGGCAGGCTACCATTTCTTCTCATATACCACCAGCGAGGCCCTGCTGCTGACACCGGAACAGCGGCAAAGCATCGTCGCACTGCTGGAGGAGATCCGCAAGGAACTGCTTCGCAAAGAGGACAGCCACACCCTTCGCATCGTCACCTCGCAGATAGAACAGGTGATGGAACTCGTGGCACGATACTATGCACAGCAGCTCTCCACGTCGGCCACCTCAACCAACTCCGATCTGCTGCCCCGCTTCGAGCAACTGCTCAGGAAATACTATGAAGACGGCCTGCAACAGAAGCTTGGCTGCCCACCGTGAAATACTGCGCACAGCAGCTGTTCCTGTCGCCCAACTATTTTGGCGACCTGATGCGAGAACTGACGGGCGACTCCCCAGCCTCACATATCCGTCGATTCATCATGCAGCGAGCCCAACAGCTCCTGACGGGCGGTGCCAACATCTCGGAAACGGCTGAAAGTCTTGGCTTCGACTATCCACAGCACTTCACACGCCAGTTCAAGAGGCACTTTGGCGTCACTCCCTCGGACTACATAAGGAAGTGAAACAAGGAAAAATTGTAAAATTGTTTTTTTGTTTTTTCATTTTCTCATTTTCGAACCCAAAAACTCACTGTGCCTTCTTCCTCTCCCTATACTCCGAGGGGGGCATCCCGGTCCTAAGCTTGAAGAAGCGACTGAACGAGGTCTGCTCATTGAATCCCAGCATATAGCTGATCTGCTGAATGGTGAAGTGCTGCCTGTCGGTGAGCAGAGACTTGGCCTGTAGCGTCAGATACTGGTCGATGCACTCACTTGCCCCAATGCCTATCTCGGACTTGATGATCGAGGAAAAGTACTTGGGTGAGAGATTGAACATCCTTGCATAGAAATCCACGCTGTGCGACTCGTGGTAATGCCGGGCAATGGCCTCGTGGAAACGTGCGGAGAGATCGAACTTGTCGCTTGCTAGCACATCGTCGGGGATGGGGGAGAACTCAAAACGCATCATGATGATGGTGTGGAATACGTTGAGCATCATCTCCTCGCGGCATATCTGACCGATGGAACTTACCGACTCCAACAGGTCGAATGCCTGGTTCATCTGTCGGAACTGCTCGTCGCTCAGGTGGCAGGCAGGATGCGACATATAATACTTGCTGTGGGCATTGAAATGTTCGACATTGCGCATCTTGAACTTTTCGAGGAAATCGTCAGAAACAACAATCATCCGTACGCGATAGTCATCGGAGAACCTGTGACTCTTGATGACATGTCCCGAACGCATAATGCAGAAGTCTTTGGGGTGGTAAACAACGGGTTTCATATCATATTCTGCTTCGGCGGTTCCCCGTTCGCAAAGTGAAATAATCAAATTGGGAGAGATGTAATGTTCATCTACGATGGGCAAACTGGTAATGTCATTCAACACCACCAGCCCCTGCTGCTCCACTTTATTGCCTAACTGAAGAAGCGGATGAAGCGTCTTATCCTGATTATTCTCTATCATGTGCATTAATTATAATATGTGTGCATTAATTAACGGCTGCAAATATAATACAATATTTCCGAAAAAATAAGTTTTTTCATGACATTTTTTCCCATATCCGACGACGCGTCAAACTTTTCAGCGAAAATGTCAAACAAGAAATGAATGTTTTTTTGTAATTTTGCAGGCGTAAAAGGTAAGTTCTTTTTTATAAACTCTTTTCAGTTTAAGAATAAAATCAGCTAATTACAATCATTAACCTTTGTCATTCTTGAATTGCTTCGTAATGCAAACAGCCAGTGTATTGGTTACACTGGCTGCTTTTTGTGTACTGAGCGAAGTCATTCCTTTGAACTACGCAACAGTTACTTTCCGATGCAGAAATGCTTGAAGATGTTGTTGAGGGTGTCCTGGCTGGTGATACTTCGACCGAGGACGCTGTTGAGGGCATCGATGACGGCGTGGAGGTCTTCAGCAACGAGGTCGCCACTGAGGTGTGACTCGAGTCCGTCGATGACGTGCAGAAGGGACTGATGTGCTTCCTGCATGGCTTCGTAATGACGCTGGTTGGTGAGAATGACATCGCCCTGCGCCTGCGGCAGACGCGTGGCTCGGACGAGCACTTCGCGAAGGTGGTCGAAGCCGAGGGAGTGCTTGGCACTTAAATAAAGAAGACCCCCTCTGTCCCCCTTAAAGGGGGAGGAGTGAAGACCTGCCTCGTCCAAAGCTTGCTGGAGGAGGGGGAGATTGGCGTGAAGGGTGTCGGAGGAGATGAGATCAATCTTGTTGATGACGAGGAGGAGCTGCTGATCGCGCAGATAGGGCTGGATGCGACGATAGACGTCGAGGGTGTCCTGGATGCAGCGCTGGGTGGAGGCGGCATCGGCAAGACGGGTGCCATCGATGAGCCAAAGCACAATCTGAGCACGCTCGAGGCGCTGATAGGTGCGCTCGATGCCCATGGTCTCGACCTGGTCGCTGGTGTCGCGAATACCTGCGGTGTCGATGAAGCGAATGAGTTGCCCGTCGAGGAGGATGGTGTCCTCGATGACGTCGCGCGTGGTGCCATGCACATCGCTCACGATGGCACGTTCGTCACCCAGCAGGTGGTTGAGAAGGGTGGACTTGCCGACATTGGTTTCGCCGATGATTGCCACAGGGATGCCATTGCGGATGGCCTGACCCGTGCGGAAGGTGTCGGACAGACGCACAACCTCGGCATCGATCTGACGGGCAATGTCGAGCAGTTCCGAGCGATCGGCAAACTCAACATCCTCTTCGCTGAAATCGAGTTCGAGTTCGAGCAGCGATGAGAGACGGAGCAACTGGTCGTGCAACGTGTCGAGCTTGCGGCTGATGCTGCCCTTCATCTGACTGAAGGCAAGACGATGGGCGGCGGCATTCTGTGCCGAAATGAGGTCGGCCACGGCTTCGGCCTGACTGAGGTCCATTCGCCCATTGGCGAAGGCACGCCGCGTGAACTCGCCCCCTTGTGCCATACGCACACCGCAGAAGGAGGTGAGGACATGGAGCAGTTCCTGCTGGATATATGCCGAACCATGGCAGGAGATCTCGACCACGTCTTCGCCCGTGAAACTATGGGGCGCACGATAGAGTGCCACGACAACTTCGTCGAGCACTTCCCGGGTGTCGGGATGAATGATCCTGCCAAAGGTGAGGGTATGTGTCGGACGAAGGTCGAGGGTATGAGCGGCCTTGAAAGGCTGGAAGACCTGGGCACATGCAGAAATCGCATCAGGGCCACTGATGCGAACGACGGCTATTCCGCCAATGCCCGAAGGGGTGGAAAGGGCGCAAATAGTCATATTTCCTCAAATTCTATGATTTCACCATCCGAAGGCTCATAGCGCTTGGGGCGCTGCACGGTGGGAGAGTAGCTTATATCGTCGGACTGACGTATGTTATCGAAGTTGCTTTCGCCATTGAAGGGGTTGATGACCTCCTTCTTCTCCTTGCGGAAAAGGTTGCGGAACGACTCCCACAGATACACAGCGCCTGCTCCCGTGCCATTGATGACACGCAGTACCGTATTGATGACGAATGCGGCCGCGAACAGACCGAAGACGATCAATAGAAATGGGAGACAGCCGAAAATGTACATTTCAATTAGGGGGAGTTAATGGGAGTTATCGGGAGTTAATGGGAGTTAACGGACGATACATTCGCCTTGTAGAATATAGGGAACCAAGGAACATACGCCTTGTTGAGAATGGGACCCAAAGAACATACGTCCGTTAACTCCCGCGCGAAGCGCTAACTCCCGGTTACTCCAGTTTACTCCTTTTAAAAGATAATACTAAGGAGGAGGTAAAGGAGAATGATGAGGGCAGGAGAGGCGGCAAAATAGGAGAAGCCGAGGAACCAGGAGACCAGAAGGATGATGATGGACGAGGCAATCAGGATGTAGCGTGCCTTGTTCTCACCGAAACTGTTGTGACCAGGCTTCAGTTTGAGGCTGAACATGGGCAGTTCGCAGATGAGCAGGAAACTGCAGATGAGCATAATGAGGAAATAGACGGTGCCGCCCAGTGCCTGATGTACGGCAGGAATCTCGTTGAGATAGGTGAGACCAATCCAGAAGATGGCATTGGCTGGAGTGGGCAGTCCGATGAAGGAGAGCGTCTGACGCTCGTCGATGTTGAACTTTGCCAAACGCAGTGCCGAGAATGCTGCCATAATGAAGGCAAGCAGAGGGAACCAGCTGAAGGGTACCGTGTGGGTGCCGAGGATGTGGAGGCAAAGCACCGAGGGAGCGATGCCGAACGAAACGACATCGGCCAGCGAATCGAGCTCCTTGCCGATGGGACCCGAGATGTGCATAGCACGTGCGGTAAGTCCATCGAGGAAGTCGAAGATGGCACCACCAAGGATGAACAGACAGGCAAGGCCAATCTGTCCGGAGAGTCCGAAATAGATGGAGAGGCAACCGCAATAGAGGTTGCCGCAGGTTACTATGTTGGGGAGGTTAATCAGTTTCAATAAACAATGAATAATAAACAATTAACAATTCTGGTTTGCTAACTCTTAAATCTTCGCCAAGGCTGTGGTGTTGCCGCGAACGGTCTGCTTGAGCTTCACAAGGATCTGGGTGTCGAGCGGCAGATAGACATCGATGCGCGAGCCGAACTTGATGAATCCGAGTTCGCCATCGACCTCACAACGGTCGCCAGCCTCATAGTAGGTGACGATGCGACGAGCCACGGCACCTGCCACCTGACGCATCATAATGGTGGGACCGGCATCGCTCTTGATGACGATGGTCGAACGCTCGTTCTCGTTGCTCGCCTTGGGCAGATAGGCCTTCTTGAAATTGCCGTCCTCATGCTCGCTGACGAGCACCTGACCCGCCAGGGGAGCCCACTGGGCATGAACATTGGTCACACTCATGAACGTGCTGATCATGATGCGACGATCCTTGAAATATTCAGGCTCATATACCTCTTCGATGCAAACAATGGTACCATCACTGGGTGCTATGACGTCGTGCACCTTGTCGCCCTTGTAGTGTCGCTCGGGATAGCGAAAGAAGTTGACAATGACGAGAAAGATGATGGTCAGAGGCACCATCAGGAGAATCCATAGCCAATGTGGCGCACGATACGCATAAAGCGTAACTGCTACCAAGAGGATGAAAACGAAACACGTAACGAGTGTCACGCTACCCTCTTTGTGCATTTTCTTGGCTTTCATATATAAAAATTCACACGATTTCGTTAATATTTGGCTGCAAAGTTATGTTTTTTTTCGTAAGATGCCAAATTTTTCAGAAAAAAATTGTATATTTGCGGCGGCAAATACGTATTTTGACTATTATACTATTCATTCGGATGAAAAGAAACAATTCGAAAAGAGGACCGCGACGCTTCGGCCCCGACCATATAGAGGTGTACAGAATCGACCAACCCTGCCAACTTCTGGACTTCCTGATGGAGACGCTGGCGCCGAAAAGTCGAACGGAAATCAAGAGTTACCTGCAGCATGGCAACGTGATGCACAACGGACAGGTGACCACACAGTTTGACGAACAACTCCAGCACGATGACGAGCTGGTAATCAACTTCACACGACCCTTCGCCACCCTGAAGAGCCGTATGGCCCGCGTGATCTGGGAGGACGACGACATCGTGGTGATCGAGAAGAAGTCGGGACTTCTGACCGTAGCCACAGGACCCAACAAGCGCGAGAAGACTGCCCAGCAGATCGTCGATGACTATGTGTACGCCGAGGACGGACATTCGCATGCCTACGTGTGCCATCGCCTCGACCAATACACATCGGGCATCCTGATCTTTGCGAAGAATGCCGAGGTGCAGCAGATGTTCCGCGACTCGTGGACTACCTACGTGGTGGAGCGAATGTACATGGCCATCGTGGAGGGACGCCCTGCCAAGCCTGAAGGCGAGGTGAGGAGCTACCTGGCTGAAAACAAGGCGATGAAGGTGTATTCGACCGACAACCCCGAGGAGGGCAAGCTCTCGGTGACACGCTACAAGGTGCTGAAGACCGTGGGCGACTACAGCCAGGTGGACATCCAGCTGCTGACAGGCCGAAAGAACCAGATCCGCGTTCATATGAGCGACCTGGGCTGCCCCATTGCGGGTGACAAGAAATATGGCGCACAGTCGAACCCCTGCGGACGACTGATGCTGCACAACTATGCCCTGCAGTTCTTCCATCCCATGACACGCGAGAACCTGCGATTTGAATTGCCATTGCCGGCAATCTTCAAGATATAGTATGTCCCTCAAGATATAGTATGTCGAGGAAAAAGAAGCCGTCGGTCGTCATATCGATGATACCAGTGGTCCTGCTTGTGGGGCTGCTGAGTTACTGCATCACGGTATTCGGCGACGGCATGCTGAGCGGCCCTTCGCAACTGGTGCTGACGCTGTGCACAGGAGTGGTTGTCGCCATCTCGATGTTGGTCTACAAGCAGTCCTGGCAGTCACTTGAGAATGCGATGGTGGTGGGCATCAGCCGTTCGATGTCGGCCAACCTCATCCTGCTGATGGTGGGTGGCCTGTGCGGCACGTGGATGCATTCGGGCATCATCCCGACGATGATCTACTACGGCCTGGAAGTGATTTCGGCGCGTTGGCTGCTGCTCACTTCGTGCGTGCTTTGTGCCCTGGTGAGCCTTTGCATCGGCAGCAGCTGGACCACCATTGCCACCATCGGTGTGGGATTGATGGGCATCGGACGCACCCTGGGTCTGGAGGACGGATGGGTGGCTGGTGCCATCATTTCGGGTGCCTATTTCGGCGACAAGATGTCGCCTTTGAGCGAGACGACCAACCTGGCTTCGAGCATTTCGGACGTGCCGCTTTTCACCCACATCAAGAACCTGCTGCACACCACCGTGCCGACCCTTCTGATCACCCTTGTGGCGTTTACAGTGGTAGGCCTCACGGGAGGAGGGGGAGCTGACATCGACACCAATGCTGCCGTAGAGATGCAGCATCATCTGAACGCTACCTTCCCCATCACGATGTGGCTGTTGCTGCTGCCATTGATGGTGTTCTTCCTGATTTACAAGGGTATGGCTGCCACGATGGTGCTCTTCATCGGCATGCTGCTGGGCGGCATCATCGTCTGCTTCACACAGGGCTTTGACTTTGCCATCGAATGTGCATTCGGCGAAGTGGGCTATACGACGGGTGTGGACACCATCGACTCGCTGACAAGCACACGCGGTATGGGCGGTATGCTCTACACCATCTGGCTCATCATCTGCAGCATGAGTTTCGGCGGCGTGATGGAACGCAGCGGCATGCTCGAGTCGATTACCGAATATCTGCTGAAGGTCATCAAGGGACGAACGAGTGCAGTGGCCACCACTTGCATGTCGAGCCTCTTCCTGAATGTCACGACGGGCGACCAGATCATCTCGATCATCCTGCCGAGCAAGATGTATGGTTCAGCCTTCGACCGGTTGAAACTACCACGCAAACTGATGAGCCGTTCGCTCGAGGACGGTGGTACGGTGACTTCGGTGCTTGTGCCATGGAACTCGTGCGGCATGACACAATCGACGGTGCTTGGCGTGGCGACAACCATCTATGCTCCCTATACGCTGTTCTGCTGGATTTCGCCCCTGATGTCGGTCATCGCCGCATTCGTCAAGCAGTATGTAATGAAGAAGGAGGATCAGGAAAGCGACTTTGTCACGATATCCGGACAAGAAGAGGGAGATGAGTAGTTTTTTTGGGGGAATTCGGGTTTTCGGGTTTCCGTTATTACGATATTACGTTATTACGTTATTCCGGTATACCGGAATTTCGAAAATAAAAAATAATACACTATCCCATTTTATCAACGGGAAACTATGAAGAAATATTTGAAAGAATATTGGCCCTACCTGCTGGCGCTGCTGCCGGTGATGCTGCTGCGAGACTTCTCGCCAGCATCCGAGCTGCGCTATGTGAGCCTGGCTACTGAACTGATCAACGGGAACCACTTGTTCTGCCTGACGTGGCAGGGCGAGGAGTTTCCCTACATCATGCCACTCTACGTCTGGCTCATTGCGCTGCTGAAGCTGGTGTTCGGCCATCACTTCATGATCACCATCACGCTGCTGTTCTCGTTCATCCCTTCGATCATCATCCTTGCCATCATGAACCGATGGGTGGAGAAATACGATGCGCAAAGTTTCAGGCTGAAGGACGGCAGTCAGTCGAGAATGCTGGCTTCGATCATGCTCTTCACCTGCGGCATGCAACTGGCTATGTCGTTCTTCGTGAGTCCCGACATGCTGTTCTCGCTGTGGATTGTGGCTGCGCTCTATACCTTCTGGCGACTCATCATGGACCAAGGCTCCTATGGCCTTTCGAAGGACATCAAGAAACGCAAGCACCTGCAATGGCGCTTCGGCCTATACATTTTCCTTGCCGTCTTCACCAAGGGTCCTTTGGGCTTCATAATCCCGTTTGTTAGCACCACGCTGTTCCTGCTGTTCAGCGGAAGAATCAGACGCTGGGCAAGCGCTTGGAACTGGCGCGGATGGATCGTCTTCCTTGGTCTGATGAGCATCTGGCTTTATCTGACCTACCTGGAAGGTGGTGCCGAATGGCTCGACAAGATGATGTTGGAATCGCCTTTGGCCATGTTCCTGCATCCCGAGCACCACAACCGCCCGTGGTACTATTACCTGCTGTCGCTTTGGGCCGATACGCTGCCATGGGGCCCGATATGCATCGTGGTAATCGTGATTTCACTGATACGCCGCATTCACCACAACGAATTCCATTGGAATCGTTTCTTCGGAACGCCTCTGCAGAACTTCTTTGCCATCACCATTGCCGTTTCGCTCGTCTATTTCTCGGCACAGAAGATGAAACTCGACGTGAACATGCTGCCTGCCTATCCTTTCCTGGTCTATCTGGGCGTGATGCAACTCGAACAATGGCGTTGGCCCGTGCGTATGAACTGGCCGATAATATGGGTTTGCCGCATCGTGCTGCTGATAGTCTTCATCGGAGGATTGCTTTGTCCATGGCTCAACATCAAGACCTGCTATGGCCGTATATGTTATCATGCCAATGACCTGCAACGCGAACTGAATACCGAGAAGTTCTATGTCTATAAGGTGCGCAGGCCCAAGGGAATGGACGTGTATCTGCACGAAGATCCCATCGAGGCGACGCCTGAAGACATCGCCGAAGGCAAATTGCAGAACACGCTGCTCATCATGAAGGAATACAGGCTGGACCGACTTAAGAAGAATCTGGACGAGCTGGGTGTCCCTGCCGAAAAACAGGGAGAGGTGATTGACGAACTCGGGGATTATATTATCGTGAGGTTCAGGTAGGAGATTTTTGCAGCCATAGATGGCTGCAACATAAACAAACGGGGGAAGATGGCAGCGATAGATGGCTGCGACATTGACAAACAGAGAGAAACGGGGTCATCACAATCGGGATTCGATTGTGATGACTTGTTTTGTATAGGGGTGTGTCAGGGTGATGCTTTCGGCGTGAAGCATAAGCCTTGGGGCTGTTGATTTTGAGGGGAATAAGAGATCGTTGAGGGCATTGTCCATGATGTCGTAAAGGGTGTCGCCAACGATGGGATGGTCCAAACCTACTGGTGAAGCACAATGAACACGAAGCTGATGGGTTCGACCCGTGAGAGGATATAGGGCAACGAGAGTCACATCGGCTGGAATAGGCTCTGCTCCCCACTTGCCATCGACGACCTCGTAATAGGTGATGGCTTCCTTTCCGAACTGATGATCGACCACTTGGCGAGGACGATCGTCGGGATTGACCGACAAGGGGAGGGAGATTATTCCACAAGTACTTTTCAGTTTCCCCTTGAGCCTTGCAAGGTAACGCTTTTGCAAGGTCTTATCGACAAACATATGATTCAGCAACTTGAAGGTCTGGGCATCCTTTGCTGCTATGAGTATGCCGCTTGTGGCCTGGTCGAGACGATGAACAAGCATAGGACCTTTGACCGAAGGATAAATCTGATGGAGAAGGTCTTCAACATTGGGTTGCGAAAGGTCCTTGGATGGGACACTTAACAGTCCGGAAGGCTTGTGAACAGCCACCATATATTCGTCGTCATAGATGACTTTCAACGCTTTGGCATTGCTTGACGGAGGTGTTGCAGGAACGGTTTTGCCCAACGAAGGAATCATGTAGCGCAGGATGGGCGAACACTTTTCGATGCACGATGGATAGAAATGCCCATGGATGCGAAGCAGGTTGACAGGGGAGGAGCCGTACCAGAATTCGGCAATCAGCAAAGGTTTAAGGCTATTTTCATAAGCAAACTGGAGCAGGCGAGGGGCAGCACATTCACCCGTACCACCGGGAGGAAGTCCACGCTTGGCATCGGCAAAGATATCGATGACATTGCGATAGGTCCCCGAAGGGTTGAGGAAATTGAAATGAGAGAAGATCTCACGCTGCAATGTGATGCTCAATTGACGACGCTCGGCTTTCAGACGTTTGACCTTGGAAGGAGCCAATGAATCGGATGAAGCCAATTCATGGTTGATGTCGGAGATGGCACGATCCTTTTGAAGATAGAAATCGTCGGGGTTCTGCAGGTCATAGACGGGAGGCACGAAGTACTGGTCGGCATCGACGAGCCCATTGACGACCCCACTATAAGCCACAAGATAGGCTATATTCTTATAATAATGTACGCGTGCGAGAGAAGATGGCCCCGAAAGGGGAGTTTCGACAAGAAGAATGCCCAGCATCTTGCCCTGCCGGAAGAGAACATCCCATTGAGGAAGATGGGAAATGGTAGAAAGCACATCATCCGCAACCTGCCTTACAGCAAGTTGCGGATGATAGTAGTATGGGTTGTTCAGGATCATTATTCCTGATAGCCGTTGTTGTCGTTGTTACGACGTGGGCCGTTGTTTGGACGACGAGGAGCATTGTTGTCGCGACGCTGACCACCGAAGGCCTCGCGGAAGGCATTGTTTCCATTGCCATTGCCACGATTTGTATCTCGACGTGGACGCTCGGGACGATCCTCACGTCTTGGACGAGACTCAGGATCGACGTAGTTCTCGGGTTTTGGCTTGAGAGCCTTTGCCGAAAGACGGAACTTGCCTGTCTTCTTGTCAATCTCGAGGAGCTTGACGGTGAGCTGATCACCCTCCTTGATGCCGGTCTCTTCCATAGTCTCATAGCGCTTCCAGTCAATCTCGCTGATGTGGAGCAGACCATCCTTGCCAGGCATAAACTCGACGAAGGCGCCGAATGGCTGGATGCTGCGAACTACGCCACTATAAACTTCACCCTCTTCAGGCACAGCAACGATAGCCTTGATCTTGGCCATAGCTGCATCGATGGATGCCTTGTCGGAAGAAGAGATGGCCACGTGACCCTTGCCATCGTACTCGTCGATGGTAACAACAGCACCGGTCTCCTCCTGGATACCCTGAATGATCTTGCCACCAGGGCCTATGACTGCACCGATGAACTCCTTGTCGATGTCGAAGGCAACCATGCGTGGAGCATGCTCCTTGAGATCGGGACGAGCCTCAGGCTGTGCAGCAAGCATGCACTGAAGGATGTGGTGACGACCCTGCTTGGCCTGATTGAGTGCCTTTTCGAGAATCTCGTAAGAAAGACCATTGCACTTGATATCCATCTGGGTGGCAGTGATGCCCTTCTCGGTACCAGTAACCTTGAAGTCCATATCGCCAAGGTGGTCCTCATCACCAAGGATATCCGAAAGAACGGCATACTTTGGACCATCCTCATCCTTGATCAGACCCATAGCGATACCGCTGACGGGACGAATCATCTGGATGCCGGCATCACGCATAGCAAGCGTTGCACCGCAGGTAGAAGCCATCGACGAAGAGCCATTCGACTCAAGAATATCGGAAACGACACGAACGGTGTAGGGGAAATCCTTGGGGATCATTCCCTTCACGGCACGCCATGCAAGGTGACCATGACCAATCTCACGACGACCTACGCCACGCTGGGCCTTGGCTTCGCCAGTAGAGAATGGAGGGAAGTTATAGTGAAGAAGGAACTTGTCGTAGCCATTGCGGAGAACGTCATCGACCAACTTCTCATCGAGCTTGGTGCCAAGAGTACAGGTAACGAGGGCCTGGGTCTCACCACGGGTGAAGATAGCCGAACCGTGAGGGCCTGGAATATAGTCGGGCTCAATCCAGATAGGACGAACCTCATCGAGGGCACGACCATCGAGACGTGTGCCTTCATCAAGCACACAACGACGCATAGCCTCACGCTCTACATCGTGGAAGTAGCGAGCCACCATACCGAGTACCTCCTCGTCTTCCTGCTTCTCCTCGGGGAGGGTTGCGATGAAATCGGTCTGCACCTTCTCGAATGCAGCCTCGCGCTCGTGCTTGTTCTTGTTGCCCGACTTTGCAATGTCGTAGCAAGGCTGATAGCAGAAGTCGTGGCAGTTCTTCTTGAGTTCCTCGTCATTGACCTCGTGATCATATTCCATAATGGGCTTGCCAACAGCCTCCATCAGTTCCTTCTGCACCTGGCAGTGAACCTTGATAGCCTCGTGAGCAGCCTTGAGTGCACCAAGCAGATCCTGCTCGGAAACCTCTTCCATCTCACCTTCAACCATCATGATGTTCTCATAGGTTGCACCTACCATCAGGTCCATATCGGCCTGCTTCATCTGCTCGAAGGTTGGATCGATGACATATTCGCCATTGATGCGAACGACACGAACTTCGGAGATTGGGCCTTCGAAAGGAATACCACTTACTGCCATTGCAGCCGATGCTGCAAGACCGGCAAGTGCATCAGGCTGGTTCTCCTTATCGGAACTATAAAGGGTAACGTTGACAAATGTCTCAGCGTGGTAGTTGCTGGGGAAAAGGGGACGCAGGGCACGGTCGATGAGACGCGATGTGAGGATCTCGTAATCACTGGCCTTGCCTTCACGCTTGGTGAAGCCGCCGGGGAAACGACCTGCAGAAGCATACTTCTCTTTATACTCCACTGTCAAGGGCATAAAATCAGTACCTGGAGTCACGGTACGAGCTGTACAAACGGTGGCAAGAAGCATAGTGCCACCCATGCGAAGTTCAACGGCGCCATCGGCCTGCTTCGCTACCTTACCCGTCTCGAGGGTGATGGTACGTCCATCACTCAGGGTAATCGTCTTCTTGATTGGGTTAACCAAATTGTTTACCATAAAATTTAAAAATCTGTATAAAATCGGGCGCAAATTTACGCAAAAACTTTGAATCTATCAAATTTTACAGATAAAAAATTGTAAAAAATCAATTTTTAAGTGAAAATACTTGGAATTTCTAAATAAAACACCTATATTTGCGCCGCAAAATTCAAATCAATGAAGAAAAATACATTATATAATTTAATGGCAGGTGCTGCGCTAATCGTGCTTGCCAGTTGTTCTAATGATGAGCGTACCGCATCGATTTCGGGTACGGTGAATGACGGCAAGGGCGAGAAGATTGCCCTGATGCACTTGTCGGGTAGCAACCCTGTGCTCGTTGACACCCTCACGCTGGGTGAGAACGGAGCATTCAAGTTCAAACCTTCGGTCGAGAAGGGAGGTCCCGACCTCTTCTGTCTTGTGATGGGCAACCAAACCATCCCCGTGGTAATCGATACTTTGCAGACGCCTGTGGTCATCACCGCCAACAAGGAACACTTCGGCACTTCGTACCAGGTGGAGGATGAACTGAACAATACGCTGCGCGAAGCTGTGGGTTACGGCAACGAATTGCGTCGCAATATTCTCAACATCACCAACCTTCGCCGCAACAACCAAATGAGCCAGCTGGTCTATAACGACAGCCTGCAATCGCTGGTAAATACCTACAAGGCAAATATGCTTGAGAAGTACATCTACAAGGATCCGTCTTCTCCAGTTAGCTACTATGTACTCTTTGAGACTGTATCGGGCCTGCAAATCTTTGACCCGATGGACCGCAAGGACAACCGAGCCTATGGTGCAGTGGCCAACCTTTGGCTGAATACCTATCCCAATTCGCCACGTACAGCATTCCTGGAACAACGTGCCAAGGAAGGTATTGCTGCAAGACTGCAGGCCAAGCGTGAACAAGAGCGTGCCGACTCGCTGATACAGAATGCCGTGAAGGCAGAAGCATCGTTCGTAGATCTGAATCTGCTCGGTACCAAGGACGAATATATTGCCTTCTCAAGTGTGAACGGACACGGCTCGATTACCCTGTTGGACTTCACTGCCTACTATCTGACCGATGCATCGGTGCCCCACAACGAGAAGCTTATGCAGGTCTACGAAAAGTACAAGGCAAAGGGTCTGAAGATCTATCAGGTCTGCCTGGATGCCGATGTGAACTTCTGGAAAGTCTCGGCAGCCAATCTGCCATGGACAGTGGTTCGCGACACGGAACTCCTTTTCGACGAGAACGGTATGGTGCAGTACAGCGCTGCAGCTGCTCTTTATAATGCATCCAACATTCCAACAACCTTCATCATGGGTAGAGACGGTGCCGCATTGAATCGTGTAGAAGATGATTCCAAACTCGATGCTGCCGTAGCAAAGGTGATGTAAAACAATCTTCGCCATGCTACGACATCGGCGGAGATAGGTCCATTTCTTACGAAACAACACATAACGTAGGGCCTGCGCTCTACGCTATGTGGTTTTAACAATAGTATATTCAATATTAAAAATAAATTATCAATCACTAAATTAACAATTTAGAAAAACACCATGGCAGAAATTATGTCAGAAGAGGGTTTCAAGGCAATCCTCGCAGAGATTCAGTATTTGGAGAGTGTTGAACGTCCAAAAGCATCGCAGGCTATCGCCGAGGCACGCGACAAGGGTGACCTTAGCGAGAATGCCGAGTACGATGCAGCCAAGGATGCACAAGGCAAACTTGAAGCAAGGATTGCTTTGCTGAAGGACAAGGTAGCCAACGCCCGTATCATCGATGCTACCAAGCTCAGCACCGAAAAGATACAGATCATGAGCAAGGTGCGCCTGCTCAACCACAAACTCAAGAAGGAAGTAACCTACACCATCGTTTCGGAATCGGAGGCCAACTTCATGGAGGGCAAGATTTCGGTAGCTACTCCTATCGCCAAGGCACTGCTCAACCACAAGGTAGGCGACATCGTCGAAGTGAGAGTTCCTGCTGGCGTACAGCAGCTCGAAGTACTTGATATCAGCCTTTAAACAATTTTATCATTTACCATTATGACAATCTTTTCACGTATCGTCGCTGGTGAGATTCCCAGTTATAAAGTAGCAGAGGACGATCAGTTCTACGCTTTCCTCGACATAAGCCCCGTCGCCAAAGGTCATACCCTCGTCATTCCAAAGCAGGAGGTTGACTACATCTTTGACGAAAGTGACGAACAGCTTTCAGCCCACATCGTTTTCGCTAAGCGCGTGGCAGCCGCCATCAAGAAGGCTATCCCCTGCGTAAAGGTCGGTATGTGCGTGATGGGTCTTGAAGTTCCCCATGCCCACATTCATCTCATCCCTATGCAGACCGAAGGTGATATGAACTTCCGCAAGGAGCACCTCAAGCTCGATGCAGAGGAGATGAAGGCCATTTGCGAAAAAATCGCCGCAAACTTCGAATAAATGTTTACTTTTCGCCCAATAAAACACTTAGGTATAGTAGCGAACAAGTAACACCTTTAAATATTTATGCAGAACGAATTCTACAAGTACGCAACCAAGCATGCAGGTCTGAACAGCAATGCGCTCGACCAATACATGCGTTTCACAAGCCAGCAGGCTTCAACTCTGGCTCCCCGTGCCAGTTATATCAACCCATCAATCATCGAGGAGCGCCAGCTCAACGTTGCCCAGATGGATGTTTTCAGCCGACTGATGATGGACCGCATCATCTTCCTCGGCACAGAGATTGACGAATATTCGGCCAATGTCGTTCAGGCACAGTTGCTCTTCCTGGCCAGCACCGAGTCGGACAAGGACATCACGATGTACCTCAATTCCCCTGGTGGCATCGTCAGCGGAGGTCTTGCAATCTACGATACAATGCAGTACATCTCGTGCGATGTTTCGACCGTCGTTACCGGTATGGCAGCATCGATGGCTTCGGTGCTCCTCGTTGCAGGCACCAAGGGCAAGCGTTTCGCCCTGCCTCACAGTCGTGTCATGATTCACCAGCCACTTGGTGGAACACAAGGTCAGGCCAGCGACATGGAAATTGCCGTCAACGAAATCAAGCGCCTCAAGGCTGAACTCTACCACATTCTTGCCGATCACAGCGGCCAACCCTACGAGCGAATCGAGAAGGACTGCGATCGCGACCATTACATGACTGCCCAGGAGGCTCTCGAGTATGGTATGATTGACAAAATCTTCACTCGCACGAAATAATGGCAAGGACGAAAGAAGACCATTGTAACTTCTGTGGACGTGGCCGTTCGGAAGTGAATCTCCTCATTTCGGGTATCAATGGCTTCATCTGTGACCAATGTGCCGAACAGGCAAAAATGATCCTGGATGAAGCCATGGCCAGAAATCGCAAGGATGATATTGACAACCTTGATTTCGAATCCTTGCCTCGTCCAAGCGAAATCAAGGAATTTCTTGATGGCTACGTCATTGGCCAGGAAGAGGCGAAGAAGGCGCTCTGTGTGGCTGTCTATAACCACTATAAGCGGTTGCTCCAACCCAAGGACCACGATGGCGTGGAGATCGAGAAGTCGAATATCATCATGGTAGGTCGCACAGGTACTGGCAAGACACTTCTTGCCAAGACCATTGCGAAGATGCTGAAGGTGCCTTTTGCCATTGTCGATGCCACGGTGCTTACCGAAGCAGGATATGTGGGCGAAGATATCGAAAGCATCCTCACACGTCTCTTGATGGACTGCGACTATGACACGAAGAAGGCCGAACGTGGTATTGTCTTCATCGACGAGATTGACAAGATTGCCCGTAAGGGAGACAATCCTTCAATCACCCGCGACGTTTCGGGCGAAGGTGTGCAGCAAGGACTTTTGAAACTCCTCGAAGGTTCGAAGGTCAATGTTCCACCTGCAGGAGGACGCAAACATCCCGAACAGAAGTTCATCGAAGTGGATACCACAAACATCCTCTTCATCTGCGGTGGTGCCTTCGATGGCATTGAATCAAAGATTGCTGCCCGTCTGAATACCCACAGCGTAGGTTTCAAGACCGACGAGAAACGCAAGGACGTGGATCGCGACAACCTTTTGCAATACATCACTCCTGCCGATTTGAAGAAGTTTGGACTGATTCCCGAAATCATTGGACGTCTGCCCATCCTCACTTACCTCGAACCTCTCGACAAGGATGCTTTACGTAGGATTCTTACCGAACCGAGGAATGCCATCACCAAGCAGTATGTGAAGCTCTTTGCCATGGATGGTATCAAATTGACCTACGATGAAGCTGTCTATGACTATATCGTCGATAAGGCCATCGAGTTCAAACTGGGAGCACGCGGACTTCGCAGCATCACCGAAAGCATTATGATGGATGCCATGTTCTCCATGCCTTCGAGCAACAAGAAGGTTTTGAAGATAACCCTTGATTACGCAAAGGAGCAACTCTCGAAATCAAGTCTGGAGCGCATGCAGGTTTCGTAATACAAAACCCTTAATACTTATCAATATGAAAAATGCATTGACAATCGTAATCACGCTGTTCGTAGCAGCTGTTACAGTGTGTGCACAAAATAATGATCCACGTGCACATATAGAAACAAAAGATTGCCCGAATGGTGCCATCTACCTGCCAGCACCACCCACATTGGACGACAGTCGTTTCCTGAATGACTTCGCACAGTATCGTTGGGGATTCCGCGAGCGTGACAACAAGCCACGTCTCGACCTGGCGCTGACCGATGGCAGCCGTGACGAAGATTTGTTGATGCAGCGTTTTGCTCCCGCTTTAGGCTTTACAATCACTGCCCAGAATGCGCCCAAGACGTTTCAGTTGATGAGAACTTTGCGTTACGATGCAACTGCAGCCTGTGAAATGGCCAAGGTTTCATTTGCACGCAAACGCCCCTACCAGCAATTCAGCGAACATACTCCCTGCCCAGAATGGGAGAATGATCGTCCGAATTCATACCCCTCTGCCCACACTGCACAGGGTTGGCTCTACGCCATGGTCCTTACCTATCTTGATCCCGAGAACCAGAACGAGATTCTCAAGATAGGCTACGACTATGGCGTAAGTCGTATCATCTTAGGCTATCATTACCAGAGCGATACCGATGCCGGACGTCTGGCAGCTTCCGCTACCTTTGCCCGACTCCTTGCCGTTCCCGGATTCATCGAGGAACTGCAGGAAGCCAAAAAAGAATACCAAGCCTTGAAGCAAAAGATGATGAACCGTCCCATCGTAGTCCTTTACGAAAACGACGTGCATTGCGGCATCGAAGGCTATACCAAGATTGCAGGACTTCGTGATGCCATCGCAGCTTCCGACACAGCTTATGTCGCTGTAGTAAGTTCAGGCGACTTTGTGCAAGGAGGTCCTGCTGGCACCCTCTCGAAAGGTCAGTACATCATCGACATCATCAACTCCGTGGGCTACGATGCCATGACGATTGGCAATCACGAATTCGACTACAAGGTACCGCAACTATTTCATCTCACAGACCAACTGAATGCTCCTGTAACTTGTGTGAACTTCAGCGATATCAAGACGGGCAAACAATTCTATGCGCCTTTCGTTATCAAGAAGTTCGGAACACGCAAGGTTGCCTTTGTCGGAGTGGTTACTCCAAGTACATTGATGTCAGAAGGTGCTGCATTCTACGACGAAGATGGCACACAACTTTATGATTTACATCATAATGATGTCTATAACCTTGTGCAGCAGGCTACCGATAGTGCTCGTGCCCAAGGTGCTGACTATGTGGTTGTGCTTTCTCATCTCGGCGAATCAACATTCGATGTCGTTTCGGGCAAGATGATTGCAGCCACCACAGGCATTGATGCCGTGCTCGATGGACATTCCCATGCCACGATTCCTTGCGAAAAGATAGTCAATAAGAAAGGTAAGAAGGTTCTTTGCTCACAGACAGGCACCAAGTTTGCCAACATCGGCAAACTCTACATCGGCAGCAATGGCAAACTATCGACCGAATTGCTTCCCACCGACAAAATGGAATACTGCAGTGCTGCTGTGAAAGCCGTAGTCGATAGCATCAACGAGATTAATGCAGCGCTTACCAACAAGGTTTGTGGCCATGCTGACCAACTTATGACCATCAACGATGCCAATGGAAAGCGACTGGTACGCAGCGGAGAGACCAACCTTGGAAACTTTGTAGCCGATGCCTTCCGTTGGTATGGCGATGCACAATTGGCTTTCTCCAATGCCGGTGGTATTCGCCAGAACCTTCCCAAGGGAGATATCACCTATGGTAATCTGCTTGAGACACAGCCTTTCAGTAACGAGATGTGTGTGATTCGTATTTCTGGCCATCTCCTTTGCGATGTGCTTGAAGTAGGAGCAGAGGCATTGCCTGATGAATCGGGATTCTTTGTACAACCTTCCGGGTTCCGCTACACCATCGACAAAAATGCATTGCCTCGTGTCTCGGATGTGCAGGTACTAAACGACAAAGGTGAGTACGAACCCATCGATATGGACAAAGAATATACCCTTGCCACGTTGAACTATAACCTTTCGCAGTACAATGGCCTGATGCTCAACTGCGAACTTATCAAGCAAAACATCGGCCTTGATGTAGAGGCACTTTATAACTACCTGATCAATCCGCTCAAAGGACGTATCGGCTCAGAATATGCCCATCCTCAGGGAAGGATAATTATCAAGTAGAGTTCTGAAGAGTTCGAAATTTCGTTATCGTCATGACGTAATTCCGAAATAACGAAATCTTATGTACTATAATCTAAGTCAAATATCACAAATCCTGGGTTGCACGCTGCGAGGCAATCGTTTGGCCACAGCCAATACCCAGCCAAAAGTCTCCTTGTTGTTGACCGACAGCCGCAGTCTGTCGTTTGCCGACCATACGCTCTTCTTTGCTATCAAGACCTCGAAGGGTGATGGACATCGTTATATTCCTCAACTCTACAACCAGGGTGTGAGGGCCTTTGTCATCTCTGAAAGTAACGAGGAATTCCGAAACACCTGTCCCGAAGGATGGTTCCTTGTGGTTCCCGACACGCTTAATGCCTTACAGAAACTCGCTGCCGCACATCGACGTCAGTTTTCCGACATACCAGTAATCGGTATTACCGGTTCAAACGGAAAGACCATCGTAAAGGAATGGCTTTATCAGTTGCTGAGTCCGTACCGCAATATTGTTCGTTCACCGCGTAGTTATAATTCGCAAATCGGCGTACCTCTAAGTGTTTGGCAACTCGACAAGGATTGCGATCTTGCCATCTTCGAAGCGGGAATCAGCCAACCGGGCGAGATGGAGAAACTCGAATCCATCATCAAACCGACTATCGGTATTCTTACCAATATCGGCACGGCCCACGATGCTGGCTTCGAATCACAGCAACAGAAACTCGTCGAGAAACTTTACCTTTTCCGCAACTGTGACGTCATCATCTATAATGCTGATATCCCAGGCATCAGCGATGCTCTTGAGATAGCAGGAGTCGGTGCTCGAAGTATGTCGTGGACACGCCGGCATAAGGATGCGCAGATTACAGTTCTGAATATAGAGCGCACAGAAACCTCAACCAAGGTAAATTACCTTGTACTGGGAATCGAAGGCAGCTTCACCATCCCAATGACCGACGACGCATCGTTCGAGAATGCGATGCAATGTCTCTGTCTGATGGTCTATCTGGCCTTCCCTCCGACACAAATTGCCGAACGAATGAGCCTACTGGCACCACTTGCCATGCGTCTTGAGGTGATGGAAGGAAAGAAGGGTTGCATGATCATCAACGATGTTTATAGCAACGATCTGACGTCTCTGCAGGCTGCGCTCGAATTCCAGAAACGCCGCAGTGTGCCTTCTTTGACCAATACCCTTGTGCTGAGCGATGTGCCACAAGTACCTTTGGACGAATCTCACCTTTGTCGAAGGGTGGCTCAACTTTGTCAAATCTATGACATACGCAAACTCATTCTAGTCGGCGCCAGTTCGATGCATTCGAAGCAGATCATGCTCCACGAGTTGAATACTCTCGGCCAACACATTTCAACATCATTCTTCGAAACGACAGAAGACCTGCTCGAAAGTGCAACCATACAGCAGTTCCAGAACGAACTTATTCTTCTCAAGGGTGCGCGTGCCTATCAGTTTGAACGCATCAGCGACGAGTTGCAGCTTCGTCGTCATGAAACGATACTTGAGGTTGACCTCGATGCCATCGTTCACAACCTGAACAGTTATCGCAGTCATCTCAAGCCCGAGACAAAGTTGACTTGTATGGTCAAGGCTTTCGGCTATGGTACAGGTAGTTACGAATTGGCAAAGACATTGCAGGACCAGAACGTCAATTACCTGGCTGTTGCTGTTGCTGACGAGGGTGCCGAACTTCGTCGACAGGGCATCAGCACTCGCATTATGGTGATGAATCCCGAAATGTCGGCGTTCCGTACGATCATCGAGAATCACCTGGAACCCGAGATCTATAGTTTCCGTCTTCTGGATGCTTTCGTCAAGGAGGCACAACGCATGAGCGTGACCAACTATCCCGTGCATATCAAGATTGACTCTGGTATGCATCGCCTTGGTTTCCAATATCCGGAGATGGAGGAACTGATCAACCGTTTCCGTCATCAGAATGCCATTACTATACGTTCCGTGTTCAGCCATTTCGCCACGGCCGACGATCCTGCACAGGAAGATTTCGTGCACGAACAGAAACGTCGTTTCGACCAATGTGCTGACATGTTGAGAGCTGCGTTCCCCAATAAGATACTGCGTCATATCTGCAATTCGGCAGGCATTGAGGTTTATCCACAATATCAGATGGAGATGTGCCGTTTGGGCATCGGACTCTATGGTTTTGAGGCTGCTCCAGTCAACATGGATCTGCAGCCCGTGGCTACACTTCGAACTACAATTCTGCAAATCAAGGACATCCCAGCCACCGAGACCATCGGCTATATGCGCAATGGCAAACTGAAACGTGATTCGCGTATTGCTATGGTTCCCATTGGTTATGCCGACGGCTATGATCGCCGACTTGGCAATGGCAATAGCGAGATGCTTGTCTATGGTCTATCTGGTAACAATGAAGGCAAACTCTGTCCAACAATTGGTAATGTCTGCATGGATGTCACCTTCCTCGATGTGACCGATTGCCCTCAGGCACAAGAGGGCTCACAGGTTGAAGTCTTCGGCAAGAACCTGCCCTTGCAACGAATCAGCGACAAGTTGGGTACAATCACCTATGAGGTGCTTTCTACTGTATCGTCGCGTGTGAAACGTGTTTACTACAAGGAATAATTAACTCGTTTAGAAAATTCAGAAACCTCGTGGTTCGCAAACTATTAACAATATTAACCTGCATCCTTCTATGTCACGCTATGTCTGCCCAAGACACAGCCGACACGACGTTGATGCGCTATCTGCGAAACGAGGGACTGATATCCTATCCAGCACGCGACATTCGCATCTATACCAATGCGCATGACAAACTCGTGGACCTTTTCCAAGACATCGACAATGCCAAACGCAAGGTGTGGATTGAGTATCTGATCATTGCCAACGACAGTATCGGCAAACTGTGTATGCAGCATCTCGAACAGGCTGCCAAACGCGGTTGCGAGGTTCGTATGATGACCGACGACTATAAGGATTGGGAACGTGGTTATGGAATGCGCACCAAAGAGGGTATGGATAGCATTCGCAATCTCGGTATCGACTTCGTGACATTTGACCGATTCCGTTTCCCGTGGTACAACCACATCTGCCGAGATCACCGAAAGATTGTGAATATCGACGACAGTATCGGCTACATAGGCGGCTTCAACATTGCCGACTATTATGTCAATGGCAATCCTTCCTACGGTGGTTGGCGCGATACCCATATCCGAATCACGGGTGCTGCTGTCGAAGGTATGGCTAAGTATTTCCACCAGCAATACCAATATCGTGGAACGGGAGGAAAAGGCAAGTACACTTTCGCCCGATACCTCTTCGACGAAGATTATCGGAACATTAACGAGCAGACTCCCAAGGTGGTCTATTTCGAAAGGGGTAGGGCCAACAAAAAGAAAAAGGCCGAGGCTCGCAATGCCATTATAGCGGCTTTTGACGCAGCACAAGACACTATCCGTCTCGTCTCGCCTTATCTCTTGCCCACGCATACTGTTCGTCAGGCAATGATTCGAGCCATTGACCGTGGCGTACACGTCGAAGTGCTCTTTTCGAAGAAGGGCGACATGGATATGCTGTCGTATGGCAACTTCCATTTTGCCAAAAGGCTAATCCGACATGGTGCACATGTCTTCCTCTATAAAGGCAGTTTCCATCACAGCAAAATCATGATGATTGACGGGACCGTTTCGATGGTAGGAAGTGTCAACCTGAATTCGCGTTCCCTTAAATGGGACTACGAGGCTGCCTGTTTTGTGTTCGACAAAAAGACGACTGCCGAACTCAATCGCATCTTCGAAGAGGACAAGCTGCAATGCGACACCTTCAGCCTCGAATACTACAAGCAGGAATTCCCTCGACAGTTTCGACACAAAGGCTGGTGGGTCGATCGCTTCCTGACGCCGTTCTTCTAACTTTCAATTACCTTTTAATAAATCCAACCCATGCTTAACGATTATCTCCTTGGTCTCGACGACCTCAAGACACTGCATCAGTATCTTCATGATGTACCTTACGACGTGATTCGCAACAAACTTTATACTTGTTACGATCTGTTCGATGACTTTGATCCCTACGACCCGATGAGTTTCCAACGCTGCCTAGATACTCGTGTCTTTATGCACGTGACGAAGACGGGCAAGCAGTCCACCAGCCGTCGAGAGAACGTAGCACGCGGCATCCACGACACCTGTATCCTGAATGCAATGCAAGCATTCCTCCATGATTACGATCAAGTGCAAGTAGTTGGAGTTATGGGTGGTCACGCTATGCTTCGCACCGATGCAGCATATCATCAGACCGTGATGATCAGTAAGAAACTGACTGAAAATGGATTCCTGATGATCAGCGGCGGAGGCCCAGGTGCAATGGAGGCAACACACCTTGGATCATGGATGGCCGGCAGAACCGACGAGGAAGTCGAAGACGCATTGAAGATATTGGCACCTGCACCAGATTTCAAAAGTCCAGGATGGTTATCAACGGCTTTTGACGTAATCAGCAAGTATCCACAAAGCAATTACAAGAGTCTTTCCATCCCCACATGGTACTACGGACACGAACCTCCGACAATCTTTGCCACGCATATTGCCAAGTTCTTCAACAACAGTATCCGTGAAGATACCATCCTCACCGAAGCCTATGGAGGACTCATCTACATGCCAGGAAGTGCCGGCACGTTGCAGGAGGTCTTCCAGGAAGCCGTACAGGATCATTACGTTTCGTTGGGATATTCAAGTCCTATGGTCTTTGTCGGCAGAAAATACTGGACCGAGACTGTACCTGTCTGGCCCTTCATACAATATATGATGGATACAGGACAATACAAGAATCTTGTCCTTGACCTTTGCGACACCGTCGACGAGATTGTTCAGTCAATATTGGATTTCAGATTTTCAAGACCTCCTAAACAATGAAACGATTACTCATCACTATCTTTGCTCTGCTGACATGTTTTATAATGAAGGCGCAGGAGAACAACACCTTTATGGACAATGCCGAACCGACGAGAATTGATCTTTGGCAGACGGGACAACAACCCAATTCCCGTTTGCAGGGCGATGCACTTCCTACCGATTCCATATCGCGTCAACGCATCTGGCGCTGTGGAGTTCCCCGCATCTATGCTTACCAGCCTGTGGTCGAAGAACGTTCAAAGACGGCAGTCATCCTCATTCCTGGAGGAGGCTACATCAAGCAGGCCTATGAGGTAAGTGGAGTAACGCTGGCCAAATGGCTCAACAGCATTGGAATCACGGCATTCGTGCTGCTTCATCGTCTGCCCAATCAATCCGAGCTCATCGACCCATGGAAGGCTCCATTGCAGGATGCACAACGAGCCATCCGCTATGTGCGTGCCCATGCCGAAGAATATGGAATTGACCCGAATTGTATCGGTGTGATGGGAACCAGTGCTGGTGGACATTTCTCGGCTTGCGTCAGCACTATTACCGAAGACTGGTCGGCAATAGGTGATGAGTACGACAAGATTCCGTTCCTCCCAAACTTCGCCATTCTCGTAAGCCCTATCATCAACGAGTTGGAAAGCGAAACTGCTGGCAAACGACTAGATTTGTGCGGAGCTACGAAGGATGATCCTATATGGTCCAAACTGTTCGCTATCGACAAGAGCGTGTCTTCAGCTAATCCTCCAACGCTGATGATTCATGCTTCCGACGACCCTGCAGTGCCAGTTTTGAACAGCGTAAAGATGTTCCAAGCACTAAAAAGGGCAGGGGTGGAGAAATGCTCTTTGCACATCTTCCCCTTCGGCAAACATTCCATCGCAATGCGTCATCAGCCAGGAAGCACAGCTCTCTGGCCGGTAATCGCTGAAGAATGGATGAAGGAGATTGGTGTTTTTGAGTAGGAAATATTTCAAAATAATGAAATGAAAAGAGCAGCCCATTTGAGCTGCTCTTATTTGTTATAGGGTTCCCCATTTGCTGGGCTTCTTTCCGAAGAAGACTTCCAACGTACCACCTGCCACGATGTCCTTGTGGTCAATCCATGTTCGGTTCACAGGTATGCCATTGAGCAGGACTTTCTGCACATATATGTTCTTGTCGGAATTCTTGTGCGTGATGATTCGGAAGGTCTTTCCATCGTCAACTTGCAGCGTTGCATCTTTCACGATAGCACTTCCTATCTGCCACTTGCCGCCGCACGGCTCCACCTGATAGAGACCAAGGGATGAGAGGATATACCAAGCCGACATCTGACCGACATCCTCGTTTCCGCAAAGTCCTGCCGGCTGGTCGGTATAAAGTTCATTCATTACTTGTCGTACTCGACGGGCAGTCTTCCAAGGTTGTCCAACATAATTATATAAATAAATAATGTGGTGCGAAGGTTCGTTGCCGTGAGCATATTGACCGATAAGACCCGTGATGTCGGGATTGGCTTCCGCGTTCAGTTCACTAGATGCAAGGAACAGGGAATCAATTCGGAAGGTGAAATTTTCCTTGCCACCAAAACACTCTACAAGACCTAGCACATCGTGCGGCACAAGCCAAGCATATTGCCACGGATTACCTTCGGTGTAATCGGAAGTCTGATGACACGGATTAAAGCCCTCTCGTGAACGGAACTCTCCTTTGTCGTCCAAAGCGCGGAAGAACTGAAGTTGCTTGTCAAACATTTTCTTATAGCCCATACTGCGCTGATGGAAGTGTGTACTATCTTCCTTCATTCCTAATCGGCCCAAAGCCTCAGCACCTGCCCAATCCGCAAGGAAATACTCCATGCTTTTGCCCACGGGTTCCCAATCGTTGTGGTCGTAGGGCACATAGCCTAATTCCTCCATCCAATGCAATGAGCGGTTTTTCATCAGGAGACTCTCCTTGATGGCACGAGCAGCCATTGTAGTATCGATACCTGGAACATCTTTAAGAATCATATCGGCAAGAACGGGGACAGCTGGGCATCCAACCATACAATAGGTCTCGTTGTTCATCAGGTGCCAAACAGGCAGTTCGCCCTGTTCCTGATAGATATGAAGCATCGTCTGTGCATAATCGGGCAACTTGTCACGCATAATGAGTGTGGCCAATGGATGAGCCGAGCGGTAGGTATCCCAAAGCGACCAAGTGGTATAGTTCTGGAAATTACCTTCTCGATACGCGTGATAATCGCTGCCCATATAGTCGCCGTTAACATCATTCCAAACCTGAGGAGCCACCATGAAATGGTACATACCCGTATAGAAGATACGCATCTCCTTGAGCGAAGGCATATTAACCTCTATTCGTCCAAGTTCCTTGTTCCAAGCCGCATCAGCAGCTTCGCGTACTGACTCAAAGTCCCAGTGATTCAACTCTGCGATTCGATTATTGCGGGCATTGAAATAACTGGTAGGAGAGAGGGCAACTTTCACAAGGATAGGAGCGGAAAGGTCCGAGGGGATGCTCACGTCCGAAGGATTCATAAGTGTCGAACGGGTCGAAGCTATTTCATCGAACTTCAATACGCCGAACTTGCCATCCCATTGCATTTCCTTGATAGGCGCATTGGTAGTCAATTCGAAATAAACTTCCTGATGACTTGTCCAGCCATGACTGATACGATATCCCACAATGGTGTGATCATCCACTTGTTCGATACGTGCTTGAAGCATACGGTCACCAACACCATTTTCAAGGTCAACGATCAAACGACGATCATTCATCTCGTCCTGCCAAGTGAATCGATAAAGCGCTACGCGTGTGGTAGTTGTAACTTCACAATTGATTTTGAACCGATCCAAGAGGACGCTGTAATAACCAGGGCGTGTGGTCTCGGTTTCATGACGATATGGCGAAGCAATGCCAAGTCGCGACAACTCGACATCTCCAACAACAGGCATCAAGGCTACATCTCCCAAGTCGCTGCATCCTGTTCCGCTCAAATGTAATTGCGCAAAACCCACAATCGAGTCACAACTCTCGTGATACCCCGAGCACCAATCCCAACCAACTTTTGTCTGCGTAGGTCCGGCATTCACCATACCCTGTGGCACATTTGCTCCAAGAAAGACATGTCCATGGTCTCCTGTTCCAATAGTGGGATCGACATACTGCGTATAGTTTTGGGCGGAAAGGCCTGCGAAAGCAAGCATCAGTGTCAGGGGTGCAAAGTTTCTCATAGGTTATTTATTAATAAAGTGTTATGTACTCATAAGTATTCCCCACCTCTTTTAGATATCGCTCGAAGTCATCATGGCTGATCACCACTGTGCCTCGGCAATCATTGGGGTGAAATGATAAGGACGAAGCATTACGCAAGTTCTCGTCTAAGAAGAGATGCACATGATGTTCGGTGTCGTTGATTAGGCCAAAGGGAGAAACGCTGCCCGGCTCCAAACCAAGATAACGCATCATACGCTCAGGCGATGCAAAGGAAAGCTTGCCGCAAGAAGGCAGTCCTTTTGAAACAAGTGAAGCCTTGAGACGCGCCTCCAGGTCGTGGATGGCAAGATCATGGTCGCAGTCAAAGCATACCAGATAATGCTTGTTTCCCTTGTGGTTGCGGAAAAAGAGGTTCTTGCAATGTACCGACCCATCATCCTTCCACCAGCGGCGGGCTTCCTCGATGGTCTTGCCTTCGGGATGATTATAATTTGTAAAAGGGATATTGTGCTCACGCAGATATTTCAATACGGTTTCTTCTCGTGTCATGATGTTTGAATTTTTGCAAAGATAAGGAATTAAAATGAAATTCATCCCATTTAAGTTCAAATATTTAATCTTTTAGACGAAATAATTTGGAAATAAAAGGAATTTGCTATATCTTTGTCGCGAAAATAAACACACTTAAATGTTTGAGATGTCAATGAAAAAGTGTTTGCGTCAAGTCGTTCTAATAGGTTTGCTCTCGATGCTTCTCCCTGGCTTCACCGCTTGTTCCGACAAGACAAAGAATGAGAAGGGCAAGATAGCCGTGGTTATCTCCACGCTCAACAACCCGTGGTTTGTCGTGCTGGGCGAATCTGCCGTAAAACGTGCTGAGGAACTTGGCTACGAAGCCGTGCTCTTTGATTCGCAAAACAACCCATCGAAGGAACAGGAACATTTCGACAACCTTCTCTCATCAGGTTACAAGGCTGTGCTTTTCAATCCTACCGATGCCGACGGAAGTGCAGTCAATGCCAAGGCAGCAGCTCGTGCTGGAGTGGGTGTGTTCTGCATGGATCGCGAGATCAATGAACCTGGCGCATGCGTGACACAGATCTTATCCGACAACTATTCCGGCTGCATCCAGTTGGGACAATACTTCGTCGAGGTTATGAATGGACGCGGCAATTATGTCGAGATTCTCGGCATTGTTGGCGACAACAATACCTGGGCACGCAGTCGAGGATTCCATTCTGTGGTCGATTGTTACGAGGATCTGCATATGCTTTCGCAACAGACGGCCGATTTCGATCAGAACAAGGCCATGGAGGTGATGGAGTCAATGATGCAGGCCAATCCGAACATCGACGCCGTCTTCTGTGGCAACGATGCGATGGCGATGGGAGCCTACCAAGCGGTGTTGGGTGCAGGAAAGGAGAACCATATCAAGGTCTTCGGTTTCGATGGTGCCGAGGATTGCGTAAATGCGATTCGTGAAGGAAAGGTCGAAGCCACAGGTATGCAGTTCCCCAAGACGATGGCCACAACAGCGGCAGAATTGGCTGACCGATGGCTGAAAGGCGAACGCGATCTTCCTAAGAAACTGCCTGTTGCCGTCGAACTCGTGAATGGAACAAATGTCTCACATTACGGACATTTTGGTCGTCTGGATTAATCGCAATGCTATGAAAAAGATAATCAAATACGTCATCTTCGCCGCTTTGTTTTTCGTGGCTCTTTGGTTCTCTTTCTATACCGAGCCGTTGAGTGTACGCAAGGAACGCGAAGCCTTGAAGCAATATAAACCTGAGCAACTTGTCGAACATTATTGGAGCACAGGATTGCAGGATCTTGAAGCCAACGCTCTCGATGTAGCATCCTTTGTCAACGCTTTACAGACTGATGCTCAATCGCTTCGAGAAAAATCGGGTCATGTCCTTGGTATAGGTTCGAACGTATGTTATGTGCTCAAAGGCGATGCCGAAAACGTGAGTTTCTCCGACAATGAGTTCCACTTCAAGATGGATGGCATCGATTTTAAGGTTCCGGCAAAATACATTTTCGGCAACACCGCCCGCGATGCCTGCGGATGGTTCAACATCGATGACTTCCAGAACACGATGGACTTCAATGCCGTCTCGGCTTGCATGAACCAGCGCATCAAGGAGCAGGTCATCGGCGACAAGGCTCAGCACGCTGTCGATTACACGAAATGTCATTTCTGTGGATCCATTGAGGTCAAACCCGATGCCAAGACTGTCGAACACTTGACGCTTTATCCCTATATCTTCGAACTGCAATGAATCAACCCTTCCTCGAAGCCCGCAACATCACCAAGCGCTTCCCCGGCGTTTTGGCCCTCGACCACGTGAATCTTCGCGTGATGTCGGGGCAGGTCAATGCGCTGGTAGGGGAGAATGGTGCAGGCAAATCCACCTTGATGAACATCCTTTCGGGTGTCTATCCCGACTATGAGGGCGAAGTGCTGGTCGAAGGCGAGGTACAGCATTTCCAGTCGGTCACCGATGCACAGCAAAAGGGCATTGCCATCATCCATCAGGAACTGAATGTGATTCCATACCTCAACGTTGCCGAGAACATATTCCTTGGACGAGAGCCGCTCAATGTCTTCGGGCTTATCGATAAACGCAGGATGCATCGTGAGGCAAAAGAACTTCTCCAACGCCTTCATTGTGAGGTTGATACACATACTCCGATGATTGACCTTCGAGTGGGCCAACAACAGATTGTCGAAATTGCCAAGGCATTGTCACTCAAAGCCAAGGTGCTTATTATGGACGAACCTACCTCGTCGCTCTCAGAAGGTGAGACTATCCTGCTTTTTGATCTGATCCGCGAATTGAAGAGCCAAGGTGTGGGCATCGTTTACATCTCGCACAAGATGGATGAAATCAAGCAGTTGGCCGACTACGTCACCATCTTGCGTGACGGCAGGTTCATCAAGGAGATACCGATGTCCGAAACATCAATCGACGAGATTGTAAGCATGATGGTTGGACGAGACAAGAAGGATTTCTTCGTCAAGCAGCCCCACAAATATGGTGACATCGTTCTCGAAACGCGGAATATCTGTCTCAAGGATGCCATCCATCCCGACAAGAACATCCTGACCAACATCAATCTGCACGTTCGAGCAGGGGAGGTGCTGGGCATTTATGGCTTGATGGGTGCAGGCCGAACCGAACTCTTCGAAACCCTTTTCGGCCTCTTTCCTCATGATACAACAGGCGAAGTATGGATGTGTGGCTCGAAGGTTAAGATTCGGCATCCCGAAGATGCTGTCCACTGCGGAATGGCCTTGATTCCCGAAGACCGAAAGATTGCCGGACTTGTGTTGGGGATGAATGTCGGTCAAAACACTACGCTGGCATCGTTGGCCGAATGTCTTACAATCGGGCTTTTGGATAAACGCAAGGAAGACAAGGTAGCCGAAAACTTTCGTAAGCGACTGGGCATCAAGTCCTATTCGCTCGAACAATTGGCAGGTCAACTTAGCGGCGGCAACCAGCAGAAGATTGTGCTGGCAAAATGGCTACTGACAGGACCTAAGGTTCTCTTCCTCGACGAACCCACGCGTGGCATCGACATCCTTGCCAAGAACGAGATCTACAAACTCATGGACGAACTGGCAGGGCAGGGGATGGCGCTCATCGTAGTCTCGTCGGAACTACCCGAAATCATGGCAGTCTCCGATCGTATCATCACCTTGCGCGAAGGAGAAATAGGTGCGGAATTCAGTCGCGATCAATTCTCCGAAGCCTCCATCCTTAAAGCAGCGTTGCCGAGAGAGTAAACCTTTCGAACCTTTCAGAACCCTTCGAACCTTTCGAACCTTTCGAACCTTTCAGAACCCTTCGAACCTTTCAGAACCAAAATATATGTCAATCCTCAAACAACCCGTTGTCAAGCCGCTCATCGCCCTGTTGCTGATGTGCCTGGCTATGACTTTCCTATCGGAGAACTTCGCCACCTCGGACAATCTGTTCAATGTGTTGCGACAAACCTCTGTCAACCTCTGCATCTCGGTGGGTATGACGCTTGTCATCCTGACAGGTGGCATCGACCTTTCCGTGGGTTCGGTGCTTGCCCTGACGGGAGCCATTGCTGCTGGACTTACACGCGATGGACTTGAACTGTCTGGCATAGATACCTTCGTGGGCTTCACATTCTGGGGAGGATGCTTTGCTGCTCTTCTGTTGGGCGCCTTGTTGGGAGGATTCAATGGCTGCCTGGTGACACATTTCAAGGTTCCTGCTTTCGTGGCTACACTCGGCACGATGACGATTGCACGAGGTCTTACCTTACTCTATACCGGAGGTTTCCCAATCACGAAATTGGGACATGGCTTCGAAGTGATGGGAACGGGGTGGTTCCTGGGTGTGCCGATGCCTGTTTGGATAGCATTTGCAATCATCCTCTTCTTTGCGTTCTTTATGGCCAAAACACGCACAGGCCGCTATATCTATGCCATTGGTGGCAACGAGAAGGCAAGTTTGTTGAGCGGTATTCGCACGGGCAAGGTCATCCTGTTGGTTTACACATTGGCAGGCATCCTTTCGGCGGTAGCAGGTCTGCTCGTCACAGCACGTCTTGACTCGGCACAACCTAATGCCGGCACGGGGTATGAACTCGATGCCATTGCCGCAGTGGTGATAGGTGGCGCTTCCTTGAGTGGTGGCAAGGGTTCCATCTGGGGAACAGTCGTGGGTGCGCTCATCATCGGTGTGCTCAACAATGGCCTCGTCCTGCTCAATGTCTCGCCCTTCTGGCAGCAGGTCATCAAGGGTCTTGTCATCCTCCTTGCGGTAATCATGGATCGATACAGCAATCGAAAATCCTGATTTTCTTCAAGTTCACACAATAAAAGCGCTCTTCGCGCGTTATTATGAGGTAATGAGGCAATGACGAAATACCGTTATAACGAAATCACGGAATGCCGGAATACCGGAATACCGAAATAACGAAACCCCGAAATAAATAATCCCCAATTTATAATTTATTATCCCAAATCAAAATGAAAAAGATTTTCTTTGCAGCAGTTGCTGCGCTGGCTCTCGTTGCTTGCTCAGGCGAGAAACCCAATCCAAATGCTTACACCATCAACGGTACAGTGACTGGCGCTGATGGTGAAACCGTCTATCTCCTTTCCCAAGGTGACACCCTGGCATCTACTACTGTTCAGAATGGTGCTTTCACGTTCAATGGTGTGGCTGAAACCTCAAAGGAAGCAAAAATCTTCATCAACCGTCAACTCAACGATGGACTCTTCCTCGAGCCAGGTGTTATCAATCACAACATCAACGAGCAGATAGCTTCAGGCACACCTCTCAACGATGAGATGAACGAGCTCAATTCCAAATTCAAGGCCATTATCGATGCCCTGGATAAAGAAGGCGCTAACGAAGACAGCCTCATGCAGGTTTACTCTAATATCGTCGAAGAGGTTTCTCAAAATCATGCTGGCGATGCGATGGGACTTTCGTTCTTCATATTGAATGCTATGGATATGACCAAAGCTCAGCTCGACAGTGTGATGGCCCTTTATCCACTTTATGCCGCCGATCCTCAACTGAAGTCTTTGGTTGAAGCCTTGGAAATAGCAGAGAAGACTGGTGCTGGAAATCCATACATCGACATCGTGGGTGTAGATGCCACTACTGGCAAAGAGTTCAAACTCTCAGACGTTGTCGCCAAGGGCAAACCCGTCATTGTCGATTTCTGGGCATCGTGGTGCGGTCCTTGCCGTGCTGAAATCAACAACTACCTTTCGAAATATGCCAAGGAGTATAAGAACAAGGTGAACTTCGTGGGCATCGCAGTTTGGGAAAACGGCATCGACGACACCAAGAAGGCCATGGGCGAACTTCCTATCTCCTGGCCAGTACTCTATGCTGGAGGCCGTGGGGCTGACTCTCCAACCGAAGGCTATGGCATCAAGGGCATCCCTCACATCATGCTCATCGCTCCCGATGGCACCATCCTCGCTCGCGACATTCGTGGCACTGCCATCAAGGAGGCCATCGACAAGGCGCTTGCCAAGAAATAAACGAGGCAGCATCTGAAAGCTGATACGAATCTTTTATCCCGTTCGAAAGAGAATCGAACGGGATTTTTTTAGTTCATATCAACAAATATTTGCTATCCAAACCTTGCAAAACGTAAGTCAAACTAAGAAATTTAGTTGAAAAACGAATTATTAACTAAAAATATTCGTTCGTAACTAAATTATTTAGTTCATTTGCATCGTCAAACAGAACGAAACAAGGATTTACTTGTCAAATTGAACGAAACAAACAGTTTCCTTGTCAAACAGCATAAACAAACGAGCAATATGAAACAAGAACTCACGGCAAAAGAAGAAGAGGCTATGAACATCTTCTGGCAGCATGGACCTCAATTCGTCCCTAAAATCCGCAACTATCATCCAATACACGATTAAGGGTAGATTTATGAGTCGTTAGTAGCAGCTTTCAGTAAAAAGCAACAGCACAACATCAATATGTAGCCACCATCCCCTTACCCCACGA
>Ga0256407_10000256_pt1 | contig 133316 bp, 69 predicted proteins | sample RumenRJG_04DNA_FD_193489 | JGI IMG/M metagenome (GOLD analysis project Ga0256407, IMG submission 193489) | Bovine rumen microbial communities from Lethbridge, Alberta, Canada - RJG_04 | ecosystem: Host-associated > Mammals > Digestive system > Stomach > Rumen | place: Canada: Alberta... | reverse complement strand
GCATTCTCAGTGTGACATACATTCCTCCGTCGCCGTATGGCTGTATGTTTTCCCATGTGAGTTGCTTGATATCACTCTTTCGGAGTCCGGTCAGACAGGCAAAGAGAAAAGCGGTCTTTAAGACGGGATATTGGCATGGGGTGTTCGCCAACCTGACAAGTTCATCCTTGGACAAGTGCTCCTTTTCCGTGGGTATGGTGTCAATGCGTTCCAAGAAGCCGTTGGGATTCTCCATAATCTTGTGCTCCCTGTAGGCTGTATGGAGTACGGCACGGAAGGTTGACCAATAGCCTGCCACACTATTGATATGCAGTTTGTGTTCTGTGTGGATAGTCTGAGGTGCAGTCATCAGGTACTCACGGAACTTGTTGCACAGGTCAACGTTGATTTCATCGAAGCGGCACTTGTCATTGCAGAAACGGGCGAAGTGCTTATAGACATGCTGCCACTTGCAATTCTTCTTGTCTGCTTTCTGCTTGAAGTAGGCAAGAAAGTCGCCCTTCATCTTATCACGGTCAAAGAAGTCATACCTTTCATTCACTATGGACTCATAGCGACGGCAGCGGAGGGCTTCTGCCTTCTCGCGCATACGGTCGTTGTAGTCTTTCTCCCGTTGTGACTTCGGCTTGGCATAGATGTAGATACCGAGCGATTCATGGCGCATGACCTTCATGGTAGACTCGTCCCGATAGCCAGGATAGTAGTCGAGATAGAAGGAAAGCTGTTCTCCGCCTTTTATTTTACGTGTGCGGAGGGTCACGGTCTTGCAGATGTTACTCATACTTATATATTTTATTGTTAGTAATCATGGTGGAGCGTTTCTCCACGGGTGCAAAGAAACTCAATGATGACATGCTGATTCCGATTATTTCTAATAATCACTGAATAATCTGTCAATAAGGTAGAAACTCAGAATCCAGAGGGGACCATTCCCACGGATTCTCGTTCTTCCATTACTCTCTCAACGTCTGAACGGAGCAGGAGGTTAAGCCGTCCTACCTTTGTCTTCTCAATGTGCTTCACCTTGACGATGTGGCAGATGTTAGCCTTGGTCAGTCCGTAGAGTTGCTGAACCTGCTCGACGGTGTAGTAGTTATCGTCCTCCAACAAGTCCGTCCGGCGTAGTTCGTCAAAGTGGCTTTGAGAGTAGTAGGTGTGTCCGTACTCTCGTTTACTTGGAATCTTGTGGCGATGGGCATAGGAACGAACTGCCGTAAGGTTGATACCATAGCGGTCTGCCACTTCTTGGGGTGACAGCCAATCGACAATGGCATCTGTGTCTATGGTTGTGCCAAATACTGCATCAATGTGTTTCTTGCTGTAATAGTTCCGTCCAGCTATACGGCACATGGGAATCTGATGACGCTTAGCAGATGCATAAAGCCATGACTGTTTGACCTTGTAAATCTGCTTCACTTCTTCGCCAGAATAATATTCGAGAACTTCATCGGAATATGATGATGTAGATTGGGCTTTCTGCTTCTTGTCACCAACAGGTCTCTTTTTCTTTGAAGTGGTATTCTTGGGCTTCGTACAAGGTAGAACACGATTATAAGGGTTTGCATCAAACATCCTTTCGATGTCACTCCTGCGGACAAGAGCCATGCGACTGCTCAGCCGTGAGGCTGGCAACTTCCCTTGCTCAACGAGTTTATAGACATACTGACGGGTGCAGCCTAAAAGGATGGCTGCTTTGGAAAAAGACAAATACTCCTGCTGCTGGAGTACCATCACAGGCTCGACTGCCCGAAGGAAATCCCGTTGTCTCTTTTTCTTGGTTTCTTTCGCTTGCTCGGCACATTCCTCTGAGCAGTACTTCTGCATTCCGTTGTTTGTGGTGAAGACCTTACCACAATAAGCACATTTTCTGGTCTTTGGCATACTTGCGTTATTTATGGGTTCAACATTCCTTTTGTTGTACCTCTCCGCAAGTCATCACAAGCAAACTATCGACATTCCTTGTCAACTTTCGCCACGATATTGCTTTTCTCAAAAGCAGGTCATGAATCTGTCAACTCTAGTAATCTATCAGCAACCCTTGTCAACTCTTTCCACGATGTGGCAAAAATAAAGCCTCGTAAATTCCCTGCGGTAGAAATACGTTGCAAATTTATAGGGAATTTCCGAAGCAACCAAAAACAGCTTCCGAAGTGTTAAAATCTAAAAGTGTCTGTATAACAGAGGTTTAAGTTTGATTAGTTTTCATTATTCATGGTAGTTTAGGAGTCTCTAAATACATGAAAGGAATGCTTGATACTCTATGGTCTTCACGTTCTTCGGAACGATTACTGAAGTCAGATTTGTACATTTAAAGAAAGCATCCTCCTCTACACTTGTCAACCCCGTGAAATACTGCAACTCGTCGAACGAAGTAATGGTTGTGTTCTCCTTGAATACAGGGTCGCCGAAGGTGCCGTCGCCATTGTCCTTCTTCAGTGTCGTCACGGCGGCAGCCTCGGCCTTCGACAGCTCGCCGTCGCCGTTGGTGTCCCAGTTCTCCACGCAGATGCGCTTCACCTCGGCATCGGCGAAGTCGATGATGTCGGAGGTCTTAGAGAAGCAGAAGGTCCAGGTGCCGTCGACGAAGAACTGCAGGAGGCTGTCGGCTTCGATGACGTAGGTGAGACAGCCGTTCTCCATACCGTCATCCTTTAGCAGGCTGGTATAGTCCTCGCCGTTGAAAAGCATCTGGACGCTCTTGCCCGGCTCCAGGTAGACGTACAACTGGAGCAGCGTGCCTATCTCATCCGGATTGAACGATGCTGTTGCTGTGGAAGAGGCGGCAGAGAGCTTCTTCTCTACTGTGCCGCCATCGACCATCATGACGACACTGGTCTTGTCGCCGACGTCGCCTGCCATCGTGGCCTTCCAGTCGACGATGCTACTGTTCTCCTCATAGATGGCCAGCAGCGACGCGGAGGTCAGCACCCCCAGGTCGTCCGCTGTGGCCGTCGAGGCAAGCGTGGCGCGCAGGAACTGGTTGTTCAGGTTCTCCATCGGATGGAACTTGCCGGTGACGTCCTCGCCATCCTTGTAGACCTTGACGGCCTCACCCTCCTTGGGCGCCTTGAGCCAGAACTCCACGTAGCCCGTCTCGCCAATCTCGTCGTAGAAGGCTCTGACCACCTTGTTGCGCCCTTCCGACTCCGAGGCGGTCACCTCGGTGAGGGCCTGGATGTCGCCGTCCACATCGCGGAACGGCGTGCACTTCATCTGTCCGTCGCCCACCACAGCCAGGTTGAACACGTAGCTGGGACGGTCGACATAGAGCACACTGAGGCGGTAGGCCCCGTCGCCCTCGTCGAGCCCGGTGAGCGGCACCCGGTAGGTGCCGTCCTCCTGGCGGTACTGGCTGGCGTCGAGCTGCAGCCGGGCCGTCTCGTTGAGTGGCTTGTTGACAAATACGGCAAACACCTCCTTGCCCGTTTCGGGCGTGATGACGGCATAGTGAGCCACGTCCTTGGGCAGCAACTGCTCAGAGGTGGTGGCATTGCCGATGACGCCGACCGAATCGGTCGCGCCCTCTCTGAACAAGGCTATCGACCCGCCGGCGCCGTTGACGACCGACAGCTTGCGGGCATTATTCCGGTGAATAATCTGGATGTCCATGTCGCCGTCGATCTCTACTGAGTAATCCGAGACAAGGTATTCCGTACCACTCTCGTATGTGTCGTAAGGTTCAGCAGGAACGCCATTGACGATGACTATGCTTTGCTCCACGATGCCGTCCACAGGCTTTTTGTAAGTGCAGCTGAAGGCGACATACAGTTCCATTCCGTCGTAATAGGTTGTCGTATAATTGCGTTCCTCACCGTCTCGGCTCATATCGACCAGCTCCTGCCATTCGTCATTTTCCGGATCAATGCAAGCCCAGCCGTTCTCATCATTCGGCCGGAATTCCATCTGTCCGTCGCCCACTTTCGTTAAGTGGATATCCAGCACGGTGCCTACGGGGAAGGCCAACTGGCGATAGTGTGCCGTCAGCGTGTTGGTCTTCTCCGTGACATTGACGCCGTACCCGTTGTCATACAATGCTGTAGTCCCGTTGAACACGAAACCGCTAAACCTGTAATTCGACGATTCCGGAATAGTGCAGTTTCTTACTAAGAGATAGCCATTCTTGTCCATCTCAATGGTTTTTGTGGAATTGGGCTTGACGGTTTCCCATGTGGCGGTTCCGTCGTGCACCTTCTGCACTTCGAAGGTGCCCTCGCCCGGGTTGTTGATGGTCACCTTGCGATAGTTCATGCTCGGGTCGATGGGCTGCATGTTGACGTTGCTCCATGACGTATGGGCGGCCTTAAAGTCGGCAATCTCATATTTGTCCAGGTTGACGTAGACCGTGAGCTTCGTGTTGCTCAAGGATGCCAATCCCTCCGGATCATCGGGGATGTTGCCGTAGAAATACACTTTCTCCAGCGCCGTGAGTTTACTGAGAGAAGAGCCTAAGATGGCGTCGCCCCAGAACTCTAACTTCTTTAATACCTTAAAGGGGTCGAATGTAAGAAATCCCTGTCTGGCGGTGGTCGTCAGATTCGAGATGTCGGCATCACCGTAGAACTGCATTTCCTCCAGAGAGAAGCAGTTGCCGAAGTCGACGTTCTTGTCAATGGTGATATCGCTACGAAAGCTCAGACTCTTCAGTTCCGAACAATTCAGACTGGTGGTCACGCCGGGATAGCCGAAGCGCCTGATCTTCCAGTTCTGAGGGACGTAATCCGTCACTCCCGTCACGGCGCCTGGTATGAAGATCCACGTCGCCGATGGGTTAATGTAGAGCAGCGCTGCCTCGTATTTGTCCGGAAAGTTACTACCCGCATACGGAGCGACGCCAAAGTCATAGCCGTCGCTTCCTTGCTGGCCACCTGTGAAGGTGCACCTCACCTCTTCTACCCGGTAGTGGCTCTTCCACGATGCGATGACATTATACTGCGAGTCGTTGGTAAAGTAAGTGACACGGGCACCAGCTACATTCGGTGCCACCAGATGGCTCAGATAGACAGTCACCTTACCACCCAGTACGCTGAACTGCGTATCCGCATCCAGACTCCATGATAAGCCTGTCGCAGGCTCCTTTTTCGAGGGGTCATAGAAGTAGATGTTCGAAAGATTTTTCATGCCAAAGAAGTCGCCGGCAACCTTTCCGTGATAAGTGCTCTCCTTGATGTACAAGGAGACCAGGTTGGGACAGTTGCAGGTGAAGCCATACGAAAAGCCTGTCACCAAGGCCTGTCCAAATCGCTGCGTCGTCACCTTGTTGGGTATTTCCACTGATATGGCATTGGATTCGATGCGCGTGATCTCGGCATAGGTTCCTGAGTAGTCAGAATTGATTCCGTAGGTGATGCCGTTTACGGTGACGGTCTCGTCGTAAGCCCAGGCGGTGAGCACTCCCATCCACAGCAGGAGCACCGCCAATAGCAGTCTGATCTGTTTCATAATCTATGATTCTTTGTTATTGGGTTATCGGTTGTTATTATATTATATGGTTATTATATTAATCGGTAATTATTATATGTAATCGCCAGCGGGCAGGGCGCCAGCCGCTCCCCTCCCTTCAAGGGGAGGGGTTGGGGGTGGGGTCTGTATATTCCTTCCGCGGAGCAAGTTAGAGACCCCACCCCCGGCCCCTCCCCTTGAAGGGAGGGGAGCGGCTGCGCCGTCATGCCTTGGAGGGGAGCGGCTGCGCCGTCATGCCTTGGAGGGGAGCCGCTGCGCCTCCCTTCAGTTCGCCAGCGCCAAGATATACGTTTCCAGTGACATCAGGTCGCTGTCGATGATGTTGATGAGGTGGCGGCAGTCCAGGATATCCTCCTGTGTGGTGGCACCCGCGATCAGGGCTTCGACCCTGTCGATATTGTCTTGGATCTTGCTCACCATGTTCCACAGGTCCGTTTGGGCGTGTTCGGCGTCAATTTCACTAAGCTCATTGACCCTCTCCTGGAGGTTGCTCTTGCTCCAGTTGAGGTCCGCTGTCAGATTGGCCTTGTCCGCGGTGGGGTTGTAGTCCAGGATTCCGATGATGCCCGTCAGGTCGGCGACGCTGATCCTGTTGTCGGCGTTCACGTCGGCAGTCATGATGTTGAACGGCGCCGGTGTCTGTCCGACGAGGTGATGGGCCATGGCCATGACGTCTGCGCTGTTCACCACGCCGTCGTCGTTGACGTCGCCCGCCATAGGCCCGCTCACCTTCGTGAGGTAGCCCGGATCCAGCTGGCCGTAGTCGATGCGGGCATAGCCGGCGTCCACGTGCTCGGGGTCGTACGCCGTGCCCCGTCCGCCCACGAGGCTGGTGCAGCCCAGGAACATGGCTTGGGTGCGATCCGTCAGGGACCAAGTGGTCCATCCGTCGCCCACACGGATGGTGGTGAGCGCAGAGCATCCGTTGAACATGCTTCCCATGTTGGTGACCACTAAGGTGTTGAAGCCCGTCAGGTCAAGCGTCTTCAAGGCTGAACACCCATAGAACATGCCTGCCATGATAGAGGCGTTGTCCGTGCTGAAGTGGCTCAGATCGAGACTCTGCAAGGATTCACACCATTGGAACATATACGCCATGATGCTGACCTTGCTGGTGTTCAGGTATTCCATTCCCGTGATAGACTGCAGACGGTCCATGCCATAGAACCATGAATAGGTGGACGTCGGACGGGCTTCTGCGAACGAGGCATCGAAGACGACCTGGGTCACGTCGGCGTCAGCCCACTCCGGATCGTCGTATCTCGTGTTCAGGCTGTAGGAAGTCCCCGGGCGATGCCTGCGCTGTTCGTCGTAGTAGAATGTCAGCGTGGTGTTCTCGGGGGTATAGACGGCGTAAGGCATGAGCCATGTCGAGAAGTAGCCCGGATCGTTCGTTCCGCCGTCGATGTGGGCGAGGTTTTTCTCCGTGGTGTATTCGTTGTAAGTCGTCCCTTGGCCGCCCACCAGTTTGAAGCAGCCCTCGAACATGTAGTTGCTGTTGGTCACGCCCGCCGTGGTCCAGCCGTCGCCTACGTAGATGGTGGCGAGTTTGTAGCACTGATAGAACATCTGCTGCATCCCGGTCACGTTCTTCGTCGTGAAGCTGCTCAGGTCGAGGCTGGTGAGGGCCGAGCATTGATAGAACATCGCGTTCATCTGGGTGACCTTGGCCGTGTTGAGATGGCTCAGGTCAACTTCTGGCAATAACGAGCATTTGCCGAACATGAAGTCCATGTTGGTCACCTCGCTGGTGTTCAGGTATTCCATTCCATTGATTTGATGCAGTGCAGTCATGCCATAGAACCATGAATAGGTGGACGTCGGACGGGCGTTGGCGAACGAGGGGTCGAATTCGACCTGGCCGATATTATCGGCGATACTCTCCCACTCCGGATCTTCTGCTCCCGTGTTCAGGTCGTAGGTCGTGCCGCTGCGGGTGCTGCGATAATTGTCGCAGTAGAAGGTGAGGACGGAATTGCCGTAGACGGCGTAGGTCTGGGTGTCGCTGAAGTAGCCCTCCTTCCAGACGACGTAGTCTGACGTCATCGTCGAGAACGACGGGTGAGCCCCGGTGGGGTAGGTCAGGACGCAGGGACGGGACGTCGTGCCGGTGCCCCTGCAGGCGCCGTCGGCCATGTTTTCCGCCAGGGAGCTCGAGACGGTCAGCAGCTGCAGGCCGCTCATGTTGCCAAGCATGGCGCCGGTGATGGTGCTGCTGCCGGTCGTGAATCCGCTCAGGTCGAGCTTCGTGAGCCCCGAGCAGCCATTGAACATGTAGCGCATGTTGTTGACGCCGGCCGTGTTGAATTTGCTCACGTCGAGGCTGCTCAGCCGGGAGCAGTTATAGAACATGCCGGCCATGCTGGTGACCTTGTCGGTGTTGAATTTGCTCACGTCGAGCTTCGTGAGGCCCGAGCAGCCTGCGAACATATTCTCCATGGTGGTGACCTGGTCCGTCTTGAGTAGATACAGCATCGGGATGGAGGTGAGGTTCTTCATGCCCATGAACCAGTTGTAGCAGCTGGTGGGGCGGGCGTGCATAAACTTCCATTGAAACTCTACCGATGTGATGTCCTCACGAATGTCGAACCAGCCCGGGTCAAGCGTGCCCTCGTTCAGGGCGTAGACCGTCGAGGTCGCCTTCTTGTCGTCATAGTAGTCGTCGTAGTAGAAGACGAGCTTGGTTCCGTCCTCTAATTGAGCGTAGGGCTTGAGGTTCTCGGTGACGAAGTATCCGCCATTCCATTCGACGTAGGATGGGGTTATTTTGAAGAACTCCGCGTGCGAGGTCGTGGGATATATCAGCGTGCAGGGCGTGGTGACGTTGCCGTCCGCGTCGCTGCCTATTCCGGAACAGGCACCATGGCCCAACTCATTGAAAAGGGAAATCAGCCTGTCGGACAAACTCAGCGTCCGCAGGGACCTTAGGTGCCAAAACATTTCGTAGGTTCTTACACCGCTTCTGATCTGGAATCCGCTCGCGTCAAGGCTGGTGAGGCTGGTGCATTCCCTGAACATATGGTCCATGTCGAGGACCTTGGAGACGTCGAAATGGCTCACGTCGAGGCTGGTGAGGCTGGAGCACATAAAGAACATATATTCCATGTAGGAGACCTTCGAGGTGTTGAAGTGGCTCACGTCGAGGCTGGTGAGGCTTTCGCATAGGGAGAACATATACCCCATGTCGGTGACCTCGGCAGTGTTGAAACTGCTCAGGTTGATGCTGGTGAGTGAGTTGCAAAAATTAAACATACAACGCATGCTTTTGACTTTGGAGGTGTCGAAGGTGCTCAGGTTAAGCCTTTCGAGTCTTTGGCAGTGACCGAACATGTAAGACATGTCGGTGACCTCGCTGGTGTTCAGATAGTTAAGTCCAATGATAGTGTGTACAATACCATTATCGAACCACTTGTAGCAACTGGTGGGGCGGGCATAGCTGAACCTGCTATCAAAAATAACGCTATCTGCAGAATGATTGTGTTGATACCATCCAGGTTCATCGGTTCCTTCGTTCAGAGGGTAACAGTGAAAGAGGCTTTCGCTATGATCACCCATTCTATCATCGTAGCGGAACGTCAGTGACCCGTATGTTCTGTCGAACACGACATAGGCTTGCGGGTCATAAAACTTCAATTCAATGCTGGTAATGTTCGCCAAACTGGGGTATAAGATTTGCATCTGGGCAATGGTGCTGGCACTAAGCGTATGCGTGAAGGTGTGGGCACTGGTGGTGGTGGGAGGCTTAGTGACATAATAGCTTGAGTCAAAGTGGAACAGCTCGACGCCATTGCGAATGACATGGCCTGACTCAATGGTAATCGCTTGATCCATGGCAAGCACTCGGAGCGCATCGACTTCCCAGGAAGTGAGCTCGTAATCATCCAAGATCCTAATGGATTCAGTGTTCGCTGCTCTTGCACTCCCCAGCATGGTGAGGAGCATGACGATGATGAATGTAATTCTCTGTTTCATAGCCGTTATGTTTGTTTGTTATGTAGGCAAAGTTATGAAAAATAATTGATACGACATACGTTTCGCCGCATTTTTTTTAAAAAGTGTTACGTTTAGACAAGAAACCTTGTCTAAACATGACAAAATGTTAAAATCCCGATGGAAAAGCCCTCACAAACCCGCATCTTTTTTCGTCGTCATCCCCAGCCGCCCGGACGGTCGTCCCCCCCCCCTTTCGGGAGGTCGGCTAGGGCGCTGTAATGATTCCATATCCGCAAAAAAATGCTCTTTACAAAAACAAATTAAAACCCTAAAAACAAAAGAAAACAGTATTCCTCTTCCCCGTTCTCAATCTGTGTTTACCTGGCTGCGCACAGCCCGGCAGGCATGACGGCGCCAGCAGCTTCTCCGCCCTTCAGGCATGACGGCGCTAGCCGCTCCCCTCCCTTCAGGCATGACGGCGCCAGCCGCTCCCCTCCCCTCAGGCATGACGGCGCCAGCCGCTCCCCTCCCCTCAAGGGGAGGGGTCGGGGGTGGGGTCTCTAACTTTAATCAATGAGGAATGTTACACGAAATCTTGTGAAACTCTTTTAGTGCAGGAAAAACCTGTGGGATAAGTTAGAGACCCCACCCCCAACCCCTCCCCTTGAAGGGAGGGGAGAAGCGCACCTGGCCCGCCGGAGAGTAGTTCCCTTGTCCGATGGGCATGACGGCGCAGCCGCTCCCCTCCCTTCAAGGGGAGGGGTCGGGGGTGGGGTCTCTAACTTTTAGCAATGTGGAATGTTACACGAAATCTTGTGAAACTCTTTTAGTGCAGGAAAAGCCGTGTGGGATTAGTTAGAGACCCCACCCCCAACCCCTCCCCTTGTGGGGAGGGGAGAAGCGCACCCAGCCAGCCGGAGAGATGACCCCTTGCCAGACGGGGCATGACGGCGCTAGCCGCTCCCCTCCCTTCAAGGGGAGGGGTCGGGGGTGGGGTCTCTAACTTTAATCAATGTGGAATGTTACACGAAATCTTGTGAAACTCTTTTAGTGCAGGAAAAACCGTGTGGGATAAGTTAGAGACCCCACCCCCAACCCCTCCCCTTGAGGGGAGGGGAGAAGCGCACCTGGCCCGCCGGAGAGTAGTCCCCTTGCCCGATGGGCATGACGGCGCTAGCCGCTCCCCTCCCCTCAAGGGGAGGGGTCGGGGGTGGGGTCTCTAACTTTAATCAATGTGGAATGTTACACGAAATCTTGTGAAATTCTTTTAGGGCAGGAAAAACCGTGGGGGATAAGTTACAGACCCCACCCCCAACCCCTCCCCTTGAGGGGAGGGGAGCGGCTGCGCCGTCATCCCCATGCGTGCCCGCGGTGGTTCCCCTTAGCTTGCGCCGTCATCCCCTTACGTACCCGCGGTGGTTCCCCTCAGCTAGCGCCTTCATCCCCCTGCGCGCCGCGCGGTGGCTCCCCTCAGCTGGCGCCGCCATCCCTTTATGTCAAATTGTAAGGATTATTGACAACTATTGCAAGCATTTTCGTAATTCCTTGACTTTAAAGCACTTGGCATTTTGCTAAAAAAGAAGGGCCGCTTTTCGATGCGAGAAGCGGTCCTTTTTGAGTCGAAAAGCGGCACTTCTTGAAGCGAGAAGCGGTGCTTTTTGTAAAGCCATGAGTCGGATTGTAAAATAATTTCAGACCATCCCTGCGGACCGCCCGGTTTTCCCCCTCGGCTGCGCCTTCATTTTTTTTGTGCATGACGGCGCAGCCGCTCCCCTCCCTTCAAGGGGAGGGGTCGGGGGTGGGGTCTCTAACTTTAACATTGAGAAATCTCACACGAAATCATGTGAAACTCTTTTGGGGTCTGGAAAAACTGTGTGGGATTAGTTACAGACCCCACCCCCAACCCCTCCCCTTGAAGGGAGGGGAGCAGCTGGCGCCGTCATGCCCGTCGGTCCGCGCCAGCCCCTCCTCCCCTTCGGGGAGGCCGGGAGGGGTCGTTCACTCCCTCCCTCCTGCGCCAATGACTCTCTTTCTGCCGCTGACGATATAGACGCCGGGGGAGAGGGAGCGGGAGGCGGGGAGGCGGCGGCCGTCGAGGGAGTAGACGGGGGCGGGGGCTGCCTGGTCGGCGGCGACGGCGGTGATGGCGTCGGGCTCGGGGATGTGGCCGAAGAGCTGCCACTCAGAGAGCTGGAAGACGGTGGAGGCGGCGTCGCGGCGCTGCTGGACGTAGAGGCGGAACCAGGTGAAGGCGGTGTCGGCCGGCTCCACGTCGTAGGTGCGGGTGAGGTAGCGGCTGGGGAACAGCTCGTCGGTGCGGCTGTCGAGGTCGGTCCATGTGCGGCCGTCGCTGCTGCCCTGGAGGCGCCATGTGCGCGGGTCGCGCTCGGGCGCGTCGTTGGCCGAGCTGATGCTGTAGCTGGTGAGCACGATGGGCTCGCGGAGGCGGTAGCGCAGCCAGACGGTGCCCGCGGGGTTGATGTTGGCGCAGAACTTCGTCGTCAGGTTGTTGTCGATGGCCATCGCGGGCGCCTCGGCGCTGTTGACGCCCTGGTGCGAGGTGGTGAGCTGTCCGCCGTCTGTGGTCGTCAGGTCGTCGGGCAGCATGAAGCCCCGGATGTCGACCTTGCCCGAGCCGATGCGGCGCTGGTCGCGGTCGTCGAGGGCGATGTCGATGGTGTAGCGTCCCTCCTCCTCGGGGGTGAAGTAGAGCGAGAGCGAGTCCTCCGAGTTGGCGCGGACGATGAGGCCGGTGCGCGTGGCCACCTTGCGCTGCTCGCCGGCATTGCGGTAGGCAAAGAGGAAGGCCTCGCGATAGAGCTCGTCGCCCGTGTTGCGCACCTTGATGCGCACCTCCTGCGGCTGCGTGGCGATGTGATTGCCGGGGTAGTCGATGGCCGTGACGCGGATGCTGACGTAGGGGTGGGCCTTGAGCTGCATCGTCCCGTTGGCATTGACCGTGCAGCTGACGTACATGAACTCCGAGCCGGTGAGCCATCGCTCCGTGCCCTGCTCGCGGCTGACGGGCTGGATGCGATATTCGCCGGGGGAGAGACGGCCGTAGATGTCGCGCGAGATGCCGACGAAGCCGTAGCCCGGGGGCAGCGCCTCGCCGTTGCTCCACTGGTCGATGACGTCGACGACGCGGCCCTCCTCGTCGACGGTGGCCAGTCCGAAGTCGAAGACGTGGGTGCCGACGTCGAGCGAGTTCCACAGGTCGTAGACGATGTAGCGGCCGCTGCTGACCGACAGCTCGGTGAAGTTGACCTTCACCTCCTTCGGCTCCTCGGGCAGACCCGTGGGCGGCTGGATGCCGATGATGGCCTCCTGGCCCATGGAGTAGCCGTCGGGCGTGGGACTGGCGCCGATGCCCGACTGGTCGTCGGGGTTGAGCACGGAGAGGCGGAAGAAGCCGTTGCACCATCCGCCCCAGCCCCAGTTGATGTGGAACAGGCCGTCGGCGTCGTAGCCGTCGCAGACGAAGGCGTGGGCGCCGCCCGTGTTGACGGCCGCATAGTAGACGGGCCGGCCCTCGGCCAGCTCGCGCCAGATGAGGCTCTCCCACGAGTCGATGGTGTGGCCGGCGCGCGAGACGAGGCGCGTGTTGACATCATAGCCGAAGCACTCGCGCAGCGCCCGCGCCCCTTCGCCCGAGAGGGTGGCCGAGCCGGCGGGGGCGTAGGTCATGTGGCTGGCCTGTCCGACGTAGAGCATGAGCGTGGCGATGGCGGCGCCGTCGGTGGCGTCGTCGTAGTGGTCGCGCATGGCGTCCCAGTCGAAGGTGACGGAGCGCAGCTGGCCGCGCGTATAGGTCTGGCCGTCCACCTCGTAGGTGTAGCTCGGGATAATCTCCGTCGGGCCCTGCGGCCAACGCTGGTGATACATGATCTGGGCGATGGCCGTGGCCACGCAGCCCGTCGGGCAGCGCTGTCCACCCAGCGAGGGGCAGCTGTTGTTGTAGGGCGCCCCCTGGTCCCAGGTCGTCGTCATCAGGACGGGCACGGGCGTGCGCTCCGCGGCGTCGGCGGCCCGCATCAGGGGCTGCTGTGGCTTCTGCTGCGCGTCGTCGTCGAGGGCCGCGATGGCGTCGGCATAGCCGTCGAGCCATGCCTGCATGTTGGTCGGGATGCGGGCCGGGTCGAAGGTGCCGCCGTCGGCATAGCCCAGGATGGGCGCCGTGCGGTCGTCGCCCGAGACGACGACGAAGCCGCCGTCGCGGTCGAGGTCGAAGATGTAGTAGGGGGATGTGGTGGCACCGGGGCGGGCCGGCGCGCGGTGGGCAAGGTGGGGGGCCGTGCTGACCCCGCGGCCTTTCGTCTGAGCGAAACGGCAGGCCTGTTCGCGGGCCTGCTCGCGGCTGACGGGTGCTGCCACGGCGGTCATGGCGACAAGGGCCATGGCTAACGGCAGCGTGAGGAGTCTTTTCGTCATAATAATTGATAGTTAGAGTCTGAATTTGTCGTCAAAGTTACAGACTTTTTCCCGAATAATCCTCACACCGGCAGTTTTTTTAACGTCCTTTAGAGATAGGAGTCGGACTTGTAACTACTCAGCACCCTCAAGATAAGTGCTCCTTTCGGAGCAGAAATCTTACAAATCTGTCCAAATCTTCCAAAAAAGGATAAGAGATTTGAAAGATTTTGAGTAGATTTGTAAGATTTCTCGCCGTAGGCGACTCTTTTTTGTTGTTCGCTGAAGAGAATGTTCTGGGGTGCTGAGTAGTTACTCGGACTTCTTACTCCCTTCCCAGAATCTTGTTGACGATCTTCGTCACGTCGGTGATGTTCACCTTGTTGTCGCCGTTCACGTCGTAGATGCTGTTGTCAGCCGCTACGGCATTCTCAATCATGATCTCCCACACGGCGGGGTCGCGCAGCTGGAAGCCACTATCCGTCTGCCAGTCGCCGTCGGCATCAGAAAGGCAATAGCAGTTCTTGCCGTTCTTGGTAGCAAGGGTGAACAGGCTGGTGACGTCCTGTCCGTTGCGCGTGACGGTGACTTTCTCGCCATCCACCTTCTCAATCAGTATCTGCACCTCGTCACTCGGATGCTCCAGGTAGTCGACAGACGGCAGGCTGAGCGTGGTCACGCCTTCTTTGAGCGGCGTGCAAGCGGTGCCGGACATGATGTCGTTCCACACCTCCACCATGCCTTCTCCGCCCTTACGGACGAAGGTCTGCCGGTGGCTGGTGTCGTAGGAGACCTGCCACTGGTTGTTGTTCTTCAAGTCCAATTGATACTCAAAGTAGCCGTCAGAAACAGGGTTGTTAGAACCAGTAAAGTTGGCTGTGACGTCCGTTCCGTCGCGGAGCACCTTGACAGCCTGTCCGTCGTAAGGCACCCTCAGCCAGGCATAGACAATACGCTGACGGTCGTCGTCGTTGAAGCTCAACTGGAGATAGTCGTCCGAGAATTTCTTGTCGATCGTCGTTTCATCCACGTATTTGTAGGTCAAAACCATCGGCAGACCATCGGGATTGGCGAAGGAGGAGGTGGCGCGGTTCTTGTCGGAAGCCTCCTCGATGAGCAGGGTGTAGGTGTGGTTCCGGCGCTCAAGGTCGAGGCGGGCATTGCCCGTCTGGGAGTTGTAGACCAGTTGGCTGGTGATGTCGGTGCCGTCGCAGAAGACGCGGATGGTCTCGCCCTCAGCGGGATTGAACCACAGCATTTGGTAATAATTCATGCCGGCATCGTCCAGCTCGGCTTCCGTGAAATATTTTAGGTTGAAGGTCGTGCTGCCTTCGCCTATGACTTGGTCGGTGAGCGTTCCGTCGACATCCTCCTTCTCGAACAGCACCTCGGTGCGTCCGCCCCGGCGCACGAAGTTGAGCGTGGCGCCCGTCTCGACGGCCGTCTCCTCGGGTCCCATGGCGATGTTCACGATGTAGTCGCCTATCCATACGTTCATCTCGTCGAAGCCCCAGTTAAAGGTGTAGGTGTTGGTCGACTCGTTATACCTGACATAGCGGTATTCCGGATGTTCATACATGCCATAGTTCTCGCCATACAGCATATCTTCCCATAAAATCACTTCACGGCCGTCCTCCTCATCAATATATCCCACCATCAGCGTCTTCAGCGTCTGGCCGGCCACGGGAGTAATCTCGGCTTGGAAGCCCCACTCCGTCGCGTCAAACTCATAGCCTGGGCCACGGCCCAGATAGTCATAATCGGGCACGGTGACAGTGGTCACGGTGTTCGTGCAGTTTGACACGGCCGATACTACAATGCCATTCTCCGCGGGATAGCCAAACTGTTGTACGTAAGGCGCTTGCGCTTGCTCTTCGGGGGGAGCGCACAAACCCTTGAACAGCACGTTGCCCTCGCCTGAGCGCATGATCATGATCTGCGGCTGGTGGCTGGTGTAGGTCTGCTGCGGCTCCTGCCAGCTGAGGTCCACGTCGGCCGTCGCTGCCAAGGGGACGGTGATGGTGGCCGTGGCCTCGCCGTTGGCCTTGGTCATGGTCACCGTGCTTCCGTTCAGGCGGAGAGAGTTCGGCGTGTACTGGTCGTAGGGGATGGTGAGCTTCAGCTGACTGCCCCGCGCGCAGGTCACCGTCGGCGCTGCGCTGGTGACGACGCCCGTCGTCGTGGTGCCGTTCAGGGTCTTCTCGTACATGATGCGCCCCGTGTAGCCCGTCTGGTTGAAGGTCAGCGTGCAGGTCAAGTCGGTGGCGGTCAGCTCGTAGCGCACGTCCTGCATCAGGTTCAAGTCTTCATAGTAGCGCACGGGCCGCCCCTGGTTGTCGCCCGTCTGCAGCGTCACCACATGGCCGTTGCGCAGCAGCTGCACGTTCTTGGTGTCGAAGTCGACATCCATGATCTCCACGGCATAGTCCTTCTCGGCCGTCGCTGTCCCGGTCTTCGAGCCGCTGTAGATGGTGGCCAGCTGGCTGAGGCTGGTGGACATGGGGTAGCTGGGGTTGTTCAGCCCGATGAACGTCATTCGGGCACTGCCGTCGTTCACCAGCGTGTAGCTGATGCTGCTCTTGTGGTTGACGATCTGCTTGAAGCCGTTCCATGTGGCCGAGGTCTTCATGGCAGCAATCTGGCTGGAGGTCATGTCATAGACGTGGACGGTGATCGTACCGCTCGGGGCCGTGAAGTGGCTGCTGTAGTCGCCGACGAAGACGGGTAGGCTGGCGTTGTCAGGGATGTAGATGTCGCGCAGACTGCTGCTGGCAATCTTTCCCGCCGAAGCGAAGTTGGTGTTGCCCAGCGTGATGCTGGTCAGCCGGTTGCTCTTCAGCGTGCCGTAGAAGTTTTGCGAGTTGATGCTGACCGACGTTGCCACGCTGGCATTGATGGTGCCAAAGATCGATGCGTTGGTGCCGATGGTGACCTGCGTGGCAGCGGGCGTGTTGACGACGCCTGTTGAAGCCATGCTGCCATCCACCGTGAGGCTCGTGGCACTCTGGGCGGTGACCGTACCGCTCACCGTCGTCTTGCTGCCCAGGTTGAGCGAAGGGATGACGGGGGCCAGGATCGTGCCCTTCACGTCCATTCCACGCATGCTGAGCGCTGTCGCCCTCGGAAGACTCAGCGTGGCACCGCTCATGACCGTCGAGGTAGTGCTCTCGAAACTCAGTTCTCCCTGCAGGTTCTGCAGGGTGAAGTTGCCATAAATATCCACGGGGCCGTCAAACGTCAGCGAGCTCAGGTCGGCCGAGCAGTTGACGTCGAATGTCGTTGAGGTGGCGTAGTCCCATCCGACCGCTCTGAAAGGATTGCCTGTAGTTTTTTCACCTATCTTGACGGAAACTCCCCACTCTGGTATCTTGACATCTCCCGAACCGATAATGGCATACAGAGAAGAAATGGCATAATCGTAATCGGAAAACCAATCACCAAACCCTAATGTTTTAACGTACTTATAGGTACGCAAGGTGATGACAGGGTTGTTAGCCGGATAACTCGTGTCGAACATGTAAGTGTAGTCAATAGCCCACGCACTGCCTCCACCTGTCGCCAGCAGGCAGAGCATCATGATTATTCTGATGAAAGTTTTCTTCTGTACCATTGTGTGATGTTTTAATTTAAGAGTAATTGCCTTTATCGGATTCAAAGATCATTAGTGCCCCCAGCCGATGACTATATGGTCTGGCTGTCCGGGTTTTCGTAGACGACCTCGCCGTCGGGGTCGATGATTTTGTCGATGACGACCTCGGTCTCCGTGTCGTCGCGCTCGTCGGGCACGACCGTCGGCAGGTTGCGATAGCGGCGGGCCGGGGCCTCGCCCTTGATCTCGTAGGTCAGCCCCTCCATGCTGAGGCCCGAGCCGTCGTCGATGATGTCGTACGTACCGTTGCTGTAGACCATGATCTCGTAGTGCGGACCCTCTTTCTCGGTTTCGTAGTTCCCGTCATCCTCGAGCCGATAGCGGGGTATCACGTCGACGTGCTGCTTCAGGGTCTGAAGCGTTGTAGGAATGTTGGTGCGGGCAAATAGCCTCCAGATGATGGTGTAGGTGCCGTCGCTCTTTGCTTTCGAACTACTGTGAGTGGTCTTCGACACCTTTTCGTACAGCCCCCAGGAATAAATGTTCTTTCTGCCCTCCACTTTGGCCTTGCTCTCTAACTTAAAGATGTACATGAACATCTTGCCATTCTTGGAGGCATAGCGCCCTTCGTTGTCGACGATGAAGTCGGTGGGCTTCACCTCGTCGATAGTCACCGAGGGCGTGACGGTGTAGAACGTCTGTCCTTTGTCGACGGCCTCGAGTATATCGTTTCCGAAGACGCGATAGTAGTAGCTCGGCACGGCGGTGAGCTGTCGGCTGGGCGGCAGGTCGGACAGTGTGAAGTGGTAGGTCTTGCCACGCTCTATACATGCATCCTTGCCGCCCTCTTCGGGATAGACCACGGCTATCTGTTTCGTGCCGTCCATGATGCGCAGGGCCGGATGGTAGATCTTCGTGGAGCCAGCGAGTCCGAGCTTCTTAATCTTAAATTGTGAACGGAGAGCAAGCTTTTCGGGCGTCTCCCAGTACTTGGTGATGGTGAATGACTCGTCGGAGATGACGGGGTACCACGTGATGTTCCATGTGAATAACTTTACCTTGCATACCTCGATGTTGATGCCCCACTCGGAGTTCTGGTTTTTATTGTAGTCTTCTGACGATTTATCCCACCCCTCAAACAATTGCATCTGTTTGTAGAAATCGCTCTGCTCATTGTAGAGCTCGGCAGCCTTCTGCAGGTTGGCCTGGGTCTGCTCAACCGTCTTGGAGCTGCCGAAGAGATCGTTGAAGGTGAAGTCGATGACGAATCGGATGCGGCCGCCCAGCTCCACCGTGAAGTCGAGACCCTTGCCGGCGGAGGCGTCGTAGACATTTTGGGTGGTGAGCGGGAAGCTCGCCTCAAACGTTAAGTTGAGGTAGGGCACAAGCCTGATGCTGAACACCTTGCCGTAGAAGCCGAAGCCGATGGACAAGTCGAACTCAAGCCCGAGGGAGAAGGTGAGTTCGCCCTCCACCTTCCAAGGCTCGTCGATGATCTTCTTTTCCGTCTGTTTGCAGGTGGCATCATAGAGGTTGACGGTGTAGGTGACGACCACCTTCTGATGGCGGGTGATCTTGGCTGATGCACTGAAGCCAATGGTGGGATGCAGCTCGACGTCGACGAAGAAGACGATGACTAGTCCACCGATGTGGAAGACCTTGCCCTTGACGGGGTGCCACCTCATGGCTTTCTTCTTGAATCCTAACTCTTGCTGCCACGTGCCTTTGAGGGTAATTTCGTTTTGCTCCTCGATGGTCTTGATGATCTGGAACTCGGGATTGCTGAGCGAGAAGTTGTCGAAGACGGCCTCCACCGTTATCTTGGTGAAGTTGGTCTCGGACGGCATGCTGAACGTGACGCCAAAGTCGCCATAGTCGGTGGCCAGTTCCAGGCCGCACCAGCTAAAATTGAAGGTGAAACCGTCGTCCTTGAACGCCACTTTCAAGGCCTCGTCGCCGCCGTCGTCAGCGCGGGTGCGGGCCTCGCTGGGCTCTTCGCCCTCGTCGGCGTCCGGCACGACGTAGTATTCCTCCGTCTCGGTGGTGGACAGCTGGCCGTCGAGCTCGAGCGTCTCGTAGACCTCCTTGATGTTGCATATCGTGCCCAGGAACTTGTAGACGCCGTCCTCGAAGTAGCGGTTCTTCAGGCGGTGGCTGCAGCCCCAGTCGAACTTGTCGTTGACGCCGCAGAGCAGCACCTCGCCCGGCACGGGCAGCAGCTCCTCGGGCGTGTCGGCGGCATAGTGGATCTCGATGAGGGCGCCGATCTCGTCGCGCTGCACGTAGCGGATGTACTGCAGGTCGCGCTCGCCGAGATGGCGCACGTCGCGCTTCAGCTGGTAGTTGATGGTGCAGCCGTCGCCCTCGGCCGAGACCACGTTGTCGTATTCGTTGCCGGTGCGCTCGGGCACGTCGCCGTAGTTCGTGTCAAGTTCCTCGTCGATGAACAGGTTGCAGGAGGCCATCATGAGGGCGGCCATCAGCAGCTGGATGTATAGTGCAGTCTTCTTCATATCACCTTATATTTATTATATGTTCGCTCTTTGTCTATCTACTCCCCTCCCCAAGGGGAGGGGCCGGGGGTGGGGCTCCTAGTCCAAGTCCGTAAAGACGTCCACCGTGTCGGCCGGCTCGCCGTGGTTGTAATCGAAGCCCGGCACGTCAATCTCCGGCATATACTCCTCGGCGTCGTCGTCGAGCACGAGGGGATAGAGCTGCGAGAGGGTGCCGTGGCGCTCGCCGTCGAAGGTGAACACGTCGGGGAAGAGCTCGGCGCGGGCCTGACCGCGGTAGTAGCAGCGCAGCGTCACGCGCTCGCCCCGCTCGAAGGGGCTCCAGACACGGATGACCATGTAGTCGACGTCGTGGTGGCGCTGCATCTGGCCCAGGCCGCGCAGCTCCTCGCCGACGTAGGCCCCGATGGCATACTGGTCGGCATTGTCAGCCGTCAGGGGCGTGCCGTGGATCATGACCGAGGCATAGATGACCATGTCGTAGGGATAGTCGGCGGGGGCCTCATACATGCCTGGCAGTACGACGACGATGGCCGTGTCGCGCAGCAGGTCGATGGAGCTCCAGGCGTAGGCCAGCGTCTGTCCCTCGCTGAGGGCCACGAGCGTGTCGTTGACGAAGCGTGCCACGGTGTTGTCCTCGGTCAGCCAGTAGACCGTGTTGTTCGACAGTTCCACGGGCGAGAACGTGACGGGGATGCTGTAGCGGTCACCCTCGATGAGGGGTATGACCTTGCGGGTCAGCTGCATCTCGCCCGCCGTCGTCACGCCCTCGAAGTAGTCGCCGCAGGCCGTCGCCAGTGCGGCGCCCAGCAGCACGGCGATGGCGTAAAGCAGATGTCTCAGTGTCTTCTTCATATCGCGCAAATAACTATTCACTGTTCACTATTCACTTCTCACTTCTCACGGTCACCACATTCGAGTTCTGGCTGCTGCGGCCGTCGTCGAAGCGGATGCTGAGGTAGTATTGGGCGGTCTCGCCCGGGCGGAGCAGGCGGTCGGTGAACTCCTGGCTGCCGGCGTCGACCGACAGCAGGAACTCGAACTCGTCGTCCTGCGGACCCTTGCGCCAGACGCAGTAGTGCCACGGGCCCTCGGTCGGGGCTATCGTGACGGGCTCCCAGACCAGTCGCGTCTGGCGGCTCTCCTTGATGTAGTCGCCCGAGAGGCGGATGGGGATGTCGACGACGCGGGGCCCGTCGTGCAGGAAGCTCTGCTGCATCGACAGACCGCTGCTGCTGTTCATCACCGAGAGCGTCTCGATGGCGTAGTAGTAGCGCTGCTCCTGCACGAGCGGCGGGCGGTCCTCGACCATGAAGCGGGCTGTCTGCAGCGTGTCGGCGTCGATCAGCTTGATGAGCGTCCACTGGTCGTCGTTCTTCAGCTTGCGGAAGACGCGGTGCCACTTCACCGTGGCCTCGTTGCTGCCTATCCACCACATGCGGATGACCTCGTCGTCGTGGTAGACCGAGTCGATGCGGCAGGGCACGGGCGGGTCGAAGTTGGGCACGGTGATGTTCAGCACGTCGGTCTCGTCCGATACGTTCGACGACCAGTCGACGGCCTTCAGCTTATAGTAGACGTAGCGCTGGTTGTTGCGGATGCTGATGGTGTCCTGGAAGATGGTGTCGCGCATCATCGGGGGCGAGAGCTTCTCGAACTGGTGGTAGGGCGAGTTGGAGAACCACACCTCGTAGCTGTAGAGGTCGCGGTCGATGACGGGGCTCCACATCAGGGTGACGATGCCCTGCGGGTTGACCATGCCTCGGAAGTTGCGGGGCTTGTGGGGTGGGGTGACGTCGCCGATGCGGAGCGTCTGTGGGATGGAGGCCGTCATGTTGCCGGCCGAGTCGAGGGCGGCGATGGCCACGCTGCCGGTGCCGAGTCCGCTGACGTTGACGGTGCAGGTCGTGTCGGTCGGGGGGATGAGCTCGGAGCTGAGCGGCAGCCAGCGGTCGGCCAGCAGCTTCTCGTTGTAGTAGACGGGCAGGAATCCGGCCAGGTCGGCCTCGATCGTGTCCTTGCGCCAGAAGAGCTTGGCCGTGACGGCCGTGTCGCCGTGCTCCACGTCGATGTGCCAGAGCCACGGCGCCGTCGGGGCGACGAGGTCGGGCAGGGCGATGCGCACTGGGGCCGACGGGTTGGTGCGGTCGCCGAACGTGTCGTAGGCCCTGACGCGATATTCGTAGACGCCGGGCTTCACGCCTGCATCGACGTAGAGGTTGGGGGCGTCCTCACGCATCTGTGGGTTGAGCATCGAGATGAAGGGTCGCTCGTTGAGTGCGCGCCACTCCGAGGGGCGCCATGCGGTGGAGTCCTCGTCGATGCTGCCCAGCCGGCGGCGCTCGATGTCGTAGGCGGTGAAGTTGTCGCGCGGCCAGTAGAGATAGATGCTCGACGGCGCCTGCAGGCTGTCGCTGAGCTGTGTCTCGAAGGTGACAGGCTTAAACGCGTCGTTCTGGATCTTATAGACGATGGCGGGTCGGACGAGAAGCACCGAGTCGGGCACGAGCGGACGGATGATGTAGTCGTACTGCTCGCCGGGGCGCACGTCGCGGTCGGTGTAGGCCAGACCCATCGCCTCGGCCAGGTCGGGGCGCATCTCGGCGATGAGCATGGCGAAGCCGAAGACGTTCTGCTGCTCCTCGTAGACCTCCATGATGCTGCCGGGCGTGCCGGGGGCGTGCTCCGTCTGGTTGAGGTTGGTCATCTGGCCGAAGATGGTCTGCACGGCGGCGCCGGCCAGCGAGTCGTTAGCCTCGAAGCGGTCCATGAACTGCTTGCGCGTCAAGGGGTGCACCAGCGGCGCGATGGTGTCGCTCTGCAGGCTGCCGTCGGGACGGTGGGTGACGCGCTGCACCATGTAGCCGTAGCCGTTGAGATACTTCCACGGCACGAACTCGTCGGGCGCCCACCGCACCATCACGCGGTCGCCGTAGGTGCGCGCCACGGCGTGCAGACGGAACCAGTGGACCTCGCCCTGCATCGTGTCCTCGGGCTCGACGGCGACCCGCGCCGTGTCGGGCTCAAAAACGATTTCCTGTGCCCGAGCCGATCCGCCCCAAAGCAGGGCGGCGGCAGCAATAATCCATGTCTTATATCTTCTTGTCATAGCCTCGTTGTTGTTTTAACATTTCAGTTCTACCAGTCTATTCTAAATACGCCATTGACGATTTTGGCGTCAGTATGGCGGGTCACAATGCTGGTGGGCAGACCATAGTCTATCGTGATGCCATAGCGGTTTTCGTCGGTATAGCCGCGGCCGGTGTGATAGCAGTTCTGACGATACACCTGGAAGTCCATCGACTTGATGTTCTTGCCAAGAATCTCAAGCACCTTCCTGTTCCTTTCAGACGTAGTTGAATAACTGTCAACCAAGGGCTTGATGCCGTCCCATACGGCTTTGGCCGTCTGTGGATTGGTGCGCCAGGCAGGTATTTGGCCAGTATAATCCTTCGAGAATCTTCCTCCATAGTAGTAATTTACCGTATGCTTTTGCTCTGTGTAGGTGTGCATCAAAGGAATTTGGTAGTAGGGGAATGAAATGGAGTCACGCCCACAAGTTACTACAGAGTAAACATTATAATAAGTTGTACACCAACTGTTGGCCAATGCCTGTCGACTGCGCAGACTAATTTCATCATTTCCTGAAATGTACCGGGCAATATATTGTTCGTATTCAGTCTTCAGTTCCGACAGCTTGTCATAGAAATTGGCGACGAGTAGGGCATCGTTGGTCAGGTTATTGGCAACGGCATAGCTACAGTCTTTCAACGTCTTGAACTTGATGCCATAGCGCTTGTCGATGGGGTTGCTGTAGCCCATGTCGAGGTCGAGGTCCTTGCCGAAGTCCTCAATGCCGCCAGACTGCATGGTCTCAGATGCGTTGAGCGTGCCACTGCGGTTGTAGTATTTACGGATGGCCGTGGCGTACTGGTTGCCTCGGTTGTTGAGACTGACCCTGAAGCCTTCGCCATTCACATAGTAGGTGAAGGAGTTGTCAATCTTATAGCCTCCGACCATGCCCCACTTGGCCCAGTAGCCCATGTTCAGGTAGGCATCCTCCATGTGGTAGCCTTGGTTGACGATATAGCTGTTGGCCATGGTCGTATTGGCCTTTGCCGTGCGGTTGATGCTCATCAGCATGGCGTAGACGTGCGGACGTTCGCCGCTGGTCTTGTTAACCTGTAAGCCTCCGATTGTACCAGAATCGTAGCTGAAGCTATTGATTTCGTCACCATTTTGCGTATAGTCGGCAAACCAGTCACCCTGGTCAAGCGTCCTGAACTCATTGGAGACGTTCTCATCGTTAAATCCTCCCTTCGAGATGTAGCCGCGCCACTCGTTCGACAGCTGTGAGTAGACGGTGTGCGAGTAGTTGGCCAGGTCGAGGCGCTCCTGCAGCTTGATGTGGCGGGTGGTGTCGGCGTCCTGACCCATCTCCTTCTCCACCTCGGCGAGGATGTCATCCATGTAGTCAGAGAGGTTGACAGTGGGCTCGTCCTCGGGCGTGTCGAAGGTCTGGGTGGTCTGCTGGCTGACGCCAGCGCTGGCCGTGGCGTTGGCGGCTGCGGCACGCTTGCGCTCACTGAATATGGAGTCCACCTTGTCCTTGAGGTTGTTGTAGGCCGTCAGGTCTACTTCGCAGAGCGAGAAGCGATACTTGCGGCCGGGCACCAGATACTGGCGGTCGATGCGGTTAACGGTGCGGATGAAGATGAGGTCGCCATTGCCTACCTCCTCCAGCGGCATGTTAAAGAACTTCGACTCGCTGTTGGGCCTGCTCAGCACCACCACTTCGTTGTATTCTCTTGTCAAACCGGTACTGCTGCCACCGCCGCCACTGCCACTGCTGCTACCGCCTCCGCCGTAGGTCGGGCGTGAGCCATGTGTGCCGGGGACATATTCGTTGGAATGGTTTAATAAATCCACGTCATGGAGGTCAACGTCAAAGTTTGGCTGAGCTATTTGGTTGCTCGTCGCTAACTCCGAGGCAGTGATGATGTTAAAGGGTAACGATCCCTCATCGTCGTTGCTTGAGGAGTTCGTGCCGCCAAGCCCCATCACGTTGCCCGACACTCTGGGCAGCCCGTCGCCGCTGCTGTCGTCAGTATTGGTGACGATAACGCCTGTCGACGTCAGGTCGATGCCGCGACCCGTGCTCGTGGTCTCGCTGTCGTCGGAGGACCCGACGGTGATGCCTCGCTTCTTGCCCGTCGAACCGGTTGAGCCGGTTGTGTCGGTCGTGCCGATGGTATGGGCCTCGCCGAGGTCAATTGTCGACTCGGCTTCTTGCTTGGTAGGACTAGTAGTATGGGCCTCGCCAAGGTCAATTGTCGACTCGGCTCCTTGCTTGGTAGGAGTAGTGCCGTTGGAATTAGTGTTATTGGCGTCACCTCTGGTGTAGTTAGTGCCGTTGCCTCCGGTGCTGCCCGCATCAGTGGTGTCTTCCTCAGGAATCAGCTCGCCCGTGGCGGGATCGATGAGTCGGCCGTAGATGTCGCGATTGTCGGGCTTCGGATTGCCGCGATAGTCATAATATTTGTAGGATGCCTCGATGTCGGGGCACAGCCACATCTTGAACCGATCGTCCCAGTACTCCAGCCGTCCGCGCAGCGGCTTGTTCTGGTCGTTGATCTTGTCGGCGTACGACCACTTCATGGCCAGCGTGGGGCGCTCCAGGTCGGCCTGATAGTCCATGTGGAAGATGGCGACGGCGTCCTGAATCTGCGGCGGCTCATTGCTGCTGCGGAAGTAGTAGACGACGCTGTCGCGCCACTGCTTGCTCTGGTCCTTCCAGTTGGTGGTCGAGTCGTTGAAGATCGGGTCGATCTCCTTGCCGTTGACGATCTCCTTGGCGTAGCCCTTGAGGGTGATGCGGTAGCCCTTGTTCAGTCCGAGGGTGCCGGTGCCGAGCGAGTAGGCCATGTGGTTCTTCGTCGTGTAGGGGATGAAGAACTTCTCTGTCGCCTTCAGGTTGTCCTTGTTGGCCTCGGGGTTGGGATCGTCGAAGGTCTCCATGAGCATCTCCGGGTCGAGGTGGAAGACGTAGGTGCGCGAAGCAGCACTGGCATACTGCTCGAGCTCCTCGTCCCAGTCGGCCATCTTGTAGGCCTCGTTGTAGTCGACGAGCCGCAGGTGGTCGTCCATCACCATGTTGGTGGTGAAGCGCGGCGAGGTGAGCACGCTGACGGCGTTATCTTCGAGCCAGCCGTTGGCCGGGTCGTCCTCGTAGCCGGGATCCATCTCCTCGAAGATCTTGATGTCGTCGAGCGGGTTGCCGAACTCGGGCACGCACACCTCGCCCAGCTTCAGCTCGACGGTGGTGGAGCCCTTGATGAGCCCGCCCAGCAGCTTGTAGCGGGCCTTCATCTTGCCGTAGATCCACGTCGGGTTGGGGAGTCCGCCCTTCAGCAGGGCACCGATGCCGACATCGACCAGCGGGATCTTGCCCTTGAAGAGCCAGCAGTTGATCATCAGTCCGATTTCGCCCTCAGCCATGGCGTAGACCTGTCCCATGGCGTAGTAGCCGTTCTTCGAGCCCATGGGCTTGCCGCTGCTACAGCGTGTGCCCTCGGCAAGTTTCTTCAGTGCCAAGTCGAAGCCTGCCATGAGGAAGGCACGGGCATAGACGATGCCGGCATTGATGCCGAAGTCGCCCCATTCGCTGGCGCCGATCATGAATCCGCCCACGCTCTTCGTGTCGGTGGGCGGCGTGAAGTTCTTGCGCCGCTCGTCATTGGCCTGTCCGGCGAGGCTCTGGTCGTTGCCGTTGATGTCGGGCAGGCCCAGGAACTCGGCGATGCGCTTGGGCAGTGCCGGCAGCTCGTACTCCTTGCCGTTCTCGTCGACCAGCTCGTTGCCTAAGCAGAGGTACATGTTGGCACCGATGCTGCACCACATGGCGAAGGAGTCGTCGCGCTTGCCGATGGCGAAGTCGATCTGTCGGAGCTCGCAGCGCTGCTCGTGAGGCGGGCGTCCGACGTAGAGGTGCCACTTGGCGTTCTTGAAGGTCTCGCCCTTGCGCTTCCACGTGATGCGGAAGTTGAGGCTCACCTTGAATCCGCAGGAGGCCGAGAATCCGTCGTCGCCATCAGCCTTGCCCTTGGGCACGGGCGTTTCGTTCGATGTGTCGGAGCTGCGGTTGGGGTCGTTCTCGTCGGGCGCGAAGGCGCCCAGTCCCGTCTGCTCGGCAAAGTCGTCGAGCACGGCCGAGCAGTCGCCTGCCAGCTCCCTGAGCTGATCCTTGAGGTCGACGCCGCCCTCGGCGGTGATGTCGATGTCGAAGTATTTGTCCTGGTCGTTGCAGCTGTAGATGATCTTGGCCTTGGCGTTGATCAGTCCGTCGTTGGGGTCCTTGGCGCAGAGGGCGTGGATGGTGCCAACGAGGCTGATGGTCGAGAGGCGTTCGGAGGCCATGTCGTAGAAGACGGTCAGCTGCATGTCGCCGTTGATGGCCTTCTCCGAGCCGATGGTGCTGACGCTGACGCCGAGCAGTCCGCCGACCATGCCGTAGGCCGGGTCGCCCTTGTCGCCGGCCGCGTCGGTGAAGGCCAGGTCGCCCGAGTTGTTCTTGGCGTTCCAGTAGAAGCCGCCCTTGATGCCGGTGATCTGGATGGGTGGTGCGGGGATGCCGCCGCTCGACTTCACGCTCACGACCAGGTAGCACCAGGTGTAGGTGGGCGATCCGTAGACGTCGGCCGCTGCTTCGGCCTCGATGGCCGCCCGCTCATATTCGTCGTCGCCGACCTCCTTGAGGCGCCGCTCGCGGTCGGCCTTGCGCTCGGCGTAGCTCATGCCGTTGTAGCCGCGCGAGGGGTCGCCGCTGAGCCAGGCCTCGTAGCCCTTGCCCTTCTGGTCCTTGGCGCGCTCGGCGTCGGTCTTGTCTTTCTCGCCCCATCCGCCGGCGGCGTGGAACTTGAAGAGGTCGCCGGGCACGGTGAAGTCGAGTGAGGCCATGTAGCCCTTCGGATCCTCCGGGTTGTCCACCTCGAAGCTGCCGGCGACCTTCATGCCTCCGAAGTCGCCGCTGGCCTCGGCTCCGTAGAAGTAGAATTTGTGGTAGCTGATGTTGCCCAGGTCGTTCCAGTCCACCTTGGCGCCGATGCCGAGGGTGGTGGCGGCCTTGATCTTGCCGCTGAGCAGCTTCAGGTCGCCGGTGAACTTGAGGGCCATGATTTCGGTGGACATCGGGTCGATGGTGACGTCGCGGATGGTGAAGTCGAAGCCGCCCACCTTCTTCTCAGGCGAAGCGAAGCTCCATCGGCCGATGTCGAAGCGGACGGAGCCGCTCTCGTTCTTGATCTCGCCGCCGTCGATGGCGATGTCGTCCTTGTCGACGTCCTTAGCCGAGAGCATGGCGCTGAAGGCGTTGGCCAGTGTCTCCTGGTCGGCGTTCTTGTTGTCCTTCAGCGTGGCGTAGTAGTCGGCCGCCGTCTTCAGGTATTTCGACTTCCATCGCGGACAGTTGGCCAGTCGCATGCGGGTGAACTTGATGCCGGGCAGACTGACCTTCAGTCCGGCCGACTTGAGGATGTCGAGCTGTCCGCCCAGGCAGAGCTCCACCTTCGTCGAGTCGTCGTCGCTCTCGACGAGGAAGTAGGTCTGCTTCTTGTCGAACGTGGCCACGGCGGCCCAGAAGTCGAGGCTGATGTCGGCCTCCTGCGTGGTGGCGAAGACCCAGACGGGGCTGCGGCCGCTGCCCTCAGCCTTGTCCTGGAGGAACATGCTGGCCTGATAGCTGATCTTGGCCGGCTCCTCCTCGCCCTTCTTGTTCTTCTGCTTGAGCAGTGGCACCTGGAACTTACCGGAGATGCCTGCGTGGTGGAACTTGTTCTGGGTGATGACGCACTCGGTGCGGTCGATGCTGATGCCCCATCCGCCGCACGACGTGGTGGAGCCGTCGAAGATCTTGTTCACCGAGAAGCTGGCCGAGAACTTGGCGTCGATGAGCACGTAGTCGATCATGGTGCTGATGGCCTTGGTGGAGCCGCCGCCCTCCTTCGAGTAGTCGTCCATGTCCTTCTCGTCGTCGAATTTGATGACCTTCGGGTAGCGGATGCCCATGTCCTTGAAGCTGAAGCCCTGCCACTTCTGCAGACCCTCGCCCTTGTTGCTGAGACCCTCGATGCCGGTCTTGGCCTTCGAGCAGTCGTAGTCGTCGGGCATCTTGAAGAACGGCAAGTTCTCGCGCGAGCTGTGGTCGTAGCCCATCTCGCCGGGGACGAAGGTCCATCCGGGCAGGTCGGGGTGCTGGAAGGGGTCCATTGTGCCCATGAGCCACCAGTTCTTCCAGTCCTCGATGTCGCCCTCGAGGCGGATGACGGGCTTGGCGTCGGCGTAGGCCTTGTCGCCGTCGGCGCGCATCAGCTCGGGAATCTGCATCTCCAGTTCGACGTGGAGCTTCGAGAACTTCGAGTCCATCCAGCGCAGGTAGCAACCGTCGGCGGGGCTGTCGATGTTGTCGGGCGCCTTGAAGGTGAACTCAAACTTCGTCTTCGGGTCGGTGAGCGTGGCGTTGCCCAGCAGGGCGACGGTGCCGCTCTCGGGGATGATCTTGTCGGGCTCCATGCAGAGGTGTGGTGCGCCGAAGATGAGGTACTGGTTGGTGTAGTTGTTCTCGGGCAGCTCGAAGATGCCGAGCACGTTGGCGTATGCCGTCGTCGGGGCGAAGGTCATGCTGGCTATCTGCAGGTCGACGGGCGACGTGTTGTATTCCTTCGGTATCTGGATGGGCATGTGGACATCGGTGAGCTGCAGGTTCTTGATGTCCTCGAAGGTGGTCATGCCCAGCTTGTAGTACTTGTAGTATTGCTGCACGTCGAGCTTCTCGGCCAGGCTCTGGGTCAGCTCCTTGCCGTCGCCGCTGAGGGCCTCCTGCAGCTCGTCGGCATAAGGCAGCGACGTGTCGCCGAGGATGTTGTCGAGACCCCAGTCGGAGAAGAGCATGTCGATGGCCTCGCCGTTGGTCACCTGATACTCCTCGTCGCGGGCGTAGGTGTAGCAGCGGCCGTTGTAGACGGCCTTGTCGGTGTTAATCCAGATGGAGTCGAACTTGACGGCCAGCTTGGCCTTCAGCCCCATGGGGTTCCAGTCGACGTGGCCCTTGCCCTTGTAGGCCTTGGAGCCCTTGCCGACGCGCTCTATCTCGTCGATGGTCATGTCGTAGGCGCCGATGCTGAGGACGGTGCCCTTCTCGGGCATGTCCTCAATGTCGGTCTTGTTCTTCGGGGCTTCGCCGCCGGCACACTGGAAGAGGTCGGAGAAGTGCTCGGCCATGGCGAAGTCGATGACGTTGAGCGAGTCGCCCTTCATGCGCAGCGACAGCTTCTTGTCCAAAGGCTCGGCCTTGACGCGCATGACGACGTAGTCGCCGACCTGCACCTTGTCCTTCAGCTTCTCCCACTTGGCCGAGTCCTTGAGCTCCTCGTCGCTGCCCTTCTTGGGCACGAAGGAGTGCTCGAAGAAGGGCTTCTGCGTGGACATCGTCACCTCCTTGGAGTCGGACGAGCGGCCCTTGAAGAGCTGCATGGTGTACTTGAACTGCACGGTGTCGGCCTTCTCGCCGCGTCCGCCGACGTGCCATGCCTTGCGGAAGCCGGCACGGATGGAGTCGCCGACGAACATCTTGCGCAGGGCCAGGCCCGAGAAGATGGGTGAGGTCAGCGTGGGCTGCTCGAAGACGTAGAGCGAGTCCTTGTCGCCCTCGAAGTCGCCCTCCTCGGTCTCTGCGCTGATGTCGACCGAGTCGTCGACGGCCGTCGGGTCGTAGAGGCGGAAGAGCATGATGGGCGAGCGGCCGCCGTTCTCGATGAGCGAGTAGTGGAGCTTGTCGAGGTCGCTGTTGGCGAAGGGGTTGCTGGCCTTCACCTGCAGGGCGTAGACGGCGGGCTGGCCGTCGGCCCCTTTCTGCTCCTTCATCTTCGTGACGTAGGCCGTGGGGATGGTCAGGGTGGGTGTGGTCAGCTTCAGGTTCTCGTATTCGGTGGCGTGGGTCTCGATGGCCACGTCGGGCATCTCGCCGTCGAGGCGGACGATGCGCACGTCGTACTGGAAGGGATACTGCGAGGGGTTGCACTTCAGCGTCGGCATGGTCCAGGCGATTGTGGGCGCATGGATGTCGAGGTTGGCCACGCTGAGCTGGCCCAGCGCGTCGTCAGGGTCGACGCCGACCATGGGCTGGGGCGTGATGAACGTGGGTGGCTGGGCGAGGTAGCACACCTGGAAGGAGCAGGTGCCGTTGCTGGGCTCGTTGAGCTGCACGGCCTGCGTCAGCTCGGGGTCCCACTTGTAGCACTGCATCGACATGGTGAACTGTCCCTCGGGCAGCAGTCCGGCGCCGTTGAACTGGTCCCAGAGGCCGTCGCGCATGTAGACGTCGTCCTGGTCGAGATAGGTGAAGAGCTGCTTCATCTCGACGCGGTTGAGCAGCTTCGACTGTCGCGGCTCGAGGACGATGGGCATGCGGGGGATATGGCCGTAGTTGGTGACGACATACGACTCCTGGTCAGGGAACTCCATGTTGATATGGCAGCCGAAGAACAGTCGTTGCTGTTCGTCGGTGTTGTTGGTCACGCGCAGGGTGAAGAAGTTGCCCGGGTCGTCGATGTAGTCGCCGGCCTTCGGGGGCAGGATGGGCTGCACGGGGCGTACGTCGACGCTGACCTCCTGGGCCAGGGCGGGCATCATACAGAGCGCCATCAGCGCCATTGCGATGTATCTTACATGTCGTCTCATATCGTCACTCGTTTTATAGGTCGATTTTGTAAATTTCTTTCTGAATGTTGCGAACTGAATTCGCAACCACACTGATTGTCAGCATTTTGCGCATCCGTTTTTAGCGAAGCGGTCCTTTTTCCTTCAAGAAGCGGCCCTTTTCGATGCGAGAAGCGGTCCTTTTTGCCTCAAAAAGCTGCCCTTCTTCAACCGCTATCCGCCTTTTGTCCGCTTTTTTCTGAATCGTCCCCTCTTCAGGCGGCAGCAAATTTTTCACTTTTCACTCTTCACTTTTCCCTTCACTCTTCACTCTTCACTTTCCTTTTCAGGTGTAGCAGCGAGAACGTATAGTTGTATCCCAGCGAGAGCGAGATCTCGGTGGTGCCCATCGACGACAGGTCGGCCGAGAGGTTGGTGTCGGAGTATTTGTTGAAGCCGGCGGAGAAGGAGAACTGGTGGACCTTGGCCAGGGTATAGCCGGCCGAGAGGTCGACGCCGACGGAGAGCATGCGCTGCTGGTCGCGTATGTCGTTGTAGCAGAGCGAGACGGTGGCCGACGTCGACAGGTTCTTCTCCTTGAGGAAGGAGCGGCCGGTGGTGAGCGAGAGCACGTCGGAGGTGTAGCGCGTCTGGTAGCCGCGCGACGTCTGGTGGGAGAGCGACGTGGCGACGGTCATCTCCCACGCCTTGATGTCGAGGGCGTGCGACAGTCCGAGGGCCCACGTGGTGACGTCGCTGACGCCCGTGGCGAAGCGGTTGAGGTCCTTGTTCTGCGTGTAGTTGGCCGAGAGCGACCATACCTGTCCGAAGTGGTCGCCGTCGATGGTGTAGGAGGGCGTCAGGTAGATGGAGTGCATGATGCGGTTGACGCGCGTGGAGTCGTTGACGTGGGCCTTGCCGTCGGACTGCAGCTGGCGGTAGCCGTTGTAGCCGGCCGCCACTGTGACGTTGTCGCCCATAGGGGCCGAGGCGGTGGCAGAGTAGACGAAGCCGCGGGTGGTGTAGAGCTGGTTGCGGGTGATGTTGTCCTCCTGTCCGGAGAAGTTGACGGCCAGCGTGACGCGGTTGAAGAGGCTGGTCGAGGCGCTGATGCCCAGCGACTGGTAGTTGTTGGAGGTGTAGTAGAGGCCCAGCGTCGTATAGTCGGGCTGCACCATCTTATAGTATATCTGTGATGAGAATCCTTTCAGGTTGAGGTTGGCCGAGACGTCGCCGGCGATGCGCATCAGCGACGTGTAGCGGGCCTCGAAGATCTTGTCCCAGCGGTCGAGCTGGTCGGTGTGGATGCGCTGGGCGCGCTTGTCGCTGGAGAAGGCGCTCCAGGCCAGGTTGCCGCGCAGCGACAGCCACTTCGTCACGCCGAGGCCGCCCTTGACGGCCACGGCGACGTTGTCCTGCGGGTTGACGCGCTCCTGCCAGCGGGCGTCGATCGACGAGATCTTGTCGAAGGCGCGCAGCAGGTAGAGGTCGATGAAGTTGAGGCCGGAGCCATAGCCGGCCTTGAAGCCCCAGCCCACGCGCGAATACTGCGGCGTGCGGGCCTTGGGGTCGTCGGGGTCGTCGTTGATGGCGTTGCGCAGCTCGCCGTAGAAGGCACCGAAGCGCAGGCGCGACGACGTGTACTCGAGTCCGACGCCGTTGAACGACATGTTCATCAGGTAGGGCGACAGGGCCATGTTGGAGCGGCCGAAGTGGCCCCGCCAGTTCTTGTAGGTCGGGTCGATGTGGAAGGAGAAGTGTGGGAACGAGAAGCTCGAATTGTTGTTGGAATAATAGAAAGCAAAGGGCATCGAGATGCCATAGACCGAGATGTTCAGGTTGGCATACACGGAGTTAGCCCACGGCGAGCGGTAGCCCGAGCCCAGCGAGGAGTGGTAGTACGTGTTCTGGGTGCCGACGGCACCCGTGATGATGAGCGGGTCGCTCTTCGCGATGGTCGAGATCGTGTTCTGGGAGAGGGTCTGAGCCCCCACCAACCTCCCCCCAAGGGGGAGGCTTTCTAGTGCGGCTATACATATAATATATTTTATGTACGCGCGTATCTTATATTTCCTGCTCATCATAATATTTATAAATTGAGACGGATGATTAAAGTCACAGACCCCACCCCCAACCCCTCCCCTTGGAGGGGAGGGGAGAAAGCCTCCCCCAGCCCCTCCGAAGGAGGGGAGTGGCTGCCGCACAGCTCGCCGCGGATGACGGCGCAGCGGCTCCCCTCCCTTCAAGGGAAAGGGGAGTGGCTGCCGTACAGCTCGCCGCGGATGACGGCACAGCGGCTCCCCTCCCTTCAAGGGAAAGGGGAGTGGCTGCCGTACAGCTCGCCGCGGATGACGGCGCAGCGGCTCCCCTCCCTTCAAGGGAAAGGGGAGTGGCTGCCGTACGGCTTGCCGCGGATGACTGCGCAGCGGCTCCCCTCCCTTCAAGGGAAAGGGGAATGGCTGCCGCACAGCTCGCCGCGGATGACGGCGCAGCGGCTCCCCTCCCTTCAAGGGAAAGGGGAATGGCTGCCGCACAGTTTGCCGCGGATGACGGCGCAGCGGCTCCCCTCCCTTCAAGGGGAGGGGTTGGGGGTGGGGTCTGTAACTTTGATAATACCATAATCAGATAGAACGTATATCAGGTCTTACTTCACAACCTTACGGACCTTGCCGTCGTTTCCGCGCCGGATGGTCAGGCCCTTGGTCGTCGTAGCCTTAACAGCACGACCGCCAAGGTCGTAGCTCTCCTGTACATTGTTCATTGTACTTTGTACATTGCTGACCCCCGTGGCGACACCCTCGCTCGTCAGGCGATACGGAGACTTCAGCGTGCCGAGCATGAGCTGCATGCGGACGGTCTGATCGACGTCGTACTGCTCGCCCGTCAGCTCGTTGCGCAGGCGGAACGAGATCTCCTCGCCCTGGTTGGCGTGGACGGTGATGAACATGCGGCCGTCGATGCACAGACCCTCGCCGCGGCACTCGCCATCGACAAAGGCGCCGATCGTCCACTGTTCATTGTCCATGGCCCATTGTTCATTGACAACGGCCACGATCGACATGTTGTCGCGGAACGGGCTGGCGTCATACTGCCAGGCCGACTGCGGGCTGACCTTGCGCGGAGCGTTGAAGCGGACGCCGCTGTTGCTGCGGCTGGCTGCGGGGATGTCGGTCTCGGCAGGCCACATGAAGGACTTCTCGGCACCCGAGTTGTTGTAGTAGAGGTACGACTGCCAGGGCACGAGCGTCGTCAGCGTGCCGGTCCATTTACCGCCGCTATACTCGGCAAAGCCGTCTTCCTTCGACACGATGCGGTCGCCGTCGGTGGCCGTGGGGATGGCAGCGCTGATGGCGTGGCTCAGCACGTAGGGGTTGCCGATCCATGTCCAGGCCTTCTGCAGCCGCTGTGGCTTCTCCTTCAGCAGGATCTCGCCGTCCAGCTGGATGCCGGCATCGGCAATGCCGACGGCCGTGGTGGCGTTGAACTTATAGGCCACGCCGGGCTGCAGGCCCTGGTCGTAGAGCTCACCATAGTAGCCGTAGACGGGGTCGTTGGCCATGAGGGCCGACTGCGAGCGCACCTCGTCGACGTAGCGGTTGTCGGTGCCGTCGCCCAGGTGGGCGGCGAAGTCAGCGCTGGTCTCAATGGCACCCCAGAGGGTCTTCCACTGCCAGCCCGTGGTCAGCGTGGTGGGCACGCCGACGTTTATCTCTACGCCGTCACCAACGATGCTGCCCAGATTTGTCGTCTCGTCGGCATAATTCACGACGAGGTTGCCGATGCTGGGATAGTTCGGGGTAATGATGATGCTGTAAGTGCCGTCGCCGTTATCCTGATGCTCGATGTCGGCAAAGTCTTCCAGACCACCGCCACCGTTAATCCAGGCCTCGAAACCGTTGGGGTCGAACTCGGCATCCTCAGGCTGCGGCGTCAGCGTCAGCGTGTAGCTCTGGCCGACGACCATCGGGTTGGGCAGGGTCGATGCGATCTCGAAGCCGCTGAGGCCCTGGGCCACCACGACGTCGAATGTCTTGGTGACGGTCGTCGAATGATCTACGCCGGGCTCAATAAGGTCTTGCAGGTAGTCGGTGTAGGTCAGCGTCACGGTGACGGTGGCCGTGCCGGGCTGGAGGGCCTTGGCGGTGTAGGTGTTGTTGAGCGACCATCCCGCCGTTGTGCTGTTCGTCGTTGCAAATGTGCCACTGACGCTCACGACAGACGTATTGTCGGAGGCAATGGTGGCATTGATGACGGAGGCGTTGGCAGGCAGGAACTCGATCTTGCTGGCGATCTGCTGCGAGATGTCAACCTCAGAGCCGTCGTACTTCACATAAACATCTCCCTCAGTGACATTGAGCGTCTTTACCTGAATTGACGGAATGACAAGCAGAGTTGCAGTCACGGACGGATTTGATACGGACTTGATTGTCAATATTGCTGGCGTTCTTCGGGCAGCGTTGGCAATCACCTTTCCATCCTCAATGGTATATAGAGCAGCGTTACCCTCCACCGTCCAACTGCGGTCGGCGGCTTCCTCGGGCAGCACATTGATAATCTTGTTCAGAGCCGGCATGAAGTCTTCTCCCACCTCAACGCGAATCGGCTGGGTGGCGTTAATCTCAATGCTCTCCACTATCGGCAACACATTGACGAGGACCGTTTCGGTCAGACGTGTAACGAATGACCCGTCGGCATTATAGGAACCGACCTGGAAGAACATGTAGCACTCACCCTGATCAATGGGGTTCCAGGCCATGACCGTGGCTTCGTCATCAGCAACCTCCTCGTAGATGATTGAAGCGGGATCGTCGGTCTCCCAACGCACTGCGTCGGTGTGGTTTTCGGGATTGACGGTCACGGCTGCTGCCAAAGCATCGCGCAGTGCCCGCCAGTCGCCCTTGTTGACGGTGATCTCCGGCGTGTTGACGGTGATGCTGGTGGCGGGCTGGTAGATGAAGACGTTGATGTCGGCCGTGCCGAGGCTCTCGTAGCCTTGCAGCTGGAGCCGGAGGACGGAGCCCTTCTGGTCGATGTTGGGAGCGAGGGCCTGGAGCGTGTTGCCCGTGACGGACATATACTGGCCATCCGACTCCTGGACGGTCCAGATATAGTCGTTGTCAGCGACGGAAGCGCCTTCGGGCTGAAGGGTCACATAATCTTTCAGGTTGATCGTCTCGCCGACGTTCATCGTGATGCTGCTCGTGTTGAACGAGAAGGCGGTGGGACCCTGCGTCACGTCAATGCGGAGCGTGACGGGCTCGGCGGCCCTGATGACGGGCTCGCCGGGCGTGCCTGCCATAAAGTCGGGATAGCTGAGGTTGAAGGTCAGTGTGGACGTGCCGGCCTTCTTCACAAAGGCGTACCACTGGCCAGACCGCGCATCTGGGTAGACTTGGACGACGCTCGGGTCGCTCGACGTCACCTCAAGCTGGTACATGTCCTTGCCGAAGGGCTGGGCCGTGATCATACCAATCTGCGTCCATAGCCCGGTGGTCGGGTCGATGATGCCGAAGATGTCGCCAGTGATGTTGATGTCACTATTAATATAGGTATAGGTATGGCTGTCGCGGTCGGCTGCAAGGGAGGTGGCATAATCGCCGACTCTGGCGGTAATGGTGGCGTAGACTTCAGGATTGCTCACCGAGCGGACGATGATCTCGGCCAGACCCTTACCGACGGCCTTGATGGTGTTGTTCTCAATCGTGACGACGCCTTGGTTAGAGGTGGGATCCAACTCATAGGTGACGCTCTTGTCGGTGGCATCAGTGGGAGCGACCTCGTAGCACTGCTTGATGAACTCAGTCAGGTCGTCGCCCACGTTGCAGTCAAATAACTGGTAGAGCAGGTTGATGGCCGTCACGGGCTGCACCACCTTGACGTTGACCGTGCCGCTGCCGGTCGAGATGTCCATGCCGAGCTGATCGCCGGCGTTGTAGTAGAAATTTTGGCTAATCCTGACGTCACCGACTGCCTTCGGCGTGAAGGTAAGGGGATTGTAGGTGATGCCCACGATGCTGCTGTTACTTGTCGACCAGTTGGAATAGTCGGTATAACCGCTAGGATCTATTACAAAGGCCTGTTGCAAAGCAGCCTTCAGGCCTTCGGCATCATTGATGCTGACGATGATGGGGTCGCTGCCCTCCTTGATCGTGACGTTCTTGACGTGGTTGTGCACAGTCACGTTGGCTGTTGTGCTTAGGTTGCCGAGTCTGACGGTGAGCCCCCAGGCGTTGTTGGCGTTGGTGGGCTTCTGCAGTGCCGACACGATACCGTCGGCCGTCACGGCGATGTAATCTGCTGAGTAAGATGGCACCGTGAATGTGTAGTTAAGGTTGTTGGGCTGAGTGGCACCGCTTGGATTCAGCTGGATACGGTCCTTGATGTCGTACGTCTCGTCCCAGTTGATGTTGATTCTTGTACTGCGGTAAAGCTGCGTGATGCTCAGGCCTGTCACCTCGGTGACGCTCAGCTCGGTGAGCTCGGACGAGGTGCCGTGGCGATTGCCGTCGAAGGTGAGCGAGGGGCTGCTCAGGTCGTACTCCAGGCCGCTGGTGCTGTTATACATCTTAAATGTAATAGCCTTGCCGTTGTCTTCCTCGGAGGTGGTGAAGTTGCCGGGGATGTTGAAGAGGAAGTAGTTGTAGTCGGCAGCTGTTGTTGAGGTAGGGCTGGCCTGCTGGTTGCCAAAGACGATGGCGCGCACCTTGCCGTCGACCAGTGCAGCAATCTCGTAGTTCGAGAGGTTGCCCGAGAGGGTAGCATTCGTCACGAGCTTAGCCTCGACGACGGTCTCAGTGGACTGTCCGCCGGGCAGTGGCGGGTCGATGCTGAAATGCGTTGTTTCCTGGGCCCATCCTACGGCGATGGCGAGGAGGGCCACGGTGAGTGAAAGTAGTCGTTTCATAATCGTAAAGGTTTTTTATGAATGAATGTTTATTTGTTGTGTCTGATGCTCTCTGTGGGGTGGGGCGTCGCTCTGCTCTGTCGCTCAGTACATGCAGAGCAGTCGCCGTAAGCGTTGGCGCAGCCGCTCCATCAGCGACTTGGGCCGGCTGGCAGCCTGGCGCTGTGCCTCGAGTTCTGCCTCGCGCTGGTTGTCGGCCTCGATGTCGGCGATCTGTGCGTCGATGTTCTGCTGAATGCCTTGGTAGTTGTCTTGTGATGCCATTTCGGTTTGATAATTATAAATTCTGCCGCAAATATAGGGAAAAATGCCGAAACGGACTTACAAATTTTTAACATCGACTTACAAATATTTCACATTTTTCATTTCACGACTTACAGATTTCTAACATTTTCGCCTCGTAACTTACTGACAGTCAGTGAGAAGGTACTTGTAAGTCAACATTTGTTAACATTTGGCACTTTATTTGTGTTTTTTTGCCCTTTTCGGCAGAGAATTTTATAAAAATGTAGAGCCATGCCTGACATTACTTCCCTCCTCCTTGGCTTGCAGGTCTGCAAACCTTCGTTTAATAGTTATGACACGCCCGCTGTCAACGCCCCCCTGCCCCCCTCTAATCTTAGAGGGGGAGTCAGATAGTGTGCATGCCGCCCACATCCGCTGGCGTCAATGCGCTCATCTGCTCCTGCGGTGGTATTCAACTCCCCCCCTAAAATTAGAGGGGGGCAGGGGGGCGTTGAAATCCCGGGCATTTATCACCTAAAAAACATTTTTTTACGTGACCATAAGATAACGACTTGAAACGATTTAGGAGGTCACGTGTCCTCACGTGACACCTGCGGCATTGCGACGTGGGGACACGTCGCCTCCTACAGGAACCGCCAAATAGTATCAATTTATTTTTTGCATACTACATCATGTCTGTTTTGATTTGTTTTATCTTGTTTTATTTTGTTTTTGTAAGACGCCAAGCGTTCAACTCCTTCGATTGTGAATAATTGCGGCAATGCTGACGAGCCGCTGGACGTGATGCAGTCTGACGGCGGAATAAAAAGAAATCACGACGTGACGGCATGGCGTCACGTCGTGATTTCATGCCGTCACGCCGTGACCGCATGCCGTCACGTCGTGTCGTAAGTTAAAAGGAACGCGCCCGCGAGGACTTCACCGTGCGCGATGGATCCACTGCGTGGGTGTATATCCGTAGGCCGCCTTGAAGGCGCTGCTGAAGTGGCCCGGGGTGGAGAATCCGCAGCGGTAGGCCACGTCGCTGATGGGCATCTCGGGGTTCTTGTCGAGCATCGCCTTGGCGTTGCTCAGTCGGATCTGCAGGAAGTAGGCGGCCGGCGTCTTGCCTGTCAGTGCGAGCACCTTGCGTCGCAGCTGGTTGGAGCTCATGGTGAGGGCAGCGGCGAGCGTCTCGACGTCGACCTGGCTGCGCCCCATGTAGCTGTAGACGAGGTCGGTCAGTCGTCCGAGGAAGCGTGCGTCGGCGTCGTCGATGGCGCCTCCTGCCGCGTTGTTGGCGTTGTCGGTGTTGTCGGTGTTGGCGCCGTTAGTGTCGACGACAATACGCGAGAACTTCTCGCGGAGCAGTCGGCGCTGGTCGAGCAGCTTGGTGATCCATGCCTGCAGCTCGTCGGCGTTGAAGGGCTTGTAGAGGTAGGCGTCGGCGCCCGCGTTGATGCCCTTGACGAGGTCCTCGTTGGCCGAGCGTGCGGTGATGACGATGATGGGGATGTGGCTGGTGATGTCGTTCGAGCGGATGCTGCGACAGAACTCCAGTCCGTCCATCTTGGGCATCATGAGGTCGGTGATGATGAGGTCGGGGACGAGCTGCTGGGCCTTGTCGAGGCCGTCCTGTCCGTCGTAGGCGTAGCTGATGGCGTACTGGTCGGCCAGCTGGTTGCCGATGAAGTAGGCGACGTCGCGGCTGTCCTCGACGACGAGGATGTGGATGGGCTCGGCCTGGTCGTCGACGCCCTCGGGCATGTCGAGGCCCTCGCCGTCGGCCTGGGTGACGATGGGGTTGATGCCGCTGCGCTCTGCCGCCGTGAGCGGCTGCAGGTCGGCGTCGCCGTGGCTCAGGGGCATGGTGACGGTGAAGACGGTGCCTCGGTCCTTGCTGGAGATGACCTTGATGGTGCCGTCGACGGCGTTGATGAGCTGTCGGGTGAGGGCCAGTCCGACGCCCGTGCCGATGGTGGCCTTCTCGTTGTCGGCCTGATAGAAAGGCTCGAAGATGTGCTGCAGGTGCTCGCGGCTGATGCCGATGCCGTCGTCGGCAATCTGGAAGACGAAGCGGTCGCCGTCGCATCGGGTGATGATGTTGATGTGTCCGCCTGCGGGTGTGAACTTGATGGCGTTGTGCACCAGGTTGTTGATGATCTTCTGCACGTAGTCGGGCACGAAGTCCATCACGACGGTGTTCTCCTGCGGGGCATAGACGAGGCTGATGTTCTGGCTGTGGGCGTAGCTGTAGAACGTCTCCATGATCATGTTGATGTAGCCTACGATGTTGTCGCGGCGCCAGTTGGGGGCTTCTACGCGGGCCTGCACCTTCGAGAGGTCGAGCAGCTGGTTGATGAGCAGCAGGAGCTGCGAGCCCTGTCGGCGGATGAGGTTGCCGCTGGTGTGGACCAGCTCGGGTGTGTCCTCGGGCGGTGTGTAGTCGATGAGCTGCTGGCTCATGCCGAGGATGACGGTCAGTGGGGTGCGGAACTCGTGGGTGATGTTAGTAAAGAAGTTCTCGCGCGTGCGCTGGAGCTCGAGCAGCTGGTGGTTCGACTTGTTCTTCAGCCGGATGGCATAGACGAGGAGGGCGAGGGCCAGGAGCATGAGCACGCCGATGATGGTGCCGCCGATGATGATGGTGCGGTTCTGGCGCTTGGCGGCGGCGTTCTGCTCGGCCAGCTCGTCGTTGCGGAACTTGGCGCTGTAGTTCGAGAGCAGCTGGCGCATGTCGTTCTGGTAGATGGTGTCCTTCAGCTTGTTGTAGTGGTCGAGGTGGAGCATGGCCGCCTTGGGGTCGGAGTCGTAGAGGGCGGCGAAGAGTCCGTGGACGGCGCGCGCCTGGTTGTAGAGGTCGCCCGTCTGCGTGAACAGGTTGTTGGCCATGTCGAAGTAGCGGGCGGCGTCGTCGATGCGGCCTTCGAGCCGCATCACCTCGCCCAGCGTGTTGAGGCTGATGCCGAGCGAGGGCATGACGGCCTGCTGCTGCAGGACGGGGATCGACTGGCGCAGCAGCTGGTGAGCCCGGGCGGTGTCGCCGAGTGCGGCCAGTGCGGCGGCCATCTGCGACAGGCGTATGGCCGCCTTGCCGCCGTTGCCGCGCTGCTGCTCCAGCTCGAAGGCCTGGCTGCCGTGGCTCAGCGCCGTCTTGTAGTCGCCCAGCTCCTGATAGATCTCGCAGGCGATGCCGTGGATGGCGGCGGCGTGCTCGTGGGCCGTGGTCTTCTGGTCGGCCTCGATGGCCCGCTCGATGTACTCGCGGGCCTGTGCGGGCTGCTTGGCCGCGAGATAGATGCCGGCGATGGTGTTGAGCGTCGAGCTCAGGCGGTCGTAGTCCTTGTGGCGGCTGTCGTGGTCGTAGCCCATCTCGCCGTAGCGCAGCGCCTCGATGTAGTTGGCCTTGTAGAGATAAGCCAGGGTGAGTAGGCTGAGCGTCTCCGAGCGCCACGTGTAGTCGCCGTGGTGCTCGGTCAGGGGCAGGGCCTGCAGGCCGGCCTCGACGGCGAGGTCGTAGAGTCCCGTGTTGACGAAGTATTCCTCAGCATAGTAGCTGGCGGTCATGGTCAGCGTGTCGGGTGGGGTAGAGTCGTCGAAGGTGATGTTGTCGCCGAAGCCTTCGGCCAAGAGGCTCTGCATCAGCTGGTTGGCGGTGCTGATGCGCTTCTTGCCCTGCTGCTTCCCGAGGTTGTGGAACAGTTGTGCGATGTCGTCCTGCGGTGCGCTCACAGCGGCGAGCGGCAGGAGGCATGCCATGAGGATAATGACCACATAGTGTCTCATTCGTGAGTTGCTTTAATGGTTATTCTGTGTGCAAAGATACGTAATTTTTTCGATATACCGCAAAAAATGACAAGAAAATGGAAGGAAATATTTTCCGCCTGCCCGACAAAAATCAATAAAAGCATCGGGGGCGAAAAAAAAGTTGGCTCAGGCGGCGCGTAATTCACAAATTATCACTATCTTTGCAGTCCGATTTTGAGATATAACGTTATATTATTATTTTGCAGACAAGAAAAATAGGTATGGCTGAAGCTAAGAAGATTAAGACCGCGCTGATCTCAGTGTTCCACAAAGATGGACTGGACGAGCTGCTCAGCAAGCTCCACGAAGAGGGCGTCAGCTTCCTGTCGACAGGAGGCACGCAGAAGTTTATTGAAGAACAGGGCTACCCCTGCCAGAAGGTAGAAGACGTGACGACCTATCCCTCCATCCTGGGCGGACGGGTGAAGACGCTCCATCCGAAGGTGTTCGGAGGCATCCTGGCCCGCCGCGACAACGAGGGCGACCGCGAGCAGATGCAGCAGTATGACATTCCTGAGATCGACCTCGTCGTCGTCGACCTCTATCCCTTTGAGCAGACCGTCGCCAGCGGTGCCTCGGAGCAGGACATCATCGAGAAGATCGACATCGGCGGCATCTCGCTCATCCGCGCCGCTGCCAAGAACTTCAGCGACGTGGTCATCGTCCCCTCGAAGGCCGAATACGGCGTGCTGCTCGACATCCTGAAGCAGCAGGGCGCCGAGACGACGCGCGAGCAGCGCCGCATGCTGGCCGAGCGTGCCTTCGGCGTCAGCAGCCACTACGACACGGCAATACATGGATGGTTCACATCAGATAATAGATAATAGATAATAGATAAAAGATAATAGATATATGGCGGTTGATAGCGTGCTGAGAATTAAGAGCGAAAAATTCTCCGAGCGTGTTGTGAAGTGTTATCAATATCTATTGAACGAAAAGAAAGAGCAAGTGATGGCTAAACAACTTCTGCGAAGTGGCACAAGTATTGGTGCTAACATCAGCGAAGGAATCTTTGCGCAGAGCAGGGCTGATTTTGTCAACAAACTCAGCATCTCGCTAAAGGAAGCCCAGGAAACCAGCTACTGGCTGACACTGCTCCACAACAGTGGTTTTCTGAACGATAAGGAATATCACTCCATCCATTCTGATAATAAGGAATTGATAAAGATGCTTGTCGCAACAATAAAGACTGCAAAAGCCAACGGCTGAATATCTATTATCTAATATCTTTTATCTTTTATCTGAAAAAGTTTTATGAAATAAAAATTTTTATAGTATGGGATTTTTCAGTTTCCGACAAGAGCTGGCCATGGACCTTGGCACAGCTAATACGATTATAATCAGCGACGACAAGATCGTCGTTGACGAGCCTTCCGTCGTGGCGCTCGACCGTCGCACCGACAAGATGATTGCCGTGGGCGAGAAGGCTAAGATGATGCACGAGAAGGCCCACGACAACATACGCACCATCCGGCCGCTGCGCGACGGCGTCATCGCCGACTTCTCAGCCTGCGAGCAGATGATGCGCGGACTGATCAAGATGGTGCACACCGGCCATCACCTCTTCTCACCCTCGCTCCGCATGGTCATCGGCGTGCCCTCCGGCTCGACGGAGGTGGAGCTGCGCGCCGTGCGCGACTCGGCCGAGCATGCCGACGGCCGCGACGTCTACCTCATCTTCGAGCCGATGGCTGCTGCCATCGGTATCGGCCTCGACGTGGAGGCTCCTGAGGGCAACATGATCGTCGACATCGGCGGCGGCACCACGGAGATTGCCGTCATCTCGCTGGGCGGCATCGTGTCGAACAACTCTATCAAGGTGGCCGGCGACGACCTGACGGCCGACATCCAGGAATACATGTTCCGCCAGCACAACGTGAAGGTGTCGGAGCGCATGGCCGAACGCATCAAGATCAACGTGGGCTCCGTCCTGACCGACCTGGGCGACGATGCCCCCGAGGACTACGTCGTCCACGGCCCGAACCGCATCACGGCCCTGCCCATGGAGGTGCCCGTCTGCTATCAGGAGATTGCCCACTGTCTGGACAAGACCGTCACGCGTATTGAGACGGCCGTGCTCTCGGCTCTGGAGAACACACCGCCCGAGCTCTACGCCGACATCGTGAAGAACGGCATCTACCTGACGGGTGGCGGCGCGCTGCTGCGCGGACTGTCGAAGCGACTGACCGACAAGATCAACATCCCGTTCATCGTGGCTGACGACCCGCTCCACTGCGTGGCCAAGGGTGCAGGCATCGCCCTGAAGAACATCGACCGCTTCACGTTCCTCAAGCGATAACACCATAATATAATTAAGGAGCGTGCAGGCGCTGCTGGCTTTCTTCACACGCTATTTCCATTGGGTCGTCTTCCTCGTGCTGGAAGCGGTCAGTGGGGTGATGCTGTTTCGCTACAACAGCTATCAGGGCAGCGTGTGGCTCAGCTCGGCCAATGCCGTGGCGGGGAAGGTCTACGACTGGTCCTCGTCGGTCAGCCATTTCTTCACGCTCACACGCATCAACGAGGAGCTCACCGAGCGCAACATCTACCTCGAGCGGCGGGTGCAGCAGCTGATGGATGAGCGGCAGACGGAAGAGATTGAGACAGACGACTTTATGACGGCCCGTCAACCCATGACGGACAGTATGGGGCATCATACCTCTCAACTCTCCACTCTCACCTCTCAACTCAAGCTGATTCCCGCCAAGGTGGTGGCCAACACGATCGACAGGGCTGACAACCTGATGACCATCAACCGCGGCGAGGCCGACGGCGTAAAGGCCAACATGGGCGTGGTCTGCGGCAGCGGGCTGGTGGGCGTGGTCTACATGGTCAGCCGCCACTATGCCATCGTGATGCCCGTGCTCAACAGCCAGTCGCGCATCAGCTGCAGCATCCGCGGCCGCGACTACTTTGGCTATCTGCGCTGGGACGGCGGCGACCCGCTCTATGCCTACGTCGAGGACATCCCCCGCCACGCCAAGTTCCGCAAGGGTGAGTGGGTGGAGACGAGCGGATTCTCCTATATCTTCCCCGCAGGCATCAGCGTGGGGCGCATCGTGGGCATCTATAACTCGGCCGACGGACTGTCCTACAGGCTGAAGGTGCATCTGGCGACTGACTTCGCTTGTCTGCGCGACGTCAGTGTCCTTGACGACCCGGGCATGGCAGAGCGCATGATGCTCAACCAGGCGGCTGAAGACTCGCTGAGAACTGAGAGGTGAGAACTGAGAGGTGAGATGGAAAGTCTGAGACGTATCATCCTGTTTATAGTGCTGTTGCTGGCACAGGTGCTGGTGCTCAATCGCATCCAGCTCTTCCACTGTGCCACACCCCTGCTTTATGTCTACTTCGCGGTCATCTTCCCGCTGGGCTATCCCCGATGGGCCGCACTGCTGTGGAGCTTCTTCATGGGACTGGCCGTCGACGTGTTCTTCAACACGCCGGGCGTGGCGGCTGGCGCGATGACCCTCGTGGCCCTGCTCCAGCCCTACCTGCTGACGCTCTTCCTGCCGCGCGAGGCGGAGGAGAAGATGGCCACGTCGGCCCGGACGCTCGGCTGGGGCAAGTTCATGACCCTCGCCACCATCCTGGTGCTCATCTACTGCCTGGCTTTCTTCTCGCTCGAGGCCTTCTCGTTCTTCAACTGGCTCCACTGGCTGGAGTGCATCGGCGGCAGTGCCCTGCTGACCCTGCTGCTCATCTTCACCATGGAAACCCTGAGATCTTAAGACGTTTTTGGCTGTGAAGGACTACGGACTTGAGAATCGACGATTCGTCATTGCAGGTGTGGCCGTGTTGATCGTGGTCACCTATATCATCCGGCTGTTCACCCTGCAGCTGATGAGCGACGACTACAAGAAGAACGCCGACTCCAACGCCTTCCTCAAGAAGATCGACTTCCCCTCGCGAGGCGTCATCAGCGACCGCAAGGGGCGACTGCTGGTCTTCAATCAGCCCAGCTATGACATCATGGTCGTCGTCAACGAGGCCCGCGGACATCTTGACACGCTGGAGTTCTGCCAGACGCTGGGCATCACCCGCGACGAGTTCGACCAGCGCATGGCGGCCATCCGCCAGCTGCCGGGCTATTCGCGCTTCACCCAGCAGCTCTTCATGTCGCAGCTCAGCGACCACGACTTCAGCATCTTCCAGGAGAAGATGTTCCGGTTCCCCGGCTTCTACGTCCAGCGGCGCAGCATCCGCCAATATGAATATCCCAACGCGGCTCATATCCTCGGCGACGTGGCCGAGGTGTCGAAGGGCGACATCGAGAACGACGACTACTATCAGCCGGGCGACTACATCGGCAAGCAGGGCGTAGAGCGCTCCTACGAGCGCCAGCTGCGAGGCGAGAAGGGCGTGCAGATCCTGCTGCGCGACGCCCTAGGCCGCATCAAGGGCAGCTATCAGGACGGGGCCCTCGACCAGAAGCCCGTGCCGGGCAAGAACCTGACCCTCGCCATCGATATCGACCTGCAGCAGCTCGCCGAGCGTCTGCTGGAGGGCAAGATAGGCTCCGTCGTGGCCATAGAGCCCAAGACGGGCGAGGTGCTCTGCATGGCCTCGTCGCCCAGCTACGACCCGCGCGACATGGTGGGCCGCAAGCGCTCGAAGACCCATCGCGAGCTGAGCCTCGACCCCTGGAAACCGCTCTACAACCGCTCCATCATGGGCACCTATCCCCCCGGCTCGACGTTCAAGACGACGCAGGCCCTGACCTTCCTCTCCGAAGGCATCATCACGCCGCAGACGGCCTATCCCTGCCATCGCGGCTTTGTCCACCGCGGTCTGCGCGTAGGCTGCCACGGCCATGGCTCGCCGCTGCCCATCGTGCCGGCCCTGTCGACGTCGTGCAACGGCTTCTTCTGCTGGGGACTCTACTATATGATGGGCAACCGCCAGAAGTATCCCACCGTGCAGGTGGCCATGAACCGCTGGCGCGACTACATGGTCTCGATGGGCTTCGGCTATCAGCTCGGCATCGACCTGCCTGGCGAGAACCGCGGCCTCATCCCCAATGCCGAGTTCTACGACAAGCACCACCGGTCGAGCTCGTGGAACGGACTGAGCATCGTCTCCATCTCAATCGGTCAGGGCGAGGTGACGGCCACGCCTCTGCAGATTGCCAACCTGGGGGCCACGATCGCTAACCGCGGATACTTCATCACCCCTCATGTCGTGAAGAAAGTGGAGGGCGAACCGCTCGACTCACTATATACCACGCCGCGCCGCACCATGGCCACCCGCGAGGCCTACGACTATGTCGTGGCGGGCATGCGCTCGGCGGCCCTTGGCGGAACGTGTAAGGCGCTGGCCCACTACGACTTCCAGCCGTGCGGCAAGACGGGTACGGCCCAGAACAAGGGTCACGACCACTCCGTCTTCATGGGCTTTGCCCCGATGGATAATCCTCAGATTGCCGTGGCCGTCTACGTCGAGAACGGCGGATGGGGCGCCACCTACGGCGTGCCCATCGGCGGACTGATCATGGAGCGCTACATCAAGGGTGAGCTCTCCGCCGCCAGCGAGGCACGCGCCACCAGTATACAGAACCGACGCATCAGCTACGGAGTAGATAAGAGATAATAGATAAGAGATAATAGATATTGTGGGACGGAGAGACGATAATAAAAACAAGACCGTGCTGGGATCCATCGACTGGTGGACCATCCTGATTTATCTGGCACTGATCACCTTCGGATGGTTCAGCGTCTGCGGTGCCAGCTATAACTTCGGCGACACGGAGATATTCTCGCTCGATTCGCGCTCAGGCATGCAGATCGTGTGGATAGGCACGTCGCTCGTGCTCGGACTCGTCCTGCTGTTGCTTGACGACCGCGTCTACGAGCTCTTCGGCTACATCATCTTCGGCTTCATGCTCCTGCTGCTCTTTGCCACCATCTTCAATCCACACAGCATCAAGGGCTCCCGATCGTGGCTCGTGCTCGGACCACTGCGACTGCAGCCTGCCGAGTTCGCCAAGTTCGCCACGGCGCTTGCCTTGGCTAAGTTCATGGGGCGCCATGAATACAACATCCACCGATGGCGTGACTTCCTCTATACGCTCGCGTTCATCGTCACCCCCATGCTCTTCATCGTCCTGCAGCAGGAGACGGGCTCGGCCCTGGTCTACCTCAGCTTCTTCCTTATGCTTTATCGCGAGGGCATGACGGGCTCGGTGCTCTTCACCGGCGTGGCCATGGTCATCTACTTCGTCGTCGGCATCCGCTTCGAGGCGACGCCGCTGTTCGACACGCCCACCTCGGTGGGCAAGTTCGTCGTCCTGCTGCTCATCCAGGTCTTCACGTCGATGATGATCGGCGTCTTCTGCCGCCACTGGCGCACGGCCTGGTGGTGCCTCGGGCTCACCGTCGGCATCACGCTCGCGACGCTGCTCTTCTCCGTCTTCGTCATCCCCTTCGACATTGTCTGGGTGCAGTATGCGCTGACCGGCCTGCTCATCGTCTTCCTGCTATGGCAGGGCCTGCAGAGCCGCGTGCGCAACTATCTCTGGATAGCGGCCTTTGCCATCGGAAGCGTCGCCTTCTTCAGTGCCGCCGACTATGCGCTCAACAACGTGCTGCAGCCCCACCAGCGCACCCGTATCAACGTGCTGCTGGGGCTCGACGACGACATCAAGCATGCCGGCTACAACGTCCATCAGAGCCAGATAGCCATCGGCTCAGGCGGACTCGAAGGCAAGGGCTTCCTCAACGGCACGCAGACAAAGCTCAAATACGTGCCCGAGCAAGACACCGACTTCATTTTCTGCACCGTCGGTGAGGAAGAAGGCTTCCTCGGAGCCGCCGGCGTCCTGCTGCTCTTCCTCGCCCTCATCCTCAGACTCATCTACCTGGCGGAGCGACAGCCCAGCACCTTCGGCCGCGTCTATGGCTACTGCGTGCTCTCCGTCTTCCTCTTCCATGTCTTCATCAATGTCGGTATGGTGCTCGGCCTGACCCCCGTCATCGGCATCCCCCTGCCTTTCTTCTCCTACGGCGGCTCGTCGCTCTGGGGATTCACGTTCCTCCTCTTCATCTTCCTCCGCATCGACGCCGGCCGCCATCGCGAGCTCGACTGACGGCGGGAGTCATTTCTTTACAGCACCTTTTCTCTTGATGCTCACCCCGATGTCAGCGATGCCGGGGAGGAGTTCGCGTTTCATGTAGTGATGGATGCGGACGGTGAGGGAGTCGCCCTGCTGGAGGGTGACGGTGCGCAAGGGAAACGAGGATTCGTAGAAGTTGAAGCCTCGGTTGATGGGGCTGCCGTCCTCATGGGTGAGGCGGCAGCGGAGGGTGTCGCTGAGCAGTGTGCCGGCGGGCATGACCTGCTGGTCGACGATGAGGATGAGCTCCTTGAAAGGATAGCGGCTGCAAGTGCGGAGGCCGACGGTCTCATCGTAGATGGCGGCGTCGCGGACGGGTCCGACGGCGAAGAGGAGGGTGTCGGAGGCTTCCCATCCCTCGATGGGCGTGTGGGCGTAGTGGGTATAGATAACCTTACGGTTGCAGCCGGCCATTGCCAGTGCAACCGTAAGGGTGATGATGGCGGTCATGAGGGCCGTCGCACGATGTTTATTCCTTGGGCTTCTCATTGTTGTTGTCCTGAGCGGCAGGCTGCTTTTCGCGCGGGGCGTTGTTGGACGGCTTCTTGCGCTTCGGCTGACGTGGCTGTGCGTCCTGTGGCTTGCGGTCGTTGGTCTGCGCCTTCGGGCTGTCCGCCGAGTCTTGAGCCTTGGGCTTGTCGGCCGTGTCCTGGGCCTTCGACTTGTTCTTCTTCTTTTTCTTCTTGGCTTTGTCGAAGCGGGTGATGCTGTCGCCGGCCAGGAGGTCGACGGGTCCGTCGTCCTTCTTCTTCGGCTGGTCGTCGGGCTGCAGGTCGGCGGGCTTCTCGCCACGGCGGTTCATCTCGATGATCTCCTTGGCGCGCTCGGCGGTGATGGTCTCCAGGTTGGCAGCGATGCGCTTGTCGGTGGAGTAGGTGACGAGTCCGGCCAGGATGTCGGCCTTGAAGTAGAAGTAGTCGGCGTCAAGCGTCTGCAGGACGGCGTCGCGCGAGGGCAGTTGCTTGCCGTGCTCCATGTAGTCGTCGACCTCGTAGTTGAGGCAGCACTTCAGCTTGGCGCACATGCCGGCCAGTTTCTGCGGGTTGAGCGAGATGTCCTGGAACCGGGCGGCGCCGGTGGAGACCGAGACGAAGTTCTTCATCCATGTGGCGCAGCACAGCTCGCGGCCGCAGGGGCCCGTTCCGCCGATGCGTCCTGCCTCCTGGCGGGCGCCGATCTGCTTCATCTCGATGCGCACGTGGAAGGCGGCGGCGAGGTCCTTGATGAGCTGTCGGAAGTCGACGCGCTCGTCGGCGATGTAATAGAAGATGGCCTTCTGTCCGTCGCCCTGATACTCGACGTCGCCGATCTTCATCTTCAGTCCCAGGCCCTTGGCAATCTCGCGACTCTCGATCATCGTCTCGTGCTCGCGGGCCTTGGCCTCGCGGAACTTGTCCATGTCGATCTGGCGGGCCAGCCGGTAGATGCGCTTGATGTCGTCCTCCGACTTGAGGTTGGCTTTCTTGACCTGCAGGTTGACCAGCCGTCCGGTCAGCGTGACGACGCCGATGTCATGGCCCGGCGAGGCCTCGACGGCCACGATGTCGCCCTTCTTCAGGGGCAGGCGGTTGACGTTGTGGTAGTAGCCCTTGCGGGTGTGCTTGAACTGCACCTCGACGAGGTCGGTGGTCTCGTCGTTGCCCGGCACGTCGGCCAGCCAGTCGTAGGTGTTGAGCTGGCGGTCCTGCCGTCCGACGGCGGCTCGGCAGAGTCCGCGGTCGCATCCGGTGCGTATTTCGTTGTTCTTGTTCATTGCTCTTTTCTCTTTTTCTCTTTTTTCGTTATATCGTTATAACGGGATATCGTTATTTTGCTCTTTCGTTATTTCGTTATATCGTTATTCCGTTATTTTTTGATTTCCTTTTCCTTTTATTTCTGTAGCAGCAGGACGATCATCTGGAGGGCGAAGTCGAAGAAGACGATCTTGGCGTTGGCGTTCTGGCCGATGTCGCGGATGGCGCGGTTGGCCAGGTCGTAGATCATGAGTACGTTGGCCTCGTTGATGAACCGGGCGAAGTTGCGTGCGAAGTCCTCCTCCTTCTGCGTCATGTAGACGAGGTCTTCGTTGCGGAAGTTATACATGAAGTTCTCGCGCACCATGCGGAGGAAGAACTCGAGCCATCGCTTCTGCTTCTCGCGGCCGAAGGAGGCCATCGTCTCGCTCCATCGGCGCAGTTCGCGCACGTTGCGCTGGTAGGCCAGTCGCATGAGCGAGATGAAGAGGTCGAGGAACTGCTCGTTCTCCGAGCCCACCTGCAGCTCCTCCAGTGCCTTGAGCCATGAGCCGTTGGCCAGCCGGCTGATGCGGCGTGCCGATGTCTCGTCGATACCTCGTCGGCTGATGAGAGCCTGGCAGATGGTGTCGGCCGGGAGTTTCTTGACGTCGATGCGCTGCACGCGGCTGCGGATGGTCTCGAGCAGGCGGTCGGGCTCTTCGCTGACCATGAGGAAGACGGTCTGCGAGGGTGGCTCCTCGATGAGCTTGAGCAGTTTGTTGGCGCACTCGATGTTCATGCGCTCGGGCAGCCAGATGATGCTCACCTTATAGCCGCCCTGGCTGGACTTCAGCGACAGTTTGCGCACCAGCTCGTCGCTCTCGCCGGCGGTGATGATGGCCTGCTGGTTCTCGGCGCCGATGGCCGTCATCCACTGGTCCATGGTGAAGTAGGGCCCCTGGGTCATGAGCAGGTCGTGCCACTCGCTGGCGAAGTCGTCGCTGATGGGCTTATGGTCGGAGCCCATGGACGGTAGCTTGATGGTGGGGTAGGTGAAGTGCAGGTCGGGATGCTCCAGCTTGGCCAGCATCGGGTGCTCGGGTGCATCGTCGGGACTGACGGCCACGTCAGGCTCGTCGCCGAACATCGAGGGCGGTGCGACGGGGGCGGCCTGCCGGCGGCTCAGCAGGTGGCAGGCGAAGGCGATGGCCAGTGCCATCTTGCCGGCGCCCTTGGGCCCGCAGAGCATGAGTGCATGCGGCAGCCGCTGCTCGTCGACCATCTGCAGCAGGCGGTCGCGCACTTCTTCTTGACCTATGACTTCGGTGAATTTCACTCTTGTTTTTTTTTCGTTATATCGAAATTTCGTTATTTCGTTATTCCGATATTTCGTTATTTCGTTATTCCGGGATTTCGTTATTCCGGGATTCCGTTATTCCTTAATTGCTTGACGATTTCGACGACAGAGTCGACGACGCCCATGGTGTAGAAATGGATGTCCTTGACGCCGTGGACATAGAGCTCGCGACACTGGCGGACGCACCACTTGATGCCCAGCCGGCGGGCGTCGTCGTCGGTGCGGCAGAGCTCGATCTCGCGGGCCAAGGCCTCGGGGATGTCGCAATGGAACGTGCGGGGCACGACGGTCAGCTGGCTGAGCTTGCCCAGCGGCTTCAGACCGGGGATGATGGGGATGGTGATGCCCATGGCGCGGGCCTTGCGGACGAATGAGAAATATTTCTCATTGTCATAGAACAGCTGCGTCACGGCATACTGCGCCCCGAGGTCCTGCTTCTGCTTCAGATACTGCATGTCCATCTCCATGTTGGGCGCCTCCTCGTGCTTCTCAGGATAGCAGGCCACGCCGATGTCGAACCGCGGTCCGGGCGACTTGATGGGTGTGCCGTCGGCGAAGAAGCCGTCGTTGAAGCGCTGCACCTGGCGGATGAGGTCGGTCGTGTGGGCATGTCCGCCCGGGGTGGGGCGGAAGACGCTGTCGTCCTTGGCCTTGTCGCCGCGCAGGAGCAGCAGGTCGGTCAGCCCGAGGAACTGCAGGTCGAGCAGCTCGTATTCGATGTCCTCCACCGTGGCGCCGCTGCAGATGATGTGGGGCTGCACGGGCACGCCGAAGCGCTGCTGGATGGCGGCGGCCACGGCGATGGTGCCCGGTCGGCGGCGCACGCGCTGGCGCTCGAACCGGCCGTCGCCGAGCTCGCGGTAGACATACTCAGAGTGGTGCGTCGTGATATTGATGAAGGCGGGGTTGAGCCGGCACAGCTTCTCGATGTCGGCAAAGAGCCGCTCGGTGCCCGTCCCCTTGAGTGGGGGCAGCACCTCGAACGAGAACTGTCGCTCGTCGGTCATGTTCTGTATCAGGTTTGCTACGGCCATTGCTTACGTTTTAGCGTATTTGGGTGCAAAGTTACGAAAAAACGAGGGAAATGCAAAAGGAAAACGTGTTTTTCTTTTCATTTCCGAGTGCCAGTAACTTCGGCGGAGCCAAAGTTACGAAAAATAATCCAAACACACGCCAGATTTTGCGAAAAGTTGTGAAGCCGGCGGGCTTTGCATGGCTTTCCGGCGGTCCTTTGCCGACGGCGGAGGAACGCGCTGGAACATGAAAAACGGTGCTTCTCGAAGGTAATATAGGGGTATATTACTATCGAAAAGCACCGTTTTTCCATCTTCCGACTGTCGTTTTTCCTGTTCTCATTTGGTAGTTTTCGAAGAGTGCATCCTTCAACAAGGGCACCGGCACGCTGACACTCACATTCAGCGAGGACAACCTGGACGCCATCGAGGCAGGCAAACCCTACATCGTGAAGTGGGACAGCTCGGAGCCGACGGAGCTGAAGGATCCTATGTTCGCGAATGTGACCGTCAGCAGCGCGTCTGACTCCGTGGAAACCGCTGCTGTCACCTTCCGCGGATTCTACTCGCCACAGGACATCGAGACAGCCGACAACACGATGCTTTGCCTCGCAGACGCTGGCGGGCTCTGCTGTCCAACGGCGGGGACGAAGGTGGGCGCCTGCCGCGCTGTCTTCATGCTGAACGTTATTGACCATATCGACCTGAACACCCTGACGGACGTCGTTGTCGGCAAGGCCGAAGTGACTGCTGATGCCGACGTGAACGGCGACGAGCGGGTGAGCATCGCCGACGTCACCACACTGATCGACCGGCTCGCTACAGGCGTCGTCATCAAGACTGTCGACACGGGCGCTGTCGGTCTGACCCTGACCACTGGCGGCACCACCGTTCGCTGACCGGATTGATTCCTGTCCCCTCTCTCTTGGGGGAGGGGACAGTTAAAGGCGGCTATAGACTGAAAGGTCTGTGTGATCCGTGGCTAACAAAAAAACTGTCCCTGCCAGCAAATATGCGGCAGGGACAGTTTTTTGTTTTATACAGACAGTGGGCGCATCACTTGATGCGGTAGAGGCGGAACGACATCGGGGGCAGCTGGTCCTCGATCGTGGCAGCCTTCTTGCCGGCCGTGACGGCGCAGGTGCCGGGACGCGGCGTGATGCGTGTGGGGTTGTCGAGCGTGTTCTCGTCGTCCATGCCGTTATGGCTGAGGGTCAGCGTCTGGGCGGTGTGGTCGCCCTTGAGGCCCACGAGGTTGAGGGTGACGTCCTGAGCCGAGCGCGACGTGTTGACCACCTTGACGATGATCTCGCCGCTGGGCTTGTCGCTGACGGCCGAGGCGTAGAGTCCGTCCTGGCCGTCCTGATTGCCGACGGGCCGCTTGTCCATGGTCAGGGGCAATACGTTGGTGCCGCAGTTCTGGGCATACATCTGCTGGACGTAGTAGCTGACGGAGCGGAACGAGCGGAGATTGTCGAACCAGATGAGGTCGGGACGCCACTGCCAGCCGTCGACGTGGGCGAAGAGCGGGGCGTAGGCCGTCATGTAGACCACGTCGGCATTGCGCTCCATGCCGGTCATGAAGGCGGCCTCGAGGATCGATGCCTCATAGTGGTTCCACTTGTGCTTGTTCTTGCCGTGGCAGGCATATTCGCCGGCGAAGACCTTCGGGCCCTTGCGGTCGTAGGTGTCATAGCGCATGGCGCCGCAGCCCGGGCCGTACTTGCTCTTGCCCTCGGGCGTGGCCAGGAACCAGTCCTCGTTGCGATAGAAGTGCTCGTCGACGAGGTCGGCCTTCAGGCGGCGCATGGCCTGCCATCCCTTCTCAAACATCTTGCCCTCGCTGTCGGGGCCGCTCGTGCCCACGATCTTGATATTAGGATACTTGGCGCGGATGGCCTTCATGAAGACCTCCAGGCGGTCGTAGTAGAGGTCGTCCCACTGCTCGTTGCCGACGCCGATGAACTTCAGGTTGAAGGGTGCGGGGTGGCCCATCTCGGCGCGCTTCTTGCCCCATTCGGTGTTGACGTCGCCGTTGGCAAACTCGATGAGGTCGAGGCAGTCCTGGATGTAGGGGTCGAGCTCGTTCATCGCGGCGTGGGCGTCCGGGCCGTTCTGGAACTGGCATGCCAGTCCGACGCTCAGCACGGGCAGGGGCTCGGCGCCGATGTCCTCAGAGAGGAGGAAGAACTCATAGAAGCCGAGTCCGTAGGACTGGTAGTAGTCGGCGAAGTAGCGATAGTCGAACGTGTCCTCCCAGCGGTTGCGGTTGGTGGGTCGGTTCTCGACCGGGCCGATGGTGTTCTTCCACTGGTAGCGGGTGTCGAGCGTGGTGCCCTCGACGATGCAGCCGCCGGGGAAGCGGAAGACGCCGGGGTGGACGTCCTCAAGGGCCTCGGCCAGGTCGCGGCGCAGGCCGTTCTCGCGGCCCTTATACGTGTCGACGGGGAAGAGTGAGATGTGCTCCAGACAGACCGAGTTGGGGCTGGAGAGGAAGATGCGCAGCTGCGCCTTGGCCTCAGTGCGGGGCGACTTCAGGATGATTTCATACTTCTTCCAGTCCGAGGAGGTGATGTCGAGCTTCTGCTGGACGAACTCCTGGCGCTCCTCCATCGTGCTGGGGTTGATGAGCTGCACGCGGATCTGTGATGAGCCCTTCGGGGCGCGGGCCCAGACGGTGAAGCGATACTCCTTGCCCTTCTCGACGCCGATGCCGAAGAATCCCTCGTTCTCCAGGCCGGTGCGGCGCTCGCGGTGGCCGGGGTCGTTGAGCACGACGTAGTGGGGGCAGCGCTCGAAGGGGCCGTCGTTCTTCAGCTCGACGCGGCCGAAGACGCGCCATCCCATGTAAGGCTGCGCAAACTCGAACGAGCGGTTCTTCACCAGCTCGCCGTAGAGTCCGCCGTCGGCAGCGAAGTTGATGTCCTCAAAGAAGAGTCCGTACATCGTAGGCTGTACGGGGGCCCCCAGTTTCTTGGTGTTCACGTCCATGACGTGCTGCGCCTGGGCGCTGATGCCCATGGCTGCTACGAGTGTTAGGATACTAAGTCTTAATGTCATAACATTGTTTAAGTTAGATTTGTCTTTCGGTGTGCAAAGATACAAACATTTTGTTGTTTTCACGCGAAATAAACATTTTTTATTTTTGTAAGGATGGGAAATCGTCGCCAAGCGAAAAAAAAGGTTAAAAGTGAAGCCCTTTTGGCGGTGTTTTGGCGGATAATGTGTATTTTTGCAACAAATATTCTAAAACCCTTAAAATCTAAAAGAGTAGTCTTATGGAAATACCTTTCGCTGAAGCGTGGAAGATCAAGATGGTCGAACCACTCCGGAAGAGCACTCGCGAGGAGCGGGAGCAGTGGCTGAAAGAGGCCCACTACAACGTGTTTATGCTGAAGGCCGAGCAGGTCTACATCGACTGCCTGACCGACTCGGGCACTGGTGCCATGAGCGACCGCCAGTGGTCGGCCATGATGCTGGGCGACGAGAGTTATGCCGGCGCCACCTCTTTTTATAAGTTCCAGGAGGTCGTGCAGCGCATCTTCGGCTTCAAGTATGTCATCCCCACCCATCAGGGCCGTGCAGCCGAGAACGTGCTGTTCTCCTATCTGGTGAAGGCCGGCAACGTCGTGCCCGGCAATGCCCACTTCGACACGACCAAGGGCCACATCGAGTTTCGCAAGGCCACGGCCATCGACGTCACCATCGACGAGGCCAAGCAGACGCAGCTCGTGATCCCCTTCAAGGGCAACGTCTCGCTGGAGAAGCTGGAGAAGGTGCTCAAGGAGAACCCCGGCAACGTGCCCTTCATGGTGCTGACGGTGACGAACAACACCGTCGGCGGACAGCCCGTCTCGATGCAGAACATCCGCGAGACCTGCGAGCTCTGCCACCGCTACGGCGTGCCCGTCGTGATGGACTCGGCCCGCTTCGCCGAAAATGCCTACTTCATCAAGACGCGCGAGGAGGGCTATCAGGACAAGACCATCAAGGAGATTGCCCGCGAGATGTATTCCTACGTCGACTGCATGACGATGTCGGCCAAGAAGGACGGACTGGTCAACATGGGCGGATTCATCGCCACGAACAAGGAAGACTGGTATGAGGGCGCCAAGCAGTTCTGCATCCCCTTCGAGGGCTTCCTGACCTACGGCGGACTGAACGGCCGCGACCTCAACGCCCTGGCCGTCGGACTGGATGAGAACACCGAGTTCCCGATGCTCGAGACGCGCATCCACCAGGTGCAGTACCTGGCCAAGAAGCTCGACGAATACGGCATCCCCTATCAGCGTCCCGTCGGCGGCCACGCCCTCTTCATCGACGCTGACAAGGTGCTCTGCAACGTGCCCAAGGAGGAGTTCCCCGCCCAGACGCTGACCTGCGAGCTCTATCTCGAGGCTGGCATCCGCGGCTGCGAGATCGGCTACATCCTGGCCGATCGCGACCCCGTGACGCGTGAGAACCGCTTCGGCGGGCTCGACCTGCTGCGCCTGTGCATCGCCCGCCGCGTCTACACTGACAACCACATGAACGTCATCGCTGCCGCCCTGAAGAACGTCTACGACCGTCGCGCTGAGATCACCCGCGGCGTGGCCATCGAGTGGGAGGCCCCGCTCATGCGCCACTTCACCGTCCAGCTGCGCCGCCTCGGGTGACTGGAGGGCGAAAGGTGAAAAGTGAAAGATGAAAAATATGATTAGACTTGAAGGTGGTATGCCATGAAGAACTGCCGCCAACAAGTCTAATCATATTTTTCATCTTTCACTTTTAATCGTTCACCTCTCCAAGGATGCGGCTCACCAGCGCCGTGACGTCGGCGTGAGTGACCAGTCCGTCGCGATCGAGGTCGGCGGCATAGCGGTCGTAGTCGGCGTCAGCAGCATGGCCCAGGAGGATCTGCAGTTGGGCGGCGACGTCGGCAATGGTGATGTGTCCGTCGCGGTTGACGTCGCCGATGACGGTCGTCACCTCTTTTAAATATACTAAGTCGAAGTCGACGACGGCGGGGCGGTGGTCGCCCAGTGGGGTGGCGTCGTCGGTGCCCTGGACGTGGCCGTAGGTGTAGTCCTGCTCGATGCGGAAGTTCTTGGGCCAGAGCTTCAGGCCGTCGGCCGTCGCGGGGTTGACGAAGAGGAGCTTGTCGACCACCTCGTAGCGGCTGAAGTCGGCCGGGACGGACTGGTCGGTGAGGTCGCCCATGGCCGTCGTGGGCGTGACGCCGTCGCGCCAGTAGATGACCCACGGGTCGCCTACGGAGCAGCCGTTGAGGCGGTCGGTGAAGCAGGCGGCGATGTCCTCGCGCGTCCAGCGGCTGTTGGTGTCGCCGATGATGAGCTTCGGTCGGCCGTTGTTGGCGGCGTTGACGGCGTCGGCCAGCTGTTGCCACTGCGCCTGTCGGGAGTCGATGGCGTCGCCGGCATCCATGTGGAGCACGTAGACGTCGATCATCTCGCCGCCGCACACGGCCACGTCGTAGTGGCGGAAGCCTTTCTTGACGTATTGGTTGCCGTCGGTCGAGGTGGTCTTGGTCCAGCGGGTCCAGCTCTCGCCCGAGGCCGTGGTCGTGGCCGTCTTCCAGATCAGGTTGAGGCCGTCGGTGTCGAAAGGTATCCCAAAATCACCGAGGCTCAGTGTCGCCCTTACCGTGCCGCTGCTATAGGCGCCGCTGAGCGACTCCATGAGCGAGCCGTGATAGTTGAAGTCCTCGCTGACGCCGATGATGTCGTAGCCCTTCTCGGCCAGATAGCGGCTGATGAGCTTGGTGCCGTCGCTGCCCGGGCCGTCCTCGTTGAGGTTGAAGATGGCGATTTTTTGCGGCAGTCCGTCGACGTTGAGGGCTGCAGCGGTGAACGTGCCCTTCTGCTCCGTTTCATAGAGCCGGGTGCAGGTCAGCCGGACGTCGTCGAGCTTGAAGAAGGTCCGCGTCTCACTCTCATGACCCGCCACCCACCACTGGCCGTTGCTGCCGGCCGTGATACGCAGCTGACCGTCGGGCTGGACGCTGACGGGCAGGGACACGCGGATGCCCGTCTGGTCGCCCTGGCCCGTCGCATGGACGCTGGCGCCGTTGGCAGCGAGGTAGACGTCGCGGCCCTCCCATGTGCAGACGACGGCCGAGAGCTCGTAGTCGCCGCAGGGCACGTCGGCCACCATCTGGCTCACCGTCAGGGTCGATGCCCACCAGAGGTAGGCGTTGAACAGGCTGTTGCCGTCCTTACCGGTCATCGGATAGTCGCTCCTTACGGCCACCTCCGGGTCGGTGCCGTCGCCAAGATAGTCGGTATTGGAGCTAGCTGACGTCCAGCCCATCATGTCGCCCGTCTCGAACGACGGGTTGGTGATGAGCCATGTGGCGTCGACGGGGTTGTCGGCGCTGGCGCCGATGAGGCGTCGGAAGGCCGCTTCGCGGTCGAGCGCCTTTGCCGTTGTCAGCAGGCAGAGGCCGATGAGGGTCATCAGAATTCGTTGTTTGGTCATGACAGATTGATTTAGATTCGGCAGCAAAAATACACAATTGTTCTGACATGACCAAAAAGTTCTGCCAGTTTTTTGCTTTTCATTGGTATTGTTAAAGTTAGAGACCCCACCCCCAACCCCTCCCCTTGAAGGGAGGGGAGTTGAGCCTCCCCCGACCCCTCCGAAGGAGGGGAGTTGGTTGCCGCACTGCTGGTCGCGAATGACGGCGCAGCCGCTCCCCTCCCTTCAAGGGGAGGGGTTGGGGGTGGGGTCTCTAACTTCAATATATACCAATTTTTTTTAATGCTTATAAACGAGCCAAACGAAAAAAGGTCTCCTCAAAGAGACCTTTTTGAGTGACTCGTTTGGGGCTCGCGCTCGGCTCCGTAGGAGACGCTTTCACCAAGCGAAGCGACTGAAAGAACCCTTGGGTGAGAAGTCGCAAACGAGCCAAACGAAAAAAGGTCTCCTCAAAGAGACCTTTTTGAGTGACTCGTTTGGGGCTCGAACCCAAGACCCCAACATTAAAAGTGTTGTGCTCTACCAACTGAGCTAACGAGTCGACCTATGTTTTGCTGAAAAGCGGGTGCAAAGTTACAATGTTTTTTTGGAATGGCCAAATCTTTTGCCGAAAATAATTCGAAAAGAGCTGATTTCTTGTCTTGCTGCCGCTTCTTCTCACCTCTCACTTCTCACTTCTCACCTCTCATCTCCTTCTGATAGCATTCGCGGCAGAGCGGCTCATACTCCTGCGTCTCGCCGAGCAGGACGCGACGGTCGCCCGCCACCTTGCGATGGCTGACGTAGGCCAGCGAGCCGCAGCGCACGCAGATGGCGTGGACCTTGGTCACCTCGTCGGCAATGGCGCAGAGGGCCGGCATGGGTCCGAAGGGCTTGCCGCGGAAGTCCATGTCGAGGCCTGCGATGATGACGCGCACGCCGCGATAGGCCAGCTCGTTACAGACGTCGACCAGCCCGTCGTCGAAGAACTGCGCCTCGTCGATGCCCACCACGTCGATGTCGCCGGCCAGCAGCAGGATGGATGCCGACGAGTCGATGGGCGTCGACTGGATGTGCTTCTGGTCGTGGCTGACGACGTCCTCCTCCGAATAGCGCACGTCGATGGACGGCTTGAATATCTCAACCCGCTGGCGTGCGAACTGTGCGCGCCGCATGCGGCGTATCAGCTCCTCGGTCTTGCCCGAAAACATCGAGCCGCACACCACTTCGATTCTTCCGGGCCGGTGTGCCTCGCCCGTTAGGTTTGTTGTCATAGTCAGGTGCAAAATTAAGCATTTTAATCCATAGTCAACCCCTCTGAATTCATAAATATTTTTAAAAATGGATATAATTATTGTTTCTTCATCCCAATTTCTCAATATTGTTTGTAAATTTGCCCCCCAGAATGGGAATACTTTACATCGTGCCTACGCCTGTGGGCAATATGGAGGACATGACGCTGCGCGCCATACGCATCCTGAAGGAAGCTGACTTGGTGCTGGCCGAGGACACCCGGACATCGGGCATCCTGCTGAAGCATTTCCAGATACAGCAGCACCTCATGTCGCACCATAAGTTCAATGAGCACGGCACGTCGGCCGCCATCGTCGAGCGCCTGCAGGCCGGCCAGAACGTGGCCCTCGTCAGCGACGCGGGCACGCCGGGCATCTCGGACCCGGGCTTCTTTCTGGTGCGCGAGGCAGTGCGGGCAGGCATTGAGGTGCAGACACTGCCTGGGCCGACGGCCTTCGTGCCGGCATTGGTCAGCAGCGGACTGCCCTGCGACCGCTTCGTGTTTGAGGGCTTCCTGCCCCAGAAGAAGGGGCGCCAGAGCCGCATCGAGGCACTTCGCGACGAGCAGCGCACGATGATTTTCTATGAGTCGCCCTACAGGCTGGTGAAACTGCTCGAGCAGCTGGCCGCCGTCATGGGCGACGACCGCCAGGTGAGCGTCTGCCGCGAGATATCCAAGGTGCACGAGGAGAGCGTCCGCGGCACACTGGCTGAGGTGGCCGCCCACTTCAGGGAGACGGAGCCACGCGGCGAGATCGTAGTTGTCCTTGAGGGAAGACAATAGATAATATAAAAGATAATAGTGTTGATTATGAAGAGAATTCTTTTATTGGCTGCCTGCGCCATGGCGCTGAGCGCCTGTCAGGAGGGTGTCAACCAGCAGCAAAGTGCTGCCCTGACGCAGAAGATTGACTCGCTGACCAAGGTCAACGTGCAGAAAGACAACGAGATCAACGACATGCTCTCCACGCTCAACGACATCGAGGAGGGCTTCCGCGAGATCAGTGAGGCTGAGGGCCGCGTGACGGTGGCCCGTCGCGGCGAGGGGGCCAACTCGACGGCCCGCATTCGCGAGAACATCCAGTTCATTCAGAACACGATGGCTCAGAACCGCGAGCTCATCAACAAGCTGCGCCAGCAGGTGCGCCAGGGCAGCATCACCGGCGAACAGCTCAAGCGGACCATCGAGAACCTGACCACGCAGCTGGAGGCCAAGGAGAACGAGCTGCAGGCCCTGCGGGCCGAGCTGGAGGCCAAGGACATCCACATCGCCGAGCTCGACGAGCAGGTGGCCCAGCTGGGCGAGGACGTCGCCCAATTGCAGGACGACAACCAGCAGCAGCAGGAGACCATCTCGACGCAGGACAAGCAGCTGAACACCGCCTGGTTCGTCTTCGGCACGAAGAGCGAGCTCAAGGAGCAGAACATCCTGAAGAGCGGCGAGGTGCTGCAGGACAACTTCAACAAGGACTACTTCACCAAGATTGACATCCGCGTCGACAAGGAGATCAAGCTCTACTCGCGCGATGCCAAGCTGCTGACCAACCACCCCGCAGGCACCTACACCCTGGAGCGCGACGCCAACAAGCAGTACGTGCTGCGCATCACCGACCCGCAGCGCTTCTGGTCGACGAGCAAGTACCTGGTCATCCAGGTGAAGTGACGGCCCCTGGCCGCCGCCATCACGAGCCCCTGTCTGAATGGGATGTGTCAACCGTGACACACCCCATTTTTTTATGCTCGCCGACCCTCTTTGCCAATGCTTTCAATTACGATGAAAAAAGCGCCGAAAACAATGAAACTGTAACCCGAGAGGCAACGGAGAGAAGCGAAATGTGAAAAAATAACACTAAAATGCATTTTTTGAATAATTTTTTTGGTTTTTTCGGAAAATCGGCGTAACTTTGCAGCCCGAAGATTATGCCACAAAGTGTAGCGTTCGTTCGGTTAAGCTGCTTTGACAAGGAAAGCGAAAAGCCGCATACTGCGCACTGCGTGGGAGCGAATACTATCGAATAACACTGTCATTAACAATGCAACAACAAACAAAATTTAAATAGTAATTTATGGAGAAAAGACTAACAATGCTTTTGGTGGGACTTTTCCTTTCACTGGGAATGGCCTTCGCCCAAAACAAAATCTCCGGCACGGTCTTCGACCAAGACATGGGTGAGCCCCTGATGGGCGCCACCGTCAAAGTGCAGGGATCGACGAAGGGTGTCACCACCGACATGAACGGTAAGTTTACCATCGACGTGCCCGCAGGCAAGAAGCTTGTGATAAGTTTCGTGGGCATGAACACACAGACCGTCACCCCGAAGCAGGGCATGAAGGTCAACCTGACATCTAATACCGCACAAGTGGGCGAAGTCGTCGTCACGGGTATCCAGAAGATGGATAAGCGACTCTTCACCGGTGCAACAACGAAGATTGACGCCGAGCAGACCAAGCTCGACGGTGTGGCCGACGTCACGCGTGCCCTGGAGGGACGTGCCGCCGGCGTCTCGGTGCAGAACGTCTCGAGCACCTTCGGTACGGCTCCTAAGATCCGTGTGCGCGGTGCTACCTCTATCTACGGCTCGTCGTCGCCCCTGTGGGTGGTCGACGGCGTGATCATGGAGGATGCCGTCAATGTGGACGCTGACGACCTGTCCAGTGGCGATGCCACGACGCTGATCTCCAACGCCATTGCTGGTCTTAACGCTGACGATATCGAGTCGTTCCAGGTGCTGAAGGACGGCTCGGCCACATCTATTTATGGCGCGCGCGCCATGTCGGGCGTGGTCGTCATCACCACCAAGAAGGGTCGCCAGGGTCACAGCTCCATCAACTATACGGGTGAGTTCACCTATCGTCTGAAGCCCTCCTATTCGAACTATAACATCTCGAACTCTCAGGAGCAGATGGGTATCTACAAGGAAATGGCCGCCAAGGGTTGGCTGGAGTTCTCGCAGATAGCCAATGCCTCGAGTGCCGGTCTTTATGGCAAGATGTACGGTCTGATGAATACCTATAACGAGCAGACCGGTGAGTTCTATCTTCCCTTCACGGAGAAAGCCATGAACGACTACCTCCGTGAGGCTGAGTTCCGCAATACAGACTGGTTCGACCTGCTGTTCAACAACAACATCATGCAGACCCACTCGGTGAGCGTCTCCAGCGGTACCGACCGCGCCTCGCTTTACGCCTCGATGTCGGCCATGGTCGATCCGGGCTGGACCAAGGACTCCAAGGTGCAGCGCTATACGGCCAACATCAATGCCTCGTATAAGCTGTCGAAGAACCTGACCGCTACGCTACGCACCAACACCAGCTATCGTGACCAGAAGGCTCCCGGCACGCTCAACCAGTCGACTGACGTCGTCTCGGGTGCCGTCAGCCGCTCGTTCGACATCAACCCGTTCAGCTATGCTCTGAACACCAGCCGCACACTGGACCCCAGCCAGATCTATACGCGCAACTACGCCCCGTTCAGCATCTTCTCAGAGCTGGACAACAACTACATCGACATCGACGTGATGGACACTAAGTTCCAGGGCGAACTCGAGTGGAAACCCATCCGTGGCTTGTCGCTCAACGCACTGGGCAGCTACCGCATCAACCGCTCAAACCGCGAGCACGTCATCCTTGACAATTCGAACATGGCTGAGGCCTATCGTGCCGGTGTGAACAACCCGAACATCATGTATTCGAACCCCTACCTCTACACCGATCCCGACAAACCCGGTGAGTGGCCTATCTCGGTCATGCCAGAGGGTGGTATCAATATCCTGAACCGCAACGAGGTGAAACAGCTCGACTTCCGCTTCACGGCTAACTACAACCACGTCTGGAGCGTGCGTGGAGAGGAGACCCACATCTTCAGCGCTTTGGCCGGTATGGAGGCCAACCGCGCCGACTATGACGCATCGGAATACCAGACCTATGGAGTGCTCTACAATAAGGCCCGACTGGTGACCATCACACCCGACTTCTTCAAGCAGGCAAAAGAGGAAGGCACGGAGCTGACCTCGTTTGGGCGCTCATGGAATCGCCGACTTGCCTACTTCGCTAATGCTAACTATAGCTACAAGGGACGCTACTCGGCTAACCTCACTGCCCGCTACGACGGCTCCAACCAGCTCGGCAAGAGCCGCCAGAGCCGCTGGCTGCCGACGTGGAATGTCTCAGCGTCGTGGAATGCTCATGAGGAGAACTTCTTCAAGCACTGGATGGAGCGCACTAACGGTGTCTTCTCGCATGCCACGCTCCGACTGAGCTACTCGCTCGTCGGCGAGCAGACGGCAGCCTCCAATGCCAAGGCCATCTTCCGCTCCACCAACATGTGGCGCCCCCAGGGCGACCAGCAGGAGACCGCCCTCTATCAGTCGAGCTATGCCAACGAAGACCTGACCTACGAGAAGAAGCATGAGTTCAACGTCGGCGTCGACCTCGGTTTCCTCAATAACCGCATCAACCTCGTCACGGATGCCTACTGGCGCGACAACTTCGACCTCATGGGCTATTACTACTCACAGCTGGCCGGTCGTCAGTATGCCAACGTTGCCTCGATGAAATCGCATGGCGTGGAAGCGACAATTTCGTCGCAGAATATCATGAAGCGCGATTTCCAGTGGACCACTGACCTGACCTTCGCTTATAACTACACTGAGATTACCGACCTCATGTCCGTCTCGCGTGTCATCGACCTCGTCTCGGGCAGCGGCTATGCCCGCGAAGGCTATCCCCACCGTGCCCTCTTCTCGCTGCAGTTCATGGGCCTGAACGACGAGGGTATTCCTCAGGTCATCAACGAGAGTGGCAACGTCACTACCAGCGACATCTACTTCCAGGAGTATGAGCGTCTCGGCCACCTGAAGTATGAAGGCCCGTCGGAGCCTACCTACACCGGTGGTCTGAACAACATGTTCCGCTGGAAGAACTGGCGACTGAACGTCTTTATCACCTATTCGTTCGGCAACAAGCTGCGCCTCGATCCTGTATTCGCTGCCAGCTACAGCGACCTCGCTGCCATGCCGAAGGAGTTTAAGAACCGCTGGGTCATGCCTGGCGACGAGAAGGTGACCGACATCCCTGCCATCGCCTCCGTACGCCAGAACTACAACGACCGCTATCTTGGCTATGCATACAATGCCTACAACTACTCGACAGCCCGTGTGGCCGACGGCGGTTTCATCCGACTGAAGGATATCTCGTTGACCTACGACTTCAACCCGCAGCTCATCAAGAAGATTGGCCTGTCGACTGCTTCGGTGAAGCTCGATGCAACCAACCTCATGTTGCTCTATGCCGACAAGAAGCTGAACGGACAGGATCCGGAATTCGTCAACTCGGGTGGTGTGGCCACACCGCTCTCCAAACAATTCACGTTCACACTCCGTTTAGGACTGTAGTTGCTTCGCTAATGATAAGTGAACTGTGATAAGAAGTGATTAATCAAATAAATCAGAATATCGCAAATATGAAAAAGGCTTATATATATAGTAAGGTCATAGCATTTGCCTTGGGAACTGTGGCCCTGATGGGATGCTCCGACAGTTTCCTCGACAAGGAGCCAGACGACCGTACCGAGATTATCTCCGTCGACGACGTCATTGAATTGTTTGCAGGCTCCTATCCTGACGCCAACTACGGATGGGTCTGTGAACTGTCGAGTGACAACGTGATGGATCTCAACTCTGTGCACCTGCCTGCCAGTTCCAACGCAAAACAGGAGCCTACGCACTACAACCTGACCTCTTCCGGTCGTCAGGACGACGAGATGTTCCGCTTTGAACCAGTCAAATCATCGACGTCGAGCGATACGCCTGCGGCCATCTGGACCAGTTTCTATGCCTCCATCAACTCTGTCAACGAAGGACTGCTGGCCCTCGACCGTCTGGCTGAGCAGCCCGGCTTCGTGGCTGACCGTAAGTATAACGCTGCCAAGGCTGAGGGCCTGCTTATCCGTGCCTACGACCACTTTATCCTGGTGAACTGTTTCTCGCAGGCTTATAAGAACGATGAACTCAGCAAACTGGATATCGGTGTGCCCTACCTGACAAAGCCTATTACAACGGTCGACGACAACTACGACCGCAGTAACGTCACCGATACATACAAGAGAATCCAGGCCGATTTGGAGGAAGGTCTCAGACTCGTTTCCGACATGAACTACAAGATGCCGAAATGGCACTTCACTGCTGAGGCCGCCCACGCTTTCGCCGTGCGTTTCTATCTCTACACACGCCAATGGGACAAGGCCATAGAGCATGCCGATGCCGTGCTTGGTACCAACAACGAGACGCTGCTGACACGGATGTTCGACTATGCCGTGCTCGACGACCTGTCCCTGCTCAGCGATTTCGCAAATGCCTGGCAGAGCCCCTACATCTACAGCAACATCATGCTCTTAGACACCTATAGCACCATCCAGCGCAAATGCCGCTACCGCTACGGACAGGGCTCACTCGTGGCTCGCGCTGTCTTCTATCATCGTTCACCCATGTGGAGCAGCACGACATCCTATATGTCGGGCAATCCCACCATCTTCGTCAGCGGACTGGGAGGCAACGGCTATGGCACCTACTATCCCGCTTGGATATCTGAGCAGTTCCAGTATAGCGACAAAGTGGCCGGCATCGGATATGCCCACACCATCCGCCGTGAATTCACCTACGCTGAGACGCTTCTGTCGCGTGCTGAGGCCAAGCTGATGAAGGGCGACTTGACGGGGGCAGAGGACGACATCATTACCTATCAGAAGGGTACACAGAAATTCTCCGAAAAGACCAAGAACAGCTATGGTGCCATGCTGAATCCTCTGACTCACGACATGATCATGAGTTGGTTTGCCAAGAACACGGACGATAACTACAACTGCTTCGACGACTGGAACTTCGTCACCAACATGAGTCCTGACTACATTATCCCGGCCGCTGCCGTGCCCTATATGAATTGTGTGAACTACTTCCGCCGCTTCGAGACGAACTTTACCGGTCTGCGCTTCTTCGACCTGAAGCGATGGGGCATGGAGTACAGCCATGAATACGGACTGAACAACGAGGTGTACTACATGAAGTGGAACGACCCACGCCGCGCCCTTGAAGTGCCAGAAGATGCTATAGCATCCGGTCTGCAGCCTTCGCGTCCGCTCACCGTCGACTCCACGAAGACTGAGCAGGTGATTATCCCTGCTAACAAAATCGATGTTGCATTCAATGAATAAGAAAGGAGGACTATAGAATATGAAGAAGCATAACTTTCTGCTGCTGACAATCCTGATGGGCATCGGCATCACGATGGCGGTGTCATGCGCCGATGACGACTTGGGCGAAACAATCTTTCCGAGTGTCGACAAACCGCTCGATCGCACCACCATCACCTTCCCGCTCGACACGTTCGTAAAGAAGCACATGCTCGAGCCTTATAACATGAAGTATATCTACCGCATGGAGGATATCGGCGCTGACATGCAGAAGAACCTCGTGCCGGCAGGCTACGAGGAAAGCGTCACGCTGGCCCTGCTCACCAAGTATCTCTGGCTCGACGTCTATACCAAACTGGCAGGCGAGAAGGAGATTTTCCTCAAAAAGTATGCCCCACGCATCATTCATGTCATCGGATCGCCCGCCTATAATGATGACGGTTCGCGCACCGTGGGTGTGGCTGAGGGCGGCGTGAAGATTACCCTCATGGAGACAAACAAGATTGATGTAAACCAGATTGAGGGCGAGTTCGGACTGAACAACCTCTTCTTCCATACCATGCATCATGAGTTTGCCCACATCCTCGACCAGACTTACCAGCGGCCTACCAGCTTCGACCAGATCTCGCAACCGCTTTACGACGCCGTCGGATGGGCTGATAAGCACGACTCCGTGCAGTGTGCCCTCGGATTTGTCACGCCCTACGGTTCGTCGGCCAACCGCGAGGACTGGGTAGAGGTGCTCTCCTGCTACGTCACCTGGGATCAGGAACGATGGGACAACCTGCTCAACAGCGCCGAACAGAACTGGGAGGACGTCGAGAGTACGGCAGAGGATTACGACTCACTCTTCTGGAACTATCGCATCAGAAACGGCAAGAAGGAGCGTACCACCCGCAAGGAGGTCAACATCGATTCCATTGGCTATCTGCACCAACTCTCCAATGGCGAGTACAAGGTAGCTCGAAAACTCGTCAAGCGCGATGCTGACGGACATGCCGTGACCGATTCGCTCGGGAACATCATCTTCGACAACGAGAATGCCGACAACATCAACGGTCGGGAAGTCATTCTTAACAAACTCAACATGGTGCGCACATGGCTGTCTGAGAACTGGAACATCAGCATTGACGATCTCCGTAAGGAAGTGCAGACACGGCAGTATCAGACCGACGCTGATGGCAACTTTGTGCGCGACGCAAGAGGCCAGTTGGTCAACAAACTGACGCAGCCCTATGAGGGCGACCCGTCTATCACGCTCTATGAATATCTCTACAAGGAGATTGAAGAGTACAAGAAGTTGCATGAGGAGGCACTGCAAAACAAGTAAGAACCGTTTAACGCCATTGACATCACATAACGTATGAAAAAGCTATTATATCTTGCGGCACTCGCTGCCACGACGGCTATGCTGACGGCCTGCTCAGGTGAGGAGGAAGACCTCTTCAAGAGTTCGGCTGCTGAACGACTCAACTCGGCCAGTGAATTATATACTGCTCGCCTCACCGCCCAGCCAAACGGATGGGCCATGCAATACTATCCCACCTACGATGACTCTGATCCCAACGGAGCCGGCTACCTGTTGCTTTGTCGCTTTAACAAGGATATGCAGGTCGACATCAGCGGCTATAACTGGCCGTTGTGGACGCAGGAATACAACAGTGAGCAGAAAACCACGGAGTGGGTGTGCTCCTACGTACAGGAGTATCGCTCGGACAGCTCGCCATGGCGAGTCATCACCGACAACGGTCCTGTGCTCACCTTCGACATGTACAACTCCGCCATGCATCTCTTCTCTGACCCTGACTACCACGAGACGGGCACCGGATTTGGCGGCGACTATGAGTTTATCATCGTCGACGCCCCCGAGGACGCCAGCTACATGATGCTCAAGGGCAAGAAACGCGGCACCTACAACCTGCTCACCCCTGTCGAGGAAGGAGTGGAATATGAGACCTATCTGGCTGACGTGCGTAACTTCCAGAGCACGATGTTCTCTGAATCGTCACCTACGGGGGCCCTGCTTGTGATGGGCGACAGCATCTACAGCATGGACGATGCCGGTCTGGGGCTGCCCAGCATCTATCCCCTCGGCAAGGACAAGGTGGCCTTCGAGAGTTTCTATCCTTTCCTCATTACCAAGCGCGGTGACGACTACTACCTGCGTTTCCGCGATGTCCTGACAAAGGGCGAGGCCTCTGCACAGGAGTTCCGCTACAATCCAGAGAAAGACATCTTCGAGGGTGTCAACGCCGACGACTGCTATATCCGTGGCGATAGCATCGGCCGCTTCTTTGACAATAGTCTCTTCCAGAGCGGTTTCCGTTGGGAGTGGAACGACGGAAGCCCGATGTCGGAGTCGTTTGCTCAACTCTATAACCAAGCCTCAGAAGGCTTCAAGGACGTGCTGAAGTTCAACCTGCTCAACATGTGTTTCCGTGTGAACAACGACGTGTTCACCTTCCGCATGCAATATAAGAATGGACGTAACACGCAGAACGTTGACTTCGACTTCGCCATGGAGCGCAAAGCAGACCGCGTCACGCTCCATTTCCTGGCCGACCACGCCACCTCTGCCACCAATGCCCGCAACAAAGTCGAAGCGGTGCAGACACTCGTCGACCTGATGCAGACGGATTGGGATGTCTTTGGCGGACAGACCCAGTTCGATCTGAGATTGCTGCGCTTCGTAAAGGCCGACGATCCCAATATGTGGTTCCAAATGACAATGACAAAATAACACTTAATTAAAAAAACTGATTATGAAGAAGTTCTTCCTTTTTATCGCTGCCCTCAGTGTTGCAGCAGCAGGCATGGCTCAGCAACCGAAGCCCATGCACAAGTCGATGGTCACGCAGCTGCCCATGATGAACAAGCAGATGCAGATTGCCGAGACACCGGCGGACATGAAGAAGCCGATCCGCAAGACATTCAGCACTGGCCTCTATTACACCAATCCTGCCGGAGCATACTATGGTGGCTGGGATACGTTCACAGGCAGTGGATTCTACAACTCCACCCTCATCGTGCCCGCCTTTATGGATGTTCCATTCGTGAACCGCTCGACGCAGTCGGCTGTCTGGACCGTTAATGGCGAGGAGCACCCCGACCAGGTGCAAGGCGACACCTTTACCACCTCTGTCTATCGTTCTAACGGCTACAGTCTCTTCTATCCTCCCTCACTCGAAGGCGATGAAACCTACACGTTTGGTGAGGTCAACGTCTACAACAAGAGAGGGTACATCACGTCTGATTGGCATGACGGATTCATTCGCACCGACTCCCTCGCAACGCTTTATCCCACCGACCCGCAAGCTGCCATAGAATGGGAAGGGGAATATTACGGTCCTTACCAGAGCTGGGGACTGCTCGACACAGATAACCTCTTTGGCACCGGTGACTATACATTAAACGGGACCACGCTGCATTCCTTCGCCGCCGTTCAGCCCTTCCCCGCTCCTATGTCACCCTTGTTCGTCACTGAGGTCGACGTGGAGGCCCTCACCTTTACCAATCCTATTCCTGAAGGCATGGAGCTCCGCTGCCTTGTCACGGGTGTGCAGGAGAGCCAATGGTCCAGCGGGGACACTTTCATTGCTCCCAACTTCGACAATATTATTGCCGAGCTCGTCTGCACCTCAGCTGACACACTCGGATTCTACAGTACAACCACCCGCAATAACAAGACTCTCAAAACAGGTACCCTACGCTTCAAAGCTCCTGGTGAGGAGGACGAACTGGGTAACATCATTCCCCAGAACATCGTCATCGACCAGCCTTACTGCCTTGTCATAACAGGCTTCGAACAGGAAGGTATCGACTGCGGACTTACTGGCATCGAAGTTGTCGAGGAAGATCAAGCAGAGAAGAGCCCCGCCCTGATGTTCCTGACAGAAACTGGTGAGGAAACACGCATTCTTGGCTATAGCGGCTTCATCAACCTGGCCATTTCGCTCTATGGCATGTTCGACCGTGCTGTCTGCGAACCTCAGATGAACTACTACAACTTCGAGAATCCTGAGCGCAGCTACAACGTGGTGCGCGTTCCCGTCGAGGGCTCGCCCGATGAATATGGCTACGGCAACATGACCGAAGGCTCCACGGCTTCGCCCCTGACTTCTAAGGACGAGACGGCTGACGGCTACCCGGGTGTGCCCGTGCTGACCAATACCTACTGGTTTGATACGGAAAACGAACTGCTCAACTATGATGTCATCGACCTGCCCGACTGGATTGAGGACTGCAATGTCGATCCCTCTGGATTTAGCGATGGCGGCATGAACCTCTTGTCCTTCAAGGCTAAGCCTCTGCCCGCCGGTGTCAGTGGTCGTCAGGCCGTGGTGCGTGTAGTGGGTCAGGAGGTGACCATGAACGGCGAGACGAAGTATTCGGCCATCTCTGGTCCTATTGTCATCCTTCAGGGTGATGCCACCTACGACACAAAGGTGACCGACGCTATTCGCAACAGCACCTTCACCGGCACAGCCTACAACATGGCTGGCCAGAAGGTCGATGGAGCCTACAAGGGCATCGTTATCAAGAACGGTCACAAATATGTGAACCAGTAATCCGGCAGTTGCAATTCTTTTTATTGCAACTCGTTCAAACCGTGAGACAGCAACTCTCTCCACAAGAGACTGCTGTCTCACGGCTTTCTTTTTTCTACATTGGCTTATTAACCTCATACAACCCTCACCAAATTATGCTAGCATCGACACATGTCGATCCCGTTGAAGGTGGCGACACTCAGTGGACTGAGGAGAAAACTCACTGCAACTTCGTCTTACCAACCAGCCCGTCTGTGACGTCGTTTATGGCATCCTACAAGCACCCCACAAAAAATGAAGTGGCGCTTCTTTCATTGAAAAGCACCGCTTCTCTCATTGAAAAGCACCGCTTCTCTCATTGAAAAGCACTGCTTCTTGCTTATGGGCAGTGCCGTATTTCGGTTTGCTATGATCACTGTTTATAGTTTTTTTAGAGGCTAATCGTTGGCTCTTTCGAAAATAATGAGTAAATTTGCAGGCAAAATAACAAAAACAATCATTACTGCTATGAAGAAGCGTTATCTATTGTTGCTCATTGCGACCGTCATGACCACCATCACCGCCATGGCCCGCCCCGCCCATAAAGGCATCGCCCGCATCCAGCAGCCCGACGGCAGCAGCCTGTCCATAAGGCTCGTAGGCGACGAATACCTCAGCTATAACACGACGGCTGACGGCTACTCCATCGTGCGCAACGACGCGGGCACCTATGTCTATGCAAGCCTCGACAACGGCCAGCTGGTTCCGACAGCCCTGCAGGCTCATGACGCGGTCGAGCGCAGTGCAGCCGAGAAGGCCTATCTGTCCGAAGCCGGCCGGCTGGCTCCCCAGATGAGCTCGGCGATGGCAGCCGTGAAGCAGCATGACGAGGCGCAGCGCTCACGGGCCTTGTCGGCCCGACGTGCCAGCCGTTATGACTACTCCAAGTTCCGCGGACTGGTCATCCTCGTCGAGTTCAACGACTGCTCGTTCCGCTACGACGACTATGCCGACATCATGGACCACATGATCAACGACGACGACTACACCGGCACCACCCGAACCAATTTCACCTATGGCGGACAGCGCATCACCTGCACTGGCAGTATGCGCGACTATTTCCGCGACAACTCCACCGGCGTCTTCATGCCTCACTTCGACGTCGTCGGTCCTGTCAAGGTGAACCGTAGCCAGTTCTGGCCCCGTTATAATAATGGCCAGTCAGACCACTACTGCCAGCTGATGATCGAAGCCTGCACAGCTGCCGACTCCATCGTCAATTTTAAAGACTATGATGTCAATGGCGACGGCATGGTCGACATGATATATTTCATCTTTGCCGGCCTGCCATCCTACATCGAAGGCAACGACGCACGGCTGCTTTGGCCTCACCAGTCAGACCTGATCTATTATGGCACCACCCGCAAGGACGGTGTCCGCCTGGGCCGCTACGCCTGTTCCACCGAGCTCTTCGGCACCTCCGAGTGGAGCGTGCTCGAAGGTATCGGCACGATGTGCCACGAGTTCAGCCATGTCCTCGGTCTGCCCGACTTCTATGATACGGGCAACGATTTTCCTGCCCAGTGTCCGAACCCTGAGCAATGGTCGGTCATGGCCAACGGTGCCGACTACGACTACGGCCGCACCCCCTGCGCCTACTCGCTCTTTGAGCGCTACGCCCTGGGTTTCGCCATGCCTGAGAAGATCACGGCTGAGGGGTCTTTCACCCTTGAGCATGTCGCAGAAAGCAACACCGGCTATCGTATCGACACGCCCCAGCGTAACGAGTATTTCCTGCTTGAGAACCGCCAGCAGCGAGGCTGGGACGCCCGGCTGCCGGGCCACGGCATGCTCGTCTTCCGTGTCGACTCCACCAACAGCTATGTCTGGATGGGCAACACTGTCAACGACAATCCCAACCATCCCTACTACCAACTGCTCTGTGCCGGCGGCACTCACACCTACATGGGCTACTACGTGGCGACTGCCAGCGACCCCTTCCCCGGCATGATGGGCGTCAACCGTCTCGACAATGAGACGTCGCCGGCCAACCTCCTTACCTGGGCTGGTCGCCAGTCGCCCTTCGGGCTGCGTAACATCCGCGAACAGAACCGCGTCGTCAGCTTCGACGTCTTCGATGCCATGCAGATTCAGACGCTTTCCCTGTCAGAAGAGCTCACCCTAGCCATTGGCAGCACCGTTCAGCTGACACCTACTCGTTCGCCTGAGAACATCGCCTGCACGTTCACCTGGACCACGGATAATCCTGACGTGGCCACGGTCAGCAATAGCGGTCTCGTCACGGGTATCGGTGAGGGCGTTGCCACCATCACCGTCACGGCCAATGGCACCATCTCGGCCACGTGCACCGTGACCGTGCTCGACATGCAGCTCATCCCCGACATCGCTGCCTTCCGTGCCATGGATGCGAGCGGCGAGGGCCTTCTGCAGCTGACTGATGCTGAGGTGCTTCATGTCAAGTCGCCCAACATCTATATCCGCGACGCCTCGGGCAGCATTATCCTTAGCGGAACAGGCCTGTCGGTCAAGAAGAACGACCGACTCAGCGGCACCATCTACGGTCGGCTCGACTATGTCAACCGTATGCCACGTCTCAGCGCCGTCATCGGCAAGACCACCACGACCGGTGTCGTTGCCACGGAAGGCAGTGCGGTAGCACCTCATGCCAAGCACCTCAGCCAGCTCACCGAGCAGGACTATGACGACATGATTATCCTCGAGAAGGTGCAGCTGGAACGCGACGGTGGCATCTTCGCCGTCCATGGCGACAGGCGACTGCGCCTCTACAATACGCTCAGCGTCAGCTCGCCACGCATCGTCGTGCCCACCGACATCACCCAGCGCTATGATATCATCGCAATCTATGGCACTAACACCCTGAACGGTGAAGTCATCGACGAACTTTATCTGCTACAGTCGCCCACCGTGACCTCCTACACTGAGCCCACCGGCTTGGCCCTGCCCGAGAGCGTCGTCTTGGCGGCTGGCCACACCTTGCAGCTCTCACCAGAGCTGACCCCGTCAGGAGCCGACATCTTTGCCGACTGGACGTCATCTGACGAGAGCGTCGCCACGATCGACCAGAACGGATTGCTCTCCGCAGTGGCCGACGGCCAGACAATCGTCACTCTGACCGATCTTGAGACCGGTCTCAAGGCTGAATGTGTCGTCACCGTGGGCGAGTTGCCCGGCATCGACGGTCTGGCAGCCTTCCGCGCCCTCCCTGCCGGCAGCGAGGCCCGTCTGACGCTCAGCGATGCTCATGTGACCTACGTCAGCAAGTCCGGTGACGTTTATCTGCGCGATGCCACCTCTTCCATTGTCATGAGGAATAGCTCGCTCCATGTCGCCAAGAATGATGTCGTCGCTGGCACGCTCAATGCGATTATGGCCTACGAAACCGGAATGCCCGTCCTGAAGCCAGTTGAAGGTACAGAGAGTCAACTGACCGTCAGTGGTACGGCTGCAAACGAGCCCCGTGAGGTGCGGCTGAGCCAGCTGACCGATGCCGATTTGGCCGACTTTGTCCTCGTCAAGGCAGCACAGTTCATCAGTGACGGCGGCGTATGGGCCGTTGAGGGCGATGCTCGTGTCCGTGTCTACAATACATTGGGCGTCACCTCGCCTCGCATCACCGTTCCTTCCAATTACGCTGGCAAATACTTCGACGTGACTGCCATCTACGGCACCAACACCGTCGGTGGCAACGTCGTCCGCGAGCTTTACCTTCTCAAGAGTCCTGTTGAGGTGGCCGAGCCCGACGCCATCATGAGTGTTGAGGCCAATCCCTCGGCTGCTGACAGCAAGTCCTTCAACCTGAAAGGACAGCGCGTCGACCATCATTTCAAGGGCCTCATCATTCGTCATGGCCGCAAGACACTGAATAGGTGAATCTTTGTTAATACTGCGCTTTAGTGAAATCTTTTTCGTATCTTTGCATCTCCAAAGAATTAAGAGTGCATAAGATATGAAAAAGATTTCGTTTTTGATAGTATCCTTCTGGCTGTCGTGTGTCTCTTTGTGGGCTATTCCAGCCCATAAAGGCAGTGTTCGTGTGGCTCAGCCCGATGGGTCGATGCTGACACTGCGGCTGGTGGGCGACGAGTATCTGCATTTCAATACGACTGATGATGGCTACTCCGTGGTACGCAATCAGCAGGGCGCTTACGTCTATGCCTGCAAGGGCAGCAACGGGCAGTTGGCTCCGACCGCCCTCATTGCCCATGATGCTCCAGGACGCCTGCCGTCAGAGGCAAGCTATCTGCAGGAGGTTGGCCGTTATCTGACTCCCGACATGACGGCTGAGCGGGCTGCCGAGAAGCAGGCTGAGCAGCAGCGTCAGGCCAAGGCTCGTGCCAAGCGCCGCGAACCTCAGTACGACTACAACAGTTTCCGTGGTCTGCTCATCCTCGTGGAGTTCAATGACCGCAGCTTCACCCGCACAGACATCCGTGACATCATGGACGAGATGGTCAACAAGGAAGGCTACAGCGGCTACGTCGGCACTAACGGACGGCGCCAGATCTATACGGGCTCTGTCCGTGACTATTTCTACGACAACAGCAACGGGCGCTTCTCGCCTGAGTTCGATGTCTTTGGACCCTATCAGATTGACTATAGCCAGTATGACGCCCAGGCTACCGACAATGCCGCTCAGCTGACGGTTGCTGCCCTTGAGGCCGCTGATGATGATATCGACTATAGCGTCTACGACCGCGACGGCGATGGCTATGTCGACATGGTCTACTTCATCTTTGCCGGCCTGGGCTCTCACTTTACCGGCAACGATTCGCGCCTCTTCTGGCCTCATCGCAGTGTCATCTATAATCCAGCTGCAACAGGATGGGATGACTGGGCCATTGTCAAGGATGATGTCGTGTTCTACGACTATGCCAGTTCGGTCGAGCTGACTGGCTATTCGGGCTATCCCAACTCCATTACCATCGATGGCATAGGCACCATCTGCCATGAGTTCAGCCATGTGTTGGGGCTGCCCGACTTCTATGATACCGACTATGAGCGCAGCGGCGGCGAGAGCAATCATCCCGGTGAGTGGTCTATCATGTCTGGCGGCTCTTACAATAACAATGGCCGCACGCCGGTGGGCTATAGCCTTTTTGAACGCTATGCCGTAGGGTTTGCCGAGCCGGAGACGATCACTGCGGAGGGCTCCTACACGTTGCCCGAACTCAACTCGTGCAATACGGGTTTCCGACTTAACACGAAAGTCGGCCGTGAGTTCTTCTTCTTCGAGAACCGCCAGCAGAAGGGTAAGTGGGACCGCACGCTGCCCGGACACGGTATGCTGGTCCATCGCATCGACTCGACTAACTCGCGCGCCTGGCGGGAAAACACGATCAACAACAACCCGCGTCATAACTACTACGAACTTGTTCGAGCCAACGGCTCTACGTACGATCTGCCTGGCAATACGTTCCCCGGCACGCATCGGGTGCGTACGCTTAACAACGTGACGACGCCTGCCAACCTTCTCACATGGACAGGACAGCCCTCGCAACTCGGCCTTACTAATATCCGCGAACAGGATGGCGTCATCACTTTTGAGGTCGAAGATGTCTACGTGCTTCGCGAGATCAGTTTGCCTGACTCTCAGACTGTTTTTGCTGGCATCACGATGAAGATCGAGGCCGAGCGTACGCCTGACTACGCTCCCTACACGCTCGAGTGGTCCAGCAGTGACCCCGACGTGGCCACTGTTGACAGCGAAGGCCGTGTGACGGGCATCAGTGATGGCACGGCAGTCATTACTGTACAGGCCAATCAGAGCGAAGAGCTCGTGGCACAGTGCCTTGTCACGGTCGTGACACGCGACATCTATACCAGTATAGTCGACTTCAAGTCTGCCGTTGCCGAGCCGTCGTCTCTGCTGAGCCTTAATGATGCGGTAGTGCTTTACGCCCATAACAATCAGCTGTATATCCGCGACGAATCCGGAGCCATGGTGCTCAGCCAGTCTGGGATCAATGCCAACCGGGGTGACGTGATCAATGGCTTGGTTCAGGGCCATTGCCAGCTGCAGAATAAGATTCCTTATTTTTCTCCTGACGAAGACTTCACGCCCTACTTCGAATTGTCTGAAGGTTCAAATCCAGAGCCTCGCCCGGTTCTGGTGGCTGAGCTCTCCGATAGTGACTATGCCGACTATCTGACCCTCCATCAAGTTGCTCTTCAGCGCCTGACCGTAGGTGGTGTCACCGGACTGTATGCTGTCGATGGCGACCGTCAGGTCCGGCTCTACAACGTCTTTGGCATCCGACCCTCCATTACGGTGCCAAGCAACATCGAAGGCAAGTACTTTGACGTGCCGGGTATCCTGCTGACCCGTCTGACCCCGGACAGCGTTCTGATCGATGAGTTGGCCCTGCTTGGCTCCCCTGTTGAGGTGGAGGCGCCTGAGCAGGCTGGCGTCGGCTCCGTAGAGTGGAGTGCTTCTACACCCGTCGACGTCTTCACTGCCGAAGGGCGTTATGTGGCTCGCACTACGTTCAATGCTCTTAAGGCTTTGCCGCTACGCCGCGGTGTCTACGTTGTCCGTTCGGCTGACGACGTGAAGAAAATCGTCCGGCCGTAAATCTCCGAACTCTTAGTATAAAAGAGAATGGGTCCCTGATAGCGCGCACACTATCAGGGACCCATTCTCCTTTTCTGCTCTTCTTCCCGTCCTTCCATCTTGGCCGTGTCGAGCACGTCGTTCTGCACCATGATGTTGTCGATATGGCGCTTCGCAGCCCAGTCGAATCGGATGTATTGTCAGTCGGGAGTAACGTGAGAAAAGAATCAGCCAGCGACATTCTCGCGAGGGAATGCCGCTGGCTGGTGCAAGAAATTATTCGTCAAAGACGCTGACGAAAGTTACTCATAGAAACCGGTATACTTCTGTCCGGACAGGCGATAGATATAGCCATAGGCGGGGTCATCGTCATTAAACGTGATGTCGAACGTGATGCTGTCGTTCGGCATGCCGTGCAGGTTGGTGGCTGCTCCGAGCAGCACCTTGCCGTTGGTGATGATGGCCTTGCCGGTGCCGGCGGCGTCGTAGTCCTTCTCAGGACACGAGAACGTCAAGGTGTTGACATTGCAAGGTATCTTCATCTCAAACTGCCAGAAATTGTGGGCGTCGGTAATCCAGATGCTGTCGGCGTCGTTGGCCGAAGTGTTATAGGTGAACAGGTCGAAAGTCCCGCCCATGATGTCGGCAGCAAGCAGGTTGCCGGCTGTGTCGTAGAGGTCAGCCGTCACCTCCCAGTGGCCTGCCAGGTTCTGCACGTTGGTGCCGCCAGCCTCCTCGTCGGTCTCCACGTCGCAGGCCGTGAAACCAAAGCCCAGTGCAAGGGCTGTCATAGCAAAAATCAGATATTTTTTCATAATCATGTTCCTCCTTTCGTTTTTACTTTGTTAATTGAACACTCAGTCCGTTGCTGGTCACCCAGCTGACAGTGCCCGTGCTGGGGTCGTAGACGCCGTTGGTCACTGTCGGCTTGCTCGAGAAGTACCAGCTGCCGGCTCCCACCTGCGTGAGCGTGTTGTCGTCGTTGAGCGTGACGATGGCTTCCAGGTGGAAGTCATAGGTCGGCTCGTAGCCAGGATAATTATAGTAGAAGTAGTAGCCGGCCATGAGGTCGTCGATAGTGTAGGTGCCGTCGCCGTTGTCCGTGATAATGATCGGGGCCTCGGGGCCGTAGAACTGTGTTGATCCCCAATAAGCGCTGGCCAGACCGTTGGGATTGACCACCATCACGGTGCGGGTGACGCTGTTTGAGAAGTTGTCAGTGTTGGCCACGGAATAGACGAGGTCATAGAATCCGCCGACATTTGTGTTGACCGAACCGCTGACGACCACCTTGTCGGTGATGTCGTTCTCGCCTTCGGTGGCGGTGTAGCCAGGCTCGACGTAGGGTTCGCCGACATTCAAGACGATGAGCTCGTCGCCCTGTAGCTGCAGGTCAGCAAAGTGCGTCACGCGAGTGTCGGTCAGCTGGTCTTCGCCGTCGTTGCACGAGGTAAGCATGAATGCCGACAGACAGACAGCGAGTCCGCTCAGAAGTATCTTTTTCATATGCTTAATCATTTTCGGTTATCATTAATTGTTATCATTGTTACTTCACGTCCCAGAAGACGCGGTCGGTGATGGTGCGCACCGCAGGCGTGTTGACGTTGTATTTGCGGGAGTCGCTTGAGTAAGGAATGCTCAAGCAGAGTCCGCCGTTGCCTTTCATGTTGCGCACGGGAATGAGCAGCTCGCCGGGCGTATAGAGCGTCGGATTAGCCTTCACCTGGGCAGCCGTGACGGCCGAGACCTTGGGCACGTCGGTGCGACGCTGCTCGCTCCATGCCTCCAGATGGTCGCGCATGAACAGCGCCACCCACTTCTGCATGTAGATGAGCTTCAGGTTGTCGCTGCTGACGGGCGTCCAGGCACCGCTGGCAGCCAGGAAATTGTCGGCGCCGTCTATTCCGCGGGCAGCGAAGTCGGACTTAACAGCGGCCTCATATGCCTGCTGTGCGGCAGCGGCATCGTTGTTGAAGCGCAGCTGAACCTCAGCTATGAGGAATTGTAGCTCGCTCTGCGTGAAGAGGCAGATGGGTGCGGCCGCCATTGGCGAATAGCTGATGGCACTGACATCCGCATTCTTAGGAGTAGAGCCGCTCCAGAACACATTGTCCTGCTTGGAGCCAGGATAGAGTCCCACATAGGTGCCGTCGGACGAACGCTTGGCGATGGCATAGCTGATGCGCGGGTCGTTCATGGCCTTGTAGTATTCTACGATAGGATAGGCTGCGGCGTGATTCTGGGCCGAGAGGGCATTATAGGTGGCATACCACGGGTTCCACTGTCCCTGCTGGTTGGTGTAGACATCCCAAGCCACGTCGCCGGTGAAGAACTCGCCGGCATCGACCAGTGCCTTGGCCTTGGCGGTGTAGCCGGCGGCGTCGATGTTGGCATCGATGAAGCGGAGATACATGCGCAGGCGCAGTGCGTTGGCATAGCCTTTCCACTGAGCAAGACTTCCATTGAACACGGGGTCGTTGAGCGTAATCTTAGTGTCGAATTCACTGATGGCAGCCTCAGCGTCGTCCAGTTCTTTCAGTACGCTCTCGTAGACAAACTGACCGTCGTCATACTTCGGCGTGGAGTTGCTGTTGCCTTGAAGGATCTCTGTGTAGGGAGTCTTGTCGGTGCAGTCAACCAGGATCTGGAACGTCTGGGTACGCATCACTTGAGTGATGAACAGGTCGCGTGTGTTTGTGCTGCGGTCGGCAATCTCCTTCAGGTCTTGCAGTGCGCCGGCGTAGAGCACGCGGTAAGGGCGCATAAAGAGGTCGGAGGTCTCATCGATGTTGAGCTCAGCCAGGTCATTGTACTGGTTGGCTTCGGGGCGTTGGTCGAAGTACTGGACAAAGAAGCCGGCATCATTGAAGAGTGCATCGCCGCAGGCGGTAGCCACGGCATTGATGGCAGCCGGGAACTGCAGTTCCGACGTCATGGCATCATTGGCAGGATAGTTGGGGTTGTCGTTGATGTCCATGTCGCAGCTGGCCAGAGCCAAAGCAGCAGAAGTCAATAATAATATCTTTTTCATATTGATAGTCTCCTTTCTCTATTTAGAATTTAACGTTGATGTTGAAACCGAACTTCCGCGAGCTGGGGTTGGCCGTGTACTCACCGAAGTTACCAGTCAGGTCGTTACCGAACGAGCTCGTCTCAGGATCGACGAAGGTGTTGCTCGACGGTGTCCAGACAAAGAGGTTGTTGCCGAAGGCCGAGATGCGCATGCCCTGAACGAAGGAGCCCTTGAACCACTTCGTGGGCAGGTCCCAGCTGAGGACCACCTGGCGCAGCTTGACATAGCTCTTGTCGATGAGTGCGAACGACTCCATGTCGGTGGTTCCGTTATCATAGTAGGAATAAAGATTGGTGCCGTAGAGCGGAATGTTGTTCTCAGCATAGACGGGCTTCATGATCTCTGTGCCATAGTCGTCGAACTGACCGGTTCCCACTTCGCCCACCTGGATGACCGAGTTGGGCACCACAAACGGGTTGCGGTCGTTGTAGACGGTCTGAATGGCGTTACCGGTGAAGTAGCAGATGTCCTTTGTACGCGAGTACATCAGGCCGCCGTGGCGCACGTCGACATCGGCCGAGAGGCTGATGCCCTTATACGTGAAGGTGGTGTTGAAGCCCATCTGGTACTTGTTCTGCATGGAGCCGATGTCCACGCGCTCGTCGCTGTTCTGCGGCAGTCCGTTCTCGTCGACCACGATTTGGCCGGCCTCATTGGTCTTAGCCACGTTGGCACGCCAGATACCCAGTTCCTTGCCCTCAACGGCGTAGAGGCCGAGGCCACCGGATAAGCCGTAGATGACGCTTTCGTTACCCAGCTCGTCGGGCAGGTCGATGACCTTGTTGTAGTTCTTGGTGAAGTTCCACGACAGATCCCACTTGAAGTCCTTTGTCCTGACGGGGGTGACGCTGACCAACAGCTCAACGCCGCGGTTGCGCACCTTACCCATGTTGATGTTCTGGGCAGAATAGCCTGAGGCGGCATCCATGGACAGCTGAGTGATCTGCTTGTCGGTGTTACGGTTGTAGTAGGTGACGTCGAACGACAGCCGGTTCTGCAGGAAGGCCATGTTCAGACCGAACTCGGTCTCGGTGGTCATCTCAGGACTCAGCGTGGGGCTGCCCAGCACGTTGCCGGCAGTATAGGCGTTCAGACTCAGCTTGGTGAAGGGGAAGGAGCTGGCGCCCCATCCGCTCGAGTTGGCTGAGGCCTGTCCATAGACAGAGTTGGTCATGTAGACCGACGCGTCGTTACCGGTCTTACCGAAGGCGGCACGCACCTTGCCGAAGGACACGATATCCTTCAGGCTCTGGGGCAGCATCTCGGTGAAGATCCAGCTGACGGTGACGCCGGGATAGAAGTATGAGCGGTTCTCCTTTGGCAGCGTTGACGACCAGTCGTTACGTGCAGTCAGTGTCAGGTAGAGCATGTCGTCCCAGCCAAACTCGGCCTGGGCATAGGCGCCGAGTGTGCGCAGCTTCGACTCATACTGTTCAACCGAAGGCATGTTGCTCGAGTTGGTGATGTTGAAGAAGGTAGGAATCGTAAGACCCTCAACAGAAGCGTAGACATACGACGTACGGTATTCGCGGCCGTTCAGACCTGCGATGGCATTGACGTCGAGCTTGCCAAACTGCTGGGTGTAGTTCAGCATCAGGTCGTTCTCGATCTGGCGGCGGCGGATGGTCTGCTGCGAGGTGCTGCCCGTCATCGACGAGAGCTGGTCGGCATAGTTAGGTGTGTCGGGATACATGGCCGCATAGTTGGGAATGCCGGTGTTGCGATGGCCGGTCGAGGTGTCGAGGCCGATGCGGTAGGTCAGCTTGAAGTGCTCCAGGAAGTCATAGTCGACCTGGAACTTGCCGTAGAGTCGCTCGCTCTCGTAGCGGTTCTCGTAGTCGTTCAGGATCTGATAAGGGTTGATGATGCCGTAGGGCGTGTAGTAGTAGCCCGGGGTGTTGAAGATGTTGGTCAGGTCCTTACACTCGGCGATGGAGATGTCGCGCGGCGTCTGCATGATAGCGTTGTACATCGAGTTGGCCTGCTGGCCTCCGCTGACGTACGAGTTCTTCTGCCAGGCGTAGTTCATCGACGTGCTGAACGTGACGGCACCCGTCTTGTGCGAGCCGCGGGCCGAGAAGGTGTACTTATCGTAGCTGTCCTTCGACGTGGGGATGATGCCGTCGTCGCTGATCTGCGAGAAGGAGACGAAATAGTTCGACTTGTCCGTGGCACCGTTGAACGACAGGCTGTTCGAGTAGCGGAAGCCCGTGTCGAAGAAGTCCTTGATGTTGTTCTCGATGGGCACATACGACTTGATCTGCTGCGAGGCGCGGTACTCACGACCGTAGCGCAGCGTCGAGCCGTCGAACTTCGGACCCCACGAGCCGTTCTCGATGTCGGTCTTGTCGCCGTCCCAGCCCATGCCGAACGTGTTCTGCATCTGCGGCAGGCGCAGCAACGACTCCCATTGCAGACCGCCGTTGTACTCGATGCCGACGGCCTTGTTCTCCTGCTCCTTACCGCTCTTGGTCGTGATGACGATCACGCCGTTGGCGGCACGCGAGCCGTAGAGGGCCGTAGCGGCGGCGCCCTTCAGGATGGTCATCGACTCCACGTCGTCGGGGTTGATGGCGTTGGCGCCGTTACCGAAGTCGTAGGTGGCATCCAGGCCGTTGCTCGTGATCGAATTGTTCAGCATGGGCACACCGTCGATGACGTACAGCGGCTGGTTTGAGCTCGACAGCGAGCTGAAACCGCGGATGATGACCGAGTTCGAGGCTCCCGGGTCGGCAGCACCGCTGCTGATCTGCACACCGGCCACCTTGCCGGCCAGGCTCGACATGACGTCGGCCGTGCGGCTCTCCGAAATCTTGTCGCCGTCGACGGCCGTGGCCGAGAAGCCCAGGGCCTTCGTCTGGCGCTTGATGCCCATGGCCGTGACCACCACCTCGTCGAGCGAGTTGGCGTCGAGGCCCAGGCGCACCACCATACCGTCGTGGGCGTTGACGGCCTGCGTCCGCATGCCCACGTAGGTCACACGAATCTGAGTCCTGCCCTGCGGCAGGGTCAGACTGAACTTACCGCTCGCGTTGGTCACGGTGCCAACGTTGGTGCCTACGACAAGGACCGACGCACCGATGATTGGTTCGCCGTCCTCCTGAGACACTACGGTACCACTCACTTTAGTTTGGGCTAACGCTCCTCCCACTATGAGGAAGAGCCCCATCAAAAGCATTGTTAGTCTTTTTTCCATAAATCTCTCTCGTTTTTTAAATAATGTATATAGTTTTTAATGCTTATCCTGTGACATCGATTTACCCTCTAGTCGCACCTCCGGGGAGGAGGTGTTCATAGCGACATGCCATTTTGTTACTGAATGCAAAAGTAGGTAATAATTTTTAAACTTCCAAACTTTTTCAACAAAAAATTATAATTTCTGACAAAAAACTTATAAATTCCGCATATCAAACCAAAAAAAGGTGTTAGATTGTAAGATATTGGGTGTTAAACATACCCTTATAATCCTCATTGTCCCATCGGAGGGCGAAATAGGCAACGCAGAGGGGCTTACTTTGTAAATAAAATTCATACTTCTAGGCTCCGTTTGCATAATCCATTGATTATCAGCGACATACTAATAACTCAAGAAAGAAGCGGTGCTTTTCTTCGAGAGAAGCGGTGCTTTTCGAGTCGAGAAGTGCCGCTTTTTGCCTCGAAAAGCACCGCTTCTTTTCGGCGGGAGGAGGCGATGTAAAGAAAAATCGCAGTATTCCGGTTGCCGTTTTGCGACGTTCAGACCGGTTCGTCGGCGATGAGGCTGATGACGTGGCGGTTGGCTTCGGCGATGGTCTGGTCGTCGATGTCGCGGATGTAGGTCATGGTGGTCTGCGTGCTGGCATGTCCCAATGCGCCTGAGATGACGGCCAGGCCCACGTCGGAATGATAGGCTGCCGAGGCCCAGGTGTGACGGGCGACGTAGCTGGTCAGCGGCATGTCGAGGCCCAGCATGCGGCCCAGCCGGTGGAGCCGGCGGTTGTAGCGACCGAGCGCCAGGGCGTAGTCGGCCTCGTCGTCGCCGTCGAGCAGTGGGAAGACATAGCGTTCGGAGCGGTGCTCATAGCGGCGGATGAGGTCGGTCAGGCGGGAATGGAGGGCCACACTGACGCGATGGCCCGTCTTCTGGCGGTGGTAGACGATGGCGTCGGCCGTGATCTGCGAGCGTTTCAGGTGGGCTATGTCGACGAAGGGCATGCCCATGGCATAGAATGAGAAGAGGAATACGTCGCGGGCCAGCTGCAGCTCGGGCCGTCGGCTCAGGTCGAGCCGCTTCAGACGGGCGATGGCGTTGAGGGGCAGCGAGCGTTTGCGTGTGCGCACCGACCCTCGGAAAACGTTGGCGAAGGCCGGTGTCAGCCGCTCGTCGGCCTCGGTGAGCAGGGCGCGTAGCGAGCGCATGTAGCATGAGGCCGTGTTCTGGCTGACGCCGCGGCGGCGCAGCCATCGCTCGTAGCCCTCGATGGTCATGTGGTCGATGTCGGACAGAAGGGTCTGCGGCCCGACGTAGCTCAGCAGGGAGCGCATGGCCGTCAGGTAATTAGCCCGTGTGCTGGCGCTGCGCTTCGTAGCAGCCAGCTCCATTTGGCGTTGCAGCACGTCGGACAGCAGCACCGTCGCAGGCGTCTGACTTCCGGCAGCGTGGGGGGCATGACGACACGTCTGCCCCACGAGGGGCTGACAGATGTAGATGTTGATCTCCATTGTTCTTTTTTTTAGGGTTTTACAATTATTTGGTTTAGGTCTCTGTCTTTGATACGATTATAACGTAACCGTTAAAAAAAAGTTTTATGGTTTAAGTTACAGACCCCACCCCCAACCCCTCCCCTTGAAGGGAGGGGAGTGCCTGCGGAGTCCCATGCGGCGGGCAAGGCGGAAGCCGCTCCCCTCCCTTCAAGGGGAGGGGTTGGGGGTGGGGTCTGTGACTTAACCATACCAAGTTATTTAACGGATACTTAGTGAGCGCTAAAAAGGTAGCGAGCGTCACCCCTCGGGATGCCGAGCGGAAGGGAGGTGAGTGCCTGCAGGCATTCCCGCCGCGTCACACCTCCTCCCCGGAGGTGCGACTGGAGGGTAAATCGATGTCACAGGATAAGCATTAAAAACTATATACATTATTTAAAAAACGAGAGAGATTTATGGAAAAAAGACTAACAATGCTTTTGATGGGGCTCTTCCTCATGGTGGGAGGAGCGTTAGCCCAAACTAAAGTGAGTGGTACCGTAGTGTCTCAAGACGACGGCGAGCCCGTTATCGGTGCGTCGGTCTTAGTTGTGGGCACACAGGTCGGTACGGTGACCAATGCCAGCGGACACTTCGAGCTGACTTGCCCCAAGGGTAAGAACATGCTTCGCATCAGCTACATCGGCATGGAGCCCATCGAGGTGTCGGCTCGTCCGAACATGCGTATCCTGCTGACGAGCGACTCCAAGGCCCTCGACGAGGTGATCGTCGTGGCCTTCGGTACGGCCAAGAAGTCGGCCTTCACGGGTTCGGCCAAGGTGGTGGGCGCTGAGGAGCTGGCCCTGAGCCAGGTGACGTCGGTCACCGATGCTCTGGCCGGTGCCGTCCCCGGCGTGCAGATTGTCAGCTCGTCGGGCGATCCCTCGTCGACGGGCACGATCCGCATCCGCGGCTTTGGCTCGCTCAATGCCGGCAAGGACCCCCTCATCATCGTCGACGGTGCCCCTTATGACGGCGACATGGCCAACCTGAACCCCGCCGACATCGAGTCGATGACGGTGCAGAAGGATGCCGCCTCGAACGCCCTGTATGGTGCACGCGGTGCCAACGGTGTGATCATGATCACCACCAAGCGCGCCAAGATGGGCCAGGACGCCACGATCACGTTCGACGCCAAGTGGGGTGCCAACTCGCGCGCCCTGCAGCACTACGACGTCATCGAGGATCCCGCACAGTACTACGAGCTGCAGTACAAGGCCCTCTATAACAACCTGCTCGCTGCCGGCAACAGCGCACAGACGGCATGGGCCCTGGCCAACAACCGCATCACGACGGCACAGAACGGCGGTCTGGGATATCAGATCTTCACCGTCCCCGAGGGCCAGAGCCTCATCGGCCGCGACGGCAAGCTCAACCCTAACGCTACGCTGGGCTATCTGGCCCACTATCAGGGCGAGGACTACTGGATCCAGCCTGACGACTGGGAAGACCTGGGCACTCGCATCGGACTGCGCCAGGAATATAACGTCAACATGAGCGGCGCCAGCGACCGCGGCTCGTTCTACGGCTCCATCGGCTACCTTAAGAACGAAGGTCTGATGGAGAACAGCGACATGCAGCGCTTCACCAGCCGTCTGCGTGCCGACTATCAGGTGAAGAAGTGGCTCAAGGTGGGCGCCAACATGGCCTACACCCGCTTCGACCACAACTCGCTGGGCAACAACGGTTCGGAGACCTCCAGCGGCAACCCCTGGGCCTTCACCACGCAGATAGCACCCGTCTATCCCCTCTACCTGCGCAATGCTGACGGAAGCATCAAGGTCGACGACAACGGCATCCGCGTCATGGACTACGGTACGGACGGCAGCGACGGCGACGTCACCAACGCCGGCATGAGCCGCTTGTTCATCAACAACGCCAACCCGATCCAGGACATGCTGCTCAACACCCGCAACTTCGAGGGCAACGCCTTCAACGGCACCGGCTTCGCCGAGTTCACCTTCATGCCCGGACTGACGCTGACCATCAACGGAACGACCAACCTCGACGAGACGCGCGGCACCTATGTCTACAACCCATACTACGGACAGTTCGACTCCACGGGCGGTACGGTCGAGAAGTATCACCAGCGCACGCAGAGCTTCAACTTCCAGCAGCTGCTCAACTACACCCACACCTTCGCCAACGTCCACAACCTGGGCGTGCTCCTCGGACATGAGTATTCCGACTATCGCACCGCCTATCTCATGGCATCCAAGTCGAAGATGTTCTCGCAGAAGAACAAGGAGCTGGCCGGCGCCGCCATCGACGGACAGAGCGCCTACTCGGAGAAGACCCGATACAACAACGAGGGCTACTTCGGACGCGTCATGTACGACTACGACGGACGCTACTTCCTCAACGCCTCGCTGCGCCGCGACGCCTCCAGCCGCTTCGACCCGGAGTATCGCTGGGGTACGTTCTGGAGCGTCGGTGCCGCATGGCTCGTCAACAAGGAGTCGTGGTTCGACGTCAGCTGGATCGACGAGCTGAAGTATAAGGTCAGCTACGGACAGCAGGGTAATGACAACATCGGCGACTACCGCTATACCGACCGCTACGTCATCAAGAACTCGGCCGGCAACCTCGGCGTGGAGTTCAGCGGCAAGGGTACGCGCGACATCACCTGGGAGACGCAGGGCAACTTCAACACCGGTCTGGAGTTCCAGCTGTTCAAGCGCATCACCGGTAACCTCGAGTGGTACTACCGCAAGACCACCGACATGCTCTACAACTTCAACGTCGCTCCATCGCTCGGCTACACCAGCTACTACGACAACGTGGGCGACATGTACAACACGGGTCTTGAGCTCGAGCTGAACATCAACGTGCTGAAGAAGAAGGACTTCCAGTGGGACGTCAACCTCAACGTCGCCAGCCTGAAGAACCGCATCTCGAAGCTCCACGAGGACCGCAAGACCACCACGGCCTACGACAAGGACGGCAAGGAGTGGAAGGGCTACGCCAGCGGCAGCTTCTTCATCGCTGAGGATGCCTCGATCTACTCATGGTACATGAAGGACTACGCCGGCGTGAATGCTGAGACGGGTCAGGCCGAGTGGTGGAAGAACACCTTCGACTACTTCGACGCTCAGGGCAACAAGGTCACTCCCAACGACGAGGGCGACAACTACGTCCGCAAGACGTGGACGGGCCGCGAGAAGACCTCGACATGGTCGGAGGCCGACTACTACTTCGTCGGCGAGAGCACCCTGCCTAAGTTCTACGGTGGATTCGGCACCTCGGTGAAGTTCCGCGGATTCGATTTCACTGCCAACTTCACCTATCAGATCGGCGGCAAGCAGATGGACAACACCTACGCCATGTTCATGACCACCCCGAACGACTCGCACGGCGGCTACAACATGCACCGCGACGTGCTCAATGCATGGAGCGAGACCAACACCGAGACCGACGTGCCCCGCTGGAACTACGGCGACCTCAACATCGGTGCCACGCAGACACGATTCCTCACCAACTCAAGCTTCCTGAACCTGCAGAACCTCAACTTCGGCTACACGCTGCCCAAGTCGTTCACCCGCAAGTTCGACGTCCAGAACCTGCGCGTCTACTTCTCGGCTGAGAACGTCTACTACTGGTCAAAGCGCAAGGGCTTCGACCCGCGCCAGGCCTTCGACGACGGCACCAACGCCACGCGCTACTCACCCATGCGCACACTCTCGGGAGGTATCACTGTAACATTCTAACCATTTTTAGAAAGGAGACATGAATATGAAAAAGATGAAAAATATATATGCACTGATGGCTGCGACGGCCGTGCTCGGTCTTGGCAGCTGCATTGAAGAGACGTTCCCTGAGAGCGACACCGCCACTGCCGAGCAGGTCAGCGAGTCGCCCAGCGCACTCGAGGGCACCGTCAATGGTATCTCCTCACAGATGGTGCAGGGATACCTGGTCTACGGCGAACAGGAGCACGAGACCGACATGGGCTATCCGCAGTTCATGATTGCCAACACCGAGATGCTGGGCGACATGTATCCCGGCGGCTCCAACTCGGGCTATGACTGGTATCGCTCTTATAACACGATGCAGGGCAACAGCGACCGCAGCTACCTCAGCTTCCTGCCCTGGCGCACGCTCTACATGTTCGTCAAGACGGCCAACTCGATCATCTCGAACATCGACGTCAACGACGAGTCGCTCAGCGACGAGATGCGCTACTATGCCGGTGCGGCCTATGCCGACCGCGCCTTCCAGTACTTCAACCTGATGGTCTACTTCGAGCCCGTCGAGAACAAGTACACCAACTGCTCGGGCGTCAAGGGCCTGACCGTGCCTATCGTCACTGAGAAGACCACTGAGGACGAGGCCAAGAACAATCCCCGCGCCACGCACGAGCAGATGATGGAGTTCATCCTCAATGACCTCAACATCGCCGACCGCATGCTCGAAGGCAATGACCTGGCCGCCTACGGCACGGCTAACCGCATGGTGCCCTGCCTGGCCGTGAGCTATGGCATCCGCGCCAAGGTGCTTCTCTGGGACGGACAGTATGCCGAGGCTGCCAAGTATGCCCGCATGGCCATCAACGCCATGGGCTCGAAGGCCAAGATGATGACGGCCGACGAGATGGAGGATCCCACTTCGGGCTTCGCCTCTGCCACCGACGGCTGGATGTGGTATCTGCACTACAGCCCCGAGTCGATGGGTAACCTCTGCAACTTCACCGGATGGATGTCGGGCGAGGCCGCCTGGGGCTACAGCTCGCGCACCTGCCCCATGATCGACAAGTCGCTCTACGACCACATGGGCTTCAGCGATGTGCGCCGCCACCTCTTCCTCGACCCCAAGCGCAACGACTTCTATGAGTATAAGACCAGCCGCACGAAAGAATATCTCGACGGCAAGCCCGACTATCTGGCCCTCAAGTTCCGCTGCCTCGAAGGCGACTACAACACCTACAGTATCGGTGGTGCCGTCGACGTGCCCGTCATGCGCGTCGAGGAGATGATGCTCATCGAGGCCGAGGCCGTCGGCGCTTCGCAGGGCGTCGCTGCCGGTCTGACACTGCTGAAGAACTTCATGAAGAACCGCGACGCCGCCTACAACTTCACGACCAGCGACCTCCGCGAGTTCCAGCTCGAGGTGCTCACCCAGATGCGCATTGAGGGCTGGGGCGAAGGCTGGGCCTTCCCGAGCGCCAAGCGCCTGAAGCCCGGTGTGATGCAGAACTACGAGGGCACCAATGCGCCTGCCGACATCTTCAAGATCAACTGCGAGGGCATCAAGCCCAACTGGAACATCGTCATCCCGAACAGCGAGGTCGATGCCAACGCTGCCCTCGAGGGTAAGAACAACCCCGATCCCACGCAGGCTGTCAAGGGCCCCTCGCCCGTAGGTAAATATGCAGAATAAGTCTAACCGTAAAAACCTGAAAGCAATATGAAACTGAATAAGCTATTTTTCGGACTTGCTGCCTTGACAGCCCTGTCCTTTACGGCCTGCTCCGACGATGACATCGATTATCAGCGGGGCGCATGGGATGCTGCCGCAGGCTATGCCGACGTTTACTTCAAGGACCTCGCACCCTCGGTGGAGCTTGACCCCGTCGATGAGTGCTCGGCCACGTTGCAACTCTATCGTCGCCCGGTCCACGAATACACGTATGCCAAGGACTCGGAGGGCAACGACTCCGTGGTCAGCGACAAGATCGTGAGCAATCTGCCCGCCATGACCGTGAAGTTCGACATCACGCAGAATACTGACAACGTCTTCACCGTCAGCGACGCCACGTTTGCCGAGGGCGACACCGTCACTACCTTCAAGGTCGACTTCCCCAAGGCTGAGATCGGCAAGCCCTATCTGCTGGGCCTGAACATCTCGGATGCCAACCTTGTCTCGCCGAACTACTCCAGCGGCGACTACTGCACCTTCACCGTCAACCGCGTGAAGTGGAACGACGTCGGCTTTTACTTCGACGAGAACGGCAACAAGGTGGAGGGCTATTGCATGTTCACCGACGACTACGTGACTGGCTTCTTTGGCGTGGACAACGTCTCTTATCCCATCGTCATGCAGGAGCGCGACGACCGGAAGGGCTACTTCCGCATGAAGAATGTCTATGGCGCAAGCTATCCTTACAACGAGCCGGGTGACTGGGATACGTCGCAGGACTACTACATCTACATCGATGCTACTGATCCCGCTAAGGTGTTCATCCCCCACTATTGTGAGATAGGTATGGACTGGGGCTACGGTATGTTCCGCATCTCGAGCATCGCCGGACTGCGACTGGCGCAGGACAAGCCCGCAGATGCCGAGGGCAACTACGGCACCTATGCCAACGGAATCATCAGCTTCCCGAAGGAAACACTGCTTATCTCCATGGCTAATTACGGCTCGGGCGGCTTCTATACCTGTAATTCGGCCGGACTGTTCAAGATCGTCGTCGACCCGACACTGAACCCCTATCGTGCTGATGTCGCCAAAGACTTCGAGTATACCAAGCTGTTCGACGGCGTGCTCATGTCGGGCCAGCGCGGAACGACGACCTCCACGGCCCTGTATGAAGGCAAGTGCATCACGACGACCGACAAGTGCGACTCGGTCTTCACGGCGGACTATGGCACGGCTTTCTGCGTGGAGAGCCCCTACGCCGAGGGCTACAACATCTACTTTACGGTCAAGGACAACGGCGATGTGGCCATCCCCGAAGGCTATGAGCTGCAGCCTACAGGCCTGAACGACAATGCCGGCCACGACATCTATGTCAAGCTGAGCACCATGTCGACCTATCAGGAGAACTACGTCACGCTGGTGGCTACCTTCCAGACCGAGGACGGCGAGCTGGTCTATGGCACGTCGGACGAGATCGTTGCCAACCTGACCTACTCGGAGGTCGGCAAGGGCGTCTACACCTATGGCGTGGGAGCTCTGTCGCAGAACGCAGGCAGCTACTACGAAGGTGCCGATGAGGCTACGCTCTTCCAGTGCGACCAGCTGAAGGGCAGCTACTACCTGAAGCCGTGGGCTTCGTCGGAGGACGGACTGAACTTCACCATCGGTGCCGACGGCAAGATCCGCTTCAATCAGAACACGGGCGATCAGTATGAGGAGTACGGCGATGTCTACTTCATCGACCTCGAGGCTTACAATCCTGATTACACGAGATACTTGGGCGAATATGATGACGAGACGAAGACTTTCGAGTTCTGTGGCATCTACTACATCCCCGGAGTCGGTGGCTTCGGCCTGATCAGCGAGACCTTCCAGCTCGGTGCTGAGGTGCCCGCACCCGCGCGTGCTGCCGAGCAGAAGAGCCTGAGCATCTTCAAGAACTACAAGGCTCCTGGCCGCTTCGTGGGCACGATGGTGGACCGCAAGCAGCTGCAGACGCCAAAGGCTTCGGCAGTGAAGTGAACCAAGGCTGACCAACGCCCCTGAGAACTGACAACAGGCGGCATCCTCCGTGCGTTAGGAGGATGCCGCCTGATGTTTTTGCGTGTGGATGAGGCCGTGCTTATCGCTTTTGCTTGAAGAAGGCCTGCATCAGCTCGCGGCAGTCAGCCTCGAGGATGCCGGTGGTGACGCTGGCGCGGGGGTGCAGCACGTGCGGGGCATACTCGCGGTAGCCGCGCTTCTCGTCGGCGCAGCCGTAGACGATGCGCTTCACTTGGGCCCAGCCCAGGGCACCGGCGCACATGGGGCAGGGCTCGACGGTGACGTAGAGCGTGCACTGTGGCAAGTACTTGCCGCCCAGCTCGTTGGCCGCCATCGTGATGGCCTGCATCTCGGCGTGGGCCGTCACGTCGTGGAGCGTCTCGGTCAGGTTGTGGGCGCGGGCGATGATGCGGCCCTGACATGTGATGACGGCGCCGATGGGCACCTCGCCTTTCGACAGTGCCCGCCGGGCCTCGTCGAGGGCCATGCGCATGAAGCGCTCGTCCTGTTTTTGCTGTTCTTCTGGGGTCATTTCTTTTCTTTTTTTTCTCGTTATAACGTTATTTCGTTATTTCGAACATTTCGTTATTTCGAACTTTTCGTTATATCGTTATTCCGATATTTCTTTATTCCGATGCTTTTGGTTATAGCGACTGGATGTATTGCTTGGGGGTCATCTGCATTTTGCGCTTAAACATCGAGCGGAAGTTCTTCGCGTCGCCGAAGCCGCACTGCTCGCTGACCTGTTCGACGCTGGTCTCGCCTTGGCGGAACAGCTGGACGGCCTTGAAGATCTTATAGTCGTTGATGAATTCTACGAGCGACATGCCCGTCAGGGCCTTCAGCCGCTTGTAGAGGGCCGAGTGGCTCATGTTCATGCTCGTGGCCAGCAGCTCGATGTTGAAGTCAGGGTCGGCCAGATGCTCGTCGATGATGGTGCGCAGGCGGGTCAGCATCAGCTGCTCCTCCTTGTTGTAGGGCTTGCGCACGTCGTCAGGCTGGTTGCCGGGTAGGGTGGGGGCCTTGTCGCTGAGCGTGGTGTCGCTGCTAAGCAGCCGGTCGATGTGCATGCGCAGCAGACGCAGCGAGATCGGCTTCGTCAGGAAGGCGTCGGCCCCCCTGTCGAGGGCGCTGACCATGTCGTCCTCCGCGCTTTGGGCGGTGAGAATGATGATGTGGGCGTGGCTGGTGCGGGCGTCGGCCTTCAGTTGTGTGAGCAGCTGCTGGCCGTCCATGTGGGGCATGACCAGGTCGCAGACGATGATGTCGGGCTGTTCTGCGACGGCCGTCGCGAGGGCCTGCTCGCCGTCGCTGGCCTTGAGCACGCGGAAGTCGGGGCTCAGGTTGCGCTCCAGCAGACTCAGCACGTCGGGGTCGTCGTCGACGATGAGCACGGAATGTAGCGCGGCCGGGTTGGCGGGCGACTGCGGCTTGGCCGACGGTGCCGGCAGGGCCGACTCTGCTGACGGCGGCGTGGCTGTCGGCAGGGCCGTTGCGTCCTGGCTGCTGTCGTCTGCGGCGTTGGTGGCCGGCTGGCGGGGAATGAAGAATGAGAATCGCGAGCCGCGCCCCATCGTGCTCTCCACGCTGATGCGCCCGCCGTGCAGCTCGACGAGCTGCTTCACGTAGGCCAGTCCGAGGCCGTCGCCCTGCCGGCTCTGGCGCTTGCCGCGCTCTGAGCGGAAGAAGGGGTCGAAGATGGCCTGGCGCACCTGCGGGTCGATGCCGATGCCGTTGTCGGTCACGCTGAAGACGACGCGCTGCGGCTCCTCGCTGACGCTGAGCACGACGCGCCCCTCTTCGGCCGTGTATTTGAAGGCGTTCGACAGCAGGTTCGACACGATGAGCTCCAGCTTCAGCGGGTCGTAGTCGAGCCATATCTCCGATTGGGCAGCCTCCAGACTGAAGTCGATGTGCTTCATGCGGAACAGGTCGGCATACGACTCCGTCAGTTGGCGGCATAGCCTCACCACGTCAGCCCGCCGCAGGTCGAGCTGCAGCTGGGCGGCGCCCACCTTCCGGAAGTCGATGACGCGGCTGATGAGGTTGTTCAGTTTCAGCGCATGGCGATGGATGTCGGCCATGTAGGTGCGTGGTGCCTGGACGATGAGCTTACCCTCGTCGAGGAGCTGCTCGAGCTGTGCCATGATGAGGAAGACGGGCGTGCGCAGCTCGTGGGTCATGCTGGTGTAGAAGTTCATCTTGGCGTCGTTCAGCTTCTGCTCCGATGCCTTCTCGAGCTCCACCATCTCCACCTTGTGCTTGATGCTCAGCTCGCGGCGATAGAAGCGGAAGGCGGCGTAGACGACGGCTACGGTCAGCAGCGTCCACAGCAGGCGGGCCCACCAGGCCAGATACCACGGCGGCGTGATGACCACGCTGAGCACCGAGGGCTCGCCCCACTGGCCGTTGGCGTCGCTGCAGCGCACGAGCAGGCGGTACTTGCCTGGGGGCACGCTGGTGTAGCTGGCCTGGCGGCTCTGGCCCAGTTCGCGCCACGTCGTCTCTAATCCCTCGAGCTGACATGAGAATCGGAGCAGCTCGGGCGTGACGAACTCAGGCATGGCGTAGACGACGGTGAAGAAGTTCTGGCTGTGGGTCAGCCGCAGACTGGCTTCCCGCTGGTTGCCGAGGGCGATGGTGAGCGGCTGGTTGCCGATGACGTGGAGCGAGGTGAAGCAGACGCCTGGCTGGCGGTCGGGCATGGTGATGTCGGCCGGGTTGAAGCTGACGACGCCCTTGGTGGTGCCGAAGTAGAGCCGATGGCCGTCGGTGGCCGTGCAGTTGGGGGTGAACTCCGACATGTCGGCATCGATGTCGAGACGTGCGAAGGTGCCTTTGTCGGCCGCATAACGGAACAGTCCGCCCGTGGTGCCGACGAAGATGTTGCCGTCGGCATCCTCGGCCATCGACCTCACGTGCGTGTTGGTCAGTCCGCAGCCGATGCCGAACGAGTCGATGCGCTCCTGCGGCTCGTCGAGTCGATAGAAGCCCCCCTGGTCGGTGCTGAACCAGACGCGCCCCTGACGGTCGGCGGCCAGGAAGCTGATGTTGTTCGACGGCAGCCGGAGGCCCTTGCGGCTGTCCGACCTGTAGAGGGCCTTCAGCCGGAGCGTGCGCACGTCGAACTTGCAGATGCCCCAGAAGCGGCAGCCCATCCAGACGTCGTCGCCGCTGAGGGCCAGCGACATGCAGTCGGCCCGTTGGAGCGTGTCGATGGGCGTGATGCGGTGCGACTGCTTGTCGAAGACGAAGAGGCAGGGCCCGCCCACCCAGAGGCGTCCGCGCCCGTCGTCGAGCAGTGTCCATACGTTGTTGGCATCCTGCTCCGTGGGTGGCATGGCGAAGGTGTCGAAGCGGCCGGTGCGCAGGTCGTAGCCGACGAGTCCCTTGGTGTAGACGCCGAGCCAGAGCCGCTCCTTGTCGGCCACGATGCTCACCACGTTGTTGCCGGGCAAGGGGCTGTTCTTCGTGGTCAGCAGCTGCTGGCGGCCCGTGGCGCTGTCGGTCAGCTGCAGTCCGCCGCCGTCGAGTCCGATGGCCAGCCGTCCCGCCATGGGCACGACGGCGGTGACGATGTCGTAGCTCAGGCGGTGGTTCTTGCGGCTCAGCGTGGCATACCACCGGGCGGCCGTCGTGCTGAGGCAGAGTCCCATGCGATAGGTGCCCACCCAGAGGTTGGCGTCGCGGTCGGTGGCCAGCGTGTAGACGGCGTCGCCGCCGATGTTGCTGTTGTAGGGGGTGCAGACGGTGCGCGAGCCGTCAGCGCGGTGCAGCTCGATGCCGCCGCCGTCGGTGCCGAAGACGGTCAGGTCGCCATAGTCGACGGTGCTGGTCAGCCCTTCGGGCACGTCCCATGTGCTCGTCGTGAGGCGTCCGTCGGGCGTCAGCGTGAAGGCGCGGCTGTCGTAGCCTATGCCGTAGCCCACGACGATGAGGCCGAGGTTATGGCTGTAATAGATATTGGTGCGGCCGGTGACGGGGGCCTCAAACGCGAGGCTGCTCACCACCTGCCCGTCGGCGGCGCGGAGCAGCCAGATGCCCCCGGGGCCTGTGGCCACCAGGTGGCGGTCGTCGATCGGGGCGAGGGCGTCGAAGCGTCGGCCGTGTTGCGGGATGGGCTCGAAGTGGCGGTCGGCCGTGCGTCGCATGACGTGGCCGTAGTAGTCGACGGCAAAGATGTCGCGTCCGCAGCGCACGAGGCTGTTGAAGCGATAGCCCGCCGTGATGGTCGTGTCGGGTCGGGTGAACGTGCAGGGCATGAAGCGCGCCGTGGCCGTATGGAAGAAGACGAGGCCGTTGTCGGTGGCCAGGTAGAGGCCGTCGGCGTCGGGCAGCACGCAGCGTATGACGTTGTCAGACACGTCGGGCGCCGATGCCGTGCCTTCGGGCCGATTGAGATAGTTGTTGAAGAACATGCCGTCGAAGCTGCTCAGCCCGTTGGCCGTGCCCAGCCAGACGAAGCCGTCAGGGGTCTGTGCGATGCTGTAGACGGTGTTGTCGGCCAGTCCCTGCACGGTGGTGAACGTGCGGAAGTCGGGCTGCGCCCCCGTCGGCATGACGACGAGCAGGAGCAGGGCCAGCCAGTAGGGTCTATGGTGATTCATGCTCGTTAGCGAAAAGTTTGCTGCAAAGTTACACAATTCCTTCGAGATTCCATCGTGAAGTGGCGCTTTATTCTTCCGGAAACATCACTTCAGGGGGAATGAAGCGCCGCTTCACGCGCGGAGAAGCGGTGCTTGAAAAAACACAAAACGGCGCTTTTTGAAAGTAATATACCCCTATATTACCTCAGAAAAGCGCCCTTTCGCACTTCATGACTGCTCGGAACCGACGTTGACAACTTCTATACTGCGGATTGTTTTCTTGACCACGAATTTCACGAATTTCACGAATTGGCTGCGCCCGGAGCATGCACGTTTATTTAAACCACGAATTGCACGAATTGGCTGCGCCGGAGTATGCACGTTTATTTACTCAATGTGGTGATAAGTTCCCGACAGCAGTCAACGCCCCCCTGCCCCCCTCTAATCTTAGAGGGGGAGCTGGATACCACCGCAGGAGCAGATGCTTAGAGGGGGAGTTGAGCAGATGCTTAGAGGGGAAGTCAACGCCCCCTGCCCCCCTCTAATCTTAGAGGGGGAGTTGGATACCACCGCAGGAGCAGATGCTTAGAGGGAGAGTTGAGCAGATGCTTAGAGGGAGAGTTGAGCAGATGCTTAGAGGGAGAGTCAACGCCCCCCTGCCCCCCTCTAATCTTAGAGGGGGAGTTGGATACCACCGCAGGAGCAGATGCTTAGAGGGGAAGTTGAGCAGATGAGCGCAGTGAAACCAGCGGATGTGGGCGGCATGCACGCTATCTGACTCCCCCTCTAAGATTAGAGGGGGGCAGGGGGGCGTTGACTGCTGTCGGGAACTTATCACCACATTGAGTTTATTTAAACCACGAATTGCGCGAATTATACGAATTGGTTGCGCCTGGAGTATGCACGTTTATTTAAACCACGAATTGCCCGAATTACACGAATTGGCTGCGCATAATTATGAATTGCACGAATCACACGAATCAGGCGGGGACTTTCTGGGCGCAGCCAATTCGTGTAATTCGTGCAATTCGTGGTCAAAAACTTCGTAGTCAAAAAACTCCGTGGTCAAAGACATCGGCCGTCAGAGTCCGGCGGTCGAGAAGAAGCGCTCGATGGCCTCGCGGCTGACGGTCGTCAGCGGCTGTCCGCAGACCTCGCGGCGCTGCATGAGCTGGCCCAGGTGCGGGTCGGCCTGGAGCATGTCGGCGAAGGCGGGGCAGTCGGTGCGGCCTTGTGCGTCAGCGGGCAGCTCGGCGTAGGAGCCGATGTAGACGTTGCCGTCGAACGTGTTGTGCGTCGACAGCGTCATCGTGAAGCGCGAGGGCTCCTGTGCGCAGAAGATGTTGCGGCGCAGCGTCGTGCGGTCGGCGCAGCCGTCCCATGAGTCGCTGCAGACCATCGTGCGGTCGATGTCGGCGGCCGGCTTGGGCGTGGCCACGATGATGTTGCGCTCGATGAGGGCGTCGGTGACGCGGCCTGCGATGTGGATGGATGGCGAAAACATGCCCTGGCGCGTCTCGCGGGGCCGGATGCCGTCGCCGATGCTGACGTTGTAGCGCACGACGGGAGCCTCGTTGCCCAGGCTGTAGGTGCGCTCGGCGCCGTTGTCGCAGACGAGCACGAGCCCGCCGTAGTTGTCGTGGCTGTAGTTATACTGGATGACCGTCCCGCGGCAGTTGTAGTCGCAGTCGTAGGCCTGCGCGTCCCAGGGTGCCTTGTGGCCGCTGACCTCATTGAACTGGATGACGGTGTCGTCGCAGCTCCAGGGCCAGATGCCGGCGGCGGCCTCGGTCATGGGCAGCAGGTCGGGACAGAGGCGCATCAGGTTGCCCTCGATGAGGGTGTGCTCGCATCCGATGGGCACGATGCCGTCGCCCGGCACCTCCTCGATGAGGCAGCCTCGCACCACCGTGTTCGTGCTCGGCAGCCACTGGCGGCGGTCGTAGTAGCCGCTCCAGATGAGGGCGTTGCGGGCGCAGCGGGCGATGTGGCAGTTCTGGATGGTCAGGCTGTCGAAGCGCGAGGCTATCGTGCGGCCGCCGTTGACGATGAGGATGGCGGAGCCGCCGCCCTCGCTCTTGACGAGCGAGCCGTTGACGTCGCTGACCTCGACGCCGTCGATGGTCAGGGCGCGCGACACGCCGTAGTCCGTAGCCTCAATCTTCAGGCCCGTGCGGCCGGCCAGCCGCTCATGCCCGGTGTTGACGATGTGGAGGTCGGTGAGGGTCAGATAGCTTGAGTTCAGCACGCGCACGGCGTACATCGAGCGGTCGTAGCCGCGGACGACGGGCTGCTGGCCCTCGCCGTAGGCCCCGACGAGGATGCGCTGTGCGGGCGTGCCCGTGCCACGGATCTCCAGCTCGCCCTCGAAGGTGGCGCCGCGGCGCAGCAGTAGCCGGTCGCCGGGCTGCAGGCGGACCTGGCTGGCGCGTGCGAGCGTGCGCCAGGCGCCGTCGATCGAGGTGCCCGTCCCCTCGTCGCTGCCGCGCTGGGCGTCGACGTAGTAGGTCGTGGGCTCCGCCTTGTCCGTAGAGGTGGACTTTCCCACTTGCGGCTCGGCTTTGCTGCAAGCCGTCATGGCGACGACGGCAGCCAGCAGAAAGGTTCTTCTGGTCATTGTGCTTTCGTTTTTGTCTGGTCAGTTAGAGATGTGTCTAAATGAAGCGAACGGTCTGCTGGCCATTCGCTTCATTTAGATGCTCCCTTAGTCAAGTGAATACTTACTTCCAAAGCGCGTTCTGCTCCAGCTTCTTGTTGCTGTCGAGCTCGCTGGTCGGGATGGGCCACACGTAGTCGCGCTCACCGTTGTAGATGCGCGTCTCGTAGGCCATGCCGTAGTGCGTGCGCTCATATTCGACGGCCTTGACAGCATTCTCCAGCTCGTGCCAGCGGTAGAGGTCGAAGAGGCGCAGACCCTCGAAGGCCAGCTCCACGCGGCGCTCGTGCTTGATGACCTGGAGCAGGGCGTCCTTCGTCAGGCCCGTGCCCTCGACGCTCTCGACGCTGGGCATGCCGACGCGGCTGCGCACCTGGTCGATGAGGGAGAGCACCTCCTGCTCGTTGTAGCCGCCCTTCTGGACGAGGGCCTCGGCGAGCGACAGGAGCACCTCGGCGTAGCGGATGACGTAGAAGTCCTGACCGTTGTCCCACGAGTTGCCGGTGTCGGTCGGGTCGAAGTATTTCATCACGTAGACCATCGACAGCGAGGCAGCAGCACCGCCATACCAGGCGCCGGCGCCGCCCGTGCCGTTCCACGTCATGCCGGGCACGAAGAGGGTGGCCTTCAGTCGCGGGTCGCGGCCGTCCCAGTGGGCGGCGTTGGGCTGCCAGAGGTCGATCTTGCCGTCGGTCATGACGCCGTAGTTGTCGTCAGCGACGCGCTTGCCGTCGAGCATGTAGTAGTCGTCGGCCAGGTTGAGCGTGCCGTTCATGGCCTCCAGCGGCGTGTTCCAGTGGGCATTGAACTGAGCACCCTCGTTCAGGCCAGGACCCTCGAAGCGCACGCTCATCACAATCTCGGGCGACGTCTGGCCGGCCGTGGTGAACAGCGTGGCATAGTTGGGGTCGAGCGAATAGCCGAGCGACTGCATGGCCTTGTAGGCGGCGATGGCGTCGTCCCACTTCTCGTTGTAGAGGGCCAAACGGCCGAGCACGGCGTAGCAGGCACCACGGGTGACGCGGCCCAGGTCGGCCGTCACGGGCAGGTCGCCCACGCAGGCCTTCAGTGCGGCCATCTCGCCGCTGACGATGTCGGCCCGCTTTGAGCTCGAGGCCTCGGCCTTGTCGAGCGTCAGAGGCTCTGTGAGGTAGGGCACGTCGTTGTAGGTCATCGTTAGGTTGGTGTAGATCAGTGCGCGGATGGTCAGGGCCTCGGCCTTGAAGCGGGCACGGTCAGCGTCGCTGACGTCGACGCGGTCGATGTTGGCGATGAGCGAGTTGCAGCGCTTGATGACCTCATAGCAGGCCGACCAGTAGCTGCCGACGGCCCACGACGAGGGGCTCTGGGTGCCGTTGGCGATGTCGTAGCCCTCCATCCATCCGCTCCAGTTGAAGTGGCCGCCGTTGTCGGTCAGGCACTCCAGGTTCAGACAGCCGAAGTCCCACGGGCCGCCGCCATAGAGCTGGTTGCTCTGCAGGGCGTCGTAGCAGGCCACGAGGCCCATGAGTGCGTCGTCCTCGGTCTGCCAGAAGGTGGCCGACGACGATTCGGTGAGCGAGTCTTCCTGCAGCCAGCTGTCGGAGCAGCTGACGGTGGCCAGCGAGGTGGCCAGCAGGGTCATACCGATATATAATCTGTTGAGTTTCATAATATGCTGAATGATTTAGAATTTAACAATAACACCGAAGGAATAGGCACGCACGTTGGGGTGGACGTCGCCACGCTGGTCGCTGCTCAGCTTCTCGGGGTCGTAGTCGTCGAGCGAGGTGAAGGTGAGCAGGTTCGAGCCGGCCACGTAGAGGCGAAGGCTCTGGATGCCGGCCTGCAGCAGGAGCGGGTCGTGGCGGAAGGTGTAGCCCAGCTCGAGGCTCTTCAGGCGCAGATAGTCGCCGCTGGTGAGCCAGAACGACGAGTAGGCATTGTTGTACTCGCCGCCCATGCGGGGCATGGAGCCGCCGACGTTGTCAGCAGAGTAGCGGTCGAGCCAGCGCTTCGTCTTGTTACCGCCGTTGGAGATGGTCGTCTCGTCCCAGTTGAAGCGGTCGAGGCCGGCGATGCCCTGCCAGAAGGTGGTCAGGTCCCAGTTCTTGTAGCTGGCGCCGAGCGTGAACGAATACTGCAGTTCGGGGAACGGGTTGCCCAGGATCTGACGGTCGTCGGCGGTGATGTTGCCGTCGTCGTTGAAGTCCTCATACATGATGTCGCCCAGGACGGGGTCCTGGCCGTTCTGCTTGATGACCACGCCGGCCGAGTTCTTGCGCTGCAGGTCCTCAGCGGTGCGATAGAGGCCCAGGGCCTTCAGACCGTAGTAGGAGCCGATGGCCTCGCCCTCGCGGTTGATGGTGTTGTCGGAGATGCTCTCCTGTCCGTTCATGTCGATGATCTTGTTCTTCACACCGGCAATCTGGAATCCTGCCTGCCACGACCAGTCGCCAGCGCGGTCCTGATAGTTGGCCGAGAGTTCCCAACCGCGGTTGCGCACCTTGCCAGCATTCTGATAGGGGGCCGAGAGGGATCCGAGGAAGATGCCGGGCATGGGGAGCTGCAGCAGGATGTCGCTGGTCACCTTGTTGTACCAGTCGAACACCATCGAGATGCGTCCGCCCCAGAAGGAGGCGTCGAAGCCGAAGTCGGTGATGGTCGTCGTCTCCCACTTGATGTTCTCGTTGGCAATCTTCGAGGCGCGCATACCTATATACTTAGAGCCGCCGAAGTAGTAGCTGCCCTGGGCCGAGAGGGTCTCAGAGTAGGCGTAGTTGCCGATCTCCTGGTTACCGAGCTTACCCCAGCTGCCGCGCAGCTTCAGCGACGTGAGCCACGAGATGTTCTGCATGAAGGCCTCGTTGCTCAGGATCCAAGCGGCCGAGAACGAGGGGAATGTGGCGTAGCGGTTGGTGCTCGGCAGGCGCGACGAACCGTCTCGGCGGATGTTGAACTCAGCCAGATAGCGGTCGGCGTAGTTGTAGTTGACGCGACCGAAGAACGACTGCAGGCGCGTCTCCTCGGCGTTGCCCTCGACGTGGTCGTTCTGCGAACCGCCGTCGAGCTCATAGATGGCGTCGGTGGGGAAGCCCTGCTTCGAGCCGCTGTTCATGTCCCAGCGGTTGTGCTGGATGGAGTGACCCAGGAGGACGCCGATGGTGTGGTCGCCGAACTTCTGGTTGTAGGTCAGGATGTTCTCGTTGGTGTAGCCCGTCTCCAGCCAGCGGTAGTCGTTGAGCGTGTTCTGCGTGCCGGCGGGCACGAGGATGTCGCCCTCGGGGCTGAACTTGGCCTCAGCGCGGGGGCTGTAGGTCGACGTCTCGTTGTCGTAGAACTTATAAGCCAGCGAGGTGCGGAACTTCAGGCCTTTGTAGAGGTCGATCTCGCCGAAGATCTGACCGTCGAAGCGATAGTGGTCGTTGGTCTTGCGGCCGTAGTAGATGTCGTTGATGGGGTTCCAGAAGACGGAGGCGCTGATGAGCGGGTTGCCGTCGGTGTAGCCGTAGTGGCCGTTCTGGAACATGACGGGCACGGAGGGACGCGTAAACCACGTCAGCGAGCGCATCAGACCCTCGCCCGTGACGCCCTTGACGGGCTCCTTGATGTTCTGCAGGCTTCCGCTGAGGTTCATGCCGATCTTGACGATGCCCAGCTGGGTGTCGAGGTTCGAGCGGAAGTTATAGCGGCGGTTGGCGGTGTTGCGCATGATACCGTCCTGGTCGGTGTACTGTGCGGAGAGCATGTAGTGGGTGGTCTTCGAGCCGCCGCTGACCGACAGGTGGTGCTGGTGCATGGCAGCCGTGCGGAACATCTCGTCGGCCCAGTCGGTGTTGGCGAAGTGGTCAGGGTCGGAACCGTCCTGCAGCTTCTGCAGCATCTCGGCGGTGTAGGCCTTGGCCGGCTGACACTCGTTGTACATGCGGGCCCACTCGTAGCTGTTGACGTAGTCGGGCAGCACCGTCGCCTGTTGCAGGGCAATGCTGCCGCTGTAGGTGATGGTGGGCTTCGCCTCGGCACCGCGCTTCGTGGTGACGAGGATGACGCCGTTAGCAGCGCGCACACCGTAGATGGCGGCCGAGGCGGCATCCTTCAGCACCGAGACGCTCTCGATGTCCTCAGCCGACAGCTCTGCCATCTGCGAGATGCTGCTCTCGATGCCGTCGATGAGCACCATCGGGTTGTTCTTCGAGGCATCGCCGAGGGTGCCGATACCGCGGATGCGGATCTCAGGGTCGTCGTGACCGGCCTGGGCACCGTTGGTCTGCAGCACCACGCCCGGCAGACGGCCTTGCAGCATCGTGGCCGTGTTAGCCACAGGGATATTGGCCACGTCGTCGAACTTCACCGAGGCGACCGAACCCGTCAGGTTGGCCTTCTTCTGAGTGCCATAGCCCACGACGACCACCTCGTCGAGAGCCGTCTGGTCCTCGCGCATCTTGACCGTCAGCGGCTGACCGGCACGGAAGCTGACCTGCTGCTCCTTGTAGCCCATGAAGCTGATCTGGAGTGTGCCGCTGGAGACACCGTCAATCGAGAACTGGCCGTCGATGTTGGTCACGGCAGCCTTGTTCGTGCCCACCACCTTGACCGTAGCACCGATGACGGGCTCACCGTTCTGGTCGACGACCGTACCGCGCACGTTGCCTTGCTGCTGGACAGACTCTACGCCTGCCGTGCTGGCCGACGCCTGTAGTGGCGTGCCCAAGAGCATGGCAGAAGCGACTAACGACGAAAGCACGATGGCGTGCTTTGTTGATAGCTTGGATTTGTTTTTCATCTGTGTTTGTTTTAAGTTTAAATTGATAGGTTTAAAGTAATAGTTAGCTTTTCGGATGCAAAATTACAATAAAAAAGGTGAAGTCCGTGGGGTGTTTTTCGTAACAAAAGGGGCGTTTTTCGTATTTTCCGCCTTTCTTTGCCCTTATTTCGCGATTTATTGCTAACTTTGCAGACCTATGGAGAAAATGGAGGTGATACATCTGGCAGAAACCGACTCGACCAACCGCTGGCTGCGCGAGCATCCCGAGGACGGCGACGTGACCGTGTGGACCGACTATCAGTCGGCGGGCCGCGGCTGCGGCTCAAACAGATGGGAGTCGGAGCAGGGCGCGAACCTGCTCTACTCCATGCTGATCCATCCTGAGCGGGTGGCAGCCACCCGGCAGTTTCTCATCTCGATGGTGACGGCCAACAGCATCAGCCGGGTCGTCGCGCGGTATGTGGAGAACGTCAGCGTCAAGTGGCCCAATGACATCTATGTCGGCGACCGCAAGATCTGCGGCATCCTGATTGAGAACACGCTTCAGGGCAGTCATATCAAGGACAGCATCATCGGTGTGGGGCTCAATGTCAACCAGCTGCGCTTCGTGAGCGATGCGCCCAACCCCGTCTCGCTGGCCAACCTGACCGGCCGGACGTTCGACCGCGAGGCGCTGCTCGGCGAGCTGCTCGAGGCGTTCCGCGACGAGTGGGCCGACGTGGAGGGCGTGCGCGAGCGCTACCTGGCCCAGCTCTATCGCCGCAAGGGCTTCTTCCGCTATCGCGACGCCAGCGGTGAGTTCATCGCGGAGCTGGTGACGGTCGAGGACGACGGCCACCTGGTGCTACGTCACATCGACGGTCCTGCACACCGCTATGCCTTCAAGGAAGTACAATTCATTATATAATAAATAAGGTATATGGCAAGATTCAAGAGAATCCTACTCAAGCTCTCGGGTGAGAGCCTGATGGGCAAGCAGGGTCACGGCATCGACCCTGAGCGGCTGGGCGACTACGCCCGCCAGATTAAGGAGATTCACGACATGGGTGTCGAGATCGGCATCGTCATCGGCGGCGGCAACATCTTCCGCGGTCTCTCCGGCTCGAAGAAAGGCTTCGACCGTGTGAAGGGCGACCAGATGGGCATGTGCGCTACGGTCATCAACTCGCTGGCGCTCTCGTCGGCACTTGATGCCGTGGGCGTCAGCAACCGCGTGCTCACGGCCATCCGCATGGAGCCCATCGGCGAGTTCTACACGAAGTGGCGCGCCATCGAGGCGATGAAGCGCGGCGAGGTCTGCATCTTCTCCGCCGGCACCGGCTCGCCTTACTTCACCACCGACACGGGCTCCAGTCTGCGTGGCGTGGAGATCGAGGCCGACGTGATGCTCAAGGGCACGCGCGTCGACGGTGTCTACACGGCCGACCCGGAGAAGGACCCCACGGCGACGAAGTTCACGGAGATCACCTACGACGAGGTGCTGGCCCGCAACCTGAAGGTGATGGACCTCTCGGCCATCTGCATGTGCAAGGACAATCAGCTGCCTATCTACGTCTTCAACATGGACGTCGTGGGCAACCTCCGCAAGGTCATCGACGGCGAGGATATCGGCACGCTGGTACACAATTAAGGGAATAGTGAAGAGTGAAAAGCTTTTTAAGGGAAAAGTGAAGAGTGAAAAGTGAAAAATTTGCTGCCGCCGAAATAATCAGCGCGGTAGCAAATTTTTCACTTTTCATTTTTCACTTTTCCCTTCCAGGCGGCAGCAAATTTTTCACTTTTCATTTTTCACTTTTCCTTTCCAGGCGGCAGCAAATTTTTCACTTTTCACTCTTCACTTTTACCTTTCACTTCCCTGTATTCCACATATTCGCCCTCGTCGGGGGCGAATATTTTTTTGTTAGTCTCCTCCTGCGAGCGGCGGTCGATGATGGTGACGCCATCACTGGTGCGCGTCGTCGTCTGCTGCCGTCCGCTGTCGTCGCTGGTGTGCACGTTGACGTTCCAGCGGAAGCGGCTCTTGGGCTCCAGACCGAACAGCCGGCGGATGAGGTCGATGCCCTTGCCGAGCAGGATCAGGCCGACGATGATCACCAGGAAGATGATGACCAGGAGGGCGATGAGCAGAAATCCGAGGAATGACAGCATGAGAGAAGTGAGAAGTGAGAAGTGAGAAGTGAGAGGTGAGAGGTGAGAAGTGAGAGGTGAGAGGTGAGAAGTGAGCGGTTCTCCTTAGTTCTTATTTCTCACAGCCAGCAGGGCGGAGAGTACGACGTACCAGGCGATGACGAAGGCAATGCCGAGGACGCCGAGCCAGACGATGATGAGGGCCGATGTGGCGAGGAAGATGTATCTCACCTCGTTGCCCTGCCATCCCCACTGCTTGAACTTCAGCGCAAACATGGGGATCTCGCTGACGAGCAGGTAGCAGCTCAAGAACATCAGCGCCAGGACGATATAAATAAGATAAGGGGATGTATGGTATGGCTCGAACCAACTTCGAAATTCGATGCTCCAGATGAGCGCGCCCCAGAAGAGGGCGTTGGCCGGCGTGGGCAGTCCGATGAAGCCCATGGCCTGGCGCTCGTCGAGGTTGAACTTGGCCAGTCGCAAAGCCGAGAAGGCGGCCATGATGAAGGCCAGGAAGGGCACGATGACCGTGTGGATATGCTGCGCTGAGAGCCAGCTGAAGAGCATGGCCGAGGGGGCGAAGCCGAACGTGACGACGTCGGCCAGCGAGTCGAGCTCCTTGCCGATGGGCGACGAGACGCCGAGCAGTCGGGCCGTCATGCCGTCGAAGAAGTCGAACACGGCACCGATGATGATGAACGCCAAGGCGATGAGGTAGTCAGCCTGGAATGCGTAATATGTTGCGATGCAGCCCGAAATCAGGTTGCAGCAAGTAATCATATTGGGAATGTGCTTCTTCATAATACAGGCGGCAGCAAATTTTTCACTTTTCACTCTTCGCTTTTCCCTTCCAGGCGGCAGCAAATTTTTCACTTTTCACTCTTCATTGTTCCCTTCCAGGCGGCAGCAAATTTTTCACTTTTCACTCTTCACTTTTACCTCAGCTTGGCGATTACCGTCTGGTCGCCCGTCGTCCGCTGATTCATTTTCACGCAGACCTGCGTGCCCAGCGGCAGGTAGACGTCGACGCGCGACCCCAGCTTGATGAAGCCCAGGTGCTCGTCGATGTAGCAGTCCTCAAGATCCTTGGCATAAGTGACGATGCGGCGGGCCATGGCGCCGGCAATCTGGCGCACCAGCACGCGGCTGCCGTCGGGCGTCTCGATCATCGTGTCGGCATGCTCGTTCTCCTCGCTCGCCTTCGGCAGCCAAGCCTTGTGGTAGTTGCCGTCGAAGTGCTTGACGAACTCCACGCGACCGTCCACCGGGAACCAGTTGGCGTGCACGTTCAGGGGACTCATGAAGATCGAGATGAGCTGTCGGCGGTCGTGGAAGTAGTCGTTCTCCTCCGTCTCCTCGATGACCACCACGCGGCCGTCGGCCGGCGCCACCACCATCTTCTCCGTGTCGCCGTTGAAGTAGCGGATGGGGCAGCGATAGAAGTTGAGCATCAGCAGCCATGCCAGTCCGGTGATGGCGATGAAGATGATGAAGGGTATGGTGGTGTCGAAACTGCGATATAGGACGACGCCGATGGCCACGATGGCAAACATGCTGTAGAGCAGCTCGTCGGTGCCTTCGCGGTGGATGCGTATCTTCTTCAGTTTCTTGATTCTTTCTCCCATTTCAGCAAAGCATATAGTGTTGACATTGCAAAATCCGTGCAAAGGTAACACTTTTTTGTCAAACGGCAAACTTTTTCATGCTTTTCTTAGGAAATCTTTACAAATCGTCACATTCCGGCCCACTTCCCCTCTCCGGGCGAGTGAGGATGACAACGCGATAAAACGAATGGCAGGAATGAGCTCACTCTAAACAGTAATCACATGGCGGAGATGGAGGAAACATGATGCGCAGCCGCTCCCCTCCCTTCAAGGGGAGGGGCCGGGGGGTGGGGTCTCTAACTTACTCCGCGTAATGGATATACAGACCCCACCCCCAACCCCTCCCCTTGAAGGGAGGGGAGCGGCTGCGCCCTGTCTGCAGGCGGTACAGGACCGCTTAATATGGAGCCATTCTTTGCCATTTGTGCAAAATCGTTTCAATTCGTCTCGATTCGTTGTTCAATAAGAAGACGGAATTACCGTCGCAGAAAAACGCGGGAAGACTGATTGGCGGCGTGGGCCCCCGAAACCGCAAAACGGCCCTTCTCGATGGTAATATAGGGGTATATTACCTTCAAAAAGCGCCGATTCTCCGTTTTGCGTTTGACGATTTAAATGTGCAGGTCGTACCAGTTTTTGCCATTTCCCTCAAGGACGATGTCGACAACAGCAGCCTGCTCGCCGAGCTGGCCTCAGCCCAGTCACCTAATACATTCTTCACTCTTCACTTAAATTTGTCTGTTTTGCGCACGGATTTGTCTATTCTTAGCAAAATGGCCTAAAAACAGGGAAAAATTGAAAAATAATGCGCCAAAAACGAGGCCAATTCAAAAAAAAATTGTAACTTTGGACCTACAAATCGGCCGCGCCTGCTGATGTCTTGCGGCTCCCATATTCATCAGAAAATGATTTAAAAACTTAAGACCATCATGAAAACAAACCAACAACACTACAAGAGGGGGACTGTCACCCTCGCCGCCCACTACCGCCTGGTGGAGGGGGCAATCTGGGCTAAGCGCTGCCTCCCGAGGGTGGCAATGACGCTACTCGCCCTGTTCTGCTTCATAGGGGCAAGGGCACAACAGACACTCACCGTGTGTGACGGAACTGACAACAACTATTATGTTCCGTTCAATGGTTATTATGCAGACACCCAAGGTGCAGCTTCCGAATGTGTCATTCCCAGCGACCTGTTGGGGAAAATGGAAGGCAGTACCATCACCGCAATGACGTTTTATCTCCAGCAACCCGCTGCTGCTGCCTGGACAGGCACTCACCAAGTTTATATTGGCGAGGTGGATGCCACAACTCTGACGGGCATTACAGGCCCCGATGCATTCACCGTGGTCAAGACGGCCAGTTTTGATGCCACAGGAACGGAATTGACAGTAGTGTTCGACGAGCCGTACACATACGGAGGTGGCAACCTGCTGATTGGCACCTACGTTAGTGTGGCAGGCAACTACAAAAATGCTTATTTCTATGGTGTCAAGCAAACTGAAAACACGGGATGGTATAGAAATGCATCAACTAATAGTGGCAATGGAGCACAGTTCATCCCGAAGACCACCTTCACCTACGAGCCTTCCACAACCTGCGCCAGGCCGTCCACCTTTGAGGTTTCTGACATCACTACCACTGGTGCCACTCTCGAGTGGGAGGACACAGGAGCAGAAAGCTACTCCTTTGAGTACAAGAAAGCCAGCGATACTGAATGGACAACAGTTATAATAGATGGGCAAGGCGGAGCAGGAAATGAATCATTTGTTTATACTTTGTCAGGCTTGGAACCTGAAACAGACTATTATGCCCGCGTAAAGGCTATCTGCGGAGAAGGCTCTGAAAGTTTCTACAAGAGTCTCAGCTTCACTACACCTGAGCCATGTCCCGACGGCAAGGTGTGCATCGGAACAGGCACTGCCACCAACAATTATTTGCCCGCCAGCAATTATTATAATTATGGTCTGACCGAGCAGATTTACACCGCTGACGAGATTGGCCAGGCCGGTGCCATCCTGAGCCTTGACTTCTTCAAAGCCAGTGACATCGAAATGGTGAAAGATTTGGACATCTACATCGTGAGCACCGACAAGACCGCCTTCGAAAGCACCACCGACTGGATTACCGTCACTGCCAGCGACCTCGTCTATAGCGGCACCGTGACCTTCGCTGACAACGACTGGACCACCATCGAGCTGGACAATCCTTTCGTCTATGATGGCAATAGGAATATCTGCATCGTTGTTGACAACAACACAGGCAGCTATATTAGTAGCACACCTTTCCGTGTGTTCGATGCCTCAGATTATCAATCAATCCGTTGTCAGAACGATGACACCAATCTTGCCCCCACTGGCACTATCAATGCAACAGGCACCAGATCAACCCAAAAGAACCGCATCCGCTTGGGCTTTGGCGAGCCACCTGCTTGCCCGAAGCCCACTGGCCTTGCTGCTTCTAATATTACAGCCCACACTGCCACGCTGACTTGGACGGCTCCCGCAACCGAGAAACCCGTAACGAGCTATGTCTATCAGTATAAGAAAGCCAGCGACACGGAGTGGAGCACAGGAGCATCTGTGACGACCACCTCAGTAGCGCTCAGCGGCCTGAATGGCCAGACCACCTACGACTTCCAGGTGCAGGCTGTCTATGCCGATGGTGCGAGTACATTCAAAGCCACCACCTTCACCACCCTCGAGGCTTGCCCGGCTCCCACCGGCCTTGCTGCTTCTAATATTACAGCCCATACTGCCACGCTGACTTGGACGGCTCCCGCAACCGAAAACCCCGTAACGGGCTATGTCTATCAGTATAAGAAAGCCAGCGACACGGAGTGGAGCACAGGAGCATCTGTGACGACCACCTCAGTAGCGCTCAGCGGCCTGAATGGCCAGACCACCTACGACTTCCAGGTGCAGGCCGTCTATGCCGATGGTGCGAGTACATTCATAGCCACCACCTTCACCACCCTCGAGGCTACTCCTGCTCCCACCGGCTTAAGCGCAACGCCGCTTGTTACTACAGCCGAAGTGAGCTGGAACGGCTTTGCCGAGAGCTATGAGCTGGAGTATGCCGAAGGTGCTTTTGGCAGCGGCTGGCTGCAATATGATGACGGCAGTTACGTATCAGGAATTGGTGGCAGCGCTGCAATAGAGTGGACTTGGGGCGTGATGTATCCCGGCAGCATGGTAACAGCAGACGAGCTGACTAAAGTCTCCATTTATGAAACAGCCGGATACAATACAGAAGACATCACCATCAACATCTACTCTGGCGGTGATGATGCTCCCGGCACTTTGCTCTATACAGAAACAGTGGCTCCCGAGGCAGCCGATGCCTTCCATGAGATTACGTTAGCTTCGCCTGTAACGATAACTCCCGGAGAAAACTTGTGGATTACACTGACAGAGACAGGCGCCTATGTTTTGACAATTTGTGCTTCTGACGAACCGAACAACAACTGGGTTAATGACGGAGACACATGGGCTCACCTGAGCGATTTTAATATGAATAATAGTAGTCTGGCTGGTTATGGATGGATGATTCGTGCAGAATTGAGCGGCAATGATCCTTCAACAGCCACCTGGATAGCTGTGGAGAATCCCAGCAGTCCTTGCACGCTGGAAGGCCTGAACCCAGAGACAACTTACACATTTAGAGTGAGAGGTGACTTTGGTGATGAAGGTATGAGCGATTGGGCAATGAGTACCTTCACAACAAATGCCGGCACCGAAGATCCTATCGATCTGGCTGCTACCAATATTACCGCTACATCTGCCACGCTGGACTGGACGGGCTATCAGGACAGCTACAATGTACAGTACAGAGCTACAGCAGCCGACCAGAATGCTCCTGCCACCATCATCCTGACCGCTGGCGATGTATGGGGCGACGATTCTGGCTATCAGATGCTGCTTGATGCCAATGCTACTGCTTACGGCACCATCATTCCCATAGAAGGTGGATTGACCCAAAGCGATGATGCCTCAGCCGAGACCTACGCTGAGTTTGAGTATAAGATTCCTGGCAACGCCGATGGTGCTTTGACTACTGAGAATATCGTGTTCAACAACAGCGTCAGCATTGAAATTCCTGCTGGCACCTACGACTGGTGCATCACCAACCCATCTCCCGGCGACCGTGTGTGGATTGCTGCAAGCAATGGCAATGTGGGTGGCCGTCAAGATGACTTCGAGTTTAAGCCGGGTGTGACTTATGAATTTACTGTTTCAAAAAAAGGCAATAACGATGGTGTTGACCTTACCGTAACTCAACCTACGGGCGACTGGATAACAGTAGACAACGTCACCAGACCTTATAAATTAACGGGTCTCACTCCTGACACTTACTACGAATGGCAGGTGCAGGGTATCTTAGATGACGGTACCACCGAATGGTCAGTCAGCAGCAGCTTCACCACCCTCGAAAAATCTCCCTGTGTGCAGCCCACCGACCTGGCCACCACCTATGTGGGCGACCGCACCGCCACGCTGGGCTGGACGGGCTACAGCGACAGCTACCACGTGGAGTATAGGAAGCCAGAGCCTGCAAGCGTGCTGCTGAGTGAGGACTTCGAATACGCATCGGACTTCGAAGCCAGATGGAACGTGGTGAACAACAGCGTGAACTACAGCGAAACAAACGATGGAAAGATAGAGCGCCGATACAGGGAACCTCGTCATGGAGGCGACTATTCATTCTGCTTCTCTTCCTGCTCCTACGGCGACAGCTTCGAGGAGTACATCATCAGCAAGGACGCGCTGACGGGCGTCACCGACGAAACGGTGATGGAGTTCTATTATAGTTGGACTGATTACGGAGATTACATCCAGGTGGGCTATTCGAGCACCACGAACGACATCACCAGCTTCACCTTCGGCGAGCCGTTCAGTTCCTCGGGCGGCTGGGGGCAGTTCCATGAGGCCGTGCCGGTGGGCACGAAGTATGTGGCCATCAAGTACACGGCTGCCGAGCGTTACCGTTCGATCATCTACATCGACGACATCGTCATTGGCAATCCCGCCGACTGGCAGACGGCAGACACCAACGAAGCGACCGTCACCCTGACAGGGCTCGAGCCCGCCACCACCTACGACGTGAGGGTGCAGGGCGACTGCGGCAACGGCGACGTGAGCCCCGTGAGCGAGACCATCACCTTCACCACCCTCGAGTATCTGCCGGGTGATGTAAACGGCGACGGTGGCGTGACCATCGCCGATGTGCTGGCCGTGGTGGAATACATCCTCAACGACGGCTACACAACCGGCATTTTCAATTACCAAGCCGCGAATGTGGACACCAGCGACTACAACATCACCATCGCCGACGCGGTGAAGATTCTGGAAATCATCCTGAAAGGGGGGGGCCAACACGAATGACCCCGGCTCAGACGACGGTCACGACTACGTAGACCTGGGCCTGCCCTCCGGCACGCTCTGGGCCACCTGCAACGTGGGCGCCAGCAACCCCGAGGAATATGGCTACTTAGTAGCAGTAAAAAAATAACTTGGTACGATGTAGGAGGTCACGTGTCCTCACGTGACACCTGCAGTTAGGCGCGACGTGAGACACGTCGCCTCCTACGGTACAAAATGCAAATCGTACCAAGTTATTTTTTATCGCTTACTTGACATAGATTTTTCATGCGAGTCGTTTGCAAAGTGAAAAAAGTTTCGTAACTTTGCAAGCGACATTTCATCGTAAGACAAAAATGGAAGACTTCATACACCTGCACGTACACACGTACTATTCTATACTCGACGGCCAGTCGAAGATCAAGAACCTCGTCAACAAGGCCATCGGCGACGGCATGCGCGGCATGGCCATCACCGACCACGGCGACATGTTCGGCATCAAGGAGTTTCACGACATCTGCATGGATGTCAACAAGAAGCGCAAGAAGGAGGGCCTGGAGCCCTTCAAGCCCATCTTCGGCTGCGAGATGTACGTGGCCAAGTACGGCCCGAAGGAGCAGAAGAACGGCAAGCAGGACCAGAGCGGCTATCACCTCATCGTGCTGGCAAAGAACTACCAGGGCTACAAGAACCTGATCAAGCTCGTCAGCAACTCGTGGGTCGACGGCTACTACATGCGTCCGCGCACCGACCGGGCCGACCTGGAGCGCTATCACGAGGGACTCATCGTCTGCTCGGCCTGCATCGCGGGCGAGGTGCCCAGGAAGATCCTGAACGGCGACATCCAGGGCGCGCGCGAGGCCGTCGAGTGGTATCACAACCTCTTCGGCGACGACTACTACCTGGAGCTGCAGCGCCACGAGGTGAAGAACCCCACGCAGCGCGCCAACCGCGAGACGTTCCCCCTGCAGCAGCAGGCCAACCGGGTGCTCATCGAACTGGCCCGCGAATATGGCATCAAGCTCATCTGCACCAACGACGTCCACTTCGTCGACGAGGAGAACGCCGAGGCCCACGACCACCTGCTCTGCCTCTCCACCGGCAAGGACCTCGACGACCCGACGCGCATGCTCTATTCGAAGCAGGAGTGGTTTAAGACGCGGGCCGAGATGAACGAGATCTTCCAGGACGTGCCCGAGGCGCTGTCGAACACGCTCGAGATCCTGGACAAGGTGGAGATCTACTCGCTCGACCACGACCCCATCATGCCCTTCTTCCCCATTCCCGAGTCGTTCGGCACGGAGGATGCCTGGCGCCAGCGCATCACTGAGCAGCAGCTCTACGAGGAGTTCACGCGCGACGAGAATGGCCAGAACCCCATGTCGGCCGAGGACGGCGAGAAGAAGATCAAGAAGCTGGGCGGCTACGACAAGCTCTATCGCATCAAGTTTGAGGCCGACTATCTGGCCGAACTGGCCTATAAGGGCGCCAAGATGCGCTATTCGCCCGACGAGGAACTGAAGCTGGAGCAGGTGGCGGTGGATACGGGCGACCCGGCCACCAGCTACACCATCCTGCACTCGTCGCTGCCACAGGAGGTCGACGACCGCATCCGCTTCGAGCTCCACATCATGAAGACGATGGGCTTCCCGGGCTACTTCCTCATCGTGCAGGACTTCATCAACTCGGCCCGCGACGAGCTCGACGTGTGGGTGGGCCCCGGACGTGGATCGGCCGCCGGCAGCGTCGTGGCCTACTGCCTGGGCATCACGAAGATCGACCCGCTGAAGTACGACCTGCTGTTCGAGCGCTTCCTCAACCCCGACCGTATCTCCCTGCCCGATATCGACACCGACTTCGACGACGACGGCCGCGGCAAGGTGCTCAAGTGGGTGATGGACAAGTATGGCCACGAGAACTGCGCCCACATCATCACCTACGCCTCGATGGCCACGAAGAACTCCATCAAGGACGTGGCCCGCGTGGAGAAGCTGCCGCTGGCCATGTCGAATGCGCTCTGCAAGGCCATCCCCGACCGGCTGCCCGACGGCATGAAGATGAACCTGGCCAACGCCATCAAGTGCACGCCCGAGCTGCGCGATGCCGAGGCATCGCCCGACCCCGTGCTGGCCAACACGATCAAGTATGCCAAGATGCTCGAGGGCACCGTCCGCGGCACGGGCATCCATGCCTGCGGCTTCATCATCTGTCGCGACCCCATCTCGGACTGGGTGCCCGTCTCGACGGCCGACGACCCCGACTTCAAGGACACGAAGACCAACTGCACGCAGTATGACGGCCACGTCATCGAGTCGACCGGACTCATCAAGATGGACTTCCTCGGACTGAAGACCCTCTCGGAGCTGAAGGAGGCCTGCGCCAACATCAAGCAGCACCGCGGCATCGACGTCGACCTCGACCACATACCCATCGACGACCCCAAGACCTACGAGCTCTACCAGCAGGGCCGCACCATCGGCACCTTCCAGTTTGAGTCCAGCGGCATGCAGAAATACCTGCGCGAGCTGCACCCCACGGTCTTCGAGGACCTCATAGCCATGAACGCCCTCTACCGCCCGGGACCTATGGACTACATCCCGCAGTTCATTGCCCGCAAGAACGGCCGCGAGGAGATCACCTATCCCATCCCCTGCATGGAGAAATACCTCAAGGACACCTACGGCATCACCGTCTATCAGGAGCAGGTCATGCTCCTGAGCCGCCAGCTGGCCGACTTCACCCGCGGCGAGAGCGACGCCCTGCGTAAGGCCATGGGTAAGAAGAAGATTGAAATCGTCAACGCCATGAAGCCCAAGTTCATCGAGGGCGGCAAACGAAACGGCCACGACCCGAAGATCCTGGAGCAGATCTGGGCCGACTGGGAGAAGTTCGCCTCCTACGCCTTCAACAAGTCGCACGCCGCCTGCTATTCTTGGGTGGCCTACCAGACGGCCTACCTCAAGGCCAACTATCCGGCCGAGTTCATGGCCGCCATCATGACGCGCCGCCGCGACCAGATCACGGAGATCACCAAGCTCATGGACGAGTGCAAGCAGATGGGTATCGCCACGCTGGGGCCCGACGTTAACGAGTCGTACCTCAAGTTCGGTGTCAACCACCACGGCGAGATACGCTTCGGACTGGCCGCCATCAAGGGCATGGGCGACGGCGCCGCACAGGCCATCATCGACGAGCGCGAGAAGAACGGCCCCTACAAGGACATCTTCGACTTCGCTCAGCGCGTCTCCTTCCAGAACGTCAACCGCAAGGCCTACGAGTCGCTCGCCCTGAGCGGTGGCTTCGACGGCTTCGGCATCCGCCGCGAGAACTTCTTCGCCGAGAACGCCCGGGGCGAGATGTTCCTCGACACGCTCGTGCGCTACGGACAGATGTATCAGCAGGCCAAGGCCGAGGCGCAGAACTCGCTCTTCGGCGGATTCGACAGCGTCGAGATTGCCACGCCGCCCATCCCCAAGACCGACGAGCGATGGAGCGACATCGAGCGGCTCAACAAGGAGCGCGACCTCGTCGGCATCTATCTCTCGGCCCATCCGCTCGACGAATATAAGATCGTGCTCGACAACCTCTGCAACACCCGCTGCGACGAGCTCGGCGACAACGGCGCCAAGCTGGCCGACCGCGACGACGTCACGCTGGGCGGCATCGTCACCGCCGTGCGCTCGAAGTTCACCAAGAACAACAAGCCCTGCGGCTTCGTCACCCTCGAGGACTTCAACGGCTCGGGCGAGCTGGCCCTCTTCGGCGAAGACTGGGTCAACATGAACGGCAAGTTCATCGAGGGCGCGGCCCTCTACGTCACGGGCAAGATGAAGCCCCGCTTCTATAACGCCGATCTGAAGGAGCTCAAGGTGACGGGCGTCGAGCTGCTACAGACGGTCAAGGAGAAGGCCATCGACCGCATCACCATCTCGCTCAACTCCGACCTGCTCGACGACCAGATCGTGGCTGACCTCAGCGAGATCATCCGCGAGACGCCCGGCAAGACGAAGCTCTTCTTCCAGCTGCGCGACTCCACCGGCCGCCACCACGTGCTGCTCCGCTCGACGCTGGCCACGGTCGACGTGCGCCATCAGCTGCTCGACTTCATCGACCGCCACGAGGCGATTGACTATAAGATCAATTGATTCGCATGGGATATGGGGGAGTTTAGGAGTTAGGGAGTTTAGGAGTTTAGACGATAGTTTGTCATGGGTCAAAACTGACGTCTAAACTCCCAGACTCCTAAACTCCTAAACTCCCAAAAACAAAAACACTCGGAATGTGGCATGATATTTGCTCGACAATATCCGTAGATTTAGTATTAACCCTATAAAAAAGACAAAGAACAATGGAAGTAAAAGTAACAAATGAGAACTTCGAGAGCTTGAAGAACGGCTCGCTGCCGCTGGTCATTGATTTCTGGGCAACATGGTGCGGCCCCTGCCGCATGGTGGCTCCCATCATCTCCGAACTGGCCGAGAAGTACGACGGCAAGATCGTCGTCGGCAAGTGCGACGTCGAGGAGGCTGAGGACGTGGCCATGGAGTTCCGCATCCGCAACATCCCGACGGTGGTGTTCATGAAGAACGGCGAGGTCGTCGACAAGCTCGTCGGCGCCGTCTCGAAGGATAAGTTCGACGAGAAGTTCCAGGCACTGCTCTGAGTGAATTGAGAACTGTGAATTGAGAACTGAGAATTGAGAGTTATGGCAAGCATCGACGACGAACTCTTGATGGACGAGCAGGAGAACCAGCGCGAGCTGGCTTTCCTGCGCCGTCAGTTGCCGTCGGAACTGAAGCAGCGCTTCTCCGACGACGACCTGCTATGGATGCTCGACGCCATCGTCGACTACTACTACACCAGTGGCATACTGGAGCAGCAGGGCGACGAGATCGACATCGATCTTGAGCTGGTGGCCCAGCACGTCTGCCGTCAGGCTGAGGCTGAGCATCGCTCCCCACTTGATCCCCAGGATGTGTTCTTCGTCGTCGAGGCCGACCTCGACTTCCAGGAGCAGAATCTCTGAGCGACAATGAGCTTTTTGCGACGACTGGGGCTCGTCGTGGCCCTCGTGATGACGCTCGCCATGCAGGCCCGTGGCGAGCGTGCCGCTGTGTCCGACAGTGAGATGCAGCAGGGCCTGCTCGAGATGCTGGCCCGCTTCAGCGAGTACATGGTCAGCATCTGGCAGCCATGCCAGGAGCCTAATGGGGTGGGGGAGGCGTGCGGCGCCTTCCGGGCCAACTCGGCCCTGCAGAGCAATGAGGACGGCGTGCGCACCAATGCCGACCTTTCGATGGTCTGCGCCTTCCTCGTCCGCTATGCGCAAGGCCGCGTCGGGCTGCCCGCCGGCATCACGTGGGCACAGCTCGACTCGATGGCTATCCGCTCGCTCCGCTTTGCCTACAGCACCCACAAGGCCGTGCGCCTCAAGCGCTGTGCCGACGGCCGCTACTGGGGCTCCACGTCGGTCAAGGACCGGCAGTGGGAGAGCTCGCTCTGGGCCATGTCGGTCGCCTATTCCGCCTTCTTCCAGTGGCAGCGCCTGACGCCTGACGAGCGCGACTGCGTCCACCGCTTGCTGCGCGCCGAATGTCACTATGAGCTGGAGCGCGACGTACCCACGGGCTACGAGGGCGACACGAAGGCCGAGGAGAACGGCTGGGAGGCTTGCGTGCTGGCCGCCGCCCTAGGCCTCTTCCCTGACGACGAGCAGGCACCGCAGTGGTTTGATCGGCTGCGCCTCTTCGCCATCAACAGCTATTCGCATCCCGCCGACGCCACGGACACGACCGTCGTCGACCCCGACTACGACGGCCAGCGCGTCTGCGACCTCTATCGTGGAGCCAACCTCTACGACGACTACACCCTCCAGAACCACAACTATTTCCACACTTCCTATCAGAACGTCGTCATCCAGGAGCTTGGCGAGGCCGCTCTGGCCCTGGCCCTGATGCAGCAGAACCCGCAACAGCGTCAGCCGATTCCGTCGGCTGAACTCCCCTCACCTCGCTGGCACACCCGTGCCCTGACGCACAACTGCCAGCCTGTCATGGATCACGTCCTGAAATGGCTCGCACAGCCTGACGGCGAGCTGGCCATGCCCAACGGCAACGACTGGAGTATGTGGCTCTACGACCAGCTGACCAGCTACACCACGATGGCTTGTCTCCTTGGCGACCGCGACGCCCTGATGTTCGAGCGGCAGGCCTATGCCCAGATACGCCGCCGGCAGCTGACGACGCCCGACGGCTCATGGCTCCTGCGCAGCGACATCGGACCGCGCCGCATGGGTGTCCAGGCCCACCGCGTCATGATGACGTGGCTCATGCACGAGCAGTGGCCCGCCGCGCAGCTGCGACCCACGTCGTGGCGCCGCTTTGCCCGCCGCCACCGCGAGGCCCGCGTCGTCACCCGCCAGCACATTGTCCGCTCGCTGACGAAGCGCGCCTTCAGCTGCTTCAGCTTCAGTCATGGGCTGCGCAGCTACACGGGCTACATCGCCCCCAACAGCGACCCGAACCTCGTCGTGCCTTATAAGGCCCACAACACGGGCAACATCATCGGATTCTACGAGATCGAGGGGCGCCGCACCAATGCCCGCCTCGTGCGTCAGGACGATTTCCGCGTCGAGGGCAGCGAGTGGACGGCCTCAGGCTTGCTCATCGAGAATGACTCAGCCCTCGAGCGCCGCTTCAGTATTCACGCCACGGCCGACGGCACCCTCGTCTACACCGACACCGTGAGGGCCCTCACCGACCTGACCGTCGTCAGCGACAAGACGGGTCTGCTCGCCATCAGCACCGACCCCTTCACCGCCACTGAGCGCACCCTCCGCCATGCCGATGGCGCCGTCAGCGTCAGCGGCGACACGCTGACCACCCTCCGCACGCCGCATCTGAGCATCGACGGCCACCTCACCGTCACTGTCCGCGAAGGCGGCGGCACGATGGCCTTCGCCGACCGCCGCAACGTCAACTCCGTGATGACCTCCCTCCTCTATCCCTGCTATAACGCCCGCCCCCGCCAATACAAGAATGGCGAGCTCGTCGCCCGCCATCACATTGTATATTCCGCCAATTAGCGTAAAGGAGGAATAGGCTCCCAAATGCCGACTTTGAGGGCGTCGACGGCAAGGGAAATTGAGTCTCGGTGAGTTCATGCCGCCGCTCTTTTTCTCTCAGGCGGCAAGTTGTAAAAAGAAGTTAAATGACATAAAAAAAAGAAAACGACATGTCTTTTGTTAGGATCAGACATCCCGATTTCAAATATTTTTCCCTATCTTTGCAGCGTTCACGTACATGTGGCTAAACCCGTCAGAGACAATTATTTATCAATACAGAAACTATATGAACACTAAGTTCTTTTTCATCGCATTGCTGCTTGCAATCTTTATGCCAGCGCCCACGTTGCAGGCAGCGGCCACACTGAAGATCGGCGGTCAGACCGTCACGTCAACGAACCCGATAGAAGGAGTGACCGTTTCCTCCAATTTTGAAAGAACCACTCTCACGCTCACCAACTGCCATGTCAAGGGCTCAGCCGTCGGCATCGAATATAGCTACAGCCAGGACGGAGTCAGCGGCCCTGCCGCTTTGCCGCTCCTCATCATCGTCAACGGCATCTGCACCGTCGAGAGCACGGCGGGCTACGGCTTTTCCAGCAATCAGGAGGTTCTCGTCATGGGTGGCGGTTCATTCTATGTCAAGGGCACCGTCGGCGTCAACCTCATTGGTGCCGCCACAGGGGCGATGATGGTTGCCGATGGTGTGGAGCTCACCTGCGAGGGTACCAATGGTGCGGGCATCAAGGGACTGACGTATCAGAAGACCAAGGTGACTGTAGGCTACTACAAGAGCTTGGCTGTCAGGGGCAGTGCCACCTCGCTCATCGCCAAGGGTGTGGGCAAGGCCATAGAAGACATCTCCGACCTGACACTCTATGACGGAGCAGCCGTGAAGCACCCCAGCGACATTGAATTTGCCGACCATGCCCTCGCCACCACCGACTGGGTGCACATCACCGCAACCGGCCTGCCCATCAACGCCGAGCGTTTCCCCGACGCGACGTTACGCGGCATCGTCACCTCGCGCTACGACATCCATGCCGACGGCTACCTTTCGCGCTACGAGCGCTCGCAGGTGACCGTGATGGACGTGGCACACACAATCTCTGCGCAGCCGGAAATCTTCGACATGACGGGCGTCAACTACTTCACCAACCTCACCAGCCTCAACATCAACCTCAACCACCTGACCACTCCACTTGACATCCGTGCGCTGACGAAGCTTGAGAACCTGGAGTGCTATGCCTGCCTGCTCACCACGACCATCGACCTGTCGCACTGCCCACAGCTCAAGACGCTGGACGTGTGCTCAAACAACTTCACCGAGCTCGACCTCTCGGCCAACACCAAGCTCACCAGCCTGAAGGCCAACCGTTCGTATATCAAGAATCTCGACGTCAGCACGTGTCCCGACCTGGAAGTGCTGGAATACCAGGACGACAACCTTCGCTCTCCCCTGGAGTCGGTCAACGTGACGGGATGCACCAAGCTGACATGGCTGCTCTGCAAGAACAGCAGGCTCACCGCCCTCGACGTCAGCAGCTGCACCGCCCTGCAATATCTTAACTGCAGCGATGCCAGCATCACCTCGCTCAACGTCTCCAATTGCAAGGAACTGATACAGATAGCTTGTAATAAAAACAGCATCAGCGGGGAATTGGACCTGACAGGTTTTTCAAAACTACATTATCTCTATTGCCAAGACAACAGCCTCACCTCGCTGAAGCTCGGCGGATGCACCAGTCTCGGCATTCTTTTCTGCGAGAACAACCGGCTGACGGCGCTCAACATCGACCCAGACAACACGCAGCTGTCACGACTCACCTGCTCCGGCAACCCCCTGACGGCGCTCGATGTCAGTGGAAAGGAGCTTAAGGTACTCCGTTGCGAATATTGTACCTCTTTGAAAACCCTCGACATCAGCAATAACAAGCTCTACGATGACGGCACCTATTTTGTGGGCGGAGCATTCAGTATAGCCGGCTGTACCGCCCTGGAAGAGATACGCTGCCAGCAGAACACCTTCTCGGGCGAGGAGCTCGACAAGCTGATTGCCGACCTGCCCACCGCCGCCACTCAGCCGGCACCGCTCTACCTCGTCAGCGACGCCGACGGCGAGCAGAACGCCTGCACCGCCGGGCAGGCCCTCGCCATCTTCCTCAAAGGATGGCTGCCCTTGCGGTTGGTTGACGGCGAATGGCAGCTCATCCCCTTCGAGCGCGACGTCAACGGCGACGGCCTGTTCGACAGCGCCGACGCCGTCGAGGTGGTGAACCACCTTCTGGGCCAGCCCACCTCGGATGACTTCAATAGCCGGCTGGCCGACGCCGACGGCGACGGACGCATCAGCATCGCCGACGTCGCCACCATCGTCAGCGCCCTGCTGCCAGCCGCCACAGAGTAGTCGCCGCCTACCGGCGCGGGATTTTTCCCTATACACTTTTAGGGAAATTCCCCATTGCCGTTTCGGGAAAAATGCGTAACTTTGCAGCGCACAAGTAGGAGGCGACGTGTCTCACGTCGCAATAGAGCAACTTGATGCGACGTGAGACACGTCGCCTCCTAACTGAAAAACGGTGTAATAACCATTAGTTATATAGAAGCTGACGTTAAACTAAAACAATAGAACGACGATGAAGAAAGTAGTGATGATGATTGTCGGAGCAGGACTGCTCATGAGCAGCTGCGGCTCCTATACGGCTACCGGCGCCTACACCGGCGGACAGTTCGGCCACGTGATCGGTTCGGCCGTCGGCGGCATCGGTGGCGGCTGGCGCGGCCATGAGGTGGGCTCCATCGTGGGCACCATCGGCGGCGTGGCTGCCGGCGCAGCCATCGGCTCGGCCATCGAGCGCGGTCAGCAGCGTAAATATGAGAAGGGTCAGCAGCAACAGTCGACTGTCACCCGCAACAACCGCAACCGTGGCGACTACGACCAGAGCGACTACGACCAGGGAGGCTATTACGACCCGCAGGGGCGCGGCGACGACCGCATCGACTTCATGGGTCAGGGCTTCGCCTCGTCGGGCATTGAGATTCGTAACATCGAGATCATCGAGAGCCGTCGCGACGGCGTCCTCACGCGTGGCGAGCAGCTGACGGTCGTCTTCGAGGTGATGAACCACGGCGACCATGCCGTGCGCAACCTGACGCCGCTGGTAGAGGAGGCTACGGGCAACAAGCACATCTACATCTCGCCGGCCAAGGTGATCGGCAGTATCGATGCCCACCGTGGTGTGCGCTATACGGCTCACCTGATAGCCGACCGTGGCCTGCGTCGCGGCCAGATTGTGGTGCGCATCGGCGTGGCAGAGGGTCGGCGCGTCGTCGACTCGCAGATCTATGAGTATCAGGTGCCTACGGACAAGGGCCAGCGCATCCGATAGATTGTAAGCATCCGCAAAGAAGGATTATTTCACCGACGCTGAATACTATTTCGCCGGCGCCGAATACTATTTCACCGGCGCTGAAATAGTATTCGGCGCCGGTGAATTGTGTTTGGAGATTAGTAGATTGGAAGTTTAGGTGTCTAGGAGTTTAGGAGTTTGGGAGTTTAGACGTTAGTCTTGGCATTTAATATGCGGTTTTTACTATCGTCTAAACTCCTAAACTCCCAAACTCCTAAACTCCTAAAATTCTGAGATAAGGATAACGGGTTATGGCCTGGCCAGTGTCTTCACCACGCGGCCGTCGGCCTGACGGACGATGCGCAGGGCCCCAGAGGACTGACGGCCCACCACGGGACGTCCCTGCAGGTCGTAGATGCGGGCTTGGCCCTCGTGGCCGGCCACGTCGGCGGGCACGGCCTCGATGCCGTCGGTCTCGCTGTGGACGTCAGCCACGGCGGCGTTGACCACGCGGCCACTCTTGCGGTCGATGATGAAGGCGACGACGCGCAGCCGGCTCTTGTCCTGAATGAGGTTGTTGAGGCCCACGGAGATGGTGTAGTTGTGGGTCTTCTCCTCGCCGATGACAAGGGGCGCCTTGACGGAGTTGGCCAGACCCTCAGTGATGCCATAGGCGGCTACGGCCACGTCGTTGTAGACGACGCCCTGCATATACTCCGTGTCGACGTTGAGGTAGTCCTTGAAGTCGTCGCCCATCAGAGTGCCGGGCTTGTAGTCGTCCTGATCCTTGAAGTAGTAGTAGAAGTTGCGCTGCTCCCAGCCTGTCGTGTCGCACTGCAGGCCATCCTCGACCAGGACGTAGGCCAGACCATAAGGCGCCTTCGCGCTCTCATATTGGAAGCGCATGCGCGAGGTCACGGCGATGCGCGTCTGCTGGTCGTTGCTCCAGCGGGCCTCAACGTCGAGTGAGGCCTCGGTGGGCTGCGACTGCTGCCAGAGCACGTCGTAGCGCGAGCCGCGGGCCTCCCGCAGGGTGCCGGCGTAGGGGTCGACGCCATATTCGCGGTTGAAGTAGGCCGAGGGATAGTCGCGCACGTTCTCGTACATCGGCTGGTAGCCCAGGATGGTCATCGGGTCGTCGGTATGGATGGAGACGATGGCGATGTCGTCGCCGAACTCCTCGTTGAGCAGCTCCAGTCCGACGGTGCCGCGGGGGCAGTAGCCGCACCACGTGCCGGTGTACTCCTCGATGAGGGTGCGGCGGGGCGAGGCCTGGGCCAGGGTGATGAGCGTACCGTCGGCGACGGCCTCGTCCATCTGCTCGTTGGGCTGACCGTTGACGCGGGTGATGACCAGCTGCTTGTCGGCCCGGGCATAGTCGGCGTCGGCCTGCAGGGTGATGGTGGCCTCGGTCTTGCCGCCCAGGATGCTGAACGGCTCAGTGAGCTCCACGTGCTGCTCGTCGGTCGAGGCCTCGCCGGTGCGCACCACATAGTCGAAACTGCTGATGCCGGCGTTGCCGTTGTTGGTCAGCTCGATCGTCACGTCGACGCTGCCGCCGGCCACGACGATATGGTCGCCCAGCGGACCCACCGTGGCGGCATTCTCATGGAACGCGCCTTCGAGGAGCACCTGGATGCAGAGCTTGCCCATCTGTCCGCCGGGATACCACTGCCAGCCGGACATGAAGGCCTCCTCCCAGTCGTACATGCAGCCCTCGGGGGCGATGCGGTCGTTGGTGGTCATGACGGGATAGGTGGACTGGCGGGTGGTGGCCGCCGTGTAGAACGAGTAGCCGACGTAGACGCCCGTGTCAGGGACGACATAGCCCCCGTCGGGCAGGAGCACCTCGTTCCAGAGCGTGTCGCGCAGTTCCTTGGTGTCGACCTCGACGGTCACGATGTGGCCTTCGCTGGCGGGGTAGGGCATCTGCGGTGCCAGCCAGACGGAGAAGTCGCTCAGGTCGGACGTGCCCTGTACGCGGAAGCGCACGGCCTTGATGGTCTTGCCCTTGATGATGGGGTCGGCGGCGTTGATGTAGATCATCTCGTTGATGATGCCGGGTGAGGGCACGCCCATGCCGACGATGGGCTCGGTGCCCTTGTAGTAGCCGTACCACATCTGGTTGCTGGTCAGTTCCATTTCCTTGGCCGGGGCCTTGTGGCGGGCGGGAGCCGTGGCTGACGTCACGTCGAGCTGTGGCTCCACCTGCTGGGCCACGGCGACGGTGGGCACCGCGGCCATGAGGGCCAGCAGTGCGATGCTGCCTTGTAGAATCTTTCTCATCATAGTAATGTTTTTATTGTTTTACGATTATTTTCCTGGTGGTGCCGTCAGCCATGCGCACGATCTGCAGGGCGGGGCGGCCGGCGCACCTGTCGCTCAGGCGGCGACCCGTCAGGTCGTAGCGCTGGGGTGCGCACGAGGCTTTGCTCATGGGCGAGGCGATGGCGTCGGTGCTGCTGGCGCCGATGCGCGTGTCGGCAGCGTTGACGATGTGGCCGTCGTCAGTGTTGAGCAAGAGGACGACGAGGCGCAGGTTGCGCTTGTTCTGGATGATGGTGTTGGCACTGATGTCCATGACGTGCTCCGACGTGTTGGGCACGCCCTGGACGAAGGGGCCGGCCACGCTGCCCGTCAGTCCGCGGCGCAAGCCTGCCGTGGCCACGGCCACGTCGTTGTAGGTCATGTTCTTGATGCGCTGGTCGAGGTGGGTCAGGTAGCCCAGATAGGGGTCGCTGGCATAGGCCTGTGCCATGATGAGGGTGAAGTCATTGTTCTGGTTCCAGTCGTTGCCCTCGCCGCGCAGGCTGTCGGCCAGCAGGACATAGGCCAGGGCGTATGGGGGCGTGTCGTCGCGGTCGTACTGCAGGGCGATGCTGGCCGTGGCGTGGATGCGGGTGCTGTCAGCGTCGGTCCAGTCGGCCTTGAGCTGGACGGAGGCCTCGGTGAGCTCGGCCAGATGGCGCTCGACGTCGTCGCGTATGCCGTAGGAGGGCTCAGAGCCGAGTCCATAGAAGAAGCCGAAGAAGGGGTCGCCGCTCTCCTGGCGGTCCAGATTCTCCGAGGGGTAGCCGCTTGGCAGTAGCGGGTCGTAGTCAGGGATGGCCATGGGGTCGTTGTTGTGGACGGAGATACCGATGAACCGGTCGCCGAAGTCCTTCTCGAGATGCTCCAGCCCGACGAGTCCGCGGGGGCACCATCCGCACCACGTACCGGTGAACTCCTCCATGACGACGCGGCGCGGGGCCGACTCGCTGATGGTGACGACGGCGCCGTGGGCGCTGGCCTCCTGAGCGGCGTACTCATTGGCGACGCCGTTGACACGGGTGATGGTGACGGTCTTGTGGGAGATGCCCGGCAGGGCCGGACTCGTGAAGGGCAGCTCGATGGTGGCTGTGCCGCGCACCATGGTGACAGGCTCGGCGAAGTCGTAGTGCTGCTCGGGCTGAGCGATGCCGTCGGAAGTGAGCACATAGTCGATGCTGCGCATGCCCTGAGAGCCCCAGTTGACGATGGTCAGGGGCAGCGTGGCGGGGGTGCTGGCGGTGGTCACCTGCTCGCCGAAGTGGCTCACCTTGGCGGCATTCTCATGAAACTCGCCGTCGAGGAGCACCTGGAGGGCCAGGTTGCCGTAGTTGAAGCGGGTGAGGTCCTGCCACGTGGGGTAGCTGTCGGAGGTCTTCAAGAAGAAGCTGTTGGCTTGGGTGGGCACGCCCGTCGTGGCTATGACGGGGAAGGGGTCGTCGCTCCAGAACGAGTAGCCCACATAGACGCCGCCGTCGGGCACGGCATAGGGGGCATCGAGGGCCACGTCGAAGGGCGTGAGGTCGGACACAGCTGACATGTTCACGCGATGTTGCTCGATGTCGACGTCGTCCATCGTGCCGGGCAGGGTCGTGGACAGCCATACGTCCATGTCGCTCAGGTCGGCCACGCCCTGAACGACGAAGCGCAGGGCGCGTATGGTCTTGCCGTAGGCCTGACCCTGATTGCCGGGAAGGTAGATGGCGCACATGTAGTGCTCGCTCTGTCCGGTGCCGAACTCCGCCAGCTGTTCGCTGCCGCTGTAGTAGCCATACCACTGCTGTCCGTCGGCTGCCTCGATGGCCGCTGCGGGGATGGCTGTGATGGCAAATAAGATGTAGAGTAGAAGTCTGTTCATCGTCATACTGTTTTTGCTTGCAAATATACAAAAATGGCCTCTAAGGCCGACGGATGAGACTTTCCGGCATGTCTTTTTGTGGAAATTAAGACACTGGCAGGCACGATAAAGACATCGGTGGTCAGCTCTCAAGAGCCATTTTCTGATAGGCCGAGGGGGTGAGGCCGGTGATCTTCTTGAAGAGCGCGACGAAGCTGGTGCGGCTCTTGAAGCCCACGCTCTGCGAGATGGCCTCGATGGTGTAGTCGCCATAGTGCTGGGAGTCGCCCAGCCGTCGGCAGGCCTCGTTGATGCGCCGCTCGCTGATGAGGGCTGTGAACGTCTTTCCGTAGGTGGTGTTGATGACCTGCGAGACGTAGGCCTGGTTGGAGCCGGTCAGGTCGGCCAGACGCTTGATGGAGAAGTCCTCGGCGTAGATCTCATCGGAATCTTCCAGCACATGGGTGATGCGTCGTTGGAGCACGGCCATGGTGTCGTCGTCGAGATGGCTGCCGCTGTACTTGGCTTTCTCCTGCTGCTCCGTCTCATACCTCTGTTGCAGCTGGCGGGTGCGTTCCATTTCGGCGATCATGGCCTCGTGCTTCTCGTAGAGCTGGCGGTTCTTGATGCGCAGCTGGCGGTAGCTGCGGGCCAGGACGATGAGGATGGCGATGATGAGTGCGGTGAAGGCGATGACGCCGGTGAGGATGTAGCCCTGCATGCGGCGCTTATAGGACAGTGTGCGCACTTGCTCGCCGGCACGGTTGAGCTGCGTCTGGAAGTTGAGCTCGGTGATGTCGGTCAGCTTGTCGTAGGTCAGCAGCGAGTCCTTGTTCGCCAGGTAGAGCTGGAAGTAGCGGTTGGCCTCGTCGGCATGATGCTGGTCGCGGTGGTACTGGTAGTAGACCCAGTAGGAGTCGACGATGACGTCGCGGGCCCTGAAGTGCTTGGCCATGGTGAGGAGGGAGTCGAGTTGGACGAGTGCGCCGTCGATGTCGCCCATGTTGAAGTAGGCCTGCATCTTCTTGCTGACAGCCATCATGCGGTAGCGGCCGGCCATGCCCTCAATGGGCGTGTCGACGCTCTGTTCCATGAGGCGGAACCACTGCAGGGCCTTCTGCGGCTCGCGGTGCTCGATACACTGGGCCCCCTCATAGAGGGCGGTGGCGAAGTCGTACATCTCGACCTGACGGTCCTGTGGGATGCGCATGAAGCGCGCGAAGGCCTTGCTGATGTGCTTCAGCGAGTCGGTGCCGTCGGAGAAGTTGACCAGGTTGATGAAGATGGAGGTCATGGCCTTATAGTCGTTGAGCGAGGCGGCCTCGTCGAAGGCCTGCCGGTAGCAGTCCATCATGTCCTGATGGCCCTCGCTGTCGAGCTCGCGGCTGCCACCCAACTGATAGTAGGGGGCGAGGTTCTGTCGGATGTAGGGCAGGTAGCGCTGCAGGTGGTGCTTGTCGCTGATGTCGAGTGCGGTGACGAGGAATCCGTAGCTCTTCTCGTAGTCGAAGTGGCTGTACTTGAACAGGTAGCCCAGCATGTTCATGGCCCAGACGCTCTTCTCTATCTCCTCCGTGGTGAGGTTGTGCTCATAGTAGCGGTTGGCCACGACGGAGAAGCAGACGAGTGCGCTGTCGGCGTATTCCTGCTCGTGCATGTAGCGGTCGCCCATGGCCATGAGGGTGTCGGTGGGCAGTTTGGCGCAATGGTCATAGAATGGCAGATGGTATCTTTGCCGGGATGCTGTAGCCGGCAAAGATACCATCCATAGGAATGTCAAAATCCATAATATAGGACGTCCCATACTTTTTCTTCTTGCATTGACGCTGCAAAATTACGAAGAAATTTCCGTAATCACGTCATTTTATGCAGAAAAAGCATCAGAACGGTCTAAACTGGCTCGCTGTGGCTTTACTTGACGAGCACCTTGCGGGCAGAACCGTCAGCCATGCGCACGATGTTGAGACCATGGCGGGGCGAGGCGAGACGCTGGCCGCCGAGCGTGTAGCGGGCGGGGGCGGCAGACTGGCCCTGCAGCTCGCTGGCGCTGACAGAGGTGGCCGTCGGGTCTTCATTGACGAAGCGGATGGTGACGGAGGGACCGTCCTCCACCTTGTTATACTTGAACGGGGGGAAGAAGCCGGAGCGCTCATAGACGTCGAACTTCACTGTGACCTCGCATGCGCCGTAGGCGTCGGCGGCAGCGGGTGTCCAGCGCAGGTCGATGTCGCGCAGCTCGGAGTAGTTGTCGCTGTAGCCGGTGCTGTAGGTCGTGGGCTCTGTCAACTCCTTGGCCACACCGCCGACAGCCTCGTAGAGCGTGCCGTTGTCGATGGTGGTCAGCGTGACGCTGGCGGCCATGGAGACGCCGTTCTCGACGTTCTTGCGCAGCTGCAGTCCGCTGGCCATGTAGGCAGCCTGGACGAGCTCGCCGGTCTCGGCGTCGGCCTCCTGTGCCCAGGTGTTGACGGTGACGACGGCGCCGTTCTTCACCACGTTGCCCTCAGCGTCGACAATGCTGAAGGTGCCCTGCGGTTCTTCGTTGACGAAGCGGATGGTGACGGAGGGACCGTCCTCCACCTTGTTATACTTGAACGGGGGGAAGAAGCCGGAGCGCTCATAGACGTCGAACTTCACCGTGACCTCGCAGGCGCCGTAGGCGTCGGCAGCAGCGGGTGTCCAGCGCAGGTCGATGGGGCGCAACTCGT